>OIYH01000047.1_pt1 | contig 101129 bp, 82 predicted proteins | sample 1587911 | NCBI WGS metagenome assembly OIYH01 (sample SAMN03283252) | human gut metagenome | biome: human-associated habitat; material: feces | host: Homo sapiens | place: USA | collected 2013
CGCCCGCGAGTTTGCTCCGCAAACTATCCTATTATAGACTTCTTTTGACAAGACTTCGTCTTGCAAAAGATTGTAAGGGTTCGAATCCCTTGCTGTCTTATCAACAAAAAAATAAAGGGTATAGCAAACGCTATACCCTTTATTCTTGGCGGAGAGTGAGGGATTCGAACCCTCGGTCCCGTTAGGGATTACCTGATTTCGAGTCAGGCCCGTTATGACCACTTCGATAACTCTCCGTATTCGATTTGTTGAGCTCAACAAAGAGCTTATATATTTTACCAAACGTACATACCTTTGTCAAATGATTTATTCAAATATTTTAATTTATTGCAATCAATAAGGGTTTTGTGCCTACGCAAAACGGATTTGCATGGTAAAATCCGTCAATGTTTGCGCAAAAACAGCGATTACAGCATCATTTCAGATAAAAAAGTCTTCTATCGGCACGGTAAAGGTAAAGGAGAACAATTTTATACGAATGCATTATTGCATTCCGTATTTTGTCTTAATTCGATCAAGAACCGAGCCTATAGGCTTTGCAAGCACTATTATAAACGCAACATTGGAAACTACATAGGTAAGCGTAACGGGCACAGCCGACGTAACAGCGGCAATATACCGTGTCAGATTAAACGTGCCGTCATACCAAAGGGTTGTATAAATATCCATAAGCAAAGAATACAGCACTCCCGAAACGGCACTGTAAATTATTCTGAACACAAGACTCTTTTTAAGCTGCGGAGCGAAAACTCCGGCTATAAGCCCGACTATACCCCACGAAAACATCTGGAACGGTGTCCATGGACCCTGCCCAAAATAAAAATTCGATATTACGGCGGTCAGCGCACCCGTCATAAAGCCTGCCTGCGGGCCGAAATACATCGCGGTTATTATAACGAGTGCCGTCACCGGCTTTACGCTGGGTGCCCACGCAAAAACAAGTCTGCCGACTGCCGATAACGCGACCATAACAGCTATTAAAATCATTTCCTTTGTACCGCTTTTCCCCTTTTCAAAGGCGAGAAAAAACGGAACGCACGACAACACGGCAACGCAAAGCGATATCCATGCATACTGCTTATCTTTAAACACTGTGGCACCGAGCAAAACCGCCGCAGGCACCAAAATGCACGGAAAAATATACGAAAGCCATTTTTTAACCATTATCTTCTCCGTTTCCGCGACAGCACTCAGCCGCCTCTTCACTCGTTATCGCTGTGGGACAAAGCGGACGGGCTATGCGGTTCGCCGCCGTCGTATAAAAATTATTTTCTGCGAAAAACGAATTCGGCGCATCGGAAGAAACGATTTCGCCGTCAAAGAACAGCGCGCACCTATCGGCACCGACAGCGGCAAACTCAACATCATGAGTTACCATAACAACCGTTATTCCGTCCGATTTAAGTTTCTTCAATACATTCAAAAGCGAGGACTTTGAAAAGGCGTCAAGTCCCTTTGTCGGTTCGTCCAGAAGCAGTATTGTAGGCTCTGAAAGCAATATTTTCGCAAGGGCGCATTTTTGCTGTTCACCGCCGCTGAGGTCATAAGGATGCTTCGTAAGCAAATCCGTTATACCGAGTTTTTCGGAAATATCGCGTATTTTTTCTTCGCGCTCTTCTTTTTTATACTCCATCGCCTTGAGCATTTCTTCGAGATCACCCGAAACGGTATCCTTTAAAAATACCGTCTGCGGATTTTGCGGCAGATATGCAAGCTTCTTTCGGTACAGTGAATTGCCCTTATAATCCTTGATTTTTTTGCCGTCTATCTTTATTTTGCCGCGGTACGGCTTATTAAGACCCGAAATGACATTCAGCATTGTCGTTTTTCCCGTGCCGTTGCCGCCGAGAATACAAATTATCTCGCCGCGATACACTTTAAGATTTACGCCGCGCAGAATGTCGGGCAAATCTCTTTCATATCTGAACCAAACATTTTTAAGCTCGATTGCCATATCGGTTTTATCGGAATATTCCGATTTATCACCGTCGGAAAAGTCTATATTCCTTTTGAAATTACGTCTGAAAAACTCCTGCCCCTCTTTAACCGTAAGCGGGCAGACTTCGTCCGACGAAAGCAGATTGTAAAGCCTTACGGCACTCGGAAGACCCTTGAGCATAGGGTGCTCGGGATTTATTTTTTTAAGATTTTTACCGACGGCACGCGGTGAATCATACAAAAGCACGCAGCCGTTTTCCATAAGCAAAACCTTGTCGGCTATCGGGAAAACGTCCTCAAGACGGTGCTCTACCAAAAGCACGGTAATACCGAATTCGGTATTCAGCTTCTTAAGCGTCGCTATAAAATCGGCCGCGGCTATGGGGTCAAGCTGACTTGTGGGCTCATCTAAGATAAGCACCTTGGGCTGCATTACCATAACCGACGCAAGATTTAAAAGCTGCTTCTGACCGCCCGAAAGCTCGTCGGTTTTTTTGCGGAACCAATCCTGTATGCCGAAATAGCTCGCCATCTCGCCCACTCTGCGGCGAATTACGTTTTGCGGCACACCGAGATTTTCAAGACCGAACGACAGCTCGTGCCAAACCTTGTCCGTAACTATCTGATTATCGGGATTTTGCCCGACAAACCCTATGGCACATGCACTCTCGCGAAGGCCGAGGGAATCGATGCTTTTCCCGTTATAGAGTATCTCGCCGCTCTTTTCACCTGCGGGAGCAAGCTCGTTTTTAATCAGCTTTAAAAGGGTGGTCTTTCCGCAGCCCGTTGCGCCGCATATTACAGTAAAATCACCCTGCCCGATATTAAGAGAAATATTGTGAAGCGTGTCTTTTTCCGCCTTGGGGTAACGGAAATTCAAATTTTCGATATGTAATATTTCCACTTTAAATTCTCCTTTACCTCAATAAAAAACGGAAGAAACGATAATATAAAAAACGAAATGTAAGTAATCAGGGATTTTGACGAAAGACTTATTTTGCCGAGCTCCGGATAAAATGTAAAATCGATGCTTCCGCTGCCGACGCCTATAAGTACGGCAGCAAAAAGCAATAATCCCGACAATAAAACCACCGCGTCTCTCGCCCCGAATTTAAACAGCGAAAAGTTTGTTCTGCCGTGCAGACCGTATCCGCGCGCTCGCATAGACGACGACAGCTCCATGGAATTTTCAAGCGACCACGAAATCATCGCCGTAAAAACACGTATTCCGCCGCGCAATCTGTCAACATAGCTTTTTTGCGAATATAGTCCCATTGCCTTTTGCGCTCTGCTAACATTTTTCATCTGTCTTTTAAACATCGGAACAAATCTGAGAGCCATTGAAAGCACAAGCGACATTTTCGGAATAATTCTGCCGAACAGATACAAGAATTTATCCTCGGTCATAATTTCATTATAGCACTTACACCAAAACAGCACTCCGACAACCATCACCGAGATAAAAACGCCGTAAACAACCGCTTCAAGCGTTACAGGGTTACCGTTCATAAAGAAAAGCGGAGTAACGCCGTTATGCGAAAACAGAGGATTTGTAACAGCTACAAGCAGAAAAAGCGGAAGATAAAAGCCCATATCGCTTAAAATAGCCTTTTTCCTCACGAGCATAAGCGAAAACATAATGCCGCCGAGGAGTGCTGTGAGCTGTATTACGGGATTCCATACAAACATAGCCGTTAACAGCACAGATATAAAATATGTAAAAGTAACAGCCGGATGATATCCGCCGAAAGCTTTCATCCCGTTTCATCTCCCATCCATATACAGCCGACGTCCTTGCCGAGATCGCAGGTATAGACCCATGCTATTCGGTCGCCGTCCTTCAGTTTGTATTTTGAGCATCCGTAATTCGGAAATTCGCCGTTCACCTGATACATCCAACCCGAAAGCGGTCCGCAGGAAAATTCGTACAGATAATTTATACCCTGAACGTATACGCTGCCATAGCTGTTTTTATCGGCACCCTGATACTCCATCTGTATTTTATTATATCTTACCGCCCTGTCAAGTATATCAAAAACGGTGTCGCCGGGTCTTAACACATATTCGGTTTCCGGCAATATAACGCCGTTTTGCGGCACGTATTTATCGGATTGCAGGACTTTGTCAAGCTCGTCGTAATTTTGAAGCACGGTATCACAGCGAATACTGATAAAAACCGTCTCGCTCTGCGGGGTTATATCGTCGATATGAGTAAGGTAGTACTCGTCAACGGACTGAATGTTTGTGCCGTGAATCAATACGGCTATTATCAGCGCCAACGACAGGAGCGCCAAAATATCTTTTTTCAATTATGACTCCCCTTCCACGAGAAAAAATTACCGCATTTCGTCGTCTTCATCCTTATACATTGCCGCAAGCTCCTCCATTTCGAGAGTTTTTTTCATCTTACGGCGTCTGATTCTTATAATTATAAACGCGGTAAGTCCTACCGCTAAAACAAACAGTACAACAGATATTACTATGGCGCGAACGATATTGTCAAGCTTTGTCTTTGTCTTGACGACATCCTCCCAACGCTCGATTTTTGCTCTGTCATATTCGCTGAGCGCGTTATAGCGTTTAACGATTTTATTCACCTTGCCCCTATCCTTGAGCGTGATTTTATCAAACGGATAAAGCTCGGCTTTAATGTCGTCGTTCAGCGAATCTATTTCCGCCTGAACTGCGGCAATTTGCTCCTTTGCCGAAACAAGCTTTCGGAGATATGCGTCTTTACCGTCAAAATCTTCACTCCTTTCGAGCTTATCAAGCAATGTTACAACCAAAACATACTGCTCCGTAGTGAGTTTTTCGGGCAGGGAGTCAACCATTGCACGGTCGGAATCGGTAAAATACAAAATGGCGTCGTCGTTTGCGTCATCATCCGAAAACACAATCACCGCGGTTTCACCCGCTATTTCCGAAACGTCTATTCCGCGTTTTTTGGCTTCATCGGACAAAGTCCAATAATTGCTCACGTAGCACCGCTCTGTTTCGGGCAACGAATAAAAAACCGCAAGAAGCTCGCGAAGCGTTTGTTTATCGGTCTTATTGCCGATTTTTGAAATGTCGGAAGTAAGGTCGTTTATTCGCGATTTAAGCGCGGAGCTCTGCTCTTTTCTGAAATCGAAAAGAGTTCTCATACCGTTTTTTTGCCGCCAAAGAGATGCCATGGTATAAAGGGTCTGCTCCGACGCCATGGTATTTGATTTATCGGGCAAAGATGTGGGATTGTCGGGGTCGTAAGTAAACGAATGGACAAATCCGCCGTCCGTCATTCTGTAACGCATTATACCGTCAAAAAGGGTGTTGCCGTTTTTTATGAAACGGCTGTCCGAGAGAGGGTCGATATTAAGACTGCACAGCGCCACCGCCACCCAATCGGTACTCTCTACATTCTGAGTTCCCCAACTTTTGTAGTCGCCCGTGTCGAGTTGCAGACGTGAAAGGCACAAAACCGCTTCATCAACAACCTCGTGCACCGTTTTGCTCTCATCGGCGGACAACGCTTTTCTGTGATAAGAATATATTTTTTCGGAATTATAATATGGTGCGAGTGCCGTTATCGCCATAGCGGTAATATCGGGGTCTGCATCATCCGAGCTCAGGGCAAATCCGCCGTCGGAAAGCTGCTTTGAAATTATTTCAACGATTATATCGTCGCGGGTGTTGTACGCTCCGTCAGGCACGGCATAGCGCATACTGTCAAGAGTTATAAGCCCCCATATCCAGCCGTTTATGCCCTGTCTTCCGAGCGGCGTTGTCTTGCCGCGGTCGTAGGTTCCGTCCGCTATCAGATTTATCGGCGCACCGTTTTCGTCGGTTCCGAAATTTGTCGGGTCGCCGCCCATAGCGAGAACGGCGAGTGCTATTCTGTGCCACTCGGTTGCCTTTGCGGCACTGAGCCTTCCGCTTTCGCGATAACGCTCCTCTACCCTGTCTTTTATGACCGCAAGGTAGCCCTCGTTGTTATCCTGTATTCCGAGTCTGCCGAGAGCTATGGGATACCAATCCCCCGGAGTAGTACCCGCATTTTCCAAATATTTATCGTTAATCAAATATCCGTCGGGTTCCGAGCCGTTATCGGCTTTTTTCCATGCGATAATACCGTCCGCGACGCTGAGGAAATTGTCGGACGTATACTCCTTATTCTCTTTTGCCGATACGATGAAAGAAATTGATGATATAACACACAGGACGCATAAAAACACCGAAATAACACGTTTTGTCATTTTTGGGAAGAGCTCTCCTTAACAGATTTTTCTTTTTCGCCGTTTTTGCGGCGTTTCTTTACATAAAACACAATAAAGCATACTCCGCCTGCCAAAACGATAAATGCCGATACCAAGCATATTACCGTGACAAGCGTTTTTGATTTTTTGTTTTCCGACAATGATACGGCGTTTTCCGTTCTCTCTTCGCTCTCGGAAAGAGCCTCTGAAGCTTCGGTTATCTCATCCGTTTCCGCATCGGTCTCGGAAAAAGCGGATTCCTCCGCAGCCGAAGCCGCGACAGCGTCGGCAGACCCACCGGAAGCGGCAGCTGCCGCGCCGCCCGACGCATTCTTGCCGCCTAATGCCGCACCGGAGGACACATGAGCGCCGCTGCCGCCGACGGACAAAGGAGCATCCGCAGGAGCGGAGTTTGTTTCCGACCCCGGATTTTGAAGTGCCAAATTGATAGCGGAAACCGCGTTATCGACCGCACTTTGCGAAGCGTCAAGCGTCTCGGCAACGGATAATGCCGCGGCGTATGCATTTTTTACATTTGAGCGCGTTATAAGACCCGAATAAATGGTTCTTTCTATTGCCTTTGTAAGCGAGTCCTTATTCGCCACCGAAAAATAGCCGGATTTCGGCTGATTTTCGACATTCGGAATTGAGGTTCCCATAGCACCGAAGCCGCCTATATCCGCTCCGTAGCCGAGAGTGAACTGTACTCTGACGATATCTCCGTCGGAAAGGTATGTATCGGCAAAACCGACATTCGGGAAAACGTTGTTGACGGAATACATCCAGCCCGAGCCGTTTGTTATTACAAATTCGCCGAGATGGCCTTTCCAGTTTTTCTCATAATCGCCGGGGTCATAAAACGTCATTGTGCTTTTAAGATGCGGCACCAAAACAGACGGTATTGTCGGTGAAATTCCGAGTGCTCTCGGAGACGAAGCGGACGAGCTTCTCTGATAATTGTTATATCTCGCCGCAGACGCCGTACCGTCGGCTACATATGCGAGGTAAAACGAAGAGCTTACGCTGCCGCCGTAATAACCCACATATCCGTTTTCGTTAAGCAGGCGCAAAAGCTGCTGAGCGGACGTCTCGCCCTCGTATATATTTACTTTTTGGGGATACACGAGATATCCGCAGCCTATGGTGAACATTTCGACGCTCCAAACAGCCGTGCCGATTTTTTCGCCCTGCCGCGCTTTCTCGTAGTTAATGTGATATGTAAGCTGCTTTTTTCGCCCGCCGTCGGACGATGCCGAAACGACAACCGTGTTATCGCCCTCAAAGGTAAAGTTAAGGGTATAGCTTGATTTTTCGTTATCGTCCCATGTGGGCGAAAGCTTTTCGCCGTTAAACGTAACCGTCGCTTTTATTTTTTCGCCTGACGCATTTCTCGCCCATACGTCAAATGTCTTTTTGCTTCCGCGCTGAGTTGTATTGTCGGAAAGCGTAGTTCTGAGCGTAGGGCCTGCCGCGGCAAAAACCCGAGACGACGGCAGGATAAGCAAAAAACACATAAAAAAGCAAATAAGAGCTCTTTTGGTTTTGTTTTTATCCGTGGTATATACCTCCCTTGCAAAATGAATCCGCCGATAATCGGCATTTTTCGGTTTAGTGTAAGCGATGTACCCGCCGGAGACAAAATGCCCCGTCGGGTACGTAATCAATCCGTCTTATTCTTCGTCCTTTTTGCGTTTGGCGGTAACAGCCATTGCCGCAGCAAAAGAAGAGAACATTAAAAATGCAACCGCCGCATTTCCGATTCTGCCTGTTTTGGGAATTGAAACGCCCTTAATATCCGTATCGGCGGTATTTCCGGAATTTGACGTATTCCCATCTGTACCCGGTACCGACGGTACATTTACATTTACATTTCCGTTGTCATTGCTACCGAGTGACGAATCTGTCGGAATTTCGTCAAGTGCCGCCTTGGCTTTTATCAAAGCGGTATTCACTTCGTCCTTATTCTTCGCCGCACTTATATCAGCCATACCTTTTTCGAGAGCCTTGTTAAATGCCTCACGATTGAGTGTGTAATCCGAAGCGTCCTTGTAGCTCTCGAGCTGCTCGAGTGCTGTCTTTTTGGCTTCTTTGAGGCTTATTATTTCGGAAAGCTCTTTTTCGGCATTCAAAAGCACATCAAGATTTGAAACGTACGGCTTTAAATCGTCGTCGAGATTGTCATATGCGTTTCTTGCCTCGTTTATTTTAACGCCGCTGTCCGCCGTTACATCGCCGATGTCGTTGATTTTTTCGACAACCTCGTTTACATCGTCGGCATCAAAAGTCTTTTGCCAATAAAGGATCGGATAGCCGCCGTTTACAAGAGAATATTCGTCTTGTTTGAATTTTTCGCCGAGAAGCGCGAGGAATTCGGGAGATTTCATAAACTCGGTTGTCTCGCCTGTGGTACTTCCGTCACCGTTTCCGATTCCGTTCTCTGTAACGGAAGAGTCATAATAGCATTCTTCTACCCTGTTATCATTTGTGAGCGAGCCTGCTATTGCGCCTGCCTGACCGTCGGATGCGGAAGTTATTTTACCTGCGTTATAGCAATTGACTATGGTGTGGCCGTCCTGAGCCTGTCCTACAATGCCGCCGAGTGAATAAATACCGTTTATGCTTCCGAGGTTGTAGCAGTTGTCTATGGTAACCTCAACCGAAGTATCACGTCTTGTAGTATCGAGATGTCCTACAATACCGCCTGTATGGCCGCTACTTGCATAAAGCGAGCCTACGTTGTAGCAGCCCGTGATATTACTCTTGCCGCCGTCGCGCACTGTACCGACTATACCGCCCATGTAACCGCTGCCGTAAATATCGGCACCGTTCCAGCAGTTTATAAAGTCTGCGCCGTTACTCCATTTGGCGATACCGCCGAGGAACGAAGTGTATATATTTTCTTTGCCGATTTCGCCGCTTGCGACACCGACATTCTTAATTACGGCATTTTGGCAGACAGTTCCGAAAAGTCCGCCGCGGAGAGAAGTAAGATTGTCTATGACATATCCGTCGCCGTCAAATACACCGTCAAACTGATTTCTGTCAGAGCCTATCGGGGTCCAGTTGTCATAGTCGCTGAGGTCGATATTATCGGTCATTTCAAAGTAAACACCGGTAGTTGCCATAAGCTTGGTATTTACGTAATATGACAGATTGTAAAGGTCCTCTGCCGTGCTTATAAGGTACGGTGAAGTCTCGGAGCCCAAGCCCTCCCACGGGATTTTATCCTTTACCGTAACTGTTACAAAGGTCTTGAGTTTACCGCTCTTTATACATACCTTTTGAGTTCCGACTTCAAGTGAATCACCGGAAATTATCTCATAATCCGTTACGGGCTTTTGCGCTCCGTCGCTGTAATATGCGGTAACCTCCATGCCGGCAGCGTCAAAAGAGTCGCCGTCATAATATTCGGTCTTATCGGGTGCTTTTGTAACCGCGATAGAAGTAATGTACGGCGTATTTGAGTCAAGCTCTCCCTCGCCGCCGACAAGTTCTATTGCCGAAACAAGAGCCGAATAATTATTTACGTATCTGCGTTCGTTTTCGGGAACCGCACGGAATTTTGCGAGTGCGCTCTTTGCCGCAGACTTATAATTTGCGTCCGTCGGCAGAGGAAGAGCGTCTATGGCGCTTACTGCGTCCGTGATTGCCGCTTTGGTTTCCGCGCTCCAGTCGCCGCGCATATCATAAAGTGCTCTCATCTTATTTTCAAATCTCCAATAAGCTACGAGAGCGTAAGTTGCCTGATCGTTTGCCATACTGTTCCAGCCGTTGCCGACAATATGGCAGAAGCCGCCGTTTGTATCGCGGAATCTCAGAAGTCCGTCAAGGAGCGTTAAGCCGTCGGAGGTTATAAATCTGCTGTCCTTTTGGGGGTCGATTCCGACAGAAGTCAGCGCAACTATAACCTGAGCTATACTTTCGGAGTTATCGGTATTCCAGGAAGTAAAGCCCGCTTTATCGTTCATCATTGAGCCTAAGCGGTCAAATGCTTCGTCCACGCATTGACGAACCGTTTTTGAAACTTCGTCGCCCGAAATTTCATTTTTATATGTATACACGGTATCGTCATTGTAATAAGGAGCGAGCGCCTGTATTGCCATAGCGGTAATATCGACATCCGACGATGAACCGTAACCGCCGAGAACCCAGCCGCCGTATTTATTGCCGTCTACGCCGTCGGTAAGCTGCATTTTAAGTATTTCTTTTATGAAAAGCTCACGCTGATATGCGGCGTCGCTCGGAACCTCATACATACCAGTATCAAGAGCAATAAGGCCCCATATCCAGCCGTTTATACCCTGTTTGCCGGGACCGCCCTTTACCTTGCAGTTATAGCTGCCGTCCGCGATAAGATTTATCGGCTGACCGTTATATGTTCCGAAGCTTGTGGGGTCGCCGCCGAGAGCCGCTATTGCAACAACGCCTCTGTGCCACTCGGTAGCCTTTACGCTGTGAAGTGTACCGCCGTTTTCGGTGTATGTCTTTTCGACGTATGACTTCATGGCATTGAGATAGTCGGTGTAGCCTGTGCCGTCGTCGATAAGATAAGTATATTTTCCGTCTACGGAATCGAAATATCCGTAACGACCCATAGCAAGTGCCATCCAGTCGGTAGCCGTAGAGCTGGCGCCTGACATATAGCTTTCATTGCCCAAAAGAGTATCGGCGGAAGTGAGCCCCGCTTTGGCTTTTGAGCTCTTGACTGCCTCTTTAATGTAACCCGAAAGCTTTGCCGAAAGCTCGGTTCCCTCGCTGAACGAAGGACGAACGGGCTTATCTGCGGAAACAAGGCTTTCCCAAGCAAGCTTCGGATTTGTGTCGCCCGAAACAAATGCCGAACCGAGCATAGTCTCGGTTACGGAGTCAACCTTTGCCGCGCCGTCAACATCGCCTTTATTGCCTGTTGCCGCGAAAGACGAGGTTGAGAGATAATAGCAGTTCTCCGTCGTTCCTCTTGTGGCGCCTATCAATGCGCCGATATTGTTTTGGTAGCCTGCCGAGTCTTCAACCGTGCCCGCATTGTAGCAATTTACAAGCTCGGGAGACGCCGCTTTGTGTCCGCCGGCTACACCGCCGACAGAGGCAGGACCCGATACCTTACCTGTGTTATAGCAGTTTTCGAGTTTGCCTGCGCGCCAATGCTGACCGCTTACGCCGCCTATGTAGCCTGTTGTACCGCTGACATTACCCGAATTGTAGCAGCCCGAAACGGTAGACGCGCCGCCGACATAGCCCACTACGCCGCCGACTCCCGAAGAGCCGCTGACATCGGCATTATTTCCGCAGTCAATTATATTGCCTGCATTGAGGTAACCGACAACGCCTGCAACCGATGAAGAACCGCTGACGCTGCCCTTAACCGTAACATTCTTAATCGTACCGCCGTTTACCTTTCCGAAAAGTCCCGCATTGGAACCCGAAGAAATGTAAAGTCCGCTGATTACGTGGTTGTTTCCATCGAATGTTCCGGTAAAAGCCGATGACGAGGAGCCTATCGGCGTCCATTCGGAGCCTTCTCCGCCGAGGTCGATATCGGCTGTAAGCTCTACTGTTTTTCCCGAAAAGTCTTCACCGCCGTTCACCTTTTCGGAGAACGCGAGCAGCTCCTTTGCCGACGATATTGAAAGATCAGCCGGTGCGGCAAGTACCGCAACGGGTATCACAGACAATATCATCACAAGAGCAAGAAGCCATGACAGACATTTCTTTACTGTCTTTTTAGGTTTTAACATACCTTACTCCTTTCAAAACTCTTTACTTTTTGCGCTTCCCGCCGGGAGTTTTAAGACCGGCTTTTTCGAGAGCGCGCGGCCAAGGGCCTAAAAATGCCTTAATTCGCGAGCGTGTGGCGTCATCGAAATCGTCTTTTCGCGGAAGCCTTTTCAGCTCCTCGGATTTACGCACAAGCTCATTTACTGCCCATTTTTCTTTGTCGTCGCCAAACATAAAATCCTCCGGTCATAAAAAATCTCTCCCTGCCGAAAAGCAGGGAGAGTGCAACAAATTAACCAACGAAAAAATCTTGTGCAATCGGGCAAAGAGTGCACCGACAGCACAAATCAAAAGCTGATAAATCGGCTGCACTCTTCTCACCAAAGTTGTGTTTAACCATAAAATACGGCAGGTCTCCTGACTTATGATCCCATACATCACGGGAAGAGTCGCCTTCTCGGAAAGCTCCAATGGATCGGACTCTCTTACGTCAAACACAGTAATGGCGGTTGTTCCGGATTTTAACCGGATTCCCTTTTAATTCGCGGCAAGAACCGCGAAACCGTATTTTTTATCAAATATTAAACTGTATAAGCCCAAGTTGCAAAGACGAACCGGCAAAAAGCGTCGATTTTGCGGTTTATCTTGCAACTTATTGATATTTTACTACATAAATATTGCGCCGTCAATAAAACACGACGCAAAATATGTGCGTAATACCTGTTTGAATTTGAAAAAATTTTAGTAAATTATTGACAATGAGCCTTTAATTTAATATAATATCAAAGCATGAAACGCGCCGATGTGGCGAAATCGGCAGACGCAAGGGACTTAAAATCCCTCGGTAGCAATACCGTACCGGTTCAAGTCCGGTCATCGGCACCATTGTTTTACGGCCACAACCGTGAATCACGAAGAACAAGCGTGAATATAGGCGTATCAAAGAGCTTTTTAAACGATTCCGCCCTTTCAATCCCCTACATTCACTCTTGTGCACTCCATAACTGCAGTAAAATTGCAGTACAAAAGCCATACTATATTTTACTGAAATTTTGGAAAATCAAGAAATATAAACCGGTTATTTCGACCGGTTTATATTTTTGTCCTTTTCAGACCGCTAATTCAGCACTATAAGTTATAGCATAAAAGCGCCCCTCCTGATGTGCAACCTACATCAAGAGGGGTATATTATATTACGAATTACGAACGGCAAAAATGTTACGTATCAGCACATTTTAGATGTTTATTAACTACATTTGTGCTGATACGTAACATTTTAATAGCATTTACAACATCTTGCGTGTCTATTTTTGATATATCAAATGACATTCTTTACACCTCTTCTTTTTCTCATCATTCCTTTACCTCCTCAACCGCGAATAATGCAGATTTCAGGTTAACCCAAATCTTACACGTACCCTTGTATTTTATAGGACAAAAGTTTTCGCATGAGCAAATACAACACGGATTGCTTTTCACAAAACGTATTGCTTGATTTGTTTCGTCTGCAACGTCAACTTTGTATTTCCCGACCGTTTGGAACTTGGTTTCTGTATTCAAAAAAAATCTCCCCTTTTTACTTTTTTATGGAGCGTTTTGGAGCAAGATAGGAGATTTGAACTCCCACCCTCAGTTTGGAAAACTGATGTGCTGACCGTTAACACTAATCTTGCATATAAAAGTGGGGAGCCAAGCTCTCCCCGTGCCATATTTAATGTGGTTTTTTTGACGAGATGGTTTCACCACAAACTCTCCGCTTGTTTTTTCGGCGGCTTTTGCGCAAGTCACACGAGATGGACTACTTGATTTTCACATCTATATATGACGAAAAAAACGTCTAATTTGCCCTTAAATGCAAAAAACACCCCTACTTTCGTTTTGAAAGCAGGGGTGTTTTTGCGCTATGCTGATATGCTGAGCGATTTTATTGAGAAATAGTGCAATTACTTGTCGTACTTTTTAGCTTTTGAAAATTCACGCGTTAACCCATATACCACCGCGCCCACAAACAACATCGCAAATGTAATTTCAAGGACAGTTCCCGACTTTTGAGCCTTGCTGACATCGTATATCATTGTTTCCTGCCCGTCGGGGGCTGTTATGATTATTTGCGAATAACCAGTTGCAACAATATTGAGTAAGCCCATATTGCTTTTCATTGTATATGTATTACCGTTTTGTGTTCTTTCTTTTGCAAACACATATTTGTTCCAATACGAATTGTTGGCTTCGGTATCGTCTATGACTTTTAATTCTTTGATATTGCCCGCTGAATCAACCAAAGCCGCAATATCGCTGCGAACAAAATAAATTATCAAATCAGAACCGTCCCATTGCAAGCCGTAAGACCCCGGATTATTAAAAGCATATCCATATTGAAATTTTCCGGTTGCATCATACACATATATGTATTGGTTACCGTAAGTAGCGGAGCCAACTGCTACCAATCCGCTCTCACTTACATCAAAACACGAAATTATATATTTTTTCGGTTCTTCATACGTCAGCGATATGGCATTGCCGGATAAAAAATCCTGTTGCTTTTTTTCGTCAGGTTCGCTTGTTGAAAAACCCGTATTCATGGCAAATGAGCATATATTGAGACTTAAAACAATCAAAGAAATGATAGGTAAAATAAATAAAAGCTTTTTATATTCCAAAATCACCACTCCATTATCTTAACATAAATTGCTTTTGCAACATCAAAAACGTTAAATTCAGTTTGTTCCCATGTATAAGTTTCTCCCCATTCAACATGGAGTTCACCACCGGGAGTTCCAATTCCAACGTTAGACGTTATGCCATGATATATTGTGGTACTGTCGGAGTCTGGAATGATATTTATGTCCCCTCCGATAAAAACTGGCGCTCCATATACTAAAGCGGCTACAGAGCCACCCACCTGTCCTCCGATTCCGTTTAGTTTCCTTATGTTCGGTGCGTTTGTTACTGTTTTGTACGAAGTGGCAGATATTCCGGGAGATCCTCCAGTGACCCCACCCGAAATATTAGTTTGTAATGCAACATTTCCTTTCCTATCAAACGATATTCCACCTTGCATATTAAAACTGAATGCACTTGGAGAACCACTTATGTTTACCCCGTACGAATAAGTACCATTTGCTTTTCTTGAGTTTTTCTCTATCTTTTTTACTATTGGTCTAACAATATTTTTAGCCACCCACTTAATTGCATTTTTTATTATCCAGTGTCCAGACGGGTCTGAATTATTTATAGGATTATTTGCAGCATACAAAAATAGGTTACCGCCAAGATTTCCTCCGCCACCATCTGTAACACTATCCGCATTCAAGAACCTGCCGACTTCAGGAGAATAATAGCGTGATTTGAGGTGGTAATAACCCGTCTCGCTGTCATAATAGTAGCTTCTGTACCGCAGAGGGTTCATTTGAGCCAAGGCGGTGTTGCCGGTTATTTGGGTTACGTTGCCCCAAGCATCGTAGTAATAGTTTGCAACTATATCTCCGTTTTTATCGGCTATTGCGACTATATCGTTTTGAACATTCTTTATGTAGTAATATTCTTCGCCGTTATAAATGAAACCGAAAGCGTCGCCGTTATTATCATACATAAAGATAAGCGTTTCGTCGCCCGTCTTTTGACCTGCCAATATGCTTCCGTTATAAAAATATTCGGTCTTTACGCCGTTTACGGTTTTGCTTACTCTGTCGCCGTCGGTATTGTAAGCGTAAACATATGTGTTGTCACCGTCGGTTATACGCTCAAGCTGCCTGCCGCACCACTCAAACGACTTACTGCCGAAAGTGAGCGGATTGCCGATTTCGTCATAGGTCACAGCCTGACCGTTAAAGCTTGTTAAAAGGTCGCGCCACTCGCTGTTTGAATAGCCGTAGCTCGTACTCTTTATTTCTTCTCCGACATCGCCGAGAGTGTATTTATATACCTTTTTGCCGGTAATGTTACCGTTTGTATATGTATATACGGTTGTGGTGTCTGCTCTTTGGTCGTTTTCACGCACAAGCTGATTTAATCCGTCATAAACATAGCTTACGGTATATGTTCCGTCGTTTATACTCAGAATATTGCCAATCGCGTCATAGGTATATGTGTATGTTCCGTTTGCGGTTTCGAGGGACTTTACTGTTGTCGAAGTTCTGTTGCCGCTCTCTCGGTTGTAATAAGTATAGCGATTATGCAGCGTTTTTGAAAGCGACGGCATAACGGTTTTGTCGGTAATTCTGCCGAATCCGTCATAAGAATAGCCAATTTTTTCCTTGCCGTTCCACGTAACGCCGTATATTTGGTCTGGCATTTCACCGACACTTAAATTACCGTAACGATAACCGATGGTTTGCTCACCGAGTGCAAATTTGTGTTTAACACCCACAAGGTAATTTGTTTTATCGGCGTAGGTGTACGTGAATAGCGAAGAAAGCGTTGAACCCACATATGTTTTTTGACCGACCGCACGGTTTGCAAGGTCGTAACAGAATACTGTTTTTTCACCGGTAGCACTGTCGAAGCTTGACGCAATGTTACCGTCTCTGCCGTAGCTGTAGCTTAGCTTTCTGTTACCGTCTCCATTATACATTTTATACGACAAACGGTCAAGATTATCATAAGAATAATTTATACAATCTCCGTTGCCGTAATTTTGTTTCAACAGAAGCCCCGTTGCAGAGTCATACTCAAAGCTTGAGAGCATGCGGTATGATGTACCGTTTCCTACCTTTGTTTCCGTTGTTCTGCCGAGACTGTCATAGCCAAATTTGTATTTAACGGCACCGTTTACATCAATGTCTGTAACTTGACCCGCGTTGTTATAGACGTAGCTGTTTGTCATACCGCCCGATGATACGCTTTCAAGGCGGCTGTTTGCGGCATTATACGTATAAGATGTTTCTCTGCCGAGAGCGTCTGTCGAGCTGTTTAAAACACCTTTTGTCGTATCATAGTTATATGAAGTGACATTTCCGAGCTGGTCCTTTGACGTGGCGACAAAGTTCTTATCGTCTGTATATGTCGCTTCGCTGATAATGGAAGCACCGTTTTCCTGCCATTCTGCCGGGTAGAAATACCAACGCATACCCTCTGGCAGACTGTCGGAGTTCCAGCTTGCCTGTTTTACGGTCTGTGAAGCAATTATTTCGTTGCCGGTATCAAGTTGTCCGTCCAAAACGCGCGTATAGTCGGTACAGCCTGTGGATATGGCGAAAGTATTATCCTGCTTTTTGACTATTTTGAATTTTTGTGCCGAATTGCCGTTCTTGGTGCAAAGCTGAAGCGGTGCCGCCTGAGCCGACGAACCGTCAGCTATGTCAAGATAAAGATTTGCGTTATTCGAGTGAACGGAGCGTATATTATATACATCGGTCTCTCCGGGGACTGCTTCAAGCACCCAGTGCTGTTTTTCATATCCCGGTGAATAAGAGTATGTAACTACGCTGTTGCCCACCGCAGGAGAATCTCCGCTGTCGAGGCTCTTTCCCGAATAAGAATTGACAATAATGTACTCTTTTCCGCTCTCAAGCGTTACCGCCGGTGCACGTGCCGCTATTTCGGTTTTTGTTACATTGCCCTTGTCGTCATAATAAAAGCCGTAATCCTGTCCGTCGGAGGAAAGAGCATAAAGCAGTTCCTTTTTATCCGTATATGTATACATATACTTACTGCCTGAGGGATTGAGCATTTTTGACATCTGATTGCCGTAATATGCAAATTGAGATTCGGTTTTTTGAAGGTCAACCGCCGAAACAAGGTTGCCGTTTTTATCGTAATCGTATGTTTCGCCGTAATCCTCTTTGTAGCAAAAAGCACCTGTGGTGTAAAGAGTGTTGACGTTATAGGAATATACTGCTTGAATTGCTATCTTTGCATAATCCGTGGGGATTTTTGCTTTGCCTGTTACAAATTGCCATGAATTCACATCGCAATTGGCGTTGTAATCCTGCATACCGAGCCAATTTCCCGCGGCGTCATAATAGTGAAGAGCTATTTTGAAAGCAGGTTGGTAGCGGTCATTTTCTTTAAGACCGTTGTCTGTGGGTGCAGAGTCACCCTTGAGCCACATACCAAAGCTGAACACATCGTTTTTATGTCCCGATACGTTTATGTATTGCAGTGCTCCACGGAACTTATCGGTAACGTCACTGTATGAAATGCCGCACCAGTCAAAGCCGTTGAGCCCTGCGCCGGTAACTGTGTTAGGGTCAACATTTTCCCAACCGGTAAGGTTGTTTGTAAACGAACCGTTTTCTACAAGGTTGAAACAGCTTTCGGAACCCGAACGTTCAAGCTGAACATCATCAAACCAAGCATAACCCGACGCATTCCCGTTAAGACCCATTGTAACCCGTATGGATTTGCCGGTGTCGATTGTAAATGTAACGCTTCTGCGTTCCCATTGGCCGTCGCCGTGTATAGTGTGATTTATGCTGTCTGCATATACGGCATTTTCAATTCCGTTGTCGCCCCAAATCTCAACACCGAGATTTGTTCCGTCACCGGTCAGCCATACATTTGATGTGGTAATGTATGCGGAAAGGGTGTATGTTCCTGCCGGGAGAAAATATTTGTCAAACGATTGTACCAAATATGCTTTGCCTGCCGAATTATCGGCTTTGCTTATCTGCAAGCAACCGTTTCCAAGATGTCCGTTTTCGGTATCGTACTTTATTTCGTATGCTCCGTTGGGATTATCTGCGTATTGCCAGTATCCGTTAAATCCGTTTGCTAACTGCGGATTTACCATATAATTGGTGGCACTCGAAAGCACGCGCGACTGCGATAAAATTTTATTTGACACGGGATTTGCTTTATCGTTATCCATGCTTTTACCAAGTTCAAAAAACTTTGCTGTTCCGTCCTCATCGGAAACTATTCCTTTGGTCTGACCGTAATCATTAAATTGATATGTTAATGTTCGTCCTTGCTTGTCGGTTACGTCAGTTTCATTTTGTCTGTATGAGAACGCATAAAATACAGGGTAATTTCCCGCTATGCCTGTTTCAACAGCTGCTACGCGGTGTTGTGATGATGAATCATAGTCGGCAACAAACTGTTTATTCATACTGTCCGTTACTACCGAAAGCAGCGAATAATCGTTATATGAGTAACTGCAGCCTGTACCGTCCGCAAAGGCTACGTATGCGAGCTTGCCTTGGTAGTAATAGAAGCTCGTCTTTCTGCCTGCGGGGTCTGTTATACCGGTGCAAAATTCGGGATAGTCGCTGAGTTCGTATTCGTATGTATATACTCTGCCGGCACCGTCCGTTACTGTTTTCAGGCGGGTGTGTCCGTTAACGGAATCATATCCGACAACCGTTTTAACGCCGTTCGGAGCAACAACTTCCGTAAGATAACCGTCGTGGTTGAAATACATGACGTTTTCGTCTTTATCCTTGAGTTTGTATCTGTCCTCATCGGGAAGATATTGCAAGGTGTATCCGAGACCGTCCTCATCTTTTCCGATACCGCTTTCATCATAATAGAACCAGTGTTTTGTACCGTCGGCATCGTGTAAGAAAAATCTATAACCTTGCGGCGCCGTACCTGCGTCATAACATACATAAACATGATAATTCGTTAGGAACCCGTTGCCCATATATGAATAACCGCAATTGGTAACATTTGAATTATATACAAGCGAAATGTTGACGGGCATAAGATTTCCGCCGCAGTCCGTTGTTACCGGCTGTGCGTAAACAAGATTTCCGTTGTAATTATTAACGCTTGCCGAACCGTTTTGACCTGCGGAAAGGTCGGTATACGACCAATAATCTTCAAATCCCGACATATTGCGGTATGAAAGGCGCAATATTGGTCTTACAATATCGCTTGTGGTGTAATTATTTGAAAAGAACCATACGCGAGCTTGGCTTGAGCTGTTTTCTTTATCGGAACGTAAAAATACGCCGTAATTGGGAATTTCACCGCTGTACCAACCGCGCACAAGGTCGGTTATTTCAAATCTCTGCCATCTGTCCTTGCCTTCATCATAACGTTCCATTATTTGAACAGTCTGATAATCAACAACAGAAGAGTCAAACCCAACGCCGCTGTTCCAACAAACGGTATTCTGCTGCCAATCGGTTGTTACGCGGTGAAGATTTACCTGAAGCTCCGGATAACATGCCGTGGCAAACAAATCAAGTTCTGCATGAACTACCTTGTCGCTGATACCGAGTTCCGGAAGATTGGCAATTTTGAGTAATCCACAGGTCTTTCCGTAGCCGTTGGTCTTGCCTACATATATGCTACCTTCATAGTCTTTACTGCCTCTGCCGTAACAAGTTCCTGCATTTTTTGAAGAAATAAACGCACTTTGCAGGTTATGTTCATTGTTTAGCTCTTGGCTCGTCTGTATGAGCGGGTCAACCGTTACGGGAAATTTACGCTCATTATTTTGAAGCCAATCACTCGAAACAATCATTTTGATTTTTGCCGTACCGCCCGACTGAGAAACCAGTTCGTATGCAATATCATTACTTGTTTCGTAATTTGCGTCATACATATACGGTGCGTTGAGTGTAAATATGACATCTCCGTTATTTGTCCTAAAGTCGATTGTTCTTGAATCTACCTGATAAGCAGTTAATCCATCACACTTATATTCGGCAATGAATTCGTTTTGTGCTTCAGCCGAATTAAGTATAAAGTTTTCTTTAGTAGAGTCTGTGCCTATTATATATTGAATGTCCGTTTTGGGAAATGCGCTCTTAAATAAAATTTCAGAGCTGGCATTTTCAAGAGTTGCGGGGTCATTGTCGTCTTCTTTGCTTTTTACCGTGCCTCTCTTTTTGCTTATGTTTTCGTAATTCCACGACAATTTATAGCCGTCCTTTGATATTTCGGCTATTTTGGCATCGTTTATTTTTTCGGAAATACGAATATTGTAATCAGCACTGTTGTTAGAATAATCTTTCTGAGGAACAAGACTTTTTATCCGTCTTGCACCGTTTTGCGGTTCTGTGTCTTCGGCATCTACGGAAGTTAACGAGTTGTCATAATCTTCCCAGCTGCCGTTTTCGCCTTTAAAATGTACAGGTGACGTATATTGTACCACTTGGTAGCTGCCGTCACTCATTCTGAAAGTTTTCGTGTATTTGTCTCTTTTGTCTTTAACTTCGCCTTGAATAACCGGCGAATCTTCTTTTTCGTCCGTGTTATCCATTTCGGCGGTTTCCGAATTCAATGACATTCCGCTCTCGCTGATGTTCCTTGATTCGGCAATGTCCGCCGCAAACGTCTGAAGCGGAAGTATATCCGCAAAAAGTAAAACGGATAATATCACCGATATTACCCGTGCCGTAAACTTAAACTTCTTTTTCATTTGCCTCACTCCTTAACTTTTTGTGTTATAAAGTATTTTTGGTGTGATTTCCGTCAAATCCGTTACACAAAAAACACCCTCTTTCCACATCTGCATCTTATTTTGTTACTTAGCGTAACATTTCTTCGTCATATTAACATATAATACAACAACTCGTCAAGACTTTTTGTAAATATGTAACAAAGCGGCAAGAAGTTAAAGCACAAAAATCCCCTCCCAATGTATGACCTACACTGGGAGGGGTGTTTTTCAACATTATTAAACGTTAAGCAACTTCTTTACTGAGCTATAAAGGTATAACCATTGTTTTTAGCCCAAGTTTCGGCATCGGCACCACCGGCAGTAAGCCGCAAAAAACGCACCTCACGAAAGTGGGGTGCGTTTTTTTGCCTTTGCTTCGGCGAATGTTTGTTTTACTTGTCGGTATTTGGTTACTTATTTGTGCTTTTTGCCTGCTTTCGGTTATTCTCACCTGTTTGGGGTTTGGTTTGGATTTGGGTTTAGGTTTGGGTTTGGGTTTGCTTATACTTATTATATTTGTTTATGTTTGTTTACGTTTATTCTTCGACATTTAAAAGCTGACGCAGCATATTCTTTGTCATAAGATTATCGGCAAACGCCAGGGTTTCACGAAGCCGCTTTTGCGGACTCTCGTCCCAATCACATTCGGGAGCGGAAGAAACACCCATTTTTCTAAGCGCGTCGCAGTAAGACTTTGCCGCAAGACGAAATTCGCGGTAATTCTTTTCGTCTCTGCCGTTCCACGCGGTATCGGCGACGGCGAACCACCTCGGAAAACACATATAGCAAAGCCGTTCAAAATCCGTGATGTACTCCGTCCATATCGGCGTTTCCACTCCGACTATTGATTTTTTGCCTGTCTCCGTTAGGCCCTTTATGCTCTTCGGGTCAAACATATATACATCTTTAAGGGGATACATACCGTACGGATAATCGGCATAATACGGCTTAAACTTTTCGATAATTACGGGGCAGCCCTCATTTGCGCGCTTTACCGAAATGCCCGTTTTATCAAGCCAATATGCAAGCGTTATGTTTTTATCGAGAATACCGCCGTTTGCCGCTTCGTTCCAGCAAATGACACGCCTGCCCTTTTTTTCGAGATACTCTGCGGCTCTGTTCACAAGACTGCAGTGCAGCTCCTCTTCGTTTTTAAGCCCGAGCTCGCGTATTTTTGACTGACATTTGGGGCACTTTTTCCACTTATCCTTCGGGGCTTCATCGCCGCCGAGATGGAAGTAACTGCCGGGGAAAATATCGCAAAGCTCATCTAAAATGTCATAAATCAGCTTTAATGTCGCGGGATTTCCTGCGCAGAGCAAATCCTTGAATATACCCTGGCTTGTTTTTGCCTTAACCTGCTCTTTATTGCACGATAGCTCGGGATACGCCTGAAGTATGGCGCTTGCGTGGCCGGGAATATCTATTTCGGGAATAACCTCGATATATCGCTCTTTACAGTATTCGGCTATTTCTTTCAGCTGTGCCCGAGTATAAAAATGACTGTAAACGCTGTCGTCATTTTCTTTTTTACCGAAATGTGAGCCCTCGCGGCTACCGCCTACCAAAGAAAGCTCCGGGTGCTTTTTTATTTCGGCTCTGAAGCCCTGATCGTCGGAAAGATGGAAATGAAAATAATTGAATTTGAGCATTGCCGCCGCATCGATTATCTTTTTTATTTCCTCCACGGTAAAGAAATGACGACAGACGTCCACCATAAAGCCGCGATAAGAAAATACGGGCTTATCTCTTATTTCACATTCGGGGAGCATATTCCCGTCCTCTCGCAGAATTTGCTTATACGTAATATCGGCATAGTGTAAGGCGCGCTCACTGCCGCCCTTTAAGAAAACGCCGTCACGGTTTATTTTAAGCGAGTATTCCTCTTTTCCCATATCGGCGTCAAAACTCTCGTTTACGCTGCCATGCGGGACATATTTGCCGGAAAACGTTATTTTTTTCGGTTTCGGAATTATATTCATAAAATTCACCCGTTTCTCATTGAGTTTTGTTTTCAAAATAAGAATAGCTATAATATAACACACAAATTATAAAATTCAAATATTTCTGTTTTACGAAACGACATATTTTATAAACACATCTTAATTTATTGTATATTATACCGACTGAACAATTATTTTAAGACAAAATTATGTAAATTTTAACGTCAAAAAGGTCGAAAATTCTATTGACGTTGAAATAAAGTAAGACTATAATTAAATTGTTAAAGATTTAACCGATACGGTGTTTTGGATAAAAAAATCCGTATCGAATTTTTAAAAGAGGGAGATTCTTTTTATGGAAAACAAGAATCAGCGCATCTGTATAATCGGCGGAGGCCCTGCCGGCACAAGCATGGCAATGTACCTTGAAAAAAACGGGTATGATAACTATGTAATCTATGAAAAATCCAATCGAGTCGGAGGTAAAGCATTTTCCCCGAAAATGAAGGTTAAAAATGCCCAGGGCAAATGGGAGGACCGCACCATAGAGATGGGCGCGGTAATGGGTTGCGACACTTACTTTGCAGTTCATGAGTGTGAGGAATTCGGCGGTACAACACACGTCGGAGGCCCCCCTATGGGACGCAAATTTATGAAAGTGGACGGCACTCCTCAGAAAATGTCGCCCATAGCTATGCTCAAGAAGCTATCCAAGATGAAAAAACTGTCAAAGCTTCTTGAGACAAAATACAAGGGCTATGATGTAAACGGTCACCGCGGAATTTCGGAGGGACGCTATGAAGGTCCCTGCCCCTCTCCCGAAATGAAGCTCGCTCATATTGAGGGCGTTAACCCCAACCTTAAAGACCTTTCAATGCCGTTCTCCGAATTTTTAAAGCTCAACCATTGCGAGGACGCCACCACGGTTTGGAAGGGTCCGTTCACTTCTTTCGGCTATGGTTATTTTGATGAAATCCCCGCCGCTTATGTTTTAAAATATCTTGACGCATTCACTGTTAAGCAATTCCTTTCGACAGGTAAACTGTGGACTTGGTACGACGGCACACAGAGCATTTGGGAGGGCGTTAACAATCACCTTAAGCATCCGGCGCTCTTAAATTCGGAAGTTACAGACATCAAGAGAGAAAACGATAAGGTATTTGTAACGGTAAACGGTAAGACCGAAGAATTTGACAAGCTCATAATCTGCACTCCGCTTGAGCTGTTCCTCGGCTACGGCGATCCGCGTGAAGAAGAAAAGGACCTCTTCTCAAAAATCGTACATAAGGAATACTTTACAATGGCCGTTCGCCCCGAAGAAGGCAACGCTCCCGAAATTTCATATTACTTCTTTGAAAATATGACTAACGAGACCCGCGGTCATCTTATGGTATTCTATCACCGTTGGTCCGACGGCGTAACAGATCAGCCGCTTGTTACCTTTACTCTTCGTAACCACGAGGGTATGGAGGATGTTCCCTTTGACAAAGCCAAGGAAACAACTCTTAAAGATATGGAACTGTGCGGTCTTAAGGTTGACAAGATTGAGCGCATAGACGACTGGTATTATTTCCCGCACGTAGGCAGCAAGGATTATGCCGACGGTTGGTATGAAAAAGTTGAAGCTATGCAGGGCAAAGACAACACCTTCTATGCCGGTGAAGTTATGGCATTCGGCGATATGGAGGAAACCGTTGAGTACAGCCGCGACTTAGTAAGAAGATTCTTTAAATAGGAGACATAAAAGTATGCCCGATCAGAATAAAAAAATCATCAGCAAATATCAGGGTGACAAAAACCCTGATAAGCGCTATTTGAAGCTCGGCAGAAAAATCACCGACGTTGTGGCTCACAAGATAGGCGGAGTGACATCGGACGATCCCGAATATTGGGGTCTGCGCGAGGTACTTACTCCCGAAATGTGCGACGTTGCTAACAAAATGAAGCTTCGTAAGCACTACACGTTTGAACAGTTACTCGCTATGAACAAAGAGTATGAGGCTATTGATCTGCAAAAGCTTCTTGACGAGATGTCGTATATAGGCATTCTCGAATATGACTACGGCGATAATTACGACCACAATCACGAGCTTAAAGACCGTCCGAGAATCAGACGTTACCGCGTACCCTTTTACGTACCCGGTTCGGCCGAGCTTTTCAACTCTTCCGTTGACAGAATAGCCAAAAATCCGGCTGTTGCCTCATTCTTTGAGAGAATGACGTTTACTCCGCTTGCAGGTATCACTCAGATGGTGCCTCCCGGAGGCGACGGCATAGGTATGCACGTCATTCCCGTTGAAAAAGCCATAGACGCCAAGAGCGAATCGGTGGATCTTGAGCATATTTCATACTGGCTTCAGAAATATGAGGGTCATATTTCTGCCGGTATTTGCTCCTGCCGCGCTTCACGCGCTGTTTTGGGCGACGGCTGCACAGACGATTTTGACGATTGGTGCATACAGCTCGGCGATATGGCGGATTACACCGTTGAAACCGGAAGAGCACACTACATAACAAAAGAACGTGCACTTGAAATACTCAAGCTTGCCGAAAAAAACGGCTATGTTCACCAGATAACCAACATTGACGGTGAAAATAAGATATTTGATATATGCAACTGCAATGTTAAGATATGCAACGCTCTTCGCACATCGCTTCTGTTTAACACGCCTTATCTTTCACGAAGCGCCTATACCGCCAAGGTTACAAAAGAGAACTGTGTAGCGTGCGGCAAGTGCGTTGAAACTTGCCCTGCAGGTGCCGTAAAGCTCGGTCAGAAGCTCTGCCACAAGGACGGCACGGATTTTAAATATAAGCACGCTCCCCTGCCGGACAACAACATTTGGGGTCCGTACGCATGGGATGAGAACTACCGCGATACGGCGCGTATGTCAAACACATATCCCACGGGTTCCGCTCCCTGTAAGGCTGCGTGCCCGGCGCACGTTCCGGTACAGGCTTATCTTCGCCTTGCGAAAGACGGCAAATACCGTGAAGCACTCGCTATGATAAAGACCGAAAACCCGTTCCCGGCAGTATGCGGCAGAATTTGCAACAAGCGCTGCGAGAGCGAATGCACACGCGGAAAAATTGACGACCCGGTATCAATTGACGCAGTAAAGAAATTTGTAGCCGATCTCGACCTTAAAGCCGAGGACAGATATGTTCCCGAAAAAACGGTACAGTCGGTTCACGGTTCATTTGACGAGAAAATCGCCATCATCGGCGGCGGCCCCGCAGGACTCAGTGCCGCATATTATCTCGCCCAGATGGGTTATAAGCCGACGGTATTTGAAAAAAATCCCATTCCCGGCGGTATGATGACATACGGTATTCCGAGCTACAAGCTCGAAAAGGATGTTATCGCTGCCGAAATCGACATAATTAAGGCTCTCGGTGCAGAAATCAAGTGCGGCGTTGAAGTCGGCAAGGACGTCACCATAGATGAGCTCAAAAAACAGGGCTACAAGGCATTTTACATCGCCATAGGCTGTCAGGGCGGCAAACGCCCCGGCGTTAAAAACGATGACGCAAAGGGCACCGCTATTGCCGTAGAATATCTCCGCCACTGCTTTGAACACCGCGAGGATTCATTCTCCGGTAATGTTGTGGTAGTCGGCGGCGGTAACGTTGCGATAGACTGCGCGCGCAATGCTCACCGTCTCGGCGCAACGGACGTTAAGATGTTCTGCCTTGAATCTCGCGACACCATGCCTGCGAGCAACGAGGAAATACTTGAGGCCGAAGAAGAAAACGTCGGCATAAATCCCTCTTGGGGTCCGAAGGAGGTCACCGTAAACGACAAAGGAGAGGTTACCGGCATCATCTTTAAAAAGTGCCTTCGCACGATAGACCCTGAAACTGGCAAATTCTCTCCCGTATATGACGAAAACGAGACTGTTGAAATAAAGGCAGACAAAATCGTTTTTGCCATAGGTCAGGCAATTGAATGGGGCAACCTGCTTGAGGGCTCAAAGGTTAAATTCTGGCACGGCAATTACCCGGTTGCAGACAAATTCACGTATGAGACGGACGATCCCGACATATTCGTGGGCGGCGACGTATTTACGGGTCCGCGTTTTGTAATAGACGCCATTGCAGCCGGTCACGAGGCGGCTGAGAGCTTACATCGCCATGTACGCCCCGACGCTTCAATGACCATAGGCCGTGACCGTCGCAATTTCACACCGCTCAACAAGGACGACCTTACATATCCGTCTTATGATACGGCAGGACGTCAGGAAGCCGGTATGGATGAAAGCATCGACTACAAGATGTCCTATAAAGACGCACATCTCGATTTGACAGAGGAGCAGGTTAAAACAGAAACCAGCCGTTGTCTCGGATGCGGCGCATCGTATGTTGACCCGCACAAGTGTATAGGCTGCGGTCTTTGCACCACGAAGTGTGAATTTGACGCAATACATCTTGTACGCGATAATCCGAAATGCACCGATATGAGAGTTGCCGAAAAGAAGGTCGGCGGACTTATGGGCTACTCCGCAAAACGTGCGTTTAAAATACTCGGGCATCTTGGCTCGGATGAGGCGAAAGAGCTTAAAAAGAAGCGCATAGCCTACAAAAAAGCGCACAGCGACAAGGGCTAAGCCATGCACGAGCTCGGTATAGTTCTGAATGTCATAGACAGAGTAGAAGATATTGCCAAGGAAAACAACGTAAAAAAGGTCACCAAGCTGACTCTTGAAATAGGCGAGGTTTCATCGATTGTTCCGTCATATTTTTCGGACTGCTTTGAGTGGGCAAAGAAAAAAACGGATTATATGAAAGACACCGAGCTTGAAATGATAATCCTTGAGGGTCTCTCCTACTGTCGCGACTGTAAAAAAACATATAAGACCACCGAATACGCAAAAAAATGTCCGCACTGCGGCAGTGACGATACATATCTTGTCACCGGCGACGAGATGCGGATAAAGGATATTGAAGTTATCGGGTAGAAAAACGGAGCTGTATTTTTTTACAGCTCCGTTAATATTTATACATTCAAATAACCGCACAGCAGCTTCAGCGTATTATAAACGCCGTCTATATGGCTGCGTTCATAGCCGTGGCTCGCATAAACTCCGGCTCCTATCAGCCCATGTCGTATATCTGCACCCGAACGCAATGTGGCTTCAACATCCGAGCCGTAATGCGGATATACATCAACGGCATAATCGGCACCTACTGCCTTTGCGGCTTCAATCAGTTTGCCTACGGTATCATAGCTGTAAGGTCCGCCGGAATCCTTAGCGCAGACGGACACCTGCTTTTCCGTACATTTCAATCCGTCGCCGACGCACCCCATATCGACCGATATTGCCTCGGTAACTCCGCCCGGCACAGTCGAGGAACCGCCGTGGCCGACCTCTTCATAAACGGTAACGTGCACATACACACGCCGCGGTAAAACTATACCGTTGTCTTTAAGATATTTTGCAAAACCGAGCAATATGCCCACAGAGAGCTTATCGTCAAGGAATCTGCTTTTTAAATATCCGGATTCGGTACTGCGTGTACGCGGTTCAAAGCAAACTATATCGCCCGTTTCTATACCGAGTTTTCTTGTATCCTCATCGGTTTTTACGTCCTCGTCGATGACGATTTCGACGCTGTCCCAAGTACGCGAAGCAGTCGAAAAATCGCCGTTAACGTGAATTGAAGCGTTACAAAGCTGAAGCGCGCCCTCATATATTTTGCCCGAACGGGTATATATTCTGACATTCTCCGTTTCGGCGTTGCAGGCATTCATACCGCCGAGGGGCGTTATTCTCAGTCTGCCGTTGCTCTTGACTTCAGCGACCATTCCGCCGAGGGTATCTGTGTGCGCCTCCAAAAGCAAAGCATTGTTATCGTCTTTTCCGCCGAGGTCGGCAAGAACGCCGCCCTTTACCGTGTATTCGGCGGGAAATCCGAGAGCCGAAAATTCCTCTTTAACAAATTCGGCGGCTTTTTTGGTAAACCCCGTCGGAGAATCAATATTTAACAGCGCGCTCGCCTTTTCCCATGAGTAATCTGCATATTTTTTATCTATCACAGCTTATCACCGCAGCTTTCCGAAAAATTATACTATTAGTTTACCATAACCGCGCCGAAAAAACAAATATGCGTTGATTTTCAGTGTAGTAAAGCGAAATATGTTGCTCCCTTATCACATTAGCTATTTACCATTACTTGTTATTCGGTAATGATTAAAAAGTTATTTCTTACGCCAATCATATGTTTCGCCACTTGACATATCAAGCGTTTTTCCGTTGATTGAAACGGTTGTATTATCAACCCAATCTATTTTAGCCTCGGATTCGTGATATGCATTATAAATTATTTCTTTTTGATTTCCGTTTATCATATAGACTCTGACGGAATAATCTACGGTTGCACCGGGCTCCGTTCTGTATGCCTCTAAATTATATTTGCCGTCCGGTGACTCCGATGAACATAAAAATGTTTCTTGAACGTTTTTTTGAGAGTTTGCTATCGTCAAAACAGGAGCAATGTAGTTGCGAATAAGCATGGCAAGTGAAAATACCAAGGCAATACCCAATATTATGGATATAATTGTTATAACAGTCTTTTTCATGGTTAGAACTCCTTTAATACTCTTTGTTATAAAACTCAATGTCATACTTTATATGCATATATGCATTTTAACTGTTCCTTACTTCTTTCAACACGCAACGCCTCCCCACAAGCCTGCGCACCGTAAAATATTAACAAAGCAAGTTTGCACCACAATATTAACCGAAATTGCCATGCTTGTCAATTTGTTTTTTGGCAGCTTTGTCGAATAAAACAGTATTTGACGAGCTTGCGGCGGCAAGCAGAAAAAGTGTTACGTATCAGCACAAGTGTAGTTAATATATATCTAAAGTGTGTCAATACGTAACAAGCAAAACCGTCTTTAAAGCCGCACGGGCATAGGCGTACAGGCTCAGGCATAGACAAAAGTAAAAGCAGAAGTCAAAGTCAAAAGAGATATTACATTTTATTTTTAAACCGCTTTGTGATTTATAAAAAAGGCAGCCTTACGGCTGCCTTTTATGGTGGAGATGAAGATGATAAATCCGAAACGGTATTAAGTTCTGATAATGTCAGGCTTTTGGCGTTATCTTTGAAATTGAAATAAAAGTCTATTCTGTCATCATAAAGCACAACGGAATTAACAAATGTATCTATGAGCATTTTTCGATTTTTAAGTTTGTTCACATCAAAATTTTTGAATCCGTCAAACCACGAATATAAAAACTCTTTTGTCAATAACGGATGTGATATGTTTTCTTTTGCGATTTCCATTTCTAAATTTTCTTTTGTGCTTTCAAGTTCATCAAGTCGCTTTTTAGTTGATTTTGTCATTATGCCTTGCTCAATCGCATTAAGCATATTTTCAATGGCTGTGTCGGTCTGTGCAAGTTGCTTTTTAAGCGATTTCAACATTGGACTTCCTTTACCTTGAATAGACAAAATCTTGTTTACTAACATTTCAATGAGCGAATCATCATCTATGAATTTCATAACTTGATAAATAACAATATCTTCTATCCAGTCTTTTTTAACCGCCTTTTTATCACATGTTTTATTACGCTTGGTGTTGACACATTTATAATAGCTGTATCTTCTGCCACGGGCATTTCCGCTTTCACCAACCATAAACGATTTGCATTTGCCGCAGTATAATTTAGTTGTCAATAAGTAGTCATCAACCGCCTTATGTCTTGACGGCGCACGCTTGTTAGTGGCTATCATTTCCTGCACCTTATCAAAAACATCATTCGGAACAATGGCAGGAATTCCGTTTTCAATAACAACATCCTTGTAAATATAATTGCCAACATACCGACGGTTTGTCAATATTTTAGAAATATTATTTATTGTAAATTCTCGACCGTTAGCATTTTTCAAGCCCTTATTGTTCAGTTTATCTCGGATTTCTTTCTGCGTTTTACCGGAAATATAATCATTAAAAATATTCAAAACAACAGGAGCAAGAGTCGGATTGATTTTAAAATGTTGATCATCATCAATCATATAACCAAAAGCGACAGAGCCACCGTTATATTTGCACTTCAAAGCATTTTCGGTTAAGCCGCGGTTGATTTTTTCTGCAAGCTCGGCAGAATAATACTCGGCATAGCCTTCAAGCATAGACTCAAGCAAAATACCTTCTGCACCGCTTGAAATCGCTTCGGTTGCAGAAATAACCTTAACGCCGTTCTTTTTCAAAATGTTTTTATAATGCGCCGAGTCATAACGATTACGGGCAAAGCGGTCAAGTTTCCAAACGATTATAACATCAAACAGACCTTTGGAACTATCCTTAATCATCTGCTGAAACGACGGACGATTGTCCGTTTTTGCCGATAATGCTCTGTCAATATATGTATCAATTATACGAATATCATTCTTCTCGGCAAACTCCTTGCATTCACGAATTTGCCCATCAATACTTTCTTCACGCTGATTATCACTTGAATATCGTGCATATATAATTCCTGTCATTTTATCAACCTCCTGTGCTGTGTGTTATAACTCTTCGCAGCAGAGGTGTCAAGTTAAAAAAGCAGCCCTAAAATAGGACTGCTTTTACATTTTATTTAGTTGATGTTAGTTTTTTTGCATGTATAGAAATCGCAAAATTCTCATTGTACGCAGCAATTTTCCATTCTGGCCAATTGTGCTCAGCATCGTCTCTAATTCTTTTATAATCATCTGAATAGCTAGATTTTACACTTGATGAAACTGTTTTGGTATTTGTCATATTAATTTTCTCCTTTAGTTGCAACTGTAGCATCTTCAAATGCTAAAAGCGCTAATAACTCAGAATCCATATAGTGAAAAGGCAAAATAGGATTTCTTAACTCTGCCTCTTCTCTTTTCCATTCCAATTTTTTTCCTTGTTTATCTTTTCTTTTTTTAGAATACCAACGTATAGATGATACAGCAAATAAGTCATTAAAGCGTCTTGGTCCAACACCTGTGAAAGGTTCAAAAAAAACTTTTTTATCATCATATTCGTCAGAAATTTCTGCTTTATAAAAATCAAAAGCTTTACTTTTGGGATATGGTTCAATATAAACCACTCTTTTTATTCCTGCAGCAATGATATGTTTTGCACAATTATGACACGGAAAAGTTGTAACATATAATGTGGCATCTCTACATGATATGTTATTTCGAGAGCATGATAATAGGGCTTCCATTTCGCCATGGACTACTCTACCATATTCCGTCAAATCACCTATTCCTGCCTGTTTCACCTTGTCAATTGCATCATCATTAATTGGTATTTCAAAGGCATTTAAAAGATTCTTGATAATCTTTTTTTGTTCGAATTTGTTTGAGTCATATCCTAACATATAATCTCGACCATTAGGAGCATCAACATATTTGCCGTGTGCTTCCAATACTGGCCAATACAGACCGCCTCCAAATTTAGGACAATCATTTGCACCCATCGACAATATTTCATTGTTTTTACAAATAACTGCACCCACTTGTCTAGATAGGTCTGCAGATCTTAAAGACGAGGCATAGGCCATAAACATAGCATACTCATCAAAATTTGGAGAAATAAACGGATTTCCAAACAACAAATCAATTAATCGTTCAACAGAATTGTATGTCTGGTCCGAATCCTCTGTAACATTAATAAAGTAATCTGCTAACTGGAATGCATCTTGGGTATGTTGACCTTGCTTAATTTCCTCATTTTCGTCACGCATTAATAATTCTTTAGCTTGTTCCTTATTTAGACCTTTTCTTTCTATTAAATATTTGATTCTCCGTTTATAGTTACTTGTTACGCCTATTAGATGAAATCCATAACCATAAGTATCTCTCAAAAACTCAACCTCTTCAGGGTGTTTGATTGAGTTAATTATGTAAGCTACTCTTTTTCTTGGTTGGACATTCTGTTTAGAATCTTTATCTCTTTTTTGATAAATAAATCTTGAAACACCTTTCATTAGAATTGATGCATCGTTTGACTCATTTCTAATTTTGTTTCCCAAGTCCATATAATGGGAGATTCGTTCATACTCTGAAGAAAATTTAGGTTTTTCATTCTCAAATTGTGAAATGATTTCTTGTGATACACTAATTTCTTCAACGGTATACCTAAAAAATGCTAATTGATCTTTTATGTCTTTGATAACATTATCCATTTCTGTTCCAACTGTTGTTATCAACCCCAACACCAATTCACTATCTTTTTGTTGTATAGGTATAGAAATCACCTCCTCCACGTTACAATATAATATTATCATATAATAATAATAATTACAATATGGCAAATCAAAATTTTCATTTGCATAAATTCACAATGGATAAATATTGTTTGTTTATAAGTTTTCTAACAGCCATTTCAGCATTTTTGTATTTATATCTGTTAAATCAATGTATTTATCATACTGACCAAAATACGAAATGCAGATTATTTGAATTGAATAAATCACATACACTTGCTCGACAAGTTCAAAAATATTTAATTCTATTGGAACATTCTGCTCATCGAGTTCAATAAGATTTAACAATCCACTAATTCCTATTTTATTTCGTCTAAATTTTTTAAAGTACCAAGGCAAATTTGAAGTAATAAAATCATAATGTTCAAAGTTTATTCCCCAATCTTCACACATGCTATTCAAATCTTTTATTTTACCGCCATATTTCTCGCCATCCAAACATATTCCAGCAAAATTAAATTCACAAGTTCTACAAGGCTTATCTATATGTAATTTAATTTTTATACCTTCCTATTTTCAACATTCTTCAAAATTTCATCTTTAACTCTATCGTAGTATATGATATGCTCAACAGTTTCTTTGACTTCACTAACACCCAGTTGTTGTTCTTCCTCGTTATCACATTCAAGCATCAATGCTCTTTTGATGTTGTATTCAAGCCAACCGAGTCTGCCATTGTTGCTGTAATACAAAGCCTCCCAGTCAACATTTGTATCAAGATTTGTATTATCAAAATATGACTTGATGAATGTATTAAACAAATTAAAATTTATATTACATCCTTCATATCCTGACCAGCAAAGTGCGAGTTCAAACAATTCGAGATAAGGATTTGAATATCCTAAACATTCTAAATCAATCAGCTTAAACTCATCACCAATCCAAAGTACATTTTTGCTGTCCATATCGTTATGGCAAATTGCTTTGACCGGAGGTAATTTCTTTATAGCCTCGTTGACTTTCGTCATGCTGTCATTGAATAAATCGGCATAATCCTTTATGTAATCATAAATCGGTGAGTTCATATCCTTGGCAAGCTCAATATATTTTTGCCAGTCAATGTGCATTTCGTCTTTCTCGAAAGGTTCATTTTTCAAATCAATATTATGAATTTTTGCCAACACTTCGCCTATATTTTCGCAATGAACTGACTTGATTTCACCGTCTTTTAATGACTTGCCGTCATACCACTCAAAAACATAATAATATTGACCATTTAATTCCTGCATTTTTCTGTTCTTGAATTCCAAAGCATAAACTGCAGGAATATTGTTTTGCTTTAATATTGTCTCAATATCATCAGCGATTTTGTAGTTACCCATTGCAGTAGGTCGTTTCATAATGTTAGGGTTTAAAAGCTTGATTATGTAACTGCCTTGTTCGGTAACAGCCTTAAACATTCGGTGCATGAAACCGCCTGTTACCTGAACAGGATTTTTAAGCACTTTGCCTAACTGCAAATCTTCTGCAACTAAATTGAAAAAGTTATCCATATTCATTATTTTTTACCTATTTCTTTGTACGCATATGAAAAATCAATTGGCGGAGTTGTTACAGAAATATATACAAACTCTTCATCTGAATCATTATATAATCCGTGAATATCTCCTGCCTCAAATCTCACAACATCACCTTCTGTGAATTTTTGCTCATTATCATTAGCTAGCAATAATCTACCGTTTCCTTTCAACGCATACCAAATTTGTTCTGAAAATTCGTGCGAGTGCCTACTCTGTTTTGCATTAGACTTTAAGTGTACTTCTGTAATTGTAACCTTATCATTATTTGAATTATTCGGATTAAGTAGTTGCCTTGATGTCACACCAGGATTTTTGAAATCCGCTATACTTTGTTTTGAAATAAATTCCATTAGTATTTCTCCATTTCAAATATTCCTAAAATCTTATCAATATCATTAATATCTTTAAAGGATCTTGGATAATCATAACCTTTGTTGATTATTGCAAAAATTCTTTCGGTATATTTTTCAGTACCATATTTCTTTATGTATAAAGCATAAGCTTTTGCATCGTTTTCGCCTGAATTAAAAAAGCCTGTTTGACAGTCTGCCACATTTTCACATTTCCAACAGCCGTCAATGTTTTTGCTTTTACAGCAAACAACATTAGGACATTTCTTATCTTCAAACAAATTTTCATAAGAACAGCTTGAATTATTGCTTTTACAGCCATCACATTTAGTAAAAAACAGTGCTCACAATGATTACCACAGTATCCTATTTCTTTCATTATTGCACTCCATAAATTCTCTTAATCTGCTCATAGTAACCTTGTTCATCAGCAAAATCCGATAAGCCACCAAACTGACTCATTGTGCCTATGAGCGGTATGTTTTCAAATACTGTGCCTTTCAATTTTTCAACGGTTGCATCAACAAATTTATCTGCAAAGATAACCTTTATATCTCTGCCGAAATAAGATTCAATGCTGTAATCGACATTGTCTGTAAGTCCGCTTGCGTTATGTAAATCAGCTACAAGTGCCTGTGCTTCAACAAGGTTGTTTTCTCGTTCTGTCAAGTCATTCGCTTGCAGTGCCGCATTGATTTTTGTCTTGATACTTTCATAAATATTTAACTTATTGAAAGCTGTACCAAACCATTTACTGTAAGGAGCATAAGTATCTTTATACAAGAAACACAATCTCATTAATCTTTATGTAATTCTTGAACAAATTATTTGTGAGCCTATTTCATCACCGACCTCACCGCAACGCTTAACAAAGGCTTGCTCAGATGAAATTATCTCCCATTGTGATGCGATGAGATATAGTTTAACCTCATCAGGATAAAACTTTATTTTATCAGTCTGTTCTCTAATATTAAGCTCGTCCATAAACATTTTGCCGGACACCAAAGATAATAACCTGTGCTCCGAGAATGCAAGCCAATCAAGAGGCTTGTTATTATCCAAATCTGCTGTGCCGATTTCATCAACAAGAAACTCACCAAAGGTTTGAATAAATATCAACGGATTAACCTTACCACATTTAATAAACTGCGGGTGCTGAACGCCGCAATAATTTGGGTCAGGCTCGGTAAAATTGACACTGTAACACATATACTCATAGGGCAGATTTTCTGCAAATCTGTTTAATATTTCGTCTTTTTTATCTATGTCATTTTCACTCAGGAACATATAGAAACGAGGTCCCCACATGTGGTCACGGGACACCTCGTCATCGTAGCCAAGAACATCCGAGCCGTAACCAATTAGACCTGCAGAATAATGCAAGTCAGGGAAATATTTATCAATAATAGGCTTTGCACATTCATTGAAAAAGCCTTCACATAATGCTAACCCTTTTATAAAATCACTCATATTTTATCTCTAAATTTCGTTATATTTTTTTAAATAACTTTGCAGACCAAAAGCTCATATCCATTTTTTCAATATAAAAGTAAAGAATGCTTTTATAATTCTTCGTAGCAGTAGATAGAGTAATATAGTCAACATTCTGCTTATGGTAATTCTCGGTATATTCAAAGAGTGCCTTTCCTATACCTTGTGAACGATATTTCTCTTTTACATATATTTCATTTATATCAAAGCATTTTGAACCCTTGTCAATCGGTGTAATTGCTTCATTAAGTACTGAACATTTGCCAAATAAGTAGCCGATGATTTGAGCATCTGAATATGCAAGAAACAAATCGTTTCCAATTAGATCGTTCTTATCATTTGCGCAGTAACCGTATGTTAAATCTTCACTTTCCCATTCTTTTGAAAGTGCAATAACCGCTTTTATATTTCTGTCGTCTAATTCACACTTTTTAATCTCAATTATCATACATATTTCTCCACTGTTTTATCCACTCAAATTGTTTATCAATAAACTCTTTGTCTATACAATCTAAGCCTTTTATAAACCTATTCCTTTTCATAATACCAATTATCCAAAGCTTCCACAGCTTTTATTATATTGTCAGTATACATTGTATCATCAATGCCAATCAACATAAAAATTATTTTTCTATACATTATAGATAGTTTTGCAATATAAAAAACACATTGAACGCCATCTAAACACGCTTTATCTTGAAGTGATTTTACATGTGATATTTTGTTTCTTGTGTTAACTAATAGATCTAAAAAATCTTTAAAATTTCCATTAAGCTCCTTATAAAATATTTCACTGCCAAAAGTTTTAATTACTGTTTTGAGTGCTATTCTTAAATCCATTCTTTTTGTATGTTTATTTCTTTCAATATGAAAACTCCTATTGTTATTTTCAACAATCTCTACAAATGGTTTTACAATTTCAATTATGCTTGATATTTTACAATCAACGGGCATATGAATATCTGATAAACAATACAAAAGCATATTAAAGGCGATATCTAATTCATTAGATATACGTGCCCACTCCAACAATGTATTTGTTAAATCAATATCCTTGAAATTGACCAATTTCATAAATTGATGTCTGCATATATCAATGGATTTGTAAATTGGAGGTCTATTGTTATAGTAGTGATTTACTTTGTTTTGATATATACTCGGGTCTTCATTTTCATCAATCATTGCAGCATTTTCAATTGGATAAAACCTTCCGTCAAAAACAAACAACAATTGTTCTATGAGAGATTCCATTTCAAACAGTTCTGAACATTTAACTACCTTATCTGTTCCGATTAATATTTCTCTTTTTATATTTTGTTTTATTTTTACTCTATAATTTGTATTATTATAAACATACTCGAAATCATTTAAATAAGTTCCACCAAACATACCATTATCATTATTTTGGATAATTTTTAATTCCATCGCTGTAAGTCTCAAAGTTTTCTCCTACTAATTTATTATCATGTTTTGCTATAAGAGCAGCTTTCATATCTGCACCTGTAATTTCGCCCTTTGCCCATTTTGCAGAAATATCCTTTGCAAAGGCTGATACAGGCACGCCTTCAATACTATTTAACGCATCTGCAACTTTGATTGCAGCCGTTCTTTTTGTTTCAATTGGGGACATTGTATCACTCCTTTACACATTTATTTTATAATATAGTATGGATAAATTACAATAAATTTATTTTGATACCTAAATTTAGCAAAAAACAATTTATAGTAAAAGCCACAGCATACAAAAATCAGAATGCTGTGGTTTTAAATATTTTAAAAATCAAAGGCGAAAATCATTATCTGCTATAAACATTATTGCAGACTTAAAAATCCACCAATAAAAGAGTCAGGGAAAACGAATTGCTTTTCGCCTTTTTTGAATTTAACATGAATATATTTTTTAGCTTTATCCATTTTAGAAATTGTGCCTTCACCGAAAAGTTTATGTTTTACGGTCGTGCCCACGCCGACATCGGCAAGAATATGCGCCCAATCGATTTGCGGTTTTTCTTGCTTTTCGGGATTAACCGTTTTTTCGGCTGAAGTAATATCAATTTTAGAACTTGCGCTTGATTCGGGTACTGTTTTGGTTTCTGTGGCAGAAATTATCGCATCGCTCAAATCTGTAACGGTTGCTTGTTGTTTAGAATAAAGTGCCTCATACTCTTCTCGACGAAGAACAGTATCCCAACCGCCGACTGCCTCGCCTTCGTGCTTGTCAATTCCTGTATAGTTAAGGCTTGAATTTTCATATTTTCTAAATCCGAAAATACCTTGATTCATCTTTTCGGGATCGAACAAACCGATAGAACAAAGAACATCAAAATCTTTAACTGAAAGTCCTGTTACTTTTTTGAAAAGCTCCGGCTCAATCTGTGTTATAACATCTTTTATCGTTTGCTCACGGTAATCTGTTAAATACATAAACGCAGGAATACGAGCAGCGAGTTTTAGCAAATTTTCCTGAACCTGCTTGCGCAGGGATTTTGCTTTTTTCTCGTCTTCGGTGAGTTCCTTTTTCTCTTGCTTTGTAAGGTTGTCGCCCTTTTCTTTTTTGAGCTTTTTAACCTTTTCCGAACGGTTGATAATCGTCTGAATTTCGGAATTAAGTGAACGGAATCCCTCTATATTCATAAGTGCGTCCAAAGCGTCTTGATTGCTTTGGAGCTTTTTAAGAGTATCGTTATCAACATGAACAAGCAAAGCTGTCTGCCAACGCTTTGCAAGTAAGGTTGCAGAGGTGCCTGCGTATGTAATATCAAGTATATCCTGTGCATCGATTTTGTTCATTGATGAACCGTCAAAAGCAAGAACAGGTAAGAAATTTATAAACTCCGACACTTTTTGATCAGGGCTTGTGTCGTCAACTTTTAATCGGCAGGAATAATCTGAAATTTGTCGCAATGCTCGCTCTAATGCAAAGTCGAATACATAACATTCTTTTTTAATAATCTCTCGATTGCCGTGTTCATCTTTAATTTCCCAAGGAGATTGCACACGAAATGCTGTTTGGAAGTATGTTTCTGGCGATTTCAAATTACGAAGCATAAATACGCCTGCCCACGGTCTAACCGTAACACCTGTTGTGAGTTTTCCGCAAGAGAGAGTTATTGTTTTTGTTTTAAGCGGATCGCCCATAGCATTGAGTACAGGTGCTAAAGCATCTAAGCCAATGCCCGCCTTTGTTCCGGCGCATACAATAATTTTGTAATCACTAAAGAAATTGTTTTGCTTTTGCTTGAGTAAATTATACATTGCATAACAACTTGCAATATTAGGTAAAAACCAAAGAGTATGTGATAACACATTCAAAAGTGTTGTGTCTGAAAAGGGCATAGGCGGTCGTTCTGCGCCAAGCTTTAAGCCATCAACAGGCATATAGTTACCTTGAATCATTTTCAACCAATTTTGTACATAATCCTCATAGACAAATCGTGCTGTTTCCGGCTTGTCCTTTTCTTCACATTCTGCACGGAAAAATTCGTTTATATCAAATTCATCATAGCCCTCGTTTGTGGCAACATTGGTAATGGAATCCGGCACTTTATATGTCATCATAATCATCTTTGGCAGTGCTGCATAAGGATTATCTTCAGCCTTGCCTGACCAATTTTCTTTTGCCGATTGTTCGTCTGAATATGTCCAATTGAAAATTTGGTCTTCTAAAAATTCGCCGGAATTTAACGCTCTGAACGGTGTGCCTGACAGATAAAGATAGTGATTTGAAGTGATTGGCAAAAATGACTCGTTAATTGCGTTGCCTGCCTCTTCTTTTTGATATTTTTCAATGTCGAAATCGTCATTTTCTTCGTCGAATTTTTCAAAAAGATTTTTTGCATTTTCGCGCCAAGCACCAAAATGGTATTCGTCAAATACGACCAAATCCCAATTTGTTGTGTGTATAAATTCATTCTTTGCTTTAATGCCGCCGGCACTGTTAGTGCCAAGCAAGTCCTGAAAAGAACCGAAAACCACAATCGGCTTAGTGCCGTCGCACTCATCAAATTGTTCGTCAAGCTCTCTTGCATCAAATTTTGCCTCTTTGTTAGAAACAAACTGCCAGCCGGCAAAATCAATATGATGAGATAAATCTTCTTGCCATGCCGATTCAACAGCAGGCTTAAAAGTTAAAACCAAAATTCTTTTGAAATCCATTGATTTTGCAAGTTGGTATGTTGCAAATGTTTTGCCAAAACGCATTTTAGCATTCCATAAAAATTTAGACGGACGGTCAGGTTCATCATTTTTTGATTGCTCAAAATAGTTTTTTGCCATTTGAACGGCAGTTTGTTGTTCTTTTCGCATAGAAAAATTCCAAGTACGCTGACCTTCAAAGCGAATACCTGTTCTTACTTCCTCTATGGTTTCAAGAGCCTCTTTTTCTGAACAACAAAACCATTCGTTGCGGTCTTTACCCTCGTTTAACTGTCTAAATCCTTTGTGTTTTAGCAATCGGTGAACATCTTTATCGGTAAAGCAAGTTCCGTCGGAACGCATAGCAGACTCTTTGAATAACACCTTAAACGGAATACCTGCGGTATGTAATTGCTCTTTAATTCTATTTTCGGTATTTTCACGATCGGTATATCCGATTTTTATATATCCGTCATGGTCGGTAACCGTAGGCAAAGTATAACCATAAATCGTAGGCACAACAGCAGGGCGGTTATGTAGAATATCGGATAGACTGATATTGTTTGCCATAATAATCTTACTCCATAGGTTTAATCATAGTTTCAATAAAGTTAATTTCTTCTTGTGACAAATTATATTTTGCATAAAGTTCTTCGTCTGTCCAAGGTTTTGAAAAATCTTGAAGAGGCACGAATTTATAAACTTTATACGACGCATTCTGAGAAACCTTGTTTATCGCAACTAAACTTCTGAATAGTTTAGTTTGCATATATGTTTTACAATTATTTCTTTCAATTTCGTTTTCAAATGGTCCAATCATTAAATATGTACCACTGCAGATCATATTTGGATCTCCGTTGGTAAGTTTACCTATTACTTTACCTGGTAGCAAGCCATCTTCTGCGGCTTTTGGTGTAAAAATTTTATATTTTCCAATATGTTCAATTCCAACTGCAACTTTATTAAGTGGCATGTAATTGAAACCGTCTCGTTCGAAATACACCAAATCAGTATCACTATTTTTTTGTTTATTGCCTTTGTGATTTGTATTAAATCCAAATGGACTTCTACCAGACACTATTGAACTAAATGGTTTAAATTGTTTTTCTGAAGACATTATTTTCAAATATACCGAAACCAATTCGTTCTGCCTTATTAGTATATCACAGTTCTTTTCATTTAAATATCTTGTGGATGACGATGTAATACTTCTATCATTGTGAGAACATAAAGTGCATTTTCCAGAATAATCTTTTTCCCATAGAAAATAGCTTACGCCTCCTTTAATTTCAACACCCATAAAACAGTCAGATGATTTTTGATAGTCATGTATCTCTTTTATTTTGTTACAATTAATCATATAATCTCTAAAATTATCCAATCCCCAACCACCTGCAAACCATCTTGAAGGTGTAATCATAGTAATATAATGTGGAGATAATTGAACACATTTTGAAACAAACTCTTGGTATATTGGTCTTGCTTGCGCACCATTATTATCTCCCTCTGTGTTTAACTGATACGGCGGATTAGATATTATTACATCAAATTTCATATTGAATAACCTTTCCGGATTGTCTGTATGGATTAGTTCATAAGCATAGGTTTCGAGAGTATCTTCTCTTTTCCATTGTTCTTTGCTTGCTCCGCAATAAACACACTTACCGTTTTTGCCCCAGGTGTGATTGATTCTTTTGTATCGGATATTACCCTCAGGATTGTCAAAATGTGTAATTGAATACGGTCCGTTGGGATATTTTGAGCAATAAAGACTGCGACGGGATAAAAGGCTCGTCAGCTCTGTAATTGCAATACCGTAAAGCTGCTTATGAAAAATATGGTCAATACGCTCCTGCAAATCGGGTATTTTATCTTCAAGACCTACTAACAATCGCTTTGCAATTTCACGGAGAAAAACGCCTGTTTTGCAAGCCGGGTCTAAAAATGTTGTGTTCGGATCTGTGAACAGCTCTTGAGGTAAAAGGTCAAGCATTTGATTAACCACATCCGGCGGTGTAAAAACCTCATCGTTTGAGAGGTTTGATAAACAACTCAGTACATCAGGTGTGTGTTGAGTTTTATTTTTATAGATTGTATCAAAAAAGCTGTTAGCCATTTTCCCATATTCTCCTGTAATTTATCGGCGGATATTCACAAATCGGCTCCGCCATATATTCATCCGTAACGGGATTTTTAGATAAGTACTGATTTGTATCGTCTGAATTGAACAGCGATTGTTGTTTTGATTTTTTTGGTTTTTCATTCACTTTCAATAAAACATCAAGACGAAAATCTCGCCTTTTCAGTTTTGTGCCAAGCACCATACTCCACTCAGGGAAAACTATCGGAATATCAGTGTCCTTTTGTTGTTCATCAACGCACATAAGAGTTAAAGCGTTACCGCATAAAATGTTCTTTTGGAGAATGTATTTAACCGATTTGCGTGTATCGTCGTTACATTGCTTTTTGCAAACTGCTTTATATTCTTTTTCCCAAATAGAATACAAACGATTGCGACATTCCTCGGTGTTATCTTGCATAATATCCACACCATAAACGCTCGTAACAGCAAGAACGGAATATCGGTCAAAATCATAAGGATTGCTTTTATATAATCTTTTTACAGTTGCCAATTTTCTTGTTAAAATTTCGACAAGGAAATTTCCGTTGCCACAAGCCGGCTCTATAAAGACGTAATCTTTGATACAGGCCCGGTCGCCGGAAAAGTGTATAAAAATAGCGAAAACCGCAGGAAACAAGGCGTTTCTTGCGGTTTTCGCTGTAGTTGTCGTTATTCAATTAGCCTCACCAGCAGCCATCCGGAGCGCGGCTGTAGCCGGTGCAGGAGCTCCTGAGCAACGGACTCAAGGAAAAATTAAAAGGTATACCAAAATTAAAAGGTTCAGGGAAAATTAAAAGGTTTTGTTATATGCGAAAGATTTTCACCAAGGCATTGAATATAGCCTCAACTTCATCCTCGGTATTTGCCTTTCCAAGCGAGATACGAATTGTTCCTTTGGCATAACTGTCTTCAAGTCGGATTGCCTGTAGGACATGTGAAACCTCAGTGCTTTTACTGTTACAGGCAGAACCTGTAGAAACACAGATTCCGTTCAAATCCAAACGATGCAAAATGGCTTCCCCCTCAATTCCGGGGAATGATAAGCTCACAAGACCCGGAAGTCTGTCTGCACCACCGTTTCTGGTATATTGGATGCCTGTATTATCCAGCATATCGACGAGCTTAGATTCCAGCCCCCTAACATGCTTTACATTCTCTTCAAGGGCATCGCAGTTGTTTTTCAGCGCCACCGCCATTCCTACGATACCCGCAATGTTCTCCGTCCCTGCTCGTAATCCGGATTCTTGAGCACCGCCATCAGAATACGGTAGGATTTCAATCCCATTTCGGATGTAAAGGAACCCCACACCTTTAGGGCCATTAAACTTATGTGCGGACGCAGAGAGCATATCCACGCCAAGGTTATGAACATTGATTGATATATGGCCTACCGCCTGAACCGCATCTGTATGGAAGAGAGAGCCGTTTTCATGCGCTACGTCACATAATTCTTTGATTGGCTGAACGGTTCCGATTTCGTTGTTTGCAAACATCACAGAGGTGAGATAGGTCTGACTGGTGATATATTTTTTCAGAATCTCAGCAGTGATATAGCCCTCTTGTGACGGCCACATATAAGCTACGGGATACCCCAGTCGTTCGAGAGCTTCACACGGGTGTAGTACCGCGTGGTGCTCAAATGCGGAAGTGACGGTAGCATATTTACACGTATTCGATAAGGCCGAACCCTTTATAGCCCAGTTGTCGCTCTCAGTCCCCCCAGATGTAAAGAAGATTTCTTCTGGTGATGCTCCAATACAAGAGGCTATCGTTTCCCTTGCATCTCGCAATGCTTTTTTCGGCAACCGGGCAAAGGCATACGGCTGCGATGTGTTCCCATATTCATCCACAAGGAATGGCTTCATTGCCTCAAACGCAGCAGGGTCTAAGCGAGTTGTCGCTGCGTTATCCGCGTAAATCAATCTGCTCATAATCAACACCTTACAGGTAGTTATATTGAATGTCCGGAATGTCCTTCTTACCAGGAACATTAAATTCCTTCGGGTCTATAATGCAAAGCTGCTTTTTGATAACGCTCCGCATTTCTTTCGCAGGTTCCAGACAATACTTAATAAACTCGTCAGCCGGTATATCCTCCTTGCATGTAGCATTGGGATAAAGCAGCTTCACAAATGCAGTGCAAAGTCTCTTGATTGCAGTTAGGTCGCGCTTGTCAGGCTTTGCAGGAACCGCTAAGCACTCATCCACAATTGTTGTGTATGTCAAATCATCGCGGAGAAGGTGAAGCACTTCGGCAAAGTATTCTGTATTAAGTGCCCAGCCATTTGCTACGAGCCCTTGATGCATTCTTGGAATCTCCCAACCGGGGATAAATCCATGAAAGCGGTCAAGCGATGCAGACTCGCTAAAAACGCTGCTGACTTCTTCCATCATGTTTTCGTTGACATTAAAACGACTGGCATTAATATTGCCGAGCACAATCACTCCAGCATCAGCGACTACCTGCGCATCAAATCCCTGGACTTCACCGAACTCCATATAATCCTTCAGCGCCGTCTGAATTTGGCTGGGCTTGTCAAATGTCATGGACTGAATTTCATCAAAGCCGACGAAATCAAAACGAGTCAGCAATCCACCAGTTTTTTTCTGATTATCATAGATAAGGGAGGCTCTCGATACGGTACCGCCAGAAATCAGCCATCCACGCTTGCTGATTTTTTGATAAACATAGCTTTTTCCTGTGCCCTTTGGGGCAAGTTCCATCAAGTTTAACCGTTTCTCCACGAAGGGTAGCAGCCGACGAAGGAAGCACAGTTTTTGCTGTTCAGAATCGTATCCATTCGGATTATAGTCTGCTGCTGAAATCAGCACATCAATCCACTCGTCAATTGTGAATGCTCTTCTGGCTTCTTTATAAAACTCCAAATCCACCGTATATGGGCAAAACGGGCTGTACTCGATGAGCTTTATGACGCCCTTGCCTTGACGCGAAGAGAAGTCCTTGCCCCAAATCAGCTCAACAATGCCCCAGTTTTCACTTTCTTTAAGGAGCGTTTCTTTCCACCGAGCTACAACGTCGTTGGTTACCTCGCCAGATGCGCCCGCTCTCGAGCCGCCGAAATCTGGGAGTTCAAACAGAGTCTTCCCGGTCTTGACATCGACGTTTACACGAATCCTGGCCAAGAAGCGAACGGTCTCTCCGTTTACCATTTCAAACTTAAACTGCTCAAAATCTTCACGGCTCGGAATGTACTGACGAATATATCTCAGCACGCTGTCATAGTCAATGACTCCGTCGTCATCCGAAAACTTCATCACAAGCCAGTCTCGCATATATGATGGCAGGCTCAAGTTGGAAAAGAACTCTGTCCTTTCTGGATTTTTCAGCACTACCATGTCAGCAAAAACATCGCGCACTTTATTTTCCAGCATTATGGTTCCTCCTCCCACTACAGAAACAGTGTACACCCCTGTTCCTTAAACTCTTGAATTTTTATTTCCAGGTCTTCTTTCGTGCATTCCAAGTATTCTGCCAAGCAGTCAATACAGTAGAAATCCTCCGTGTCCGTGCCCAGCAACTTTTTGCACAAAGCGACCTCATCTTTTTTGAGTGCCTTACCACACTCGCAACATTCAAATTTTTTTCTCATAGCTCCATTCCACCAAACGGGTCATCGTTCTTGCTGATACCAGGGGTTTTAACCTTTAGCGTTACGGCAGGGAGAAGACGTCCGTTTGCTACCACCGAAAGGACAATATCTTCTTCTGAGACCCCATCCAAGATAATGCGCCAAGTCCCATCGGTGTTCATCGCGCAGGTAGCCTCATTGTTCCCAAGCGATACTTCAAGCGTAGAAATCGGACGGCTGAACGTAAGAGTCGATTCGACATGGCCGTTTTTCTTTGTTACGAAGGAACTCCTTGGTTTGCACGTTACAGGTGGAAGCGGCTGTTTCCTCTTTATTACAATAACCGAAACCAGTCTTTCCTCTACTGTGTTTCCACCGTGAATCTCACCGACAACGTCATGTTCATCCGTGTTGCCGCCCGCAGCATTTCCACTTACGGAAAAATGCTGATAGTTATCCATTACCAGATAGTGCTTCCCATTCGAGGTAGCAGGTACTGTGCTGGGCAAGGATAACACATCACCAGCATTATCACCAAGCTCACAAAATCTGCCAAAGCTATGAACTGTAGATTTTTTGGGAGCCGTAATTGCAACGACATTTTCCTCATGAAATGCGAGTGCTGCAAATCGGCTGCTTCCGTGGTCACCAGTAATAACCACATATTCGTGGTTTTCTAAGAGCTCCTCGACTTTCTTGGCAGCTTCAGAAAAAACAGACAGCTGATGGACAATGCAGGAGTAGTAACTCTTGTCGTCCGGCATACCCTTATGTGAAAAAGAATCCAACCTGTCCCATTTAATTGTCAGAGGGTCGTGCTCATCCCACTGATGGTTGTATTCTGTTTCCGTGGGCAAGAGTGCCGTAGCCAGCTTCACAGGCTCTGGAACGATGCCCCTTGCCTTTAGTTCATGAAGAAACAATGGCGTGTATTCTGTTCCGAACCCATCAATCCAGAACGACACACAATCTTTCCCCTGCAGTTTATGCATTAGTTTGTATCGCGCATCGAACCGCTCAAAGGACATTTTGACCGGATACTCACCCGGATATCGGTTGATGAGTTTATTCTTTCGATACCATGCCATGTACTCATCAACGGCTTCGTCACAGCCGGATTCGTCTTTCATATACGACGCTAAAGCTGGGAAGTTATTCTCCAGCAGTTCGGTCGCAATTGCGCTCGGCTCTGCGCCACTGCGAAGCATATTGCTGATAACCTTAACAGCGTATGTTTTTTCTTCGTGGGTCTGGTAAGTGAGCAACTTTAGCTTTGTTTCATCTAAAGGCAGTTTGTCCATGAGAGCGAAATAGGCGTCATCGAAATCATGGAATGACAGCGCTCGAACAGCGGCCATCCGCTCTTGAATCCAGCGTTCGCTTCTATTGGAAAGCAGTAATATTTCATCCCGTATTTTTTCTGGAATCTCTGAAGCGTTGGATGCCTTTTTACAAACATAGCTATAATACTCGTCGGTAGGATAAACACGATACCAGAGCCAGACGAGATTTTTCTGAAAGTCGTTTAGCGTATTCCACCTCGCTGCAACAGAGACAAAGTCAAACTCCGTAACATTCAGTGCATCAAGGACAATTCTCTCGAACGGAACCTTTTTAGCAGCGAACTGAGATGCATAACTTACAGCGCGACTCCAGAAATCATTGTTCTGCCATTTTTCAACAAGCACATTGCCGTCCACAAGGATATCCGAAAGATATCTGAAGGGGCTATCAATGGGCTTAATGTTTACCGTGCCATAGGACGTTTCTACGTTCCCATATTGGAGGGTCACGATTGAGCAGGGTACATTTCTGCTTAGAATGACTTGCCAGTCCCGGAACCATGCGGTCAAGTTATCTGCATCAGGATTAATGGCTTCTTTAAATTTAGGAGAATATACAGATATGCTGTATGTTTCGCCTGATGGCGTAGAATCAAGCGTCCAAACGAAATCTTGCTGACGCTCATCAACTGCGCCAATAATCCGGTCAAAAACATCTCTGCAATTGAACACCGGAATAATCACTCTGGTCTTTGATGCCTCCGGCTGTTGTGATTCCCAAAACGCTCTGAACTGACGATGTTCAGGATTGAGCTCACGCTTAGTACAGATGCGCAGATACTCGCCCACAGAAAGCAGCAATACATGCTGTCCCTCACACTCGGATAATTTTTGCCGAATCTTGTCAAACTGAGGAACTGTATCTGGCGCACGGCAAAAATCAGCCACGTTCATCGTGACGTCGCAGATTCCCTTCAGCTGATGCTCAAGAACAGAGTATTCGTTTAGATTCTCTACGAATATAATCCGCACAGGGAATCTGGAACCAAAGCTACGTTCCTGGCTGAGTTTTTCCTTGATTTCAGCAATCGTCACGATTTAACCTCCTCACTTAATAAACAGCGTATAAAGGTCGGGATTCTCGTCGAGAAGCTGTACGACCCGGTCACGCAGCTGAGCTTCCGGCATAGACTTCACTTTTTTCTTTGCTTCCCCACAGAATTTATCGCGCAGGAAAGCATCGATGGTCTTCCTGATTTCTCCGACCTTGTTGGGCCAAGAATACACATCGGCAGTCAGTTTTGCATTGGTCTTCAGCCGGGAGACCAGAACTGCTCCAGAGGATTCAAATGCGCTCCGGTAGCTCTCGCCAATTTGAGAGATAAAGCAATTCATGATAGAAGCCTTATCCTTCAAAATGCTGATAGTATGTGTTTCAAAATACTGCGTAGCATTATGCAAAGCTGTATTATCGGCAAGTTTTCCGTCCTGAACGGTCTTTAATACCGTGATGTGCGGGAGAGCTTCATCGCCAACCACCCATTGGATGGGTACGGCATAGTTTGCGCACCAGAGTGCGATAGTTTCAAAGCCACCGCTCTGCTCCGTCCATAGCTGCTGAATACGAACTTTGTTTCTATTATAGGCCACTTTGTTGAGCTGAGCATCAATGCGGGAATCGAAGTCCGCAGCCGGAGAGTTGTAGCTTACGGCCTTCAGCGATTTATAGATGCCATCCAGCTCTTCGTCCGTACAATTGTGCCCATGGGATTCCATATAATGCTGAAGAATCGGTTTAGAGGAAGAAACAAAGCCCCAGACTTTTTGAGCATCTGCTTTCAAAAGGCCGGTGTATTTTTCCCGGTCTTCAAGCTCGATTTTCGACCACTGCGTGGTAGAAATCGCCCTCATTGCCTGTAATGCAGGAACCCAAGCGTAGTCCATCTTCTCAATGACAGTACCGGGAACCTTCATGTGGTCAAAGGCGTTGGCAATATCGTCACCAAGGAGCTTGATGCTCTTGCGTTTCACATTCAATGCATCATTCAAGATGGCGACAGCGCGGTACTCAACACAGAGCTCGGCCAGCTTTTCCTCCACCTGTTCTTCTGTCCAAGTAGAAACCTGGCCTTGCATCATTTGATGTATTGCGTCAAAAAGGTCGTGGCTCGTAAGGCCGATGACTTTTTGCAGCTTCTGAAGCTCCGCGCATTTCTGGGAGATGAAGGTGCTAAAAGCATCATAAACCGTATTCTGGTCAAAGTAGAGATTTCCAAGCGCTTTTCGAACGGAGCCATGACCGGTGAACTTTACGGTGATGTTCCCCATGACCTGTTCTTGGTCTCCATTTTCAGCAAGAAAATCGCAGAACAAGTCGATGATTTCATCTGCCGTTTGCTTTGCAGCAGCTCCACCATATTTCTCTTCCGGGACATATTTCAGAACCCAGAACGGTGCACCGGCCTTTTCCGTACACTGCTTGGACATATATTTTCGGGCTTCGGTTTCGTTGACCGCCTCGTTGTCCTGCAGATGGAAAACCTTCTGCACATAGGGCTTAAATTTCTGCCATACCTCGGAGCCAGGAGAAAGATAGTTATTGATGACTTCCTCTTTGCAGAGGCTGGTAATCATAGTTGCGAGGGTCTGCTCGGTCAGAGGCCATGGATTATTGTCGCCCTTATTCCAGCTGAATTCGCTGTTGGCATAGTACCGCAGCAAAAAGCCAAGGATATATCCACACGCCATGCTGTTATAATAGCCAAACGGAGCTTCCTGTAGCTCCAACCAAAGGGCATCAAGTTTTATCTGTGTGCCCTGAGAAAACCGCTGCAAGATGAAACTTGAAATTTTAGCAATGGCAAGAGCGCCGTCGTTTCCCTTGCACTGGGACAGAGCTTCAAGGCCATCAACGTCCCACACTCCGGCTTGCTTCAATCCGTTGACAATATTACCAACTTGGGTATTGGGGGTGGTTTTCTGGACGCCTGCTAAAGCCGTGCTTTGCTGAATTTTCTTAAAAGCAGTATTCGTTGAAACGACGAGCTCGGGGGCCGCTGTGAAGATGGAGCCAAAGATAATGTCCCTCTCCAGCTTCGCTGCAAAATAGGAAGTTCCAAATTCGGAAGGGTATACTTTGTCTCCGCAGACAACCATAAGCTGGTCGTCCATTGCAGGCGCAGACCATTCCTCGATAATGCTGCTTGCCTCATCTGAATACCGTTCAGCGTCGCCACTCTTGCCCTCTTCACCGGCAAGCTCGGAGTGCGTCATGGCATTATACCATCTGTCCAGGTGTTCATCGGTCAGAGGTGATTTCAGAAGATAGATTGCCATCCGTCCGGTTTCATCCTGTGCAGCAAGAGCCTTGACTTTTTCCTGCATTGCAGCGAACTGACTGGATTCGGAAATCGCAATGACAAGGATACCGAACTTATACGAGCATTTTTTCAGCTCCGACTGGACTTCACCAAAGCGAGTGTTCATGGAAGTTGTTCCGGAGTCACAGGCGGCAATAAACATTCTGCCATAAGATGCGCTCGTCTTGTCCCAGATTTTTGCTTCCATGGATTTGGCAAAGTAGCCATTTTTCTTGAATAACTCGTACCGGGTATACTTTTTGACGAGCATCTCCTTGCGGACATCGAATACGTCTGCATTCCCGGAATACGGAATCTGCAGGCGCATGTCACCGTTGGTCATACCGTCGAGGCGAAGTACACCAATCTGCTCAAGGTCAGAGAGGTACATGTCTACATCGTCCTTGGTAAGTTGACCGGCAAAGCATTTATACAGAGTGCTTCTGGTGGCAGATACTTTGCGTTGCGTTGCCTGACTATAAAGATTGCTGACGGTTCCCGACGACATGACCGCAATCAGCAGCATGGCAGCCTTGAACACGTGCATGTGGTAATCATCCGCGATGAACTCTCGCTTGGTCATAAAGTGCTGATATGCGCTCTTGGCCTCTGTAGAGAAACTGCGGACATCGCTTTCTCTGGTGAAGAAATAGTCCCACAAGAAGTCGGGGGTCAGCCAGCGCCAATCTTCCGGCCCGAAGTTGTTTATGTAATAGATGAAGCCGACGTTTTGCTCGGATTCTTTTTTGTCCTTCATGAAGCGGAAGATAGTCCGCTCGGCGGCTCCAAAGTTCTGAGCGACAATCGCAAGGAGCGAAAGCGTCATCGGATGCAGCGGGCACAGCTGACGCAGGCGCTCTTTTTTACTGCTCATGTCGAGGTTGTCGAAATCAGCAATGTTCTTGCTGATGGATTTCATCAGCTTATCCTTTTCCGCATTCCACTGCTCTTCCATACCGGCGCGGGTAAGAATAGAACTGCCAATCAGCTCGTAGGCTGCACTCTCGCTTACATGGAAATCAAGGGAGTGGTAACGGTGAACAATCTGCTCGTAGACCTCCTCACCAATCTGGCTGACCCAGCTCGGTGCACGGTGAACAATCAGGAACATGAAGAAGGGCTGCTCTTTGCAGAACTCAGAGAGCGGCTGAAGCACATCGTCAGTTGGATTGTTACGGAGATATGAGGTGAACTCATCCCAGATGAAAATGATACCGGTGTCCTGAAGGTTGTTGCCCTCGATGACATCGCCGACCCAATCCTTAAACATCTGGAGAGAAGTAAAGAATCCCCAGCCCTTATCCCGATAAATACGGGCAACGACATTAGCCGCCTTCAGGTTCCCCGCGTTTACTTCATCCCGGAAATCTTCAACAGAACCGTATTCTTCATACAGGGCGTAGGACTGGTTCATGAAGAGCTCGTCCCAGTTGATAGAAGAATCGTTAACCGCTTCCTTTGCGGCAGCGACGAGGGATTTCTTGCCGTAGTAAGCAGAATCACCATACTTTTCTTTCAGCTTATCACGGATAGCATCCTCCATGGTCATCATAAGCTGGATGCCGCTCTTAATGTCGGTCGCCTGGCTCTTCCAGATAACAAGGAAGTCGCCTTTCTCCCGGATGGAAAGGAAGCGCTCTCTATATTGAATCAGCATCTGGTTCGACAGGAACTTACGGATTGAATCGACCTTGTCCTCAAACAGGTGCTTCAGGACAATAGCAGCATAGCTTTTGCCGGTGCCGTATGCGCCGTGAATCCAGAAGGAGCGGCGCTTGTCCTCGTCCTCAAATTTCAGGGAATCACAGATTTTCTCTATGGCGCCCTTCATGTCCTCGTGGACAATGTACTCCTGCCACATATCTGGATGATTGGATTCGGTCTCAATACTCACCACCGATTCGTAGTGCGGGCTCAGCTCAATGTATGAATTATACTTAGCCATGATTCCTCCTCCTTACTTTGCGATTAAATCCAGAATATCAAGAGATTTGTATTCAGGGAAAAGTTGGACGTTGTCCAAATCTGCCACGAAGGTAGTGCGGATGTACTTGTCAAACTGGAGGGAAATGTCCTGCAGGATGTCCTTGAACCGGTCGGGGTTAATTCCAAAGATAGAAACCGGGTCAACGCCCTTCGCTTCCGCATTCCCTCTGGCTGCCTCCATCTGACCCAGCGTAAATGTATAGCGACCAGTTGCCTCTGCCCACATGTACAATGCATAAAGGATGGCAACTGCATCCGGAGTATTCCATCCCTGCTTCGAGAACTTAAAGCTGTTTCCGTTTGGAATCGGAATACCTTGTTTCAGTACCGTTCCGATGGGGCTGTGCCGGAAGGTCTCAAGCAAGGCGGTTACTGCATTATCCCGCGTGGATTTTGAATAATCGTCTCCCAGGAGAAAAATCAAATCGTTCTTTTCATATATTTCTCCTGCCGGGGCGTTCAGCATGTACCACTTTGAAATAATGGAATTGTAGGCGAGATTAGTCCAAATAACTGCCCATGTCAAGGGGTTTCCTGCTCCGAGCGGCTGGATTTTGTCGAAAAGCGGCGTCGGAACGCCCGATTTCACGCCTTTGCCAGTAGCTGTTAACAGTCCAGCCTCCTTGAGCCAAACCTTGAGCGAATCATATTGGCGCGTGCCCAAAGAACCCATAGTAAAACAGTTTTCTTTGTGCTCAAAGAAGTGTTCAAGCCAAGGGCGACGAAGTCCAAAGTGCTGGTATCTATTCATTCCTTTCAAATCCATACCGTTCTCTCCTCCAGTGACAGAAAGTGATTTTGCTGCCAAGCAACCCTTTCCGTTTGTAAACTCAATACAATTACAGCAGTGAACGCATTTATCCTCACGGATATAAATCTTCCCAGTCTCCGTAATTGTAAACGCATTAACGGGGCACTGAACTTCACAAGCCTTACAGCCAAAACAATATGCCGTTTTGTTTGCGATTCCCCTCAAATGGCTAAGGATGAACCTATCCATTCTCGAATACGGCCAATATGTAACCGTATTGTTCGCGTCACCCGTAATATGAAATTGGAACTCCTGTTTATCTATTAATTGCGTGTATACGTCGTTTTCTTTATACACCACGGGGCCAAGAATACTACAAACCTGAAGCCAGTCTTGCCGCTTTGAGGTAAAACTAAAGGATATCTTATCATCCTCAATTTTCTCAACAACCCGGTTTCCGCCGTTTTGAAGCCCGCGTCCCCCCATACGGGCTTTCCATCCACCTTGCTCTATAAACTTTTTTACTTCGCTATCTGGCTTGGTAGCACGAGCGTAGTTTTCAACATTTGAAAGGAGTTCTCGCATTTCATCTGGATAGCAATCATTTACAATCCCATCCCACCAAGCAGAAGACATGGGGCATACAATACAGCCAACCCGGAACAGCCCTTTCCGATAGGCATCATTAAATAAGATGCCGTAATGAAGCAAGTAAATGAACAGCTCAGATGTTCCCCATTTCAAAATTGGGCTACAATTGATTTGATTGATATTCTTTGCACCGACACTTATTTCGTCTCTATCGGCTCTTGCAGCACTCTCTTCAGCCCTCACACCATCAAAAACTACTACCTTTATATTGTAGTTTCCGGTTATTTCTCGGAGGAGCAAAATCGTCGGCACCGATTTGTGAACAGCGCAGCACCATCTCATTCTCCTTCCCGGAGGGCCAAACTCCTCCCAACTATCTTTGGGATTCAGATGGCTTTTTGCCTCATAAAACTTAAGCGATGACCAATGTTCTTTCGCTCTTTCTACAGACTGGATTGTAGTAGACAGCTCCATTCCTGTGTTGCTAAAAACCACAGAGAATTCGTCGGGAGGAAGCGTACGACTGACAAGGTCGAGCAACACCAAAGAGTCCTTCCCGCCGCTAAAAGCGACTGCAAAAGCCATGCCCTGTTTTTTATACTTGTCATGGGTCTTTCGGATAAAGTCCATCGCCGTCTTTTCGAGGCCGAGCATTAAGCGCTCATTCTCGTGCCAAAGGGCATCGACATCAATGGGTTCCAGCTTGAGACCTTCACTATAGTATTTGATTGTGGGCTTCGTGTAAAAGCCACCACCGGTTGCTTCCGCGACGCAGCTGCCGTTTAAGACATAGCGCCGGATGCCTTCAGCCCACAGCAAGGGAGCGTCTGTGTCCGGATATGTCCAGTGTTCATTGAAGCCGAAATAATCAAGCTCCTCCTTAAAAACAGGACGAATCTCTTTTTCAATTTTGCTATTGACTGACAGGCGGTAAATGCCGTTCTGACCCGTCCACTCATATCCGTACATAGATTGACCTCTATTCTAATATGTAGCGCTTATTTGTTTCCGCGCACATACACCGTTTTATTTTCATTTGACCACGCGAACCGATAATCGTTCAGCGCCTTTGGCAGCGAGTAAATCATCTCGCCATTCTCCAGCATTCCCGCATCGCGCAGTTCTAACCGCAGGTCTTCACCCGGCATGCGCATCGGCAGGGTATGATGCTCCTCCATGAAGAGAGTGACCACATCCGGGAAAGATTGAAGCGGAGAGTCAATCGGGACAAATGCTGCAGCAAGAGTATCGTGCGTCTGGTTCAAATCCGGAGAAATGGATTTGAAGCCGATGGCCGGATACTTATCCAGCACTTCCTGAAGCAAAAGGCGCGTCCAATCCAAACCACGCGGCAATAATGGCAGCGTATTCAGCCACGTTGTGTTGATATCTCTTGGTATCACATACGCCACATTCGCCTTGCGGAAAAGGTCATCCAGGCGGTCGTGCATCTGCATACACCACGCGTCGTCGATTCCCAATGATTCACTCAACAGATACCGCTCGGAATCATACATAAGGAACGTATTTGAAGAACCAATCTGCAAAAGGGTTCTCAGTCCAGCATAGGTAAGCATGGTCTTCTGAAGGAAGTCCTTAGCATCTGAGGCATGCAGCATGCCGCCATTGCTTCTGGCAAGATGTATCATCAGGCCACGCAGCGTCATTGGATAGTCTGGTTCTTTTTCGAAGATGTGGGGCGTGGAGAATTTGTATGCTTCTCCAGCCACAGCCTTCTTCTCAAAAAAGAATCGGGCGATGGCATACACCGAATCAATATTCTCACAGTCGTTGTCATTCAGAAACATGGAAAGCTCCTGAGAGGCAGCACCAAAGAGGAGCTGGTTGTTGCTATAGCCTCCGAATTGTGCAAAATGTGTCCGGAGTATCTGGCCCATGGCTTCTTCCGCTTCATCCAGGTCAACGAAACTGTCAACGTGGACATACCGGTTATTCGGCATGGCTATCACGTTCATGCTGGCCTCCAATGCAGCGGCGGTGGATGATACTGCTGCATCCGGCTGGACTGCCTTGATAATTTCTTTTGCAGTTGCTCCAAGGAGACCTGCAGACTGAAGAAATGCCTCAGACTTCTCTATGGGGACGCCACTACCCGATGTGGAGGAGGTTTCGTTTTTCTTCTCGTCTTTTCTCTCGTTTTTCCTCTTCACAGAAGATGACTTGGCATCTTCTGTCTTTGCCCCGGTCGATGAGTACTTAGGCGCACCGTACAGGACTATCTGCTCCTTTGTATATCCACATCGCAAACAAAGGGCCTGTATCATCTCCATGAGCCTTGGAATGCTATAATTCACGCACACCCAGTTTCCATTTGAGAGCTGTGCGCAATGAAGCCCATCAAGCCGTTCCTCCAACAGGTAGGGACGGTCTTTTTTTGCGGCAATCAGGGATTCTTTATGTAGCCAATCCATAGCTGGGTTGTTTTGGGCAAGCTCCCGCTCCGTAATGCCGACAAGAATCCGAGCCCAGTTTTTCGCTTCGATGGGCTCTCCGCCGATGGAACAATGGACTGGTACTGTATAGGCAAAATTCTGAGAGTTCTCAAAGTCGTACTTTATCCAACCGGATTGAATGTCATCTGTTGCAGGCGCATCCTCTGGCTCCTCTTGATGCGCTGCCTTCTCACGAAGGTAAACGATATAAGCAGCAAGAAGCTGTACAGCTGTATTACGAAGGCGCTTGTTTGCAAATGTCTTCTTCGTGCGACGCAGCGCAAATTCCGCATCGTCGGTAGACGTGATACTCGTTAAAGTTTGCGGCAGTGCTTTCGATTTAATAAGAAGGACATTTATCTGCGCATAGGATTTCTGAATATCACGGAGCACAGAAGGCGCAACGGCATTCGGAAGCCACTGGAAAAAATCTTGTTCAGCCGTATTGCTTTTCTCTGCCATGGCTTTTTTCCTCCGCTTTTCCGTTACTTTCTTTTCGCTGTTTTTCGATACTGCGCTCTTCTCCGTGTTAAGAATCTCTTCGTACCGATTTCTGTTATTTTTGTAGAGTGAAACCGCTTCTGCAAACATAGCTGTACCAGGAACCGACTTTGACTCCTTGCCCTCATAGAGGCCAGCCAAGCTGCGAATGCGATTGACCAGTCCGCCTGCGCTACGATAGCTGTCGCTAATTGTTAAACCGTTATTTTTTGCCAGAGTGCGAAGGCGCACTGATGCTATCTCAGCAGCTTTGGTAACAGACTCGCCGTTTTCAATCATGCTGTTGAGATATACATCTAATAAAATAACTGCCTCCTGCAAATCAAACGGTCGCTTAATCACAGGAGCCCCGGCATTTGTACGCGCCCCCATAGCTTTCTCTCCTCGCAACAATTAGTTTAGACACTGTCTCAATTATCAGATGCGTGTTTTTCCGCTGGTTGTTCTGAGAAAAAGCCATAAACTGGTCTGGTTGCATTCTCTGGTATCATATAGGTTGTTCCGTGCGTTACCACTCCTGGAATTCGATTCATCTTGCAGTGATTTTGCACTTGCCTTTGTGTGATGCCCCATTTTTAAGCAGCTTCTTTTGTAGTCATATAGCCATTCATAGAATCAACCTCCTGTAGCATCAGAGCGCACAATAAGCTATAATATTCTACCACATGCCTGACGAAATGTCAATGCGCGATGACGAAATCAAGGCTTCGCGTTGGCGAAATTTACAATAGTATCGTCTTCTTTCCGCGCTTGAAGCTTTCCCCGGAAAGCGCGGAACTCAAGATGTCGAGTATACCTGCCGCTTCCGGCCTTCCTGATTAATCCCTTCGGCAAATGTTTTTCATAAACTTTTTTCGTGTTTTTAAAAAACACGATGTTTTGCTCTTGACATTCCTGAGCTTTCGAGTATAATAAAAACATCAGATGTTTTTGGAAAACAAGGAGGCAGTTTTATGGCAACACTGGGTTGTATAAAGGCCAAGATGGGTAGGACAACCTACTACATCTGCAAGATGGCCGCTGGGGAACTCATCGATAGGGTGGGCATCGCCAAGGAGCTCCCCGAATGGCCGGACATGACGGCAGAAGAGAAAATGCAGCGTGAATGCGACATCAAACGCATCGTAGAGGAAATTGTGCCGTATGTCATCGAAGACCCCGACCGGTTCTTCTCAAGTCTCATCGTGGATATCTACTCCGGCTTTGAAGATATCAGCTTCGAGCCCCTCTCCAAAGTTGTTGGCGATATTCCGAATGCTTATGCTGTGCCAATGGCAGACATGGGCTTCATCACTCTCCCCGGCAAAGAGCGGCTCATAGCACTGGATGGTCAGCACCGCCTTCTGAGCTTGAAAATCGCAATCAGAGGTATCATGGGCGTTCCGGGCGGCACAAAAACTTTCGCTGCGATGAACAAGCTCCAGCCCCACCCTGAGCTTGCAAACGAGGAGCTCTGCATCATCCTCGTAGAGCATACCGACACAGCCAAAATCCGGAAAATCTTCAACAAGATTAATAAGTACGCCAAGCAGACCAGCCGCAGTGACAACATCATCACGAGCGACGATGATACCTTCGCTGTCATCGCCCGTCGTCTGTTCAAGGAGGGTGGCCCGCTGGCCCCGATAAACGGCATTGACCTTGTCAACTGGAAGAGCAACACCCTATCTCAGCGCAGCAAAAACCTGACGACACTGAGTGCGCTGTATACCATCGCCGAGACAATCCTGAAGGACAAGCGGTTCTCTTCCAAGATTCTGCCTGACACAGTGGCTCTGGATGAAGCTTATCAGACAATCGCATCTTTCTGGAGCACGACCCTCGATGGTGTACAAGCGTACCAGCAGTACCTTGAACTGACCCGGAATAACAAGCCGGTATCCAGCCTGCGCGAGGAGAACCTTCTGCTCAAGCCGGTTACCCAGATGGCTCTTGCACACGTCGCTCTCATGGCACAGCGCAAGGAAATCAGCTGGGAGTCCATCGTAGGGAAGCTCAACCAAATCGACTGGTCTTTCAACAACGATTTGTGGTTCAACATTCTCGTAATCGGTAGCGCCAACAAGAAGATGATTACCGGAAAGGAATCTATCCGCAGTGCCGGTATGGTTATTGCTTACATGGTCATGGGCAACCAGATGACCCGGAATGAGGTGGACGATGTCCGTCAGATTATCCGCAATGCACGGAATGACGACACAGCCAATCTTCCGAGCATGATTCCATGATAGTAGGAGGTGCCGATGACAAATACGATGACAGCTCCGAAGTCCGTCGAGTACAAGTGTCCATATGAAGGGGCCCGATGTAAGCTGAAAAAACACTGCCACGTCCTTGAGACCCCAGACAAGTTGCCCTGCAAAATCACCGCACTCGTCAAATGTCCCATCCACAACAATCAGAAGATTCCTGTTGAAATAGGCACATAACCGAACTTAATAGGAGTTGCTCACAGGAAAGCCGCTTAGACGCGCTATGCTGTAGGACTCAATCCACCCCGATTGATTTCCTACGGTGAAGTGTATCTAAGCGGCTTTTTTCATTGAAAGGAGGTGAGACCCGGCACCAACTACAGAGACATTCGCAACAGCGAAGGCCGCCTGCTGTGCAAAGCGAATGACCGAAGCGGTATGGTTGAAACTCAAGGCCCACACAAGTCGAGCTACGAGTTCAACATTCCAATTGGCGGTTCGTTCACCGTCACCCGTGAAAACATCATCTCGCGGGTGACCCGCACCAAGACCACATTTGTTGTGGAAGACATCATCGCTGCCTAAACAGCAACAACTGAAAATCGAATCCGCAGAGCTGCATCGACGGCCATGGATTTAGTTCTTCCCTCACGGGAGGACTATATCCACGGCCGTCTTTTCTGTTCTACGGACGAAATCGGCTCCTGCGGATTCCACATCCAAAGGAGTCGATTTATGAAAAACAACACGAAAGAATACCAGCCCTTCATCTACGACCGCAGCACCAAGACCAAGATTCCCGTTTCCAAGGAAGTCCGCGACGCCTACTACGGCGAGGCAGCCCGCATCCGCATGAAGGCGCAGGCCCACGGGCAGTGCGTCTGCCCTCAGAGTAAAGTCTGGGTCTGTGACGGAGACTGCCTCGTCTGCGAGTACCGTCGCTCCGGCGACATGGCTTCTCTGGATATTCCCGTCGGTGAGGACGGCGAGGACACCATGCTGGACATGATTCAGGACGAGACCCCGTCCATCGAGGGCGTCGTGGCTGACCGCGACCTGCTCGACCGCCTCTTCGCCCGTCTGCGTGAGCTTGACCCGGACGCGGACGCCATCATCGCTATGTGGCAGGCAGACTGGAATGTCTCCGACCGCGCCATTGCCGAGGCCCTTTGTCGGCCCCAGCGCACCTTCGCAGACCAGATGAAGAAGTACCGCACCGAGCTTCGGCGCATCCGGGGCTTTTAATCCCCAGCGCACCCGGCCCTCTGTCCATCGGTTCTCCGGTGGCCGGAGGGCCTTTTTTATTTTTTGAAAAATCCTCCGCTCAAAGCGGCACCCCACCTTCAGTGGGAGGTGGAAGGCAACAAACGACACCAGCCTTCAGGGAGGTGAAGAACCGTGTACGACAACAACTACAGAAACAGCAGCATTGCCGCCGAGGAGATTCAGGTGCTCAAGGCTATCTCCCGCGTCTCCGCTCGACTGGCGCATAAGCTCGCTGCCCTCGACAACCAGAGGCAAATCAAGGAAGGAGGCAATCACGATGTCAAAGCTGGCGGATATGGCTATGGTCATCCAAGAACTGCGCGATGCTGCTGCCGCTATTGATGATGCGGCCAACTGGCTGAGTCAGCAGTTCAGCAGCGCAGTGCCCACGGAGCCGGAACCTAAACCCGCGCCCACGCTGGAACAGGTACGGGCGGTGCTGGCGGAGAAATCCCGTGCCGGTCACACGGCGGCTATCCGGGAGCTCCTCCAGAAGTACGGAGCCGCAAAGCTCTCGCTGGTAGACCCGCAGTACTATGAGGCCCTGCTCAGGGATGCGGAGGGACTTGCCGATGCCACCTAAAGGACATGCGCTCCTCTCGGCATCCTCCTCTGACCGCTGGCTCCACTGCCCGCCCTCCGCGAGGCTGTGCGAGACCTATGAGGACAAGGGCTCCGACTATGCTGCCGAGGGCACCGACGCCCACACGCTGTGTGAGTACAAGCTCCGGAAGGCGCTGGGCATGGAGACTACCGACCCGACCGAGAACCTCACCTGGTTCAATCAGGAGATGGACGACTGTGCCACCGGCTATGCCGCCTACATCCTTGAGCTGGTGGAGGCCGCCAAGGAGAACTGCCCCGACCCGGTGGTGCTCATCGAACAGCGCGTGGACTTCTCCCGCTGGGTCGAGGAAGGCTTTGGAACCTCAGACGCAATTCTCATCGCGGACGGCACCATGCACGTGATTGACTACAAGCATGGGCTGGGTGTGCTCGTCTCCGCTGAGGACAATCCCCAGATGAAGTGCTACGCGCTCGGTGCGCTGGAGCTGTTTGACGGCATCTATGACATCGACACCGTGAGCATGACCATCTACCAGCCCAGACGCCAGAACATCAGCACGTTCGAGGTCAGCAAGGACGACCTGTACCGCTGGGCGGATGAAGTCCTGAAGCCTACGGCAGAGCTGGCCTTTGCCGGAGACGGCAACTTCCTCTGTGGCGAATGGTGCGGCTTCTGCAAGGCCAAGAACGAATGCCGTGCTCGCGCCGATGCCAATCTGGAGCTGGCCCGCTACGATTTCAAGCTGCCTCCGCTCCTCACCGATGAGGACATCGAGGACATCCTGTCCCGTGTGGACGCGCTGGTATCGTGGGCCTCCGACATCAAGGAGTATGCGCTCCAGCAGGCAATCAGCGGAAAGGAATGGAACGGCTGGAAGCTGGTCGAAGGCCGCTCCAACCGCAGGTACACCAATGAAGCTGCCGTCATCCAGACGGTCAGCAACGCGGGCTTCGACCCGTATGAGCGGAAGCTGCTGGGCATCACCGCGATGCAGAAGCTGCTCGGTAAATCCCGCTTCGACGAACTTCTGACGGCTTACATCGAAAAGCCGCAGGGCAAACCCACTCTCGTACCGGAAAGCGACAAGCGTCCGGCTATGAACACAGCAAAAAATGATTTTATGGAGGAAAATATCGATGAATAAGAACACCAAGTTTACCAATCCCATGAAGGTCATTACCGGCCCCAACACCCGCTGGTCTTACGCCAACGTCGGGAGCCCAAGAGCATCAACGGAGGCACCCCGAAGTTCTCGGTCAGCCTCATCATCCCGAAGTCCGACACCAAGACCGTCGCCAAGATTCAGGCAGCCATCGAAGCGGCCTACCGTGAGGGCGAGGCCAAGCTCAAGGGCAACGGCAAGACCGTCCCTGCGCTGACCGCCATCAAGACTCCGCTGCGCGACGGCGACACCGAGCGCCCGGATGACCCTGCCTATGCCGGTGCCTACTTCGTCAACGCCAACGCCACCAGCGCCCCCGGCATCGTGGACGCTGACCGCAATCCCATCCTGACCCGTTCCGAGGTCTACTCCGGCGTGTACGGTCGCGCCAGCATCACGTTCTATGCCTTCAACAGCTCCGGCAATCGCGGCATCGCCTGCGGGCTCAACAACCTGCAGAAGATTCGTGATGGTGAGCCTCTTGGCGGCAAGGCCAGCGCCGAGTCCGATTTCGATACGGACGACGACGAAGATTTCCTGGACTGAGGAGGTGGCCACTATGGAATACACCATGCAAGTCCTGTGCTGCATCCTCTTCAGTGTGTTCATCATCCTGAATCTCGGATTCTTCGTCCGCCTGGTGCTGGACACCATCAATGACCGTAAGGACGCCAAGCGCAAAGAGGCGCAGGAGCAGCGCGACATCGAGTACCACAACAAACGGATGAACGACTTCCGCTGATTTCCCGGCGTGGGTGGTGGGAGCAATCCTGCCACCCATTTTCCGCTGCTCTGAAAGGACGTGCCTATGAAAACACTGAGTATCGACATCGAGACCTATAGCGACATCCCTCTCCAGAAGACCGGAGTCTATCGCTACAGCGGGTCTCCCAATTTTGAAATCCTGCTGTTCGGCTACAGCATCGACTCCGGGCCGGTGCAGGTGGTCGACCTCACTTGTGGGGAACACATCCCCAAGGAGGTGCTGGCCGCGCTGGAGGACGATTCCGTCATCAAGTGGGCCTTCAATGCCGCCTTCGAGCGGGTGTGCCTCTCCCGGTATCTCGGTTATCCCACCGGTGAATATCTCGACCCGGAGAGCTGGCATTGCTCCATGGTCTGGGCGGCTACGATGGGCCTGCCGCTTTCCTTGGAGGGCGTCGGTGCTGTTCTCGGTCTGGAGAAGCAGAAGCTCACTGAGGGCAAGGAGCTCATCAAATACTTCTGCCAGCCCTGCCTCCCCACCAAGGCAAATGGCCAGCGCACCCGGAACCGGCCCTTCCATGCGCCGGACAAGTGGGAGTTGTTCAAACGCTACAATGCCCGTGACGTAGAGGCCGAAATGGGCATCCAGCAGAAGCTCTCCAAGTTCCCGGTACCTCCACAAGTCTGGGAGGAATACGACATCGACCAAGAAATCAACGACCGTGGCGTCCGCATTGACATGAAACTCGTGGAGCAGGCCATCCAGATGGATGCCCGTTCCCGGCAGGAGCTGACCGACGCCATGAAGCGCATGACGGCATTGGAGAACCCCAACTCCGTCCAGCAGATGAAGCAGTGGCTCTCCGACAATGGCGTGGAGACCGACAGCCTCGGAAAGAAGGTCGTAGCGGAGCTTCTGAAAACGGCACCACCAGAGCTGGCGGAGGTGCTCACGCTCCGGCAGCAGCTGGCCAAGTCCTCCGTCCGGAAATACCAGGCGATGGAGAAAACAGTATGCAGTGACAATCGCGCCCGTGGGATGTTCATGTTCTATGGGGCAAATCGAACCGGGCGCTTCTCCGGCAGAAACATTCAATTGCAAAACCTGCCTCAGAACCATCTGCTTGACTTGGCAGAGGCCCGTGCTCTTGTGCGCTCCGGCAATTTCGATGCTGTGAAGATGCTGTATGAAGATGTGCCAGATACGCTCTCTCAGCTCATCCGTACCGCCTTCATCCCCAGAGACGGTGCTCAATTTCTCGTGGCCGACTTCAGCGCCATCGAAGCCCGCGTCATCGCGTGGTTTGCCGGTGAGCCATGGCGGCAGGATGTCTTTGCCAAGGGCGGAGACATCTACTGCGCCAGCGCCTCCCAGATGTTCAAGGTGCCGGTGGAAAAGCACGGCATCAACGGCCATCTGCGCCAGAAGGGTAAGATTGCGGAATTAGCCCTCAGCTATGGAGGCTCCGTGGGTGCGCTCAAGGCGATGGGCGCTATCGAGATGGGCTTGACCGAGGACGAGCTCCCTCCGCTGGTGGACGCATGGCGGCAGTCCAATCCGAACATCGTGAAGTTCTGGTGGGCCGTTGACCATGCTGTCATGGAGGCAGTCCGCTATAAGCACACCACCACCAACTACGGACTGACCTTCTCCTGCCGGAGCGGGATGCTGTTCATCACGCTGCCCTCCGGGAGGAAGCTGGCCTATGTGAAGCCCAAGGTGGGCACCAACAAGTTCGGCGGCGAGTGCATCACCTATGAGGGCATCGGCTCTACGAAGAAATGGGAGCGACTGGACTCCTACGGGCCGAAATTCGTGGAGAACATCGTGCAAGCGACTGCCCGCGATATCCTCTGCTATGCCATGCGGACGCTGCGGCACTGCTCCATCGTGATGCATATCCACGACGAGCTGGTCATCGAGGCCGACCCGCGCATGTCCCTGGATGTCGTCTGCCAACAGATGGCACGGACACCACCGTGGGCAAAGGGCCTGCTGCTCCGGGCAGACGGCTACGCCACCCCGTTCTACAAAAAAGATTAAAATTCATCCGCTCAAATCAGGCGTTCACCTTCAGTGGGAATCAGAGGTGGACGCCTTTTTCTATGCCCACCCGGAAAGGAGGAATCGCAACATGAATGTCGATATGCGCAACAGCGAAGGCTACCTTGACCTGACGGCATACGAGGCCATCAAGAAAGTCGAACAGGAACAGCGCTCCGGTCGTGCGTTCCGGCCCATCGTCTACATCTGCTCTCCCTACGCTGGGGACATCGCAGGAAACGTAGATGCCGCCAGACGCTACAGCCGGTTTGCCGTGGACAAGGGCTATATCCCCATCGCGCCACATTTGCTCTTTCCACAGTTTCTGGACGATGCCGACCCGGACGAGCGAGAGCTTGGGATATTCTTTGGCAACGCCATCATGAGCAAGTGCTCTGAGGTGTGGGTGTTCGGCAGCCGAATCTCTGCGGGTATGCAGGCAGAAATCAGACGAGCCAAGTGGAAGAACTACCGCTTGCGTTACTTCACCGAAGATTGTCAGGAGGTTTGAGACCGTGTACGAAATCAAAGAAAACAGCCGCACCCTGAAGGACGGCACCGAGCTCACCACTTACGCCCGTGACGTTGTCAGCTGCAACATCCTCGAAGCCGAGGCTGGCACCACCGGCTATCAGGGCGGAGATACCGGCCACGGCGGACGCACCTACTTCCGCATCGAGGACGCGGGCAGCACGGACATGGAAGTCCACAGCTACGTCAACAAATATGGCTGCCCCGGCTTCGAGGTCGTCCTCGGCGGTGACTGTGAGCTGGAGACCGTGATTCGGGCGCTGAAGTTCATCACCAAGGTTCTGGAGGAGGAATCGGCGGAGGTGTATGACTGATGTTCACGATTTATAGCGCCGATGTCACCGGCAACCCCGGCAATTGCTCCTATCCGCATAAGCAGGTCATCTTGGACGAGGCCAGCCTGAAAGCCGCCATCTGCCATGATTACGTCTGCGCTGAGTACCGGAACAGCTACCGCAACGGCGACAACTTCATCGGGAGCGACTGTCTCCCGGTGGACTGTGACAACGACCACTCGGAGAATCCGGAGGACTGGATTACCCCGGACGACGTCCTCCAGCAGTTTCCCGGCGTCACCTTTGCCGTCCATTTCAGCCGCTTCAACATGAAGGAGAAGAACGGCAAGGCCGCTCGGCCCAAGTTCCATGTGCTCTTTCCCATCGACTATGTGACCGACCCCGCGCTCTACAGCGATATGAAGAAGCTGGTCAATTCCATCTTCCCGTACTTCGACACCAATGCGCTCGATGCTGCCCGGTTTTTCTTCGGCACCACGGCAGCGGATGTAGCGCTCTATCCGGGCAGGATGAACCTGACCGAGTTTCTGGAGGAGGACGATTTCGATGCCGGACTGCCGGACGGCGGTTTCGGTCAGAGCGCGGTCATCCCGGAGGGCAGCCGGAACGCCACCATGTCCCGCTTCGCCGGTCGCGTCATCAAGAAGTACGGTGATACCGACGAGGCATATCAGGCGTTTCTGGATGAGGCCGCCAAGTGTGTCCCTCCGCTGGAGAACAGTGAGCTGAATACCATCTGGCACAGTGCCCAGCGCTTCTTTTCCCGTATTCGGGAACAGGCTGGCTACGTCCCGCCGGAAGCCTATAACGACCCCAGCAGCTATAAGCCGGAGGATTTTTCGGACGTCGGGCAGGCCGAGGTCATGGCCCGCTACTTCTCCGGGGAGCTCCGCTATTCTCCGGCCACTCACTTCATCCGGTACAGTGACCATTACTGGCAGGAGTCGGAGCCGGGTGCGCAGGCAGTCGCCCACGAGCTGACTCGTCGCCAGATGAAGGAGGCCAACCGCGACCTGCTCACCGCGCTGATGAAGATGAAGAACAACGGTGCCCAGGCCATTCTGGACGGCACCTCCAAGGCCAAGGCAGAACAGCTCATGAGCGACGAGCAGCTGGAGGCATTTCAGGAATATCTGGCGGCGAAGGCATATCAGGCGTTCGTCATCAAGCGCCGGGACTCCAAATACATCACCTCGGCGCTGAAGGAGTCCCACCCCATGCTGGAGATTTCGCCCAGAGACTTGGATGCGGACTGCTTTGCCCTCAACACCCCGGAGGCCACCTACGACCTGCGCAAGGGTATGGCTGGAGCGCGGGAGCACTCGCCGGAGGATTTCATCACAAAAATCACCTCGGTCACGCCCGGTCAGAAGGGCCAGAAAATCTGGCTGGACTGCCTCGACCTCATCTTCCAGCACAACCAGGAGCTCATCGACTATGTTCAGATGATTTGTGGGCTGGCTGCCATCGGCAAGGTGTATGTGGAGGCCCTCATCATCGCCTACGGAGATGGCCGGAATGGTAAGAGCACCTTCTGGAATGCGGTGTCCCGTGTGCTGGGGCTCTACAGCGGCAACATATCCGCCGACACCCTGACCGTTGGCTGCCGCAGGAACATCAAGCCGGAGATGGCTGAGGTCAAGGGCAAGCGGCTCCTCATCGCTGCCGAGATGCAAGAAGGTGCCCGCCTGAACGATTCCACCGTCAAGCAGCTCTGCTCCACCGATGATGTGTTCGCGGAGAAGAAATACAAAGACCCGTTCTCCTTCAAGCCTTGCCATACGCTGGTGCTGTACACCAACCATCTGCCTCGCGTCAGTGCCTCAGATGATGGTATCTGGCGCAGGCTCATCGTCATCCCGTTCAACGCCAAGATTACCGGCAAGAGCGACATCAAGAACTACGGCGAATACCTCTACGACAATGCCGGAGAGAGCATTCTGGCGTGGGTCATCGAGGGTGCCAAAAAGGTCATCGACCTGGACTACCAGATTCCTGTCCCGGCCTGCGTGAAGGCGGCTATCGACGAGTATCGGAGCCAGAACGATTGGTTCGGTCATTTCATGGAGGACAAGTGCGAGACCGGCGACGGTTTCCGGGAGAGCTCCTCTTCTCTGTATCAGGCATACCGGAATTACTGCATCGATACCAACGAGTATGTGCGCAGCACCGCAGACTTCTATTTTGCGATGGAGAGCGCCGGTTTCGAGCGCGTGACCCTGAACCGGAAGCGCTATTTCAAGGGAGTGCGGCTGAGGGCAGACACGGACGATGCAGGAGACGATTTTCTGACCTGATAGCCACTATGACAAGGTGTATCAATGTGTTTTACAGAGTTTTTCTAAGAGCTATAAAAATCTTCCTAAGAAAAAGTTTTGTATTGGCATTGATACACCTTGCACGACCAGAGAAAAGGAGCGCTTATGCGAGAAAAAGAAATCGAGAAAAAATTATCCCTGATGGTAAAAAAGGCCGGTGGCATCGCCGTGAAGTTCGTGTCTCCGAGTTTCGACGGGATGCCCGACCGCCTTGTCTTATTACCTGACGGTGTTATCGCCTTTGTAGAACTGAAGGCACCCGGAAAGGCTCCGCGCCCGCTCCAGTTGGCACGGCACCGCTTGCTGCGGTCGCTGGGCTTCCGAGTGTATGTCATCGACCACACTGAGCAGATTGGAGGGATGCTGGATGAACTTCAAGCCTCATGACTATCAGAGCTACGCCATCGATTACATCGAGCAGCATCCGGTGGCCGCTGTCCTGTTGGATATGGGACTTGGCAAAACGGTCATCTCCCTGACAGCCATCGCCGACTTGCTGTTCGACAGCTTTATGGCCCACCGCGTTCTGGTGGTCGCACCGCTACGGGTGGCCCGCGACACCTGGCCTGCGGAAATCGAGAAATGGGCGCATCTGAAAGAGCTGACCTATACCGTGGCCGTAGGCAGCGCCAGAGAGCGGCGGGCCGCCCTGATGGTCAGCGCCGACATCACCATCATCAACCGAGAGAACCTGAGCTGGCTCATCGAGAGCAGCGGTTTTTCCTTTGACTACGATACCGTGGTCATTGACGAGCTGTCCTCTTTCAAGAATCACCAGTCCAAGCGATTTAAAGCTCTGCTGCGCGTCCGACCCAAGGTCAAGCGCATCATCGGACTGACCGGCACCCCGTCCTCCAACGGCCTCATGGATTTGTGGGCCGAGTTCCGGCTGTTGGATATGGGTCAGCGCCTCGGACGCTTCATCACACAGTATCGGAACACCTTCTTCCTCCCTGACAAACGCAACGGACAAATCATCTACTCCTACAAGCCCATGCCGGGAGCGGAGGACGCCATCTACAGCAGGATTTCGGACATCACGATTTCCATGAAATCCACCGACCACCTGAAGATGCCGGAGCTCGTATCCACCCGATATGAGGTCTACCTCTCTGACGCAGAGGCCGACCGGTACGAGGAGCTCAAACAAGCTCTCATCCTGCAGCTCCCGGATGGCGAGGTGACTGCTGCCAACGCAGCGGCCCTGACCGGGAAACTGGCCCAGCTCGCCAACGGCGCTATCTATGCCTATACCGGCGATACGATAGAGTTCCATGACCGGAAGCTGGACGCGCTGGAGGACATCATCGAATCCGCCAATGGCAAGCCCATACTGGTGGCCTACTGGTTCCGTCACGACCTGCAGCGCATCAAAAAGCGCTTCGATGTCCGTGAGCTGAAATCCAGCAAGGACATCGCCGACTGGAACAGCGGCAAAATCCCGGTAGCGGTCATCCATCCTGCCTCTGCCGGTCACGGCATCAACCTGCAGGCCGGTGGCTCCACCCTTATCTGGTTCGGCCTGACGTGGTCGCTGGAGCTCTACCAGCAGACGAACGCACGACTGTGGCGGCAGGGCCAGAGCTCCGGCACCGTGGTGATACAGCACATCATCACGAAGGGCACTATCGACGAACGTATCCTGAAGGCGCTGGAGGCCAAGGACAGGACACAGGCCGCACTCATCGATGCGGTCAAGGTGACGCTGGAGGTGTGATGCCTTTGGATGATTCATATATCCGGCTGGCCCACGCCATCGTCGTGCAAGCTGCGAAGGATTACGATGCCGAGCTCGACTGGTTCCGACAGAATCCGCCTCTGTGCGAAGAGGACAGGCAGCACCAGACCTATCTCAATCACAAATCTGAGCTCCAGAGCCTTGAGCGGTTCTTCCGTTCCGGATGGTTTGAACTACTCTCCGGTCTGGACGGCGAGGCACTCATGGAAAAAATACGGGAAGGAGGAATCGCCAGATGACTGCAAAGCAATATCTCTCCCAAGCCTACCGGCTGAACGAGCGCATCAATTCTGACCTGTCCGAGCTGGACAGGCTGCGCGACCTGGCTATCAGCCTGAGCAGTGTGAACTACGACGGTATCCGGGTCTCCAGTACCAGGAGTACAGAAGCGCCCTTTGAGAAGACCATCTGCAAAATCATCGACGCGGAGAAGAAGATAAATGCGGAGATAGAGCGGCTGGTGGATTTGAAGGCCGAAATCAGTGGGGCCATCTCTCAACTGGCCAATGTGGATGAACAGCTCCTTCTCCGCTTCCGGTACATCAACAATTACGGCTGGGAGAAGATTGCTGTGCTGATGAGCGTGTCCATGCGAACGGTTCACCGCATCCACGCCTCGGCCCTGCGAGATTTTCAGCCGCCAGCGTAAAGTTGGCACACTTTGGCACAGAATGGCACATTGATAAGTGGTATTATGGTAGTGTGAAAAATAGGGGCAAGTCTTCGTGGGAGAAATCCTGCGGAGGCTTGTTTTGCAAAAGGAAGAGCCGCTGTATGCGACCCTTCCTTTTTACAGTTACTTATCCTCAGATGAGGCTGTTTCTTCGTTCAACAGCTTTTGGTCATATCCCGGAATCTGCTGCACCTGCGCTTTCTTAATCAGATAGTTCGCAGCAGTTTCGATGTCTCTGTATTCAAGCTTCACAATGAGCTTGTTGTTGAAATACAGGTACAGGTATTGGTCATCACCTTTGATGCTGACCTTCTTGATGTTGAACTCAAACCGTGTATCCATGAAATACACCTCCTTCATAATAGGGCTTGTAAATTTCGCGGATTTTTGCCCTTCATTATAGGAGATGTAAATTTTGCGAACGGAGGTGGAGGTTACATGCCCAAGAGACCGAAACGGCCCTGTTCCTACCCCGGCTGCCCCAACCTGACGGACAAACGGTTCTGCCCAGAACACGAGAAGCTGGAGGCCCAGCGTTACGAACGGTACGACCGCGACCCTGCCACCAAGCGTCGATACGGACGGGCTTGGAAACGCATCCGGGATTCCTATGCTGCGGAGCATCCGCTGTGTGAGGTCTGCCTTGCGAAAGGTGCGTACACGCCAACCGAGGAGATTCACCACAAGCTCCCGCTCTCTCAGGGAGGGACGCACGACCGCGGTAATCTGATGGCCCTTTGCAAAGAGTGCCATGCGAGGATTCATGCCGAACGCGGCGACCGCTGGCATAACCGGGAGACCCGGTAGGGGCTGTCAAAATCTCTACGGCCCATCTGCCGTGGAACGGGCGTGGGCTCTCGCGCACAAAAACGCGATTTCAAACGGGGAATAAGCCCCGACGACTGGAGGTGAATCGAAATGGCGAAGGACGGAACCAACCGTGGCGGTGCCCGCATCGGAGCCGGAGCCAAGAAAAAGCCCTTAGCGGACAAGATTGCAGAGGGCAATCCCGGCAAACGGACACTGACGGTCATCAACTTCGATGACCGCGCTGCCGACCTTGAGGGTCAGGCGATGCCGAAACCGTCCAAGATGCTCTCCGCCGTCCAGAAGGACGGTAAGGCACTGGTGGCCGAGGACATCTACAAGGAGACCTGGGAGTGGCTGGCCGAACGCGGCTGCGCTTCTCTGGTATCTCCACAGCTCTTGGAACGCTATGCCATGAGTGTGGCCCGATGGATTCAGTGCGAGGAGGCCGTGACGGAGTTCGGCTTTCTGGCCAAGCACCCCACCACCGGCAGCGCAATACAGTCGCCCTATGTGGCGATGAGCCAGAATTTCATGAGCCAGACCAACCGGCTCTGGATGGAGATATACCAAATCGTAAAAGAAAACTGTGCGACCGAGTACAACGGCGTCACTCCGATGGATGACACGATGGAACGCCTGCTCCGGGCACGGAAAGGAAGCTGACCATGTATGAAAAAGTAAATCCGGCACATCCGGATAAAATCGCAGACCGCATCGCCGGTGCTTTGGTCGACCTCGCCTATGCGCAGGAGCCTGACCCGCGCATCGCCGTGGAAGTCCTCCTCGGCCATCACATGTGCCACATCATCGTAGAGGCCTCCACGCATCTGTCCGCTGAGACTGTCGAAAGCATCGCCCACCGTATTGCCGGGAACCTCGCCCTGAATTATACCGAGGTCGCACAGGACGCACATCTCTCCGACAACCAGCGTGACGGTTTCCGCTGCGGCGACAACGGCATCTTCAAAGGAATGTGTATCACACCTGAGCAGAAGGAGCTCTCCCGCATCGCCCGCTCCATCTACGATAGGTACCCCACGGATGGAAAGTACATCCTGGACGGCGACCGGCTCATCCTCTGTCAGAGCAATGCTCCCGCAGATGAGTTGAAGGCCCTGTTCCCGCAGGCCGAGGTCAATCCCCTGGGCGACTGGACGGGTGGCCCGGACGTGGACTCCGGTGCGACCAACCGGAAGCTGGGCTCTGATATGGCGGACGGCGTCACGGGCGGTGGCCTGCACGGAAAAGACCTGTCGAAAGCGGATGTGTCCGTGAATGTCTACGCCTTCCTCAAGGCGCAGGAGACCGGCAAGGCTGTAGAGCTCTGCTGCGCCATCGGCGACGACACCGTGGACGGCAGGCCCTATGCAGAAATCGTCGAAATCTGTCGAGAATATATCCGCTCTGTAGGCGGCTTTGAAAAGTTCGCAGAATGGGGGCTCGTATGAAGACAACGACTGATATGCAGCTGGTGCCGGTCAGCAAGCTGGTGCCGTATGTCAACAACGCCCGGACGCACTCCCCGGAGCAGGTCATGAAGCTCCGCTCCTCGCTGCGGGAGTTCGGCTTTATCAATCCTATCATCATCGACCGTGACTATGGCATCATCGCCGGTCACGGTCGTCTTCTCGCTGCCAAAGAGGAAGGCATCACCGAGGTGCCCTGCGTCTTCGTGGATTACCTGACCGAGGCCCAGAAGAAAGCCTACATCCTCGCGGACAACCGCATGGTAATGGATGCTGGCTGGGACGAAGAGCTCCTGCGCGTGGAAATCGAAGCGCTGCAGGGTGAGGCTTTCGATGTCTCCCTCACCGGCTTCGATGAAATGGAGCTGGCCGACCTGTTCAAGGATGGAAGCGATTCTGGCGCAGAGGATGATGACTACGACCTGAGCGCCGCATTGGAAAAGGCCGCCTTTGTGGAACGCGGCGACATCTGGACGGTCGGTAGGCACCGGCTCATGTGCGGTGATGCCACCAGCGCCGAGGACGTGGCCGCGCTCATGGATGATAGGAAAGCAAATCTCATCCTGACCGACCCACCCTATGGAGTATCCTTCAAGAGCTCCAGCGGCCTGACCATCCAAAACGACTCCATGAAGAATGAGGAGTTCTACAACTTCCTGCTCTCGGCGTTCGAGAACATGGCTGACCATCTCGAAAAAGGCGGTGCCGCCTACGTCTTCCATGCGGATACCGAGGGCCTCAATTTCCGCAGGGCTTTCATCGACGCGGGCTTCCATCTCGCCGGGTGCTGTATCTGGGTGAAGGACTCGCTGGTGCTGGGCCGCTCGGATTACCAATGGCAGCATGAGCCGGTGCTCTACGGTTTCATGCAGAACGGAAAGCACCCGTGGTACTCCGACCGGAAGCAGACGACCATCTGGAACTTTGCCAAGCCCAAACGGAACGCGAACCACCCGACCAGTAAGCCGCTCGACCTGCTGGGCTATCCCATCGGGAACTCCACGCAGGAGAATGCCATCGTCATCGACACCTTCGGCGGCAGCGGCTCCACGCTCATGGCCTGTGAGCAGATAAACCGCACCTGCTGCACGATGGAGCTCGACGAGAAATACGCATCCGTCATTCTCCGCAGATATGTGGATGATACCGGAGACACGGATGGCGTCTATGTCCTCCGCAATGGAGAAAAGCTACCGTATTCGGCACTGGTGAAGGACGTCGAGCCTGCCTCCTGATTGTCACTATCACACACATTCCGGGGCACATCTTTGTCGGATTTATGCCTCAGAATCAACTTGCTATTCTGTACCTGTAGAGCGAATATGTGACTACCCCGAAGGGGGAAAACATGCACAGGAGGATTTCACCATGGAAATCAAGTACAACGTGACCGGCGACCAGCGCAAAGAGCTGGTCAAGAGCATTTCCGGCATCACCGGAGTCAAGGCGGTCTACAAGTTCATGCCGACCTGCAATTACGAAATCGACTATTTTACCGTCACCAAGGATGGCACTCTGCTCTTTGATGACCGCGCCGACAGCGAGGAGGTCGAGCGGGTGTTGGAAGGCATTGCGGCTGCAGGCTTCGAGTGCGAGGCCCCGGAGGGAAAAGCCGAGGAACCGGAGAACGCGGCACAGGACGGAAGCGTGGGCCTCACTGTCGAGGTTCCGCTCGACAAGGTTCAGGTCGGGAACCTGACCAAGCTGCTGGATGCCAAGGGCAGCCTCATCAAGAAGGCGCTGGGCATCGACGACCTGCGCTTCGAGCTTCTGGAAGACCGCATTGCCTTTCCGTGGTTCTCCGAACCACAGCCGGAGGAGACCACCGCCTACACTCACTTCATCGCTGCGCTCTGCCAGATGTCCAGGGATGCCAAGCGCATCACCGCCAAGGAGAAGCCGGTGGACAACGAGAAGTACGCCTTCCGCTGCTTCCTGCTCCGGCTGGGCTTCATCGGCAACGCGTACAAGGCCGACCGGAAAATCCTGCTCCGGAACCTCTCCGGTTCCAGTGCCTTCAAGTCCGGGAAGGTTGGTGTTGCGGGATGATTAGCGCCTATTCAGATGGATATTTTGGCATGATGCGCGATATCGGCATTGGATACCAGATTGCTAAAGACCAGCGCATAAAAGAGAGAGAAGCATTGCTCCATCAAGGAAACAATGAGGCAGCTCTTATCGCATGGGAGGAACGAGAGCAACATTTTCCATTCCCATTTTCACGCGGTCAAATTACAGCATACAACGCCTGGAAGGAAAGCAAAGCGAATGGCCTGGAGGTTGTCGAATCCAGAGATTTGCCTTGGGAGAAAGATTTTCATGATTATATTGAAACCTTTCGTGAAGCAAGAATCGAATCTATCATTGTCACAGACTCGGCTTTCAATAAGGGCAAATATGCTCACCTATTTGAAAACGAAGGATGTCGGATAATCGGGCAAAAGGTATTCATCCGTCACGAAAAGCGCTCGACAGGAATTGAAAACATTAATGCTGTGGGAATCCTCATCACAATTTTCAACGAAAATGAAAGGGCGGTAGATTCCGATGACTGAGACCATCCGGGAACAGATTCTCGCCATCAGGGACACCGGCCTGACCAACATGTTCGATGTTCGGACGGTACAGCGGCTGGCCTTTGACCAGGACTTCTACGAACTGGTCTGCTACCTGGAGGAGCACCGCAAGGAGTACGTTCGCTTCATCATGTTCGGCGATGAATAAGCCCTTGCCGCCAAGAGAGCCGGATGGCTCTTTTGGTCGTATATTACACAAGAATCCTCCGCGATATTTGTTCAGTATATGCCCGATAATTGACTTGCTATTATGTGCTTTTGGAGCGAATATACAGTCACCAAAAGGAAAAACAACAAAGAAAAACGGGGGCAAACACCATGAAAAACGCTTACGAACTGAGAGCACACTTCGGAACCATCGGCGACTGGAACACCAGCATCAGCCGCAAGGAATTCGAGCAGCTTTTCCACAAGACCGCCGAGAAGGTTACCTTCACCTTTGGCGGCTGGGATGGCAAGAGCTACGACGGCGAGAGCCACCCCTCCGCCAACTGGCTGGTCGATGTCCGCAAGGCGAACTGAGGAGGGCTGGACAATGTGGAGCGAAGGAACTATCGGAATCCCGGATGCGAAGGACAAGGACAGATACACGGTCTGCCATTACTGGGTCAAGCACTACGACGAGCCCAGCGAGACCTACGGCATCAACGGAGGCAAAATCAGCAAGCTCATGATTAAGGTGAACGGCATCATCACCGCCAACTACGACAGAGACTGGGATGTCGAACCGCAGGACGAGCCCACGCGAATGGCCTACAGCATCCTCCTTTACCAGTACAACTGAATCGGGGATTCCCCGAAGAGCGGAGCCGAAAGGCTCTGTCTCTCATATAGAACGATACGACGGCTTGCCGGAAGGCAGGTCATTTTTTATGCCCATCGGAGGTGATGATTTGCGAAAGCTGAAGAAATACAAGCCCACGAAGTTCAAGGCCAAGGACTCCGTCTACGATAAGGACGCAGCGGATTATGCGGTGAACTTCATCGAGTGCCTGTGCCACACCAAAGGCACCTGGGCAAGGAAACCCTTCGAGCTCATCGAATGGCAGGAACAGATCATCCGGGATATCTTCGGTGTCCTCAAGCCCAATGGCTACCGGCAGTTCAACACCGCTTACATCGAAATCCCAAAGAAGCAAGGCAAATCCGAGCTTGCCGCTGCGGTAGCGCTCCTGCTCACCTGCGGTGACGGTGAGGAACGCGCCGAAGTCTATGGCTGTGCCGCTGACCGTCAGCAGGCATCCATCGTGTTCAATGTGGCAGCGGATATGGTGCGGATGTGTCCGGCGCTCTCCAAACGGGTCAAGATACTGGACTCCCAGAAACGGCTCATTTATCAGCCGACGGGCAGTATCTACCAGGTGCTCTCTGCCGATGTCGGCAACAAACACGGTTTCAATACTCATGGTGTGGTGTTTGACGAACTGCATACGCAGCCCAATCGCAAGCTGTTTGATGTCATGACCAAAGGCTCCGGCGACGCCCGAATGCAGCCGCTGTATTTCCTTATCACCACAGCGGGCAACGATACGAAGTCCATCTGCTATGAGATACATCAAAAGGCGCAGGACATCATTGCCGGCCGGAAGATCGACCACACCTTTTACCCCGTTATATATGGTGCAGAGGAATCGGATGATTGGACGGACCCGAAGGTCTGGAAAAAGGCCAATCCCTCCCTCGGCATCACGGTAGGCATTGACAAGGTCAAGGATGCCTGTGAATCGGCGAAGCAGAACCCCGGCGAAGAGAACTCCTTCCGACAGCTTCGTTTGAACCAGTGGGTCAAGCAAGCAGTCCGATGGATGCCCATGGATAAATGGGACAAATGCGAGTCTACCGTCAGCGAGGATGATCTGGAAGGCCGTGTCTGTTACGGCGGTCTGGACTTGTCCTCCACCACGGATATTACGGCGTTCGTTCTGGTGTTCCCACCGGAGGACGAGAACGACAAATACATCATCCTTCCGTACTTCTGGATACCGGAGGACAACCTGGAACTCCGAGTGCGGCGTGACCATGTGCCGTATGATGTGTGGGAGCGACAAGGATACCTCCAAACCACCGAGGGCAACGTGGTTCATTACGGCTACATTGAGAAGTTTATTGAGCAACTTGGCGAACGCTTCAACATCCGGGAGATTGCTTTTGACCGCTGGGGAGCCGTGCAGATGGTGCAGAACCTTGAGGGTATGGGCTTCACGGTAGTTCCTTTCGGACAGGGCTTCAAGGATATGTCCCCACCGACCAAGGAGCTGATGAAACTGGTGTTGGAGCAGAAAATTGCCCACGGCGGACATCCCGTTCTCCGCTGGATGATGGACAACATCTTTATCCGCACCGACCCGGCGGGCAATATCAAGCCGGACAAGGAGAAATCCACGGAGAAAATCGACGGTGCTGTGGCAACAATCATGGCTCTTGACAGAGCTATACGCTGTGGAAATGACAAGACCGAGTCTGTTTATGACAGTCGAGGTCTTTTATTTATATGAAGGGAGCATTTAATATGGGTATCTTTTCAGGTCTTTTCAAATCCAGAGACAAGCCCCAAAACAGAACGGCAGGCAGCAACTATGCCTTTTTCATGGGCGGTACGACATCCGGCAAAACAGTGACCGAGCGGTCTGCCATGCAGATGACGGCGGTGTACTCCTGTGTCCGTATTCTGTCTGAGGCGGTGGCGGGACTGCCGCTTCACCTTTATAAATACACCAACAGCGGTGGCAAGGCCATGGCTCTCGACCATCCGCTGTATCGGCTGCTCCATGATGAGCCGAACCCGGAAATGAGTTCTTTTGTGTTCCGGGAAACGCTCATGACACACCTGCTCCTGTGGGGTAACGCTTACGCCCAGATCATCCGCAACGGCAAGGGCGAGGTCATCGCACTATACCCGCTGATGCCAAACAAGATGTCCGTGGACAGAGATGAAAACGGCCGTCTGTACTACACCTATTATCGTGGCTCGGATGAAGCCATTAAAAATAAGGATTTTGCGGTAACGCTTCAGCCTTCGGATGTGTTGCACATCCCAGGCTTGGGCTTTGACGGTCTGGTTGGTTACAGCCCCATTGCTATGGCAAAGAACGCTATCGGAATGGCGATTGCCTGCGAGGAGTACGGAGCCAAGTTCTTTGCAAACGGTGCGGCGCCCGGTGGTGTGTTGGAACACCCCGGCACCATCAAAGATCCGCAGCGTGTGCGTGAAAGTTGGCAGTCCACCTTCGGCGGCAGCGGAAACGCAAATAAGATCGCCGTGTTGGAAGAAGGCATGAAGTACACGCCTATCGGCATCTCACCGGAGCAGGCGCAGTTTCTCGAAACACGAAAATTCCAAATCAATGAGATCGCTCGAATTTTCCGAGTGCCGCCCCACATGGTGGGTGACCTGGAAAAGTCAAGCTTTTCTAATATCGAGCAGCAATCCCTTGAGTTCGTGAAGTACACTCTTGACCCCTGGGTCATCCGCTGGGAGCAGTCCATTCAGCGGTCACTCCTTTCGCGGGACGAAAAAGCCGTGTATTTCGTGAAATTCAATCTGGAAGGCTTGCTTCGCGGCGATTACCAAAGCCGCATGAACGGGTACGCCATCGGCCGCCAGAACGGCTGGATGTCCGCAAACGACATCCGGGAGCTAGAAAACCTCGACCGCATCCCGGCAGAGGACGGCGGCGACTTGTACCTCATTAACGGCAATATGCTCCCGCTGAAAAATGCGGGTGCTTTTGCAAATACACCTACCGATGACGGAAAGGAGGAAGAAACCGATGAAGAAGTTCTGGAATTGGAAGAACCAGACGGAAACGAACTCGGAGACGCAGGAACAGATACAGAAAAGAACCCTGTTCCTGAACGGGACCATCGCCGAGGAAAGCTGGTTTGACGATGATGTCACCCCGCAGCTTTTCAAGGACGAGTTGATGGCGGGCTCCGGCGACATCACCGTGTGGATCAACAGCCCCGGCGGCGACTGCGTGGCGGCAGCGCAAATCTACAATATGCTCATGGACTACAAGGGCGATGTGACCGTAAAGATCGACGGCATTGCCGCATCCGCAGCGTCCGTCATCGCTATGGCTGGTACAAAAGTACTGGTATCTCCCGTGTCCATGCTCATGATCCACAACCCCATGACGGCGGCATTCGGCAATTCGGATGAGATGCAGAAAGCCATCGATATGCTCGGCAGCGTTAAGGATTCCATCATCAATGCCTATGAAATCAAGACCGGGCTGTCCCGTGCAAAGCTCTCGCACCTCATGGATGCCGAAACCTGGATGGACGCAAATAAGGCGGTGGAACTGGGCTTTGCGGACGAAATCATGCAGAGAGGCACGGAGTCCGAAGATGCGCCTGTGCCCACCGTTTCCATGCTGTATTCCAAGGCGAATGTGGTGAATTCTCTCATGGAGAAGATTGCCGCAAAGTGCGCCATCACTCCGAAACCCACCCGTACACAAAAAGCCGATGAGCTTATGGATCGGCTCAATCTCATTAAAAACTGGAGGTAATTCAATATGACTATCAACGAACTGCGTGAAAAGCGCAACCAGGCTTGGAACGCTGCAAAGGCATTTGTGGAAACCAAGCGCGACAAGGACGGTCTGCTATCCGATGAGGATGCTGCGACCTATGCCCAGATGGAAAAGAAGGTACAGGACTACGGCACCGAAATCGAGCGCATGGAGGCAATGGCTGCGATGGAAGCACAGCTTTCCAAGCCTACTTCCGCACCCATCACCGAAAAGCCCCTGAACGGAAAGAGCGCCGAGGATAAGAAGCCCAAGAGTTTCCTGGCCACCGATTCCTACCGCAGCGGTATGCTCAACGCTCTGCGTACCAACTTCCGTCAGATCAGCAATGTGCTGCAGGAGGGAATCGATGCCAATGGCGGCTATTTGGTGCCGGATGAGTATGACAGCCGTCTCATTCAGGTGTTGAACGAGGAAAACGTTATGCGTTCTCTCGGCACCGCCGTCACCACCAGCGGCGAGCACAAAATCAACATCGCAGCCACCAAGCCTGCGGCTGCGTGGATCGAGGAGGGCGGCGCACTGACTTTCGGTGACGCTACCTTCGACCAGATCATTCTGGATGCCCACAAGCTCCATGTTGCTGTAAAGGTGACCGAGGAGCTGCTCTACGATAACGCATTCAATCTGGAAAACTACATTCTGGAGCAGTTCGGTAAGGCTCTGGCCAATGCCGAGGAGGATGCGTTCATCAACGGCAACGGCACCGGTCAGCCCCTGGGTATCCTCGCCGAAACCGGCGGCGCACAGGTCGGTGTGACTACGAAGTCCTCCGGCAAAGTGACTGCCGACGAGATCATCGACCTGGTGTATTCCCTCAAGCGTCCCTATCGCAAGAACGCTGTGTTCCTTGCTAACGATGCCTGCGTTGCAGAGCTCCGCAAGCTGAAGGACAGCACGGGCCAGTATCTGTGGCAGCCCTCTCTGCAGGCGGGTGAGCCTGACCGTGTATTGGGCTACAAGGTCTACACCTCTGCGTATTTCCCGCTTCCCGCTCCCGGCAAGGCCGCAGTCGCATTCGGTGATTTCAGCTACTACAACATCGGTGACCGTGGCTCCCGTTCCATTGCGGAGCTGAAGGAGCTGTTTGCCGGAAACGGCATGGTGGGCTTTGTTGCCAAGGAGCGTGTGGACGGCAAGCTGGTGTTACCCGAAGCAGTCAAGCTGCTCAAGATGGCATCTGCCTGATGAAAGGAGGCGGCGGTGATGGACGAACTGCTCACCAAGGTGAAAGCCAATCTCATTCTGGAACACACGGCGGATGATGCACTGCTGAAAAGCTACATCACCGCCGCTGTTTCCTACGCCGAAAGCTATCAGCACATCCCGGAGGGGTTCTACAAAGAGAACCCCATGCCGCTCACCACAGAGCAGGCCGTCATCATGCTGTCCTCCCACTTCTATGAATCGAGAGATGGCTCGACAGGCGGCTTCTTTGCGGATAACACCGGAGCGGCACAACAGGTGTGGAACACGGTCAATCTGCTTCTTCGTTTGGATAGGCGGTGGCAGGTATGAGCTTCGGTAAAATGAACGGCTTTGCCGACATCGTGAAAACAAAACAAACAAGGGACAGCGAGGGCTTCACCCATTCCGAGGATGAAGTCCTCGCTTCCGTCCGTGTCTATCGGGAGGGTCGGCACGGCTCCCAGCGTTGGGCAAACCTCGCCGCCTTCAGCGAAGCCACCGACCTGTTCCGCTTTCGGTGCATTCCCTGTCTGACGGTCACTGCCGACCAGTTCCTCGTTACGGAGGACGGGCGGTTCGATATCGTCTCCGTTGAGAATGTCAAGGGACGTGGGATGTATGTGGAGATTTTAGCAAAAAGGAGTGAACCGACCATTGGCAAAGTGTGAAATGAAGCTGCCGGAGGAATTTCTCCTGAAAATCTCCAAACTGGGCAGTGACTTTGACTCTGTTGCAGATACCGTTTTGCAGGCCGGTGGCGAGGTGGTTCTCGCCAAGGTGCGCAGCAACCTCTCCTCCGTTGTGGGCAGGGGTACGAAATACGACTCCCGTTCCACCGGCGAATTAGAAGGTGCGCTGGGCCTTTCTCCGTCCAAGCTGAACCGAAACGGCAACCATGATGTCAAGGTCGGCTTTGCCGAGCCGCGCTCGGACGGCGGCAGCAACGCCAAACTGGCGAATATTCTGGAATACGGCAAGCACGGTCAGCCTGCAAAGCCATTCCTGAAACCCGCCAAAACAGCGTCCAAGCAGGCGTGCATTGACGCCATGACGCAAAGACTCGAAGAGGAGGTCAAGAAGCGATGAGCCTTTTATCCGAACTGAATACACTCCTTGCAGACTGCGGCATCTCTGTAGAGACGGGCATTTTCTCAGATAAAGCGCCGGATTCCTATCTGGTGATTACACCGCTGACGGAGACATTAGAACTCCACGCAGACAACACTCCGGGCTGCGAGACGCAGGAAGCACGGCTATCTCTGTATTCCAAGGGCAGCTACACCAAGCTGAAAAATGCACTCGTCCGTACCCTTCTTGGTGCGGATTTCTATATTACCGACCGCCGGTACATCGGCTTTGAAACCGACACCGGCTATCACCATTACGCCATTGACGTGGCAAAAATCTATGATTTGGAGGTTTAAGACATGGCAACCATCGGTCTTGACAAACTCTATTACGCCAAAATCACCGAGGACGCAGGCGGCGAGGAAACCTACGCTTCTCCGGTGCAGCTGGCAAAGGCCATGACCGCAGAGCTTTCCGTGGAACTGGCGGAAGCGACTCTCTACGCCGATGACGGCGCGGCGGAGATCGTAAAAGAATTCAAAAGCGGCACGCTGTCACTCGGTGTGGATGACATCGGTGCGACCGCCGCATCCGACCTGACAGGCGCGACCATCGACAAAAACGGCGTGGTCGTCTCCGCAAGCGAGGACGGCGGCGAACCCGTAGCGGTGGGCTTCCGTGCAAAGAAGTCCAACGGCAAATACAAGTATTTCTGGCTTTACCGTGTGAAGTTCGGCATCCCGGCCACCAACCTTGCCACCAAGGGCGACAGTATTACCTTCTCCACACCCACCATTGAGGGCACCATTCTGCGCCGCAACAAGCCGGACGCCAAGGGTGCGCATCCCTGGAAAGCAGAGGTCACTGAGGGCGATACCACCGTGACGGCGGCCACCATTTCCAACTGGTATAAGACGGTATACGAGCCGAGCTACGGTGCAAGCGTACCTACTGAATAAGGAGGGTTTTTCACATGGATAATGAAAGAACCGCAACCATCACCATCGGTGATGAGGAATACACGCTGCTTCTCACGACCAAGGCCACCAAGGAGATCGCCGGTCGCTACGGCGGTCTGGAAAACCTCGGCGAGAAGCTGATGAAGTCCGAGAACTTTGAGATGGCCATTGGAGAGATCGTGTGGCTCATCACGCTTCTGGCAAATCAGAGCATCCTCATTCACAATCTGAAAAACAAGGATGCGCCCAAGGAACTGCTCACCGAGGATGTAGTGGAGCTTCTGACGACACCCCTCGACCTCGCCGGATACAAAACCGCCATTACGGAGGCACTGTATAAGGGCACCAAGCGCAATGTGGAAAGCGAGAAAGACCCAAAAAACGCACAAGTCGGGTAACAGTCTCCGATGCAGAGCTGTTTACCCGGCTTCTTTATTACGGCCTTGCCCACCTTCATCTGTCGCAGGATGAGGTGTGGTTGATGCCGTTTGGTCTGCTGCTGGATCTGTGGGAGTGTCACAAGCAGTATAACGGGCAGGCCACCCCGGCACGAGAGCATTACATCGACGATATTATCCCGGACGGCATTTGACCCATATCGGACAGCTTCACCTCGAACTTAGTCCGTTTCCGTCGCAACTTCTTTGTGAACTTTTTCGTATAGCCTTGATATTTTTCAAAAATCGTGGTATACTACGCATAGAAGTTCGGACGGTTTCGTCCTAAGTACGAGGTGAAATGCATGGTTAAACGAGATTCCTATATGAACCGACTGATCCACAGTATGTGGAACGGCGAGATAAAGGTCATCACAGGCATACGCAGATGCGGCAAGTCCGTACTGCTTTTCGATCTGTTTTTCGAGTATCTTCTTTCGCAGAACGTTTCGGAAGATCATATTTTGAAAATCGAACTGGATCAGCGGCGGTACTATAAGTTCAGAAATCCGATCACTCTGTGCGAATATGTAGAAAGCACCGTCCGGGACAGGAAGGATGAAAAATTCTATCTGTTCATTGATGAGGTGCAGCTCACCACGAAAGTAGTGGACAAGGAAAACGGCGGCATCGAGGTTACCATCTACGATATGCTGAACGAACTCAAGGCATATAAAAACCTTGATGTTTATGTCACCGGCAGTAACTCCAAAGGGCTGTCGAAAGATATCGCAACAGAGTTTCGCGGTCGTGCTACACAGATCCATGTGTTCCCTTTGTCATTTGCGGAGTTTTATTCTGCCGTGGGCGGCGACGAGCGAAAAGCGCTGGATACCTATATGCTCTATGGCGGTATGCCGAGACTTTTAGCACTGGAGGATGAGAAAGATAAGAAGGATTATCTGACCTCCCTCTACAGCGAATTGTATGTCAAGGATATTGTGGAGCGAAACGGCATCGAGCGCGAGGATGTTCTGAATGATATTCTGGACTTCCTTGCTTCGCAGATCAGTTCGCTGACGAATCCGACCAATATCGCAAATGCCATCGCGTCTATGAAGAACGAAAAAATCAATCCTGCGATGGTTTCAAACTATGTGCAGTATGTTATCGACTCTTTCCTCATTTCAATGGCAAAGCGATACGATGTCAAAGGAAAGACCTATTTCAAGTATCCGAACAAATACTACTATACGGATGTCGGGCTTCGGAACGCACGGCTGAATTACCGCCAGTACGATCCCGGTCATATCATGGAAAACATGATCTACAACGAACTTCTGCGGCGCGGGTACTCTGTTGATGTCGGTGTGGTTTGCGACCGCGCAGGCGACAGCAAGGTTCAGAAAGAGATCGACTTTGTGGTAAACGATGCAGATAAAAAAATCTATATTCAGTCCGCTTTCCGCATGGATACCGATAAAAAGGAATTCTCCGAGCTGGCATCGCTGATGCTTACCAAGGATTTCTTCAAAAAGATTATCGTTCGCATGGATGTGCCGCACAATTTTTATGACGACAACGGCATCTTCCACTGCAACCTGATCGACCTACTGCTTGGCCGGGTAGAATTGTTCTGACAAAATAACTCATATATCTACGAGGAGTGACCTTTCGGGGTCGCTCCTTTTTCATACCATCAGGCACGCTCTCATCGAAAACTTCGGACGGTTTCGTCCAAACTTCTCGGTGAAAGGGTGCTTTTTTCATGCCATCCACAAGGAGGTGACGGTACATGGCAGACAGTTTCGGACTGAAGATCGGTCTTGAGGGTGAGAAGGAATTTAAAAAGGCGCTGGCAGATATCAACCAGTCCTTCAAGGTGCTCGGCTCCGAGATGAAGCTGGTGACCTCACAGTTCGACAAAAACGACAGCTCCGCCGATGCCCTCGCCGCAAAGCACAAGGTCCTGGGCAATCAGATCGAAGCCCAGAAGCAGAAAATCGAAACCCTCCGTGCTGCGCTGAAAAACGCCTCCGATTCCTTCGGCGAGAACGACCGCCGCACCCAGAACTGGCAGATCCAGCTGAACAACGCCGAAGCCGCCCTCAATGATATGGAGCGTGAACTGAAGGACACCTCTGAGGCGGCGGATGATATGGGTGAAGAGGTCGAGGACGCGGGCGATTCCGCAGAAAAGTCCGAGAATAAGTTCAGTAAGCTGGGTGGTGTGCTGAAAACCGTAGGTGCGGCAATGGGCGCTGTGGCTGTTGCCGCAGGAGCCGCTGCCGTGAAGCTGGGCAAAGAGGTCATCGCCGCCTATGCGGACTATGAGCAGCTGGTCGGCGGCGTGGACACCCTGTTCAAGGATTCCTCGCAGCAGCTTCAGACCTATGCCGCCAATGCCTATAAGACGGCAGGCCTATCCGCAAACGACTACATGGAGACGGTCACGGGCTTTTCCGCATCGTTGATCCAATCTCTCGGCGGCGATACGGAAAAGGCTGTGAAATACGCTGACATGGCCATTACGGATATGTCCGATAACGCCAATAAGATGGGCACGGATATGTCCTCCATCCAGAACGCCTACCAGGGCTTTGCCAAGCAGAACTATACGATGCTGGACAACCTGAAACTCGGCTACGGCGGCACAAAGCAGGAAATGGAGCGACTGCTTGCCGATGCGGAGAAGATATCCGGTGTGAAGTACGACATCTCCTCCTACGCCGATGTGGTGGAAGCCATTCATGTCATGCAGGAAAGCATGGACATTGCAGGCACCACCGCCAAGGAAGCGGAAGCTACCATTTCCGGCTCTGTCAATGCGCTGAAATCTGCCGTCTCGAACCTCATCGTAGGCTTCGGCGATGCGGACGCTGACATGGAGCTGCTGTGCAACAACATGGTGGACGCCTTCAAGACTGTGGTGGCAAACATTACCCCGGTTATTGAGAACATCGTGGCGGCTCTGCCCACGGCACTGGACGCTCTGCTGACGGCTGTGGGTGAACTGCTGCCCACACTGCTGGAAGCGGTCACCGAGCTGTTCTCGCAGGTGCTGGAAACGCTGCTGTCTTTGCTTCCGCAGCTTATCCCGGCGGCGGTGTCTGCGCTCATGACCATCGTGAACACGCTAATCGAGAATCTACCGCTGCTCATCGATGCGGCGGTACAGCTTGTGACCACGCTGGTGGCGGGCATCGGAAACGCTCTGCCTACCCTTATTCCTGCGGCGGTGCAGGCTATCGTCACCATCGTACAGGGCTTGGTGGACAGTTTGCCCATGATTCTGGATGCGGCGCTTCAGCTGATTACAGGCTTGGCGCAGGGACTTCTGGATGCTATCCCCGTGCTGATTGCGGCACTTCCCGAAATCATCAACGGAATCATCACGTTTCTGTTGGACTCCATTCCGCAGATCATCGAAACGGGCATTCAGCTTCTGACCTCACTGGTGACTGCCTTGCCGGAAATCATCACGGCAATCGTGGAAGCTATCCCAAAAATCATTGACGGCATTATCACCGCTGTGCTGAACGCCATTCCCCAGATCATCCAGGCGGGCATCGACCTACTGATTTCCCTCATTCAAGCCTTGCCGCAGATCATCACCACCATTGTACAGGCAATTCCGCAAATTATCTCCGGTATCGTCAATGCACTGGTCGGGAACATCGACAAGATCATCATGGCAGGTGTGCAGTTGTTCGTTGCCCTGATTGAAAACCTACCCACCATCATCGTGGAGATTGTCAAGGCGGTGCCGCAGATCATTGCGGGCATCGTGAAAGCCTTCGGCTCTCTGATGTATAAGATCGTGGAGATCGGCGGCAACATCGTCAAGGGTCTGTGGAGCGGCATTACCCAGCTTGCCTCGTGGCTGTGGGATAAGGTGTCCGGGTGGATCTCCTCCATCTGGGACGGCATCTGCGATTTCTTCGGTATTCATTCGCCCTCGAAGGAGATGGCATGGGTCGGTGAAATGCTGGTCAAGGGCTTGTCCGGCTCCATTGAGGATAACGGTGATGAAGCGGTCAAGGCAGCAGAAGGCATGGCTGAGGACATCAACGGCGTCATGGGCGACCTTGCTCACGATATGCAGACGGCCCTGCCCACGGACTTTGATGTGAACGGCTCGATCCACTCCGCCGTGGACGGCGTGGTCGGCAAGGCGGCATCCGCTTTCAGCATTGCCCTGAACATTACGAACTTCAACAATTACAGCAGTGAGGATATCCGTCAGCTCACCAACGAAGTCATGGAAACGGCAAATCAGTTCGCCCAGCGGAAAGGAGTGGTATTCGCATGACCTATTTCACCTACAACGGCCGCAGTTCCTCTGATTTCGGTCTGCATATCGAGAAGAAGGACGTGTTCTCCGCACCGAAGTACGATGCGGAGTTCGTCTCCATTCCCGGTCGTAGCGGCGATATCATCAATCCCAACCGCCGCTTTGCCAACATCAAGGTGAGCTACACGGTGTTCCTCGCACGGAAGAATCCCGCCGCCCTTGCCTCCGTCCTGCGGGACATCAAGGGCTGGCTGTATTCCGAGCCGGACAGGTACCACGAGATCACCGATTCCTACGATGCGGAGTATTTCCGTTACGGCGTCATCTCCGGCAATCTGGACATTGAGGAGCAGCTGAACAAGGTCGGCAGTTTCACCGTGACCTTCAACTGCAAGCCCTACAAATACAGCTTTGCGGGACAGGAAACGGTGTCGGCTGACAGTTCTGAACTGACGATTACCAATCCCACTGCTTTTGAGAGCCGTCCGTATATCAAAATCTATGGCAGCGGTCTGATTCGGCTCATGGTTCAGCCGGAGGGTCAGGGTACAAGCTCCTGGGGCTTTGCCGGTGTGGATGAGTATATCGAAATCGACAGCGAACACATGAACTGCTACAAGGGTACCGTTCTCAAAAACGATATCCTTTCCGGAGAAGGCTTTCCGGTACTGAAGCCGGGAGAAAACATAATCGCCTGTGCCGGAAATGTACGCAGAGTTGAAGTTGTTCCAAGGTGGTGCTGCCTATGATTCCCGTACTTTATCCTGCAAATGCTACGACTTTATCCACCTTCGGTCTGGGTGTGCTGACGGATACCATTTCCTGCGAAATCACCGAGGAGCGAAACGGTGTGTTTGAGTGTCTGCTCAAGTACCCGGTGAGCGGTCAGCACTATGGGCTTATCACCAAAGAGTGCATCGTTAAGGCAAAGCCCAATGACACCGCCGCAGACCAGGCATTCCGCATCTACCGCATTACGAAGCCGCTGAACGGCATCGTTACCATCTATGGGCAGCACATTTCCTATGACCTTGCCAATGTGCCGGTTCTGCCGTTTTCCACGGAGAGCCGCTCTCCGCAGCTGATCCTTTCGCAGATCCTGTCGGGAGATACACGCTTCACGGGCTGGACGGACTATTCGGACGCAAAGGCATTCTCCGTCAAGCAGCCGAAAAGCGTCCGAGCCTGTCTCGGCGGCACGGAAGGCTCCATGCTCTCTCAATGGCATGGCGAATTTGAGTGGGATAACTTCACTGTAAAATTCCACTCCCATCGCGGACAGAAAACCGGTGTGGTCATTGAATACGGCAAGAACCTCACTGCCTGGGAACAGGACGAGGACAACAGCGGCGTGTACACGGCTCTGCTTCCGTATGCGGTGTATACCTCGGAAGGCGCAGAGAATGAGACTGTGGTCACGCTGCCGGAGGTTACGCTCCCCATTGTGACTTCGGAGATCGCCCGGTCGAAAACGCTTATTCTGGACTTTTCCGACCAGTTCGCAGAGAACGCCTCCATTACGGAAGAAGCCCTCCGTGCCAAAGCCAACAGCTATATCAAGGCAAATCCGCTGGGTACGACCATCCCGACGGTCAAGGTTTCCTTTGAGCCGCTGTGGAAACAGCCGGAATACTCGGCACTGCTGGAACGGGTCAACCTCTGCGATACCGTCACTATCCGGCACTCACAACTTGGTGTCAGTGTGTCCGCTATGGTCATTGAAACGGTATACGACACCCTTGCCGAACGGTACAAGAGCATCTCCCTTGGGCAGAGCAAGTCCAGCATGATTACCACCATCTCCGAGGTGCAATCCTCGGTGGACAAGGTGGAATCCACGGTGGGACGCTTTCCGAAGCTGCTCCAATCTGCCATCGGCAAGGCAACGGGACTTATCACCGGGCAGAGCGGTGGGTATGTGGTCATCCATACCACCGAGGAAAACGGACAGCCCTATGAGCTGCTGATTCTGGACACACCATCCATTGACGATGCTGTGAATGTCTGGCGATGGAATGTGGGCGGCTTGGGCTTTTCCCATAACGGCTACAACGGTCCCTACGAAACCGCCATCACGGCGGACGGACAGATCGTCGCAGACTTTATCACCTCCGGCTCTCTGGTGGCAAACATCATCAAGGCAGGTGTTATCCAGTCCCAGGACGGTTCGTCTTACTGGGATCTGGAAAGCGGTGAGGTGGTGATTCGTGCGTATGTCTCAACGGATGAGTTTGCGGAGAAAACAGCCTATCTCCAACAGAATGTGGACGGCCTCAACAGCTATGTGGCAACCCTTACCGAGACCATGGAATCGGTATCAAACGACCATGGCATACTGGAAGAGCGGCTGCGAAGCTCCGAAAGCAAAGTATCTCAGCTTCAGCACACGGTGGACGGGCTGTCCGTCACCATGCAGGAGCAGTACATCGGCGGTATCAACTATGTGCAGAACTCCTCCGGGCTGAACGGCATCACCGACGACTGGGGGTATTCCGGCACGGTGCGGACGGATGCATCTACGGATACGCAGAACAACACAATCTCCGACTCCTGCTTTGTGCTGGGGGCTTACTCCTCGCTGTCGCAGTATATCCGAGGGGTAGTTCCCGGCACTTACACGATCTCGGCTCGGGCAAAGAAAACCTCGACTATGTCTGGGTATTTCTATGTGACCTACAACGGGAACAAGACGAAGTATCTGTTCAACAAGTCCACGGCGTTTGAATGGACAGATTATTCCGTGACGCTCACGGATGTGACCGACCCTACGCTGCGTATTTACTGCTACTGTCGGGATGCGTCCATCTATCTCGCGGACATCATGATCACCGAGGGTGCGATTCCTCGAAAGTGGACGCCTGCGCCCAACGAAATTTACACGCAGGAGGTCAAAATCGACAAGCGCGGCATTGAGGTTTCCAACAGCGCATCCTCTCAGCGGACGGTCATTACGAACGCGGAATTTGCGGGCTACTACAACGATGAGGTGATTTTCACCTTGAACAAAGACGAAACCCAGACCAAGAAAACCACGGTGGACGGTGAGCTAACCGTGGGCAAGACGAAGTTCGTTCCCATGCCGACGGCGTCCGATGGGCTGAATATCGTCATTCTGGACTAAAGGAGGCAAGGCTATGGCAATGACGGGCGGCACCGCCTATCTGGTAAAATCCGAAAAAACGAACTACGGCTCCAACAGCTGGACGACCGACCTCTACATCTATGTGAAGGTCATTTCCCAGAATGTGATCGCAAACACCTCGACCATTGCTCTGGGTATGTATGTCTATTCGAAATACTCCATTGCATGGTCGGACTTCGGCACCAACGGCACTTCCTATATCGGCACGGCTACCTCCGGCTCAAACTGCTTTACCTTTACGAACGGTCAAAGCGGCAGCGGCACGAAGTGGCTGATTGAGGACAAGCAGGTCACGGTATCCCACAACAGCAATGGTACGCTGATCCTTCCGATTTACTGGCACTGGGGCGTTAACAGCCCGTGGGGTCAGTATACCGGTCCCTCCGGCAGCTACAATGTGACGCTATCGACTATTGACCGTGCTGCCCCTACCGTTACCTTTTCCGTTTCGGCCATTACCGCAAACGGCTTTAAGATTTCCGCCAGTTCCACCTCAACGGCAGACATCTGGCAGTACAGCACCAACGGCGGCTCTACATGGACGACTTTCTCCACGACGGCATCCACCAGCGCCAGCGTGACGCTTACTTCTCTCTCCCCGAATACGACCTATTCGACGGTGGTCAGAGCAAGGCGGCAGTACAACCAAGTTTACGGCACTTCCAGCACGACCAGAGTGAAAACCCTGGGCGGCGCGGTGGTAAATAGCGTCAGCACGGTGACGGCGGACAATGCAACAGCGACGATCACCCTCAATGTGACCGTGTACGAATCCTCTTATACCAATACACTGGCACTCAAAAACGGCAGCACGACGATCCTGACCATCTCTGGGCTTTCCTGGTCGAGCGGTACCGCAAACCGCACGGTCACGCTGACTGCCGACCAACGCACCACGCTACTGAACGCAATGGCATCCATGAAATCCTTTACCGGCACCTTTGCTGTCAGCTCTTTCCATGGTCAGCTACAGATCGGTACCACATCAAGCAAGGCCGCCACAGTACAGACTACGGCAGCAAACTCCGGCCCCTCATTGGATGGCTTTACTTACGCCGACAGCTATACGACCACGAAGAACCTGACCGGAAACGATCAGCTATTCGTGCAGAGCTATTCGACGCTGAAAGTAACTCCGGGTACAGCGACGGCGAAGAACGGTGCGTCCATCTCCAACTATACTGCCTCGTGCAACGGGCTTTCTTCCTCTAACACCACCGGCTCCGCTTTATCCGTTGGAAAAATCGCCAAGTCCGGTAGCGTAACGGTCACACTTACGGTCACGGACTCCCGTGGCTATACCGCCAGTGTTTCCAAGACCATTACGGTCATTCCGTATTCCAAGCCGAAGGTGTCCTCGGTGACGCTCCGGCGCACCAATGACATCGAGGCGGAGATGCAGCTTAAATTCAGCGGCTCCATTTCTGCTGTGACCGTAGACGGGATGCAGAAAAATAGCGTGGTCTATGTGCGGTATCAGTATAAGAAAACCAGCGAAAGCAGTTACGGCAGCTATACCAGCATCGTTTCCGCTACGATACGAAGTGGCACCTCGTTCAGCTACTCCAACCTTGAGCTGTGCAGTCTGGATGCAAACAGCTCCTACGACTTCCACTTACAGATCCAAGACAAGCTCTATTCTCTGAGCAGTCTGGATCTGTATTTTACTGTTCCGCAGGGTACGCCGCTCATCGCACTACGGAAAAAGAAAGTCGGCATCAACACGCCGGACCCGCAGGCTGCGCTGGATGTGGACGGTAATATTCACATGAATGGCGTCAATGTCCACGGCAAAATGGGCAGAGTGGACGGCTCGACCACCGACCTCAACAATGTAAAGACTCCCGGCTACTATTTTGCGTATTCCGCTTCCACGGCAAAGCACTTTCCGACCACCACAATCGGTATGCTGGAGGTCTTTCTGCCGGAAAGCTACTTCATTCAGCAACGGTACACCGTCTATGACGGCTCGAGGATGTACATCCGAGGAAACTATGGCGGCACATGGTCATCATGGTACACGGTGTCGCTGACCAAAGTAACATAACTTTTTCGGAATCAAGGCGCTCTGCGGAGTGCCTTTTTTCATACACAAATTCAACTTTCAAAGGAGGACAAACAACATGAAAGAATTCTGGATGACCATTCAGGTGGTGTTCGCCGGTATCGGCGGCTGGCTCGGATGGTTCTTGGGAGGATGTGACGGCTTGCTTTACGCGCTTCTGGCCTTCGTAGTCATCGACTACATCACCGGCATCATGTGCGCTGTGGTGGATAAGAAGCTGTCCAGCGAAGTCGGCTTCAAGGGCATTTTCAAGAAGATCCTGATTTTTGCCCTGGTTGGCATCGGACACATCATTGACGCACAGGTCATCGGCAGCGGCAGCGTTCTGCGCACAGCGGTAATTTTCTTCTACATCTCCAACGAGGGCGTCTCGCTGATTGAGAATGCGGGGCATCTGGGACTGCCCATTCCGGAGAAACTGAAATCCGTGCTGGAGCAGCTTCATGACCGTGCGGAAAAGGAGGATGAATAATATGGCTTACACCAACAGCCCTCTGGTGTCCTACACCAAACTCAGTCCCAACCACTCCGGACAGCGCACCCACAGCATTGACCGCATCACGCCGCACTGCGTGGTGGGTCAGTGCAGCGTGGAGACACTGGGCAACATCTTTCTGCCAACTTCCAGACAGGCAAGTTCTAACTACGGCATCGGTGTAGACGGAAGGGTCGGGATGTATGTGGAAGAGAAAAACCGCTCCTGGTGTTCCTCTTCTGCTGCCAATGACCAGAGAGCCGTCACCATTGAATGTGCTTCCGATACCACCGAGCCGTATGCGTTCAAGGATGTCGTTTACCAGACACTCATCAAGCTCTGCATGGATATCTGTAAGCGCAACGGCAAAACCAAGCTGCTCTGGCTTGGAGATAAGACGAAAACGCTGGGCTACACTCCGAAGCCAGATGAGATGGTGCTGACCGTCCACAGGTGGTTTGCCAACAAGTCCTGTCCTGGCGACTGGATGTATGCCCGGATGGGCGACCTTGCCTCGAAGGTCACAGCAGCTCTCGGTGGTACGCCCTCTGAGCAGAAGCAGCTCTACCGTGTCCGCAAGACGTGGTCGGATTCCAAGTCCCAGAAAGGCGCGTATAGAGTCCTCGCAAATGCCAAAGCCTGCGCCGACAAGAATCCGGGCTACTCCGTGTTCGATTCTGACGGGAAGGCGGTCTACACTTCTGGGAATGGTGCTGCTGTCGTGAACGGCGACGACACTTTCAAGGTGCGGGTCTCCGTGCCTGACCTGAACATCCGCTGCGGCCCCGGCACCAACTATGCAGCCACCGGTCGGTTTACCGGAGCCGGAGTCTTCACCATCACTGCTGTGCAGTCCGGTCAGGGCTCCAGCTCCGGCTGGGGCAAGCTCAAGTCCGGCGCTGGCTGGATTGCGCTGGACTACGCCAAACGCGTATAATCGCATAAACCATTCTGGGCCTATGGGAGAAATCCTGTAGGCCCCTTTTTCTATTTTTGATACAAATATCCGCTCAAAACGGCCTCCCACCTTCAGTGGGAACTGAAGGATAAGCCTTCGGATTGGAGGTCGCTATGACAAACGAACAGAAATACAAAATCGCGGAGCTCCGCCAGTCCGGGTACGGATACGCCAACATTGCTGATGCGCTCGGCCTGACCAAGAATCAGGTTTCTGCCTACTGCCGCAGGGCAAGGCTCACCGGCACCAAGGCCGCTGTGGGCACGACCGATGTTCCTGCTTCAAACTGCTGCCGTAACTGTGGCAAGCCGCTGATGCAGGTCGCCGGGAGGAAGCCTCTCAAGTTCTGCTCGGACGCCTGCCGCATCCACTGGTGGAATACGCATCCGGACGCTGTGGATAAAAAGGCGTTCTACGATTTTACATGTGCCTGCTGCGGGAAGCCCTTCCGGGCCTATGGCAATTCTCGGCGGAAATACTGCTGCCACGCCTGCTATGTTCAGGCTCGGTTCCAAGGTGGTGATAGCCGTGACTGAGGAGCAATTCGACCGGGAGAAACGGTATCAGGCCAGCATGAATATGTTTCGGACGATGTTGAAAAACGGCCTCATCACCGAGGAGCAATACGCCATAATTGATACAAAAATGCTGGAAAAATATCGGCCTTTATTGGGGACATTATTTTCGGAATCTACTTGCTATTCCGGGCTTTCAGAGCGATGTATAGTACCGGAAAGGAGCTGATTTCATGCGAAAAGTAAGCAAAATCGAGCCGATTTCTCCGTCACTCCCGCCCCGCAAGAAGGTCGCAGCGTACGCCAGAGTTTCGATGGAGACCGAGCGGCTCAACCACTCCCTGTCAGCGCAGGTCAGCTATTACAGCAATCTGATTCAGAGCAATCCGGAATGGGAATACGCTGGCGTCTACGCGGACAATGCCGTCACCGGCACGAAGTCCTCCAGCCGAGAGGAATTCCAGAGGATGCTGGAGGATTGTGAAGCCGGGAAAATCGACATCATCCTCACAAAGAGCATCTCAAGATTCGCCCGGAACACGGTCGACCTGCTGGAGGCCGTCCGCCACCTGAAGGAGCTGGGTATCGAGGTTCGGTTTGAAAAGGAACACATCAATTCCCTGAGCGGTGATGGAGAGGTCATGCTTACCCTGCTGGCATCCTTTGCGCAGGAGGAGGTCAGGAGCCTCTCAGAGAACGTCAAATGGGGCACCCGGAAGCGCTTTGAGCAGGGCATCCCCAACGGACGGTTCTTGATTTACGGCTACCGTTGGGAAGGCGACCATCTGGTCGTCGAGCCAGAGGAGGCCAAAATCGTCCGGCTCATCTACGACAATTTCCTGAAGGGCCTCTCCGCTGAGGCAACGGAAAAGCAGCTGGAGGAGATGGGCGTCAAGTCCATGAAGGGGATGCATTTTCCCAACAGCTCTATTCGGGCCATCCTCAAAAACATCACCTACACCGGGAACCTGCTGTTCCAGAAGGAATACACGCTTGACCCCATCAGCAAAAAGACGCGCAAAAACCACGGTGAGCTGCCTCAGTATTTCGTGGAGAACACCCACGAGGCCATCATCCCGATGGAGACTTATCAGGCGGTGCAGGCTGAGATTGCACGGCGGCAGGAGCTTGGCGCTCTGGCTAACTGGAGCATCAACACCAGCTGCTTCACCTCGAAAATCAAATGCGGCCTCTGCGGTGCCAGTTTTGTACGCAATACCCGGAAGAACCGGGCCAAGACCAGTCAGCTTGGGGAGCGTTACACTTTCTACGGCTGCGGCACAAACAAGCGCAAGGGAGCACACTGTTTCTCCGGCACGATACGAGAGGACGTTCTCAAAGAGGAATGCGCCAAGGCACTCGGTCTGCCGGAATTTGATGAGGATACGTTTTCGGGGCGGGTGGCGAAGGTTACGATTCCGGCCACTGGCACGATGGTTTTCGAGCTCACTGATGGTACCTCCTTTGAGCATCACTGGAGTCGGAATGCAAAGAAGGAAAGCTGGACAGCAGAACGGCGCAAGGCGGTCAGTGAGTACCGGCGCAGTCGGGAAACCGGATGGAAATGCTACCACACCTTCACCCACTTCATCAAATGCGGACGATGCGGCGCAAACTATCGCTGCCAGACGCACAAGCGCGTGGACGGGACGGTAGTACGCTCCTGGTACTGCTCATCACCGACAGCGGTGGACTGCTCCAAAGTCGGCATCCGGGAGGACACGCTAAAGGCGCTCATAGCAGACGTGATGGGCCTGCCGGAGTTTGACGAGGAGCTTTTCAATCAGCAGCTGGCTTACGCGACGGTGCCCGCAGACAATGAGATTGCCTTTCACTTCCGGGACGGACATGAGGTTTCCAGAACCTTTGCCCAGAAGCGCCAGATGCCGCGTCATACCGAGGAGCGGAAGAAGCACATGAGCGAGGTCATGAAAGCGAAATGGAGGGAACGCCATGCCGAAAACGACTAAGAAGATTACCACCATCCCGGCCACGCTGACCCGCTTCACGGCTACGCCTATCACAGAACAGAAAAAGCGCCAGGTCGCCGGTTATGCGCGTGTTTCCACTGACCACGACGACCAGTTCACCAGCTACGAGGCCCAGATTGATTACTACACCAATTACATCAAGAGCCGGGACGATTGGGAGTTCGTCGATGTTTATACGGACGCAGGCATAACCGGCACCAGCACCAAGCACCGCGAGGGCTTCAAACGCATGGTCGCGGATGCGCTGGCCGGGAAAATCGACCTCATCGTGACCAAGAGCGTCAGCCGGTTTGCCCGGAACACGGTGGACAGCCTGACCACCATCCGCCAGCTCAAGGAAAACGGCATCGAGTGCTATTTTGAAAAGGAGAACATCTGGACGTTTGACGGGAAGGGCGAGCTGCTCCTGACCATCATGTCCTCACTGGCACAGGAAGAAAGCCGCAGCATTTCCGAGAACTGCACTTGGGGCCAGAGAAAGCGCTTCGCAGACGGAAAGGTCAGTGTTCCGTTCCAGCGCTTCCTTGGCTACGACCGAGGCCCGGACGGGAATCTGGTGGTCAACCGAGAGCAGGCAGTCATCGTCAAGCGCATCTACAGCTTGTTCCTGCAGGGCATGACCTACCACGGCATAGCCGATACCCTCACCAAGGACGGCATTCCGACACCCGGCGGCAAGAAAAAATGGAGCATTTCCACCGTCAAGAGTATCCTCAGCAATGAGAAGTACAAGGGCGATGCGCTCCTTCAGAAAAGCTACACCGTCGATTTCCTGACCAAGAAGACCAAGGTCAACGAGGGTGAAATCCCGCAGTACTATGTCGAGGATAACCACGAAGCCATCATCGACCCTGAAGTGTTCGAGATGGTGCAGCGGGAAATGGCAAAACGCGGCAAGGGCAAAAAGTACCACAGCGGAGTCCACGCCTTTTCCACCAAAATCAAGTGTGGCGAATGCGGAAGCTGGTACGGCTCAAAGGTGTGGCACTCCAACAGCAAGTACCGCAAGACCATCTGGCAGTGCAATCACAAATTTGATGGCGACTGCCGGTGCCAAACACCGCACCTGACGGATGAAGAAATCCAGCTGCACTTCCTTTCGGCGGCGAACAAGCTGCTGGCCACAAAGGCTGCGGTCATCGCCAACGGCAGAGAGATGCAGGCGCTCCTGTTCGACACCACCGAGCTGGAAGCGGAACAGGCCCAGCTCCTCGAAGAAACGCAGGTGGTCTCCGACATGGTACAGCAGGCCATTCAAGAGAACGCCCGCACCGCGCTGAACCAGACCGAATACCAAAAACGCTACGACAGCTTGGTACAGCGCTTCGACCGGGTCAAGACCCGACTGGAAGAAGTCACCGCCGAGATTCAGGAAAGGCAGACGGCCAGAGCCAACACGGGAACTTTCCTGAACGCCTTTGAACAGATGCCGGATGCACTGGCTGAGTTCTCCCTTGAAAGCTGGCACAGCATGGTGGATTACGCCACGGTCTACAGCGCCGATGACATTCGCTTCACCTTCAAGAACGGTCAGGAAATCCAAGCATAAAAATGCTCCCCACCATTGGATTGTTCCAGTGATGGGGAGTACCTCGTTATACAGTAAGTTCAAGTGTGCCTGCTAAATCGCCATTTGAACTACTCGATTTAATTGAATAACTGAGCTGTATAGTGTCTTTAAGCGGCCTAAGAATTATCATCCTCGACAACCATTTTGATTCTTTTGCATGTAATGAAGGAATGTGGAATGAATATACCTCAGAGTTTCCTGCTTCAGGAGAAGCTATATATCTTGATAGCTCTCGCACATAATCTTCTTCCGTATATCTCGGCTGACCATTAATTCCACTTCGAAGCATGGCATCCATTTCGCCTCGCTGATCCTCCATGCCCCAAAGCCTATCATCTCGACTGTTCTTTATATCCACAGTGTTATTCTGAGCGAGGGCCATCTCAACAAGTCCTTCTTCATAAACGTACCCCTCAACACCTTTTAGGTCATCGCAAATTAGCTCTGCCGTAGGATATATAGCTTCTGCCGTTGAATTTTCAATTTGAATAGAGATAGTAATATCGCTATCAGAAATTGAGGATTCGTTTTGGGCTGCAAGCGGAAGAAGGATTACTCCATCAAATGTCTTAAAATACGTTTCGAGCATTTGAATTCTGGCAATTGTAGCCACCATTTCGACATAATCATCATATTTCTGTTTTTCTTCATCCGTTCCGTCGTACTCACTTCCAAAACCGGGAATCATAGAAGGCTTACGTCTCAATCCGCCAAAATCAAATATTTCCATGCCCACTTCGATTCCCAAGTAAGCCATTATTTGTGCTATGGTATCTGTTTTCTCTTTTTCTTGAATAACAACAGGACTCCACTTATTAAAATCTAAAAGCACTTTGCTTGGTAGTGGAGTAAGTTCAATACCATCTTTTGTTATGATTGTTTTGCCTTGGACGCTTTTTTTCTCTGGCGCAATTTCTTCAACAGGAGGTAATTCATCAACATTCCTTACCTTTGCATTCTGGATGTTTTCAAGTAACATTCGAATTGTGTCCAGCATAACCTCTTTTATAGACTTTGCTGCCCCTGACGCATAAACATTATAGGGGATTAGATTTTTGCTAACTGCCTTTGCTTCACCACTCCAACTTCCAATAGAAATGTTAGAGAACTGAGGCCGTACTCTTTTTCCGTTTTCCATTACATTCATGACAGTATCTGCAATAATGTCCCTCAATTGCTTGCGAACTTCTGATTTTTCTCTTCCCAGTAACGAGAAATGTGTAAGCCTATGGTGCTCTATATCAAACGGAATCTCCCCATCATGATTATAATCATCGTTCATTATACAAATAATATTATCCCAGCCTACAACTTGCGTAGCATAACCAAGCTCAATCATAACATTAGCATTGGGGGTTGCCTTGAGTCTGTCTGTCTCATTTCCGTCTTTATCCAAAGGATGATATGTGGCAACTGACGTAACATCTGCTACAAACACATCGCTTTCGTCAATTTTTGAGAAAATAGTTTGTACAATGTCCGGTGAACCAGTCACTCCCTGCGTGTCGCGATCAGCATATACGGAAACCGTATCTCTCAGGCTTCTAACCGCCGCCTCAATACTACTTTCGATAAGTCCGCGCGTTGTGCTATTAGGAAGATCTGATTGCCACGAATAAAAAATGGTAAAAGTTGAATCAGCCATCTTAATATCGCTCCTTATTCTGCATCCGGGCCAGTGTTTCCAGCATATGCTTTCCAATGGATTCCGGATCGTTTTTATATGCTTCACAAATGAGCCTAAGCCCATCTGGTGTTAATATTCTACCGTTATTTCTATCTTTACACAACTGCTGGTAATCCTCCAGCTCTTTTTTTGATATTGTTGGCATTTTCATATCTCCTATATACAAAAATAGCGCCGGTCAGTAAACCGACACCCCTAACGACACCGCGACACCCCTGCGGTTATGCGGCAGCATTTTGTATCAAATAGCGAGTCTTTATTTCAAGGAAACGACTGTCAATTCGGTCACATTCTTGTGAAACCAAGTCGCACATAGCTCGTACCTCACGCTCATTTGTGAACACCTCGCCATGATTGGCAACACGCTGTTTTGATTTAACTTGTTTCGTCACGCTTTTATCACTCTCTGTACAACAAAATCGATAT
>OIYH01000048.1_pt1 | contig 99373 bp, 81 predicted proteins | sample 1587911 | NCBI WGS metagenome assembly OIYH01 (sample SAMN03283252) | human gut metagenome | biome: human-associated habitat; material: feces | host: Homo sapiens | place: USA | collected 2013
TACCGAGCGCGTAGTGGACTTTCACCACCTAGTTATCGCCCATGCTGGGCGCACGACAAAAATGGCTGGAGCAATATGCCCCAGCCATTAACCCATACTAGCATAAACTAGATTGACCAGAAAAAATATATTAATGCCTTTTCTATTTTGAGATTTCTTCTCTATACGATAAAGAATCCTTTGGTTAGTACCATTTTTTCAATAGGATGTAAGAAATTACTACAGTGAGAACAGAAAGGGCTGCCCACACAGTTAACATTGAACTATGCCACAACATTTTGATACCCTCCTCTTATTTCTTAGCTAATTTAGCATCACGAATCGCTTGAGCTTTTTTAGTATCTTCTTTCCACATACTTGCCAAAACATACATTACAATAAAGCTAACTATAACACCCCAAGCACCAGCTGCCATTACAGAACGCTCAATATGAGCAATCAAATACAGATAGAAATATACACCTTCACCTACGATAGCACCAATAATAGCGGCCTTAGCATTTGCCAGTTTAGGCATAAACAGAGCAAAAATCAAAGGTGCCAGAGTAGCCGCGGATACGCCCGAAATACCAATCCAAACCATAACACCCATAAATGGAGGTGGATTAAATACCAGATAAAGAGAAAACGCTCCAATTAACGCTGGTAAAACCTTTGTCATGCGATAAGCTAATTTCTCAGCTTCATCTTGCTCCATAGGAATAATTCTATGCTTAACAAGAGTCTGCAAAAATAAATCATTACTAATACAAGTAGTAATAACAAGAATCAGACCGCACGCAGTAGACATCAATGCTGCCACAATCGCTACTGACAATATCGTACTAATAATCGGATGGAACAACTTTACATATTCTATAACTGCCATATCTGCTACTTTCAGGTTAGGATCAATAGCTCTCATATATAACCCGCCAAACATTACTAAGAGGCAGCAGAAAGATGCTACTATCCATGTCCAAATCATCTTGGACATATCTTTAGGATTCTTCAGTGCCATAATTTTGTTAAGCAACTGTGGTTGTCCGGCAAAAGCAAATTCAATAAACATAACACCAAATACTGCTGCATAGCTGTACATATGAAGAGAGTCAGGATTAAGCACTGTTACAAAGTTAGGATTTTGAGCAGCCAAAAGATCAGAAACTTCGGTTAACCCTCCTTTAAACATCATTATACCGGATATGAATACGAATACGCCTGCGAAAATCATGAGGCACATTTGACCGATACTAGTATAGATATCAGCAAACAGGCCACCAACAGTTACATACAAAACAGTAATAACGGTTACACCAATAATCGCAGTAGTATAGTCAAGACCTTGAATCATACCAGACAACAAACTGCCACCTGCTGAAAATTGACCGGCAATGTAAAAAATTTGAATGATAAATACTATGGAACACAAACCACGTAACACATCGCTATCATAGCGTTTTGCCAACCAGTCGGCCATTGATATAGATTTAAGCTCTATATTAGTATTACGTACGCCCTTAGCTAACAGAATAAATCCCAAGGTTGATGCCATAAAAATAGCAAGAAAAATCCACAGGCCGGTAGCTCCCCAAGCATAACAGAAGCCAACATACCCCATAAACGTTGCTGCAGAGAAGAAGGATGCTGCAAAAGCAAGTCCTAAAGGAATTGGTCCCATAGATTCGCCGGCTACAGCAAAATCACTTAAACCCTTGATTTTTTTTGCTCCTAAGAAACCAACGTATACTACAAATAAAACATATAGTGCCAGTCCGCATATCATCCAGGTATTTAATGACATAATTACAGACCTCCTCTCTTAAATATAATCAAATTATACTTTTTCCCACTCAGATTTAACTAAAGCTTTGTTTAAATCACGCAGATATGGAACCGTCCTACGAGCTTCAGTACACTTATCAACGTCTATTTCCGCAACAAGTACCGCATCGCTATCTCTATCAGCTTCACACAGAACTTCGCCATTTGGAGCTATAATACGAGAATGACCACCTAAGAAAACTGTATTATCATCGACGCCTGCACGGTTAACAGCGACTACATAAATACCATTCTCTAATGCTCGAGCTTTAGATTGGATGTCCCATACATAATAACGTGCTCTACCAAAAGCAGACGGATAAGCAATAACATTAACACCTTTAAGTACCATCAAACGAGATAATTCTGGGAAGCCAATTTCATAACAAATTTGGTGCCCAATCTTCAAATCACCATATTCTACAGGAGCAGGAACTTCGCATCCATTTTGGAACCGTAGCTCCTCATTATCCCAAAGATGAACCTTGTCATATTTACCCATCAGACCATTTTCATTTACTGTCAAAGCGGTATCTGTAACAATACCTTTGTTTTTGGTAGTAGCTATAATGCAACCAGTAACAAGAATTTGGTATTTTTTAGCTTGTTCAATCATCCATTTAGTAGTACGACCAGAAGGAATATCTTCAGCTAATTCCACATCTTGTTTGGGAATCCAGTAGCCCGTATTAAAAAGTTCTGGAAATACCACCCATTTAGCACCTTGATCTACTGCTTCCTTCAGCAATTTTTCTGCTCTAGCGAGATTAGCATCAACATTTGCCAACTCACAATTCATTTGGATAGCTGCAACCTTAATTTTCATAAAAGATCCTCCTTTACACTCGTAAATATATATTGTTTTTCGACCTTTTTGTTCGCAAAAAACTGTGATAAATTCAGTTATATTACTTATTTGTATTATAGCATACAAAAATAACTGTATTTCATTTTAGAAGTAAGTTGCGGAAAATCCTGCCTAAGATACTGTAGGATAGTCATGGATTCATGTAACATATTTTTTCTATCTGACATTCAACAAGACAACAAATATATCTCTAACATATTTTATAAAAATGAAATTTTTTCATTGTTGCTGTAAGTTAAAAGTTTAGAGTGAATCAAATGTATATTTTATAAACATTATATTTTTAAATATTGATACACAAATCATCACTTATAGAATTCCCTTGTTAGCAGCAACATTAGAATTTTATCATCATAGTCTTTTTGCCAAATATGTATCTAAATCTCTATTTTTTTATAATCTTATCCCAGAAAGTTGCATTATAATTCTCTCACATGCATGTTAGAGATATTTTCCCGTATCTTGTTTTTTTTATTATTAATGAGAGATTTTTGTGTTAGAATAATAATATAGATTGTTGTTTATCTAACTACATTTAAGGAGTTTTCTATGCTTTGGTATAATGTTATAATTAATCTATGTGCAAGGCTATTCTTTGCTACTATCCTATTCTCTCTCCTTTGCCGTACATCAGTAATCAGGAACACAATCAACACCCTTGCTAAAAACAATCTAAGTAAACTAAAATTCATTGCAATCTTTGTAGCATTTTCCCTTGTAGATGCTTTTTTCGGAGCTCAACTAGTTACTCGCTGCATTAATAATCAGCTTGCCTTTGTTATGGTCTCAGGACTTATCGGCGGACCAATCGTAGGTACAGCTACAGGTCTTATCAGCTCTATCCTTGCTTTTTTTCTTGTACCTTATGCTCCGTTTTCATATCACTATATATTGGTAATTTTAATCGGTCTTATTGCAGGCTTTTTTGCTAACTGGCTTCAGAAGCAACATGCCATTTATGCTGATGCCTCTATATTAGGTTTGATGTTCACTTTTTTCTACCTTGTCATTAATATATCATTAAACACTACTACGTTGCCTAACAGTTATACTGTTGAAGATATCTTATTTCCTATTCTCTTTAGTTATTCTATAGGTGCTGGCGCATTTATGGGTATATTAGAAGATTTTTATAATCAACAAGAAAAAATAGAAGGAATCAGTGCCAAAACAGCGTTAAAAATCACTAATAATTCTATCTCTATTTTACAAGACGGCTTAAATACTACCAGTGCTTCAGAAACTGCTGATATTATTCTTCAGGAAGCAGAAACATTTGATTTTGTAGCTATTACATCGTTAGATGAGATATTAGGCTTTTCCTCCTACCGCACCGAAGCCCCCTTCGTCTCTTTTTTAGTAGATGACTTTCAAAATCTTTTCAAAACTTCTTTCAAGCAAGATGCGAAGAATCTAGATGTTATTCGCTCCTATATTAATGTTCCTATTTATAATGATAAACACCATGTCGGTTACTTCTGTGTCGGCCATATTCTAGACTCCGAAACTACTCCTTTTGAAACCACATTAGCTCATGGCCTTGGTACTATGATTACCAACCAAATCACTGTTCATAGCATTAAAGAAAAGGCTGGTCTATACGATAAGGCAGAAATTAAAGCTCTACAATCTCAAATTAATCCCCATTTTCTTTTCAATGCTTTGAGTACTATCAGTTTCTACTGTTCTCAACAACCTCAAACTGCTAAATCTCTTATCAATGATCTCGCTAGCTATTATAGGAACAATTTGACAGATGGAAATACCATGATTTCTATTCTAAACGAACTTCAGCATATCAATGCTTATATTCATTTAGAACAGGCACGCTTTGGTGACAGATTAAAAGTAGATTATGACATAAACATCGAAGAATCATTCCTAGTCCCAGCTCTCATACTACAACCTATTGTTGAAAATGCTATCCGTCATGGACTGTATCAAAAACTTGAGGGTGGACGAATTATTATTCGAATTGACAAGCAAAAAAATTCTTTCCGTATTGCCGTAATTGATGACGGGCTAGGTATGACATCAGATAGATTGAAACATATTTTTGACAACACGAAGCCTAAGAATTCAATAGGACTTACTAATGTAAACCAACGCTTAATTACTCTTTATGGTCCAAAAAACAAACTTAAAATCTATAGTAGCATGAATAATGGTACCATAGTTATTATGAAAATTCCTTTTCAAGAGGTGAGCGAAAACAATGATTAGAACTATAATTGTAGATGATGAATACCCAACTCGCCAAGAGCTAGCTACTATTCTAAGCAATATCAGCGATATTGAAATTGTAGCTCAATGTGCTATAGGTCAAGAACTCCTTGATTATCTTCAAAACAGTACTGTAGATATTGTTTTTCTCGATATCGAAATGCCTCAAATTAACGGCTTAGATATTGCGCGTATTATACGCACCACCATCCCTAACCCACCACAAATTGTTTTCTCTACTGGTTATGGTCAGTTCGCTGTCCAAGCTTTTGATTTGCAGGCCTTTGATTATGTTTTAAAACCATATACTCAGGAGCGCATCCTTATTACAATAATGCGATATAGAAATTTCAAAAAGCAAACTGATAATATTAAACATAAGGATAGTTTTAAACTTCCTATTTGGCATAACGATAAAATGATTCTGCTAAACCTGGAAACTGAGATAAGTCTTATACGAGCACAAGAACAAAAAATTATTGTTTCTACTAATAATGGTGAATTTGAAATCAATACCCCTTTAAAAGATTTAGAGCAAAAACTTAAGGAGCACGGCTTTCTTCGTACCCATAAATCATATATAGTTAACATTGGTAAAATCAGAGAGATAATTCCTTGGTTCAATGATACCTTTATACTCACTTTAGAAAACTGTGACTATAAAGAAATTCCTGTTTCACGCCATTATTTACCAGACTTCAAGAAATTCTTAAACATCTAACAAACTTCTAGATCTATCAACACTTATATTGTAGACCCAGGCCAATATCTACCTATGCATAAAAATGGCATTAGTCCATTATTTATTACTTGTGTTGACCTAGTGTTAAGGCCTGATACATTTTGTAATTTATATAATTCATTCTTATGCTCGACCTAGTTCAAATCTGTTGATCATCCTAGTACAACTTTTGTGGTCATAGGCAAAAATTCCCTGTATAACACAAAAAAAAATAGCCTGGAAAAATCCAGGCAAATTGGAACAGAATGCATATGAACAAGGTATACATATTTAGGCATGCGCATCGGGGATGACCGCACGCTATGTACAATTTTATTATAGTGCATTTCTTCACTAGCATCAAGTTTATATTATAAATTTATAATATAAACAATCTATATTCTTAGTTAGTTGTTTTATTGTTAACACAATATGCATTTTTAAGCAATAGCCATAATTTTACTACTAACATTACAATCTGCGCATAACAAACCCTTGCGCTGCATCATCCCACAAAAGCTCCAGCTGTAAATCCGTGAAATATCTTCTCTGCATGCCGAAGGTAGCTTCCGGAGGCATATATTCATATTGGCTGAGCAGAATAAAACGTCCGCTGCCATCCGTGTTAATCTTGGTTACAATCTGCCGCCATTGGTCAAGGGCATAGCCGTTTTTCGCCAAATCTTCCAAGGTTACATAGGTCACCCATTGTCCGTTTTCCTTACCGATAAGCCAATAACCGCAGTTCTGCTCATGAGCGCCGATAGTAGCATTTATTTCAAAAAATATTTTTTCGGGATTAGCGGTAAAAACATCCCGCACCCTATAGCCAACCATTCCATTCTCCGCAGGAACGAAGGTCTTATAAACATCTTTAGTATTTTTGTTCATCAGCTGCAGAGTGCCATCATCAGCAAGGAAGAATTGCACGCCTTCTTCCTCATCACTTATTGCCAGCTCTCTGCTGTTCATATAAAGAAATGTTCCGTCATCAGCAGTCAGGAATTCCGCTGCCCGAACCTTGGGTGCATCTGTAAGCAAGCACACGAGGCAAAGCAAAAATAAAGATATGCAGGAAAACAATTTCTTATAAATGCGCATATTCATCAACCTCCTAAATTAGTTTCTGTCATTATAATTATAGCAACAAGAAGCTCTTTTTTCCCCACTCCAAAGCATGATTTCGGGTGGGACGGAAGAAATTTTCTTGTGCTAACAAGCAAATTTCCCAAAGCTCAAATTAAAAAGCTGCAGTCTGCTCCCGTACTCAGGAGCATAGCTGCAGCTTTTGCTTTTATTCTATTGTTATAACAGAACTGCTCTCTTGTGCTTTACACCAGTTCTTCTCTGGACTCATGAATCTTCTTCAAAAGCTCCTTGCCGGCAATACCCGGTCTGGTCATTTCCGCAGGAGCAAGGATAACATCTAAATCCTCTTTGCTCAGCACCTTGCGTTCAATGAGCAGGTCCTTAATGTTTCTGTTGGTTGCCAGCGCCTCCTTCGCCAAAACGGAGCAGGTTTCGTAACCGATATGCGGCAGCAGTGCGGTAACAATGCCCACGCTCTTATCCAGCCATTCCGCGCATTGGGCACGATTAGCCTTAATGCCGTCTACGCAGCGGGTACGCAGCGTATTGACAGCATTGGTCAGGAAACGTAAGGAATTGAAAATATTGTAAGCCATAACAGGCTCCATAACATTAAGCTGGAACTGGCCGTTTTCTACGCCGAAGGCCACAGCCAAATCGTTGGCAATTACCTGATAGCAGGTCTGGTCCACTACCTCGGGGATAACGGGGTTAACCTTACCCGGCATGATGGAGGAACCGGGCTGGCGCGGCGGCAGCGTAATTTCGCAGAAGCCTGCCCTCGGACCGGAGGCCATCAGGCGCAGGTCATTGGAAATTTTAATCAAGGAAAGTGCCGATGTTTTCAAGCTGGAGGACAAATCGGTGAAGATATCCGTGTTACTGGTAGCATCAACAAGATTGTCCGCGGTAGTGAAGCTCTCGCCGGTAACAAGCGTGAGCTGTTCGCAAACCTCTTTGATATATTCCGGATCGGCATTCAGACCGGTGCCTACTGCCGTTGCGCCCATGTTCATGGTGTGCAGCAGCTCACAGCTGCGGCGGATATAGTTACTGCGTCTGCGCATGGAGGAAGCAAAGGCTTTAAACTCCAGGCCTAAGGTAATAGGCACAGCATCCTGCAGATGGGTACGGCCGATTTTCAGCGCATCCTTGAATTCCTCGCCCTTCTTATCGAAGGAATCTGCCAGGTTTTCCAAGGCAATAATGAGCTGTTCAGCACGCATCAGAGCGCAGACACGGATGGACGTAGGAATAACGTCGTTCGTGGACTGCGACATATTAGCATGGTTGTTGGGGCTGATATAATTATAATCGCCGCGCGGACGACCAAGAATTTCCAAAGCACGGTTGCAGATTACTTCGTTCGTATTCATATTGAAGGATGTTCCTGCACCGCCCTGAATCGGATCTGTCGGGAACTGGTCGTTCAGCTTGCCGCTGATGATATCATCGCAGGCCTGAACCATAGCATTGCCGATTGTTTCATCTAAAAGACCGATTTTCATATTGGCAAGTGCTGCTGCCTTTTTGACCATACCCAAAGCTTTGATAAAAAGCGGATCGGCAGTATAGCCTGTAATCTGGAAGTTTTCCATGGCACGCATGGTCTGTACACCATAATATGCATTATCAGGAATTTCTAATTCACCTAAAAAGTCGTGTTCTTTACGCATAATACATTTGCCTCCTTCTTCAAAAGCGTGTAAAAGCTGCTTTTAATCGAAATCTGTATTATGTATACATAATACATTCGAGTCACCATTCTGTCAAGCATATTATTGCGAATTTTGAGAAATTTACTTGCAAAAAAGAACTGCCTTAAGACGCTAAGCTTAAGGCAGCTCAAAATAATCTGCTTTAGATAAAATCTACCACTCCATTCTCCAGATGGTACATAGCACCGACAACGCGCAAGCCCTCCTGATGCTCAACCTTCTGAATCTCCAGGCTCGCTTCGATTTCCGCTTCGCAGCTTTTTACATTCATGCAAGCTGCTTTATACAGATCACACTCGTCACCGATTGCTGCTTTGATTTTATCCGTAATAAATTTGATATAGCCCTCCGGATCATGATTGATTGCAGCATGCACCGCACCGCAATGCGTATGCCCCATAACAACAATCAACGGTGCGCCCAGATGACTGGCAGCGTATTCGATACTGCCCAGCTGATGCTCATCAATCACATTACCGGCAATGCGGATGACAAACAGCTCGCCGATGCCTGTCATAAAAATATTCTCCGGAATCACGCGGGAATCAGAGCAGGTAATAATAATCGCATAAGGCTTCTGACCGTTAACCAAGGTATCTGTTCTCTTTGCCTGCGAAATGTCCTCGCTGTTGACCTTGGCATCAATATATCTGGCGTTGCCTGCTTTTAATTTTTCTAAGGCCTTTGCCGGTGTTGTTGTTATATGCTTAATCATAAAATCGCCCCTCTTAGAACATGCTTTGCAAAAAAATCATTCGGTAATCGCTATCTTGATAACTCCGTCTAATCTGTTTTCGAAAATGCGGTAATTCCCGGCACGGCACGCGATACCGAGCCATGCTTAATATGCAAATCACTGGTGCAGATGCTTCCCAGCGTTACGCGCACAATAGCATCACGCACAGAAACAAGCTGCGGCTTGGCCTTTTCCTGCAGAGCAAACTTACCGTGTTCAATATAAGTTAATGCTTTCATAAATTTGCAGACCTTCTTTCTCTATTTTTTGCTTCACTGAAGCTCATATCGCTTCCCTCATTATATCATAATATTGACGCTGTGGATAATGACATAAGCAGCATGTCACGCAATACTATCTTCGCTGTTAAATTCAATAAGCTTTCTGAATAAAGAAATCACAACTTTTTCGCTGATAAAAACACCGGAATGTGTTAAAATATTAGTTAGATTTTTTAGGAGGCCTTATTCATAATGCATCAATATCTCTTTTTTATCGGCGATTTTCCCATACGCATGTATGGTCTGATGCTCTGTACAGCAATATTTTTAGCTACCGGCACTGCCTATTTTTTGGCTAAGCAGGACGGACGTTGGCACGAGCATATTTTAGACATCGGCATCTACGGCGGCTTTGCAGGCCTCATCGGCGGCAGGCTGTGGGATGTTTTCTTCTTCGACTGGGATTACTACAGCCATCATCTGTTGGAAATCCCCTTCGTCTGGCAGGGTGGCATGGCCGTGCAAGGCGGTATGCTGGCAGGCATTGCTGCCGGCATTGTTTACTGCAAGCTGCATGACATCGACTGGGTAGCTCTGGCGGATATCATTTCGCCTTCTCTGCTTATCGGTCAGTCCATCGGACGCATGGCCAACCTGCTCAACGGTGACGCCTTCGGCACACCTACCGGTGGCAGCTTCGGTATTCTGTACCCGGAAGGCACGCTGGCCTACAAAACCTACGGCCCCGTACCCCTGTGGCCGGCAGAGGTTTGGGAAGGTCAGCTGGACATCGTCATTTTTGCCCTGCTGCTTTTATTCCGCACCACCAAGCATGCACGCGGTCAGGCTTTATGTATGTACGCCATGCTTTATTCCGTAGTCCGCTTCTTTTTGGAAATGCTGCGCGGTGACTATGCCGAGCCCTGGATGTTCGGACTGAAATCCGCTCAGGCAACCAGCTTAGGCTTCTTCCTCGTTGCCTTAGGCTTCTTCATTTACTGCGGTTGGCTAGAAAAACATCAGCCTGCTGCCAAAGAAAAAGCTGTCGGCAAAAAATCTAAAAAATAATTGCAAAAAAGTGTTGACAAGAAGCGTACTTTTCGCTATAATATCATTGTTGCTTGAAACAACAGCAACGCTGATGTGACTCTGTAGCTCAGTTGGATAGAGCGTTTGACTACGAATCAAAAGGTCGCAGGTTCGAATCCTGCCAGGGCCACCACTTGAAACTAAACTCTGTAACTTCTGTTACAGAGTTTTTTGTTTTTGCGGATAAAATATATTCTTCCGCTAACCGGTCCTCCCCGCTTGTTAGCTCCACCATTCAGTCTTATAATAATGATATATAATCAAAACCATGAGGTAACCTTATGAACGTAAAATATTCTAAAATAGCCTGCATCATCCTGGCGTCCGGCGTAGGCCGCCGCTTCGGCGCCAACAAGCTGCTGACAGCCATTGACGGAGCGCCCATGCTGCAGCACATTCTTGATATCGGTCAAGGACTTTTCGCCAAACGAATCGTCGTTACACGCCACAAGGAGGTGGCGGAAATCTGCGCGCAGCAGCAAATCCCCTGCCTGCTCCACGACAAGCCCTATCTGAGCGACACCGTGCGCTTAGGCACAGCCTATATAAAGCAGCATCTGCCTCAGGCCGAGGGCCTGCTTTTTGCCGTTGCCGACCAGCCGTTATTGCAGCAGGCTTCGCTCATCCGCCTTGCCGAAAGTTTTTTAGCGCAGCCGCAAAAAATCCATCGCCTGTATTACAAAGAAACTCCCGGCAATCCCATTATCTTCCCTGCAAAATTTGCCGACGAGCTGCAACAGCTGCCACAGGACAAGGGTGGTTCCGTACTGACAAAAAAATATCCTGAACTGGTAGTAAAAGTACCGGTTCAGGATATCAACGAGCTGCTGGATATAGATACACAGCAGGATAAAACTAAGCTTGAGCGTCTTCGCCCCTATTCAGAATAATATTCAGCAGAATTGCTACAAAGGCTGCCGGAACGATACCGGATTCACCGAACATCATGCGCATAGCCTCTGGGCAGTGTGCCAGGATGCCGGGTGTAGCGCCCATGCCGTAGCCAACGCCTAAAGCAACGGAAATAATCGTCAGGCTGCGCGGGTTAAGCTTCTCTTTAGTAACCAGCTGAATACCGCTGACAACAATCGAGGAGAACATCATTACGGCAGCGCCGCCCAGAACGGATTGCGGCATAATAGAAACCAAAGCGCCCAGCTTAGGAATCAGGCCGCAGAGAATCAAAAATACCGCACCGGTTGCCAAAGCAAAACGGTTAACAATCTTCGTCATAGCAACCAGACCTACATTCTGGGAGAAAGAGGTATTGGGCAGTACGCCGAAGACAGCAGCAATAGCAGAGCCAATGCCGTCACAAATAACGCCGCCGGACAATTCCTTGTCGGTAGCTTCACGGTTCAGACCGCTTTCAACAACGGCGGAAATATCACCGACAGTTTCAACTGCGGTAACAACAAACATAATCAATACCGGCATAATAGCACGCATATCAAATACGATATCAACCGGCATCAGCTGCGGTACAGCAAACCAGGAGGCGTTCGCCACCTTGTCCCAATGCAGTACCCAAGACTTGGTATATTCCACACCGTCGGGAGTAACTGCGGTTGTAGGCAATACAAAGCCCATGAAAATCGCAGCGATATAGCCGGCGATAATACCAAGCAGAATGGAAGAAGAACTCAAAAAGCCCTTAGTGCCATGCTTGAAGAAAAGAATAACACAAAGTACAAACAAGCCAAGCAGCAGGTTTTCGATAGAACCGAAGTCCTTAGTCTTAAAGCCGCCGCCAAAAGAATTGATACCTACGGAAATCAGCGACAGACCGATGGACAGTACAACGGTACCGCAGACAACAGGCGGGAAGAAGCGACGGATGCGCTTGAGCACGAGGCCGAGCACCGATTCAAAAACGCCGCCGATAATCGAAGCACCCATAATAGCGCCATAGGCGACAACACCGCTGCCCAAGGTTGCAACGATACCGGCAAATACGCCGATAAAGCCAGAGCTTGTACCCATGATAATAGGCACCTTGCCGCCGCAGGGACCAACGGAATATAATTGCAGCAATGTTACCAGACCTGCAACAATCATTGCATTCTGAATCAAAACAACCTGCAGCTGTTCAAAACCGGCACCGCCGACAATACCGCAGGCACCGCCAATAATCAGAACCGGCGTAAGATTGCCGACAAACATAGCCAAAACATGCTGCAGACCTAAAGGAATAGCCGAGCTCAAAGACAGCTTGCCTTCAAACTTGTAGGCTTCCTCAGACAGTTTAACAAACTTAGACATATAAGCACCCCTTCATTTTTTCATGCATATATTTTATCGCATATCAGGCAATATTGTAAAGAAAATTACAGAGAAAATCCGTATAAATTTTATCAGATAGCCTTTTTTGTTCGCAATTCAAAAGAGAAATTAAAAAATGAGCACCGACGGCGTAATTTCGCTACTTTGAGGTGCTCATTGATGCCTTATACGCGTTCTGAAGCTACGTCGAGGTGCTCTTGATGAAAGTATATGATGTCTTATACTTTATAATCAGCAGAACGCGGAGAAGGTATCAGAGACGAAGAGAGAAGGCCGACGGCGTACTATTGCTACGCCGAGGCCTTCTCGATGAAGTATATGATGCCTTATATGCGTTCTGAACGAGTTTGGATTAATTGTGCTGCTATACTCACCGCAATCTCCGCCGGCGTTTCACTGCCTATGTCGATTCCGATGGGCGTTATAACACGCGCAAGCTGCTGCTCGCTGTAACCGTCAGCCAGCAAAGCGGCTCTGGCCATGGCTGCTTTATTTTTACTGCCCATGATGCCGATATAGCCAACCGGCGTAGTCAACAGATAGCGCTCCACATTAGCGTCATGCACATGGCCGCGCGTCATTACTACCGCATAATCCTTAGCCGTCAGGCTGCAAACCTCCTGCAGCTTAGTAAAATCGACCTGCTGTACATGCTCCGCCTTCGGAAAGGCTGCCGCATCCGCAAACTCCGCCCTGTCATCCAGCACGATGCATTTAAAGCCAAGATGACTCAAAAGCGGCACCAGCTCACGCGCAACATGACCTGCGCCAAAAACATAAACCGAACCGTCATAATCATACTGCTCCGCATAATAAGCGCAGCCCTCTATATTGATTACACCTCTGCGACCTGCAAGCTGCAGGTCTTTTTTTATTTTCGGCAGTGCGTTGCCTTCACCCAAAGGCAGTAAAAACCACCAGGGAGCACGCTGCTTCATTGCACTAAGAGCTTCCTCTGCCAAATCTCCCGTTTCTTCACCCACAGGCAAGTAACAAAACTGCACCTGACAGATGCCGCCGCAGGCCATGCCTGCTGCCGGAGAAAGGTCAAACGTTTTGACAAAGCTGCCGCCACCATCCTGCAGACGCTGCTGTGCCAGCTGCTGCGCCGCATATTCCATACCGCCGCCGCCGATGGTTCCGTAAAGCAAACCCTTTTCTCCGACCAGCATATAGGCACCGCTGGTGCGCGGAGTAGAGCCTTCACTCTCAATCAAAGCAACAAGATAGCAATGCTGCGAATCCAAAGCCTGCGCCTGTATTTTTTTCATTAAATCCTTCATTTTTGTTTCTCCTGTGCATAACGACAGACTAATTCCAGGACGCTGCCGGCAATGCAGCGCGCCTTATCCGAAATCGTAAAGCAGTTGGCCAGCTCCTCCTTGCGCGGGTCAATATCAGCAATTTTAAAGCCTTCGGTAACAGCAAAGCCATCGCGAATCATGCCGCGAATCAGACCGGACAGTGTTGCCTTTACCGCCACCTGATTACTGCCGTCGGTAATAGTTGCAATAGTTTCGCCCTTTTCCACAATGCTGCCAATGTCATGAACAACGTGCAGAACACCTGCGCAGGGTGCGTGCAGCACACGCTCCTTACTATAGCCTGCGATATTACCGGGCACGCCGCTGTTAGGTGCAGCACTGCCGCTGCGGATAATGCGTCCCAGGTTATGACTGCGCTTCGTTTCTACAATTACGTCGGCATCTGCGCCCACGCTGAAGCCGGGGCCTAAAGCAATAACAAGCGGTGCCATTGTACTGCTTGTACCAAGATTACGCTTGGCGATAATCGCATCAATCACAATATCAGGCGCAAAAGCATGCACACTATCCGCTGCTTCATCAACCAGCACCGGCACTTCATCATGCTCCCAGACAGCGTCTGCCTCAGGCAGTGAATTTATCAATCTTGCAGTCAGACCTTCTACCTGAGCGCTGCCCTGATACACCGCTTCGCACAGCGCTACCTGTCGACGAATTGCCGCAGGCTTAGCACATTCCAGCACTAAAACTTTGAAGCCCGCTCCCCACAAGCGATGGATAACGCCTGTTGCCAGGTCACCGCCACCGCGTACAATAATCTTCAGCATTTGCTATCTCCCCTTTCACGAAGCCATATTCTTCGCTCGTCTATGCCTTCACCCACTAACAGCCGAAGCATTTCCTCCTGCTGCACTGCTTTTAGCAGGTCGCATTTATTCAAGACAATATAATAAGTGCGTGTTCCTACATTTTTGCGTGCTCCCTGCTCCGAAAGCAGCAAAGCAGCTAGCATTTGCGCATCAATGACAGAATCTAAGCTGCAGCCTAAAAGCTCTGCTGCCAGCTGCGAACGCTGGCAAGCCTGCGCCAACGGGCGGCCCAAAGCATCCATCCCCGCAACAGCCAACACTATGTCACTGTCAGGCAAAAGTACAGGCTCATACTCCGCAGGCACCTTGCAGGGATGATGTCTGGAACCGTCGGCCTCACACAAAATTACGTCAGCCTGCAGCTTCAGCGCTTCATACACGCTTTGCGGCGGTAACGTCAGCTTACCGGTAGCAAACTCCGGTGTACCGATAACGGCATAACTCCCCTGCTGCCACAAATTTTGCACCGCAGGCACATCGGCAGCAAAGCTGCCATCTGCAGGGCACAGGATATGCGTACTCGTCAGCACCAGCACCTTGCGTCCGCAGGCTGCCCAAACCGCTGCCAGTTCATACATAACCGTCGTTTTACCGCCGCCGCCAACAAGGCAGATAGTATGTTTTTTCCCGTCAGTAAAAAAATCAAAGGGACAGTGCGCCATCAGCTTCACCTCGCCTAAAATTACTTATATTATAACACACTCATAAAAAAAGGCTGTCGCTTGCCTGCGACAGCCTTCAATAACATTAGCCTTTATTTGCCTTGAGCAACAGCAGCGATAACTTCTTCAGTCAGATCCTTACCACCGAATACAACAGCACTGGCATCAACTACATTAGCAATGCCATGAGCTTTTGCTACCTGGCCGATAGTTTTGCGGATTTTTTCGCGGATAGGATTCAGCAGGGATGCTTCCTTCTTATCTACCTGAGCGGATAATTTTTCGCCCAGCTCGCGTCTGCCCTTGTCGTCAAGTTTCGGAGCCTTTTCGTTGAATTCATTTTCAGCCTTTTGGCGCTCCAGATTGATAACGCTCATAGTAGTCTGAATATCAGGATAGCTGCGGAAAACACGTTCAACATTTACATAACCCAAATCTTCCGCAAAAGCGCTGGTTGCGCAAGCCAAAGCCATAACCAAAGCCATAATCAAAGTCAGTAAGCTCTTTTTCATTAAAACAGTAACCTCTCTTCTTAAGATTTTAATACTAATATTATCTTACACTATTTCCTATAGAAAAGCAAGCTGTTTATAATTGGCCGCTCTGCCACGTCCGTTTGCGCAACGGCGGTGCAGGATAAGCCTTGCGGCTTGTTTTGAGCCCCTGCCGCACAAGGCATTCCGCCAGCGCCACAGGTGCCACCGCCGGATCAACAACCGGAACACCCAGACGCTCACTGAGCGGGTGTGCCAAGCCTAAAAATGATAAGCAACCCAAAAGCAGTACCTGTACTCTGCCTGCCGCCAGCAAATTTTTGCCGGCTTCCGTAAGCAGGTCTAATACATGCTCACGCTCCGCCCACAAATCAACACCACGGGCCTCAATACCACCGATTGCAGCAATACGCGCAGGATCAACACCGCATTGAGCAACAAAAAGCTGCTTTTCCGCATAGCGTGTCGTATCTGCCAGCAAAAGCCCGGCCTGCCTGCCTACCAGCGGAGCCAGAAGACAGCTAGCCTGACCGCCGCCTACTACAGGTATGCTTACCACCTCACGGCAAGCATCCACCGCGGGGTCACTGAAGCAGTACAGCACGACTGCGTCATAGCCTTCGCTTTCCGCACGCACAGCCATTTTGATAATCTCGGGCGCAGCAAGCGCAGCATCAAGAGCAGAATCAATTTCGATATGATTTTCAACAAGGCACTCCATGTGCAGCTCCACATCCGGACCTACATGCACACTGAGCAGATGACAGCGTGCTGCCATCTGCTCAGGAGTAACCCCAAAGTCAGGATTAATTATAAATATTTTCATCTGTATTTCCTTATACCAAAACAGAATTAAGGAATTTCTTCGCTCGCTCCGTTTTCGGATGATTAAACACTTCATCCGGCGTACCGCTTTCAATCAGATAACCGCCATCCATGAAATAAACGGTATCCGAAACGTCCTTAGCGAAGCCCATTTCATGGGTAACAAGAACCATGGTAATACCGGTATTGGCAAGCTGCTTAATAACATCCAGTACCTCCTTGACCATTTCCGGATCAAGTGCGGAGGTAGGCTCGTCTAAAAGCAGTACCTTCGGCTCCATCGCCAAAGCACGCGCAATCGCTACACGTTGCTTCTGGCCGCCGCTCAAACGGCTGGGATATTCATTGGCTTTATCGGAAAGATTAACCTTTGCCAACAGCTTCATAGCCTTTTCCTTGGCCTCCTGCTTGGACAGACCGTTTACTACACGGGGAGCGTAGGTCATATTCTCCAAAACAGTCATATTGGCAAAAAGATTAAAATGCTGAAACACCATGCAGGCATTCTTGCGGATATCTTCAATTTTAATTTTGGAATTTACGATGTCCTTACCTTCAAATAAAATTGCTCCGCCGGTAGGCTGCTCCAACAGATTGATACAACGCAGCAGCGTAGATTTTCCTGAACCGGAAGAACCGATAATGGTAACAACCTCACCTTTTTTTATTGTCAGGGAAACATCCTTAAGAACCTCTAAATTACCAAAGCTTTTAGACAGGTGTTGAATCTCAATCACTGATGCGCACCTTCTTTTCTAACAAACCACCCAAAAAGTTCAGGGCCATAACCAAAACATAATAAACAGCAGCTGCTACGATAAAGGCTTCAAACGCACGGAAGGTTTTGGCCTGAATCAAATCCGCCCAACGCAGCGTATCGGCAACGCCGATAACGGAAACAAGGCTGGAATCCTTCAGCAGCATAATGCTTTCGTTTACCAGTGAAGGCAAAGCATTCTTAATAGCCTGCGGCAGAATAATATCCAGCAGGAAGCGATGCTTAGGCACACCCAAGGACATTGCGCCCTCCCACTGACCTTTGTCGACAGCAAGAATGCCGCCGCGCAATGCTTCGGAAATATATGCGGCACTGTTCAGGCCGAAGGAAAGCACGCCTGCCTCCAGGGCAGAAATAGTATAGCTTGTCAGCTGCGGTGTCGCAAAGTAAATCAGCATCAGCTGTACTAAAAGCGGTGTACCGCGGAAGACAGAGATATAAACCTTCGCCAGGAAGGAAAGAACTCTGTTTTTGGACAGGGTTATCAGCGCCAGGATAAAGCCGCCGAAAAAGCCCATAATTGTAGAAAAGAAAGTAAATTTAAGCGTAATCCAGACAGCGGTTGCCAAAAGCGGTATATAAGGTTCCAAAACGGAAAAATCTAACATCTGCTCAATTCACCTCTTACAGCTTTGCAATATCCAGCTTTTCAATTGCAGCTTCATATTCTTTAGTGCCTTCTTCACCCAGATGAGCTACAAGAATTTTGTGCAGCTCGCCATTGGTGCGCATTTCCTTCAGGATTTCGTTGATTTTTTCAACATCCTTGGAATCCTTCGGCAGCGCAATAGCAAAGGTATCGTCTTTTACTACAGTTCCCTGCAGAACGTGCAGCTCCAGATCAGGATTTTGTTTTACGAAAACAGCAGCTTGGGAAGAATCAAACAGACCTGCAGCCAGACGACCGTTTTTAATATCCTGAACAACCAGCGGAGTAGTATCCATTTCAACAACTTCGATACCGCCGACAGCCTTCAGCTCTTTAGCATAGGTAGTACCCATAGAAGCACCGGCTTTTTTACCCTTCAGTTTATCCATAGTGTCATAGCCTGCACCCTTTTTGCAGAGAATAGCCTTCATCGGGAAATAATAAGGCTTGGAGAATGATACAACCTTTTCACGCTCGGAAGTCGGAGAAATTGCGGAGATAATAACATCAGCACGGCCACTTTGCAGAGTAGGTACCAAAGAAGCGAATTTCATATCGGTGAATTCGATTTTCTTGTTCATCTTCTTGGCGATGTAGTGAGCGATATCAATATCAACACCTTGGTAATCCTTAGTGCCTTCCTTTACGGATTCAAACGGCGGGAAGGTGGAGTTGATAGCAACAACCCATTTGTCACCCTTGCCTGCATCAGCTGCAGCATCTTTTTTCTCGCCACCGCAGCCTACCAGCATCATGGCAAGCATTGCTGTTGCCAGGAAAGCAAAAATACTTTTCATTGTAAACTTTTTCATTAGAAAAACCCCTCTCATTTTTTAATATCTGTTTACTCCGTACATTTAATGAGTAAACTTGCTCATATAATGAATTATTATACCATAGAATCAACGACACTGCCAACAGATTTTTTTCAATCAGTAATGAACCTCAATATCATAACCCTTCTGCTTTAAAACATGTTTAGCGCAGGCTTCGTCAGTAGTAATCCAGGCTCCATTTTCTTTTGCATAATGAATAAATGAACGCAATGCACGAACATATCCCGGACGACCGATAAACTGCGGATGCATAACAAAGTTAATGATGCGTCCCTCGTCTGCCAGGCCGTCAAACTCATCCTGCCAAATCTGCACCATTTCGCGTCCGCTGCGCAGATAATAATGCTCCGGATGCTGCAGAGTATACATATCATAGGAGGTATCATCAACAATGCCGTCCTTCGGCAGCTCAACGATAGGTATTTCCTTGCCGTCTATTTGCAGCAGGAAAGGCCCGTCATTGTTACGCCAGTTGGAGGAATAGATGCAACCGCGGTCCAGCCAGAGCTGCTTATGAAAATCATGCAAGATACCATCAGGCATACGCACACCTACGGGACGTTTGCCGGTAAGGCTGCGGAAGATAGCATCAACCTTATCCATCAGCGCATTTTCTTCTTCATAGGTATCCTTTACTTCATGCAGATAACCGTGATAGCCGATTTCATGTCCCTGCGCTGCAATGTATTGAATGATTTCCGGATGAATCTCCGCAGTATAGGCAGTAGTGAAAAAGGTTGCCTTAAGACCTTCCTCCTCCAGCATCTTCAGGATGCGCGGCAAGCCCTGCTTCGTAGCATAAAGACCACGGGACATGTGCACCAGATGACGTTCATTGATATCGTTGCGTGTAAGCCACAGAGTTTCCGCATCGATATCAAAGGAAAGCAGTAAAGCAATGCGTTTATTATCAGGCCAGTTCCAGTTCATCATGCTTCGCCTCCTTCCGCACGTTTAGCATAAAACTCCTTTACGTAACGCGCTACATCTTCGCAGCTTGCAAGCCATGCGCCGTTCGCCTTCATATAGGCAATAAAGCGTTCCAGCATGCGCACGCGGCTGCTGCGGCCGATAAGCTGCGGATGCAGCTTGAGCACAAAAATTTTATCACCCTCGTTGGCAAGCTCGTCAAAATTATCCTTCCAGATATCGTAAACATAGTCCACCGGATAACTACAGGTGATAGTAGCTTCATCAGCATAGGAAAAATAGAACCAGGAGAAATCATCCAGCGTAGGCTCAGTAGGAAGCTCCACAAGCGGGTAGTCCTCATGCACATACGCCCAATCGCAATCCTTAAGTGTAGAACCGTATAAATATCCACGTTCAGCCATCAGCTGCATTGCACAGTTGGGCAACAAATCCAGCGGACCGCGATAGCCGACAACCTTACGTCCGCTTATTTTTTCCAACAGTGCCTCGCTCTTGGCCATATTTTCTCTTTCCTCATCAGCAGGCATATCTACAGAGGCTTCGTGCAGATAGCCGTGATAGGCAAGCTCATGTCCTGCATCCGCTATTTGCTGAACTTTATCTGCATAAAGCTCCGCAATGCGGCCGGGAACAAAAAAGGTAGTTTTGAGCTGTTGGCGTTCAAGCATATCCAGACAACGCTTTAAGCCCTCATCAGGACCATATTGACCTCTGCTTGTATCGGAAAAGCCGATAGTACGCTTGCCGATTACAGATTTACGCAGCAGCTCCGCATCAAAATCAAAGGTAACCATCACGGCGATACGCTTGCCGTCAGGCCAAACCATACCGTCACCATTTTTTAAAGTAAACATTCTTGCCTCCTTGGTAATTATTCAAACTTATTCAGTGAAATGAATCCATATTCTTGATAACTATTTAATTATGTCACTATAAGCAGATAAATGTCAACTCATAGAATTAAAAACGCAGGCCTTTCGACCTGCGTTCACTTCGTTTTGCTGATGTAAGGTATTGGTGGGCCCAGTAGGGTTCGAACCTACGACCAGCCGGTTATGAGCCGGCGGCTCTACCACTGAGCTATAGGCCCATGCAAGCTACCAAACAGTATTATTTTATAATAGATACAGTTGTTTGTCAACTATTATTCCAAGAAGTCCTTCAGCTTTTTGCTGCGGCTGGGATGACGCAGCTTGCGCAATGCCTTAGCCTCAATCTGACGGATACGCTCACGGGTAACGCCAAAATGCTGACCAACCTCTTCCAAAGTACGGCTGCGGCCGTCCTCCAGGCCAAAGCGCAGCTCCAATACACGTTTTTCACGGATAGTAAGCGTTTCCAGAACCTCCTCCAGCTGCTCACGCAGCAGAGTGAAGGAAGCAGCATCGGCAGGTGCCGGTGCATCGTGGTCCTCGATGAAATCGCCTAGATGCGAATCCTCTTCCTCACCGATAGGAGTTTCCAGAGAAACAGGCTCCTGCGCAATTTTCATAATCTCGCGCACTCTGTCAACGGAGGTATCCATTTCCTTGGCAATTTCTTCCGGCAAGGGCTCGCGGCCAAGCTCCTGCAGCAGCTGACGGGAAACACGAATGAGCTTATTAATGGTTTCCACCATATGTACGGGAATACGGATAGTACGTGCCTGGTCGGCAATCGCACGGGTAATCGCCTGACGAATCCACCATGTAGCATAGGTACTGAATTTAAAGCCCTTGTTATAATCGAATTTATCTACAGCCTTAATCAGGCCCAGGTTACCCTCCTGAATCAAATCCAGGAACAGCATACCGCGACCGACATAACGCTTGGCAATACTTACTACCAGACGCAGGTTGGCTTCGGACAAGCATTGCTTAGCTTCGTCACCCTGATGTGCAACTGCTTTCAACAGCTTTTCGAAATCCTCATCCAGATTGCAGTAAGCTTCAACAACAGCGGAATCCTTTTCTCTGCCGTCACTCATACGCTCTCTGAGCTCGTTGAGAATAGCCTTAATCTGGTACAGTTTGTGATCATCTAAATCGCTTGTTTCACGCGTTACTACGAACTGCTCACAGCCCGGAATCAGACATCTTTGTTCTGCCATCAGGCGCTGCAGATGCAGACGCTCATCTTTGGTAAATTCAAAAATCAGGTCCTCGTAATCGTCAACAGTGTAAGGCTGACCTACGCTCTGACGCTTTTTAATCATCTGCGCTACACGGAAAACAGAACGCATATTGGTAATCTGCCATTCCTCTTTCAGGCTCTCGCGCAGCTTTTCAACCAATGCGCTGCCGCTGTCCTCAGCAGTAAAAGCAGGCTCCTCCAGCTCAATCATTCTGCCGCGCTGAATACGCTCTGCCTGACGGCCCTTATCCATACGCTTAGCGAGCTTAACCTCATCCTCACCGATAAGCAGCGGTACTCTGCCGATTTCCTTAAGGTACATGCGTACAGGATCGTCAATGCTGATGCCTTCGGGAACGCTCATGTTTTCCAGCTCGCTGCTGCTGGGCTCATCATTATCTTCGTCGTTTCCTACCAAAGGCAGTATATCTTCGTCGGAGGCATTGTCATCATCAACAAGCTCCAGACCTTTACGTGTAATAACCTCGTAGATATGCTCAACATCTTCGGGCGTAATATCTTCCAAAGTATTGGTGAGGTTCATTACATCGCCATAGGTGAGAACACCCTTATTAGCCTTACCCTTACGGATAAGCTCATCAATTTGCTCCTGCGTTATTTTAGTAGCTGCAGCCATGGTGTCCCCTCCTTCCTTATTTATTTTGGTTTCCATAGAGTTTTTTGATTTCATTCTTTATCCTTTGACTTTCCATTAATTCACTGAGAAAACGCTCATCTGCCGATCTTTCGTATTCATCCGCCAGCAGACGATGCTTTTCATATTCTTTTTCCAGACGAAGCCGCCGCATCTGCCTGAGGCAGTCCTGCATAAGCTTATCCATATCTCCTTCCGGAAGCTGATGTGCCAAAATACGCGCCAACGCTGTCTGCGCCGCATCGTCCAGGACATTATTCAGCTTATCCGTTGTATAAGCGGTGCCAAGCTCGCACAACCTGTCAAACAGCTGTGCCAGCACAGCATCTTCAAAGCCTGTTTCCTTTACCTCCGCACAGCATTCGTCACACAGCTGCGGCTGCTCCAAAAGCAATCTCAGAAGCAGTTCTTCCGCCTGCTGACCGATACCGGCGCTTTTTTCCTCCGGAATCACCGTCGGCTGCCCAGTCTGCTGTCTGCCGCCTCTGCGTGCTGCCTTGCGGTATTCTTCCGCAATCAGGCCTTCATCAATAGTCAGCCGCTGTGCCAGCCTTCGGATATGCTCCGACGCTTCAATTTCATTTTGACATTCTAATAGGAATGGTAGTATATTCGACACAGCCTCTACTTTTCCTGCTAAATTAGCAATATTATTTTGCAGGATAGTTTCATCTATTTGAAAATCAATACCATTCTGCGCCGCCGCCAGCACCTGTGCAAAAGCATCATGACCATGCTGACGTACATATTCGTCTGGATCCTTGCCGTCAGGTACACCTGCTATGCGCACCTTCAAGCCTGCTTCCCGGGCAATGCTTACTGCCCGCACCGAAGCCTTGCGGCCTGCGCTGTCGCTGTCGTAGCAGAAGATTACTTCATCCGCCAGACGCTGCAAAAGCTTAGCCTGCTCCTGGGAAAAGGCCGTTCCCATAGATGCTACAACATTATCAAAGCCTGCCGCATGCAGGCTGATAGCATCCATATAACCCTCGACAACTACAGCCCGACCGCTTTTGCGGATAGCCTTCAAGGCTATATCCAGACCAAAAAGCAGCCTGCGCTTATTAAACCACTGCGTTTCCGCTGTATTCAGATATTTAGGCGTGCTGTTATCCAGCACTCTGCCGCCAAAGCCGACTATACGTCCGCGCGCATCGCGGATAGGAATAATCACACGGTTGCGGAACTTGTCATAATAGCCGTCGCGCCCACGGGCCGCCAGTCCGGCAGCCTCCAGCACCTGCGGCTGACAGTCGCGCTTAGCAAGAGAGTTGACAAGCGCGGTAAAATTATTCAGCGCATAGCCTATGCCAAAGCCGGCAATAATTTCTTTGCCGATTCCGCGCCCTGCAAGATAAGCCAAAGCAGGTTCGCCGTAAGCAGTTTTTGTCAGACAGGCCTGAAAAAATTTTGACGCCAGCTCATTAGCACCGTAAATGCTGTCCCTTTGTTTCTCGCGCGCAATTTCTGCGGCCGTCTTCTGCTTTTCCGGCACCGGAATACCGTATCTGCCGGCCAACAGCTTTAATGCATCCATAAAGCTGCAGTTTTCGATTTTCATAATAAACTTAAAAATATCTCCGCCCTCATGGCAGCCAAAGCAATAAAACATGCTCTTGCCGGGGTTCACCGAAAAGGACGGTGTTTTTTCTCCGTGAAACGGGCAACAGCCCCAGTAATTCTGGCCTTTCTTTTTCAACGGCACGTAACCGGAGATTATTTCTACCATATCAGCTGTGCTGCGCACCTGCTCTTTAAAGTTTTCAAAATCTCCGTTCATTACCCTCTCCGCCTCCAACTACTATATCACACATAATTTATATTCAATGTATAAAGGAAAAATCCTCTTTTTTTCTAAAAAAATCTTTTTTAACGCTTGCGCCGATTCTCTAAAAATACTATAATAAAGAGTACACTTAAAATTTCTCCTGTTTTTCATGTTCAAGAGGTGATTTATTCATGAAGAAATTACTTTTAATATTAACTATGCTTGTTATGATGCTGCCTTCTATGTGCTTTGCCGATCCGGTAATCAAGAGTGACAGCCGTACCTTTAACCCGCTCACAGGTGTATATGACCTGCAGGGAAATGTTTTTGTACAATTCCCCGCACATGACACTACCTTAACCATTACCGGCGATGCCACTAAGGTATATCTTTATGCTATGGAGGTTCACGGCCAAGGCAATATTCGTCTGAGCTTCGGCGATATGAGCTTTGCCTGCGATAAGGTAGATGTATATCATTCCGACAGAACTGCCTATGTAAACGGCAATCTTGTTTTTAATGATAACAGCAATAAAATTACCGCAGATAGCGGCAGCTACTGCTGGAAAACGAAAATTGCAGCCTTCCATGGTAATGTAACGGTCAATGGTCAGCCGCATGACGGTGATGTAGCCTATAACGTTATGGAAAAGCAAATTACAGCACAATAAATTCTGTACAGACAAAAAATCAGCCCATGCTTTACGCTAAGTAAGGCATGGGTTTTTCTGTTGAAAAACAGGCTGCCGGATTACCGGACAGCCTGCATAAGCTTTAAAAATATTCGTTATTGTAAGTGCGGCATTTAGGAAAGAGCTCGTCGAGCAGCTGCAGCTTCCGCACATCGCTGCATTTGATGCGCCCTGCTTCCCACAGCTCCGTAGCGCTGAACGCACCGAAGTAAAGCTGGGTAAAGGCGCCCATATCCATGGTAACCTCCTCCTGCTCCAGCGTGCTGACTGCCTCCAGCTTGCCCGGTGACGTGCGCAGCTGCAGCAGATGATTATTACGCTCAATCATCTTATCTGTAAGCAGCATGACAACGCTGCCGCTGCTCATATCTTCTGCTACCGGCAGCTTGGCGAGCGCCAAACGCGCATCAAGACAGCGCGCCATCATAAACGGCTGCAGTCTGCCTGTAAGCGCCTGGTCCGCAAAGCTAAGATATGTTTTATCCCAAGGCTCCGCCAACCAGCAAAACTCCTGCGCTTCGCTTCTGTGTCCTGCGGCATATTGCAGCAGACGGTTCTTGGCCACAGCATCCTGCGCCAAAAGCTCCTGCACGTTGAACGTGCCGTCAGTCAGTGAGTAAAGCATATAGCCAACTGCTTTCCCCGCGCGATAGACAACAGCGCACAACACGTTTTCCTGCGTAACTACAGACAACAGCTTGCGCCATTGAAAAGCAGTGCGCTGCGGTACACCGTTCCATGCTGCGGTAACACTTGCGTAAATATCTGCCAAAGGATTGCAAGGCTGAGCTTTTTCCTCAGTCACAGATTGCAGCAAGGAAACTAAGTCCAGACGTTCTACCGACAGGTCATCACCAATTTCAGGAATTTGCAGCTTTGCCAAAGGCATTTTATATTCATGACGATAATAGCAGTAAGCAAATTCATACGGCAGATAAATACCGGCACTTATAGGCATCAGCGTCACAAAGGGGAAGCCCTGCGAACGCAGCACCTCAAAGGCAGTTTCCAAAAGCGGACGCAGCAGGTGCTGTCCCCGTGCTTCTGGAGCGGTGGCAATGCCCACAAGATACGGCACCAGCATATCCTGCCCGCGCAAATGCAGCATATAAGGATTTACATGCAGCATCGTGCGCAGCTTTTCTTCCTCGCCGACCTTGCCAAAGCCGCCGATAACCATATTGTCCTTGCCGCAGTACTGCTCAAAATAGTACCGAAAGAAAGGCTCCGTCTTTTTTTCAAAGCAGTAATCCCAAAGCTCTTCCGCCTGATACATACGCTCCTTGCTCAAGACACGGTAAATCATAAGCTACCTCACCCAATAATTACATTATATTTTTTCACCATAAATTCCGGATGCAGCGCCAGCTTTGCCTCACGCAGACCGGGATGTCCCATATCCTCCTCACGGTTGAGATATTTTACATCCGTCCAGGCATGAGCGGCAAACTCCTTGGTAATAGCAGTATACAAGCCGCGTACATCATGACGCGCCTTTTCTACATGCAGCACCGCTGTATCGTCGTTAATCTTCTTGCCAAAGCTGAATGCTTGAATTTTACCATCGAAACGGATTGCACCGCCGCGCAGCTCCAGCTGTTCAAAGCTCAGAAAGGCCTCCTGGATAGCATATTTTTCGCACAGCAGCGAAGGATCCTCCGCCATATGCTCATCGCACCAGCGCTCGCCGAAGTTCAGGCATTCCATCATATTATCCATAGTAATCGGCTCATAAACGAAATCCGGATGCGCCTTGACAAAAGCATTGTAGTGATTCTTCTGCCCGTGCAGCTTGCGGCCGGAAAGCGTTGCCAGCTTTTCCTGCAGATATACATAATCCCAGTTATCGCGGTCTTCTTCATATGTCAGACCCGGCATCACGCGCTCAAAGCGCTCCTTGGTAAAATCATAGATACCATGCATTTCAAACGGTTTGCCCTGATGCTCCTCCTTCAGCTCCTGCATCAGACGCGGCAAATCCTCATCGCGTCCGCCAAAAGGCTGAATGTAAAAATCAACGTTGTTGCGTTTAACCTTCAGCAAAAGGAAATCGTGCGCTACGCACCAATAAATATGATAGCAGTCACGCCAGACAAAAAGATTGGAAAAGGCACATTCGCTGCCATTTTGATGTGATTTTGATATATAGCTTTCAAACAAAGGCTTTTGTGCCAATGTTACAGGTTTAAATTCTAAAATACTGATAACCCCCTAAAAAACTCATTACTGCTTGTATATTATAGCATATGAAATATAGCTTGCGTCATTGTAATTGCATTTTTAACATTAACTTCACAAAATAGATAACTACTATCCATTACCTATATTATAATATGCTGTTTCAGCTTTTCTGTAAAGTATGCACAAAAAAGTGCTTCAGTTACCAAAAGGTTACTGAGTAACGCCGAAGCATTAAACAAAATAACCGCTCAGCTTTTACACCGGCGGTTATTTTCGCTGTCGGTTAAATACGACGCGCATAAATACATTATGTTATTGCCAAACCTGTATTAATCAAACTGACGCAGGCGCTTTTTGACCTGCTCTGCCAGCAAAATACCGGCAACAGCCGTCAGCAGCTGCGGTACGCTCATCGCAAACATAACCGTCTTGCGCAGCGCAGGATTCGGCAGCGCCAAGAAGCTCAGCGCAGCCCAGGCTGCCAGCAACATAACGATTGCCTTTGCCAACGGCGGCATTAATAAAGACAGCTTGCGTCTGCCCTTAAACTGACGCACAAGCAGCACAAAGATAAAATTGCCCAGCCAGATTACAGGAATCAGAAACGGCAGCAGCACCTGCCCCTGCACGTAAGCAGTCAGCGGCAGCAAAAACGCCAGCAAAAGTGCTGTCTTCAGGCCGCCCAGCTGCAACGTCAGCACCAGCATCATATGCACCAAAGTACCGATGATAAACGTAGAAAGCAGCTGCGGCATCGGCAGCACCAAACGCAGCGATTGCAGCGCCAACGCCAAAGCCACCAATAACGCTCCACGCACCAGCTTGCTGTTATTCATGCTTAGCAGGGCATTCTTTAGCTACAAATGCCATATATGCATCCTGCAGCTTTTGTGTCAGCTCGCCAACCTTACCGTCAGCAACAAAGCTGCGGTCGATTTTGGTAACAGGCATAAATTCGCAACGCGGTCCGCAGAGGAAGGCTTCGTCTGCTTTGAGTGCGAAATCCTTATCAAAAGCTCTTTCGATAATCTGCAGGTCCAGATCTTTGGACAGGCGTTCCATCAGCAGACGGCGGGTAATGTTTTTATGAATAAAGTTGTTTTCGGGATGAGTCCACAGAATACCGTCTTTATAAATGAAGAAGCTGGCTTCCGTGCTTTCGGTAATTTTACCGTCGCGAACAAACAGGGAATCAAAAGCATTGCCGATAACAGCCTTCTGTTTAGCCATTACCTCCGGCAGACGGTTCAGAGTATTGATATCGCAGCGCGCCCAACGTACGTCCTCAACAGTAATAACATTTACACCCTTAGCACGCTTTTCAGCCAGTGCCTCGCGGTCAACCGGTACAGCATACATAGTCAGATGCGGAATGCTCTGCTCCGGATAGGACAGAGCATAAGCACCGCTGCCACGAGTTACCTGAGTATAGATTTCGCAGTCCTTCAGACCGGTTGCGGCCAGCAGGCTTTCATGGAACTCTACCAGCTCTTCAATCATATAAACGCCGGGGATTTTTACAGCGATTACGGAATCGAATAAATTGTTCATATGCGGCAGCAAAGCAAAGCAACGGCCGTTATAAACCGGTACAATTTCAAAAACGCCATCGCCAAAGTTATGACCGCGGTCGTTAACGTCAATAAACGCTTCAGCTTCCGGCATAATCTCGCCATCTACCAAAACTAATTTTTCTTGTTGATTTTCGTTCATCTTTATTCCTCCAATTGCGCAAGTCACAATAAATTAACAAAATAAAGCATTATTTATGCAATAAATTCAGTCAAAAATATTGTATAATATATATTGAGATTATTTGTTTTGCAGTCTGCAGAGCTCGTAAAAAGCTTATGACTACATTTCAATTATTATACACCATTTAAAGCCACTTTGGCAAAAAATATCGCAAAGGAGATTCCCATGACTCATCTGCCTACTATTATTAATGATTTAGCAATGATTTTGCTTGTAGCCGGCGTCACGACTATTCTTTTCAAGAAAATTAATCAGCCGTTGGTGCTTGGTTACATTGTTGCCGGCTTCATCACCGGTCCGCACTTCAACTTCTTCCCGACGATTACCGATAAGGCCAACGTCCACGCCTGGTCGGAAATCGGTGTTATCTTCCTGCTGTTCGCGCTGGGACTGGAGTTCAGCTTTTACAAGCTGAAAAGCGTAGGCAGTACAGCCTTCATCGCCACCGCGGTAGAAATAGGCGGTATGCTGGCCGTGGGCTACTTCGCCGGTACGCTGCTGGGCTGGAACCATATGGACAGCCTTTTCCTGGGCGGTATGCTTTCTATGTCCTCCACCACGATTATTATCAAAGCCTTCGACGATTTAAAGCTCAGGGCGCAGCGCTTTACGGAAATAGTTTTCGGCGTGCTGATTATTGAAGATATCGCCGGTATCGTGATGATGGTGCTGTTGGCAACCATGGCCGTAGCCAGCGCCGACGTTTCCACGATGGAGCTGCTGCTCAGCATCGGACGCTTGATTTTCTTCCTCGTTTTATGGTTTGTTCTGGGTATGTACCTTGTTCCCAGCTTCTTTAAATGGGCTAAACAGCTGATGAACGAGGAAACACTGGTAGTTGTTTCCATCGGCCTGTGCCTCGGTATGGTTGTACTGGCAACTCAGCTCGGCTTCTCCTCCGCTTTGGGTGCCTTCATCATGGGCTCTTTGATTGCCGAAGCACCTAACGCAGAAAAAATCGAGCACCTTGTTGCTCCTATCAAGGATTTGTTCGGCGCTGTCTTTTTCGTATCCGTCGGCATGATGGTAGATCCCGCTATCCTGCTGGAGCAGGCACTGCCTATTTTCGTGCTGGTAGTAGCAACAATTATCGGCAAGCTGATTTTCTCCACCGGCGGCGTGCTGGCCTCCGGTCAGAGCCTCAACACCTCTGTGCACTGCGGCTTCAGCCTGGCGCAAATCGGTGAGTTCTCCTTTATTATCGCTTCTTTGGGCATGAGCCTTGGCGTAATCAGCAGCTTTTTATATCCGATTATCGTAGCGGTATCTGTAATTACCACCTTTACTACACCATTCTGCATCATGGCAGCCGAACCCTTTTATCAGCTGGTGCTGAAGCTGCTGCCGCCGCAGGCAAAAAGCTGGCTGGATCGTTACACAGGTACCAATACCGATGATGACAAGGATCAGGACTGGAAGAACCTGCTGACCGGTTACACCATGCGTATGCTGATTTTCATTACCCTGCTGGCAGCCATTGCCTTGGGTGCGGAATATTACCTGTTGCCTTATTTGGGCAACACGCTAAAGCTGCCGTACAGCAGACTGCTGACCGCCGCTGCCACCTTTATCATCATGTCACCGATTTTGCGTGCTGTGCTCGTCAACCGCGCCGGCAACGGTGATTTATTCTCCAAACTCTGGTTCAAGAAGCGCGCTAACCATCTGCCGCTGATGTTCCTTGTATTCGGCAAGCTGCTTGTAGCATCTGCTTCGCTGTACTTCATCTTCCACACCCTGTTGAATCTGCACGGCTTCCTGGCCTGCGTTTCTGTCCTGCTGGCAGCGTACTTCATCTCCTCCTCCGACTGGCTGATGAGCGAGTACCTGCGTATCGAATCACGCTTTTTGGTAAACCTCAACGAAAAGCACATGCGCAAGCATCGTGCAAGCTCTCCCGATGACAGCCGTACTTGGTTCGATGAGGATTTGCAGCTAGTTTATTACGATTTGCAAAATGACTCCTCTATAATCGGCAAAACTCTGCGCAGTCTCGGCTTCCGCGAAAGCTACGGCTGTAACGTTCTGCAGCTTTTGGGCAGCAACCGTACTGTTGATATGCCAGGCGGTGAGCAGATAGTGGAAAAGGGCGACAAGCTGCTGCTCATCGGCACCGCCAGCCAGCTGCAGGTTTTTGCTGCTGCAGTAAGGCAGCGCAGCTTAGGCCTGGAACGCTGCGATTTGCCGCAAAGCCTGCGTGAATTCATGCTGGATAACCACCAAAACAAACCGGAGCAGCAATTCCTCTCCCTGGCGATTACCATCGACAAGCATTCTCCTATTTTGGGAACCTCACTGAAGGCTGCGGATTTGCGCAACAAATGGAGCTGCCTCGTTGTCGGTCTGGAGCGTGGCGCCTTTACCATTACCAACCCCCACGTTTCGCTTGTTTTCGAAGAAAACGACCTGCTTTGGGTATTAGGCAAGCAAAAGATGATGAACACCTTAATCAGAGAAGAGATTTTGTAATATCGTTTCACAGTTTATCTGTATATATTAAGCCGCTGTTTTTCGCAGCGGCTTTTTTTCATGCGATTATTCCTCGCAGCTGCAAGGACTTTACCGCATCCTCCATCGTCTGCATGCCGTAGCGCGCGCCGGTCTGCAAATAAGACTGCAGCTGGTGCGTGCGCCCCTCACGAATTAAATTGCGCATGGCAGGCGTCGCGACGAGCACCTCAAAGACTGCTGCTCTGCCTGCTCTGTCGCAGCGCGGCAAAAGCCTCTGGCAGCAAATCCCGAGCAGGCAGTCAGCCAGCTGCGTACACACATGCTGTCTGTCCGGCAGCACGTCAAGAATGCGGTTCACCGTACCTGCAGCATCCTGCGTGTGCAGCGTTGCCAAAACCAGATGACCTGTTTCCGCCGCCGTCAGCGCTATACCTATTGTTTCCGCATCTCTCAGCTCACCTACTAAAATAACATCCGGGTCCTGCCTGAGCGCGCTGCGCAGACCGCTGGCAAAGCTCCTTGTGTCGCGCCCAACCTCGCGCTGGTTAATCAGCGCCAATCCTGCAGGATAGACATATTCTATCGGATCCTCCAGCGTCAGAACGTGCACAGCGCGCGTTTGATTTATCTGCTGCACCAGCGAAGCAAGCGTGGTGCTTTTGCCGCTGCCGGTAGCACCGGTGACAAGCAGCAGCCCCTGCCTGCTCCCGACAAGCCGACAGATGATTTCAGGCAAGCCCAAGCTGCGGCAGTCGGGAATATTCTTCGGCAGCAGACGAATCGCCGCCGCATAACCGTTGCCAAGGCGGTAAATATTGACCCGGCAGCGCTCCTGCAGTCTGTCACTAAAAGCAGTATCAATCTCACCTGTCTGCAGCAGCTGCCGCTTTTCCTGCTCCGGCAGCAAGGCAAGCAACGCCTGCTCCAGCTTTTCCCGGGAAATAATTTCGTTTTGCAAAGGCTGCAGGCTGCCATCTACGCGCACCATCGGCATTCCCTCAGGTGTAAGATGTAAGTCGCTGGCTCCCATACTTCTTGCCTGCAGCAGCAGCTTATCAAGCATAATCAGCCTCCCCGGTGATACCGACGCGCCACAATTCTTCAACCGTAGTTGCCCCCTGCAGCACCTTATCAACTGCATCAGCATACAGACTGCACCAGCCCTGCTTGCGCGCCTCCTGCAAAAGCTCTGCTTCATCGGCGCCGTTTACCAAGAGCTGCTGCATCCGTTTATCAAACACAATCAGCTCATGCAATGCCAGACGCCCTCTGTAGCCTGTGCCGTGACAATGCTCACAGCCGTGAGCCTGCACCACTTGCAGCCTTTCATCCGCTCTGCGCCCCAGATACTGCAGCTCCGCTGCAGTTGCGAAGCGCCGCTCGCCGCAATGGCGGCACGGACGGCGCAGCAGACGCTGCGCCAATACACCGCGCAGGCCGGCAGCCAAAAGATAATCGGCAATCCCCATATCAAGCAAACGGTACACAGCGCCGATGGCATCATTTGTGTGCAGCGTACTCAACACCAAATGACCTGTCAGCGCCGCATGTACCGCCATCGCCGCCGTTTCCTCATCTCTGATTTCACCCAGCATGATAACATCCGGATCCTGACGCACAACAGAACGCAGTCCTGCGGCAAAGGTAAGCCCGCTCCTGCGGTTGACCGCCACCTGATTAATCCCCGCCAGCTTATATTCCACCGGGTCCTCCAGCGTTATAATGTTGCCAGCCGCAGCATCAAGCTCCTGCAGCGTGGCATAAAGCGTTGTCGTTTTGCCGCTGCCCGTAGGTCCTGTCAAAAGCACCAAGCCGTTCGGCTGATGAAAAAGCTGACGGTAACGCTGCAAATTACTTTCGCTGAACTGCAGCTGCTCCAGCTGCAGCAGATTATCCTGACGCTGCAGAAAGCGTATAGCCAGCTTTTCACCGTTCACCGTAGGCAGGCTGGCTAGGCGCAAATCCACCTCGCTGCCTTCATGCTCCAGCAAAAGACGCCCATCCTGCGGCACTCTTTTTTCGGCAATATCCATACCGCTCCACACCTTCAGCTGCGTCAGCAGCGTGCTTTGCTGCATACGCGGCAGCACGCACAGCTGTTGCAGCAGTCCGTCAACCCGGATGCGCACACGCACTCCCTGTCCGTCAGGCTCGATATGCATGTCACTGGCACCCTGAGCCAATGCAAGATGCAGCAAATTCTCTGCCAGCTTATTATTACGCAAAACTTCCATTGAACCACCTCATTTTTTCTGTGTTGCATTCATTGTAGCATAAAAAAAACGAAATGCAATACGATAATTTAAAATTTTCTCTATTTTCTAAATTTTCACTTGAAATTATTCTCTGCTTGCGCTAAAATGAAAAATGAAATTTACCATGCAATGCTTGTTGTCGTCATCTTAACGGATAACACTGAAAGGAGCCATTATGCTAAAACGATTTTTCCCGTTAATACTCAGCAGTCTGCTGCTTGCCTTAGCTCTGCCCTGCAACGCTCAAAATAAGCTCAACAATCCCTTTTTGCCTTCCCCCGCCAACGTCGGCCAAACTGTTGCAGTAAACGTTCCCGCACTACCGCAGCCCGTCAGCGAACGCCTGGCCTGCTATCCCTTAAGCTACGCCAGAGCCAAGGATGTGCAGGAAGCATTAACACCACATTTCGGCGCTAAGCTCGGTCTTGATAATATCACCAACAGCCTCATCCTTTTGGGCGACGAGCAAAGCCATGCACGCTTAAGGCAGCTGCTGCCCAAGCTGGATATAGCAACAAGACAGGTAACGTTAGAAGCCAAAATTATCGCCGTCAGCCGCGAGGACAGCAAAAACCTGGGTGTGCGCTGGGATTGGGACACTATTCCCCAACGCAAGCAGGAAACAAACGACAGTAACAGTGACAGCAGCAATTATGACGGCAACTTTAAATTCTGGCGTGGGTTTGCCTTCCGCTTCAACGCTACGCTTAATGCCCTCATCAATAGCGGCAAGGCGCGTATTTTGGCAACACCGCGCATCATCACCATCCCCGGCAAGGAGGCCAGCATTTTCATCGGTGACCACATTCCCGTGCAGACAGAAAAGCATGACAGCAGCGGCAGTTATACGGCAACGGAATATCTTGATGCCGGCATCAAGCTGCAATATGCGCCTATCATCAGCGAAGACGGTAAAATGGTGACTGCCAGCGTCCACACCGAGGTAAGCACGCCTGTGCTTATCAGCGAGCTGAAAAATTACCGCATCACCAGTCGTACTGCTGACACCAACGTGCGCATGTACAGCGGCGAAACGTTAGTTATCGGCGGATTGATAAGCGAGGAGCAGCAGCGTACTATACAGAAGGTGCCCTTTTTGAGCAAGATTCCTCTGTTGGGCGAGCTGTTTAAAAACCGATCACGTTCGCACAGCAAGACGGAGGTTTTGCTGCTTTTAACGCCGCACATTACGGAAGCAGGCGCTTCACCGGCAATTTATAATGAGAGGCTGATGAAGGAGGTGGGGAAGTAGCAGACAGATACGTTGGATGCTTACAACTTGTTTTCGCTGTAATCTGTATTTTGTCAACCACCATTCCTCAAAAAGAGCGAGTAAACTCCATGTCGCTCTCACATGGAGTTAAGCCTATAGATAGTAACTCCAGATACTAGCGGAAAAGAGTATATCCGTAACCAGAAATTCCACAAAAAATAAGTGATTGAGGCAATTTGTTTACCCGCTAATGTTGATCAAGAGCAAAAAAAGACCACCGCCAGTGGTCTTTTTTTCATGTAGGCACGTTTTAACGGTTGACTGTTTGACGCTTACGAAAGGACTTAATTATACAAATCAGCCAGCGTCACAAGCGTCACTTCGCCACGCTGCGCTGCTTGCAACAAGCCCTCAGTGAAACCGCCTTTAGAAAAAATATAAAAATAATACTTTGTTCCCTTGCCAAAAGCTCTTGCGTAATCGCGTAAAAGCTCCAGCTCATCTAAACCGATTTTCTCATTACGATATTTACAAGAACCGATAATATAAGCATCCGGTGTAACTCCTGTTGCGACAATATCAATCTGCACCTGCTTCTTCTTTTGCGCATCCGTCCCCCACCATTGCCCGATATCAACAAGCTCAATAGGCACGCTCTTCGCATAATACAGCAAGTAATCCTGACACATTTTTTCAAAAACAAGGCCCATGTAATCTGAAAAATAGCGTTTTACCGTTTGCGAATAAATCCTTGCAATCCTACCAGAATCAATGGCATTCACATTATTCGGCACAAACTTATACCAAAACCGGAAAAAATTATCTGCTAAAAGATAAATCGTCTTGCGCCCTGCTTTTTCTGTGAGCGGCGTTTCCTTTTTGACTATTCCTAATTCCATCAATGTTTTTAAGTACTTTAAAACAGTTGTGCTTGTCTCCTGCACTTTACCGCAGATATCAGCAGCCCGCGATGAACCTTCAGCAATAGCTTTAATAATAGCATTATAAATTGCAGGCTCACGTAACTCCTGCTTAAGTAAATTAGCTGGTTCTTCATACAAATATCCCGAACGATCAAATAAATTGGTCAGCAATGCTTCATCAATATCTTTCTTTACGCCCAGCTTGTTAATATAGTGTGGTACACCACCAGTAATGCCATAAATCAAAGCATTGTCTTCATACGTCAGCTCAGGATGGAATACGGCTGTCTCTTTATAATTCAGCGGCTCAATTTTAAACTGACCTGTTCTTCTGCCATATAGCGGACTTTCCTGACCCAGAACCTGATTTTCCATGAAGCTCATAGATGAACCACACAAAATCAAATAAAGTTTTCCCTGGCTCCATTGGTGATCAATTAAATGCTGAAGCATTGCTGAGATAGCAGGCTTGGCTTTTGCTAAATAAGGATATTCGTCAATAACAAACACAAGCCTCTGCTCACGCGCCAACTCCGTTATCTCTGCTAAAGCATCATCATAACTTTTAAACTCCGGCGCAACCACAGCGTCAGGCTTTTCGTAACTCATAATTGCTTTTGATAAAGCCTTTAAATTTTCTTTTCCCGTTGTATTGAGCGCAGAAAAAAATATCGTTGGCTTGTCTGCACAGAACTTGTTAATCAAAGCTGTTTTGCCTACACGACGACGGCCATAAATAATCAGGCACTCAAATTCTTCATTTTCATAACGTGCATTAAGCTTGCGTAATTCCTCTTCACGGCAATAAAATTTTTCCATCTGCTTCACCACCATTCAAAATCATATAACTCACGATTATGTTACTTATGAGTATATTACTTACGAGTATTATAATTTAAGATGCGGAGAATTGCAAGAGGAAAGCTAATCAAATTTTCTATGCTCTAGCATAACAATTTTCTTCACTTCATCAACCGCCACAAGCTTAAACTCTCTATCAAATAGCTTGAGCATTTTTCGTATATTTTCTAAAGAAGTTTTTTCGAAGTATTGAAATTCAACTCTGCCTAAAGCAGACTCGTCTAACAACCTATATGTCGCCATTTCACCTTTAGAAAAAGTTTCTGGTATAATCGCTTTTCGCAACCTATAATGATACACATCTATTAACTTCGGATATTCACTCTTTTGTGCAGCAATTTTCTGGCAATACCTACATTTTTCAAAGGTATGCCCTAACCATACATGAGGTGCTTCTCTTGGATATGCGGGTTCAAAAACACCAGCTCTTCTCGCTTTAAAAAGTTGCTCACTACTGTAGCTTTGACATTCCTTACAGTGTTGCTCTCTATGCTGCAAAGGTTCAAAAGCTAACGCTACTGTATTATTGCATACCAATGCACATAAAACTATCATTGTACCTAAGATACGCTTCATGACTTTAACCTCCGCATGTATAATTCAGACTCATTCGCCTATCGGGTGTTTGTACGGCTCAGGCTCTGGTCCGCAATACAAGCCATATGGATCAACAATCCAATAAGTTCCGTTGTAATTAACTCGACACCATTGATGCGTCCATTTATTATGGTTTACGTGCTCATAATCAAACCCAAGCATATTTAAACATAAACCAGTAGCTGCAGCTGCTCCCTGACAAGAAGCTTTTCTCAAAACAAGATAGCCATATGCATCTAAAAAATGTGGCGCAGTAGTTGAATACTCCATACGTGCATCAAAAAACTCGCGCAGCTCCAACGCAATTTTTTTCATCTGTTCTTCACGCGGCAATCCAACCAATGTAGCGACAAAAGGTTTTACAGCATCATAACATTCCTGTAATTGTGCGTCTGTTAAATTCCAGTGCAATAATTTCAAATTGCTTAACTCATTTAGTGGAACTATGCCATTAATATTTCTGCTGCTCGTCACTTGCCCAATATTCCCGTGATAACTGCCACGAGGGAATACATTAGGAAAATCAACATTTGTTGCATTTTGCGTACTACCAGAAGAATTTTTCATAGCAGTAATTATATCTTTAGCAGCAACTGGTTCTCCTACGACATGCAGCAAAAATTTTTCCTGATAAATACTTTTCCCTTCAAACATCCATACAGTAATCGTTGCATCACCAGGCTTTACCAATAATATACAAAATTTACCATCTTCTTTTTGATATAATTCGCAAACCTCATGATTATCACTTTGATACAGGACTTTTGGATGTTCCATCTCCCATGCAGACCCTGTTTCAATGGTTATTTCCTCATAAGCTAACGCTGTGCTGCAAAGGAATATGTTTAGACAAGCTACAAGCGTTAGTAAATTTTTTCTTATGTTTATGTGCATAATGTGTTTCCTCCTATATTTTATCTGAAAAGATATTTTTAACAAACTAATCTACTCAAAATCATGTACTATGAGTTTCTCCTTCCAATATCGTTGTAAACTCACCATCATCACGAAATACAGCAAATCCTATCCAGTCATAGCTTTGAAGTATATTTTTAGAATTAGTAGTCAAATCTACAATCATATAAGTATTTTTATCAATATCCAGTTTATAATACTCAATATAACTATCTTTGATTCTAGAATGGTAATCTTTTTGCCACGAATCCATAACTACGTTCCATTTTTTCTTAGAACTGATAAGCCATATTAAGTTTTTTCGTAAATCGCTAATAATTCCTTTCAGTTTATTTTGATCAGCAGGTAAAGCATATTTCAAATTTTCTTCTGCATCATTTAACGTAGCCAGTGCTTTTTCATCTTCATTAAAAGCCATATATGCACATGCTAATTTTATACCGTCAGGGACTATATAATATTTTTTCGTGATATCAGCTACAGCAATTTCTAGAAATTTTTTAGCTTCTACATAATTGTGCTCCGACATATAGATATCTGATAAACCACTTGCAGCATATGAAAATTTAGGACTTTCTTTTAACGCTTCTTTATAATAAAATTTTGCCTGCTCATAATCATATTGTAATGCATAACTATATGCAAGTCTTCCAAGTATTGTAGCTTGATTCATTCTATGATTTTTTTTATCTAAATCAGCTTCTTTTTTCAAGCAAAGCGTTGCTAATACATAATTTCCGCTATAATAAGCTTTTAAAGCAATTTCCTCAAGCTTACTCATCTTTATAGCGTCATCTAGACGTTCTAACCCAAGCTCTACTTCTAAATTCTTCTTTTTTAGATAATCATTAATCAAAACATCGTTTTTTTCTATAATTTCTTTATCTTTCTTGCGTTTACTTTTCAGCTGCTTGATAAGGTCAGAAACTTCACTTAAATATTTAGCATCTTTCTTCTTCAATAAATCGACTTTTTTAACGAATTCACTGTCATCTGCCTTAAATGTTACAGTATAAATCAATTTATTAATATTATTTTCTTTATTAACACATGCATAACGAAAACTCTCATTATCTGCCTCAGCTTCAAGCACGTTACTTGCTAAAACAAGGACTTCATCTTTAGTCAGTACATTTAAATTAATTTCTGTATTACTTTTTAAATATGTTCCTAATTCTTCGGAAGCTAAAAAACGTGCCTGCTCTCGTGCTAAAGGAATCAATTCATTAACTTCTGACATAGAAGAAAAAAGATAATCGACAGTTACGTCTATAACCCTTTCTTTCGCAAACGAAACTGTATTTATCATTATAATAAACAAAGTAAAAATAATTCTTACTACCATATTATTTCCCATTCCTTAGCATTTTTTCAACTTTTTCCTTCATGACGTACACATTTTCTAAATTAGGATCTAGCTTTTTAGCCATATCATAATCTTGTAGAGCATTCTCATATTTTCTCATATACATAGATATGTTTCCTCTATTAAAATAAGCTAACGCTTTCATGTTAGAATTCCAGTCAGTACGGCCATTTACTGGATTATATTTTATGATTTTATCAAAAGCATCATAGGCTTTAGTATAATTTTCCGTTTTTTCATATAAGCAGCCTAATGAATTTAAAATATTCATATTGTTGGGATCTAGCTCAATTCCTTTTTTATAGCTTTTTTCAGCATTTTTATAATCACTAATTTTTTCATATAGTTCTCCCAAATTATCATATAACACAGACAAATTACGTATATTATCTTCATTTGGATGCTTCTCAATATATAAAATCGCTTTATTTAAGCAATCAAATGCCTCTTTATATCGGCATTCTTTCATTAAGATAAGTGCCCTAGAACTATTCCCTGTTACGTAGTTTATCTTTTCAATTTTCTCTGTATGCTTCAACTGTTCAGCCACGCTAGCTCCTCTTGCCGCCATAATTTCCCCTTTTTGAATCATGGCTTTCGGCCTTTCAGCATCATAAGACAATGCTTTATCAACATAAGCTTCTGCTCCAACATAATCGTTCATCTTTAGTCTCACTTCAGCGAGCATTTCGTACATATAACCATAAAAATTTTTTTCAGTCCCATCCTCCCATTTCAAACTATTAGAATTGTCAATTATAATTTTATAAATCTGCTCTGCACGTTTATATTTCCCATATATGTATGCAGTATATGCATAAGAATTACAAGTCTGCAATCCATCTATTGTTCCCAATTGCATATAATCAAACAAGTAATTTTTCTCTTCATCTGTTAATAAGTTCTCATCTTGATCTACATTAAAATCACTCACTGCCTTCAAATATTCATATTTTAACAACTGATCTGTATAAGAATTCATCTCCTGTTCAAATAAAGCTAATAAATCTTTTTGTTCTGTAACCCTTTTAAGATTCTCGCTAACCTCTTTTTCGTCAACATCAAATTTTGCTGTCAAAGTCAACTTTTCCTTGCCATTTTCCTGACTATATTGTTTTTTAATTGAGTTATTCACCAATTTTGTCGTTCCAATTGTTATTGCCTTAACCGCATCTTTTTCTAAAGCATTATTTTTTACCAAGCTTTCTGATTCAATATACAAACCAGCCTGCTCTAATGCTTCACGCTTTGCACTTTCTAACGCTACTTTTTCAATCTCTACTCTGCTAGTATTATCAACGTAATATTCGACAGTACCAGTAATAATACGAGCTTCAGAAACTGCAGATAAAAGCAGACTTCCTGCCATACCTAAAAGTATTCTCCAAAACATCCTCATTTTCATAATCTATGCCATCCTTATAAACACGTTCTAATTTCAAATTTACGAAATCATTTCATCGTAAACTTTCAATGTTTTCTTACTAAGTATTGATATATGTATAAAATCAAGTGGTTCACACTTCACGGTCACCCCATTATAACGCTTGTTAAACAAATAAGCCTTATAATAATTAAAACCTATTGAAGCTGCCAAATCCTTTTCTCCCCAAAAATAAGCATCTTTATAAGCTCTACACATAACAATATTATTTTTTTCATCATATTCAAAATCGCGATCTGATTTAAAATCTACCAATCGTAATCGAAACACGAAGTTGCAAGTGAAAATAGTAATAGCACGAATATTGTTATTTCCTTTATCATTTTATTTACCCTCATATAAAAACAGAGTCTACCTAATATCATTTAATATTCAGTAGACTCTCATTTCACAAAACAAAATTACTGTACAGCCGCTACGATTTTAGCCTTATCAGCAGAAATCTGCTTCAAAGCTTTCTCTAAACCATTTTTCACAGCATTGCTTGCAGACCCCATTCCCATGTAGAAAGAACTAGAAGAACCAGTAGTCTGGTACCGTTTCACAAAAGCATACTTACCAGCCTTCGCATCCCAAATGCGGAAATCTGTCGTAACATTCGTCTTCTGGCCAGCGCTCATAAACCCAACCGAAACTGTAGGAACTGTATTGGTAACACGGAAGTACATAATGTAGTCAGAGCCAAGCTCACTACTCAAATGTGCAAGGTCATCTTTGGTCATAGATACATCTCTAGCTTGTGTGCCAGCAATCATTTCATCGCTGTTTACCGTTGATCCTTTTTCTTCACGATAAATTTGCACAATGGCATCAGAATCAGAAGTAGGCACAAAAGTATGACCTGCTTTAGCAGGAAACCAACCTTTTACCGCTTTATCAATCTCACTGTAAACTTTTTCCGGTTCAGCAAACATACCAGATCCCGTATCAATCACCGTATTTATTTGCGCAGCTTCTGCACTTACACTCATCATGCAGACTAAAGCTGCCATCGCTAAATACTTTTTTAATTTCATGTCGATCACTCCTCGTAAAAAATATTTATAAAAAGCTTCAATGCTTTTTATTCACGAAAAATCTGTACCCAATAGTGTACATAGCCGCCGACGCCATCAGGAGCATAACAATAGCCCACTCCCAGCTCCTTAAAGCGAGCATAGAGGATATTACGCCTATGTCCGGGAGAATTCATCCATCCGGCAACAACCTCTTGTGCTGTTTTTATGCCAGCAGCTATATTCTCGCCCACTCCCCAAGGACTGCTCAATACTGTTTTACAGTCACGTCCATCTGGTCGTGTATGCGAAAAAACCTTCGTAATCTCCACAGCTCTCAGCATCGCTGCACGCTGCAGCTCTGGCGACAGGTATAACGGACTGACTCCGGCTTTAGCACGCTCATGATTCACCAACTGTAAAACTTGTTCAGGAAAGCTTGCAAAATCAGCTGGCTTTTGATCATGTAATTCCATCTTTACTTGAAAATCTGAAGCCTTAACATGAAGCAGATACCTAAGCTTAAATCTCTCAGCAGAATCCGGTATCATAAAATCGGCCTCCGCCAGCACATCGCCAGTCTGAGGAAAATATAAGCACTCTGCTCCATCCCTAAAAACTATCTCAGCATTTCCCTCTAAAACTGTAAAATGGACATCTGTCGCTTGAACTCCAAAGTAACTTTTAAGTTCAACAGTTTCTTCACTATTATATGCTTCAGCAGCATAGCCAAGCAAGCTCTGACAAAGCATCAATATAGTAAAGCAAAATGAAAGAAAATATCTCATAAGCATCTCACCAGCCAATATCAGGCTAAAAAATTTACTTATCTAACCTTTACTGTAATCGTATTAAAGGTGCTTTCCGTCAGCTCAAGATTAATGTCTACATTTTCCTGCAGATGTTTAAACAAAGTTTGCGGAGCACCGCTGTATTGAATGCTAAGCACACCACGGCCATTGCCGTAGTTATTGAAAGCAACATTCTTCACGCCAGGAACACCGTTCAAGCCAAGCTTCACAGTATTGATGTCGCTAATGCCGTTAGCAATAACTGTCATTTCCATTTGCTGACGATTGCCGCTATACATGTTCAGCACCTGCTCTACAAGGTAATCGCCCATTTTTTCCCCGGCATCAGCCAAAGCTTTTTTCGCAGCAATAGCCTCAGTGATATCTACGCCTGCACCATAGGTGCCATCAGCAGCAATAATCTGGCCTGTACGTGCAATATACATTTTGGCTTCTACACGTGCTTTACAGGAAACAACGTTAGTACGTCTGCCATTAATAAACTGACCAACATCGCCTGCACCTTCACTGAAAGCCTGGCCAACAACCAAAATATCTGCCTGCATAGATTGCGCAAAATTTTGCAGCTGTGCTTCATTCATATTGAAAGGCTGGTTATAAGTCAATCTGTCTCTGCTGATATCAATGATATTCTGAAAGCCGGCTTCCAGAAATTTTTTCACTACAGCAGTTTCACCAACAGGATCAGGAATACGATATCTAATATGCTCTTCCGGAATGACTACGGCAATCTTAGCATTACGCATGTTTACCTGAATAACCTGCAGGCGAGTCAGCTCATTCATCAGCTTGGAATTGGGATTAGTATCAACATCAACATTAGCAGTTACGCGATAACCGCCGTCCGGAGTACGCTGAGTGCTGACAATATCTACACTTTGCACAAAGCCCTTGGAGGTTGCATAAATGTTATCCTCTAAAACCATAGACTTATCAACTATAGTCTGAGAGTCAATCAAACTGCCAACGGCCTGCTCTACAGCAACACGCATAGCATCATTCTGAGCCTCTGTCTGAGACGCGCCTACGCCGGTAACAGTCACAACCTTAGCAAAAGCGCTGCTGCAAAGCAGCACCATCGCTGCACACAGTAATATGACTAGCTTTTTCATTTAAGAGTACCTCTTTTAATCTTATCACCCTTTTGAACGGCTTTTTTAGCTTTGTCAATTTCACAAACAGAATAGTTGCTGTTTACTTCAACAACCTTCAGTTGGCCAAAATAATCCTCTTCTACAGCAATAATCTCGCCGGTAACCGGATGTGTAACTACGTTTCCTTCACGATAAAGAATATATTTTTCGCCTACATGTGCACCTGCATCAGAGCCGATATCAATGTAAACCTTATCATTGTTGATAGCAGCAACAACGCCAGTAAGAACATTAATGGTGTTAATCATCTCTACGATTTTCTTGCTTGCATCATTTACAGCACCACTCAGAAGAATGTTTCTATCCGGGTTGCTGTTTTCAAACTCACTAACCGTATCAGAGCCTTCAACAATTTTAGCAATCTTGATCATACCAGTTTTGTTATCAATAAATTTAAAGTTGAACTTTACCTTACCCTTATGTCCTTTATAGAGATAGTTATCGAAACGCTGAACATCAGCAGCAATAACGTTGCCCACAACAGTGTAATCTGCACCAGTCATTTGACCAAACTGAATAGCTGTATTGCCAGAAATCATACCACTGCTCTGTAAGCCCAGTTCGCGTACAACATAATTCAGCTGGTTTCTCTCAACAACGTCATATCTGCCGCTGTCTACTAATGCTGTAACAAGCTGGCTTTCAAAATCTGCAGCAGCTCTCTTACCCATGTAAGCGCTGCTAGAATATTCCACACCAGTTACTGCCACAACTTTTTTGGCAGCAAAGCAGGTTGCGCTGAAAGTCATAACCAGCAAGCTCAACATCATCAGCATTAAAATTTTCGTATATCTCTTCATATCTAAACTACTCCTTGAATTTTTTTAATTCATCCAATCACGAAGGTAATACATCAGGAAAGCCTTTTCAGCACTCTCCTTGTTGTTAACCTTCCAATGCCATTTTCCCTGAAGAACAAGATTTTCATAATCACTCTTCATATAATATAAATTATCTGGTTCTTTATAATTATTGCCAATCTGCTCTCTTAATTTTTCTAGACTTTTATAGTCATGCAAAATTACATATGCTAAAAATTTTTCTTCCAAGAACTCATCTTCGACTGCATCAAAAAACCATTTCTTTTCATAGTCTTTTTCCAGCATATCAATCATTTGCAAAGCAGCATGAGTGTGTTGAACGGCTTTTGCTTTATAGCTGCTATAATCAGCATAAAATTGCGCATCTCCTGCATAACAAGCTATAGCATATTGCAGATTATATGTTACAGACGTAGGATCCTTTTCCAGCAGCTGTTCATACAACTCACAAGCCTTAGCAAAAAAGTTTTTTGCATAAGCTACACCACCACGAGAGCGATAGATTCGCGAATCCAGCAGCCAATAAGACGGATTTTCTGCATCCTTAGTAGTAGCAAGGTTAATAGCCTTAATCGCATCATTAAAAGCCTCTGTCTTCTGCGAAACATCATCCCAAGCCTTTAAAGCATCATTATATCTGCTCCATGCATGACGATAATCCTCATAGCCGTTATCTCTGCTCACCGTGGTAGCAGCAGCTGCAATCTGCGCACCATCAGCAAGCACAGCAGCTGTTTTAACCTCCGCAAAGCAGCTATGGCAAAGCGCAAGCAGACAAGCCGTGAGCAAAAACTTCTTTAACATATATCTCACCCACCTTTCAAAAAAGGGAATACTCATATGAAAAGAGTATTCCCTTTATGGTTAAGCAAATTATTTTACAAAAACTACAGCGTGCTTGCCAAGCATACCAGATTTTTCATTTGCAAATAAAATCTTATCGCCATCCTCGACACTGATAACGGGGTTTACAGGGTTAACAGAGTTGCCGCCGCCTTTAACGCTGACAGCCTTAACTACGAGTGGATTAGCACCTGCACGAGATTTAGCAGAAGAAGCTTGCAGATCATTGGAATACTCTACCATGCCATGGCTGATAGCATAATCCCTATCAATTTCGAGCATGCCATAGATAGCACGACCATTAGTATCGAAAACTACAGGAGAGAAGGTGCCTTGCAAGCCAAGACCGGAAGCATCAACGATTACGCCGGTATAGCCAACAGCAACCTTTTGCTCTTCTTTAGTCGGTTTGAAGGCTTCACTAACCTTAGGAATGTCAGAAATGAAGGCAGTTTGTTTAACCTGCGGCAAAGCAACAGATGCTACACTGCTTTCACCAAACATAGGAATAGTCATTTTTACACTGTAGCTGCCATCTTCATTGTTATGCTCATCAACAATGTGAGCGCCTTTAACAAGAGCTTTGACATTAGTTTTTACAACGTCACTTTCAATAGCGAGATCTCTCATCGTAGTTTCAGAGTCAACCTGTACGCCTTCCATAGTTTCAGCCAATTGACGATAAGCATCAACCATTGCAGCGCGACGAGCCAAAGCCTGACTACGAGCAGCAGGAATATTAGCCGGAGCATAACCTACACCCCAAACCTCAATAGCAGCGTCAGAACCTTTTTCCCAGCTAACAATGCTTTTAGCTTCATGCTGTACGTTTACTTGTACGGAAACGTTGGTTTCATCTGAAGCAGCCATAACCGGAGCCTGATATGCTACGCCAAAGCTAAAAGCCAGACCTAGTACTGCAGCAGTCACCATTTTTTTGTTCATTCTCATCATTGAAATCATCCCTTCTTTACTCTTACGAGTATTTATTTTATTTTTGATAAACGGATTATATAACTCTTCAAGAAAACTTTATTGAAGAATCATCATTAAAAGATAAACTGTAAAGAACTCCTATTTTCTATAATTTTACAACCATTTTATGTAATGGGCAATATGTGACAAAATTTAAGAAGCAACATTTATTTTAGTGTCTCTTTTCTTGTCACATATTGCGTTACTCATCTCTTCAAATTAAGGAAAGTAAAGAGATTACCTAAAATACTAACAATCGGTTCCTATGACTAAATATTATCAGAACGTATATCTATACCCTGCGCCAATCGCATACGGCTTCTTCACCTTATTGCCAAAGTCCTTTTCGATATCCATGTAGAAGCTGTTGTTCTTGTTGATCTTGCGTGCTGCGCCAATGCCAACTTTGTACCATGTGCCGCCCATGTCATCATATACAGAAGAACCAGGTAAATCAGAACCAGGCACGCTCACATGCATCTTGCCATCAAAGTCGTGGCGCACTTGGAAGAGTCCATAAAACTCCGTACCCTGAATATTCTTGCCAACCTGCATACCCAATGTTGCCATCTTGCTTGTCGAGCTGTCGGCGTGAATTTTAATGCCTTGCGAATCAGTAAAATCTGCACTGCCAATTCTTCCCCACGTCAGACCAACAGAAGGCTCATAGTACCAGCCATCATCGCGCGTAATACGTCTGCCGTATTTGGCAGCGACAGAGAACAGCTTCTTGTCATAGTCGCCGGTTACAAAAACGTTGTTGTCGTCTAAGCCTGCATATTTTTTATCAAGTGTACCGTACTTCACGATTACGTCCACATAATCATTATTCTCTCTGCCCAGCCAGCTGCCGTACAGGTTATAGCCCATGCTCTTGGTATCGCCGATTATGCCCGTGTCGCAGTTGTTTTTCGCATAGCTGATGCCAAAGCCAAGGAACATTTTAGCTGCGTCGCTTTCGTACTTCCAGTCGTAGCCACCGCTCATCAGGTTGTACTTATAACCATAGCTGCGAATCTTCATCTTGCCATTCTCGCCACGCAACCACGCGCCAACTTCGCTCGGATCAGTGCGGATGTCGTTGATACGTTTGAGGGTGTTGTCGAGGTCAATATAGTTCAGCCAAGGTTCAATTGGTTCTTGATCTTTTTCTTTAATTACAGTCTTGTGACCAGCTTCTCCCCAACCAACGAAATTCCAAAGTTTTTTATCACCCTGAAATTCTGTTTCTATTATGGGATTAAAAAGCATATATTCACTATAATGGTTGTAGAATCCTAATCCATATTCAAAATTTAAATTCGACTCTTTCGGTGCTTCGATAATTGTTACCTTGTGAATACCATCATTAAGATGTTCTTCTCCACCAGAACTACCATTATTCCAAATTTCTATACCCAAATTAGCATTAGATGGTGTAGTACCACTAAAAATTATCTTATCACCTACGTTATTCATTAAATCCGTGGTCAAACTAAATATACCTTTATTTGCTTGTAGATTCTTTAAGTTTAAAGTAGAATAACCACTTCCCCAAGGTTCACTAGGTAAACCATCACTATAAAAAGTATATCTATCACTATTTAACTGAATACTACCTCCATCTAATACCAATCCATTTAAAACTTCATCCTGTAAAGAAGCTTCCCAAATAACATTTTTACCAAGCTTTAGCTGAAATTCTCCCCCCAAATCACTACCTACAACTTTGCCAGTAAAAACAGTAACATTATTATCATTACTTAAATTGATAACTGTTTCTGCGTTACGACCATGATAAATATCACTCGATATTTGAAAGTAAGATTCACCATCTTCCTCCCCTGTGCTATGTCCATTAAAAATTAATCTACCATTATTATGAATATCTCCATCAAGTATTCCTCTATCAGCAGTTATATTAAGAATAGAGTCATCGTTATTAATTATAGCTTTCGTGTCATGACCTTCTATAATTATTTTTTCACTATTAATTGTTGCTGTACCATTATTTAAAATACCCGTATTGTTGTTTCGTAAATTCAACAATGTTCCGCTAAACTCAAAACCACCTTCGTTTCTTATACCAATTTCATTGTCGCTAATAACATCTGAATTATCTCCCCTTATTTCCAACATTCCGGAAAATGCCATGCAATTTGCTGAATTATTGTAGACACCTACTCGTTCATTTGCAATATCACTCAACTCTATTACAGTTTCTCCGATAATTTCCAGTTCTCCTGATGTGTTCAATATTCCATATTGTTTATCCAAAGATGATGTACCATCATATCTGTTTATAAAACTCATTCCATATTCAGGAGCACTTTTTATAATCGTTTTCCCATCAATAGTATCATTTTCTAAGCCTATACTAGTCCCAGCTACTGTCTTATAATCAATATTTAAATATTTTATTTCAGTTGGATTCGTTTCTCCATACTGTAAATTTATAGTCTTATTACTATTTTCATGTATATAAATAGCTCGGTAAAGAACTTCCGAAGGAGAATATCTAGGCATTCCAAAATTCTTGATAATTCCATCATTATTAAGATCTGCTCTAGTACCATCTCCATAATAAACTATATCTCTACTAGCTGTTATATCCATAGTATTAGCAGCATAAGCACTTCCTGCAAATACACTCGCACACATTAATCCCAGCACCACTGCCTTCGTCAAATTCTTTTTCATCTTAACCACACTCCCTCAATTATTTTTAACCATAAAGTCTTTGAGTTAATATATCGACTGCATTAAACGCAGCCTTTTGCAAAGCGTTATGCACGCTTTCCTGCGTAACTGTAACTGTGCCTATCTGGATACCACCCTGCAAGCTATGAATATCCGTGTAGCTGCTCTTGGAAACGCCTTCGCCCTTCGCCGCCATAACAATCGTGCCATCATGCACGTTCATAATCCGCGCGATAACATGCGACTTCACCGTGCAGATATTCACATTGCCGCCAACTGGTCCAAGCATCCTCGTACCTGTATTGCTGACGCTCACGTCGTTGACATTGCCATAAACTATGTATTGGCAGTTCAGCACATCACCAATAACCTTCGCACTGTCAGGATCAATAATCCCCGTCAGCTTAACATTGTTCGCTTCCAGCTGGTTGCGAACATTTTCTTTGTCCATCACCACCATCTTGCCGTCATTAATTAACCGCGCAATTACATATTCAGAAGTCGTACCCTCAGCATTCGCTAAAGCAATGTCGCTTGAAGCTGCTCCCGGATGCGTGCCAAAATCCATAACGGCCACAACAGCATCTTTTTCAATCATCGCTGCCTGCGCTGCCAAAACGTTACTGAGCACTAGCAGCGTAAGCATCACTATCTTTTTCAGCATATCCCCACCTCATCACCTTAAAAATAATTTTTGCGCATTTAAATCAGCAACCAGGCTATCAACTATATTCTGTGCCGCCTTATCCATCGCTTTCGCATAAAGATTAGCGTTCAGCTCTGTGCTGCCCACTGTCAGGAAACCTATGCCAAACTGCTTCTGATCACCAATTCCCACTACACGCTTGCTCCAGACAACTTCGCCAGTGCTTGCCTTAATCAGACGCATATCACACTGTACGCCGATGCCTGTGCGCTCCACGCTCATCGAACCAAGAATGCCCAGAGGTGTTGCTGCCATCGCATTGCCAACGTTCGTTCCCATCATGCCCGAGGCATAACCGACAGTCTGCGACACCATCGCCAAATTACCATCCCACCAGTCACCCAGACCTAGATTGATAATTGTTCCCTGCAAAAGATATTCCGCACCGTGCTGCTCACCAATCTGTGATATTATTTTAGGCGAGATATACTGCCCTACCTGTGCAGTAGCAATAGACTGTGCCTTGCCTTCGCTAAAGCCTGCTCCTTCAAACATCGCGGAAAAATTTCCGCTCTCCATAGCCTGCTTCACACCCTGCAGCTCCTGCGCCTTCTCGTCATACAAAAGTGCTTCGATTTGGGCATCTATCGGTCTGGTTTCCTTCAAGTTAAACTTGCCTGTCATGATTAGCTTTTCCATAACCAGGTCAGATAACGAAGCAGCAGATTCAATTCTGTCAAACCTTGTATCATCAGTAAATTTCATCAGTATACAAGTCGGATTCGCAGCTTCTGCCTGCATAACATTTGCCGCAAACATTAACCCAAAAGCCACGGCTGCTAAAAGCCTACTTTTTTTACGCATCTGCAACTGCTCCTATTCTTCCTTATCTTTCTTAGTTACATCTTTTACGCCTGCCGGAAGCTGTAAATATGCCGTTTCAGGCACGGGCGAGAAAGCCTTCACCTTGATAATGAATTTATCTCCGTCTAGTCTGCCATCAGGCAAAACATAATAATTTGCTGCTGCAATTTTCACGAGCGTGTCACCGTTAAAATAATATCTGACAGCTTCAAATACATCGCTGTTATCTGCCTTGTAATCTTCATAGCTAAGTCCATTATCCAATTCTCCTGCATCAACAAAGTGATAAACAGGAGCATCTGCCCCCTTGCTGCTTGCAGGCATCATGGCTAGCAGAAGCCGCGTCATAACTGAATCTGCATAACTTTCGCCGCTCATCACTGCCGCCTGTATGTTTTTCCCAATAGCACTGACTTGATTTTTCTTGCCCAGCGTGCCATAGATAACCGGCGTGTTTTCCGATGTATCTTTAGTGAAATAATAAACCACTTCACCTTTCGTCAAGCTGCACAAGCTTGAACCAGCGTTGGCAACTTCTTCGTATTTTTCGTCACCACTTACAACAACAACGCCTTCAATAGGCTTATGCAGCAAAAAGCTTGCCTTATCCACCGCCATGCCATTTTTGCCGTAAAAACTAATCTTATCTTTGTTCGTCACTCTTGGCAGCGGCGTGATATTTTCATAGCGTAGTGTAAATTTCTTCTGAGCCAACATATCCCGATAAGGATCAAGCTTACCAGCTTCCGCACTGCTAAACGCCATAGTATTCAATAACGCCATTCCTGTTAAAAGTGCAGCAAATATTTTTTTCATCTTAATATTCCTCCACCAGCGCAGGCTTGTTCAGCAAATCATCCATATCACCAATGCCCACAGCATAAACCTTGCAGCCTTTCGGCATAGCGAAAAGCTCGCTAGGAACATCATTGCTGAACTGCTTGATTTTTACTCTGCTAAGAATATATTCCTTGCTATCCTCAAGAATCGCTTTTTCGATATAAACCAGCTTATCTTTATCATAGCAATAATAATAGCTCAGCTCTGCTAACGTATTTCCTGCCTGGCTTTTTAAAGGAAGCTTATATTTGTCACAAACATATTCCTGATTGGCAACGACTTTTTTCCCTGAAGCATCATATGCAAAATTTCCCATCGCCGCTGAAGCTGGTCTATAAGCAGCATCATTATACAGCGGAGCAAATTCGTCAGGAAGCGCAAGATTATAACGAATTGTATTCCAACCAACAGAAGGATCAATATTCGGATCAGCAAGCTGGCTTGCTACTGCTACTGTTGCTTTCTTCTTCGACTCGAACCTATAATATTTTCCGTCGCGATATAAGGTGTCAGGATAATTTTTCTTGCCATAAGCAAATGAAGGAATAATACCTTTGATTTTCAAATTGCTGCGCTCCATACGCATATTTCCATACCCTGCAAGAGTTTTGCTCACAACATGATCACGATAATCTGCTTCATAATCAATGACAAATGTACCAGAGCTCAGCCACTCCCTGTACTGCTGCACCAACGGCTGCTCGGCACATGCGGCACTAGTCAAAGTACTCAAAGCCAACGCCAAAGAAAGTATCGTCTTCTTCACGCTCATGCCTCCTCAAACATCAGAAACCTGTTTTGATTTTCAGCTTTTTACCATTATTCAACGTTGTCAAAATACCCATGTTGCCATAAATCGCATCGCGTACAGCCTTGCTAATCGCGTTACGAACTTGTACGTCGGAAACTTCGACAGTACCGATGACGATATTATAATTCATTGCCTCCCGTTCATAAGTTACATACTGATTAGTAGACGAGAAGTTGGTTGAATTGTTAGCCTTATTTGTCGCTTCACCATAATAACCGCTATCAGCGTTGCTAGTAGAATTTTTGGTTGTGGAATCATTCAAGTTTCTACCGCTGCTGCTGGTTTCGTCAATAAAAGTCTTTCTATCAGAAGTCTTTACTTCACTAACTTCTTCTTTAAGCCACGAAAGACTTCTTCCTCTTACTCCAAAATATCTTTGCCTATCATACGAATTTTGCTTAATAATTTCGTCTACAGCTTTGCTTATATCGGTAGAACCAGCATTTCCTTGTTCAACATAAATGCCATGGTTTTTATTATAATCAATATATTTCTGTGGAATAGAACTATAAATCATCCATGACGTTTTTGTACAACCAACGTTATTACTTCTGCTTTTCAATATAGATAAATCAGTCAACGTAACTTTATCATCGCCGTTCAAATCCGCCTCTATAATGTTGATATAGGCTGGCTTATTGTCTATCAGATAATTTCTTAATACATTTTCGTCATTAGCATCAACCGTACCCTGTTCTTCTTCGCTGTCAATGTCACCGATAACATGCTTGTAAGTTTTCTTATTCAGACCATAAACCAACATTTTTAACTTCCAAGCATCTTCAATCGTTATCTTGTTATCGCCATCCATATCTGCATTATTCTTATTGAAATTGCCGATACGTGGATTTCCATAAACGCAATAATTCTCTACTGCCTTAACATCCGTCCAATCAATTTGTCCGTCTTCGTTAACATCGCCTTCAATACTTTGTACCTTAACCTTAGTTCCTGATTTTTTATATTTATATGTTTCATTAGCATTTTTTGTATAAGTGTAAGTGTCAGCATTCTCCCATTCTACAGTATCTTTTGCGAAATAAGTACCAGCAGTAGTAGAAGCATTCTTATTATATGTTTCCCTGCTGCTGTCATAAGTGTTCTTGTAATATTGGCTATTGCTAGAATCACTCATTGTCCTGTTGCTAGTATCTAACGTAGTTTTCTTATCGTATGAGCTGCCGTGATTCTTGCTCACTTCATCAACAACTGTATTCAAGGTACTGTTATAAATATTCTCGCCAACAACATTCCTTCTATTTCTGTACTTCGTAAACCCTATCTCCGTCAGCGTACTTGTCGAGCTGCCTTTGCCAAGACCTGCAACCATAATACGTCCTGTCTTAATATCCACGATACGCAACGCAACATTTGCGGTAACAACATGCTGTGCGTTGCTTCCCTTTGCATTTCCGGCTTGCAGGCCTGCAATATTCTCTTTCGTCGTCAAGCCTGTAACGTAACCAACCACCATATATTCCGCCCCGGCAATTTTACCAAACTGTACAGCAGTAGAAGTGTCAACCATATCAGACATATTAATGCTGTGCATCTGCGCAATCGTGCCCAACTGCTCATAATCAATCAAGTCAAACCAACCGCTCGCCGAAAGCTGATAAATTGCATATTCTGTTGCTGAACTAAAGTCTTGGTCACGTAATCCTCTGCTCGTAATCGCTTTGTTGCCAATGTTCATCACTGCTACACGCGGAAAATCTTTAATATCTGTCGCCAAAGCTAACGAGCAGCCCATCATCACGCCGATTAAAACCAAGCTGCCAAATGCTTTTTTCAAATCCATGTCGTACCCCTCCTGCTTATTTCGTAGCTATCGTCATATCATTAGCAGTTACATTTTTCATAAAAAGATTAAAGCCAACTTTTTCCTTAAGCAGGCGGAAAACAGTCTGCGGTTTGAGCGTTGTTTCAAGAGTAATAACGCTTTTCCCTTTATTATAATTCTCCTCACGCACATTGCTCACTCCAGGTAAAGACTTCAACGCTTGCATAATCTCGCTTATATCAGCATATTTCGTTGCTTCTACATGAAGCTGCAACTGATTATCAACGCTCGCCGCTTTTTTAGATAACGCCTGCTTAATTTTCCCTGCTGCATCTGCACCTACAAGCTTTATCGAAGAATTAGCAGACGTATTGCTGCTGTTTTGTACCGCCTTGCTTTCCACATTAAAACTTGTAAGCACTTCGCCTGTGCTTGCTTTGTAAATGTCAATATTAATTTCTGCCAGAGAACGCACCAATCCTGTCGAAAAAGTTTCGCCAGTAGTAGACATGCTTTCATATTTAGGCAACACAATATTACCTGTATGCAGATCTAATTTACAAATAATCAGATAATCAAGATTTTTATCTGGCAACAGCTTTTGCGTATCAATGGCGGCATATCTGTTAATTTCTTTGTCATTTAAAAGCATGTTGGAACTTACCACATGTGTAAACCCAAGTTCTGTAAGTTTACTATTAATCGCGCTTTCGCACATCAGCGGATATTTTTCTTGTACTGTGCCATCAGCATCTCCATAATATGTCACCACTACACCAATCCGCGGATCTCCTAAGGCTTTTACCATTTCAATGCGATTCATCAGCTCAGAATTCGGATTTGTATTGACATCAATCTTAGCATGGACATAATAACTGCCATTTCTTTTTCCCTCATCAAGTACACGCACATCCGTAATAAAGCCAACGGATTTAGCATAAATCTCATCGCTTACCACCGAAGCCTGACTCACCATTGTTTCAGAGTTAATATATGTACCCACAACCTGCTCCACTGCATTACGTTTGGCATCGCGCAGCGCACTGTCCCTGTCTTCACCGACACCGGAAACATCAGCAATCTGCGCATATGTAATATTATTCAATGCCAACAAAAGCATAGCTGTTACAACCTTCCATCTTATCATAGCTCTCACCTTCCAATGTATACCTATAATACCCATTTTACCCCCCCCACTACACAATAGCGTTTCTACGAAGTACTTGTCTATTAGTTCGCAAAGCATCGCCATATAGGGGTATCTTTTATCAATGCTCTTATATATCATTATAAATTTTCTATTATACTTTTAATTTTAACCAAATTGACATACATCTGACACATGTGACAACTTTTGTGACAGGCTTTTTGCATATTCAAGACTTTATTATTGTCACAAATTCATCTATAATATACATATTGACGATGAACTATTTTTAGGAAGGGTTTTGCTTATGACATTATTTGCAGATACGCTCAAAAAGTATCTAGAAACCAAAAATACAACAATTTACACTATCTCAAAAATTAGTGGTGTAGATAGAACAATGATACAGCACATGAAGGTTGGTAAGCGTATGCCTGCGAATGTTGCAGACGTAACTGCTATTGCCAAAGCCATGATGCTCAACCCCAGTGAAACAGCAGAATTACTGCGCGCCTATCATATATCACATATGGGAGAAGAAAACTTTTTCCGTCGTGAGCACGTCAGCAAAATCATCTCCAGTTTTTACGATATGAATTCTGCCGACGAGCTTGTGATTCCCACAGGTGTGCAGGATATGCTTGAAATGAATGAAGCTCTGGAAATAATCAACGGTCAGGGCAATATCAATCGCATTTTAAAAGCTGTTTTGGAAATTGAAGCCAATAAAAAATCAGGCCATATCAAATTAATGGTACAACCTGAATATCAATATATTTTTGATTGTCTTACTTCCATTGATTTTAACCGCAACAATACGCTTGTGGAAGCTATCATCGTTTTTGACAAAAACGAAGGACATAAAGGCACAACCTACAATCTGAATATCCTGCAAAAGCTTGTGCCGATTTTATTCCAATGCGAGGTTTTCCATCCTTACTATGTTTATGACAATGTTGATACGTTGTTCAACAACACCAGTATGCTGCCGTTCAAAATCATCACCAGTGATTTCGTGCTGGCAGTGTCCTATGAACAGGATAAGGCTGTGCTTTGCAATTCGCAGGATATGGTAGCACTCACCTGTAATATCTTTCAAAAAAGCCTCAGTGTTGCCAATCCTATCTGCCACACCTTCCATCCTACGCCGGAGGAATATTTGCAATCTACCTTCCTCAGCGATGAGGAAATAAACGCTGAAGAAGTGCATGAGCTTTTCTACCAGCCTTGCTTCCCCAGCTTCTGCCCGGAAAGTATCCTCATGGATAGATTGAACACTGACATTATCCCGCCAGAAATGCAGGGAGTTATTGCCGATTACTTTGCTAAAATCCGCTCAAAATATAGCTCTCACAGCATTTCCTTTACGCTTGAAGGCTTAAATCTCTTTATGGAAACAGGACGCGTAACAGAAATCCCTGATTTTATGTACACCTACCTGACGCCGCCGCAACGCCTGGCGCTTTTAAAGAATATTATCAACAGTGTAGAGGACGGCAGCTTCACGCCAAGGATTGTGCGCAGCGAAAAGCTCTCCGTGCCTTCGCCTATTTGCATTTGCGCACCGAGCGAGCAAAAGGTTGTTATTTATTACTTCAGCCCCAATAAAGGCCAGTATATCTTCCATCTGCAGGAATTAAGCTTGGTGCATGCATTCCATGATTTTCTGGTTTACCTGCCGGAAAGCAGTATGGTTTATTCTGAAGAGGAAAGTAAGGAGCTTCTGCATTCTGTCTACGAGAAATACAAAAATCTTTATAATTGATAAGTAACATCAACGAGGTTGAGGAAAACCAACTTCACAAATTAAAGAATCGCTAGAGTTAAGTATTGTTTAATTTTTTGCACTAAAAAACCAGTGGGAATTTACCTGACGGTAAACCTCCACTGGTTTTTCTGTTCAAGGCTGGTTTTGTCCCAGCCTCGTTTGTTATATCCTATGCAATTTTACATTTCCGAGAATTGGTCCTTGCCTACGCCGCAAAGAGGGCAAACCCACTCTTCCGGTACATCTTCCCAGGCAGTGCCTGCAGCAACGCCGTTATCGGGATCGCCAACCTCAGGATCATACACATAACCACAAACGTCACATACCCATTTTGCCATTAGCTTCGTCCTCCTCTTGCCATAGCCTGCGCTTTTAAGAAAAGCTAAGCGCGAGCTACATAATAATTATTATTCTTGACCTATAATTATTATAGCATAGTGTGCGATGATATTCTGCAAAATAGCTGTGAACCTTTTACTGCAGTGCCTGCTGCTTTTCCGGTAAATCCAGGCGGAAGAAATCGTACAGCGTCTGCGCCGCTGTATGGTTCATGCCTTCTACCGCAGCCAGTTCTTCGACGCTTGCTGCCCGCATAGCGTCCAACGTTTTGAACGCCTTCCACAGCTCCTGCCGACGCTTAGGACCGATTCCCTCCACATGGTCGAGCACGGAAACGAGATTGCGCTTACCGCGCAGCTTGCGGTGGTAGGTAATAGCAAAGCGGTGCGCCTCATCGCGGATGCGCTGAATAAGGTGCAGCGCAGCGCCTTCACGGTCCAGCATGATGCTTTCGCTCTGGTGCGGCTTGAAGATTTCCTCCTCGCGCTTGGCCAGACCTACTACCGGCAAATCGTCAAGGCCAAGGCCGCGGATAACCTCCAGCGCCGAGCTCAGCTGGCCCTTGCCGCCGTCGATAACCACCAGGCTAGGTAAGTCCTCATAATCCCGGTAACGACGGTAGACAACCTCCTGCATGGATTTAAAATCATCGGGCTTGCCTTCTGCCGAAACGATTTTATATCTGCGATAATCCTTCTTGCTGCTGGTGCCGTTGCGGAACACAACCATGGAAGCAACGGTTTCGCTGCCCTGCGTATGGCTGATATCGAAGCAGTCCATGCGCTCCAATGGGTGCTCCAAGCCCAAGGCCTGCTGCAGCTCTTCGGCTGCCTGCAGGTCATTTTTCAGCGACAGGCTACCCTTACGCAAGCGTTCATTAAGCAGCTTGACGGCATTTTCATTCGCCAGCTTCAGCAAATCCTTTTTCACACCGCGCTGCGGCAGCAGCAGCTCCACCCTTCGCTGTGCCTTGTCTGCCAGCCACGTTTCAATAAGATGCTTTTCATCCTCCTCCGGCAAATACGGCAGCACTACTTCCTTAGGAATAAAGGTTGCTTCGTTATAATACTGCTTCACAAAGGCTGTTATAACCTCCTGCGGCGTATCGCCGCCGTCGGGCAAGAAGAAGTTATCTCTGCCGATGAGCTTGCCTTTACGCACGAAGAACAACTGCACGCACAGGCCCGTCATATCCTGCCCCAGGCCAAAGATATCCATATCACCGCCGTTATTGGTGACAGCCTTCTGCGCCTCGTTCAGACGTGCCACAGCCTGCAGCTGGTCGCGCAGCCGGGCAGCCTCCTCAAAGGCGTAGTTATCCGCTGCCTCCTGCATCTGCTGCTTCAAATCACGCTCCAGCTCCGTGGTGCGTCCGTCCAGCACCATGCAGACGGATTTAATCATCTTATGATAATCCGCCTTGCTGATGTAACCGGCGCAGGGCGCAAGGCAACGCTTGATGTGATAGTTAAGACATGGTCTGTCCGGGTTCATTTTGCGGCAGGTGCGCAGGGGAAACATGCTACGCAGCAGCTTTACCGTGGCATGCATGGCGCCGGCATCGGCATAAGGCCCGTAATAACGTGCGCCGTCACGCAGCTGTCTGCGCGTTACATATAAACGCGGGAAATCCTCCTGCATCGTAACCTTAAGATAAGGATAGGTTTTGTCGTCCTTCAGGCTGATGTTATAACGCGGGCGATATTTTTTAATCAGGTTGCACTCCAAAATCAGTGCTTCTACCTCACTGGAGGTAACAATCGTTTCAATCTCGGCAATTTTTGCCACCATCGCCTTCACCTTCGGCGTATGGCTGGCCAGATTGCGGAAGTAGCTGCGCACGCGGTTTTTCAGCACTACGGCCTTGCCTACATAAATAACCTTGCCGGAGGCATCGTGCATCAGGTAAACGCCGGGCTTTTCCGGCAGTACGGCCAAGGCATTTTTTATATTATCGCTAAAGCCTGCGGCTAATTCTGTCATACATACCACCCGTTCTTTTTCGCCTTAGCCAGCTCCTGCTTGATGTACTGTCCGGTGTAGGATTTTTTTACCTTCGCTACTTCTTCCGGCGTACCGCTGGCCACCAGAGTACCGCCCTTGTCGCCGCCCTCGGGACCGAGGTCGATAATGTAATCCGCCACCTTGATAACGTCCAGATTATGCTCGATTACGATAACGCTGTCACCGCCTTCTACAAGACGCTGCAGCACATCCAGCAGCTTGTGGACGTCCGCAATATGCAGGCCTGTCGTAGGCTCGTCCAGGATATACACGGTGCGTCCCGTACTGCGGCGCGAAAGCTCCGTTGCCAGCTTTACGCGCTGTGCTTCGCCGCCGCTCAGCGTCGTCGCTGCCTGTCCCAGATGAATGTAGCCAAGGCCTACATCCTCCAGCACTGCCAGCTTGCGGTAAATGCGCGGTTGGTTTTTAAAGAACTCGCAGGCCTCGCTCACCGTCATATCAAGCACCTCAGCGATGGATTTGCCCTTGTAATGCACCTCCAGCGTATCGCGGTTGTAGCGTGTGCCGTGACAGACCTCGCAAGGAACGTAAACGTCCGGCAGGAAGTTCATTTCTATCTTATTCATACCGTCGCCCTTGCAGGCCTCGCAGCGTCCTCCCTTTACGTTAAAGCTGAAGCGTCCTGCCTTATAGCCTCGCAGCTTGGCCTCGTTGGTCTGGCTGAAGAGCTCACGGATAAAATCAAAAACGCCGGTATAGGTTGCGGGATTGGAGCGCGGTGTGCGTCCGATTGGGGACTGGTCGATGTTGATAACCTTATCCGTATATTCTATGCCCTCGATGCTGTCATGCTCGGAAGCACGCAAGCGCGCACCGTTGAGCTTGGCAGCCAGGGAGTTATAGAGAATATCATTTATCAATGTTGATTTGCCGCTGCCGCTCACGCCTGTTACCACGGTAAAGACTCCGAGCGGAATGCTGACATCAATATTTTTGAGATTGTTGGCGCGGGCACCGTGAATCGTCAGCATTCTGCCATCGCACTCACGGCGATGCTTAGGAACCGGGATGAATTTGCGGCCGCTAAGATAGGTACCGGTAACGGATTCCGGCACCTGCTTAATTTCTTCTACCGTACCCTGAGCTACCACTTCACCGCCATGCTCGCCTGCTCCCGGACCGATATCGATAATCTGGTCGGCAGCATACATCGTTTCCTCATCATGCTCAACGACAATCAGCGTATTGCCCAAATCACGCAAATGCTTGAGTGTTTCCAGCAGCTTGCCGTTATCGCGCTGGTGCAGACCGATGCTAGGTTCGTCCAGAATATACAGTACGCCTGTCAGGCCGCTGCCTATCTGCGTTGCCAGACGGATGCGCTGCGCTTCGCCGCCGCTGAGCGTACCGGCGCTTCTGTCGAGCGTCAGGTAATCAAGGCCTACGTCATTGAGGAACTGCAGGCGTGCCATAATCTCCTTCAAAACCTGATGCGCAATTATTTGCTGCTTCGGCGTCAGCACAAGCTTTTTAAAGAACTGCAGGCAGTCGCGCACTGTCAGCGCCGTAACCTCGCAGATATTTTTACCGCCGATAAGAATCGACAGAGCCTCTGGCTTCAAACGACTGCCATGGCAGGCCGCGCAGGGAGTGCTCGTCATAAACTCCTCCAAGTCCTGACGCATAGCATCGCTGAAGGCTTCACGGTAACGACGGCGCAGCACGTTCAAAATACCGTCAAAGGTTTTGTTATGCTCCTTGACCTCACCCTGCAGATTTTCATACAGGAACTTAAACTTGCTCTCGCCGGCACCGTCCCACAAAAGTTGCTGCATCTCGGGCGTCAGCTCATTCCATTTGGTATCGTAGCTATAACCGTAGGCAGCAAGAACTGCGCCCAGCTGCTTCATAAAATAGGAATTCAGATTGTTGCTGAAGCAGGCAATGCACCTGTCAGCAAAGCTCTTGTCAGCATCAGGCACTATCAAAGCCTTGTCAAACTCCATATGCATGCCAAGACCGGTGCAGTCCGGGCAGGCACCGAAGGGATTGTTGAAAGAAAACAGGCGCGGTTCAATCGCCGGCAGGCTGATGCCGCAGTCATTGCAGGCAAAATGCTCGCTGAAAAGCTGTGTTTCCGTTGCTTCTCCCAGCGTTGCCACCTCCGCAAAGCCATCGGCCAGCTTCAGCGCCGTTTCCACGGAATCCGTCAAACGCTGCCTGATGCCTTCGCGCACTGCCAGACGGTCGATAACTACAGAAAGGCTGTGCTTCTTGTTTTTCTCCAGACGGATATCCTCGTCCAGCGTGCGCACCTCGCCGTCAATATACATACGCACATAGCCTGCACGCCGCATATCGTCGAGCACACGCATATGCTCACCCTTGCGCCCCCGCACCAGCGGCGCCATCACCATAAAGCGGCTTCCCTGCGGCAGCTCCAGCACCTTGTCGACTATCTGCTGCACGCTCTGCTGCTCGATGAGCTTGCCGCATTTAGGGCAGTGCGGTTCACCTGCGCGCGCGAACAAAAGACGCAGGTAATCGTATATTTCCGTGACCGTACCTACGGTAGAACGCGGATTGCGGCTCGTTGTCTTTTGGTCGATGGAAATTGCCGGGCTCAACCCTTCGATGTAGTCCACATCAGGCTTGTCCATCTGTCCCAAGAACTGGCGCGCGTAGGCCGAAAGCGATTCCACATAGCGGCGCTGGCCTTCGGCGTAAATTGTATCAAAGGCCAGGCTGCTTTTGCCGCTGCCGCTGAGGCCTGTGATAACTACCATTTTATTGCGCGGTATTTCTAGCGTTATATTTTTCAGGTTGTGCTGTCGCGCACCCTTTACAATTAAAAATTCTTGCATATGTTTTACCTCTGTTAAATCATGAACGAAGCTTCTAAAGCTGTTGATATCGATAGTATGTTTATATTATAGCACACTGCTAGGGTAAACGCAGTAAAATAAAAACCACCTCAGCCTCAAGCCAAGGTGGTTCAGCAAGCAAATACTATTTTACTTCTTCATAAAGCGCACGCACGCAGGCATCCGCCAACGCACCGATGCTGGAAACGCTGCGCTCCTGCGGCAGTCCGGAAGCATCATAGCCAAGCGGCAACTCGGTGCAGGCTGTCATTACAGGGATATCACGCTCAGCCCACAGCTCCTCTACCAGCTCTTTCATAATAGCGCCAGCCTTTGCCAACTGGTTAGCCTTAACGCAGTTGATAACCTCCTGAGATTTATCGCTCTGCTCCTCATTCGGAATGTACAGAGTCAGTCCGCGCTTTTCGGCATATTTCTGATACAGTCCGCAAGCACGTGTGCCTTTGGTGGACAGCATCCAGGCACCCTTTTCCGGAGAAAGCTCTTTGGCAGCCTTAACGGTTTCGTCAACGATATGCAGCAGCGGTACCGGCAATTCATCAGCAAACTGGTCGATAAAGAAATGTGCAGTATTGCAAGGAACAGCAAGCACATCTGCACCCATATCGCACAGCTGCAGCAAATCAGCCTTCAGCTTCGGCAGCGGTGATTCACCCTTGCCGAAAATTGCTGTGCCGCGGTCCGGAATATCGCAGTCACCGATCATATATACAACAGGATGCTCCTGGTCGCAGCTTGCCGGGCATCTCATAGTAAACTGGCGCAGAAACTCTGCAGCAGCGGCAGGGCCAAGGCCGCCGACAACACCTAATTTTTTACCGTTTTTCATCATTTTCTTTTCGCTCATATATACCTCTTCTTTCTTGTTCAGCATCGCTTATAGGATTAATAAATTGCTTATAATTTTAGCACAACGGCCTCTTATTTGCAAATATCACCAGCTTATCGGCGTACGCAAAAAGCCGTTGCCGGCCACCCCGCAAGGTGACAAGCAACGGCTAACTTTTGTTATTTATTTGCTAAGCCAGGAACGTACATTAGAAGAAGTTCTTGCTTCCTCTTTGTTGACCTGCACCTGTTCAGGCGCATAAAGCAACAAATCGTCATTAATTTTTTTCACATCGGCATTAATGATGTAGCTTACACCGTTCAGATAATCAAAAATACGATATCTGAGTGCTTCGTCAACTGCATCAAAGCATACCATAATGGCACTGCCGTTCATCAGCGAATCAGCATATTCACGCACGTCCGCAAAGGATTTCGGTGTACGCACCATAATATTCAGATGTCCGGATTTCAACAGACGCGGACGGGTATACTCCTCCTGCTGCTCTTCCATTTCATCAGACCAAAAGAATTTCATTGCTGTATTTTTTAAACCCATGGCCATCAGCCTCCAAACCAAAACAGTTATTTAGACTATTATTCGCTGCCTATAGGCAAAAGTCCTGCTTAGTAATATTAATTTTAGCAGATTTTTAACAGATTGTCAAAAATTATGCCTGAACATTCTTCATACGGCCACGCATCTTGCCGCGCTCCAGACGATCCAGAACCTTCTTACGCATACGGATGCTCTTCGGAGTAACCTCAACCAGCTCATCGTCATTGATGTGCTCCAGAGCCTGCTCCAGAGAGAAGGTCTGAGGCGGAATCAGACGGATAGCGTCGTCACTGCCGGAAGCACGCATGTTGCTGACATGTTTTTTCTTGCAGGGGTTAACGTCCATGTCGTCTTCACGGCTGTTTTCGCCAACCAGCTGGCCTTCGTAAATCTTTTCTGCAGGAACAACGAACATAGTGCCGCGCTCCTGAGCGTTGCCGATACCATAGGAAGTGGTTTCGCCGGTTTCAAAAGCAACCAGGCTGCCACGGGTACGGCCGGGGATTTCACCCTTATATTCTTCATAACCGGCAAATACATGGTTCATAATGCCGTTACCTTTAGTATCGGTGAGGAACTGGTTACGGAAACCGATCAGGCCGCGAGCAGGAATCTTGAATTCCATACGCAGATAGCCTGCCATTTCGGTCATGTTCTGCAGCTCAGCCTTACGCAGGCCCAGGCCTTCCATAACAGCGCCCATGAAGTCCTGCGGTACATCGATAGTCAATGCTTCCATAGGTTCCATCAGCTTGCCGTTTTCATCGCGGTGCATAATAACCTTAGGTTTACCAACCTGCAGCTCAAAGCCTTCACGACGCATGGTTTCAATCAAAATGGACAGATGCAGCTCGCCACGGCCGGCAACCTCATAAGCATCCGGGCTTTCGGTCTCGGTAACACGCATGGAAACGTTGGTCTTAACCTCTTTGAACAGACGGTCACGCAGATGACGGCTGGTAACAAATTCACCTTCACGGCCGGCAAACGGACTGTTGTTAACGTAGAAAATCATAGACAGGGTAGGTTCGTCAATCTTGATGCCCTTAAGAGCTTCCGGATTTTCGCTGTCAGCGATAGTGTCGCCGATGTTAGCGTCCTGCAGACCGATCAGAGCAACGATATCACCTGCTTCAACCTCAGGCACTTCTACACGCTTCAGGCCCTGGTAGGTGTACAGACGGCCGATTTTACCGTTACGGTTGCCTGCTTCGTCCATCAGGGTGATGTTTTCGCCGTTGTGGATGGTGCCGCGAACTACACGGCCTACAACGATACGGCCTACATAATCATCATAGTCCAGGGTGTTAACCAGCATCTGCAGCGGTGCATTAACGTCAACATCCGGAGCAGGAATGTTTTCCAGAATTACTTTGAACAAAGGCTCCAGAGAATTGCTTTCCTCGTCCATAGACAGTTTGGCAATACCGTTACGGGCGGAAGCCAGAACAACCGGGAACTCCAGCTGATCTTCATCTGCATCCAGCTCAATGAACAGGTCCAGAACTTCGTCAATAACTTCATCAACACGTTGGTCGGGGCGGTCAATCTTGTTGATTACAACAATCGGTTTCAGGTGCTGTTCCAATGCTTTACGCAGTACGTATTTGGTCTGCGGCATCGGGCCTTCATAAGCATCAACCAGCAGCAGTACGCCATCAACCATGGTCAGTACGCGTTCAACCTCGCCGCCGAAGTCAGCATGGCCCGGGGTGTCCAGAATGTTGATTTTTACGCCGTTGTGCATAACAGCGGTGTTTTTAGACAGAATGGTGATACCACGTTCACGCTCCAGAGCATTGGAGTCCATAACACGTTCTTCAACGCGCTCGTTAGCACGGAAAACGCCGCTTTGCTTCAGCATAGCATCAACCAGGGTAGTCTTGCCATGGTCAACGTGGGCAATAATTGCTATATTACGAATATCGTTTCTAATCATTATTCCTTTTCTCTCCTTCATAAAAGACAAGAAAAAGGATGCTTGTCAAGTGCATCCTTTCACAGTATTACTAAACTATTTTATTATATGCTTTTTCCGTCACACTGTCAATAAAATTGTCTTGAAAGTTACAGAAAAGCTTGTAAGATGCAAGGTAAAGGGATTAGCGCCAAAGCCCTGCATAAACTATTTGCTAATAAAGTAGTATCTTGCTAAACGCAGACATAAAAAAAGCCTGAGAGCTGAACTCTCAGGCTACGCTTGCTATGGCAGGGGCACTAGGACTCGAACCCAGATCGACGGTTTTGGAGACCGTTGCTCTACCATTGAACTATGCCCCTATGGAGCGGAAAACGAGATTCGAACTCGCGACCCCCTCCTTGGCAAGGAGGTGCTCTACCACTGAGCTATTTCCGCATTGGCGACCCGGATGGGACTCGAACCCACGACCTCCGCCGTGACAGGGCGGCATTCTAACCAACTGAACCACCGGGCCAATGTCAGTGTGTCTGACAGTTATATATATTACCATACGTTTAACGTTTTGGCAAGAGGTTTTTTTTAAAAATTTTAGAGAAAGTTTTTCAGCGCCAATTTATCCACCTTACCGCTTTCATTATGCGGCAGCTGCTCCATGAAAACAAACTGCTTGGGCAGCTCGTAATCCTCTAAGGTTTGCCGCAGCAGCTTAACCAGCTCCTGCTTGCCGTATTCACGTGCCGCCCCCACAAAAGCAATAAGCACATCGGCATCGTCCACATGACGGCACAGCACTGCAGCCTCCTCAATGCCCTCAAGCTCCGTCAGCGCAGCGCACACCTTGACTGCCGAAACCTTGCGGCCGTTGACGCTCACAATATCATCCGTGCGCCCCAAAAAGTGCAGACGGCCCTCTGCATCCAGATGTCCTCTGTCCTTCAGGGAAAACGGCAGCGTAATATCCTCCACATGATATGGCGTATCAATGAAAATTTCTTCATTACAAACGCTCACCTGCACGCCCTTGAACGGACGGCCGATAAGTGTGCGGTCATCCGTCATTTCCGTAGCCTTGATGTAGGTAATGTAATTCAGCTCGCTGGCACCGTAGTACAGCGTGATATCCGCATTGGGGAATACCTGCAGCAGTTTGTCCGCCTCCTGCCTGCCCATGCTCTGCGAGCCGCTGATGATACTGCGCACACGCACATCAGGCTCACGCAAAAATTTGGGCAGCAGCAGCAGCTTAGACGGAATCAGGTAGATAGCGTTCACCGCATAGCGCTGCATCAGCTGCAGCCAATGACGCGGACGGAAGCGCTCCGTCACTACCAAAGTACCGCCTGCAGCCAGCACGCCCATATAAATATTAAGATTGCCGGTAAAAGCCAGGCTTCCCTGACAAAAAATTACCGTCTGCTCATCAACGCCGAAAACGCGGTTCTGCGCCGGGAAAAAGTCCGCCCAGCTATGATAGCTGCGCCACAACAGCTTGCTTTTGCCGGTGCTGCCGCTGGTCATAACGCCCATGCAGGCCGCTTGCGGAATATCGTCGCAGCAGAACTGCTGCTTTTTGCTCACCTCGGTAGCGATAACAGGCACTGTTTTAGTACCGCTGTAGGCCAAAAAGGCAATCAGCTGGCGGGCAATGCTGTTTTCATGGATAAAAACCGCCGGAGCGCTAAAATCCGCCTGATTGCGCAGCTCACGTGCTGCCTGCGCCAATCCGGCATAAGTATATTCTTCTTCATCCTCTACAAGAGCGAGCTTGTCCTGTTTTTGCTGTGCTATTAAGGTTAAGTAATCCATTTGCTTCACTCCACTCTTTCCAGCAGCAGCGCCGTTCCTACGCCGCCTGCGGCAGCTACGCTTGCGGCGCCGTAGCGACCGCCCTTCTGCTTCAGTGCCTCCAGCAGATGCAGTGTAATTATGCCGCCGCTGGCACCGTAAGGATGACCGTAGGCCAGCGCTCCGCCGAACACATTGTATTTATCAACGCTGTGCGGAAAGCTGCGGGCAAACAGCACATCTATAACGGCAAAGGCTTCGTTCAGCTCAAAGTCTGCAATATCCTGCTCCTGCAGTCCATGCTTGGCCAACAGCTTTTGCAGCGCGGTAATTGCAGTACGCGGACTTACCAAAGGATCGCCGCCGCAGGCTGTGCTGCCAAGCACTCTGGCCTGCGGCTTTAAGCCATGCTCCTGCAGGTATTTTTGCGAGCACAGCACTACAAAGGCCGCACCGTCGTTAATGAGGCAGGAATTGGCCGCAGTAATAAATTCGCCGCCCTCCAGCACCTTGGGCATTCTGTCGAGCAGTCGCTGGCTCATACGCGGCCGAATGCCTTCATCCTTAACGGCACCGCAAACAGGAGCGATAATATTTTGCAGCAATCCCTGCTCGCGCGCCTGCGTTGCAAGCGCATGGCTGCGCAATACCCAACTGTCCATTTCTTCTTTAGTAATGCCTTCGCGCTTGGCGGCAAGCTCCGCACCCTCCAGCATTACCGTTTCGCGGTGAATCCTGGGCATGAATTTAGCTACGCTGTACCATTCGTCTCCCGTATAATCGGGATGATTGGGATTATAGCCACGTCTTGGCTGCGTAGAGCTGCTTTCAAAGCCACCGGCAATAATTACATCAGCCTCGCCGCTGTTAATCTTGGCTGCGGCAACAGCAATGCTTTCCAGGCCGCTGCCGCATTGTACGTCCACCGTAAAGGCCGGCACCGAAATATCTACGCCTGCCGTCAAAGCCATCAGGCGCGCAATATTGCCGCCGGCACCCACACCGTTGCCGGCAATGATATAATCAGGCTCGCGCAGCTGATATTTTTCCATCACCTGCTTAAGCACCTCCGCACCCAGCACCTCCGCCGGGATATGACGATACATACCGTTGACTACGCCCACGTAGCTGCGCAGGCCACCTAAAATATATGCATTTTCCATCTTAACACCTCTATATCCGAAAAAAGCTGCCTGCCACCTGCCTTCCGGCAAATAGCTGACAGCTCTTAAATTATACCTTATTTATCTGTTATCAGTAAAGATACGGTTAATCGGTCCTGCGATAACTGCGGCAGCCAAGCATTTAACAATATCCAGCGGAATGAAGGGCAGCGCGCCTGTCAGAATCGCCTTGTCCCAGGGCATACCGGTAATCAGCTTCAGCTGTACAACGCCGAACACATAAATCAGTGGAATGCCGATAACACAGCCAAGCAGAGCGTAACGCTTGAAGTTGTATTTTTCTCCTTTGAAATATGCCAGGAAAACAGCGGTAACCAAGAAGCCGATAATATAACCGCCGGTAGGTCCGAACAGCTTGCCCGGTCCCGCACTGCCGCCGGTAAATACCGGCACACCTGCCAAGCCTACCAAAAGATAAACCAGCATGGTCATAAAGGCCTGCTTAGCGTTCAGCACATAGCCTGTAAGATTTACAATCAAAGTTTGCAATGCAAGCGGAGAAAGAGAAAACGGCAGCGGAATAATAATATATGCGGATACGCAGTTCATTGCTACCATCAGCGCCATCTTAGTCATTTCCGCAGTCTTGTTGACGCTTGCTCCTCTATGATTCTTATTGATTTCTGTACCAGAAGTTGTCATTTCCATACACCAGCCTTACTATAATTCTTTAATCACAAAAACATTTATTGCTCCCACATAAGCAGCAAGCTGACCTTCTGTCCTGTAGATACACAGCTCGTCGCCTGCGTAAACAGGAGCAAGGAAGCTGATGCGCCAGTCCAGCTCTGTCAGCGCCAGCTCCTTCTGCAGCCAGGCAGCCATGCACAGCCCCGGCACGATGGGATGTTCACCCTTATGGATGACGTTTTCATCACCAGTATAGGCAACATAATCCGCTATTTCCCGTGTTGTAAAGGTGTGCTTTGTCAGCAAATCGCCCTTAATTGCCTCAGGCTCCAGCGGCTTCGTGCCTAATTTATGCTTAGGCAGCACCAAAAATACCCGCAGCTCCTTAGCCAAACTGCCGTCTGCCGCAGTTCCCGCTACGCGGATGATTGATTTGCGTTCCTTCGCCAGCAGCACCTGATTCGCCATAGCCTCTGCCGGCTGATGAATATGTGCTTCTGCTCCTGCCAGCACCCAGCCGCCGAAGAATTTGGCATCGCTGTCCGCCAGCTTATGTGCAAGCTCTAACATTTTTTCATTTTCCTTTCATCTGAGCAGCTTATCGTTATCTGCTTCACGTGCTTTATTATAATGCAAGTGATGTAAATAGTCAACTTATTACATGCTATTGGTTTACCATTATGCTAAAAGAAATGCCTCAAAGCATTTCCCTGCTCACAGAAGGAAGTAAACCGCTCCTCCTATCAGCAGCAGGCCCAGAAAATTGTAGTACAAAAAAGTTCGTACATATTTTCCTGCCTGTGAAGGATGCTCTGCAGCATATAATTTGTAGGAAATAACACTCGCCATCGAAGCAATCATTGTGCCAAGACCGCCGATATTAACGCCTAAGAGCAACGCATCTGCTTCCTTGGTCAAGCCTGCCAGCAGCATAGCCGCCGGCACATTGCTGAGGAACTGGCTGGCCAGCAGTCCGGTTAAATAGGTTCCTGCCGCACTGCCCATCAGCGACTGCTGCAAATAGCTTACCGCAGGACTGTGACTGATATTGCCGATGAATACAAAGAAACCAGCGAAGGTCACGAGCAGACTGTAATCCACCTCACGCAGGCGACGCCAGTCGCACAAGGCCACTACGCCTGCTGTCAGCAGCAAGGCCCACAGCTTGTCGAACCAATGCAGCACAGCGCCGATGTTTAATAAAAGCAGTCCCAAAAAGAGCAGCAATATTCCCTTTGGAGGCTGCTGCAGCTTAGGCAGCTCCAGCTTCAGCACGCTGTCCTTGCCATGGAATAACAACAATAGCAAATACGCCAACGAAATTATTCCCGGCACAGCCATTACGGCGAAAAAGCTGCCGGCGGTATAAGCATAATGCGCATATAAAAACAAATTCTGCGGATTACCGGGCGGCGTCAGCATACTGCCGAGATTGGCAGCCAGCGTCTGCAGAATAATAATCCGCTCCATATCCATTTTTAAGGTTTTGCCGATAACCAGCGCCAACGGCACAAAGGTAAGCAAAGCCACGTCATTCGTCACGAACATCGAGCTGATATAGGTCACTGCCAACAGCACCAGCTCCAGCTGACGCTTGCTGCGGCACTTGTTCAGCAGCTCCACCGCCAGCCAGTCCAGAAAGCGTATCTCCTTCAGCTCCGCTACCACCAGCATCAGCGAAAGCAGTATCGCCAACACGTCAAAATCTATATAGGCAAGCTGCGGCCTGCTGTAAAGGCTGCTTACAGCAGCCAAAATAACCGCTATGCACAAAACAGGCTCACGCCGCCAATAATTCTTCAATTTCTGCATCAAGAAAAGGTCACTCCCAATTAGCCTGCGCCGCGCACAGCGCCAGCGCCGATACACGCGCCGCACCTGCATCCAGCAGCACTTGTGCCGCTTCCGCAAAGGTGCTGCCCGTAGTATAGATATCGTCGCAGAGCAGTACATGCTTTCCGCGCACCCCGGCATGCGGCAGCAAAGCAAAGCAGCCTGCCAGCTCCTGCTTTCTTGCCTCCGGCTTCAGCTCGTACAAGGGCTGAGTATGGCGCACCCGCTCCAGCAAAACCTCCATGCCCACGCTGCGTCCCTCCAAGAGGCCCGCAAACAGCTCCTGCGGCACATCAAAGCCACGCTGCTTGCGTCGCTCAGGCGCAGTCGGTACGCAGGTAATAAGGTCAAACTGCTGCAGCCAGCGCATTTTGGCCGCGGGCAACGCAAGCTCCGCTTCCTCACGCAGCAACGGCAGCCAGCCTGCCTCACCCTCAAATTTAATTTTATGCAGCGCATCCTTAAACACGCCCTCATATTTATAAAGCAGCAGCACACTGTATAAAACGTCCGTCGGCAACGGTGCTGCCTGTCCAGCCAGATATTCCTCGCGCGGACAGCAGGGCAGCTGACGCTGCAGCAGATATTCCCTGCGGCACTGCTCACAAACGTAGCCGTTATCAATATTAGTCGCACACACAGCGCAGCGACGGGGAAAAATAAGCTCCTTCGTTACACGCCCGTAATAAACAAATTCTCTTAACCAACGCTGCATCAGAACACCTCGCTGCTTTCCTGCAGACGCTCAGCAAGCAGGCTGTAGCGCCTTTTCGTCTTGTCATTTTCCACAGCGGTACGCACCGCGTTTTTGCTGCCGACAATCAGCACCTTTTCCTTAGCTCTGGTCACAGCCGTATACAGCAAATTGCGCTGCAGCATGATGTAATGGCTCTGCACCATGAGCAAAATAACGTAGGGATATTCGCTGCCCTGCGACTTATGCACACTCATAGCGTAGGCCAGCTGCAGCTCCTCCACCTCACCCTGAGCGTAGGTAACGTAATCTCCCTCCGGACGCTCCGGAAAGGCTACCGTAACATTTTTTCCGTCTATTTTAATTACACGGCCGATATCGCCGTTGAAAACATCCTTTTCATAGTTATTGCGAATCTGCATAACCTTGTCACCCACGCGCAACACATTACCCGGTATGTTAACCTCAGGCTTATTTGCAGACGGCGGATTAAGATATTTTTGCAGCAGCTTATTCAGATTCTGCACGCCGCAGGGATTCTTGTGCATCGGTGTCAGCACCTGCACCCTGCGCCAGTCACCGCCGGACGTAAGCTGGGCATAGGTACGTGCTACAAATTCCGCAGCATCCTGCTCGTTGGCAAATTCCTCCAAGGCAAACTCGCTGTCGGCACCGGCAAGAAACTCCGGCATCTGCCCACGGTTAATCTTATGGGCATTACGGACAATCGGACTTACCTCTGCTTGACGGAAAACATTTTCCAGACGTACAACAGGCATTCTACCCGAACGGATCATATCCTTGAGCACCGAGCCTGCACCAACGGACGGCAGCTGGTCCACGTCACCGACGAAAATCAGCCGACAGCCGCCGGGAATTGCCTTAAGCAGATGATAGGTCAGGCTGATATCGAGCATCGAAGCCTCATCAATAATAATCGCTTCCGCATCAAGAGGATCGCTGTCATCCTTGCCGAAGCACAGGCCGTCACCAGTAGGCTGGTATTCCAGCAGACGATGCACCGTTGCTGCCGGATGACCGGCAGAATCCGCCAGTCTGCGTGCGGCGCGTCCGGTAGGCGCGGCCAGCAGAATGCGGCAGCCAGCCTGCTCCAGAACGTTCAGAATGCCTTTGACAACAGTTGTTTTACCTGTACCGGGACCACCGGTGAGCACAAAGACACCATGCTCCAGCGAAGCATAAATTGCCTGACGCTGTGCCTCCGCCAGCGTAATACCGGCATCACGCTCCCATTTGGCAATAACCTCATCCGCATTCACGCGCGTCACCGGCTTCGCCTGATCGCGCAGCTTCAGCAGACGGCGTGCGGTCTGCACCTCCGCCGTATACAGATATTCCGGATATATCAGGCGAATACCGCCCATTTCCTCCGTGCGCAGTAAATCCTGCTCCAGCAGGCTGCTGAAAACATCCTGCACCATGGAAGTGTCTACCGCCAATGCTCTCGCCGTTTCACGCACCAGCAGCTCCTCCGGCACGCAGGTGTGTCCCACGCCTGCGGCCTGCGTCAGCGCATAAGCAATGCCTGCGCGCAAGCGTTCCTCGCAGTCATGCTCCATGCCCATAGCCATAGCAATTCTGTCCGCAGTTTTAAACCCGATGCCGGTAATATCCTCCGCCAGGCTGTAGGGATTTTCCTTAATGCGGGTAATCGCCGTAGCGCCGTAGGTTGCCTGCAGGCGTGCCGCATAACCGCTGCTCACGCCGTGCGCCTCCAAAAACACCATCAGCTCACGCAAACCGGAAAGCTGGCTGTAGGATTCACCGATAGCGGCAGCCTTTTTGGCGCTGATGCCGCGCACCTGTGCCAGGCGCTCGGGATAAGTACCTAAAATTTCCAGCGTATCCGTTCCGAAGGCTTCGACAATTCTTGCCGCCGTCACCGGCCCTACACCCTTCACCGCGCCGGAAGCCAGAAAGCGTTCAATGCCTGCTACCGAAGTCGGCTGCAAAACCTGCAGTGACTGTATATCAAATTGTCTGCCGAATCTCGCATGCTCAATCCAGCTGCCCTCCATAGCCACATTTTCGCCCATGTACGGCGCATTGCCATGATAAACAGCAGTAAAGCGTCCCTGCGCCTTGCTTTCCATACGCAGCACGCTGAACATGCCGTCATCGCTTTGAAAAACTATATCATCAACTATCGCTTCCAGCTTTTCCATTTTCTCACCGCCACACAAAACAAATGTTTTAACTATTGCTATTATTATAACATAGTTTTCTCAATTAGGATAGCAATTTGACTTTACAAGTATTATAATTTTCGCTATAATTGAATGAGATATACACTATATATTGTTTCCGGCAAATCAGCGCCCTGCGCCTGAACCGGCTTTGTATTATTGTAATTATAAACATGAGGAGTTTTACACATGCAACCTAAGAAATTTACAGGAAAATTAATAGCCATAGATATGTATAACTGCGGCGTAAACGAAGTCAACGACACTGAAAAAGCAAAGACTCTGCTGCAGGAAGGCTGCGATGAATACCGGATGAACAGCCGCGAGCTGCTTGTTTGTCAGGAAGAAGGCCAGAGCGAATATTCCATCTCCGCACTCTGCAAGCAAGGCCATGTAACTCTGCATGTATATCCTAAGCTCGGTTTTATTGCGGCAGATATTTTCAGCTGCTATGATGATGCCGACCCTGCGGGAATGGCACGCTATCTGCGCAGCGCCTTTGACTGCGACAAAGCCAAGATTACCCTGCTGGACCGCGGCGATTTCGGCAGCAAATACGATATGAAGCCCAACCACCGCTCCAATATCAAATTCATCCGTCGCACTCAGAACGTTACCAAAAACGTCGGCGCTCAACTGAAAAAAATGATGCTCAAGCCCCGTGGCATCTAAACGGGACTGTAAGATAAACTTTTCCAGGGGTTGTATGAACAGCCCCTGTTTTTTCTTAAACCAAAGGAGATTTTTCACATGAAGTATTTAATGTGGGATGTAGACGGCACCCTCATTCTGTCCGGCGGTGCCGGCAAGGATGCCATGATTAAGGTTATCAAGGATTATTATTTTCTGGATGCCTTCGATTTCAACAAGACACTGGCAGGACGCACTGACTCGGATATTATCAAAAGCGTTGTTACCCGTCTGCGCGGACGCTGCAACAGCGCGGAAGCAGCAGGCCTGCTTATCCGCTACCATATGGAGTTGCCCAAGCAGCTGCCGCTGCACAAGGGCCGTGTTTTGAAAAACGTGGAGAAAACGCTGCAATACTTCTGCCAGCCTGATAGCCGTTACTGCAACTGCCTGCTCACCGGCAACACCAGCACCGGCGCCCATCTCAAGCTGCAGCATTTCGGTCTGGACCAATATTTTAACCATGAACATAGCGTCTTCGGTGAAATCAGCGAAAACCGCGAAATGCTGGCTAAGGTTGCCTTCCACCGCCTGTATATGCAAAACGAGCAGGCCAAGCCCAACGAGCTGATTTTCATCGGTGATACGCCTAACGACGTTCGCTGCGCCAACGCTATCGGCGCTCCCTGCCTGATTATTTTGGAAGGCTCCGGCTATAAGCCTGAGGATTTTGCCGAGGTTAAGCCTTGGAAGATTATCGACTGTCTGCCGGATGATCCCAAGCAGCTGGAGCTTCTGCTGGACGAAGCAGAAAGCTATACAGGAGGCCAAAATGCGTAATAATATTTTCAAGACTTTGCTTACGCTCCTGGCTATCGGCATCAGCAGCACAGCTTTTGCATACAGCAACAGTGATTTGCATGCGGTACTGAACGGAGCAAGCTGCCCCGGCGGCGACCTTTCCGGTGCCGATTTATCGGGAATGGATTTATCCGGCCGCGATTTTACCAACACCGATTTTACGGAAGCACGTCTTGATGCTACCAAGCTGGACAAAGCCAAGCTGCAGGATGCCTGCTTTCAAAGCGCACTGCTGCCCAACGCCAGTCTGCGCGGTGCTGATTTGGCATATGCCAACTTCCGCTATGCCAATGCCTCCGGCAGCGATTTTACCAACGCCAGCCTGCAGGGAGCATATCTTAATCGTTGCCAGCTGCGTGGCGCACATCTGCTGAACGCTAATCTGCAGCAGGTCAAAGCGCAGGAGGCTTCTATGGACGGCGTGCAGGCCGACTATGCCGACTTCAGCTTCGCCAACCTGCCCTACAGCTGGCTGCGCCGTGCCAGCCTGAAAAACACAATTTTTCATGGCGCTAACCTGTACAGCTCCCATCTGGAGCGCAGCGACCTGACGGAAGCAGACCTGCGCAGCAGCAAGCTGGGCCACAGCAATTTGAACAACAGCAAGCTGGACAAGGCGCTGCTGGACAAAGCATTTTTGGAATACGCTGACCTGCGCGGTGCGGACATGAACTATACGCAATTCGGCACAGCATTTTTGGATAATGCAAAATTGGATAAATAAATATAACCCACTCAGCAAAAAAGCTCCGGCAACCGCCGGAGCTTTTTTTGCGCAACTAATCAGGAATAATCCTGTTTATTAATCGTCAGTCCTGAGGATAAAACCCAGAAGGAGCATAACTGAGATTAATCATAATATTTTTCACTTGTGTATAGTGGTTCAAAATCATCTTGTGAGTTTCACGGCCGATGCCGGAGGTTTTGTAGCCGCCGAAGGGAGAATGCTCCGGAATCTGGTTATAGGTGTTCACCCACATACGGCCAGTTTCCACGTTGCGTGCTACACGGATAGCCTTGTTGATATCCTTAGTCCAGACAGCACCGCCAAGACCGTATTCACTGTCATTAGCCATAGCCACAACCTCGTCCTCATCGTGGAATTTGATAACTACGGCAACAGGTCCGAAGATTTCCTCCTGCGCCACACGCATATCGTTGGTCACATCGGTAATCAGCGTAGGCTTCATAAATGCGCCCTTAGCCAGCTCGCCCTCGGTAAAGCGTTCACCGCCGCAGGCAATAGTAGCGCCCTCTTGCTTAGCAATTTCAACATAGCTCAGGATTTTCTTGATCTGGGTTTCGTTAATCTGAGAACCCATCTGAGTATCATCATGCCACGGCAGGCCCACCTTAACCTTGTTGAAGGCTTTGACTAAGGCCGGTACGAATTTATCATAAATGGTATCCTGCACAAAGATACGGCTGCCTGCACAGCAAACCTGACCTTGATTAAAAAGAATACCTAATTGAGCGCCGTCGATGGCCTGATCAAAATCGCAGTCATCAAAATAAATGTTGGCACTCTTGCCGCCCAGCTCCAATGTTGCCGGGATAATGCGTTCTGCCGCAGCCAAGCCTACGTTGCGGCCAACCTCGGTGCTGCCGGTGAAGGCCAGCTTGGCAAAGTTCTTATGCTCCAGCATATATTGACCGGTTTTGCTGCCTGCACCGGTAATAACATTGAACACGCCTGCAGGCAGTACGCCGTCAATCAGACGGGCAAATTCCAGAATGGAAAGGCTTGCTTCCTTAGAAGGCTTCAGCACAGTGCAATCGCCTGCTGCCAGCACCGGCGCCAGCTTCCATGCTGCCATCAGGAACGGGAAGTTCCACGGAATAATCTGACCAACTACGCCGATAGGCTCACGCAGGATAATAGACAGGAACTGCTCGTTAAGTACGGAAGCCTGACCTTCCTCTGCTAAAATGCAGCCGGCAAAATAACGGAAATGCTCCGCTGCCATCGGAATATCCACGTTCATGGTTTCACGAATCGGCTTGCCGTTATCCATGCTTTCTACCATTGCCAGATGTTCTTTGTTAGCATCAATAATATCAGCAATTTTATTCAGCAGAGCGGCACGCTGTGCCGGAGTAGTCTTTTTCCAGGTTTTGAAGGCTTCCCAGGCTGCTGCGGAGGCTGCCTCTACATCCTCGCGGCTGCCTTGGGCGCAAACTGCCAGATGGCTGCCGTCGGCAGGGCTTTCTGCATTATAGGTTGCGCCGTCGGATGCGTTGCGCCACTGTCCGTTAATGTATAAACCATATTGTGCTTGTAATTTTACTTTTTCCATAATAATGATAATCCTCCTCATTTGGCTCTTGCCCTTCACGCCGTTGTGACGGGACTTGTTTTTGCGATGTCACTATTGTATAATCAAAATGGTTCTATTAAAAGAATCAAAAAGCAAAAATATTTTAGAACCAAGGAGAAACAACACCTATGTTAACATATGACTTAGATAAACGCGGCAGCACACCGCTCTATGATTACTTATACCAATGCATCCGTCAGGATATCATCAGCGGCAGACTGCAGGCAGGCGAACGCTTACCCTCCAAGCGCACGCTGGCACAGCATCTGAGCGTAGGCATCATCACCGTGGCCAACGCTTACGCCCAGCTGGCGGTAGAAGGCTACATCACCTCGCGTGAAAAGAAGGGCTACTTCGTAGAAGACGTCAGCAGCTACCGCGTGCGTCGTAAGACTGCAGCAGCAATGCTGCCGGAGGCAGCGGAGCGCGAATACTTTGCCGACTTCAAGGCCAACCGCATCAGCCTGCAAAACTTTCCGTTGGCGACCTGGACACGCCTGATGCGCGAAACGCTTTCCGTACACAACGAAGAGCTGCTCAAAACCGTTCCCTACAAAGGTGTCTACGAGCTGCGCAAGGCTATTGCCGCCTACTTGGCACACAACCGCGCTATGCAGGTTGACCCATCGCAGATAATCATCGGCGCCGGTACGGAATATCTTTACGGCCGCCTGCTGCAGATGTTCGGCCACGCCTGCACCTTCGCCATCGAAGAACCGGGTTATAAAAAATTTGCCTCCATCTCCGCCAGCTTCGGCAACCCTTGGAAATATATTCCTATTGACGACAATGGCCTGATGATTGACAAGCTGGAGGAAAGCGGTGCCGACGTAGTACACCTTTCCCCCGCCAACCACTTCCCCACCGGCATTGTCATGCCAGTAACGCGCAGACTGGAGCTGTTTGAATGGGTTAACCGCATCCGCAAGCGCTATATAATTGAAGATGATTACGACAGCGAATTCCGTTACACCGGTCGCTTTATCCTGCCGCTGTACGCGCAGGATACGCAAAGCCGTGTCATCTATATGAACACCTTCTCCAAAAGCCTTGTGCCCTCGCTGCGCATCAGCTACATGGTGCTGCCTCCGCGCCTACTGGAGCGCTATGAACAGACCATGAGCTTTTACAGCTGCACCGTATCCAGCTTCGAGCAGTATACGCTGGCACGCTTTATTTCCGAAGGCTATTTTGAACGCCACATCAACAAAATGAAAAACTACTACCGCGAGCAGCGCCACAAAATTCTGGCTGCCATCCACTCCTCGCCGCTGGCCGCTGTTTCGCAGATTACCGAACGCAACGCCGGTACGCATTTTGTACTGCATATCAACACCAAACTGACGGAAGCAGAAGTGCGCAAGGCAGCACTGGCAGCAGATATGTGCCTTTCCTTCTATTCCGATTACAGTCATAACACCGAAGAAAATAACGGCTGCACGCTTGTTATCAATTACGCTGCCATCGAGGCAGATAAAATCGCCGCAGTAATAGAAAGATTAAGCAGCCTGTTCCCCGAATGCAACCAGATAAGCTGAATAAATACAGACCAGATTTAAGCGCACACTAAAAAAGCATGCACCGCTTTACTTTGTATCTCAACAGGACATCCAGTATTATTGGTACACAGCAAGCAATGCATGCTTTTTGCTTTAATTTTTACAGCTCGATTTTCTGTACGTTGGCAATAGCCTCTTTGGCTTCGGCAATAATACGCTCCATAACATCCTTGCAGGGCAGAATATCATTCAGCACGTTCAGGCTCTGACCGCACATAATGGTACCGTTGGTAACATCACCTTCCACAAGACCTCTGCGGTTGGTGCCTGTACCCATCGCCATCAACTCCTCTTTGGGAGCACCGGCAATTTCACGCGCGGTATAAGCATCGGTAAAGGCATTGGAAAGGCAGCGTACACCAAGATTACGGCTGTAGCCGGTTGCTACGCTGTCAGTATCGGTTGCTTTGACAATAGCCTCCTTAGCAGCAGGATTAGCCGGACATTCCTCAGTCAGCAGGAAACGGCTGCCCATCTGCACACCTGCAGCGCCCATCAGCAAAGCTGCAGCCAGCGCACGACCGTCGCTGATACCGCCTGCAACAAGCACCGGAACAGATTTAATCTGCGGCAGTACGTTTTCCATCAGCGCCATAGTAGTCTGCTTGCCGATGTGACCACCGGCCTCCATACCTTCAATAACCATAGCGTCAGCGCCTGCAGCTTCAATGCGCTTTGCCAGCTTAACATTAGGCACTACCGGAATAACCTTGATGCCTGCAGCATGAAAAGCAGGAATATGCGGTACAGGGTTGCCTGCACCCAAGGTAACAAAGGCTACCTTTTCCTCGCACAGCATAGCAATGATTTCCGCAATGTTAGGAGCCATCAGCATAACGTTAACGCCGAAGGGCTTGTCGGTCAGAGATTTTGCCTTGCGCACCTCGTCACGTGTCCATTCCACAGTGCGGCCGCCGCTGCCGATGATACCGGCACCACCGGCGTTGGAAACTGCTGCAGCCAGCACAGCGTCACTCGTCCACGCCATACCACCCTGGATAACAGGATATTTTATACCTAAGAGCTCAGTTAATTTAGTTTTCATGATAATCACCTCGCAACAATTTTACACGCCTATTATATACTATTCTCCACGCAGTAATCGTGAATTATTTTTAAACTTTAGCAAGTTTGTAAAGATTGTAACTATGATACACCTTTTAGCCCTTATGATTACACTGAATTGTAGTTTTTTGTCCATAAAATTTGACATCAGCCTATAAAAAATGTAAAATTTTATAGTATCCTGAAATGGTTCAGGACTGTTGTTTTTTTATTGAAACCGTATAGGCTGCAATAAAAAGCATTAAGGTCGAGGCGACTTGATGTATACGGTGCTTTATCAGCAGCCAGTACGGTAGTAGTTATTACTTAAGGGAAAGAGGTCAAAGAAACATGCGCAGTACACAAGTAAAAAAAGGATCAACCCGCGCAGCCCATCGCTCTCTGTTCTATGCAATGGGTTATACTGAAGAAGAATTAAAGAAACCGTTAATCGGCATCTGCTGTGCCGCTAACGAAATCATTCCGGGACATATGCATCTGGATACCATCGCCAAAGCAGCCAAATACGGCGTGCTGGAAGCTGGCGGTACTCCGATTGAGTTCCCGGCTATCGGCATCTGCGATGGCATCGCCATGGGCCATGACGGTATGAAATACCCGCTGGCAAGCCGTGAGCTGGTTGCGGACAGCATTGAAGCTGTTGCCAACGGCCATGCGTTTGACGGCTTAATCCTGATTCCGAACTGTGATAAAATCGTTCCCGGCATGCTGATGGCAGCAGCTCGTCTGAACATCCCGACCGTTGTTGTCAGCGGCGGTCCGATGCTGCCCGGTCGTTACCATGGCAAAGATATCAGCGTATCTACTGTATTTGAAGCTGCCGGCCGTTTTGAGTCCGGTCAGATTGATAAAGCAGAGCTCAGAGAAATCGAGCATTGTGCCTGCCCCGGCTGCGGCAGCTGCTCCGGTCTGTTCACTGCAAATACCATGAACTGCCTGACCGAGGTTCTTGGCATGGGCCTGCCTGGCAACGGCACTATCCCCGCTGCTTACAACGGCAAGCGTATTGCTTTGGCTAAGCATGCAGGCATGGCTGTTATGCGTCTGTTGGAGGAAAACGTTCTGCCTCGCGACATTATGACGCTCAACGCCTTCAAGAATGCTATTACTGTTGACATGGCCATCGGCGGCAGCTCCAACACTGCGCTGCATCTGCCGGCCATCGCTCACGAAGCAGGCATCGACCTGCCGTTGGAGCTGTTCGATAAAATCTCCAAGAAAACTCCGTACCTCACTAAGATGAGCCCTGGTGGCAGCCACCACATCGTTGATTTGAATGAAGCTGGCGGCATTCCTGCTGTAATGCACGAGCTTGACCGTCTGAAGCTGATTAAAAAATCCTGCCAGACTGTCAGCGGCAAAACTGTCGGCCAGATTATCAAAAATGCGGAAATCCTGCGTCCTGAGGTTATTCACAGCGTAGAAAATCCGTACAACAAAACCGGCGGCATCGCTGTTCTGAAGGGCAACATTGCTCCGGAATGCAGCGTTGTCAAGGAGAGTGCGGTTGATCCTTCCATGAAGGTCTTCAGCGGTCCGGCTAAGGTTTATAATTCCGAGGACGAAGCTATTGCTGCAATTTGCGCACAAAAGGTTGTTTCCGGTGACGTTGTAGTTATCCGCTACGAAGGCCCGAAGGGCGGCCCCGGCATGCGCGAGATGCTGAACCCGACCTCCGTACTGGCAGGCATGGGCCACGACAAGGACGTTGCGCTGCTTACCGACGGACGTTTCAGCGGTGCTACCCGCGGTGCCTGCATCGGTCATATTTCTCCGGAAGCACGCGAGGGCGGTAATATCGCGTTGATTGAAAACGGCGATATCATTGAAATTGATATTCCTAACCGTACCCTGAACGTTAAGCTGAGCGACGAAGAGCTGGCTGAACGCCGTAAGAACTGGGTTTGCCCGCCGCCGAAGGTTAAGAGCGGTTACCTGGCACGCTATGCTGCTTTGGTTACCTCCGCTGCTACTGGCGCTGTGCTGAAGGTTCCCGGTCAGGACTAAAAAAATTATATAAGCTGAAAAAGCAACTCCCCATCTTTCTTACCGCAAGGTAAGACGGATGGGGAGTTTTTGTATAAGAAAAACCGTTGCGCCAAATAGCACAACGGTTGATTATTAATACTCAATTTTGCTCCAGCAGATAAACATCGCTGATTTCCTTTACTGTACGCACATTATCCGGCAACGGGCCTGCCTTCTGTACGCGACGATATTCCAAACCGCGAACCAGCAGATATTTTTTGCTTCCGTCACGCAGCGCATCGGATAAAGCACCTGTCTGCGGAATCATTTCGATACCGGGCTTGCCTGCATAATACATAAAGCCGGGGCGCAGGAACTTGTCAACATAAACAGGCGTCTGCTGCTCACATTGCTCCTTATATACACTGCTCATAGTTTTTACACTGAAGCGGTCGGCAATCACCGGCAGAACAAAGGCAAAGGCCACGCACATCGTCACCGCGCCAATCATCACATGCAGCCAGGAGGCCAGCTCGATATCGCGATAATACAGCAGCGCAAAGACTGCCGCTGCACCCAAAAGCAGTGTCAGCACGCCCAGCATCACCAGGCTGAAGTCAGCCTCCGGCAGATACTGCGCACCGACAATCCAGCCAATGCCGAGCAGGACAAACATAATACCGCTGCCTGCCGCCCAACCGTAAAAGGTTGTGTTATGACGCAGTCTGCTTTGCATTCGCGCTATATTCCAGCCGATTATTACCGCCATAGCAGGGAACAACGGCAGAATATAGGATACGAGCTTCGTTTTACAGATAGTAAAGAACAGCAGCACGAAAATCCACCAAACGTGGAAGAACAGCAGCTTACGCATATCATCTATACGGCTTTCGCTGACAGATGCTTTAGCAGCCTGCCACAGCATACCTGTCCATGGGAACAAGCCTAAAATTATTACAGGAAAATAATACCAGAAGGTCACGCGGTTGGCATGCTCAGCCGTCGTAAAGCGCGTTATATTGTGAAAGCCCAGGAAAGTATTGATAAATTCCATGCCATGCACGGTATACATAGCGTAATACCAAGGTGATGCGATGAGAAAATACAGCAGCAGCCCACGAATAACATGCATACGCAAAATCTCACGCAGCTGGCCCATAACCACCAGATACAGAAAAATTATCGCACCCGGGAATACGATACCGATAGGACCTTTGGTAACAGTAGCCAGCGCCATGCACACATACATCAGCCAATAACGCTTATGGATAAAGCTCAGCAACGCACCTGTCATAAAAAATAGCAGCGTTGTGTCTGTCACCGCCGCCTTGCCCATATAGAAAAATTCTACACAGCTTGTAAGAATCATCGCAGACCAAAAGCCTGCACGTTCATTAAACAGCCTTGTGATACCTACATACATCATCACAGAGGTACCGCAGGCCATCAATGCCGCAGGAAAGCGGGCCGCAAATTCGCTGTCACCGAAAAGAAACTGAGCAACAGCAACCAGCCAATAATACATAGGCGGCTTATCATACCAGAAATTGCCAAAAATTCTCGGTGACAAAAAATCACCGGCAGCCAGCATCTCTCTTGCTGTTTCCGCATATACCGGTTCATCCGGATCCAGCAGCGGAATGCTGCCGATACCGAACATAATCATAAATAACGCAGTGCCTGCTACGATAAGCAGGCTGTTTTTTTCAATCTGATTCATCAGTTTCCATCCCTCAAAATAATTTCAAAATTCATATGCCAACTACTCATTTTTCTTACCCTCAGTAGTTTTACTTTTTAGCGATGCCATATTCAGCACATCGCTGCCAAAAGCTCTGATTGTTACTACCGCTCCCAGCATAAAGGGCAGATATTCTGCCGTAAAGCGCCAGAGAACTGCCATAATGCCTTCAACACCGTTAGGCAGGATATTGGAAAACAGCACCAAGAAGCCTGCTTCCGCTACACCACTGCCACCGGGAGTAGGCGAAAAATAAAGTATTAAATTCAGCAGCACCATGCGTCCCATTACCTGCTGCAAATCAAAATCAATATTCAGACCGGTAAAATAAGCAGGCACAGTGGCATAAATAAAGAGCAGGCTCACACCGGATTCGATAAACGCACGGAAAACCATCTTCGGATGCTTGCCCATAACTACAACGGCGTTCTTGAACTCGTTATACCAGATAAAGCAATTACGCTGCGTAGTAAACGAAAGCTTGCGGGTAAACCACATAATCGCCCGCTCCGGATAACGTGTTTGCAGCAAGGAAATTACGATTATCGGCAGTGATATAAACAGCACCGAAAGAATCGTCAGCACCGACGCAGGCATCCATTTTACTATATCCTCATCGCTGTGCAGCACCACAGGCACCAGCAGTATAAGAAAGATAATGGACATGACCGTGCGCACCAAAATTACTACCGTAGATTTAGCGACAGGCACCCCGGCCTTACGCATAAACATAACCTGAGCAATAGCGCCGCCGCTGGCACCCGGCGTTACCAACGCCAAAAAGTAGTTGCTCAGAACTACATTCACTATCTGATGAAAGGTCAGCTTCTCGTCCGTCACCGAAGCCAGGGTTATCAAACGCAGGCCGTCAAAAATCAAGCCTATCGCAAGGCATGACAAAGCCAGCAGAATACAGCGAGGCTCGAACATCGTCAGGTATTCCAAGGTCCGTATATCAAATGTAAAATAAATAACCGCCGCCGAAATCAGCAGGACAAAGCCAAAAAGCAGACCTAGGCGGAACAATAATTTTTTATTCATCTAGCAGACTCCAAATGAGCTTATTTTTTAGTACAAGAGCTTTAGCAGGCCGTAAAATTAACAGGCTGAATATGCTCCTGCTCCAACAGCTTTTTATTGCCGCTGTCAAGGTACGCCTGCAGCTCCTCCTGCCAATGATATTGCCAGGGAAATATTTTGCCCAAGCCAGCAGAATCAAGACCGGGATGAGTCATCAGCTCGCTTACGCCATCCGGAAGCTGACGCAGGATATTGCCTACCAGCTCCGCATTCAGATGACCGCCCGCCAGCATGCCGAAGAAATGCTGCGGATGCTTTAGCCCAAGGCTGTCGGCGCGCTGCGCCGCCATCTGAGCACAAAAGCTGAGCCCGCTGCGTCCGATCATTCTGCCGATACCTGTATGAAAGCCGCCGGTAAAGGTATAGGCCTCCTTAGGTATACGTACCCTTATAATATTATACTCATTACAGAGCTTTAATACAAGTGCATTAATTCCCGGCAGCACATGGGTATGCTGATGACTGTCGATATGCGTAATGTTTATTTGGGACTCCAGCGCCCTTTCGATTTGCGCGCGCAGCTCCGCTTCCAGCTCACTGCGCTTAATGCTGCCGCTATAAAAGCGCTTGGCAAAGGCAACGTAATCCGGCAAAAACAGTCCCTGCTCATCCAAAAGGCTGCTGACCTTCGCTGCAGGCAACACCGGCGCCACACTGCCGACAAGCGTCAGATGCACACCTATACCGAGCTGAGGATTTTCCTGCGCCAGCTTTACTGCCTCCTGCCAGCAGGTAGCACTGGGCATCAGCGAGGTGCTGGTAATAAAGCCTTCCTTGTAGCCCTTGATAATACCTGCGTTAATCAAAGGATGCAGACCGAAATCATCTGCATTAACAATTAGTTTTTTCATAATCTCTACACTCTTTTGTAATTGGCAAAGTGCAGCTTTACATATTCACGCAAAGCATCCTTGCCGTATTTTTCTGCTAAGCGGCGGGCGCAAGCCGTTACCTGCTCGCCGCCGCCCTTCGGCAGCTCGCCTACGCCGGCCTGCTGCGCCAGCTCGTCCATCGTCCGCAAGAAGCGGGCGCGGGCCAGCACCGAGGCAGCAGCAACCGCCAGGTTGCTTTCTGCCTTAGGCTGCTGACGCACGCTGCAGCCCGGAAAGCGCTGCTGCAAAGCCTTTAAGTTTACCGTAGACTGAGTGAACTGGTCAATCAATGCGCTGTGACAATCCTTTTGCCTCTCCAGCACCTGACTTAGTGCCGCCACATGTCCGTAGCCTAAAAGCTGGTTGAGCTTGCCGCCGGCGGCAGCCACCTGCTCATAGCGCAGATTATAAATCTTCGGCTTCAGCTCCAGTACGCTGAAATCAACAACCGTAGACTTGATAACATCCTCCAGCTCAAGGATTTTTTTATCAGTCAGCAACTTGCAGTCCTTAACGCCTGCAGCCTGCAGCTTCGCTGCAGTGGTGCTGTCCACTACCGTGGCCGCCACAACCAGGCTGCCGAAGAAATCACCCTTACCGGATTCATCACTGCCTGCCCACAGACCGTTGCTTACTGTTGCTCCTGCTGCTGCAGGCTGCAGCTCATCAGACGCAGGCTGCACTTCTTCAAGCAGCAGCATTAATCTTTGCTTTAAGGCGCTGTCGCCGTTATAAACATGCGTCAGTCCTTTTTTACCGTTATATATATTCACGGATGCCTTGGCCTCACAAAACTGCACTGCAATCTGCTGGCCATAATTAATCGGCTTATCCTTAACAATACTGAAACCATCCTGACGGATTTTTTCTGCAGCCTCTGCCAGATAATCGGCAAAGGCCTTAGGTGTCAACTGTTTCACGCCTATTCTCCTCTTTGCACATAGTTTTTCGCCTTCCACTCCTCAAAGAGCAGATAAATCAACGGAACAACCACCAGCGTCAGCAAGGTGGAGGTTGTTAAGCCGCCAATCAGCACCACGCCCATAGACTGACGCAGCTCCGCACCCTCGCCGATGCCCAAAGCAATCGGCAGCATACCGAGTATCGTAGACAATGTTGTCATCAGAATAGGACGCAGACGCAGCGAGCAGGCTAAAAGCACCGCCTCGCGAATAGACATGCCCTTTTCGCGCTCCTGGTTGGCATAGTCAATCAGCAGAATTGCATTTTTGGTAACCAAGCCCAAAAGCATCGTAAAGCCAATCATGCTCATCATGTTCGCCGTCTGTCCTGCAACAAGCAGGCCCAGGATAGCGCCGATAATCGCAAATGGCAGTGATACCATGATAATCAGCGGCTGCGAAAAGCTTTCGAACTGCGCTGCCAATACCATGTATACTACAACTATGGCCAAAATAACGGCCTTATAAACCTCTTTAAAGGAGCGTGCCATATTATCGGCCTGACCAATCATCTTATAGTTATATCCCGGCGGCAAATTCAGCTCAGGAATATATTCGTTACGCACCTTGCTGATTAAATCACCGGGCGAAATACCTACTGTGTTGGCATAAACAACGATCTGACGCTGCTTATCCTCACGCTCAATGCGTGTAGGACCGCTGCCGTAGCGCACATCTGCAATATCACCCAAGCGGATAAACTGACCTGCGGAGGAAGAAATGCGCAGGTTCATAACATCATTGATATTAGTGCGCTGACTTTGCTCCAGCTGCAAAATAATATCATAGTCATTGTCACCGATGGTATAGCTGTTGCTGGTGCTTTTGCCCATAATAGCCATTTCGATAACCTTGCCGACCTCCGTAGCATCAAGACCGAATTCACTGGCCTTGGCGTGGTCCAGTTTGACCACGATTTCCGGCTGCTCTTCCGAATCGGATATATCAACGTCGGTCGCACCCTCAGTCCGGCGTATCATATCTGCCAACTGCTGAGCGTAATTTTTCAACTCCTTGATATTGCTGCCGCGCAGACCGATCTGCACCGGACGGCTGTCACCGCGGCCGCCGCCCTGGTTTGATACAACGGTAACCTTCAGGCCTTCAACATTTTGGAAGCGTCCGCGCAAATCATCCATAATCTGCTGCATGCTGCGTTCACGCTCATTGCTTGGCTTCAGGCGGATATCCAACGATCCCTGGTTAACAGGATTACGGCCGTTGCCGATATTAAGCGCCACGATTTTGACCTCCGGCAGCTGCGAAATCTCCTGCTGCAGCGGCTTGGCCAGCTCTACAGTTTTCTGCAGACTGGTGCCGATGGGCGCTTTAACATTGACGCTGAATTCACCCGAATCATATGTAGGTTGGAATTCCGTGCCCACAAATGGAAGCAGCAGCAAATTCAGCAACAGCGAAATGATACCTACGGCAACAACCTTCTTAGGTCTTTCCAAAGCCCAGGCCATTAAGCTGTCATACATTTCACGCACGGACTGAAAGCCTGCTTCAAATTTATCGAGAGCCCTCTGCACAAAATGCGTGCGCTCCTTGCTGCTCTGCTCCTCGGTTTCTGCCTTAATCCAATACGCCGAAACCATTGGCGTAAGCGAAAAGGCTACGATAGTAGAGAACGCTACCGCAAAAGCAACCGTCAGACCGAACTGCTTGAAGAACTGGCCGATGGTTTCACCCATATTGCCGATAGGCACAAATACAGCCATTAAGCTCAGGGACGTCGCCAAAATTGCCAGCGTCAGCTCCTCCGTCGCTTCCTTGGCCGCCACAAACGGCGTCTGCCCCATCTCAATATGACGGAAAATATTTTCAATTACTACAATCGCATCGTCAATCAAAATGCCGACTGCCAGGCTCAAAGCCATCAGCGACATATTATTCAGCGTAAAGCCCATAACCTTCATCATGAAGAAGGTGGCGATAATAGACGTAGGAATACAAAGGCCGCCGATAATTGTTGCACGGAAATTGCGCAGGAATAGATATGTTATCAAAAGCGCCAGAAAACCGCCGAACAGAATTGCATTCCACACATCCGCAATGTTATCGCGGATATAGTTGGACTGGTCGCGCACCTTATCAACGATAATATCCGGAGGCAGATTGCTGTGCTTCAGCTCCTCCATCTTGGCATTGACATTATCGGTAACATCAACAGTATTAGTTTTGGACTGCTTACGCACAAAGGTCATAACACAGGGAACGCCGTTAGCGCTGGCAAAGGTATCCTCATCCTCCCAGGAATCAAGCACATCGGCAATTTCACTGATATAAACAGGGCGTCCATTATGATTAGCAACTACCACCTGCTTAATATCATTGATATTGTTATACTTGCCCAAGGTACGCACAGTGATTTCCATAGCGTCATTTTTTGCCTTGCCGCCGGGAGTATTATAGTTGTTGGCGTTCAGCTTACTACGCACTGTCTGATAGGCAATACCATATTCCGCCAGCTTTTCCGGCTTCAGCACAATGCGGATAGCACGCTGGCTGGCACCGACAACGGTAACCTCGGAAACACCCTCCACCATCTGCAGCTCATCCTTGATATTATCCTCCACAATGCGGCGGATTTCGCCACGGCTGCGCGAAGGCGAAGCAAAGGTATAGGCTACGATAGCGCGGGAGTTGAGGTCTACCGTCTGCGTTACAGGCTCATCAATATCATCCGGCAAAGCCTTGCGCACGCTGGCAACCTTTTCACGCACCTCACTGGCCTTCACCTGCGGGTCTACACCGATATTAAATTCCAGAACAGTTTCACTGTAGCCTTCAAGCACAGTTGAAGACAGCGTCTTGATACCCGAAACCTGGCTTACGCGGTTCTCAATCGGCTTAGTAACCAGCGTTTCCATTTCCTGCGGCGAAGCACCGCTGTAGGTAACACGCACGCTGACAATAGGCAAATCAACGTCAGGATTCAAATCGACACCGATTTCCGGATAGCAGCGGATACCGAACACTACCAACAGCAAAATAAACATGGTGGTAAAGACCGGCCGCTTGATAAATGTTCCAATCATCGTTATTTACCAGCCTTTTTCAAATCTATCTTGCTGCCTTCACGCAGCTTGTTATGTCCTTCGATAACAATAGTATCCTTTTCATCCAGTCCGCTCACTATTTCAGCCAGCTTATCATTCGTATAACCGACATTCAGCACACGACGCTGTACAACGCCTTTATCATCAACAACAAATACCGTCTGCTGGTCATCACGCATCACAATAGCCTGCACCGGAATAGTCAGCACATCAGCTTTAGGTGAAGCTGTAAGCGTAACGTTGGCATAGACGCCGGCTAAAAGACCTTCGCTGTTATCCACGCTCACCTCTGCCGCAAAGGTATGCGCCGGCAAATCCGCAACCGGAGCAATGCGGGTAATTTTACCTATCAGCTTTTTACCGGGATAAGCAGGCAGAGTAATGCTTGCTTCATTGCCGACATGTACACCGGCAATCTGGCCTTCGGGAATATGAATCGTAGTTTTCAGCATAGAGATATCAGCAACGGCAAAAATAGGCGTACCTGCCTTTGCATAGTAGCCCTCCTGATAATAACGCTTGGCAATAATACCGTCAGCAGGCGCTGTCAGCACCGTGCCCTCGGATTTAGACTCCATCGCCCGCATGCTGCCTCTGGCAGCCTCCAGCTTGGCAGCAGCATTATCACGCGCAAAGCGGTAATCATCTACCACCTGCTGCGAAACCGCACCCGTAGCATATAGCTTTTCATAGCGCTGCAAATCCGTTTCCGCCTTGCGCAAGTTTGTCTGTGCATCAAGAAAGCTGCCCTTGGCACTTAACAGATTAGCATCTGTATCAGCCTGCTCCAAAATTGCCAGCACCTGTCCTCGGCTCACACGGTCACCCTCACGGACATAAACCTTTTCCAAGCGTCCGTCCACCTTAGCGGCAACCTCTGCCTGCCATTCCGGGTCCAGACTGCCGGAAAAGCTCAGACTCGGGACAATCGTCTGCCTTACGGGGTGAGCAGTAACGACCGCCACATTGCGTACCTGCGACAGCTTAGCAGCACGCGCCTTATCAGCCTGGATATTGCTGTAAATACGGTAGCCGATAATTACGCATACCGCAAGCAGCAGGCCAAGCGCTATCTTAACCTTGCGATTCTGTAAATTCACTTTCTTTCCTCCCTGCACCATGCCCTTGGGTTAATTATAATGGGGTAAGTTTAAATTCAGCTGAGTTTATCGTGGACAAATTATAGTTATAGATAATAATATTATACCTCTTATCAAGAGAAGTTAGCAAGTGCAAAGCCGCCGGCAGGCATAGAAAAAGCACGCTGCGGACAGCGTGCTTTCGACAGTTTTAAATTAAGCTTACAGGCCTGCCTGCTCGCGCAGTGCAGCAGCCTTTTCAGTATGCTCCCACGGCAGATCTACATCGGTACGGCCGAAATGACCATAAGCAGCAGTCTGCTTGTAGATAGGACGCAGCAAATCCAGCTCACGGATAATGCCGGTCGGGCTCAGGGAGAAGTTTTTGCGAACCAGCTCAGCAATCTTGTCTTCGCTGATTTTGCCGGTGCCGAAGGTTTCAACCAGAACGGAAACCGGATGTGCTACGCCGATAGCGTATGCCAATTGGATTTCGCATTTATCTGCTAAACCTGCGGCAACGATGTTTTTAGCAACGTGACGTGCAGCATAAGCAGCACTGCGGTCAACCTTAGATGGGTCCTTGCCGCTGAAAGCACCGCCGCCATGACGAGCCATACCGCCATAGGTGTCAACGATGATTTTACGGCCGGTCAGACCAGCGTCACCTTGAGGACCGCCGATAACGAAACGGCCAGTCGGGTTGATATAGTATTTGGTTTCCGCATCCAGCATTTCTGCGGGAACAATCGGTGCAATAACCTTTTCGATAATATCTTTGCGAATCTGCTCGTTGGAAACTTCCGGTGCATGTTGGGAAGAAATAACGATAGTATCTACACGAACAGGTTTGCCGTCATCATATTCAACGGTAACCTGAGTTTTGCCGTCCGGACGCAGGTAAGGCAGCACGCCTTCCTTACGAACCTTGGTCAGCTGCAGAGCCAGCTTGTTAGCCAGATATGCAGGCATCGGCATGTAGCTTTCGGTTTCGTTGGTTGCATAACCGAACATCATACCTTGGTCGCCGGCACCGGTTTCTTCCTCAGCAGCCTGACCTTCCTTAGCCTCCAGTGCTTTATCAACGCCCATAGCGATATCAGGGGACTGCTCGTCGATAGAAATCAGCACGCCGCAGGTGTTGCCGTCAAAGCCGAATTTAGCACGGTTGTAGCCGATGTTGTTGATGGTTTCGCGGGCAATGTGTGCGATATCAACATAGCATTGGGTAGAAATTTCACCGAAAATGTGAACCTGACCGGTAGTAACGATAGTTTCGCAAGCAACACGGCCTTTAGGATCTTGAGCCAGGATGGCATCAAGCACAGCATCGGAAATTTGGTCTGCTATTTTATCGGGATGACCTTCGGTAACGGATTCGGAAGTAAATAATTTTCTCATTGGTAGCTCCTTTCATAAATAAAAAACGTTGTTGAGAGTGTTTAGATGGTATAAGAAAAGGCGTTCTCATTATGAGAACGCCTTAAATTATTACTCTTAGCATTCTCATCTTACAGATAAACTGCAGGACTTAGCACCGTTTTACAGCTGTCACACTGCAATGGTTGCTGCGACTTCACAGGGCCATTCCCTCCATCGCTCTTGATGAGTTGTATTAAATTGGTTACAGATGCCATTATATAACAAAATCAAGATAATGACAAGTACTTTTTTTGCGAAAAATATGTAAAATCACATTTTCCGCAACTGCTGATACTAAATAGAATTTAATTCTATTATACATAGAGTCATAATGCATACGTAGCCTTGCAATCCCTACTCCAAAGAGCGCGGAGAAGGCTGCAGATGCTATATGATTGCGACGATGGCGTACTTCTAGTACGTCGAGGAGCGGTCATGGCGCAGATGCGGTCTTATACGCGCTCTCTACGAATACGCAACGCCTCATCCAAAATACGGTTCGCCACATCAACCTTCGGCATCTGCTCCAGCTCGCATACATCGCCGTTGGCATAAAGGAACTTAACGATATTGGTATCGGAATTGAAACCGGCACCGGCAGCCGTAACATCGTTGGCTACAATCATATCAAGATTCTTCTTGACTACCTTTTCGCGGGCATTAGCCAGCAGATTTTGCGTTTCTGCAGCAAAGCCAACCAAAACCTGATGCGTTTTCTTGGCCCCCAAGGTTTTGAGGATGTCCGGATTCTTATCCATAACGACAGTCAGAGCGTCATCGTTTTTCTTCTTAATCTTTTGGTCTGCCACATCACGCGGACGGTAATCGGCAACTGCTGCTGCCTTGATAACGATATCTACGCCATCGTAGGCTGCAAGGCAGGCCTCCAGCATTTCATTGGTCGATTCAACCTGCACTGCCTTCACATTAGGCGGTACGGCAAGAGCGGAAGGACCGCTGATAAGCAGTACCTCGGCACCGCGCTCGGCAGCCATCTGAGCTACGGCATAGCCCATCTTGCCGCTGGAACGGTTGCCGACAAAGCGGACAGGGTCAATCGGTTCACGTGTACCTGCTGCGGTAACGAGTACCTTCAGGCCACGCAGGTCTCCCTCACGGCCGGCAAAAAAGCTGCTCATAAACTCCACAATCTGCTGCGGCTCCGGCAGACGGCCGGGGCCGCTGGTGCCGCAGGCAAGATGTCCGGAAGCAGGCGGCATTACAGTAATACCGCGGCTTTGCAGCTTAGCGATATTTTCCTGAGTTGCAGCATTAAGATACATACCGGTATTCATTGCGGGGCAAACAACTATCGGTGCCTGAGCTGCCAAAAGCGTAGTGCTCAGCAGATCATCCGCAATGCCATATGTCATTTTAGCCAGAATATTAGCGGTAGCAGGCGCAACTAAGAAAGCGTCAGCCCAATTTGCCAAAGCAATATGCTCGACATTAAATTCCTGGTTGCTGTTCCACATACTGGTAGCAACAGCATTACCGCTGATTTCCTTGAAGGTTAACGGAGTAACAAACTGCTGTGCATGCTCAGTCATGACCACACGTACCTCGCAGCCCTGCTTACGCAGACGGCTGACAAGATCTACAGCCTTATAAACGGCAATACCGCCGGTTACTCCCAAAACAATTTTTTTGCCCTTTAACAAGGTTTTACCCTCCCGCTGTTATACGTTTTTAGTACGCTCGTAGGTAATAGTATCGTTAGCAATTTCCTTCAGCGCAGCGCTGACCTCTTTTTCCGCGGAATTTACGCCGGGAATAGTAAGCTCGCGTGCTCTTTTTGCTGCCAAAATAACCAAAGTATATTTGCTATCTACTTTTTCTGCCAAATAGTCAATAGACGGATCTACCATAGACATTATAGAATCACTCCTTTAAGTATTTCATGGTTCACACAGCAGACTGCTGCATAATGTAAATTTATTTTTTTGCTTTACAAATCTTATCAACAATAAAATATGTTCTGGCTACGCGGTAACGCTCAGCCTCCATAATTGTCAGCACCTTTTGCGCTGCCTTTTCCGCAATATCATTAATGATGATATAATCATATTCCGCTGCGTAGGTCAGCTCGCTGGCTGCGGAAGCCATACGACGTTTGATAACATCCTCGCTGTCGGTACCACGCTTATAAATACGTGCGGAAAGCTCATCCAAGGAAGGGGGTACGATGAAAACAAAAACACCCTCGGGGAAGCGCTTTTTAATCTGCAAAGCGCCCTGGATATCAATCTCCAGCAGTACGTCACGGCCGGATTCCAGCTGCTCTTCCACGTATTTGCGCGGTGTGCCGTAATAATTGCCGTATACCTCGGCATATTCCAGAAGCTCGCCCTTTTCGATCATCTGCTTAACATCGGGAATTGTCTTGAAGAAATAGCTTTCTCCATCAACTTCACCCGTGCGCGGTGCGCGTGTAGTAACAGAAATAGAATAACCTAAATCCGGCAGCTGGTCTCTCAGCATCTGGCAAATAGTTCCTTTGCCTGCTCCCGACGGACCGGATACTACAAGAAGTACTCCCTTGGGAGTAACATTATCAATATCGTTGCTCATGATCCAATTACTCCTCTTCTTCAGAATCAGCAGTTTGTGCCACCAGACGGTTGGCTACAGTTTCCGGCTGTACCGCAGACAGGATGATATGACCGCTGTCCACAACAACTACAGCACGAGTACGACGTCCGTAGGTTGCATCCACAAGCATGCCCTTATCACGGGCTTCCTGGATAATACGTTTAATCGGTGCCGATTCCGGACTGATAATAGAAATAATGCGGTTGGCTGCGACAATGTTGCCAAAGCCGATATTAACTAGCTTTATATCCATAACTTCCTCCAGTTTTATTCAATGTTCTGAATCTGCTCACGGATTTTTTCTATTTCCGCCTTAATTTCTACAACAATCTGCGCCATAGTATAATCGTTGGCTTTGGAAGCAATAGTATTTGCTTCACGGTTGAATTCCTGAATAAGGAAGTCCAGCTTGCGTCCTACCGGCTGGTCTGTAGCAATGATAGTCTTGAATTGCTTGATATGGCTCTTCAAGCGGACAATTTCTTCCGTAATGCTGGCACGGTCAGCAAAAATTGCTACCTCCTGAAGCAGACGTTCCGGCTCAACCTTGATATTATTGTCAGCCAGCAGATTAGTCAGACGCTCCTGCAGCTTAGCCTGATATTCTTCCACAACTAAGGGAGAACGCTCCTCAATCTGTGCCAGCTTTTCGGCAATCAAATCTGCACGGTAAATGAAATCACCGTAGATATTGCCACCCTCTGTTTCACGCATAGCTACCAGATTAGCAACAGCCTGCTCAACAGCCTGTTCAACCTTAGGCCAAACACTTTCTACATCAAAAAAGCCTTCCTTAACGTTAATCACGTCAGAGCATTTTGATAAATAGAGAATTTCTGCAGCAGCGTTAATACCTGCAGCGTCGGCTCCGATAGCAACGCCTACCTCCTGCAATGCCTTATGATAGGCAGCAGCAAGGTTTTTATCAACCTTCAGAGTGCAGTTGCCGCTGACATTATAATCAGCAGTAATAAACACATCAATACGTCCACGGCTAACGGTTTTTAAAATAGTTTTGCGGATTTTATCCTCCAAAGGATTCAAAAATCTCGGCAAACGGATAGCAACCTCGTTATACCGGTGGTTCACGGTTTTCATTTCAATGTTAACAGAAAAATCTGCATCCTCGTAGGAACCACGGCCGAAACCGGTCATACTTTTTAACACAGGCTTCCTCCTCCATCTTCACCAGTAAAGGTGATTTTTTCAGCTTAAAAGATAAGTATTTTTGCTTCAATCTTATCTTGAAAATCTATTATACCACATTTCTCTAATGATTTCAGCATTTTTCTTCGTTTTTCGTCGCTTAGATAAAGAAATAGCCCATTTTTGTTTTGCTATACTTGTTGCATGTAATGGAGTATAATATGATAAATAATAAATTAGCATTGTCTTCCCGCAGGTTCAAAAAACTTTGCCGAGCCTGCACCGAAAGGAGTCCCTATGAACATTGAAGGCTTAACTTTAAAGCTGCTTACAGATACATTAAACGAAGAACTGCTGGGCAGCAAAATATATAAGGTATATATGCCCAATCCGCAGTCACTTCTGCTACTCGTCCGCAGAACACGCGATACAAGCAGTCTGCTGGCCGATATGCACAACGGCAGCTGTGTGCTTTATCTGCCGCAGCAGCTGCCGGAAAACCCGGAAACTCCCCCCACCTTCTGTATGCTTCTGCGCAAGCATCTGGAGGAAGGACGCATCACAAAAATCAGCCAAAGCGGCCTGGACCGCATTATTACGCTGGAAATAGATCTTTTAGGCGTTTCCAGTAAAATTATTACCAAAAAGCTGATTTTTGAGCTTACCGGTAAAAACAGTAATATCATTCTTACGCAGGATGATGTTATTATCGACTCCCTGAAGCATGTAAGCGCAGCACAAAGCAGCTATCGCACTATCCTGCCGGGAAAAGCCTATATTGCACCCCCGCCACAGGAAGGACTTAACCTTTTGACAGCTGACCCGGCGGAAATCGTACAGACTGCCAACAGTCTGCCTGCAGCCAACTTCGCCAAGGCCTTTATCAGTGCTACCACCGGTGTCGGCAAAATGACAACCATGGAGCTTTTGACTGCTGCGGATATCCTGCCGCAGGAGGTACGTCTGGAAACCTCCGCCTGCCAGTCCCTGGCGCAGGTTATCGGCAAGCTGCAAGCAGATATGCAGTTGCAGGCCGCCAAGCATCCTGTCTATGCGCTCATAAGCCGTACAAATCAAGTAAAAAGCTTGCTGGTGTTGCCTCCGCAAAATGTGCAGGAAGGCATGCAGGTCAAAGAATTTGCCGATATCAACAGTGCGCTGAATTTTGCTGTCAGCCTGAAGCCTATCCAGCTTCCACGCCACGAACAGCTGCAAAAGCTGGTGAACAGCGAAACCGCCAAACTTAAGAAAAAGCTGCAGGCTCTGCAAGAAGATTTAGCTAATGCTGCCAATGCAGAGGAACAGCGTATGCTGGCAGATACTATCATGGCCAATATCTATCAGATAAAAAAAGGCCAGACAAGCGCCGAGCTTATCAATATTTATGACGGCGAACCGGTTACGGTCAGCCTTTCACCAATCCTTTCGCCTACGGAAAACGCACAGGCCTATTACAAGCGCTATAATAAGTACAAGCGCGCTCAAACCGAAGTGCGTATCCAGCAGGAATCTACGGAAGAAATGCTTGCCTATCTGGAAAGTCTGGACGCTTCGCTGCTTACCGCTACAACGAAGGAAGAAATTGAGGAAATCAATCAGGAAATGCTAAGCAGCGGTTTGATTAAGGACACGAATAAAAAGAAGAAGAATGCCGGACTGCAAAAATCGCAGCCTCTGCATATCCGTTTAAATCCTGAAGCAGATTTGTATATCGGCAAAAACAACAAGCAGAACGATTATGTTACCTTTACCTTGGGCAATCCTAAAGATTTATGGTTCCACACCAAGGATATCCCTGGTTCGCACGTTATTTTAAAAACGTCACTGCCGGAAGCACGTCAGGAGGATATTAATCTTGCTGTACAGTTGGCTGCATATTTCAGCAAGGCCCGCGACGGCAGCAATGTTCCTGTCGACTGCGTACAAAGACGCTATGTAAAGAAGCCTGCAGGCAGCAAACCCGGCTTTGTTATTTTTACAAACCAGAATACTTATTACACAACACCTGATATGGAGTTAATCCAAAAATATTTAAAGTAAGGATTTAGTCAGAGCTTCATCCATTAGGATATAAAAAGCGCCCTGATTCATAGAAATATGAATCGGGGCGCTTTGAAGTTTATGGGACGTTTTTTTGAGTATAGATAGTTGTATCAATCTTTTTTTGTCAAAGCAAATCTGCAGAACAACGCTGATTGATAAGAAGGCAAGTAAATTGAGCGATGGGTATATCGTGCAAGGAATAGCAATTTTAGCAAATGAGCATTTGGAACCATAGAAGTATCGCAATTGTTGCGGACGCATCCAAGAAGCTAGTCCGCAGGACGACGCTGATTGGCTCATGCGCGCCATGCGATAGTGTCCCAAAAAGCAAGCTCGAAGAGCGCAGCTGATTGGTTTGACACGAACCGCTCTGAGCGCTAAACTTAACTTATATTGAAGAATTTTTTAGCTTCGCGCGAGTTTTGCGGCACTTCGTCCTGGTTCCATGCGAAATTTGCGTTAAGAAATTGCTGCTGACTGAAACAATATATCTCTCGCGAAGATGTTATACATCTCTCAAAACACTTTCTCTGCTGCGAACTACACTGCGTAATATAAGGATCTATCCTCAGTCAAAATGCAGGTAAACCTGCATTTCGACACGCCTCGCCACAAGCGTGCCTATGCGTCGCAAAGCTCCTTTAGGCACGGTGGCTGGGCAGCCAGGCCCGCTGCTGGTCATAAGATGGCTGCAGGCAGAAAAAAAGAACCATACCTTTTGGTATGGTTCTTTTTTTCTAACCGGCAGCTAT
>OIYH01000055.1_pt1 | contig 95368 bp, 89 predicted proteins | sample 1587911 | NCBI WGS metagenome assembly OIYH01 (sample SAMN03283252) | human gut metagenome | biome: human-associated habitat; material: feces | host: Homo sapiens | place: USA | collected 2013
ACATGATAACGGACATAACACCAGGTTCTTCGAAACCGTTTTTAGGAATGTTAGCAAGAATACAACCGAATGCGATCGGGGACAGCAGCAAAGGCTCAAAACCTTTACCAATAGCCATATAAAGCAGAACCAGACCTACAACGATCATGATTACGTGACCGCCTGTCAGTGCAGAGAAACCGGAATCTGCCCATACGGAAGACAAAGCAACGAGAAATGCTTCCATTTAATATCCTCCCAATTTTCAATTTGTGGAAGGGGCTCTGCGAAAAGCCCCCTCCAAAGATCAAGGGTATTTAAGACTTACTGATATTGCGAACTATCGAGTAAGAATTAGAGAACGATCATAACGTCGCCGGTAGCAACAGTTTGACCTGCGGAAACGCGAACGTCGGAAACAGTGCCATCAGCCGGAGCCATGATTTCGTTTTGCATTTTCATAGCTTCCAGAATCAGCAGAACGTCGCCGGATTTAACAGCGTCGCCAGCTTTTACGTTAACGGACAGAACTTTGCCCGGCATAGGAGCGGAAACGGTGGTTGCACCAGCAGCAACCGGAGCAGCAGCTTTCGGAGCCGGAGCCGGAGCAGCTTTCGGAGCCGGAGCAGCAGCCGGAGCCGGAGCAGCTTTCGGAGCAGCTTTCGGAGCGGAAGCAACAACGCCTGCTTCTTCAACTTCAACTTCGTATGCGGTACCATTTACGGTGATAGTATACTTTTTCATGGATATAATCCTCCTTAAAATCTCGTTTTTTAATTAAAATTGCAAACTATATGCATTAGAAGCATTCTTTACGAACGCTAATAGCTTCAACACGACTGCTTACAGTCCATGCAGATTTAGCATCAATACGACGAACGCAAGCGATTTGGTCTGCGCTAACGCCGCAAGCTGCTACTGCTGCAGCGATAACAGCGATAATTTCGCTATCATCTTGAGCTGCTGCAACCGGAGCTGCAGCGGGAGCTGCTGCCGGTGTAGGAGCTACTGCCGGTTTAGCAACTTTTTTTTTAGTCGGATCGATAACTTGGAGTAAGTTCATCAATATGCCCAGAGCGATCAGTACGCCGAATACGATGGTCATATTGATTAAAGCAATCAACCAAGGATTAGTAGTAACAGGACCCATTTATTTCACCTCATCTTATCTTAAAATAGGTTGTTTAAGCACTAAGCAACTGCTTGTGAATTACAAAGGAATGTTGCCGTGGCGTTTTGCCGGACGGGTTTCGCGTTTGCTTTCCAGCATTTGCAGAGCGTTGATGATGGTGGGACGAGTATTTTTCGGTTCGATAACCATGTCAACCATGCCGCGCATTGCTGCTTGGTACGGAGTAGCGAAGTTGTCGATGTACTCTTTAGTCTTAGCTTCAACATCAGGATCTTTACGGAAGATGATGTTAGCAGCACCAGCAGGACCCATAACTGCGATTTCAGCGGTCGGCCATGCGATAACTTGGTCAGCGCCCAGGTCTTGAGAGCACATTGCCAGATAGGAACCGCCGTAAGCTTTACGGGTAACCAGAGTGATTTTAGGAACAGTTGCTTCAGAGTAAGCATACAGCATCTTAGCGCCGTGACGGATAATGCCGCCGTATTCTTGGTTGCAGCCAGGCAGGAAGCCAGGAACGTCAACCAGGTTCAGCAGAGGAATGCCGAAAGCGTCGCAGAAGCGGATGAAACGAGCGGATTTATCGGAAGCGTTGATATCCAGGCAGCCAGCCATAACTTTCGGTTGGTTAGCAATGATACCTACGGTTTGACCATCCATACGAGCGAAGCAAGTGATGATGTTGGTTGCCCAGTATTTTTGGTTTTCATAGAATTCGCCGTTATCTACGATAGATCTGATTACATCATACATATCGTAAGCGTGGTTGGAGTTGTCCGGCAGCAGAGTGTTCAGGCTGTCGTCGGTACGCATCGGGTCATCACCAGTCTCTACGATCGGAGCGCCTTCAACGTTGTTGGAAGGCAGGAAGGAGAGCAGGTAACGGATTTGTTGCAGGCAGTCTTCATCGTTTTCAGCAGCGAAGTGAGCAACACCGGAAGTGCTGTTGTGGGTCATAGCGCCACCCAGTTGTTCTTGGGTTACATCTTCACCGGTAACGGATTTAACTACTGCAGGGCCAGTAATGAACATTTTGGAAGTGTTCTTTACCATGTAGATGAAGTCGGTCAGTGCCGGGCTGTATACAGCGCCGCCAGCGGAAGGACCCATAATTGCAGAAATCTGAGGAACTACGCCGGAAGCAATGGTGTTCTCGAAGAAGATTTTACCATAGCCAGCCAGAGCGTCGATAGCTTCTTGGATACGAGCACCGCCGGAATCGTTCAGGCCAACCAGCGGAGCACCCATTTTCAGTGCCAGGCGTTGTACTTTAACGATTTTAGCAGCATGCATTTCGCCGAGGGAGCCACCTTCAACGGTGAAGTCCTGTGCGAATACATAAACCAGACGGCCATCGATGGTGCCGTAACCGGTGGTTACGCCTTCACCAGGCAGTTCTTTCTTTTCTTGACCGAAGTTGTAGCAACGATGACGTACAAAACGGTCGAGTTCTACGAAGGAACCTTCGTCGAGGAGAGCAGCGATTCTTTCACGAGCAGTCATTTTGCCGGATTCATGTTGTTTAGCAACACGTTTTTCGCCACCAGCAGCCAGAATTACTTCGGCTTTTTTGAGCATTTTCTCAATTTTTTCTTGAGTAGACAAATCTTACACCTCCATCATTATTGGGAGAACAAATTTATACACAGATGCTGAAGATATATCACTTGTATATCTTCAGCATTATGTAGCTTAAATTATGGGACCTTAAATCGCCCTGAATCTACGAAGCTAATAAATTAGTCTTTGTAGGTTGCAGCCGGTTGGCACAGCTCGAGCAGCAGTCCAGCGGATTTCGGATGAACGAAAGCAATTTTCATTTGGCCAGCACCGTTACGAGGAGTTTTGTCAATCATGCGAACGCCAGCTTCGGTCAGGTCAGCGATAGCTGCTTTGATGTCGTCAACGCGCAGAGCCATATGTTGGATGCCAGGGCCGTTTTTAGCAATGTATTTGCCGATAGGACCATCGTTGTTTTCAGTGATATCAACAAGGAGCTCAATCAGGGTCTCGCCGCAGGGAACAAATACGGTAGCAACACCTTGTTCTTTAACTTCTTCAGTACCGGTAGCTTTCAGGCCCAGTACCTCAGTGTAAATTTTTGCAGCTTCTTCCAAGGTACCAGCGCAAGCGATACCTACATGGTCAACACAAATAGTTTTGAATGCCATAATAAATTCCTCCTAAAATTGTTTTTTTGGCGGTTTACTTTAAAACCTTGCCAACAATATCATCAACGACAGAGTACGGCTCAATCTCACGGGATTGCATTTTAACAACCAAGTTGTCAAATTCTTCCGTTTGAATGACGTTCTTGTCGATGTAGCGATTTACATGGTCATTAAGCATAGCGGTAACCTCGTTTTTAATACGAGCTTTACGGATATCGTTTAATTTACCACTCTCAATCAAATATGCCTTGTGAGCCTCAATAGAGTCCACAACAGCCTCTATACCTTCACCCTTGCTGGCAATGGTCCTGTTAATCGGAGGACGCCAGCCAACATGTTCGGGATTTAATTCGAGCATCATCTCAATCTCAATGTTGAGCTTGTCTGTACCTTCACGATCAGCTTTGTTAATCGTGAACAGGTCACCGATTTCAAGTATACCTGCTTTAATAGCCTGGATATCGTCGCCCATGCCAGGAATTACTACTACCATAGTAGTATCTGCGGTCTTTACAATGTCAACCTCAGATTGTCCTACGCCTACGGTTTCAACGATAATTACATCCATGCCGAAAGCATCCATTAATTTAACAGCGTCACCTGCTTTTTGAGACAGGCCGCCAAGACTGCCGCGTGTTGCCATAGAGCGTACAAAAATGCCCTCGTCTGCGGTCAGATCCATCATTCTGATACGGTCGCCTAAGATAGCGCCGCCAGAATACGGGCTAGTGGGGTCAATTGCTACGATACCTACGGTCTTGCCGCGTTTACGGTATTCCTTAGCCAATTTATCAGTCAGAGTACTTTTACCAGCACCCGGAGGGCCGGTGATACCAATTACATAAGCATTACCAGTATGAGGATAAATCTCTGTCATAATTTTGACAGCATCATCGTATTCATTTTCAACAGCAGTGATTGCTTTAGATAATGCAAGACGAGAATGATTTAATAATTTATCTACTATTTCCATAATTCACACCGCCTTGTTTTTGGATAGTGAATATTTTATAAGGCAAGCCGGGACAAACCCGGCTTGCTTTAAGGGATAAAATTATTTTACGTTAGCGTTGATGAAATCAACAATTTTGCTGGTCGGGGTGCCCGGAGTGAATACTTCAGCAATGCCAGCAGCTTTCAGGCCAGGGATGTCAGCGTCAGGAATAACGCCGCCGCCGATAACCAGAACGTCGTTCAGGCCTTTTTCTTTCAGCAGTTCAACTACTTTCGGGAAAAGGGTGTTGTGAGCGCCGGACAGCAGGGACAGTGCAACAACGTTTACGTCGTCTTGCAGAGCAGCTTCAGCGATTTGTTCCGGAGTCAGACGGATACCGGTGTAGATAACTTCAAAACCAGCGTCGCGCAGAGCACGAGCTACAACTTTAGCACCGCGGTCATGGCCATCCAGACCCGGTTTAGCAACTAAAACTTTAACGTTTGCCATTATAGTTTACCTCCGTATATTGGTTGAGTTTACAAATTAGAGTGCAGTATGAGGTTGGTATTCACCGAATACTTGTCTCATAACGCCGCAGATTTCACCTTCGGTTGCATATGCACGAACTGCATCCAGGATGTAAGGCATCAGGTTTACATTTTCGTCTGCGCATGCAACTTTCAGAGCAGCCAGAGTTTCTTCTACTTTAGCGTTGTCACGGCGAGCTTTCAGAGCAGCAATCTTTTCAGCTTGCAGCTTGCCTACAGAACCGTCTACGCGCAGCAGGTTTTTCGGAGCTTCTTCTTCTTGGGTGAATTTGTTAACGCCAACGATGATACGGTCGCCTTTTTCGATTTCCATCTGCCATTTGTAAGCAGAGTCTTGGATTTCTTTTTGGATGTAGCCTTTAGCGATAGCTTCAGGAGCGCCACCGATTTCGTCAATTTTCTTAATGTAGTCCCAAGCTTCAGCTTCGATCTTATCGGTCAGAGCTTCTACATAGTAGGAGCCGCCCAACGGATCGATGGTGTCAGCCAGACCAGATTCGTAAGCAACGATTTGTTGGGTACGCAGAGCGATGGTTACAGACTCAGTGGTCGGCAGTGCCAGAGCTTCGTCTTTGGAGTTGGTGTGCAGGGATTGAGTACCACCCATTACAGCAGCAGCAGTTTGCAGAGCAACACGAACGATGTTGTTGTTCGGTTGTTGAGCGGTCAGCATGGAGCCAGCGGTTTGGGTATGTACACGCAGCATCATGGATTTAGCTTTCTTAGCGCCAAAACGCTCTTTCATAACTTTGGACCATACACGACGGGAAGCACGGAATTTAGCAACTTCTTCGAGTACGTTGTTATGAGCATTCCAGAAGAAGGACAGACGGCCTGCAAATGCGTCAACGTCCAGACCAGCTTTGATAGCAGCTTCTACATAAGCGATACCATCAGCAATAGTGAATGCGATTTCCTGAGAAGCGGTGGAACCAGCTTCACGGATATGGTAACCGGAAATGGAAATGGTGTTCCACAGCGGTACGTTCTTGGAGCAATATTCAAAAATGTTGGTGATCAAACGCATGGACGGTTTCGGCGGGAAAATGTAAGTGCCGCGAGCAGCATACTCTTTCAGAATATCGTTCTGAATGGTACCACGCAGTTTGTCAGCGGAAACGCCTTGTTTCTCAGCTACTGCAATGTACATAGCCAGCAGTACGGAAGCAGGAGCGTTGATGGTCATAGAAGTGGATACTTTATCCAGGGAAATTTGGTCGAACAGGATTTCCATGTCAGCCAGGGAGTCGATAGCTACGCCTACTTTACCAACTTCGCCTTCAGCCATCGGATCGGTGGAATCATAACCGATCTGGGTCGGCAGGTCGAATGCGCAGGAAAGGCCGGAACCACCGTTAGCCAGCAGGTAACGATAACGTTTGTTGGATTCTTCAGCGGTGGAAAAACCAGCATACATACGCATGGTCCAGAAACGGCCACGATACATGGTCGGTTGAACACCACGGGTGTAAGGATATTCACCAGGGAAGCCCAGTTTAGTCATGTAGTCAAAGTTTTCACCAAGATCTACCGGGGTGTACAGTCTGTTAGGAACCAGGTTTGCGCGTTCAGGGAATTTTGCCAGTTTAGCTTCAACTTCAGCATGATATTTCTCTAAACCAGCTTTAATGTTTTCAAATGCCATTCTCAAATCCTCCTTAAAATATTTGTGTTTCATATTTCGGATTGGACGGTTCCGAAATGATGGTGAGAGTGTTCCGTCTATGACGGCTATATATGGCAAAGTCTAGGGTGAGACTTCGTCAACTAAGTTTATTTGGCAAAGCCTTGGGTGAGGCCTTGTCTGTATATACCTGCCGGCGGGAATCTCACCCACCGGCAAGCACATTACATAGTTTAACCTATTTTGCAAAACTTAACAAGGGGTTTCGCAAAGTTTTTTTTAATTATTTACCTTCAACCATGCCTTCCATGGAACCGGTTTCAGCAAACATTTTGTAGCAATCGAATGCTTCTGCCAGGATGTGCGGAGTTTGGCTGTTGCCGCAAGCTTCGCAAGCGCGTTTGAAGTAATCATACAGCCAAGGTTGATATTTCGGGTTAGCAATCTGATCGATGATGATCGGAGCTTTTTCTTTCGGGCTCAGGCCACGCAGGTCAGCAACGCCACGTTCGGAAACGATAACGTCAACGTCCAGGGTAGCATGATCGATATGGCTGCAGAACGGAACTACGGAGGAAATCTTGCCGCCTTTTGCCAGGGAGTTGGTGAAGAATACGGTCAGGTAGCCGTTACGAGCGAAGTCGCCGGAACCGCCAACGCCGTTCATCAGCTTGGTGCCGCAAACATGAGTGGAGTTTACGTTACCATAGATATCAACTTCAATAGCGGTGTTCATTGCAATTACGCCGATACGACGAGCAACTTCAGGGCTGTTGGAGATTTCTTGCGGACGGAGCAGCAAGTATTTTTTGTAGTGTTCTACGTTCTCGTAGAATTTCTTTTGGCACTCAGGAGACGGAGTCAGAGCGGTACCGGAAGCAACGCGGAGTTTACCAGCGTCGATCAGGTCGAACATACCATCTTGAATAACCTCAGTGTAAACGGTCAGGTCTTCGAAATCGGAGTTAACCAAACCATTGATAACTGCGTTAGCAACGGAGCCTACGCCGGATTGCAGCGGCAGCAGGTTTTTCGGCAGACGGCCTTCTTTAACTTCGTTTTTCAGGAAGTTAACGAGGTTAGCGCCCATATGTTTAGCGTCTTCGTCGATTTCGCCCAGCGGACGAACTTTATCAGTAATGTCACAAGGTACAACTGCAACGATTTTATCTACTTCGCAAGGAATGTAGGTGGTACCGATGCGGTCTTCCGGTTTTTCAACAGGAATAGCTTTGCGGTACGGAGGATCCAGAGGAACATAGGAGTCATGCATGCCTTCCAGACCTACCGGTTGGGTAACGTTAACTTCAACGATAACCTTTTTAGCGCCAGCTACATAAGAGGAGCTGTTGCCCATGGAAGTGGTCGGGATCAGGCCTACTTTGCCATCGCCGAGGTCGTTGATTTTGCAAACTTCAACGATTGCAACATCCGGACCGGTCGGACGGCCAGCCATGAAGCCATAGCGAACCATTTGAGCCATGTGAGACAGATGAATATCAGCGTATTTTACTTTACCAGCGTTGATAGCTTTACGCATGGTGCCGTTGGTCTGGTAAGGCAGACGACGGTCAATGATGCCAGCTTCAACCATTGCTTGGTCGATTTCAGGACCAACAGATGCGCCAGTCCAAACGTTAACTTTGAAAGGAGTTTTTTTGCCCTTTTCAGCAAGAGCCAGAGGAACAGCTTTCGGATAGCCAGACGGGGTAAAACCGCTGACACCTAAATTGTCACCATCTTTTACGAATTCTGCAGCAGCTTCAGCGCTCATCACTTTGTCAGCTACTACGTCACAAATGCGATCTTTAATATCGATCATGTTTACCTTCCTCCTTTTAATTAGGACATTGAGTTTTTATAAGGGTGTTACCCCTTTGCATATAACTTATCAGCAATACCCTGCGGCATTACGAATAAGATATTACCGTATATCAAGCTCTTCACAAATATTTCATACTTGACTATATAGTCATTTCGACATACAAGAGAAAACTCCTGCTTGTACTATAAATATTTTTTCAAAGGCTTCTTTACTATCTGCTACAATTATAACACATTTTCAGAAAAACTTCACTTTTTTCTGTCAAATTTTTCCTGTGTTTTACATAGCAGGCAAATTGCACTCAACGCTATATATAATACCAATAAAATTGTAACACTGCAAGCTTTTTCTTTACAAATTTACAAAACACCCCCTTCTTTTCAGGGAAAAAAAGGGGGATTTGTATTATCCAGATAGAACAATTAACGGTTTTGCGCGTTGTAGTGTGTGTGTAATAGACTATGAGCCTTTTCAGAAAGAGGTTTGCCTAACCAAGTATCATAAAGTGTTTTTATTTCCGGGTTTTCGTGCGATTTTCGTAATTCGCTTGTACGGTCGCAATTAAAAATCGCTTCACGGCGTTTTTGTCTGATAGAAGCATCAACCGGAACAGGCTGACCGCCGCCGCCGATGCAGCCGCCGGGACAAGCCATAACCTCGATAAACTGATAATCTGCTGTACCTGCTTTAATGCGTTCCAGCATCACCTTAGCAGATTTAAGTGTATGTACTACGGCAACCTTCACGGATACGCCTGCTACATCAATAACAGCCTCACGTGTCTGCTCCATGCCGCGTACCTCATTATATTCAAGCTTCGGCAGCTCCTTGCCGGCAACAACCTCAGCCACAGTACGCAAAGCCGCTTCCATAACGCCGCCTGTAGTACCGAAGATAACTGCGGCACCGCTACCGGTTCCCAGCGGAGAATCGAACTCTGCTTCTGCCAGCGCGTTAAAATCTATACCTGCCTCGCGAATCATGCGTCCAAGCTCACGCGTGGTAATAACTACGTCTACATCACGATAACCGCTGGCGCACATTTCTTCACGTGCAGCCTCCGCTTTTTTCGCAGTACAGGGCATTACCGATACACTGACAATCTTCGCAGGATCAATGCCTGCGCGTTCTGCAAAGTAGGTTTTGGCAACAGCGCCGAACATCTGCTGCGGAGATTTGGCAGTAGAAAGATGCGGCAGCAGCTCAGGATATTTCAGCTCAATCATATTTACCCAGCCGGGGCTGCAGGAGGTAATCATCGGCAGTACGCCTCCATTCTGCAGACGCTGCAGGAACTCATGGCCTTCCTCCATAATAGTCAGGTCGGCAGAGAAGTTGGTATCAAAAACCTTATCGAAGCCTAAATGACGCAATGCCGCTACCATTTTGCCGGTAACAACCTGACCTGCCGGAATGCCCAGCTCCTCGCCCAAAGCTACACGCACGGACGGAGCAGTCTGTACAACGACAATTTTTTCAGGATTGTTGATTGCTTCCCAAACCTTGTCGGTATCATCCTTTTCCACGATAGCACCTGTCGGACAGACATCGGCGCACTGGCCGCAGTAGGTGCAGGCGCTGTTGAGCAGGTCATGCTCAAAGGCAGTAGAAACCATGGTGTTGAAGCCGCGGCCGGCAAAGCTGTAAACACTCATACCCTGCACATCACGGCACACACGGATGCAGCGACCGCAGAGAATACATTTTTCCTGATCGCGTACCAAAGAAGGATTGCTGTTATCAATAGTACGCGCCCTTGTTTCGCCACCCTCGAAGCGCAGCTTACGCACGCCTAAGTCAGCAGCGATTTTCTGCAGCTCGCAGTCGCCGTTCTTCTGGCAGCACAGGCAGTCCTTCGGGTGATTGGTCAAAAGCAGCTCCAGTACTGTTTTACGCGCTTCGCGTACCTTGGAGGTATTAGTTTTTACTACCATACCCTCGCTTACAGGATATACGCAGGAAGCAACCAGAGTACGCGCACCGCTGGCCTCTACCATACACAGGCGGCAGGCACCCTCCGGACGCAGGTCCGGGTGGTAGCACAGCGTAGGAATATAAATACCCGCGCTGCGTGCAGCCTCCAGTACACTGGAGCCTGCCGGGGCCTGAATCTGTTTTCCATCTATTGTCAAATTAACCATCTGCATCTTCAGTCCCCTCCTTATGCCTTGCTGATTGCCTTAAACGGGCACGCCGTCATGCAGGCACCGCATTTAATGCATTTATTCTGATCAATAACATGTTTTGTTTTCGGTGAACCGCTGATAGCCTGTACCGGGCACTGACGTGCACACAGACCGCAGCCGCGGCAGGCATCGCTGATTTCATAATGCAGCATCTTTTCGCAGACGCCTGCAGGACAGCGCTTCTCTTTGATATGCACCTCGTATTCATCTCTGAAATATTTCAGGGTGCTCAAAACAGGGTTAGGAGCGGTTTGTCCCAAGCCGCAAAGAGCTGTTTCCTTGATATTCTTGGCAAGGTTTTCCAGCAGCTCGATATCGCCCTCGCGTCCCTGGCCCTCTGTAATACGGGTAAGGATTTCCAGCATACGCTTCGTGCCTTCGCGGCAGGGAGTACATTTGCCGCAGGATTCCGATTGCGTAAAGTTCAGGAAGAACTTGGCAACGTCAACCATGCATGTATCCTCATCCATAACAACCAGACCGCCGCTGCCCATCATAGCACCGGCAGCAATCAGGGAATCGTAATCAACAGGCAAATCCAGCATGCTTTCGGGCAGACAGCCGCCGGACGGACCGCCGATCTGTACAGCCTTAAACTTTTTACCGTTGGTAATACCGCCGCCGATATCATAGATAATCTCGCGCATGGTAATACCCATCGGCACCTCTGCCAGACCGGTATTATTGATTTTGCCGGTCAAAGCGAAAACCTTGGTGCCCTTGGATTTTTCGGTACCAAGCCGGCAATACCAGTCTGCACCGTTAACAATAATCTGCGCCACGTTAGCAAAGGTTTCTACGTTGTTGATATTCGTCGGCTTGCCCCACAAGCCGCTGACCGCAGGGAAAGGCGGACGCGGCCGCGGCATGCCGCGCTTACCTTCAATAGAAGCCATCAGAGCGGTTTCTTCGCCGCAGACAAAGGCACCGGCGCCCTCTTTGATATGAATAGTAAAGCTGAAATCGCTTTCAAAAATATGCTCGCCTAACAGACCCATTTCTTCAGCCTGAGCAATTGCGGTACGCAAGCGTTTGATAGCCAGCGGATATTCCGCACGTACATAGATATAGCCTTCATCCGCACCCATAGCATAACCGCAGATAGCCATGCCTTCCAATACACGGTGCGGGTCGCCCTCCAATACGCTGCGGTCCATAAATGCGCCCGGGTCACCCTCGTCCGCATTACAGATAACATATTTTTTATCGCTCTCGGAGTTTTTAGCAAACTGCCATTTCATACCGGTCGGGAAGCCGCCACCACCACGACCGCGCAGGCCGGATTTTTTGACCTCGTCCACAACCTCCTGCGGAGTCATCTGCGTAACAGCCTTAGCCAATGCCTCATAACCGCCTACGGCGATATATTCTTCAATAGCTTCCGGATTGATAGCGCCGCAGTTAGCCAATACCAAGCGATGCTGCTTTTTGTAGAAGCCGATTTCCGAATAACGCGGAACCTGCTCCTGATTGATGGGTTCACGATAAAGCAAACGCTGCACGATGCGTCCTTTATATAAATGTTCTTCAACAATGGTTTTAACGTCCTCCGGCTTTACACTGCAATAGAAGGTACCTTCCGGATAAACGATAACCAGCGGTCCGTGCTCGCAGAAGCCATGGCAGCCTGTTTCAACAACCATCACCTCATCCTGCAGGCCGAACTTTTGCAGCTCTCTGGCAAAAGTCAGCTGGATTTCCTTCGAGCCGTTAGCCTTACAGCCCGTACCGCCACACACTAAAACGTGAGCTCTTATATGCTGCATAATATTTTTCCTCCACCTGTTTTGTTTACAAGCCATGGTACAACAGCTCCTCCTGATGTGTACCCTGCCTGCGGCTTATTCCTGATCCAGCCTGGCTACGACAAGCTCTTCTACAATGTGACCGTTTACCACATGCTCTGCGATAATTTTGGGAACATCCTCCGGAGTTACCTTGCCATAGGTAATGCGTGCTTCACTCGGACGCACTACATCCACGAGCACCTCTTTTTCACACATGCCGATGCAGCCTGTCTGCTGCACCTGTACATCAAATAAATGACGCTTGTTCAGCTCCTGCAGGATAGCGCTCATAACCTCGCGCGCACCGGCAGCGATACCGCAGGTACCCATACCTACAATAATTTTAGTACCGGAACTCTGACGCAGCTTGATATCTGCTTTCAGCTTATCTCTCAAAGCGTGTAAATCCGCTAAGCTCTTCATTCGTTTATACCTCCTTACCCTGCACCTGTGCCAGCTGCTCCTTTAAATAAGCTCCCAGCCAGGCATATATTTCAGGATTGGCAAAGTCACACGCTTCGCCTAATATTTCTCTGACCTCCTGCGTTCTGAACACCAACGAGCCGTTAACGCCGTTATAGGCAAATTCCAGCTCCAGCTGCGGCGCCCCCGCCAACAGCACCTGCACGCTGCTCACAATATCTCCCAGCGGCGGCCTGTCAATATTATCTGCCGCAAAATATGCAGTCAGCTCAGTTCCCTTTCCTGGCGTAGATTGCAGCTCCAGATGTCCGCCGCATTGCTGCGTAACCATATCGATAAAGGGAATTCCCATACCTACCTTTCTGGTAGTACGGCTGGTAACAAAGGGGTCACGCACCCGCTGCAGCATCTCGCTATCCATACCCTTGCCATCATCGCGGACGCTGAAAACAAAGTACCCTTGCTCATTTTCGCTGATAGTCAGCCAGATGTGACGGGCACCGGCAGCCACAGAATTTTGGGCTATATCCAAGATGTGTAATGCCAGCTCCCGCATTTTATTTATACCTTGCCAAGATACCTGCCAGCTTGTCGGTGGTCAGGCGTCCATGCGTATCATCGTTAATCTGCATAACCGGCGCCAACCCGCAGGCACCGATGCAGGCTACAGTTTCCAAAGTAAAACGCAGGTCATCGGTCGTATGTCCGGCCTTAATACCCAGCTGCTTTTCCAACGCCTGCAGAATTGTTTTGCCGCCACGCACATGGCAGGCAGTTCCCTGGCAGACGCGGATAACGTTGCGTCCGCGCGGATTAAGATGGAACAATGAATAAAAGGTTACTACGCCGTAAATTTCGGAAATAGGCGTACCTGTTTTATCGGCAATATACTCCAGTACATCCTTAGGCAAATAGTTGTACAGGTTCTGCACTTCCTGCAGAATAGGAATCAACGGTCCCTTAACATCTGCGTACTTTTCCAGAATGGCATCTATGCGCTGCTTTTCCGGATTTTCGCCGCCGCAGCAGCTGCATTTACGCTCAAGACGGTTTTCACTATTGTTCATACTACCCCTCCTCTAAAGGATTTTTTGTAAACTTACCAACTCAGTATACCATTTTGCAAGCAAATACACAATACTATTTATGTTATTATTGCTATATAGTGTACTCTATTTGCGCTATTCTTTACAAAAATCTGAAAATTGTCCCGCCAGGACCTTGCGCATCCCTTTGCCTGCCAGCGCCAATTTCAGTTCTGCTATTGTTAATTTCTCCACCTGCAGCAAATTTTTCGGTCCCTGTACAAAATCATAAATATTATGTGCATCGGAATTCGTAATAAACGGCAGATACCCTGCCAAACGCTGCAGCTTCGACTGCAGCTTACGCTGCCAGCCTGCTGCAGAAATTTCGGCAGCAGCAAAGCCGAAGTCCGGCTCAATAAAACCAAGCTGTCCCAGAATGCTGTAGGAAGGACGGTCGATATGAGCGGCAACGGTAAGGCCGCCCAAGGCTGCAACCTGCTGCACAACCTGCGCCGCTGTCAGCGACAATGGTGCGTGCAGCAGACGCTGCTCCTCGCGCACAAACTCGTCCTCGGCATCTACTACATACTGAGCACCGAAACGCTCTGCATCATTGAGCATGCCGTTCATGTGCTCATCAACCAGCAGCTGCCAGCTCTGCAGCTGCTCCAGCGTATCAAACAGCGCCACAATGTGCGCCTCTTCACTGCTTTCCACTTCCATACCTGGGAATACCTTCACGCCGTAGCGCTGCGCTGCCTCCAGCGCAGCCGGCACGTTGGCACTGGCGTTATGATCGGTAATAGCAACAGCGCCAATGCCATACTCGGCGGCACGCATCACAATATGATGCGGTGTCATTTCTACCTCAGCGCAGGGCGAAAGCAGTGTATGTACATGTAAATCCGCCAGAACTGTCTGCATTGCTTAGTCCTTCTTACCAACACCCAATTCGTACAGCTTGCCGATAACCTCAAAGGCAGGTGCTTCGGTTGCCGCAACAACAACATCATTCAGATTTGCCTTATGCAGTGTGTCATCTGCTACCGGACCGTCGCCTGCTACGATAACTGCCGCAAAGCCAATCAGCGAAGCAACGGCAGCAACATTCTGATGTCCCTGCATCGTTACCCAAACCATACCGGGCTGGCCCTGTCCCATAGCATTACTCAGTAAATCGGAAGCATAACCGCCTTCTACCTCTGCATATAAAGCGTCCTCGCTTACATCCTTAGTCAGAAGCTTCAAATTGAGCTTCTCAATCATCTCTTTAACCTTCATCGTTGTCTGCCTCCGTTTTATTTATTTCTGCCGGCTCGTGATAAATAGGTATCTGCTTAGCCAGCTCCAGCATGCCCTGTGACAATTTATGTACACTGGCACGCAATTTAAAAATACAATCTATTTCGTGCGCCTTGCCCTGCACGATATCCTCCGCCAATCCCTGACAGCTGGGTGCACCGCAGGCACCGCAGTCCAGACCGGGCAAGGAGCAGAGCACCTCTTCCATGCGCTCGAACTTTTTCATCGCTTCCATGATGTCATCATCAAGCTGCATCATCGGACGCGCTACCAGCTTCTTGCGATAGGCCTCCGAATGCGGGAAATTTTCCAGTACCATCGTGCGCGCCATGGCCTCACGCCTGTCTACCGGCTCCTGCTCCCGCAGGCCTGCGATACGCCTGCGCAAATTGCATTCGGCCACGAACTTGTTTTCTGCTGCCAAAAGACCGCCCAGGCAACCTCCTTTGCAGGCACTGCACTCCACATAATCAAGCTGCGGCATTTTATTCATAGAAACCTGCTCCAACAGGTCATACACATTATCAATGCCGTGAATTGCCAGACCGTTGGTAATACCGGCGCTTTCAATTTCGCCGCCATAGGTTCCCCAGGCCATGCCATAGGAGGAACCGGTGCGCACATTCAGCTCATGCGTGCCGCCAAGATTCTTCAGTAGCAGTCCGTAAATCTCCGACAGGCTGAAGCTGCCGGTAAGCTCTGTATGATGCACATCTACTGACTGGCGGATATTAGTTTCCTTGGAAGGACAAGGCGAGATAAACCACACGCCTATCAGCTCCTTCGGCAGCTGCTTGCGCGCCGCTGCTTCACGCTTTACGTAAATCGCGGCAGCTTCTGCCGGCGGCAGCACAGGCACCACCTGCTTAATCAGCTCGGGGAACTTTACCTGAATCAGACGCATAACTGCGGGGCAGGTAGATGAAATCAACGGCTTGCGTCCGTTGCTGTTCTTTTTTACATATTCTTCTATTTCCAGGGCGATATACTCTGAAGCCAGTGAAACATCAAAAATTTCATCAAAGCCTATATTATGCAAGCCCTGCCAGATGCTTTCTAGCGAAATATTATCTGGGAACTGCGCATACAGTGAAGGCGCAGGCAACACAATATTATAAGCATAATCTGCCAATCCATCCAGCGTGTCGGTTTTTACGTTAAAGGCATGATAGGGACAGCCTGCAGCACAGGCACCGCAGTCAATGCAGCGGTCTCCCAAAATCTCCGCCTTGCCGTTGCGTACGCGGATGGCCTCTGTCGGACACAGCTTGACGCAGGATACGCAGCCCTGACATTTATTCCGCTGCAATTCCACCGAATGGAAATATGTTGTTGGTTGAGGAGCCATTGCGTATCACCTCGTTTCCTAAAATCTCTTATAAATCCTCGCTCTGGTGCTTGAACTGCATCGTGATGCAGGTTCCTTCCCCCACCTTGGACTGAATATCAAACTTATCGGAGCACTTTACCATATTAGGCAGGCCCATGCCGGCGCCAAAGCCCATCTGACGCACATAATCAGGCGCAGTAGACCAGCCCTCCTGTAAGGCCTTGTTGATATCCGGAATGCCGGGGCCATGGTCGGTTACCGTAATCACCGTAGCATCCGGGAAAACCTCGGCCGCTACATTGCCGCCGCCGGCGTGAATTATAACATTCATTTCCGCTTCATATGTGCCGATGGCAATACGGCGAACAATATCTGCCGGAATGCCCAGGCGCTGCAGCATCTTTTTTATTTTAGAAGAGGCTTCGCCTGCGCGTTCAAAATCTCCGCCAACGCAGTCAAAGGCTAATTTTACTGATTTACTGTCTGTCATTTTGCTTACTCCTTTTTGCTGCAGCCACGGATACCTGCTCCGTAAAGAATGCCGCAGGCTTCAAATAAGGTATAATCGGTAGCCAGAACCGGCAGATTATTTTCCGCCGCCGCTGCCACAATATCAGCATCAGGCACCTTTCCACGCACAAATACCAGCGCGCTCAGCTCCGTCATATCGGCAGTGCGTACTACCTGCATATTTGTCAGTCCCGTGCACAGCAAGGTGTTGCGTTTGGTAAAGGCCAGAACATCGCTCATCATGTCACTGCCGCAGCAGGACTCAATTTGGCGGTGCATCAGCTCGCTGCCGGTCAGAACCTTGGCCTGCAGCAGCTTTTGTACATTATACAAATCCATACACATAGCCCCTTCCTCCATTTATTACAGCTTTTATCTAAGCAAAATATCTGTTTTTTTGCCAGACTTGATTACATTTATTGTACACTTTATTAAGCAAGATGTAAATAAATAGTATAGCATAACTATGTAAAAAAGAAGACCGGCCCACAGGACCAGCCTTCAAACTTTATTTAGTGCTAACACGCTTTACTCTGCAATGCCTGCCAAAGCCTGCTGCAAATCTGCCAGCAAATCTGCCTTATCCTCCAGACCGCAGGACAGACGCACCAAGCCTGCAGGAATACCGGCCACCGCCAGCTGCTCATCTGTCATCTGGCGATGCGTTGTAGTTGCCGGGTTCAGGCAGCAGGTACGCGCATCGGCAACATGTGTTTCGATTGCCGCAAGCTGCAAGCGCTTCATAAAGGCTTCCGCTGCCTTGCGTCCTCCCTTCAGGTTAAAGGAAACTACGCCACAGCCGCCGTTGCCCAGATATTTTTGCGCAAGAGCATAATATTTATTGGACTTCAGTCCGGGGTAATTGACATATTCAACCTGCGGCTGCTGCTCCAAAAACTCTGCCACAGCCTGAGCGTTTTCTACATGGCGCGGCATACGCACATGCAGCGATTCCAAGCCAAGATTCAGGATGAACGCGCTTTGCGGCGACTGCATCGAGCCGAAATCACGCATCAGCTGTGCCGTTGCCTTGGTAATAAAAGCACCCTCCTTGCCAAACTTTTCAGCGTAGGTAATTCCGTGATATGATTCATCCGGTGCGCACAGACCTGGGAACTTGTCGGCATGCGCCAGCCAGTCAAACCTGCCACCGTCGATAATAGCACCGCCAAGGCAGGCAGCATGACCATCCATATACTTCGTAGTAGAATGCGTTACGATGTCTGCGCCCCATTCAATAGGACGACAGTTAATCGGTGTCGGGAATGTGTTATCCACGATCAGAGGCACACCATGACGATGCGCAGCGTTGGCAAATTTTTCAATATCCAGCACCGTCAATGCAGGGTTAGCAATAATTTCGCCAAACACAGCCTTGGTGTTCTCCTGAAAAGCAGCATCCAGCTCCTCGTCCGTAGCATCGGGAGAAACAAAGGTCGCTGTTACGCCCATCTTCGCTAACGTTACATCGATCAGATTATAGCTGCCGCCGTAAATCGAAGAAGAAGCAACAATATGGCTGCCCGCCTCGCAGATGTTAAACAGCGCAAAGAAGTTCGCCGCCTGACCGGAAGAGGTAAGCATCGCCGCAGCTCCGCCCTCCAGCTCCGCAATCTTAGCTGCTACGAAATCGCAGGTCGGGTTTTGCAGGCGGGAGTAAAAATATCCTGTAGCCTCCAGGTCGAACAGCTTGCCCATTGCCTCGCTTGTATCGTACTTAAAGGTAGTGGATTGGATAATAGGAATCTGACGCGGTTCACCGTTGCCGGGTTTATAACCGCCTACTAAACATTTGGTATTGATCTTAAAATCACTCATTTTCTATCGCTCCTTCAAAAATTTATCATCTTCACATTATTGGTTGGCAGGAATTGCGGCACCCATGCGCTGCAGCTGCAAAAGAATTTTATTATATTCGCCCAAAGCCTTATCTAGCTTATTACCGCTTGCCGGTGCCAGCTCGTGCAAATCATACGGCGTATCCTGGTAAACGATGTTCAGCCAGTTCATATAGAACAGATGTGCGTAGCTGCGCCATTTAAACACAGGCTCCTGCGTTGTATCGCCATCGGGGAAGTAGAACTCCGGCAAATCAATCGGCAAATTCTTTTTCTTATCGCGGAAATATTCATTAGCCAGCGTATAGCGATCATATTCAAAATGACCTAAAACGAAGATGCGGCGCAAATCCTTGGTAGCACAGATGTTGATGCCGTTTTCTACCGAACGTGACAGCACCTGCAACGCCTTGCAGGCATCAATCGCATCATCATCCACAGCTGTATGACGTGACTGCGGAATAAAGTATCTGTCGTCAAAGCCACGCAGCAGCGGATGATTTTTCACCGTCAGGCCGTAGGGGAAGATGCCAAACATCTTCGCCGGCAAAATCGTTTTGTTTACGCCGTAATAATGATACAAGGCAGCCTGAGCGCCCCAACAAAGTGTCATCGTAGAATAACAGTGATATTCCGCCCAATCAAGATAGGCTTCTATTTCCTTCCAGTAATCTACTGCCTCAAAGGGAATAGTTTCTACCGGTGCGCCTGTCATTAAAAAGGCGTCATAATAGCGGTCCTTAACATCAGCAAACTCCAGATAAGCACGGTCGAGATACGAATTATCGGTGTGCGTAGTTTCACGGCTCACAGTACGGCAGAAATCGACCTCTATCTGCAGCGGAGAATTGCCCAAAAGGCGCAGCAGCTGAATTTCCGTCGGCTTCTTTAACGGCATCAGGTTCAGCACGCACACCTTCAGCGGACGAATACGCTGCGTTGTCGCGCGTTGCTCAGTCATGGTAAAAATTCCTTCTTCCTGCAGTTGGCAGATAGCGGATAAATGGTCATTGATTTTAATCGGCATTGTTTGTTCCTCCTACATTTCCTAACTTAGATTTTCGACTTGCTACAGGAGGATAAGCAATAAAAAAAGCTTCCGTTCCTGTAAAAATACAGGGACGAAAGCGTCGCTTCGTGATACCACCCTAATTCATCCATATGTCACCACACGGACCTCATCAAGTACGCAGGGATTGTTTACCCTTTAATACTCCAGCACTATAACGGGTGCTCCCGGACGACCTAAATGCCAGCATCTCAGCCCATCGGCTCCAAGACCATCTTCAATGTCACCACCTGCTCCCTCTTGCACCATCACGAAGGCTCTCTTTGCCAAGCTCGTACATTTACTCTTCTCTTCATCGCCCGTTATTAAGTTATGTGCATGATAATACAGTAATTCTTTGTAACTGTCAATAAAAAGTTGCAGTTTTCTCGTAAGAAAAGTATATAGCGCAGATTTTGTAAAGTAGGTTACAGAAATTACAGGAAAATGTTGGTAGTAGCAAAAAGCACCGACATCTACAGTAGCAATTGTATAGCCGACTTATTTTTGTTATTTTCAGAATCTTCTCTTGATTTTGTATGCCCTTTTCTATATACTTAGCTTAGCTTCAAATTTACAACAAAATAAGCAGTGCCTAGCGGCTCACACCGTTAGTAATTTAGCAGTACCTATGGTATCCAGACTTTCGGATGCTATGTGTACTGCTTTTTTGTTTGGCAGCTTATGTTGTATTTTGCCGTAGCAAATATTATAATTAAAGGAGAGAAAACAGTATGCCAGCTATTTCAATGTTTTATGGTATTATTATCAAGATGTACAACAATGGTGAACACAATCCGCCTCATTTCCATGCATCATATCAAGGATATTATGCTACCTTCAATCTTGATGGTGAGCTAATTGAAGGAGATATGCCAAAAAGACAGATTAAATTTATAGCAGCCTGGACAGAAATTCACAAAGATGAGCTGATAGCCAATTGGGAACTGGCTATTAACGAAGAACCATTGTACAAAATTGAACCATTGCGTTAAAAGGAGTGAACACGATTATGAAAACGCCAGTATGGGTAGTCACCAACGTACAACCGCAAAAAGATTATACGCTGATTTTAACCTTTGCCAGCGGAGAAAAGAAGCTTTTCGATGCTCGCCCACTTCTTGCCAAAGCAATCTACAAGCCATTGAATAATCTCAGTTTTTTCCTGACAGCTAAGGCTGATTGTGGTTCCGTAGCCTGGAGCGATGAAATTGATATTGCACCGGAATATTTATACGAGTGCAGCCTTCCTTTGCAGGTTATTTAAGCTGCTACTTAATTTTGCTAATGTAAGATTAGCAAGGATGGTCTTACAACTATGGATAATTTCAGCATGCAAATTTATGAAGCTGGCATTAATGATGGAAGAGCTGAAGGCAAGGCTGAAGGCAAAGCTGAAAGCATCAAAAATCTTATGTCTACACTGCATGTCTCCATCGACCAAGCCATGGATATTTTAAAAACTCCACCCGAAGAACGTCAATACTTTAAGGATCTGTTAGCTAAGGAACTATAAGTTCCGCCGGTACCCATAGTCAAAAAGGGACAATGTCGATTTGTTGCTATCAGAAAATGCACCAGCTGAATGTAGCTCAAATTTCAAGAAATAAAGATTTTGACCAGGACCGCTATGCGGTCCTGATTTTTTTGTATACGGCAGATTTGACAATTACAAAAATATCTAGAGCAATACGCTCCAGCCATTAAAACCCAATAGCATGGACTAGGTCGACTACAAAATTTGGCCCAATGCCCAATCCACATATCGTAATAGGTCCACCCACACTCATGTAACAGCCATACCCACAAATTTTGACCGATGCCAAATTTAATGTCTGCGCAGATAGAAAAATATTAAATTGTATGACTTGTAAGTCATGATTCTATTTGATACTTACAAATTCCCTGCGTAGATTAGCTCATCAAGGCAGATGATATGTCCAGGTACTTGGCCAGAATGTGAAATATGAAGTTGCTTCCGATAACACCGGCACCGCCGGTTATGACGATGTTGATAAGAACAACATTTACAAAGGGTGATTTACGGTTAAGCATCTCGCTTTATTATGTCTTACATATTATATTTATTTTTACGCAAATTGAATGCTGCTTGTCCGCCTTCCATAATTTCACAGATGTGTCCCTGAATACTATTTTTTGGTAACACACAATCCGACATTTCATTGATAGCAATATTATTTTCAATTGAACCAGTAAGATACTCAAAGATATACTCTTCATTAGGAGTTTTAGCACCATTTCTGTTAGCAACTATAACTTCCTCAGCATCACCACCTAGAACTATATTAGCATTATGCGTTACAACAATAAACTGCCTATCTAATTTTTTCTTTCTAATAAAGGGAATCAAATCTTTAAAAATTGACCTGTTATCTAAGTCATCTTCCGGTTGATCAATGAGTATAGGACAAGTGCTATCAGCCATTTGTATCAATAATTTTAATAAAACTATTGCTTTTTTACCTGGTGACATTTCTGTTATACAATCATCATCCATAGTAATCCTGTAAAGTGATTCGTACCAATCTTGTTGCAATTCTTTAAGGAAGGTTTCAGTACTAGTACTTTTCACTAAATTTATATCTCCAGATAAGGCTAATTCTATTATTTTACCAATCAGTTCTTCATTAAATTTTGTAATATCTAATTCCTCAATATCAAAATTTAACTTACTTTGAAATGATTTTATTGAACGTCGATCAAGATTTTTATTGAGAAATGATTTAAATCTCTCTACCTTCAAAACCGTTTCAATAGAAAAATTTAATCCATAATCTTCAATATTTGAAGAAGAATACTCAGCATAAGTATCATGTATCATTTTATATTCAATTATACCATCAACAATTAAGTTTTTTAAATCATTGTAATCACCATTCAATACCTTTAACTCTTCAACTTTATCCTTATATTCTTCCAGCTTGTTTCTCTGTTCTTGAATTTGTTTAGCAATATTCTGAAATGCTTTATTGGAACTAATTTTCTTACTCATTGATGTCAAATTATCTTCTAGTTCTCTATTTTTCAGCAAGAGTACATCTTTAGCATCGTCTAACAGCTTTTGTATCTTAAACTTCTCTTGTGCCCATAATTTATCTGATTCTTGGACAACTCTATTTTGAGCTTCTAGAATACACTTGCTAATGCCGCTATCAATAAAATAAGGGATTTCTATTCTTTCAACTAATTCCGATACAGAATCCAATTGTCTCCTCATCTCGCAGTTATTCGATAATAACTTTTGATTTTTAGCATGTTCGTTAGATTTATCTTCATAGCTCAAAATATCATCTGACGACAACTCACTATCATGGGATAATTTTTCTTTTTCCGCTTCAAGACGTTTAATTTCTTTTTCTATACCATCAAAGTTGCCAATTTCTGAAAGTTCATTTCTTTTTTCTTTAATTAAATCATATTTTTGCAATAAATCATAAAGCTTCTTGCTTAACACTTGATTCTTATCCTTTATTGATTTATTGAAAGCCTTATCTCTCTCAGAAAAACTATCATCTTGTAACAGTATTTCTTTAATTATACTATCTATTTCAGTTTTTTCCTGCTGATTATCAGTAAGCCTATTAAGATAGGTTTGAGGAATATAAACTATTTTATGTTTCAAATCCTGCTCAGCTTTATTTGTTAATATAGAATCACTTCCATCAGCCCAATGCACTATTACTTCGTTCAATAGACGTTTTTCATCTAAATTACTGCCCAATTTTATCTCCGCCTGTTTCCTATCGACAGCTACTGCTATATTTTTGAGTAATAATGATTTACCTGTAGATTTTCCACCGATAACACAATTCAGTTTATCATTTAACACTATTTTCTCTTTTTGAAATGCATTATCCCGAACTTCAACTGATTCTATAACGTGATAACTTGGTTTAGTTTCAGGCATAGTAGGAGAAATGCAGACTCTAACTTCTGGCTCATATATTATTTGCTTTAATCCATTAAAAGTAGGATCTGCTTTAATCCAACAATATCGTTTCAAATCAGGTTCAAATAATTTATCTATACTATGCGCATCAGAACCATGCACACATGGTTTTAATGCATTATATTTATTTATAATTTCTTCAGGAGAATCTACGTTTTTACCTAAAAAATATCCGACATCCCTTGGATTTGCAGAAAACAACATATCCGTCATTATATACAAATTTTTTCTAACTAAAGCCATCTGCGAACAATCTTTATCTACACCACTTGCACCATCATTACTACTGTTACTGAGGATTATTATTGTATTTTCCCTTAGTTCTCTATCGTTTTTAAAAATATCACTTATATTATCTATACTAACAATAAATTTATCTATGCCCTCTCTATAAGCCACGTCTTCAGGAAAAGAAGGATTAAATGAATTTCCTAGTTCTATAAGTTCTTCTTTAATAGCATGATACTTCCTATTACCATAGCAAAACTCTAAGTACGAAAAAAATCTAGTTTTCAATTTAGAAGCAAATTCAGGATTAAAAATAAAATGCATATTAACCGGCTCGTTCTTAGAAGGAGGCATAATTCTTATCTCTACATTAGGTAAAATTAATTTTACTGTTTGCGGCAATCTATTCTCTTCTTTTACCTTCATGTAATTATCGATCGATAAATAGTCAGTAATTCCAATGACAGCAATATTTTTTACTGAATCTGTACCATCGCCGATATAATCGCTTATTGCCTCATAAAAATTATTCCATTTTTCTTCAGTTGTACTTCCAACATATTGATCATTCTTTTTGGTTTCAGGAGTATGTACATGTAAATCCCAACGTCTCCATTCAGAGCCTCTTAAAAATCGATTCATTATAATCCATCCCTTCAAAAAAATGTATCTATATTTATTATACTATCAATTCATTTAATAATCTATCTGTTTATTTGTTAAGATATCTAAAAAGTTATATCTATAACACTAACCACAAAGTTCCTACTCCGCCATAGTGGTCATACACAATAGGTTTTTATTCACACCATATATCAGTAGGTTATATTTAAAAAGTGCACTAACCATAAAACTTATATAACTAAACTTCTGCTAGGATGTCTGAAGAAATTTGCGCAAAACTATTGACAGTACCAATCATTACCCTCTTGTATATAATTTTCAATGAACTTGATTGAAACTACTTTAAACTTATTATTGTATTCCTTGATTTCTTCAATCTCCATCGCTTCATTCTCCTTACACATTTATACATTAAAGTTGATTCAAATAATATTATATTACTAGCTGCAACCATTAATCCCAATAATAAATCTGCACAAAATAATACCCATGAAGATGATTTACCATTAAATTATTGGAATTACAGAATATAAATTAAGTGTTGGCTTTTTCGCTATTCTTCTCATTCTTTTTTTGCCAAAGCACTAATTTTATCTAATATTAACTGAAGAATCTCAGACTTATCTTTACTGTTATTAATATTTTCATCAATGATATCTTCTCTATTAATAAATATCCTTTTTACAACTTCGGACTTCAATTCTTTCTTTACGTCTTCAGGCATATTTTCGACAAATGTATCAAACGCAACTAATTCCATTTCAATTTTTCTAGCATAACGTTCTATTTTTCCTTGAGCATTGGCTTGTTTACTTGCATATCCTGAAGCTGCTAATGCAATCATTATAACGATGGACCTAGCTATAGCACCATACCAAAACAAATCTACATTCATTTTTCCCGTCATATATGTCATTGTATAATAGGCAGTAATTGCAGCAGCTACTAAAGAAAAGAAACAAATCGCATTCCATAAATGACCTCTATTTTTAGCATTATCAGCAACTTGTTTATACTTGTATGAAAACATTGTTGTATTTACTTGTCCAACAATAGTTTTTGCTGTATCTATGTATCGTGTAAGTTCCTCATCTTTTGCTTCACGTAACTTTGAGAGTTTTTCTTCCTGTTCTTTATACAACTTATTAAATTCTTGTATTTTAGTATCTAGTTGCACCTTAATCGAATTCATAGTTTCTGTTAATGTACTTTCATTTCTCCCTTTAAGCCTATCACCAACTTCTTCCATTCTGTTCTTGAAATTATTAATACTTTCATCTAATTGCGTAAGACGCCTTTCATTATTAGCTTTAAAATCATTTTCTTTCTGAATGATATCATTCTTTAAACTCTCTATTTCTTTTTTCTGTTTTTCTACAAGTTCTTCTAATTCTATGCTATTTGCTTGAGTAGTATGTACTTGAGTATTTAATTTTCCTACAGCATACTGCATATCTGATATATATTTTCTTGTTATATCGCATTGTTCTCTTTCACTTATTACAGTACCCCTAAATAAATCTAAGACACCGTCAGTATATAACATCATGTTATTTATATAATCTTCGTTCTTAGAAGATTTAAAATTATTTAATTCTCTTTGGAGATCATTTATTGTTCCGCTGATTTTATCCAAAAAATTAACAGAAAACCACTGTTTATCCTCAGAATTCAATTTATGTCTTATTGTTTCGTAAATGAGCACTTCCCGATTAAGTTCCTCTATAACTTCTTGCGAATAAGAACTTTCCCCCAATGCTTCTCCAAGTTGAGCCAAGAAATCGTCAAGCGTATTATAAACTCTGTGCGTACTAATTTTTTCTTTATGACTTTGCATGTTTCCGTATCCTCCAATCGTTTACAAAATTCTTTCATCAATGCATTCTAATACTTTTCTGAAAAACATATCTTGTATTTACCAAACAACAGTACATAATTTAATTATAGCACCATTACATTGCGATTACACTCACGCAAGCACTAACAGTCATCTTCCCCTTTCCCTCCCCAACAACAAACACCGCTAAGCGCACGCTTGCATTCTTAACTTCTCTCCCAACTATCCCCTTCAAATACTCAAAAAACTTATCCTTCAAGTCCGGTCTGCGCAGTGTACGCAACACATATTCTACAGTTGCTTCCAAATATCCTGTTGATTTTACTAAAACAGTTAACTTTGTTCAAAAAAAACTGGTGGTTGGAATATAAAAGGTGCTGGCAATAGCAAAGCCACCAAACACACTAATACTAAGGCTGAAGCTTATGCTTTTGCCAGAACAATTTCTATAAACCAAAAATCTGAGTTAATCGTTCACGGAAAAAACGGTCAAATTAGAGAACGTAATTCCTATGGTAATAATCCTTATCCTCCGAAATGATAACAACTCGACCTTATAAATTTAGACGACGCATTAAGCAAAGTTCGTTGCTAATGCGTCGTTTTCATTTGAAATGGATTCCCTCTCTTCTACGCTCTTACCAACAGGATCTGTAACACTCCATGCAGTTTAACCTCCAAAGAATCTGCAGGTAAAAACACACAGTCTCCTTTAAAGATATTTAATACTTCGCCTTCACCAAATGACATTATTCCACAGCCATTCGTGCAAAGCAACACCTGAAAGGAATCACCATTACTTGTCAATGTTGCCATTTCACGACAGCGCTCCGTATTTATCAGCACTCGCTCTACCTGATAATATTTACAGCGGCACAGCATTTCCGACGCAAAACCTCTCCTATACTTCAGCACACGCATTGGTTGCTTCGGCTGTGCACTGCCATGCGTATCAACAACCGCTAATGCTTTTTCTATGTGCAGCTCGCGATTCCTGCCATTTTTATCAACACGGTTATAATCAAACAATCGATACGTTAAATTAGAGCTTTCCTGAATCTCAGCTATCAGTGCTCCAGCACCAATCGCGTGAACGGTACCAGGTTTTATAAAGAAAACATCGTCACGACGTACCGGTATCTTTTGCAAATATTTTTCTACTGTACCATTCTGCAAGCTTTTTGCCAAAACATCCTTATCTATATCATGACTGAAGCCATATACAAGCTGCGCATCATGACTAGCATCAAGCACATACCACATTTCAGTCTTGCCACGCTGTCCGTTCTCATGCTTAAACGCATATTCATCATCTGGATGAACCTGAACAGATAAATCCTTTTTGGCATCAATAAGCTTAATTAAAATAGGCAGTTCACCTAAATCTGCATAATGCTTACCTAAAAGCCTTGGGTTACTACGCAAAACCTCTGCTAATGACAAGCCTTTAAATTCACCACTAGCCACCATACTCGTACCATCATGATGTGTAGAGCACTCCCACGTTTCTGCCAACGGCTGCATAGGAACGTCTTTGGAGAAGTCATCATTCAAGCGTCTTCCTCCCCAAAGATAATCTTTGCCAATAGGTTTGAGCAGAAACGGCTTATTGTTCAAGCTCATATTTTTGCTTGTCATTTACGCTTATCTCCTTACCAAGCTGAACCTCGATAATTTTCAGTTCTGTGTCTGCCATAATAGTATGTCTGCATCCTGCTGCTATGGTAATCACATCTCCGGCGTGAACCTCCTGCTTCATGCCGTCTACAATAGTATGTCCACTGCCTTGGATAACAGTCCACACCTCATCGCGATACTCATGACTATGGTAGTTCATTTTGCTGCCAGCCTTCAGCGTTATACGAATGGTCAGACTTTCTTTTTCCATATCGATAACCTGATAGCTGCCCCAGGACTTTTCAGCATACATTACTGGTTGAATAATATTATCTACAAACGGCTTAATATAGCTTGACTGCCCCTTGTCCGATACCAAAATACCATCAGGACCAGCTGCAACAACAACATTCTGCAAGCCCATGCAGAGAATAGGTATGTCTAACTCGTTTATAACATGTACATTATCACATTTTTCATTTAAAACACCTTTACCAATAATCTGCTCATCCATGGCTTCTGTAAGCGTATTCCAGGTACCAAGGTCTTTCCATTGTCCTACATAACGCATAACAGTAATCTTTGACTCCTTTTCAACAACAGCATAGTCAAAGCTTATCTTAGTCAATGTATCATATTTATTGTAAAGGTCATAATAATCATCAAAAGCAATCAGCTCATGCGACTTATCCAGTAGGTATTGCAACTTAAAGGCAAATACACCACCATTCCATAAGGCTCCCTGCGCTATATACTTTTCTGCTGTTTGCGCATCCGGTTTTTCCTTGAACATGCTTACAGTGCTGATAGCTTCCTTACCTTCAGGAATTATATAACCATATTTTTCACTTGGGTAGGTCGGTTCAATCCCCATCAATACCAGATTATTTTCCGAGCGCTGTGCCAACGCAGCCAGCTTTTCAAAGGCAGCAAAATAGCTGTCATCTACGTATGGATCAATAGGAGAAACCACTACAGCTTCATTAGCAGGCACATGCAACACATCATGCAGGTAGCAGGCTGCCAAAGCAATCGCAGGAAAGGTATCACGACGACATGGTTCAACAGAGATACTTACGTTGTCTGCTAGTTGATTGCAAATTGAGGATACCTGACCTTTAGAGGTTGCAATCGTAATTTTTGCTTCACTATCAACACTCTTAATCTGTTCATAAACACGTTGCAGCATAGAATTATGCGAACCATCAGCATTCTTGAAAATCTTAATAAACTGCTTAGAACGGATATCATTCGACAGCGGCCACAGTCTTTTGCCACTGCCACCAGATAATAATACTATGTTCATAATCTGCTTCTCCTTATCTATAGAAAAGGCCGCGTTCCTGTCGGACACGCGGTCTTAAATTTTTAGCGTTCCGCACGCATTTCATTGGTCAGGAAGTCATGATATGCTAAACGAATACCATCTTCCAGCTCAGTTTTATATTTCCAGCCCAGCTTTTCTGCCTTACTTACGTCAAGTAGCTTGCGCGGTGTGCCATTGGGCTTACTGGTATCCCAATGAATTTCTCCTGTGTAACCAACAACCTTGGCAACAAGTTCTGTCAGCTCCTTTATCGTAAGCTCCTTACCAGTACCAGCATTGACGGTTTCATCGCCACTGTAGTTGTTCATCAAGAACACGCACAGGTTAGCCAAATCATCAACATACAGGAATTCGCGCAACGGAGAACCATCGCCCCAGCAGGTTACGAACGGCAACCCCTGCTCCTTTGCTTCATGAAAACGACGAATCAACGCAGGCAGTACATGGCTATGTGTCGGATGATAGTTATCGTTAGGACCATAAAGGTTTGTCGGCATAAGAGAGATATAGTCTGTTCCATACTGCTTATTCAAAAACTCGCAGTATTTCAAGCCGCTGATTTTTGCCAATGCATAGGCTTCGTTGGTCTTTTCCAGTTCACTAGTCAGCAGGCAGCTTTCCTTCATCGGCTGCGGTGCCATACGCGGATAAATACAGGAAGAACCTAAAAACTCCAGCTTTTTACAGCCATTCTTCCAGGCACTGTGAATTACATTCATTTCCAAAATCATATTGTCATACATGAAATCTGCCAATGCTTCGCTATTTGCAACAATACCGCCAACCTTTGCTGCAGCCAGAAAAACGTATTCCGGCTTTTCTTCAGCAAAAAACTTTTCTACTGCATCCTGTCTGCACAGGTCAAGCTCCTTATGAGTACGGGTGATAATATTTGTATAACCCTGACGCTCCAGCTCACGCACAATAGCCGAGCCAACCATTCCACGATGGCCTGCAACATAGATTTTGGCATTTTTTTCCATCATTATGAAAGACTTCCCTTCTAAACTTACTGAACCTTTTTTAATGCAGCTTCACGTTTTGCCAGCTCATAGTCATGCTTAGTCATAATGGCAATCAGCTCTTCATAAGAGGTTTTTTGCGGATTCCAACCAAGCACAGTTTTTGCTTTCGTCGGATTGCCCCACAGATTATCTACATCTGTAGGACGGAACCACTGCGGATTTACGCAGACAAGCATTTTACCAGTTTTGGCATCATAGCCTTTTTCGTCGATGCCCTTGCCTTCCCAACGGATTTCAATGCCAACCTGCTTGAAGGCTTTTTCGGTAAAGTCGCGTACAGTGTGCTGTTCACCGGTTGCAATGACAAAATCTTCAGGTGTATCATGCTGTAAAATCATCCACATACACTCTACATAATCCTTTGCATAGCCCCAGTCGCGCAGGGAGTCCATGTTGCCCAATTCCAAATGATCCTGCAGGCCACAGGCAATGCGTCCTACTGCCAGCGTAATTTTGCGTGTTACAAAGTTTTCGCCACGGCGTTCAGATTCATGGTTAAAAAGAATGCCATTGACAGCAAACATGCCATAAGCTTCGCGATATTCCTTGGTAATCCAAAAGCCATATTGCTTTGCAACAGCATAGGGGCTGTAGGGATGGAAGGGAGTGGTTTCGCTCTGTGGTACTTCTTCTACCTTACCGTAAAGCTCACTAGTGGATGCTTGGTAGATACGGCAGGTTTTTGTCATACCTAAGATGCGCACTGCTTCCAAAATACGCAATACGCCAAGTGCGTCAACGTCACCAGAGTATTCCGGCACGTCGAAGGAAACCTGCACATGGCTTTGCGCTGCAAGGTTATAAATTTCGTCAGGCTTCACGATGCTGATGATGCGAATGAGAGAAGAAGAATCGCTCAAATCACCATCATGCAGAGTGATAGCATTTTTTGCCAGCAGATGATCAATGCGGGCAGTGTTGCTGATTGACGCACGGCGAGTGATACCGTGTACCTCATATCCCTTTTCTAATAAAAATTCGGCTAAGTAAGAGCCGTCCTGACCGGTGATACCGGTGATAAGTGCTGTTTTAGACATTGGTAACCCTACTTTCATTAGCTTTTATTGTTTTTTTGTATTTCATCCACCAATAAATATACTGTGCTGCATGAATTCATTTCAGATGTTTTACTAGCATTCTTTTTAGCATTCATTGTGTCTGAGTCTAGCTATATCTATGGCTTCTTCATATGTATTCCTATATTATTGTGCGTGATACTTATTATAGAACTGCTCATAATTTTCCAATATATATTCTATAGCAAGAATCTTTTTATCCGATTTTTTCACTAAACAATGCATATATAGCGCGCATATCCAAATTACTAAAGGAAGTGCCACTATGTATACTAGAGTACAAATAAATGCTTGGTAATTGGTTGAACCTTTTTCTATAACAGTACTAATAAGTGCATACACAGATAAAACAATCGCTATTACTGACAAGACATTATTCAGAAATAACTTTCTAGCATTATTTTTAATAATTTCATGTTTTTTTAATACATTGAGTTCATCCCTACTTATATAACGACTTGTTATTTTTGTCATAATATATAAAAATTCATTGGGACTATTATCCAATAAAAACTTTATTATTATTTTCACTTTATGTAGCAACTTTGCCAAACGAGTAAAATTTCTATGTTCATTGTTTCCATTTAAGTTACTGTCAATAATTTTACACAAGTATCTTCACTCCTCCTCTCAAAAGCCTTTTTCCTTAACAGCTAACTGATGTCACCAAAAAATATCAATAGCTTTTATGTTCTTTTGCTTATTAGATAAGCTGTTTATAAAATACTTTCGCTTCGGCAAAGATACATATTAGATACTTCATGTTTAAGCACAAACGTGAAGATTTAGGACATTCGAAGATATTGCAAGCAAAGCGGTCAGCGATGTTGACCTCTTTGCTTACCTGTTTCCATACATCTTCTCATAATAATTCTGATACTCGCCATTAATGATATCCTTCCACCACTTCTGGTTCTCAAGATACCATTTTATAGTCTTTTTAATGCCGTCAGCGAACTTCGTCTCCGGCAACCATCCCAACTCATTATGAATCTTAGTCGGATCAATTGCGTAACGCATATCATGACCTTTGCGGTCGGTCACATGCGTAATCAGGCTCTCCGGCTTGCCAAGCTCCTTACAAATCAGCTTTACAATATCAATATTGCGCATCTCATTATGACCGCCGATATTATATACCTCGCCTACTCTGCCTTTATGAATAATCAAATCAATAGCCTTGCAATGGTCTTCAACATACAGCCAATCGCGCACATTCAGCCCTTCACCATATACCGGTAACGGTTTATCTGCCAAAGCGTTTGCAATCATCAACGGAATAAGTTTTTCAGGGAAGTGATATGGACCATAGTTATTGCTGCAACGGGAGATAGTCACAGGCAAACCATAGGTTCTGTGATATGCCATAACGAGCAAATCTGCGCCAGCCTTAGAGGAAGAGTACGGACTGCTGGTATGAATAGGCGTTTCTTCCGTGAAGAACAAGTCAGGTCTATCAAGCGGCAAATCACCGTACACCTCATCTGTAGATACCTGATGATAGCGCTTGATGCCATACTTGCGGCAGGCATCCATCAAGCTTGCTGTGCCCATGATGTTCGTCTGCAAGAAGATGCCAGGATCTTCAATAGAGCGGTCAACATGCGACTCCGCAGCAAAGTTGACCACAATATCAGGCTTTTCTTCTTCGAAAAGCTTATTCACCGCTGCTCTGTCGCAGATGTCTGCTTTGACAAAGCGGAAGTTTGGATTATCCATTACAGGATCTAATGTTGAAAGATTGCCTGCATAGGTCAGCTTATCCAGACAAATAATGCTGTAGTCCGGATATTTCTTCAGCATATGAAAGATAAAGTTGCTGCCAATGAAGCCAGCACCACCAGTTACGATAATGTTCATAAAATTATACCTCGATTTCTTTTAAATATCTTGCTAAAGCATCTTGCCAATCAGGTAAAGACTTGAATCCATTTTCTCCAAGCTTACCTTTATCTAATCTGCTATTATACGGTCTTTTGGCTTTGCTCAAACCATATTCTTCTGTAGTTACAGGAATAACCTTAGTTTTATATCCAGCCTGCTTAAAAATTTCGCAAGCAAAATCATACCAGGATATATAGCCGCCTTCATTTGTCGCATGATAATAACCATATTTCTCAGTTGCTATCATATCAACTAATAAACGTGCTAAATCGAAGGTATACGTGGGTGTACCAATCTGGTCATTAACTACTCTTAAAGTATCATACTTTTTGCCGACATTGAGCATCGTTTTGATGAAGTTATTGCCATTCTTGCCAAATACCCAAGCAATTCGTACAATAAAATATTTTTCTAAGAGTTCTGCTACCGCTAATTCACCCTGCAGCTTGCTTTCTCCATAAACATTCAACGGTGCATAATCCTTGCAGTCTGCTTGCCACGGCTCTTCTCCCTGACCAGTTAAGACATAGTCTGTACTAATGTAAATCATTTTGCAATCGAACTTTTTACATGCTTCTGCTATATTTCTTGTTCCATCTACATTAATAGCAAAAACTTTTGCTTTGTTTTGCTCTTCTTCGGCAGCATCAACTGCAGTCCAGGCAGCACAATGAATAACTGCATCAGACTGAACAGAATTTATGACGTTCTCCACAGCCTCTTTATCAGTTATATCTAATTGAATATATTCATAGGGTAAAGCAATATTTTCTTTTGTCAAAATATCGCTGCCTATGGCCTCAAAATTACGCTTAGCCAATTCATTCATTACATCATAGCCAAGCTGACCGCCAACACCTGTTACCAAAACTTTCATAACGAACTTCTTCTCTCCATTCATAAATTCTTTAACTCTTCGATAGCTCGAAGTGATCTTTCTGATTTTTGATAATGTAATTCAGCTTGTCTTTTAGTGATTTCAGTGTCTGCAACGTAGTCTGCATTTTGTCTTTCACATTTCAACATTTTAAGATTATTAGCTATACTATGACATTTAGAAATGAACTCTTTACTTCCTTTATTTACTTGTCTTAATTTATTATACACTTGTTCGTGCTCTCCGCCACCTTGAGCATAAGCCTTCTTTAATTCTTTTCTACTTTCACATAAAATCCTAGCATTATGGAAAACTGCATAATATGCTCTACTTATTGACACACGAAATCTAGTCTCATCTAAAGAATCAATACTATTATTGTTTAATATATCATATGCGATTTTCAGATAATCATTCCAATCATACAATATAATACACCTCATTAAGCAACTATATCAAAAAATAATACTTCATTAATTTCAATAGAAGACTTAGCAAACCACTCTTCAGATATTGCATCAAATTTATCTAAACTTCTATCAACATCTTCACTTATTGATATAGTTACCAAAAATCTAAAAACACCTTCATCGTTAAAAATAGTTAACTTAGGTACTTCAGCAACATATTTAGATATGACACTAGCTAAATCAATTATAGCCATTTTCAAAGAAGAAATTTGCGTATTATCTAATAAGCGTCTGATTTTAAATATTTGTTCAGTATTTATGTTATATTTCGCCATAATTACATCAAATAAATCAACATATACATTTTCAGAATTCAAAAAAGAACTGTTAGTATTATACCGTTCTATAATGCTAGACCTCATATTAAACGCTGAATATTGATATATATTATTGGGTAATTCTGTATAATTACATAACCCTAAACTTGCAACTCCAGCCAACATAATAGAATTAGTTTGTTCCCAATTTAATGTTTCTAACATCCAAATCACCATTTTCTAAAAAATTATATATTTTTTCTGTCAAAATATCGCTTAATATAGAATTTATATTATTCATAGAATTTTTCTCTGAATAAGGAGATTCTTTTCTTTTAAAATTATATCTATATCTATCATTGATATCTAATTCAATAACAAGTAACGATTCATTTTCATTTTTTCGCAAATTTCCTAAAGTAATATTAACATAATACTTATCGCTAATTTTAAAAGTTATTTTGGTTTCTAAGTCAAATATTTCTCGTTCAAGCAACTTTTTCATAAAGTGCTTCTGAATATACTCTACGGGATTTTCGTGTAAATCCATATATCCTCTCAAAATAATACCAGAAAACAATTCTTTGTCTTGAATTTGCTTAAGTGTCGCTTCTAAAGAATAGACCTTATTCATAAAATCACTAACTTTTATTTCATCATTTTCATTAACAATATTATGCGTCAAAGTGATACTTTCTGCAGAAATATTCAGCGATAGCCCATGCATATTATTAGCAAGCATTCTTGGCGCAGAATATGGAACATTAGGCATATTAGGCAATATATTAAATTTATTGGGAAAATCACTTTCTAAACATTTTTCAAAATCACTAGCCTTATCTCTAATATTAGAAACTGGCTCAAACATAACATTATACTGCATATCCGTCCATTTTATATTTTCCATAATATAAAAACCTCCACTTCTTCTCAAGAACAATTATATCACACTTTAAAAAACTTCTCCTAATTCACTCAAAAACGGATTTTTTTCATCCTTTACTGAAAGAATTGGCTTCTCTATTCCCCAATCAACGCCAATCTCCGGATCATTCCAACGAATACCACCATCAGCTTCAGGAGCATAATAATTATCCGCTTTATACAAAAATTCCACTTCATCAGTTAAAGTTACAAAACCATGACCAAATCCACGCGGAATCATAAGCTGTTTTTTATTCTCAGCACTCAGTTCTACCGCCACCCACTGCTTATAGGTTGGACTTTCATGACGCAAATCAACTGCTACATCAAGCACAGCGCCACGCACACAGCGCACAAGCTTGGCCTGAGCTTTATCTCCCTTTTGGAAGTGAATGCCACGCAAAACACCCTTTTTGCTGCTCAAGGAATGATTATCCTGAACGAAATTATAGAACAGACCAGCCTCTTCCATTTTCCTCTGGCTCCAGCTTTCCATAAAAAAGCCTCTGTAATCACCAAAAACGTCAGGCGTAATAATAAAAACGCCTTCTAATTTGGTCTTTTCAAACTTCATTATTTTTCACTATCCTTAGTATATAATTTTCCCGTCAGCAACCTTTTGCAGATACTGGCCATAAGGAGATTTACCATACATCTTTGCTGCATCCAAAAGCTGGTCTTTCGTAATCCAACCATGCAGATAAGCAATCTCTTCCAGAACCGCAATAGGAATACCTGCATTTTCCTGTACTGCTTTTACAAAGTCTGAAGCTTCATTAAGACTTGCTACAGTACCGGTATCAAGCCAAGCATATCCACGACCTAAGGTTACTACAGAAAGCTTGTCATCTTCCAAATAGATTCTGTTTAAATCTGTGATTTCTAACTCTCCGCGCGCAGAAGGCTTTAAACTTTTTGCATATTCACAAACTTTTTCATCGTAAAAATACAAACCGGTAACAGCGTAATTGCTCTTAGGTTGAGCAGGCTTTTCTTCCAAGGAAATAGCCTTACCATCAGCATCAAATTCAACAACGCCAAAGCGTTCAGGATCATTGACAAAATAACCAAATACAGTTGCACCCTCTGCATTAGCTACTGCTTGCTGGAGATGCTTTGTCATTCCTGCACCATAGAAAATGTTATCGCCTAAAATCATTGCACACTTGTCACCGGCAATAAATTCTTCACCTAAGATGAATGCCTGTGCTAAACCATCAGGAGAAGGCTGCACTTTGTAGCTCAGCTTGATACCATACTTGCTGCCATCTCCAAGAAGACGTTCAAAATTTGGCAAATCCTGTGGCGTAGATATAATCAAAATATCTTTGATGCCTGCAAGCATCAATGTAGACAGCGGATAAAAAATCATCGGCTTGTCATAGATAGGCAACAGCTGCTTGCTTGTTACCATGGTAATTGGATATAAGCGTGTGCCGGACCCTCCGGCGAGAATTATGCCTTTCATAAAGTTTCACTCCATAATAAAAAATTACTATAAAAGTAACTTGTCTTTATTTATAAAATTTACTTGTAAAATTTTCTATATCGTACATTAATCCTATATTAGCTTTAATTTTTTCATCGTCCCACTCCCACCACTTTATATATAACATTTTTTTAATTATTTCATTGTTAAACCTATATTTAAGTATCTTATCTACCCCCCCAACCACTGCATACGGAGGAACATCTTTTCTAACAATACTGCCAGCTGCAATAACAGCACCATCACCTATAGTAACATTATTGAAAATAATAGAATTAGCTCCTATCCATACATCATTGCCTATTTTTATTGACTTTCTATAATTAGGCGCATAATTATCTACTTCATCGTTTTCAATAAATCCAAACATTTTGTAGGCTAGTATGGGACTAGTAGTGCAATATTCCATTTTATGAGTATTAGGAACTAACTCTACACCAATAGCTATTGACGTAAATGCACCGACTGAATCTAACAAGCCTCTATTTAGGTTTTGATATCCATAAGAATATTTCCCAACCTTAATTTTAAAATAATTCTCCCACCAATATCTCCCTATATCATCACGCCAACCATACTTTTTATATGATTGTTTCTTTAAAATTTTAGGATAATTATCAGTAGTTCTTAATAAATGAAGTACATTGCACAATATTTTATCGATTTTTCTCATACACAATTCCTTTTTCCAACTTCACTAAATCCAGATATTTTTTTAAAACTATATTCATCATATATTTATCGTGAACTAATTTGCTCCCAGCATCTGCTATTTTTTCTCGTTCTTTGGAATGTTCAAGAAAATATTCTATTTGTCTTATGCAATCATCTGCATCTTTATAAAATACAATATTTTCTCCATTTATCAATCCCAAATTTTTTGCATCTTTTCTAATATCACATAACTCGAAGTTCCCTCCAGCTAAAACTTCAAATGTTCTAGGATTAATTCCCTTATGTATATCGATGTGAATATTAAGAGATATTTTCGTATTGCAATATAATTTGTTCACATCTCTTCCAAACAGCAATTTATTAGTTGTAAACTTATACAAATTTGGATATTGCAATTTAAACTTAATCTTATCAATACAATTGCGAAATACATTAGATTCATTTTCATAATACTTGCCATATACTATCATATTTTTATTTTTATTATGACAGTAACTTGCAACTTTTTCTAGAATATTTAATCTGTTTTTAGTTTTAGAGCCTACAAATGAAATATCAAACTCACGGCTTCCTATAATATTATGCTCCGATGAAAATATTTCCTGAGCAACTCCTATTGGCAAGTAATACACTACTACACTAGGATACTTTTCTTTTATATACATGACATCATCTGGTTCAAATAGAAACACGTTATCGTAATCTTCTATATGTTGGTTTATTGATTTAATTCTTTTGACACTATCCATATACCATGTTGTAAGTTTTATTTTTCTGTCTCTAAGCATTTCAATAATATTTTTATCAATTACCTCATAATTGTAGTTGGCATTTATATTTAGAACTATATCCGGTTTGAATTCATCTATTTCTTTTCTTATGATTTCTTTATTTTTTTGATAATAACGACTTACATATTGTTCCTTGTTTACTTTATACTTTAGATACTCTATTAATGACAACCTATCTCTATTAAATCCATTGATGTACAATCCTTTTACATCAACACCTAATGTTTCTAATGCTTGTCCAACACTTTCAGTATAATGGAAACACTTATCTCCTACGATGTATACTTTCATATTTACCAACTCCTGTGATACTTTCTGTAAGCTATTTCCTTGTTTTATCAAATATATAGCTTGATGTATTTCATATAAATGTGCAAGAATATGGCACTAACAACCTATGTTTTTAACATAAGAGTTAGTAGTGTTTTCACAATTAATGTATCCTATCTATTATGCTCTGCTCATATTCACAATCATTAAGAGTATCACTATCCTCGCCCATTGTATTGTTAACTTCATTAACATACTTATTTGATATTTCACATTTCTTTTCAGTATGCTTTAAAAACCACTCATATTCTATGTCTAAATGTCCAACATCAATAGCTTGATATCCATATTCTGACAAATCAGATGTTAATACCGTTGCAGTAGGGCCTAAAGCAACCAAAAACAAAGTATCCTTGCCTATTACGTTTTCTTTGCATTTTCGCAAAATTTCATCATATTTATCGAAAGCATCTTTCTCTGGACAAAGAATTCTGTTTACTTTTTTAGTATTAGACAATAACTCATTGCCTACCCCAAATCTAGTAAATAACCCTTCTACTATCATTACATTTCTATTATCCCATATTTTTTTTATTTTTTTAAAATAAGCTTCTGAAGAACTTTTATCTTTTAAGTCAATATAATTTCTAGTAACCAGACTATCTCCATAAATTCGTTCTATATCATAATTTTCGTATATCTTTTTGAAATTTTTGTAGATAAATCTTTTCCAATGCTTTTTTGCGCTATTTGTAAACCTACTAAAATCACAGTCTCCTAACGGACTTGGAATGCATATCAATAAATTATTATCTTTTTTTCTGAATGTTTTCCACAACATCTCCGACAATCTGTTGTCTTCTTTTTGAAACTTAGGATGATTAATTTTTAACATTAAATCAATTTCACCATCACCAAAGCGTGATACCGACATTCTATTTTTAAGAATAATATCAATTGTTTCATCTATAGTGTATACCTTAGGAAATTTAATTGAGTTTTTGCCAAAATACCAATTAATTGCTAAAAATAAATCATTTATTCTCATTGTAAATCACCATTTTATAATAAATATAGTTTGATATAATCTGTTTAAAAAGATTTTATGATTCCAGAAAATTTTCAGATAACCCAACTAATGTTTATACTGCTTAGTATGCTTTTAGTATGCTTTTAGTATGCTTAATATTTTACTTCTTGTTTAATTTTAGTCCCGTCTTATGAATCACATAGCTATTAATAAATTCATTTTTTGCTTAAATCAGAAAAGAAAGCATACCATTTATGCATACATTTACAATTCTCGAAACTCCATAGTAAAAACCTCTTTTTCCATTTTAATTTACTTTTAACCGTAGCACTATTCACATTTAAAAATGATTCAACATCCTTATATCTATCACTATTTTCATCCTCCTTATTAGCGTAAAAAGCTGTCAACGTAGCTAAAGCTGTTTCTACTGCTAAAACTCTACACATTTCAACGCAATCTAAATTTTCTTTTACAGAAAACTCCAAGCGCTCCTTATATCCTTTAAAGCAATCATATCTACTCTTGCTATTAAAAGAAGAGGCAACAATAGAACCTTTTCTTTTAAAATAGTAATAAAATGGTCTACGTAAATAACCAGACCTCTTAGCTGCAAAAATAAACTTGTATGTAGTAGCCACATCTTCGTAAATCCGTCCTTTAGGATAACGAATATCGCCAATCACACTACGCTTATAAATCTTATTCCAAGCAGCATTATCTAGAGTTCCATCCAAAATTTCTTTAACTGCATTTCGTCCTTCAAAAATCATATCCTTGCTATATCTAGGATTGAACTTCTTTTTATCATTTCTCACAACATATGTATCAGCACAAACCACATCTAACTCATGCTCATCCATATATCCAATCATATCACCATACATATTAGCATCAATGATATCATCACTATCTACAAACCCTATAATTTCACCTTTAGCTGCATCTATACCAAAATTTCGTGCATCACTCAAGCCACCATTTTCTTTATGAATAACTCTTACTCTTGAATCCTTCTCAGCATATTCATCACAAATTTTTCCACAATTATCTGGTGAACCATCATCAACCAATATTAATTCAAAATCAGTGAAGGTTTGATTTAAAATAGAATCTACACATTTACGAATATATTTTTCTACCTTATAAACAGGTACTATCACAGAAAGTCTAGGCATATCAATTATCTCCCATCATTTTCAGCTTCACATACTTGTTCAGCGTATAATTAGCATAATTAAGGCAAAGTACAAAGCCCATCCAGCCTTCTAAAAATCCTGCCTTCAAAACATACATCTTAAAAAAAGCAAATGCTGGTCTAAAAATAAGATCCTTGAGCACCGAACATTTTTTCCCTCTAAGTTTCCTATCCTCAGCGCCAATACTGGCATACTTATTCATCTTCTCCAAATATTCATCAAAAGAAGCATATGTATAATGCTTAAGATAACCCTTCAGCGTTTTTTCAGGAAACTCACCAACAGGACGCTCATGCACCTTGCCTTCCCATTTTACGCCCTTAGAGGGTAATAAGCGCACAACAGAATCCGGCCCAAGCACACCATATTTAAAGTCCCTGCCAAAAGCACTGTTGCGTCTTTCAAACCTATATAAGGCTTCTCTATCACTAACAGTTGCTTTAGCAATATCTGCTATCAGCCCGTCATTCATACGCTCATCTGCATCCAGATATAAAATCCAATCAGTATCTACATGCTGCAACGCAAAATTACGTTGTGCTGCAAAATCATTATCCCAGGCACGATAAACCACTTTAGCATTGTTGGCTTCTGCCAAAGCAACAGTTTTATCTGTACTGCCAGAATCAACTATGAGCACTTTATCTGTAAGCTTCTGCGCATTTTTAATCGCATCAACAATGTCCTTTTCTTCATTCTTCGTCAAAATGACTATTGTAAGATTATTAGTTTTTCCCATAAAGCACCTTATATATTACCCTAGTATTTCTGTAAACTTAGCTTTTAACGCAGCAAATCGTTCAACAACATATTCCTCAGCATATGGCAAAAGCTTAGGTTGGCTAATAAACTCATTATAATAATTCTCGTCTTCCTTCAAACGTCGAATCAGCTTTCTATTCGCTTCATTCTCAGAGTCTTTTTCCCAAAATATTACGGCATCCTTATTAATCAGGCCGGGCTCTGGATTATTGTTTGATCCATAATATAAAGGAATACAGCCTGTAATAAAAGCATCAAAAAGTTTCTCCGTAACATAATGCTCAGTATTATCATTTTCAACACAAATATTGAACTTAAAGGTTCTTAAATATCTTTCCTTATCATTATTAAATTTATCCCAAAGATCTGTGGTATTATTATGCCATTTACCTGCTAGCTTAACATCTAATATATCTCTTACGCCATTATAGACCATCTCACGCGTACCTTTTTTATCATGTTTGTTAATTAATACGCAGTCAGATATTTTTTTATAACTACAGGTGTTTATCTCTTTGATTCTCTTTACTATACCATCCTCACTCATTTCTGGTGCAAATGTAGTCGTAAGCCAATAAGGGAAACGTAAATACTTATCCTCTTTATGTACACCAAATCCTAATGCTAAATCAACATGCTTCAAGCAATAATCCCCAAAATATAAATTTAACTTAGTGAATTTATGTTCAACATCCTCATTGGTAATAAAAACTTTGCAACCATCAAAATCGTTACGAATAAAAAACGGATTCCCTAAAGGTCCAAAAAAATTTACTCTTTTTTTATTTTTTGGAAAATGATAGCGAAGAAATCTTACATACCAACTGGCTTCCAAATCATCTGCGCCCCATTGATTATACTCATAATACAATTTATCATCTGTGTGCCCGCTAGTTTTTGCTTTCTTAAAAAAAATTTCTATCATAACGCTGCTCCTATACAAACATTCCAAGAAAATACTTCCTTTATATTATATCATATCTCTAATGTGTATGCACTTATCTTATATAAACGTTCACTCAGACTCACTTAATCGCTTACCTTAATAAAATGCCATAACCCGCAATAAATTGCAGCTATGGCCTTCCTTTTTACTTCACCGCATCACCCTTCAGCACACGCCAAGCACCTACTCCGCGCATACTGTTGATGTAATCCGTTATTTTTTTATCAGCACTGCTATCTTGCGTATAAATTTTGCCGTCTACAGCAAAAAGTCTATGATTAAAGGCAAATCCTTGCTCTGCAAACATACTTGGCAACATAGCGCTATACGTAAATCCTGCTGGTGCAAGCAACTCTGCCAGCGTTCCAGCTATCTGCATATGACAGCCTACGGAATTTTCCTTAAACCAATCTTTTTGTACACCCTGCCCATAGAAAATACACGGAACAGACATCATAATACGCGCATCCTGTTCAACAGCAAAGGTAAAACGTTCCATATGATCGCCAGTAATAATAAACAAGCTGTCCGGCAGCTGCTTTTCAGCCTGCGCCACAAAATCGCCCATCGTCTTATCAGCATACCAAATATGACCTAACTCAGTCAGCGTATTATCATCCCTAGCAATGTCAATCGGCAACTTGCTACGTACAGCTTCTCGTGGGAACCCAAGCTTATCTACATCAATAATATAGGGGGCAATTGTCAAAACCATATGGAAAACCTTTTCATTCTTATGTTCTTGCTTAAGATATACTTCTGCATTTTGGAAAAGAACCTCATCTGCACAGCCCCAAACATTATCTGTTTTTGTACCAAATTCATCAGCACAATGAAATTCATCGAAGCCCTGCGCTAAAGCAAAATTTTTGACATCCTCCCAAGTTGCATACCCACCATACCAAAAAACAGTTTTATAGCCAAGTTGCTTCATAATCTGAGCAATCCCCATTGCATATGGCTGCTTAAAGCTCATCGGCTGATAATTTTCATAAATACTAGTATTTAGCAAACCTGTAATAAGACCGTTTACCGCACGTACAGTATTATCGCCCATCGGCAGCATAGAAGAAATATATGTGCAATTAGTTGCTGCCCTTAACTTCTGCATCCTGGATACAACGCCAATATCTTTAAACTTAGGCAAAAACGGCCATTCGCCAAAGCTTTCTCCAACAATGAGAAAAACATTATGCGGCTGTTTAGTTAATTTTGGCTGTTTTCAGTGTACTTAAAGGCTTCATCTATTGTGCCTGCATCTTTATTGCCACCGCTAATAAAAATTTGCTCACGCAATTCTTGAGCAGACATTTGCACATTATTAACCTTATCCATTTTTTTCTTTATATCATGTACGCGATAAAGAGCTTGTCCATCATCTAAAATAGCTTCGTTCAGCAAATTAGATTTTAAGCGAGCAGCACTAAGCCAGTTTAAAGAATTAGAGTAAATAAAAGCTCCACCAAAACGTACAAAAATCCATAAAAAAGCCAATACTGGCAACGTCAACGCCATAACCATCTTTTTATGCTGCACTGTTGCAAACTCAACGGTTGTAACCTTCTTTAGCCACAACTTTAAACCATAAGCAAGAACTGCGCCCAATAGCAACGCCAGCGGAAAACGCCATAATAACTGATACTCCTTAACCGCAGTCACAAATATCGCATAAATATCATCATGCGCACCATTGATAAGCATCATATTAAAAGCTGCATTAAAAATTTTGTAATACGGTATGCGCGTCATAAAGCAAATTGCAAAGAATATCAAGGCAGCAGTATGCCAAATAAAGCGCAGCTTATCTGACGGCCAATTTTTCAAGATAAGCTTCGGCAATGTTGCAAACACAAAGCCAATCAGAACTATCATGCCCGCGGTCTTTAAGCTTAAGCGCAGTCCTAACAGCAAAGCCATTGGAATGTCACTATAATCTCCATTCAATTGTCCGCTGTAAATAGCAATAAAGGCTATACGAAATACCGTAAAAACCAGGCACCAATAAAAAAATGATTTGAGATCCTGCTGCAGGTTCTCAAAAAATCTTGCGTAAAAATTCATATAAAGCTTTCATCTCCCACATATTTTGTGCAAATCTAACTAATTATACCATACTTTTCGCTTAGCATCTGCTTATGATTTGGAAGAATCCTATTTTTTAATTAGAATGAGCAAATTGATTCATTCGTCATAGAGAATGTGATTTATTCTTAAAATTGCAGCAATAAGTTGCATATCAAATTCCTTTAACCTTAATCTATTCTTAATTAGCCTTACATCAATTGTAAAATTATGGTAAAATATCACTATCAACATTATCTGACTGGACAGTCAGAAAGGGAAGTGTATATTTTGTTCCGTAATGATTCTATTTTTAAGCTTGGCTGGGGCTATTTCATATTAATGTTTATCTTAGAAGCGATTTTGCCTGAATGGGTAGGCGATGAAAATGGTATTATCGAAAACCTGCAAATACTTTGGCTCATAGGCGGTATGCTTTACTGTATCAAAACCCATAGCTGCAAATATGCTGACTGGGGCGGCAGCTCTAAGGCTTTTTGGAAAGCAGGCACGATTTACTTTTTCCTGCTCATTATGCGTGAAATAAGCTGGGGCCGCGTATTTTTTACTAATCCTGATGGCGGTATGATTCAATATAGCCAAATGGGATTATATGGTAAGCTAGTTCATCCTATGGTAGGTATTTTAATTTTAAGTATGTTAATACTGCTCTATAAGGCACGTATCTGGCGAATGCTTAACATAGTAAAGATACCGGTAAAATCTTTTTCTCTCCTATTGCTTTTTATTTTCTTTTCCTGGGTAGGCGAACGTACAAATTTCACCGGCTTTCACGGTCAAGTGGCTGAAGAGCTTGCTGAATTCGGCGCTTATATGATGATGTATGTGCTACTGAAGGATGCAGATAAAATGCTGCGCTTATTTACTAATACTAAAGAAGAAAAATCTGTTCCATCATGCGATTGAAATTATTCTACCAAGAAAAAATGCTTCCAGACATTCTAGGGTAATAAATCTCTTACATTAACAAAATACCGTAGCATACAATGAACCTGTAGCTACGGTATTTTTATTTTGTTTGTATCACCGGAAGTGAATATCCATAGCATTATATTCCTTTATACATAAAGCTCACTAATTCATTCATATCTAGCTTCAAAAGTTGCCAATACCTTTCTCAATACATCTATAATCTACCATATAAGCCTGTATAATCGATATTCTTACTCCCAACCATTCGTCAAGAAAAATGCAATTTTTGACACTTTTTCTAACGAATATTGTATGCGCACATTTTTCTATTCTATAGCTACATTCAGAATGTAAAATAAGGAGCAGCTTGCGCCGCTCCCTACTTATTCTTCATACTTCTTTATCCTGCGCTGCAGCAAAACAAGACGCAGCGACAAAACAACAGCACTGCAGATTACACCTATATCCAGGCTCTGCCAATAAGCAAAGGCACCGTTATTGAACTTGTAATCCAAAAGCAGGCCCACCGGCAGGCAAATTGCCCAATAAGCCAGCATGCTGCACCAAAACGTAGCGTTAACATCCTTATAGCCACGCAAAATCCCCTGAATCGGCGCCGCGACTGCGTCGCCTCCCTGCCACAGCAAAGCGTAGACAATAAACACCTTTACCAGCTCAATAACATGCGGATTCGTTGTATAAATGAGCGCAATATACTCGCGTGCCACCAGCTCCAGCGCCATATAAACTATAGCGATAAAAAGGCTCAGCTCCAAGCCAAGTGCCGTGTAATCGCGCGCTCCCTGATAGTTTTTCGCACCATATTCAACGCCCACCACGATCGTCAGCGCCAGTGAGAAGCTCATGGGGAACATATAAATTAGCGAAGAGAAGTTAAGTGCCGCCTGATGCGCAGCAATCACCTCCGTGCCAAATTTGGCAATAAACAGCGCCACAACGCCAAAGATGCTCGTTTCCATAAAAATGGCCACGCCCATAGGCACGCCAATGCGCAGATATTCCGCCACCAGCTGCTTAACAGGGCGCACCAAGCCCAGCACATCGTACTGCTTGAACTGTTGCAGCTTCGACACCACCACCGCGAACATCACCAAAAGCAGCCAAAATGTGATACCCGTCGCTACACCGGCGCCAATGCCGCCCAGGCGCGGCAAGCCCAGCTTGCCGAAAATCAGCACATAGTTCAGGCAAGCATTCACCGGCAGCGCCAAAAGATAAATCTTCATCGAAAGCTTCGTATAGCCCAATGTATCAACAAGACTGCGCAGCGGCGTAATGAGAAAGAACGGCAATACGCCTATGCCAAGGCCTGCCATATACCACAGCGCAATGTGATAAACCTCCGGTGCCAGGCCCATGCCCTGCAAAAACGGCGGCAAAAAGATAATGCCACCGACAATTATCAGCACGGAAAAGGCTACGGCCAACAGCATGCCATGTCGTACTACTGTAGAGATTTTTTCTTTTTCGCCTGCACCCAAAAGGTTGGCAATCAAAGGCATCGCCGCCAGCAAAATGCCTGCAAAGCAGGTCTGCACTGGCATCCAGATATTACCGCCGATGGCAGCGCCGGCCAAATCCGCATCGCCAGCCTGCCCGGACATACTGGCATCAAAAAAGTTCATGCCCATAATCGCAATCTGCGTGCCGATAATCGGCAACATAACGCTCAGCAGACGCTTAACCTTATCCTTATAATCCTTGTGTAAAATTTTTAGCATATCCTTACTCCCATTTTCCCTAATATAACAAAAGCCACACGGCTGCAAACACAGTCGTGTGGCGAAAAGATGACTATTGAATCAGAAAAAATCCACAACAATTTTTCAAATTTAATTTTAACAATAAGCAGCCTGCTTGTCAAGCTCAGCCTTCTGCTTCTGCCAATTCGGAAAGATAAGCCCAACGGTCCACCATCTCATCCAGCTTTTGCTGTACTGCCTCCTGCTGCTTCGTCAAGTCTGCCAAGCGGGTGAAGTCGCTGCCGCATTGGTTTATTTCCGCGCCCAGCATTTTCAGCTCTGCCTCACTACGCGCAATCTCCTGGTCCAGTCGCTCCAGCTCCAGGCGCTCACCATAAGTCATTTTCTTCTTCGCAGGCTCTTCGGCAGGCTTTGCTGCAGCCACCGGCTTAGCCTTTGCAGGCTGCGCCTGCTGTGCGCTTTCCTCCTGCAGAGCTTCTGCATAATCGCTGTAGCCGCCGATATACGGCTTAATGCTGCCATCCTGCTCCAACGCAAAAATCTTTTGCGCAAAGCGGTCGAGGAAGTAACGGTCATGAGAAACAGCGATAACCGCACCAGCAAAGCTGTCCAGATAATCCTCCAAAACAGAAAGCGTCGGGATATCCAGGTCATTTGTCGGTTCGTCCAAAAGCAGCACGTTCGGTGCCGTCATCAGCACACGCAGCAAATACAGACGGCGTTTTTCACCGCCGCTAAGCTTGGACACCGGCACCCATTGCAGCTCCGGCGGGAAGAGGAAGCGCTCCAGCATCTGTGCCGCGCTGATGCGCTGACCGTCGGCCGTTTCAATGTAATTATTCGCTTCCTTGATATATTCCAGCACACGCATATTGCTGTCCGGAAACTCGCTGTGCTGTGCAAAATAACCAATCTTCACAGTCTGGCCAACGCGCATTTCGCCGCTCGTAGGCTGCAGCTTACCGGCGATGATATCCATCAGCGTTGATTTGCCTGCACCGTTAGGACCGACGATACCGATGCGGTCATTACGCAGCAGGATATAGCTGAAATCCTTGATATAATCCTTGCCGTCCCACACCATACCGATATCTTCCAACTCGATGATTGTTTTGCCAAGACGACTGCTGACGGAGGACATCTCTAAATTTGCTTCCGTCTTGACGTTCTTTACTTCCGCTTCAATCTGAGCAAAGCGCTCCACGCGGTCCTTCTTTTTAGTACGGCGTGCTTCCGCACCACGGCTGATCCACGCCAGCTCGCGGCGGTAGATATTGCGCAACTTTTGTGCAGCAGAGGCTTCCGCAATGCGGCGTTCCTTACGCTTTTGCAGGAAAAGGCTGTAGTTGCCGACATAAACATAGCCCTTGCCTCCGTCTATCTCCAAGGTACGATTAACAACACGATCAAAGAAATAACGGTCATGAGTTACCATCAGCAGAGCACCCTTGCGCGCCAACAGCTTTTGCTCCAGCCAGGCAACAGTGGCGTTATCCATATGGTTGGTAGGCTCGTCCAAAATCAGCAGGTCCGACGGACGCACCAGCACACCGGCCAAGGCCACACGCTTGCGCTGGCCGCCGCTCAGCTCGCCCATCTGCTGCTGCAGATTAGTAATGCCAAGCTGCGTTAACACTGCCTTCGCTTCGCTTTCCAGCTGCCAGGCATATTTATCATCCATCTGCTGCTGCAAATCAAGCAAATGCTTTTGCAGCTTTTTGTTATCAGGCTCCGCTGCAGACTGCTCCACCGCAGTTTCGTAATCGCGCAAGAGCACCATCAGCGGGGAATCGCCTTTAAAAACCTGCTCCAGAACAGTTGCGTCTGCCTCAAACGGCGGGTCCTGCGGCAGATATTCCATCACCACGCCGCCGGGAATCGTCAGCTTGCCGTCACCGGCCTCGTGATTGGCAATCATGCGCAGCAAGGTACTTTTACCGGTTCCGTTGACACCGATAATACCGTACTTGTCGCCCTCTTCTACGTTAAAGGTAATATTTTCAAACAACAATCTGTCGCCATAGCTGTACGACAAATCCTCTGCACTTAAAATCATTTTACTTATCTCCCTGTGAAAAATTTACACTCTAAAATTATAACACGCCTGCGGATAAAAGTAAAAAGGACGAACCGCCAAGGCCCGTCCTTCGTATTGCTATTTTATTGTAACCTGTAAATTTTCGTTTTCCTCCGCTGCGTCCTGCAAAACCTCCAGCAGCTGCTCGCCATACCAGCCCAGCTTTTCATTGTCGGTAATATCAGCAGGCACAACGATCTGCGTCGGCTCGGCGATTTCCGTCAGGCAATCATACAGAGCGTCTAAATTTGCACCGTAGTAAACAGGCAATGCCAGCGCGCTGCGCAGATATTTATGCAGCGCAGACACAGAGGTCATGCGCTCAAGATCTAATGTAATTGTTCTCATGTTAATCTCCTTATTTTCCGTAAAGCTTGCTGAAGGACTTGTAGTGATCGCCGGTGTAGTAAATCAGGCCATCGTTGGAAAAGACAATGCGTTTCGCATTACGATTGCCCTTCACATAATCAATGTCGCATTCCTTCCAGTTGCGGCCGTTTTTCTTCGGCAGTTTACCATCGTAATTGCCGTAGCGGTCACCGCCGATGGATTTACCGGGTGCAACCTTGTCGAGGGTGCCTTTTGTCTGCCAGCCCAGCTTTTTGGCCTCGTTTTTCGTAATATAGTTGTGCGGCAATCGCTTATATTGGTTGATGTAGGCAGCAACGTGCTCTTTATCGGTGTAAGCAGCGCTTTCGCTGATTTTGATTTTGCCGCTATTGGCCTTGACGTTGGCCGCAGTGTTCTGGCCATTGTTGCTCTTGGTTGTATTAACAGTTGTTGTCTGGGTTGTCTGCTTATCGTTGGTCTTGGGGCTGTTACTGCCGCAGCCGGCAATTATGCTGACGCTGAGCAGCATCGCCAGGAAGAACGCTAAAAGTTTTTGCATAAGGATGCTCCTTTCGTTTTCTTCCCATTATATCACATAGCCAAAATCGGCGCACCATATCATGATACGCCGCCCCCAAAAGTTCACAAGTAATTCCTTGAAAAAAACTCCGCTTCATGTTATATTATAAATAAAGAAGACAACCGCCCACAAGGTTGGTTGCCGCTTAAATTAGGTTTGAAAAACCGCCTTGTAGCTGCAAATTACAGAGGCGGTTTTTCTATGTCTAGACTATCTGCTGTACTGAAAGATAAAAGTCCGCAATGCCAGAATGAACATGCCAAAAGCCATCAGGTCTTTGAAATCATAGTTCCTCATAGACATCACCTCGATTCTCTTAGAGAATTTCGGCAATGCCCCCCGTAAACGGTTGTCTTAAAACATATTTTAGCATATAAAACAAAAACATACAACGAACAAGCTGTGAAGTTTGCCGTTGTATGTTTTTTATTTATATCTTGTTTTTACCTTACATCTCTGCCATGAGTATAAACCGGCAGCAGCTTCGGCGACAGCTCGCCATGCACGCCGGCAGCCTTTTCTTCCTCAGCGTAGCGACGTACATGCTCCAGGCTCAGCTTGCCCAGCTTGACGCTCTTCGCTGCTTCGGCAGCCTTAGTACCCGCAATACGGCCAAAGACGATGATATCCAGCAGGCTGTTGCCCATCAGACGGTTAGTGCCGTGAATACCGCCAACAGCTTCACCAGCAACAAACAGTCCCGGCAGCCTGGTTTCCGCATCCTTGTCAATCAGGATACCGCCATTTTGGTAATGCAGCGTCGGATAAATCAAAATCGGTTCCTTGCGCAGGTCAATGCCGAACTTAGCATACATGCGCAGCATACCCGGAATGCGTTTGGCAATCGTGCCTTCGCCGTGCAGCATTTCAATCAGCGGCGTATCAAGCCACAGCGCTACACCATCGAGCGCCTTCACGCCCTTGCCGCGGGCAGTACACTCACGAATGATGGATGCAGCCGCCACATCACGAGTTTCCAGCGGATGCATAAAGATTTCGCCCTCGCTGTTTACCAGCTGCGCACCAATCGAGCGCACTTTTTCGGTAACCAGCGCGCCATAAATCTGCGCCGGATAAGCAACACCCGTCGGATGATATTGAATAGCATCCGCATAAATCAGCGGCGCACCGGCACGATAAGCCATAACAAGACCGTCGGCAGTAGCGCCGTAATGGTTAGAAGTCGGGAAGCCCTGATAATGCAAGCGTCCTGCACCACCGGTTGCCATGATTACGCATTTTGCGCGTACAACCTTGTACTCCTGCGCATCAAAATCCCACAGCACCGCACCGGCAGTTTTGCCCTCTTCGTCGAGCAGCAGCTCGACTGCTGGTGAAAACTCCAGCACCGGAATACCGCGGTTCTGCACCTCGTCGCGCAGCACGCGCATGATTTCTGCACCGGTGTAATCGGCGCAGGCATGCATACGCTTACGGCTCGTGCCGCCGCCATGCGTCGTCACCATGGTGCCGTCCTGCTCCTTGTCAAACATTACGCCCAGCTTGCTCAGCCAGTCAATCGCCAACGGTCCGTTGCTTACCAGCTCTTCCAGCAGCTCGGGGATATTTTTGTAGTGACCGCCGCCAAAGGCATCAAGATAATGCTGTGCCGGGGAATCGTTGCCCTTATCCGCAGCCTGAATACCACCCTCGGCCATCATGGTGTTGGCATCGCCCATACGCAGCTTGGTAACTACGAGGACGTTAGCACCACCGTTATGCGCTTCCAACGCAGCGGAAGCACCGGCGCCGCCGCCACCGATAACCAGAACATCAACGTCATAGTCCACTTTTTCCAAATCAAGCTCTACATCCTGCAGGCGGCTTTTGCCCTCCAGCAGCTGTGCCAATTCTACCGGCACCTTCTGGCCCTTGTTGGGACCAACCTCCAGCACCTTGAAGCCCTTGGAACTGTAGTCCGGATGGAACTCCTTCAGCAGCTCGTCCTTCTCCTCTGCCGTAAAGCGTTCGATAGAAGCGTGCAGACGTTGGGCACGGGTAGCTTCAACCTTAGCCATAGATTTTAACATATCTTCAGTAAATGCACTCACCTTGCCGCACCTCCTTATTTTTCAATCTCACGCTTGTTATACAGGTCTTTGATTTCGTCCAAAGGCATATTTTTCAGCTTTTCGAGCAGCGTTACATAATCGCCGTTTTCGATTTCGGCAACACGTTTAGCCAGATGCTCGCACTTCGGCGCAATATATTTGCCGGTCAGGCGACGGCACAGCAGGCCGACAGCGCTGTGGCTGATTTGCGCCGGGCAGCGGGATGCACAGATATTGCAGCCAACGCAGTCGAAGGAAGCATGTGCTGCCTTCTCATATTCGCCGCGCTGAGCGTAAGCAATATACTGCATAACATTCAGGCCCTGCGGACAGCCCTTCGTGCAGGCATTGCAGCCGATGCAGCTGAAGATTTCCGGATACAGCTGACCGACAATATTATCGCTTGCCTTAATCTCTTCGATATTAAAGGTGCGCTTGTTGAGCGGGAAGGAATCAATCTTGCCAACGCACATGCCTTCCTCAACCTTCGTCTGGCAGGAAAGCACAACCTTCAGCTCCGTGCTGCCCTTCAGGCGATAAATTACTGCACAGGCTCCGCAAAAGCCGCTGCGGCAGCCGCAGCCGCGCACCAGCTTAAAGCCTGCATATTCCATGGCATCCATAATGGTCAGGGTTGCCGGGACACTGTACTTTTTGCCCAGCAGGTAAACAGTTACCATTTCTTCCATATTTTTGCTCCTTATATTTTCTTCTCCAAAAAATGTATATGTATAAATTAAATTCTGTAGAACTACAAGCGAAGTGCCTACAAGACACCCCCAGTCATCGCCGGCGGCGATGCAAGCATCCTTGCATGAGGCAACAGAACTCTAGAGGACTCACAACGTAAGCAATTATAATATCGTGATGCGAATAAAAATTTTAGTAAATAAGTGTCCGGATTCACAGAAGTGTCGCAACTGTTTGAGCGATAAGCAAACTAATATAGAAAGATATGTAAGCATAGCGCGAGTTTTGCGGCACTTCGTCTTGAATCCACACGAAATTTGCGTTAAGAAATTTTTCCTGAGCTAAGCGATATTTAATTGCGAAGAATCAATATTCGTCCGGCATCTCATCCAGCTCGTCGCAAGTAAATACCGGCCCATCCTTGCACACATACTTTTTACCGATATTGCAGCGACCGCACTTGCCCACGCCGCACTTCATGCGCAGCTCCAGCGTCGTATAAACCTGCTTCTTCTCAAAGCCCATCTCAATCAACGCTGCCAGACACAGCTTAATCATAATCGGCGGACCGCACAGCAGCACCGTCTTATCCGGCGTAAACTTCAGGTCCTTCAGGAAGTTCGGCACAAAGCCTACATTTCCCGTCCAGCCCTCCTGCGCACGGTCAATCGTCAGATGCACGCGCGTATCCTTTTGCGCCGGCCACACATTCGCCAGCTCATCGTAACGCACAAAATCTTCCTTGCTGCGTGCGCCGTAAACAACATCAATGCTGCCGTAATTCTCACGCTTATCCAGCATATAATTGATTACACTGCGCAGCGGCGCCAAACCGATACCACCGGCAATAAACAGCAAGTCCTTGCCCTTTAACTTATCCTCAACAGGGAAATGATTGCCGTAAGGTCCGCGCACCGCAATCTGCTGACCGGGTTCAATATCAAAATGCAAAAAGTTCGTAATCGAGCCGCAGCGTTTAATACTGAACTCCATATATTTTTCGTTCGTCGGAGAGGATGTAATGGAAAAAATCGCCTCACCTTTACCGGGAACAGAAAGAATAGCGCATTGTCCCGGCATATGCTCAAACAGCTTACCACCGCCTATTTTCTCCACGCGGAAGGTTTTTACATCAGCCGTTTCCGTACAGATGTCCGTCACCACGCCAATCTGCGGAATCAAGGTATCCTGACAATTACACATCCTGCTTCACCTCCGCTTTTTCCAAGGCCTTGGCAACCTTGACAATATTCAGCTGCACCGGACACTTTTGCAGGCAGCGTCCGCAGCCGACGCAAGCATATTCACCATTATTGTTCTCTGGGAAATAAACCAGTTTATGCATATAACGCTGGCGGAAGCGCTCCACCTTCGTCTTACGCGGGCTGCCATGCGCCATCAGCGTAAAATCCTTCGCCATGCAGCTGTCCCAGCAGCGATAGCGTTGCGTGCGCTCTTCCGTCTCCTGATAATCGCGGATATCATAGCAATGACAGGTGGGACACACATATGTGCATGTGCAGCAGGACAGGCAGCCTGCAGCCAGCTGCTCCCAGATTTTGCTGTTGAATACCTTCAGCTCATCCTTAGTCAGCTCGTCATTCACCTTGAAATCATGCAAAGGCAGTACGCTCAAAATTTTCTGCGTCTGCTCCTTTTGTTCGCTAATTGCTTTTGCAGAAGCAGCTTCCGCCTCAGCCAGCACACCGCCCTCAACAAGCTTCGCTGTCAGCTCCTCGCCCTTGGCAGTCACAGCCTGCCAGCAAAGCTCCTCGCCTGCCAGCCAGGTCTGCACATCCGTCTCTGGAGCGCTAGCGTCAATGCCAAAGGCATGGCAGAAGCAGGTTTCTTCGGGAGCACTGCAGCCTAAGCCGATGAGCACGCATTGCTCGCGTCTTGTTTTATAATATGTATCAACAGGCGCTTTTAAAAACACCTTATCCAAAATCTTAAAGCTGCGCGCATCGCAGGCACGCACGCCCATGACGATAGTCACGCCGGCAGGCGGAATATTTTGCTCTAAAGCCAGCTCCTTGCCGCTCGTCTTAAAGGTCAGCAGATTTTCTACCTGCGGAAAGAAAACGTCCTTGGCGCTGCGATTCGTCAGCGGCGCATCCAGCACAACCTCCGCATCCTCGCGATACGGTGCAAAGTCCACATGACCGCTCTTGTTCTTGCAGGGCAGCAGCAGCGTACCGATATTTTGTAAGGCTGCATATAACTTCGGCAGCTTCTCCTTTACTATCTTATACATGCTGCTCCCTCCCTTCTACCGCACTGTTGGCCTCGGGATCATTCTGCTTAAAGCTTACCTGCGGTGCAGGTGTTTCACTGTCCGCACCGGCCTGATACTGGCCGAAGAAGCTGTTGATATCCTTCATAAACTTCATATTCAGCAGCTCCAGATGAATTCCCTGCGGGCAAACACGCGCACATTCGCCGCAGCCTGTGCAGCGACCTGCAACGTGGAAGGCGCTGATGATATGATACATCTGCTCTTCTACTTCGTCAGCATACGCCTTGCCTGCTACCGGAGTATCTGGCTTATCAAAAATGCACTGCTCGCAGCTGCACGCCGGGCAGATATCACGGCAGGCATTGCAACGGATGCACTTAGACAGCTCGCTTTGCCAGAAGGCGAAGCGCTCCTCGGGGTTCATCGCTTCAATCTCCTTGACCTTGGCGAATTTATCACCAGTGAACTGCGGTACAGGCAGCGGCTCGGCCAGCTCCTCGTCCGCAATTTTATAAGCAGCGCCCTTGCACATCAGGCATTTGTTCAGCAGCACGTCAGCCTTTGCCAGACGCTTTTCGCCATAGGCAGTGTTGACAACAACCTCGTCGCCGTCAACGCTCACGCTGATAATACCCTTAGCTCCGGCAGCCTTAATCTTATTGATATCCAGCATACCGCTGCAGGGTGTGCCGATGGCGTAAACAAGCTCACGCTTAATGCGGTTATCCTTAAGCAGCTGGTTCACTCCGTATGTATCGCAAGGCTTTAAGAAAACAGCCGTCTTCTTGCCTGCATGGCTTGTTTCGATTAAATATTTGCAGAGATTGGCAGGGCAGAACTCGTTATAGACAAGCTTGTCGCACTCGTTTGCATTATCAACGGCTGCAGGTGTGTTATCGTAAAAGAATTCGCCTGCCTGCCATGCCAGCACACGCTCTACTGTGCCCTCTGCCAACAGCTCAGCTGCACGCTTCTGCAGCAGCTTTTCTATTTTTTGCATCGCAAATCCCTCAACTTTACATTCTCACCCAATGCCGCAATATGCTCGGCAAAATCGTTCATTACCTGTGCAAAGCGTGCGCCCTCGGCCGCACTAACCCATTCCACACGGAAGCGTTCACCGGCCACTCCCAGATAATCAAGCATACTGAGCAGCAGCGTCATACGACGACGCGCATAATAGTTGCCGGTAGAATAATGGCAGTCACCGGGGTGACAACCGCACATGATTACACCGTCCGCGCCACGCTGAAAAGCGCGCAGGATAAAGAGCGGATTCACTCTGCAGGAGCAGGGAACCTTGATGATTTTGATATTAGCAGGATAATGCTTGCGGGCCGTTCCGGCGCCATCAGCACCGGCATAGCTGCACCAGTTGCAGCAGAAGGCCACAATTTTCGGTTCAAAATTTTTCTTCTCTAGCATAATGCATCCACCTCTGCCAGAATTTGTTGATTAGTAAAGCCCTGCAAATCCATAGCACCGCAGGGGCAGGCTACCGTGCAGGCACCGCATCCCTGGCACAGCGCATTGTTTACCACAGCAACGGTGCGTGTTTCGCGCACGCCCAGCTTAGTGATAACCTGCTTGCTCTCGCCGGTAATCGCACCATAGGGGCAGACATGCGTGCAAGCCAGACAGCCGCTGCAAATGCTTGTATCGCACTGCGCAGTGCAGGGGTTCGTCAGCAGCTTATCCTTCGCCAGCAGGCCGACCACCTTAACAGCCGCTGCACCGGCCTGTGAAACAGTTTCCGGAATATCCTTCGGTCCCTGGCACATGCCGCTGAGGAAAATGCCTGCCGTCGGACTTTCAACCGGACGTAGCTTCGGATGCGCCTCTACGTAAAAGTCATCGTTATCAATGCTGGCAGTCAGCATCGTCGCCAGCTTGCGCGCATCGGGAGAGGGCTGTACAGCCGTTGCCAGCACTACTAAATCAGGATTCAGCATCAGCTTGCGACCGCTGTTCAAATCGCTGGCAAAAACCGTCAGCTTGCCATCGCCGTCAACAACAACCTTGCCTACCTGACCGCGTACATAATGCACGCCGTACTCCTCCACTGCACGGCGTTGGAACTCGTCAAAGCCCTTGCCCGGAGTACGTACATCTATATAAAATACAGTTACATCCACATCAGGGTATTTTTCGCGGATATACATCGCATGCTTGGCATTATACATGCAGCAGATTTTACTGCAGTAGCTCTTGCCGCGACCGCTCACATCACGCGAGCCTACGCAGGAAACGATAATAACCTTCTTCGGCTCCTTACCGGTAGACGGACAAACGAGATGTCCTTCGGTAGGACCTGCCGCATTCGTCAGACGCTCCAGCTCCAGTGAGGTGATAACATCCTTGCTGGCCCCGTAGCCATATTCACCGAATTTATCGAGAGAAATCGTTTCGAAGCCGGTTGCCAATACAATTGCACCGTATTTTTCCGTAATCAGCTCATCGGTCTGCGTGTAATCAATAGCTCCTGCCGGACAAACCTTGGAGCAGATACCGCATTTACCTGTCTTGAACTTGATGCAGGCCTCACGGTCGATAACAGGCACCTTAGGAATGGCCTGCGCAAAGGGAATATAGATTGCGCCGCGATTCTTCAGGCCCATATCGAATTCGCTTGGAGTTTTGCGGGACGGACATTTTTCGGTACAGATGCCGCAGCCGCTGCACATATCAGCCTTCACGCTGCGTGCTTTTTTGCGGATTGTCACATCGAAATTACCCACGAAACCGCTTACGCTTTCTACCTCGCTATAAGTATAAAGCGTAATATTTTCATGGTTTGCTGCATCCACCATCTTCGGTGTCAGGATGCAGGCAGAGCAGTCGAGTGTTGGGAAGGTTTTGTCGAGCTGCGCCATACGGCCGCCGATTGTCGGCTCCTTCTCCACAATATCTACCTTGTAGCCTGCTTCCGCAATATCCAGCGCCGTCTGAATACCGGCAATACCGCCGCCGATAACCAGTGCGCGCTTCACTACCTGGCTTTCGCCGGGCTTCAGCGCTCCGTTAAAGCGCACCTTGGCAATGGCTGCCTTGGCTAATTTAATCGCCTTCGCTGTCGCTTCGGCCTTATCCTTCAGCACCCAGGAGCATTGCTCACGAATGTTGGCAATCTCTACCATGTATGGATTGATGCCAACGCCCTCCGCACATTTGCGGAAGGTTGCCTCGTGCATACGCGGCGAGCAGCTGCAAACAACAAGTCTGTCCAGCTTATAATCTGTCACAGCCTTACGAATCAGCTCCTGGCCCTGCTCGGAGCACATATATTTATAATCGATGGCATAGGCAACGTCCGGAATCCGGCGCACTTCCTCTACCACCTGGGCAACATCTACCGTGCCGGCGATGTTGCTGCCACACCAACAAACAAAAACACCAATCTTTTGCACGTAGCTTCCCCCTATTTATTATATTTTCTAAAGGCTGCAACCAAAAGTTGCTGCGGCATATCGCTCGGATAATGCTCCACGCTTTCGGCAGGCAGCTTGTTGTTTCCCTGCTGACGAATCTGCAGCAGGCGCAACGCCTCCATAACGCGCGCCGGACTCACGCCGCGTGGGCAGCGCTCCTCGCACGCCATGCAGGACAGACATTGCCACGGTGCGTCTGCCTCCAGCAGCTCGGACGCATAACCGCTGTTTAAGTCCCACACTACGCGGTGGGGCAGCAAATCCATTTTAGACGCAGCTTCACAGTTCGCACTGCAGCGGCCGCATTGCATGCAACGCTGTACGTCGGTAGCAGCAAGGCGCAAAATATCTTCTGTCAATTGCTTTTCATCAACAGCCATTATTCCGCACCTCCTTCGCTCTCCGCAACACCAAGCGCTTCAGCAAGAAGCTCCGTAAAGTAGCGTGTCGGCAGGCTGCCTGCGGCACCATTGGCCGTCAGGTTATACGCGCACAGCGGGCAGACAGTGACCAGCTCCTGCGCACCACAGCTTGCAGCATTATTTTTAATTTCGCTGACAAGCTTCTCGCACTGCGCCTTATCCTTCAGCGCCAGATAACCGCCGCAGCATTCATTGCGCATGCTGTAAATAACAGGCTCTGCACCCAACGCTTTAATAAAAGCTTCCATAACAGTTGGACTCTCTACGTCATCGAGGGCCAAAACCGCTCCCGGTCTAAGCAACAAACAGCCATAATAAGCGCCAACCCTGCGTTCCTTTAAAGGATGGCTCACCAGCTGCGCCAGTTTTTCCCAACCGATTTCATCACGCAAAACCTCCAGGTAATGCAAAACCCGTGTTTCACCGGCATAAGGCTCTTCCAATTGCAGATAATTATTCACCTTTTGGCGAATCTCCGCATTCGTCGCCATATCGTGATTCACACGTTTGATGACATGGTAGCACGCACTGCACAGCGTCACTAATACACCGCCGTTTTCACGCGCCGCCACAAGCGCACGCACCGCACTCAGACGCTCGGCAATAGCATCAGGCGCCATCGGGTAAACCGCACCGCAGCACTGCCATTCCGGCAGCTCCACCAGCGGAAAGCCCAGCACCTCAGCACAGCGTCGTGCTGCCATATCCAGCTGCTTCGCCTTCGTTGACAGCGTACAGCCAGGATAATAATTATAAATCATCGTCTTTCCCTCCTTCGCAAAGGACATAAAACAACCTTGACCAAAAAATTGCTTTATTACGTATCTATTCTACATTAATTCTGAAAATACTGCTAGTAGCAAAGAAAAATTTTCTCGGTTGTCGCCAGACAATACGTCTCGGCAACGCACGTTAAGAGTATACGCTTGTAAAAGCGTAATTTATCCACAACAAAAAAACACCGCCTGCGCTGCAAAATGCAGTACAAACGATGCTTTATTGATAACATTATTTAGCTTCGCTGTTATACAGCTCAAGCTGCTTTTGCAAATATTCCCTATACGCCGAACGTACACTGTCTGGGCCATTGATAATTACATCGCCGCCAAAACCTGCCACCCAGCCCAAAAAGCCCGCGTCAGACTGCACTTCAACGCTCGTAGAAAAATATTCCTTATCATCCAGGCAGTCGTACATGTTAATCCTATTACCAAACCTTGCCAGAATATCAAGGCGACATTTCTGCTTGCAATGCAGACTAACTCGCTGCGTCGCACCATAACGCATATTAATATGCTCGCGCAGATAATCGCAGATATTTTTGCAAGAATCCTTAAGCATTTTGTAATCCGTGCTATCCGTCAGCTTATTCGCTGCTTTTCCCTGCACCCGCACATTTACCATACGCGACAGGCGGTAGTGACTGAAATTTTTGTATTCCCCCGTGCAGCCAATGACATAATAATCATCATTCATTGGCACAAAATAATACGGACTCACAAAATATTCCATTCCCTCATGGCTCAAATCCTTCTGCTGGGGATTGGGCACAAACTTATAGTTATATTGGAAGCTAATCTGCTTTTTATCCCTAATCGCCTCCATAATCTTATCAAAGTTATACTTCGTCTTACTTAGAGCCACATTCAGACTTGCATCACAAATAACAGCCTCCCTCAGGAACTTCCTGTCGGAAGGTGTACCCAACTGAAAAATCTTATTCACGAGCTTTTTCGCATCCTCCGCTGTCAAAAAGCGGGCTGAAGCAACTGCGTCTGCCAACATCTTGAGCTGGTCACACCCGAACGGCTTATTCTCATAATTTAGATACTTGCCATCGTTATGGTTTTCACAGGCTTCCAACTTGTAACCGCACGCTTCAATAGTCTGCAAATCGCGCATAATTGACTTGCGGTCCGGCTCACGATCACACACACCGTCCTCCAACAGCTTCGCAATAATCTGCGTAATATTCAGCGGATGCTGCTCATCCGTATTCTGCATATATTCAAACACGCGCAACAAGCGGCATTTGTTAAGATATTTTGCGTTCTGCTCTGCCATGCTATCAACCTCACTTCCAAGGAAACGCTTTGCGTATATATTCTCTATTTTTCATGATATACGCAATAGCAAAGAAAATCAATACTGTCTGTACCTGATTTCCGCCTGCTCTGAATGAATTATCGCCACATACTCGCGTGGATTCACAAACCTGATAATCTCCTCCACTTCCTCTTTTGACGCGTGCCCGCTCGTATGCAGCTGCACAGTATTGCAAGCAGCACACGCATCAGCCAGCTCCGCATTATAATACTCTGTCTCCTTGTCCTTAATATAGCCTGACCATTGGGAGTAAATCACAAGCGGCTGCAGGTCGTTATATTTCTCAACCAACCTTTGCAGCTTCTCCGCAGCCTGTGTTCCGCTCAGAAAAATCAGCGCGCCACGTTCACGCAGCTTTTTTTCCTGTAACTTGTAGGCCAATTTATCCTGTAACGCTTCCTTGTCCAGCAGCATGCTATACATTCCCGACAATCTGAACTCCCTGTCCTGTTTACAATTATTCAGATATGCATACAAATCCAGCTTATATTGATAATAACTCTGCACCTGCTTCAACATATACCCGCTTGCCAGCACAACCTTATGCGCAGCTCGTGCGGCACGATAAAAATTGCGCAGACGGATAAAATTCGTCGACGAACAGATGCAAAAGACCAGCTTGTGCTGCGACAGCAAAGTACGCTCCTGCTGAAAAAGCTCACTTTCCGTCAGCATGCCCTGCTCCTCACGCGTCATGTTTGTGCCTTCGGTAATCAGAATATCCACAGGCTTATAACGCAGCTGCAAGCCCAATACATAATGCAGCAGCAGCTTTTTAAGCTTCTCGCCCATAAAGCCATGCGTGCGGAAATCGCCCATGTGCAAAATACGCTTATCCGGCGTTTCAATCAGAAACATCATCGCCGCCTCTGCCGAATGGTCGATGGTATAAGGCGTAACTTTAATATCGCCAACCTGCACAGCCTGCTGAGGCCAGAGCACATGATTACGCGTTTTGTCTTCCAAAATCTCAATCTGCTTCTTGTACTGCGCATCGTGCTTAGCCAAAGCGTGGTAAATATTGAGTAGCGCATAGCGGCACATCTGGCTCATGTACAGTGGAATCCCCGGAAGTATTTTATTGAACCGCCCGATGTGGTCGCCATGATAATGCGTGAAGAATACTGCGTCGTATTGCTGCTCGCCAGAAGTCAGGCCTTCGACCTCCAGCGCTTCTTTATGCTTGCTGCCCAGCAGATTCTCGCCAAAGTCAATGCAAATTTTTGTCGTATCCGTGCTAATTAAAGTAACGCAGCCACCAATCTGGTCGGCATGAAGAAATTTTATGTTAGTGGGCATCTTATCGCTCCTTTCGTTTCCTTTCTTAATATAATACTAAGCACGAGATACTAAAAATGCCACAGCTATCTAGAATTTTGGCTATAAAAACACCGCCTAAAATTAGATTTTTAGGTCTAACTTTAGGCGGTCAGTTCAAAACGTCAAGGCTTCGATATGCATAATTTAAGGAGTTACAGTGATACTCATTTTAAAATTATATTCTATCCAAGCATATTGAATTTTTTTCTCAATACTATTATCGTTCATTATGTCTATTATTTGATTTCTATTTGCTACATCTTTAAGACTTGCATGCCACCCATCCGAATTACTTAGCATTATTCCTTGAACTTTTTTTCCTTTAATTTTATCATAATTACGATAGTACTTTTTAGGTTTATTTGGATTCATTTTATTACCTTTTTCTATAAATACATCACATACATAATTACTATAGAAGAAAATCTCTGTAATTATACCAACCATAGGATTTTTGCTTTTTAATTCATAGATATTAATGGTATCTCCATCCACTGCCCAAAAATCTGCCGCAGATGTTCCACCTGTAAATACCACATGGTCTTTAGCCTTTGTACCCACAAATAAGCCTACTGGTAACTGTCGACCTACTATAGCGCTCGCAGAAGACAATTTTAAAATCTTCGTTTTATAACTGCCAGTGTCCACCAGTAATTGTTCAACATACCTTTCCAGACCTTTATTCAATAACTTATCTAGATCAGTTTCTGCCTCATTTAAAGGTGCATTCGTTTCGAATTTGTTAGTATCCAAATAGTTTTTAAAATTTTTCTTTATTTCCTCTAAAGCAGAACTAAGCTCAAACCACTGCTTATATTGTTCACTAAATTTTAAAATTCTATATAAGAATCTCCCTAAATGCCCATTGGCTGGCTTTCCACTAGGGTAGCTAGCAACAGTTATACCGTCTACATCTAACTCTATTTTTAAACCAGGATTGCTTGTTTGAGCCTTTATAATCAGACACCACGCTTCAAAACAAGCACTATTATCTTGCATATTAATGGGTTTCTTAGAAAAACCACCCGCTTCTTGCGTTAATGTCATTACCAATTTTGGTGGATTATCATAATTTAACGAAATATCTCCTGGAAACTTAGTTATTCCTACGTTTAGGGTGTTTAATATAGTTATGTTTTGACTTGGCATCTTGATAACCTCCTTACGCAATAAACTACTTATCTATTCTACGCACTAAATTAAAACTCCTGCAATCCCATTCCAGCACACCGCATTCTCTCTGTAAATAACAAATCACGCAAAATACATCATCAATAAAAACCAGACGCAGAACGACTTGTTCCCCAACTTCGCCTTCTATAATACCCGAACCCCTTAACATTATAAGAACTATATTAAGGCACTTTACGCAAAAACTCCTTCGTTATCTTAAAGCCTGCTGCATCTCCAATCACAGTATCTGTCGCACAATACGGACACAATGCTGTATTACCACCATCTATCCAATCCCATTCGCTTAAATCCTGCGGAGTAAAAATCTTCTTACATTCATAACAACCGCACAATTTGCTCTGTTCAATAATCTTCCTGTTGCAATATGAATAATTTAAGGCTCTTATATGGTCAGGATCATATTTTTGAGAAATCTCTTGCCATTCTTTAATTTTGTCAGTGGTAAACGGGAACCAATGCTTACGTTGAAGAAGAAAGAAAAGATAAACGCCGTAGAAGCCCAACCTATCTTGATTCATTATTACCTCTTTTAGTTTGCTCCTATCCTGCTTTACGCCCAACCCTTGATAATAAAGCGTGCTCAAAAGCAATTCCGTACTGCTTTTGATATCAGCAAAATCATTATACTTCTTGTCCTCATCTATCTGCAAAACTTGCTCATAAAAACTTGTTGCCTTGCAATAATCAACTGGCACGCTAATGCCTTGGTAATACATATTCGCTGTCAATAACAGTCCATACGCATCTTCTTTACGCGCTGCATTATTGGCAAAGTAAAATGCTTCGTTGAAATTTTGCTGCACCCAATCACCATCTAAATACAGAAAAGCTAAAGTTGTCATTGCTTTAGTATTGCCATCAACCGCTTTATTCTTCAAACTGATTATTAATTTTTTTACATCATCATGTTTAGGAAATTTAACTTGATACATTTAGCTCCACATTTCTTACCGAGAAAAAATTTTAGCAGTTATATTTGCTATGCTGTTTTCAAAGAACTTTGTAAGGATAGTATACGGCAAGTGATATGGCAATAATGGTATAGCTGATGCTTGTTTTGGGTAAAGAAAAACGCCCCGACGTGCGGGGCGAGTGGATATTCTTATTTATGAACGTTTATATCAATCGTTAAATCATATTGCTTTTTATCATATTGTAATTCACTTTTTATTCCATTATCGTTCATAATATTTATCACAGCATCTGTAATAAGAGGATGAAACTCATCAGCTAAAATCCAGCCTGTTATCTTTGTAATATTTTTAATTCCATCACATAGCTTATTGTAGCTTCTATCTGTCTTTTTAGGATTAAGAATCTCTACATTTTGTTTTGTTTCCAAGCTATTATGCCAATACACATCGCGCATATAATTGCTGTAGAAAAATATTTCTGTCAAAATCCCCACCATTTTGTTTTTAGCTTTCAACTCATATATATTAAGTTCATTTTTGTACAATAGCCAAAAATCTATTGCAGACTTTTTACCAGTAAAAACAGCAGTTGCATCAGACTTTTAACCTTTAAACAACCCTACAGGCAGTTGTCTGTTCATAACAACATCCTTACCTTCAAAACATAATATCTTCTTTCCACGACTATCATCAGCACAAAAACGTGTTTCAACATAGCCTTCTGTACCCAACGCATCTTCATCATCTTCTGCTTCTTTTGAAGGTTCATTATTGACAAATTCACCACTACTTAAAAAAGCAGCAAAATTTTCTCTCATAGCTTTTAATACATCAGATAAGAAAAACCATTTGCCATATTGCTCTTTAAATTTTAAAATACGATACAAAAATCTTCCAAAATGACCAGTAGAAGGTATATCTTTATCATACATATCGCTAGTTAATCCTTCTACATCTAATTTAATTTCTAAATCATCAATAGAAGTTTTTGCTTTTATAATAAAGCACCATGCTTCAAATGCTGCTGCATTATCTTGCATATTTACGGCATCACCTTTACCTAATCCAACAGCTTTAGGCAAAAGAGTCATAGTCAAAATATGCTTTGAATCATCATAATCTATCGCAATATCTCTAGGGAAAGATCTCAAGCTTTTAACACCTAAGTCTTCTTTTAAAATCTTTTCTGCTTCTTTGTTTGCCATCTTCAAAACCTCCAATCACAACTAAGATACTTACATATTCTCAGGCATCAACTGAAACTCCTGCACACCCTCTTCAGCACACCTCATTTTCTCTGTAAATACAAATCACACAAAATACATCATAATAAAACAAAAATGCGAGATGACTTGCCATCCCGCATCAGGCTAATTATAATAAAGCCTACTGTGAAACGGCTTCTATATTTTGCGGAGGTACTCTTTTCTCAAGAATAAATCCCACACTCCCCATCCCCCAAACTTCTCACATCATCTTTGTCCTTATAAATCTTATCATTAACCAAAAATCCACCTTCCGGCAACGCAAACTCTTGCGCCAAAAATTCCACTGCTTTAGCAGAATTAAGCAATTTCTTAGACCCATAAATCACAAACTTCCTCTGCTGCACTTCGTAAAGTATTCTGCCACGCGAAAAATAGTCAAACTCGCAACCTGTAAACTCAGGATATTTTTTTAATACATCTTCATCCCAAATATCCATGTGAAAAACATTATAATCTATCTGCAAATCATCTGTATTGCTCTGCTCATCATAATCCTGCCCCATCTCCACCACAGCATACTTTGCATCAAGCAATGGAGCTTTATAAATGATAAACTTACCCTTGCCTACGTGCCAATAAATCCCTATAAACGAATCAAGCAAATCTAGCGGAATAAGTTGCTTCAATGTTACAGGTTGTAAATCTTCTACCGTTCCTTCTACACGTCCTAACCCTTTAATCAGCATTACGCGACCTCCTTGAGCTATTTTCTGCAATAAATTTTTATAGCTTCATTTTAGCGCAACAGCTGTGGCAAAAATGGCGCGATGTAACGTGTATAATGTTTGCTTATTTTCGGTAAACAAAACGCAATCCGCAAAATAACAAAAGCCAGACGCAGGATGACTTGCCCATCCCACGTCCAGCAGTTATAATAAAGTTCTCTGCAAAACAGCTTCTGTATATCATGTAAACCAAAGATTAGCTATTTACGCTTAATGTAACTACGAATAACGATTATCGTGTTTAGTCGCTTGGTGTTTGGCAGTATAATAATATGCATCTAGCATATTTATTATATCATCAAGCAAGTTGCGATTTTTATCCTAGCTCTGCACTTTTAACGACCAATAATCATAGCATAGGTATCTTAACCTCTCCGCCAAGACAGCTTAATATAGCCAAAATTTCTTTGTTTCCCATAATTTAGGAAGAAATATGGTTGCAATCTATAAATCAAAAGCTGTTTGCAGTTAGCTTTACTATCAATATTTAATTGCTTGCAGACATAAACAAATTACGCCTACGTATAAACAAGTTTATTTATTTTGCAGCTTCTCCAGATGTGTGTAAATATAATCAAGATCAGCAGTAACAGGGAAAGCAGGCACAGCCTTGTTATCTATCCTGCTTGTGAGCGCAGCTGCTTCAATCGCATCACTCAACTCACTCGTCAGCTCTAAAAGACGGTCATATTCAGTTTTAGCAGCCTGTACCGCTTCAAGTATAGGCGTTTTAACATGCGTTACTGTATATTCTGCTATCAGCTTCTCATTATTACGGCTAAAGGCAAGCTTTTGAACCTCGTCCTTTTCCGTTTCGCCCATATTTGCAATACAATCGTATAATGTAAGCGTCTTACGCAAATCATTAGCATAAATAACTGCTGCATCATAACTGTAAGCATTAGCACCAATCTTTAAACTAAGCTTAGTTTTAGCAATCGCTTCCGCCAAAAGTCTGCGGCAATCTGCCAAATAATTATAAACAGCAATCAGTTTTGGCAATGCATAACCTTTGGTATTATATGATTTTAATACCTTTACTTCATCCTTATAGATTTGCTGCTCCGTAGGAAAAAGGTAGTTTAATTCGCTACGTTTATAAACTTCCTTATTCACTAGAAACTTATTGGGATTAGCAGCTGCTGTTGTTTTAGTGTTAACAGGTGTTTTTATAATCTCCAAGTCATCACCAACAATATCAGTCATAAGTTTGCCAATCTGTTTTTGATATTGAAATGCCTTTTTTAAGTTCATGTTTTGCACCCTCTCTTATCTCATACATATAAAACTTCTACCAACAACTCAGTATTTGTCTTACTTCTTGCATTCATTATAACAAGCAGGCTAGGGCAAAAATAGTAGTTCACTAAATATGTTTTGTGCTATTTAATTTTCAAAGAACCTTGTGAAAATAGTATACGATAAGTGATATGGTAAAAACAGTATAGCTAAAGTTTACTTTTGCAAGAAAAAAGCTGCGGCATAAGCCGCAGCGAAAATCATTTTTTCATCTTTTCAATCAAACATTGATGTTTTTTGTTCTTCTTATCGTAATTAATGCCTACCAACAAAATATTTCCTGTGTACTGCACAAGTGACTCAGGATATTTCTTCTCTTTTATCTGTGCAAGCGCAGCTTCAGCAGATTGATTCCATTTAAGCTCTACCAATAGCGCAGGATAGCCTTCAGCATACTCTGCTTTCGGTAAAAACACAAAGTCAGCAAACCATCTACCAGTTGGCAGCTCTCTAATTGGCTTAAAATAATACTCCATAGCACTCAGATAAGCTATCGCCAGAATACTGCTAAGAGAGTTTTCATCGTTATATTGAATAACAGACGCATATTCCTGGTGAATTCTCTCAACATATTTTGCAACTGCTTCTGCCTCCATATCCAACGTAGCATTTAAAAGAGCTTTTGAAGCACGTTGAAAATCAACTAACTCATTCCACTTTTTTCGCTTTACTGCTGCCAAAAACTCCTCGCGAATTTCTTCATTAGGAATAAATGCCACTTTGAGCTTCTGGTTATAAGCAAGATAGCCAAGATGAATCAAAACCGTCAGCACATCATCACGATCTGTAAAGTTAACCATATCGTTTTGGAAAGTTTTAGCATTGACGCTAACAATATCTCCTGACAGCATCTCTATTATAGCAGCCTTTAAGCCATCAAAGTCCATATTAATCAATGGAACTATCATTGCATAAGTTCCTGTCTGTGACCAATAACTTTGAAATTCCTTGCGTAGCATCACGCTGACAACCGCTTTAGGATTATAGATATGCTCATTGCCTAAAAAATAACCATCATACCAACGCTTTACTTCTGTAAAATCAACATTGTATTTAGCGCACAATCCCTGTACTTCTGCTTCCGTAAAGCCAAAATAGGAAGCTAAACCGCCAGGTGCAAGCATAGTAAATTCTTCAAAGTTATTTAATGCAGACTGTGTTTTAATTTTCTTAATCGGCAAAATACCTGTAAGATAAGCTAATGCAAGATATTTTTCCGGTTCTGCTCCTTTGAACAAGCCTCGCAAAAAATTAATATATTCTTCCTGAACAGCAGTATTTGTGGCTTCATCACGCACCAAAACATCCCATTCATCAATAATAATAATAAATTTCTGCTTTAAGGCAGCATTTATTTTGGAAAGCGCACCATAAAGATGCTGAACATCCGCAAACTCTATCTCTGGATATAATTTTTTCAATTCACCAATGACATTTTTGTTTATATAACTAACTGTATTCTCTGCTGACCCAGCGTCCATCATACACCACTGAATATCAAGATGAATCACATCATATTTATTCAAGTATTTAGAAAAATTTTTGTCATTGCTAATCTCATAACCAGCAAACAACTTCTTAGAATCAGCCCCTCTGCTATAATATGCTGTCAGCATATCTGCAGTGGTTGATTTACCAAAACGCCGCGGACGACTGTTGCAGATAAGAGCCTGCTTCGTACCCAGCACTTTATTAGTATAAGCCAGCATACCAGTTTTATCTATATATATTTCTGAAGCAACTGCTACCTGAAACGCACTATTATCAGGATTTACAAATCTGCCCATCATGCCCTCCTAAAAATTTTTCTTACTTATGATTTTATCATTCACTATGATAATTAGCAAGCAAAGCTTTTATCACTATTTTACGGTGAAAATGACATCGCGATGTTGTTTTCACCGAAGTTTTGTTATATATGTCCCACTTCTTTGTCACCGATAAGCAAAATCAACTTTACAATCAAAAAAAAGAGCTGCTACGAAAGCTCGTAACAGCTCAAACGAACAAATATTAATCCTGCCAGTAGTCCAGCTTTTGAGTCAAACCAATCTTGCTGGCCTTAAACTCAGGATTCTTACCGGTATTGCGCTGCTCGGTGTAATCATCAAGCGCACGCAGAGCAGGACCGCCCAGAATGCAGATAACAGGCAAGTTGATGATTGCCATGAAGCCCATGGTAACATCCGCCAAATCCCACATTGTACCCATGCTGGAGCCGGCACCGATGAAAATCAGTACGCAAGCCAGAATGCGGTAGCACAGAGTAAAGGTTTTGCCCGGAACATGCTTCAGAACATAAGCAAAAGCATTATCTACATAATACAGGTTGCCCAGCAGAGTAGTGAATGCAAACAGTACCATAGATACAGTAATAAACAGCTTAGCATAATCGCCCATGCTTGCTGCCAGAGCTGCCTGTACATAAGGCGCACCGGCAAGCTCCTTAGTCGGCTCGATGCCGGAGCTCAGGCACATAAAAGCGGTAGCGGTGCAAATCAGCAGAGTATCAATAAATACGGACAGCATCTGTACAAGACCTTGCTTAACCGGGTGAGAAACATCAGCAGCAGCAGCAGCGTTCGGAGCAGAACCAACACCTGCTTCGTTGCTGTACAGACCGCGTTTGATACCAAACATCATGCAGCTGCCGGCAAAGCCACCGAAAATTGCAGTGAAGTCAAATGCTTCAGCAAAAATTCTTCCTACAACACCGGGAACCAGGTTGATATGCATAATAGTCAGGATAAATGCTACAGAAATGTAGATAACGCCCATCAATGGAACTAAAGTAGAGGTTGCTTTAATAACGCGCTTGCCGCCGCCCAGCAGGCAATAGCCTACGAGCACAGCCTCTACAGCACCGATAATCCAGGGAGTTGTATCCGGATTATAGAAGCTTAAAGCAGCAAAGGTGGATTGCAGATTGTAGGAGCACAGCATGTTAAAGCCGCAGCCATATGTTACAATCAAGGCCAAAGCAAAGAGCACTGCCAGACCGCGGCTGCCCAAAGCAGCTTCGATGTAATATGCAGGGCCGCCGTAGCTGCCGTGCGGACCACGTTTCTTGTAAATCTGTGCCAGGGTGCTTTCAATAAAAGCAGAAGCGCCGCCGACAACAGCAATAACCCACATCCAGAACACAGCACCATAACCGCCGAGGCAGATAGCTGTGGAAATGCCGATAATATTACCGGTACCTACACGGGACGCAGTAGATACCATCAAAGCCTGGAAGGATGATACCGCACCTGATTCAACAGGCTTCTCCAAAATAACACGAATAGTTTCCTTAAACATGCGTACCTGCACCAGACGAGTACGCAAAGTGTAGTACAGGCCTACACCGATGAGCATAATAATCAGCAAATAACTATACATAAAATTGCTGATTGCGCCAATGATTTCTCCGAACATAAATGTTGCTCCCCCTTTTTTAGTTTGTTTGTTAATTATAACATATTTATTTGCTTTTCCAAAATTCAGAAAGGACGACAGCTAACAAAGCTAACACTTTTGCACAATATAATAAATCAATTAAGTTATTTTGATAACCTCGCATTCTGCTGCTCTAGTTTAAGCCTTGCAAGCATTCCTTGAGACTCGCATAGCACGGATGCTCCAAATCAAAGGCTCCTGCCAGAGCCGCCTCGCCCAAGCGCATGCCCACATACCTTTCTGTTCCTGCCAGATATGTGTACAGTAAATGCCTGCTATAATTCACTAATCTGTTTTCTCGCCCACGGCAGCAATTTACTGACTGCAAATACTCCGCACTCATATTATACAGATTATAATAATCACTGCACTCCGAGCTTTCCCGCCGCAGCGACTGCAGCAGCATATCCTCAAGATAACCCTTTTGCCAACGTTTAGTAGCTTTTTTGCCGGGAAAGAAAAAGTGCGTGCAATACTCCACTCCTCTAAAGAAAGTATTGTCACGCACTGCAAAAAATTTCTGCATTCGGCGTTCGCGCTCATCAGCCGCGTCAGCAAAGAATACTGCCTTCTGCACTATTTCTCTGCCTTCCAGCTGTATAAGGCGTTTAGTCAGCAAGCCTAACTTATCGATACTCTGATAATTTACAATCTGCATGTTAGGCAAGCTGATACCCTGCTTAAATAAATGCCGGAGATAAGCGTGCATAAACTGCGCCATCTCCACTCTTTCACACAGCAATAAAACCTCACCGGTAATAATGCTTTGCTTACTCAAAATTATTTCTCCTTTTGTTCCAGCATCTGCTCGGCAGCCTGCACTACCTGCTCCACCGTCAGACGTGTCATACATTGCATATCATCACACTTATGCTTCATGCCGTCCGCACAGCCGGGGCAAGGCGGCAACGCCGTCACAATCGTTGCATCCTTAGTATAAGGACCGTACAGCTTCGGACTGGACGGACCATACATCGCTACGATAGGCACCTTCTGGCTGATTGCTACGTGCATCGGGCCGCTGTCGTTGGTGATAATCAGACTGCAGCGACGCATTGCCGCTGCCAGCTCGCCGATACGGAAGCAGCCGGTTGCTACAACAGGAGTCGTCTTCATGAAGCTGACGGCATCCTGCACCATTTCTTCGTCCATCGTACCGCCGAAGAATACAGGCTTATAGCCCTTTTCCGCAAGAATATCAGCTACCTTGGCAAAGCGCTCCGGCGCCCAGCGCTTGGTAACAACAGCACTGCCGATGTTAAAGCCCACCAGCTTGTCCGAAGCGAACACACCGTGCTCGCGCCAGAATTCATCCGCATGCTGCTGATATTCCTCGCTCGGGAAAATCTCCAGGCCGTTATGCTCCAGCTTCTTGACGCCAAGTTGCGTCAGCACATCAAGATACATGTCTGCCGCATGGATTTTGCGGTTAAGCGGAGTAAACACATCCCAAAGCGGTTTGAACATAGTGTGCGTTGTACCGCAACGCAATTTCACTTTGGTAAAAGCATCAATAAAACTGCAACGCTCATTCGGATGCAGATTAATCAGCACATCAAAATCCATCTTGCTCAGACGGCGAGCGCAGGCCATCAACGCCAGCAGGCTATTGTCCTTGCCCTTCTTATCAATCGTGATAACCTCATCTAAGTACGGATTGTGCAGCACTACATCCTTCAGCTTCTCATCCGCCAAAAAGGTAATGTGTGCATCCGGTGCTGCCTTACGCAGCGCATGGATAAAAGGCGTAGTCAGCGTCAGGTCTCCCAGATGCATCAAAAATGTTACCAATATTTTTTTGCCATTTAATTCTACAGCTTGTGCCATCAGCCTTTTGCCACCTTTTCCTGATAAATTTTATAGACCATATCCGGCGTTATATCATGCATACAATGCCAGTTATCGCACTTTTTCTTCAAGCAGCCTGCACACTTTGCCGGTGAAAGCAATACCGTGGAATTTTTGCTGCCATATGGACCGGTGCGGTCAGCCTTCGTCGGTCCGTACATTGCTATAAGCGGTTTTTTCAAAGCCGCCGCAAAATGCAACGGTCCGGTATCCGCACTGATGTAGAAGCTGCAGCCCTTAATCAGCGCCGCCAGCTCACGCAGGCTTGTCTGTCCCGTCAAATCGATAACCAATGAGCTCGCTGTTCCTTCGGCAATCGTCTGCCCCTTGACAGCATCATCAGGTCCGCCTGCCAGCACCACGGCAGTACCGTCAGCCGTAAGCTTTTTCGCCAGCTCGATATAATGCTCGACCGGCCATTCCTTCGTCCACCAGCGTGCACCGGGAACAATCACAACGTAATCGCCGCCCTGCCAGCCAGCCTCCTGCAGCTTATGCTGCACAGAAGCGGTTTCCGTGCTTAAATCCGGCATTGGGAATTCCACATCATCCAACGAATCAACCTTAGCACCAAGATAACGCGCCACGTCAAGATAACGCTCAATAACATGGTCCTTGCTATGACTTCCACCAATCGCCTTGCTCACAAGGCCGCTGCCCTCGCGCATCTCGCAATAACCGATGCGGTTATCGCAGCCACTGATAGCAGCCAGCACCGCACTTTTGAAAAGTCCCTGCATATCTATTACCAGATCAAAATGCTTGCTGTGCAGCAAAGAGCGCATTTCGCAAAAATATTTCAGCTTATCACTGAAGCCCAGCTTATTAAATTTTACCTTATCAAAATAAAGCACCTCATCAATCACCGGAGGATCCGGTACAAAGCCGGCAAACTGCGGATGTACCAGCCAGGTGATTTTCGCCTTGGGATAACGCTTGCGCAGCGCTGCCGCAAAGGGCAGCGTATGCAGGATATCACCCAAAGAACTCATTTTGATTAACAGGATATTCCGATACTCCATTATCATCTCTCGCTTACAATATTTTTTACGAAATCCAGCAGATTGCCGCCTGTGTAAAGATAGCCTTTAACACCAGCAGCCTCCGCTGCTTCCACATCGCGCTTACCGTCACCGACTAAAAAGCTCTGCTCCTTGTCGATATCATATTCTGCCAGCGCCTGCAGCAGCATTCCCGGTTTAGGTTTGCGACAATCGCACACACCGGTATATTCCGGCACGCTGCCCTCGGGATGATGCGGGCAGTAATAGATTTTCTCTATTTTACCGCCTGCCGCAGAAATTTCACGCTGCATATAAGCATGCAGCTCATTCATCTGCTCTACTGTATAATAACCACGCGCAATACCGCTCTGGTTCGTTACAATAAAAATTTTATAGCCAAGCTGCGACAGATACGCCACAGTCTCGCGTGCACCTTCAATCCAGCGCAGGTCCTCAATTTTGTAGAGATAGGCTACATCAACATTGAGCACGCCATCTCTGTCAAAAAATACCGCCTTAGCCTTCATAAACGTAATAACCGCCGGTCTTGTCGAGAAGCTGGCAATATTCCTCTGCAGCCTCTTCAATCGGAGTAAATCCTCCGTCATAGCCTGCTGCCAAAAGGTTAGTGTCATCTGCTTCGGTAAAGCTCTGGTATTTGCCCTTCAGTACTTCAGGGAACGGTACATATTCCAGCTCGCCGCTGCCAAAGTGGTTCAGTACAGCCTTAGCCAGAGTATTGAACTGATGCGCATGGCCGGTACCGCAGTTGAAAATGCCGCTGATTTCCGGATGATCCCAGAAGTAGAAGTTTACCTTAACAACGTCTTTTACATAAACAAAGTCACGGGTATGCTCGCCCGGACCATAGCCAGCGTATTCACCGAACAGGCGAACTTTATGTTCTGCTTTCCATTGGTTATACATTTGATAAATCATAGAAGCCATTTTGCCCTTATGGTTTTCCTGCGGACCATATACGTTGAAATAACGCAGGCCTACTACCTGGCTTTGTGCCTGCGGCAGCAGACGGCGCAGATAGTTGTCAAAGAACAGCTTGGAGAAAGCATAAACGTTCAGCGCTTCCTCGCAGGCAGGCTCTTCACGGAAGCCATGAGCACCGCTTCCATAAGTGGAAGCAGAAGAAGCATACATCATCTGAATCTTTCTGTCGAGGCAGAAATGCAGCACGTTTTTAGTATACTCAAAGTTGTTTTCCATCATGTATTTGCCGTTATATTCCATAGTATCGGAGCAAGCGCCCTCATGGAAGATAACGTCGATTTTTTCATGATTGAATTTGCCTGCCTTCAGTGCATCCATGAAAGCATACTTATCCATATAATCCTTAACCTTCAGGCCTTGGATATTTTTGAATTTAACCATGTTGGTCAGGTTATCAACAACAAGAATGTCATCAATACCACGGTCATTTAAGCCTTTAACAATATTACTGCCGATAAAACCGGCACCACCAGTTACGATAATCATAATTTGCCCTCCTTAACCATTTTGGCAATTTTTTCCACCACACCAGTTGTAGAATAACCATCTTCAAATTCTATAATGCGCACTTCACCGGCATATTCACGTCCTGCTACTTCCTCAGGCTTGTAATCGCCGCCCTTGACAAGAATATCGGGACGAATTTTTTCAATCAGCTCGGTAGGCGTATCCTGATCAAACAGCACTACCGCATCTACACAGGCCAGCGCAGCCAGTACACGCGCACGGTCCAGCTCATGCACCAAAGGTCTTGTTTCACCCTTCAGACGACGTACGGAGGCGTCCGTATTCAGGCCGACAATCAGGTGCTTGCCAAGGTTGCGCGCCTTCTCCAGATATGTTACATGGCCTACATGCAGAATATCGAAACAGCCGTTGGTGAACACAATCTTTTCGCCGCATGCTCTCCAGGTTGCTGCCAGAGAAGCAATCTCCTGCCAGCTCAGCGTGCGATAGCCACGGCCCTGCTTGCGTTCCTCCGTCAGCAAATCTTTCAGCAGCTCGTCACGGTGCACCGGATAAGTGCCAACCTTGGCCACAACAATTCCTGCAGCACGGTTCGCCATATAAACAGCATCAGCCAACGCCAGCTTGCCTGCAACACCTGCCAGAAGCGTAGCCGCCACCGTATCACCAGCACCGGAAACATCAAACACCTCAATGGCGGTAGCAGGGCTGTGCAGCACCTGCTCATCGTTAACCAGGCTCATGCCGCGCTCACTGCGGGTAACAACAACATTCTTAATATGAAATTTTTCGCGTGCAGCCTGCGCCATGCTGACAACGGCTTCATCAAAGTTTTCACGCTGACAGCCTGCAGCCTCACACATTTCCTTTAAATTAGGCGTAATAAAATCACAGCCATCATATTTGGACCAGTCTGCTCCCTTAGGATCAATCAACACCGGTATATCATAGGCCTTGCCCTGAGCAATCACCCATTGGCAAAAATCATCCGAGCAGACACCCTTGGCATAATCGGAAACAATAATACCATCCAAGCCTTCATCAAGCAGTCCTGCCAGCCAATGACGCAGCTCAATAATTTCTTCTGGGAACAAATCGCCGGTTTCTTCAAAATCAAGTCGCAGCATCTGCTGATTGCCACCCAAAACACGCAGCTTGGTAATAGTCTTGCGGCGTTTGCTTTTCACCAGTCCCTGATGATTGATGCCTGCATCATCCATTAGCTTTTCCAGCAGCAGACGGTTTTCATCATCACCTGTCACACCGCCCATAAAAACCTGACATTCCAGATGTGCCAGATTGGCAGCAACGTTTGCCGCACCGCCCAACACAGAATTTATCTTTGTAATACGTGTTACCGGTACAGGTGCTTCCGGAGAAATGCGTTTAACCTCACCCTGAAAATATCTGTCCAGCATCACATCGCCAATAACAGCAATGCGTACATTCTTAATTTGTTCTGCTAAAAAAGTTGTTACAGCTAAATCAGCCAAATTATTCACCATCCACCAGCTCACATAAAATGTGGCCTATCAAAATATGCATTTCCTGCGCACGGGCAGTAACCTTCGCCGGTACAGCAATGCACTCGTCGCACAGCAGCTTCATTTTACCGCCGCCATCAGCCGTCATGCCTACGCAGAAAACACCCATGCTCTTGGCCAGCTCAACAGCTTCCACAACATTAGCGCTGTTGCCGCTAGTAGAAATGCCTACCAGCACATCTCCCGGACGTGCGAGTGCCTGCACCTGACGTACGAAAACCTTATCATAGCCGTAATCGTTGCCGACAGCAGTCAGAATGGAGGTATCTACCGTCAGTGCGATAGCAGGCAGACCGGCGCGTTCCTTTTGAAAGCGTCCTACAAACTCGGCAGCCAGATGCTGGCTGTCAGCGGCGCTGCCGCCGTTGCCGCAGAACAAAACCTTGTTGCCGTCGGCCAACGCCTTTTTTACTTCTACAGCAATGCGCTCAATCTGTGCCAAGATATCGCTGTTCATCACAGCATTTGCCACCTGCAGATGGTCTAGAAAGCGTTGCTTAATAATCTCTTTCATTTTCTACCTCATTACCAGTTTACAAAATCAAATTTAGCTTCAAAAGCACTGTCCTTATTATCAGTATCTTTATGCTTGTAAATCAAGGAAAGCTGCCAGCAGCAGAACTTATGCGTCCAGCTGTATCTTGTTTCATAATTTTTCTTTTGGTCTAAATCGTAACGGTTGACAATGGTAAAGCTGTTTTTGTCATCCATAATATATTGCAGGCCATTGCGAAGCTCTTTGGCCATATCAGGCTGATCGTAGGTAAATACATCTGTCGTAAAATCTTCACGATAATAGCCAACCCAGGTATTCCAATGCGGACTGATTTTCTGGGCTAAAGTTGCATAATAAACATTAGTGGATTCTACAGAATCATCTGCGCTCTCGCGTGTCCACTTCTTACCGATTGTCAAATCTAAAGAGGTTTTTTTACTGTTGAACAGATAAATGCGGTCATGGTTAAGGAAGGCACCATATTCTGTATGCCAGCTCTTACGTCCGGTATCATCATTTTTCCACAGACCACGTTCAAAGTAAGCACTGTAGGATAAGGGCAAACCTGGTGCAATATGATGATTTTTATAGTCAAAGCGGATATTGTTCTGCTTCTCTACCCATTCATCATCGTCCTCATACCAGCCGTTTTCATAGGTAACCTTAAAGTTGCGCTCGTTATGCTCCAGGCCGTAAACAGGCTTATAGCCGGCCTTGCTGTAATAATTCAAATCAGCGTAAATTATGTCTTTATCTCCTAAAGGACGCTCGTAGGAAAGATTTACATAGGTACCCTTGTCGCTGTCCTTAAAGCCGATATGCGGCAGAATACGTTCCTTGGATTTTTCCGTCAGGCTATTTTCCCAATAATCACGGGAATAGATATGCTTGCCGCGTACATAAACCTTGACATCGCGGGCTACCATTTTATCATGAGGATAAATTTCAAAGGTCTTTGCCTTGATTTCAAGACATTTAGGATGCTTTACTGCCGGACAACGGCTCGTAGAACCTCCCTCATCAAGAACCATCTTATCAGGATAAATTTCGGCATGAGGCGCAGCAAAGAAATCTTTGCCGTTCTTACCGGTCAATTTTTTCATTTCACCGGTTTTATTGTTAAAGTTATAATGGCCCCAGGCAGCCTGTGTTTCGCTGGCACCCTCTACCAGCTTGCCACCCTCCAGCAGCCAGATATCGCCGGTTTTCATATTACCCTTGACCTGCGTTGTATAAATATCCTGACCGTTCTGCGATACCTTGATATTGCCCTCGGCATGAAAATCACCGCTGACAGTATCATATTCGGCATGTTCACCGGTCAGACGAATCGGCAGCCCCTGCTGCTTTTCTGTATCCAGCTTTTCACGATGCGGTACCGCTGTATTAGGTTCATCAACAGTTACCGGGCTTAGCATACTGTCACTATTGCTGTTGCTGAACTGCTCAGCATAAACAGGCAGGCACATGCCAAGTGCCAAAGCTGTAGCTATAAAAGTCTTATGCATATAAAAAACTCCTTTTTTCTATACTGATGAAGAAAAAATTTCATAATAATCCACTTAACATTATACCATAAAAAAAGCAAAAGCTCACTCGAAAGAGTGAGCTTTTCACGTATAATTTTCGATTTTATTCCTGATATACAACGCCTTGCAGAGAAGTATCTTCAGCAGTCTGGACAAAGGTTTCACAGCCAACAGGAATAGTTACGCTGTTACCCTTGACAAAAGCACCGCCAACCAGGCCCACAGGACCAAGGATAATCATACCGCCGATAGCAGCTCCGGCTGCACCGGCAATGCTTTCAGCCTTTTGTTTAGCAAGCTCGCCTACAGTAACGGGAATCTTGGTTCCGTCTACGCCATAGATACAGGTAAAGTCAATATCAATGCGGCCATCCTTACCGAAAATACCGGGCTGAACAACCTTCTTAACCTCACCAACACCGGTTGCACCCTTCGGCAGTACCAGTACGTCGTTTACATACAGGTTATCCGCTGCCTTAAAATGAACTACATCACCCTTACGGCTCATTTTAGTGCTCAACTCAGAGGTAAAAGCAATTTTAAAAACAGAATCCTTCGGAAGCACAACCTGCTGTACAGGCACATTTCCGTCAGTATAAGAAGCAAGCTTCAGCAGACTTTCCAGACGACCGCTCAAAGAACCGGTCTGGTTCTGACCATAAAGCAGCTTTTCCGTAGCTTCAATACGGTTTTTGGCAGCGCCGCCGGACATGCTTTCGTTCATTTTCCATTCTACCACATTCAGCTTAGTAGCAAAGGAAGCTTCACCGTTATCAGGAGTACCTTCAAGATAATCGTACATATTGTCAACGCGGTTTATAATAGCATCGCTGGTAATAGTTCCGTAAACATCATCTTCCAGACTATCCATACGCTGCAGCAAGGAACCGCTCTGCTCCGTGCCGTAGAGCATTTTTTCTATAGCACCGATTTTATCTGCCATAGGTATAGCAGAATCAGCAGCAAAGCCGGGAATTACTGTAGTAAAGCAAAAGATAAAGGTCAACAATAAAGTTGCAAGCTGTTTTTTCAATTTTCTTACCTCCAATCAGAGCTATATATTTTCATTATAGCATGTTTTACCTAAAAAAAACAGAGGTTCTATTCTGAACCTCTGCTTTATCCAATGTAAAATTTGTACAGTTTGTTACTACAAATAATATTACAGACAGCTTTTGTGCCTATATTACAAACCAAACAAGTAATTTTTTATTTTTTGTAGCTGTCAACAGCAGCCTTAACAGCTACCTTCATTTCATCCATTTTAGCAAAGCGACGACGATGCTGTGCTCTTTTGGACGGCTTCAGCTCCTCCATAGATTTGCGGTGTTCCGCGGTCGGCATAATATAGAAGCGACGATCTGAGCAGATAACACCCTCGCACTCCTGCCAGAAAGCACCGAAATCAGTCTTCAGCTTACGGTCTACACGTACATGGTTCATCGCGTAATAGCCGTCATTGGTAACAGCGAAAATATTTTCAACGCCTATAGCCTTAGCAAAGCAGCGTAAGCCATAAAACATCAGGTTTTTGGTGCGATAGCCAAAGAAAGCCTTCGTCATACCTTTAATCAGCTCGCTGCCGTTCTGCGGTCCCTGCAGCGCACCGATATAAATAACGTTCTTGCCATCTGTTTTATTTTTAGCCAGCCAGAACATGATTTGGTATAAAGGCTCGCCTTCATAGAATAAAGCCAAGGACATGCAGCCTTCCTTGCGCTGACCTGCATGAAACCACAGCTGCAGCGTCAGCGGTCTGTCATCATAGGAATCCTCCCACAGCTGCACCATTTCACCCTTGCTGTACAATTTATCCATCAGCTCCGGCTTGAACAGCTCTTCCATAATCAGCAGATGATTCTGCACTAGCTCTACACGTTCATCCCAGGTTGAGCCTTTGTAAAAAAATGCTCTGGTAGTCTGTTCCAAAAGCGCAGGTGCTCCCTGCAGCCAAGCCTGACGCTTGCTGTTAGCAGCAAAAAACTGCAGCAGTTCGTCAACCTTGCCGCTATGCATAGCGCAACGCGTGCGGAATACAACGTAACGCTTCATTTCCTTCAAAATATATGTCTGATATAAGCTTTTGCCAACATATTCTAAAATATTTTTCTCCATCAGTTACCTCTAGAAATATTATTATTACCTATATTATAGCATAATTCAGAATGATAAGCATCAAGCATTCTTGCTAAAAATATGTTTATGTGTTAAAATCTTTATGACAACCGTGCTGCGGGGTGGTGTTCCCTTCATTCAATCAAGAATGGAAATGATGTCTATGGTATATTTTACATTCCAGGATCTTATGATTTTCGGTATGTTTATACTGGCATTACTGACGTTCATTTTCCAGAACAAAAAGTAATTTGCTCATAGAAAAACTGCCCCCATACTTTGACCGGTAAGGGCAGTCTTTCGCTGAACTTATTTGGGCAACCCACCTTTGGGGCGGTTGTCTTTTTCTATATTTAATATATCACATTCATACTATTTTTTCAAGTAACGGCTCAGTGCTTTCTCATATGCTCTTTCAGGTACTGACCGACAATTTTAACTGCACAGTAATCACCGCACATGGAGCAAGCCTCGTCATCGGATTTGTTCTTGCGGCAGCGATATTCCTTAGCCTTTACCGGGTCGATAGCCAGATCAAGCTGAGCAGGCCAATCCAGAACCTTACGTGCTCTTGCCATCTGCAGATCCCACTCCCATGCCTGCTTGTTGCCGTTAGCCAAATCAGCGGCATGCGCAGCGATACGTGTAGCGATTACGCCCTCGCGTACATCATTTAAGTCAGGCAGGCCCAAATGCTCTGCCGGAGTTACGTAGCAAAGGAAGTTGGCGCCGCTTACTGCAGCAAGAGTACCGCCGATAGCGCTGGTAATATGGTCATAGCCTGGAGCAACGTCGGTTACGAGAGGTCCGAGCACATAGAACGGTGCGCCGTGGCACAGGCGTTTTTGCAGCTGCATGTTCGCAGCAATCTGGTTGTAGGGCACGTGGCCGGGGCCTTCTACCATAACCTGTACGCCCTTATCCCAAGCGCGCTGTGTTAATTCACCCAGGTTCAGCAGCTCCTGAATCTGCGCTCTGTCAGTAGCATCAGCAATACAGCCGGGACGCAGGCCATCGCCAAGGCTGATGGTTACATCATATTCGGCACAGATATCAAGAATTTCATCATAGTATTCGTACAGAGGATTCTCTGCGTCATTGTGCAGCATCCAGCCGGTGATAAAGCTGCCGCCGCGGCTGACAACATCCATCTCACGGCCTTCGTCGATGAGTGCTTTCAGCACATTTTTGTTAATGCCGCAATGAATGGTCATGAAGTCGGCGCCATCTGCAGCCTGTTGGCGGATAACATCGAAAATATCTTCCTTAGTCATCTCAACCACTGCGCCGCGCTTCTTAATGGTTTCTACAGTTACCTGATACATCGGCACAGTGCCAACCATTACGGTAGATGCAGCAATAATTGCCTGACGGGAAGCGCTGATATTATTGCCGGTGGACAGGTCCATAACAGAATCCGCACCTGCATCAATAGCAGCCTGCAGCTTTGCCAGCTCCGGTTTCGGATCAGGATAGCTGCTGGAGGTACCGATGTTAGCGTTAACCTTTACGGTAAGACCGGTGCCTACGCCGCGCGGAATAATATTTTTATGATTGATGTTGCAGGGAATGGCGATAGTACCGTTTGCTACGCCTTCGCGAATAAACTCCGCAGTTACATGCTCCTGCTCTGCGACAATTTTCATTGCTTCGGTAATCACACCTTGGCGTGCTAATTGCATTTGTGTTGCCATAATTTTTCCTCCTTATAATTAAAAGACCGCCTTCCTATCGGAAAGCGGTTGAATTGTCTTTTTGCAGAAATCTTCTCGCTTTCCTACGCTGGTTTTAACCAGATTCAGGTTCAAAGGGTCGGACGTCAGTCCTCTCAGCAAATTGCGCCCCTAGCGGTTGCGTTATTTTGTTTACATGCTTACTTTAACATGAACAGCGAAAATACGCAAGTTAAATATGCACAACTTGCAAAAAAAACGGCAGTGTGCTATATTATAGATGAAAAGTGACAACTGCCCACAAGGTGGGTTGCCCGCTAAGAAACAGAAGAGCTGCCCTTACCGGTCAAAGTATTGGGGCAGCTTTTCTATGTGCATTTTACTTACGGTTCTGAAACACGAACGTCAGCAATGCCAGTATAAACATACCGAAAATCATAAGATCCTGGAATGTAAAATATACCATAGACATCACCTCCATTCTTTAAGAATGAAGGCAACGCCACCCTGTACCACAGTTGTCAAAATCATTTTATCACATAAACATATTTTTAGCAATACTCTGTAACCTACGTTACAAAACAGCTTAAAAATTTGTATACATAAAAAATCTTTACAAAAACACTTGACTCTAAAAGCAGGCGTGCTATAATCATCTACAAATCACATTACGCAACGCAATGATGGAGAAGCAATGTGCAGGTCTTTTCAGAAAGCTGGCGGTTGATGCAAGGCAGCAGCGAAGCACACTAGTTCCGCTCCGAAGCGGCAAATGACGAATTTGACGGGTGCGCCCGATACAGCGTTCAAAGTTGGCCATAGGCAAATTGGGTGGCACCGCGAGCAGTCCTCGTCCCAAGATAGGGATGATGGGCTTATTTTTTTAGGTGAAGCAATTATGCAATGGCAATTTGGGTGGTACCGCGAGATAAAGGCAAGCTCGTCCCAAAGGGATGCGCTTGCCTTATTTATTTTCAGGAAGAAGGAAAGAATACATGAAAAGAGCATATAACTTTAACGCCGGTCCCTCCGCTATGCCGCTCGAGGTACTGCTGGAAGCGCAGGAGGAGTTCTTAAACTACAAAAACACCGGCATGAGCATCATTGAAATGAGCCATCGCAGCAACGAATACGCTGCCCTGCACGCAGAAACAAAGCAGCTGCTGCGCGAGCTGATGGAAATCCCCGAGGATTACGAGATTATGTTTATCCAGGGCGGAGGCAGCACTCAGTTTTTGATGACAGCTGCTAACTTCCATACTAAAAAATACGCCGCTTATGTAAACACCGGCGTCTGGGCCAAAAAGGCTATGGCAGAAGGCAAATTCTACGGCGAAGTTTACGAGGCCGCTAGCAGCGCCGATAAGAACCACAGCTACATTCCGCAGGAATTCACGCTCCGCCCCGATACTTCTTATGTACACCTTACTGCCAACAACACGATTTACGGTACCGAGTACAAGGATTTTCCCAAATTCGACGTTCCCGTTATCTGCGATATGTCCAGCGACATCCTTTCGCGCAAGGTGAACGTTAAGGATTTTGATCTTATCTACGCAGGAGCGCAAAAGAACCTTGGTCCTGCAGGCGTAGTTATTGTCATCGCCAAGAAAAGCTTTTTGGCAACAGCGCGCGAGGACCTGCCCACTATGCTGAAGTACAGCACCTTCGCCAATAACGATTCTTTGTACAATACACCGCCCGTCTTCGCCATTTATATGGTTAACAAAACTCTGCATTGGATTAAAAAACAGGGTGGCGTAAACGCTATTGCCAAAAATAATGCAGCAAAGGCTAAGATCATTTATGACGTTATCGATAACAGCAACGGTTTTTACAAGGGTCATGCGGTTCCCGAGGCTCGCAGCAATATGAATATCACTTTCAATCTGGCTACGCCGGAAATGGAGAAGGATTTCGTAGCTAAGGGCAAAGCTGCAGGCTTTGTCGGCATCGGCGGTCATCGTCTTGTCGGCGGCTGCCGCGCCAGTGCCTATAATGCTGTGCCGTTGGAGGCCTGCAAGGCGTTGGCGGAGTTTATGGAAGAATATATGAAGGAAAACAAATAACAGGAGGATAATCACCATGAAAATTTTTGTCAGCAACGATATCAGCGAAAAAGGCGTAGCTCTGCTGCGCGAACACTTTGATGTAGATGTAATGCCCAACATGAAGCCGGAGGAGCTTATCAAGGTTATCAACAATTACGACGGCCTGGTAACCCGCAGCATGACCAAGGTAACTAAAGAGGTTATCGAAGCCTCCACCCGTCTGAAGGTTATCGGCCGCGCTGGTGTTGGCGTTGACAACATTGATATCCCCGCCGCTACCGCTAAAGGCATTGTCGTACTCAACACCCCGGAAGGCAACACCATGGCTGCTACCGAGCACACTGTTGCTATGATGATGGCTATGACACGCCACATTCCGCAGGCTCACCAATCCATTCAGGAAGGCAAATGGGACCGCAAATCCTTCGACGGCATTCAGGTACAGGGCAAAACCTTAGGTATCATCGGCGTTGGCCGTATCGGCAGCCGCGTTGCCAAACGTATGCAGGCTATGGAAATGACCACCATTGGTTATGACCCGTATATTACCGAAGAACGTGCGCATCAGGTTGGCGTTGAGCTGGTTGATTTTGACACCCTGCTGGCTAAATCCGACTACATCACCATTCACACTCCGCTCACCAAGGAAACTGAAAAGATGCTGAACGCTGAAGCTATTGCTAAAATGAAGGACGGCGTGCGCATCGTCAACTGCGCCCGCGGCGGCTGCATGGATCCTGAAGCTATTGCTGAAGGCGTAAAATCTGGTAAGATTGCCGGCGCCGCTATCGACGTTTATCCGACGGAACCGCTTACCAAAGAAAATAACCCCTTCCTGGGCCTGTTCAACGTTGTACAAACTCCGCACCTTGGTGCTTCCACTATTGAAGCGCAAATCGGCGTAGCTGTTGACGTTGCTTACGGCGTAATTGATGCACTTGAAGGCCGTCCGGTTATGACCGCCGTTAATATGGCTCCCATTCCGAAAAGCGTGGCAACAGTTATCCAACCTTACTTCAAGCTGGCAGAACGTATGGGTACCGTAGGCATCTATTTAGCAGACGGTCCGATTAAGAGCGTGGAAGTAGAATACACCGGCGCACTTGCCGAAACCGAAACTCAGGCTCTTACCACTGCTTTCCTCAAAGGCCTGCTGAACCCGATTCTGCAGGAAAGCGTTAACTTCGTCAATGCTCCCGGCATTGCTAAAAAACGCAATCTGGAGGTTAAAGAGGTTAAGGCCAACAAGCCCGGTTACTTCACTACTGCTATCAATGTAAAAATTGCTACTGCCAAGGGTACGCATAAAATTGAAGGTACTCTGTTCGATGGTAAGCAGCCTAAGATTGTACAAATTGACCAATATCATGTTGACTTCAATCCCGAAGGCTACCTGCTGCTGGCTCCGCACGTAAACAAGCCTAATATGATCGGTCAAATGGCAACTATTTTGGGCAGCGCCGGCATCAACATCAACGGCATGCAGGTTGGCAGCACTCCTAAATCCGACACCAACATTATGGCAATTGCTGTCGGCGACGACATTCCGAACGATATTATGCTGCAGCTGCGCGGTGTTGAAGGCATTATCGACGTTAAGCTCATCAACTGCGAAGGCTAAGACTGTTATCTAAATAATTTACAGCGAGGAAATTCTATGAGAATAATTTTAGTCCGACACGGTGAAACAACCTGGAATATAGAAGGCCGCTACCAAGGGCAGGAGGATACGCCGCTGAGCGAGCGCGGTCTGCGCCAAGGCCACCTGCTGGCCGAGGGCTTGCACCACATCCCTATTGATGTATGCATCTCCAGCCCGCTGCAGCGCTCCTACCAGACCTGCAAGCTCTGTGCTGACCTGCACAAGCTGCCGGTAGCCACAGATGAACGTCTGCTGGAAATTAATCACGGCAGTTGGGAAGGCGTGCTGGCACCGGAAATTGCCAAGCAATATCCGCAGGAGTTTGCTCTGTGGCACACCAAGCCGCACCTGGTACAGATGCCTGACGGCGGTGAAAGCCTGGAGGATGTACGCAAGCGTGCCCGCGCTGCCTTTGACGACTATGCAGCAAAATACGCCGGCAAAACTGTGCTGGTTGCTGCACATGACGCAGTGAACAAGGCGATTATCTGTGATTTGCTCGGTCTTGATATGTCGCACTTCTGGCAGATTAAGCAGGATAACACATGTATCAATGTACTTGAATATAACGAAGGTGTTTGGCGCGTAGTGCTGCTGAACTCCACCAATCATTTAGGCTTCCTGTTCAGCGGTATTGAGCAGGCCGGCTTGTAATTTAACAAAGCAAAACTACCGTCCTACGCAGCAAAAGCTGCGAGGGCGGTAGTTTTTTCTTTCTTGCTAAAAATATCCTATGCACTTTTTCTTGAATCAACACCATTTTTGTAAAGTTCTTCTGGCGCAATATCAATATCGCCATCGTTCCATACAACAATTCCATAATCAATATATACCTGTTTAAAAAGCTCTTCATCAAGCAGCGGCTTAAAGGCAGGATAATTGAGCATAGGCTTAAAATCGTAGATTTTAGCTTCACCGGTATTGAATCTTACCCATAATTTCCAATCAGCTAATGGTCGCACACCACATATCTTTAAAGCAGGCTTTCCATCGCCGACATAAGCTATACCATCTTTAATGAACATATTAATCCCTCCTAACGTAATGGCTCAATCGCATTCACAAGTATTTAATAAAACTATTACTAAGTCTTTTCTTTCTTGCTAAAAATTTGTTTACATGATACAATAATACAGACAACCGTGTTGCAGGGTGGCGTTGCCGAAATTCCGTTGGAATGGAGGTGATGTCTATGGTATATTACACCTTCCAGGATCTTATGATTTTTGGTATGTTTATACTGGCATTGCTGACGTTCATTTTTCAGAACAAAAAGTAAAATGCACATAGAAAAACCGCCTCTGTAATTTGCCGTTCACTGAGGCGGATTTTTCTTACTCTTTGAATTGGCAACCCACCTTGTGGGCGGTTGTCTTTCTATATTTATTATACCACATCAAAATATTTTTGCAATACAGTAATCCAGACATAAGAAAACCACCCCAAAACTTGCCGGTCGCAGGGTGGATTTTCTTTTCACTATAAAACTGGCAACCCACCTTGTTGCGGGCACATCCAAGAAACAAGTCCGTAGGACGATGCTGATTGGTATATGCGCGCCATGCAATAGTGCCCTAAGAGGCGCAGCCGATTGGATTGGCACGAACTGCTTAGGCGGTTGTCTTTCTATTTTTATTATACCACATTCATATATTTTTGCAACACAAAGCCCCCTCACCTTGCGGTGAGGGGGCCTTTATACGCGCGTGTATTATTTTGTGTTATTTGCTAATCGTTAAATTAGAAAGTGAAGGTCAGGTCAGCCCAAACCAAATGAGCTTTTTCGCTTTCATTAACTTTGTTTTCGGTGTCGTAGTAAGCTACAGTACCAACAATGTTTTTAGCGAAGGTGTAGTTAGTGCCAACGCCCCAACCTTTGAAGCCATCATAAGCAAAGGTTTCAGCATCAGTGGTATGTGCAACATAGGTCATGCCGCCTTGGTCATAGTAGTTAGCGAACAGACCCCAAGAACCAGCTTCGGAAGCTTCAGCGCCTTTGTAGGTCAGGCCAGCAGTCCAACCGTCAGAGCCAACAACTTTAACATCTTCATCTTTATAGCTTGCATCGCCTTTCAGGTACATACCGGAAACAGCTACATTGCCGTCGAAATCATAGGAACCACCAACGTACCAGATAGCATTGTCAAGACCTTCGCCAACTACTTGTCCATTGAATTCTGCATCTTCAAACATATCTTTGAAGTTTACATAACCAGCAGTCAGACCAAGTTTATTGAAGTCACCGGTCAATTCAACACCAGCATAGTTACCAAAAGTGGTGTCATGATCATTACAATCATTATCAGCCCAAGTTGCATCGGTGCCTTTGCCAGCAAAGCCGGTGATTTTCACTTTATCGCCATAGGATACTTCAACGCCATCAGCGCGGGTATCATATACATTGCCGTTTGCGAAGAATGCATTGTAACGGCCAGCGGTTACATTCAGGCCACCCAGTTTACCTTCTACATATGCACGTTGGAAGGAAGTATCTTCATCGCCAGCATTATTGTGGAAGTTTTGAGTATTTTGCAGCATACCGGTGTAGGACCAGTCATCATTGATTTGACCATTAACCCAAATACGGGAACGCAGGCTGTTTTCAACCATACCAGCGTTGGTGCCATCTTCATACAGGTAACGAGCTTCGCCGGTTACTTTTACATTGTCAGCTTTTTTCTCCAGGTTAGCAACGCGAACGCCCAGGTTGTCCAGTTCGTCAGCGAATTCAGCAGCCAGTTTATCAACGTTAGCGCCTTTTGCCATTGCTTTAGCAACGATTTGAGCCATTTCATAACGGGTCATCAGTTTGTCGCCACCGAAGGTGGAGTCGCCGTAGCCTTCGATTACGCCAGCAGCAGCCAGTTTGTTGATGCTGTCATAAGCCCAGTGGCCAGCAGGAACGTCAGAGAACGGGTTAGCAGCGTAAGCGGAAGCAGTTACGCCCAGAGCCATAGCCATAGCTAATACTAAAGATTTTTTCATTTTAATTTCCTCCTTTAGGAAAATACATTTGAAAAATTCTGCTATGCTTATTCGCCTTGGCTTTGATACTCGGCTCGCCGCAGCTTTCAGTAAGAGTTGCCTTGTTTCCTCTACCATACTCTTTGCAGTCTGCATTTTTCTCAGCCCTCAGCAGTTAGCAAAAGCAAATTTTTCATAAGCTTATTGTACCACGTTTATAACTATCCTACAAGGGTTTCACAAATTTTTCTTAAATTCACCAAATAAAGAAACTCTCCTTCTCAAATAATCATTTATATAATAGGTTTTATTTGAAGCTATTTGCTCGCAATAAAAACCGCCTCTGCAATAGTTGCCGAGGCGGTTCGATGTTTAAACTAACTCAGTATAAGAATTATTTAACACGCAGAGCACGGTCTACTTCGATGCGTACTGCACGGCCAAATTCTTCATGAGTCCAATCCCAACGGCTGGTCAGAGCTTCAGGGATTGTTTTGTCGCTGTAAATGCGATGCTCGTAAGCTTTACCGGTGAGCTTGTTGTAAGCAACTGCATAGCCTTGCAGGTCGATTTGCAGTCTGCGCTCTTCGCTGGAATCAATAGCTTTGTCATCCAGCTTGTCCAGCTGAATAGCGATAACGATATCAACATCGCCATCTTTAGCAATTTTTTCCAGAGTTGCAGCACTGGGAACCTTGTTGCCAATCTTAGCAGCATCAATAACAGCGGTCAGCTTGTCGTTTTCTACTACTACAAAGCCTTTTTTGCTGTTCAGAACAGCCAGAGCGTTTTTGTAGAAAACCTGATTTGCCAGTTCGTCTCCGCCTTCAACGTTGTTGATCAAAGGCAGCAGAGCAACACTTGCAGCTTCAGCTGCACCAAAGCAGGGTATGCTGAAGCAGATAGCCATAACGGTCATCAATAAATAACGTAAAACTTTTTTCATTCTTATTCCTCCAGACGCATTAGTATAATGCAGAATATAGGTATATTTTAGCATAAATTTAGGGAAAAATACAGTGTTTGCTTAAAATTTTCTGACTGGGTAGTCATTATTGTAAATTGCGTTCTATATCCCAACAAACCTCTTGAAAATTGTCTACCAATTGCTGATTGGTATAACGCAATACCTTTAAGCCATATCCCTGTAAAACCTGCGTACGTTCCGTATCATAGACTATTCCCTGGTCCGTATAATGCTGCTTGCCATCTATTTCTATAACAAGTTTGGCTGCGTGGCAGTAGAAATCGACGATGAACCCACTTATTACTCGCTGTCTTTGCCAATGTAATCTATGCTTAGACAAATAGCAGTACCACAATTGTCTTTCTTGATGTGTCATATTCTTCCTATTATTTTTAGCTACCGGCACAAATTTAATATTACGTTCTCTATAATATGAATCCAATGTAACATCCCCCTTCCGTCTGCTCGCTTTGCTCGCAGCCACCTTCCCCGAGGGGCAGGCAAGTCTTAAGCGATTGCTTCATATTCTTCCGAGCTTTATTTGATTATAGCATACTTTTCTTTAAATAGCTTGACTTATTGTTCACGGTCAGAACACTGCCATTCACGTTGATTCTTGGTGCCCCCTTGGGGGACAAGGTGAATTGCCCGCAAGGGCAAGAGAAGGCACCCTGGGGTGACTGTCGCCGTAGGCGACTAAAGGGGGCCACAGCTTTGTTTCCCCCTTCCGTCTGCTTGCTTCGCTCGCAGCCACCTTCCCCAAGGGGCAGGCAAGTCTTAAGCGCTTGTTTTGTATTCTTCCGAGCTTTATTTGATTATAGCACACTTTCCTTTCGATAGCTTGACTTATTAGCCTAAGTCAGAACACTGCCATTCGCTCTAATTCTTGGTTCCCCCTTGGGGGACAAGGTGAATTGCCCGCAAGGGCAAGAGAAGGCACCCTGGGGTGACTGTCGCCGTAGGCGACTAAAGGGGGTGACTGTTGCGCTTTGCGAACATAAAGGGGGCACCCCTACCCACATCAAAAAACGACCACCCATGCGGGCGGCCGTCTTCTTATACGCGCGTGTTAAATGTTAGGTTGTTGTATGTGGTTGGAATTAGAAAGTGAATACAACTTGAGACCACAGGGTTTGTGCGTCTTTAGTGCCTTCCTTAGCTTCCAGATCATACCATTCAACCTGGCCAACAATGTTCTTAGCAAAGGTGTAGTTAGCAGTTACGCTATAACCTTTGAAGCCTTGATTAGCAGGTTTATAGCTATCAGCATAGCCGTTCATAGTATGATCAACATAGGTAGCAAGACCTTGATCATAGTATTTAGCAACTAAGCCCCAGGAACCAGCTTTAGCAGCTTTTGCACCTTTGTAGGAAGCAGTTACTACAAAGCCGTCATCGTCGCCCTTGTAACCATCTTCATCACCATTCAGATACATAGCACCCAGTTTGAAGTTTTTATCAAATGCATAGTTAGCAGCTACAGCCCAAATGCTTTGATCTTTTCCAGTTGCTTTATCAGCAGCTGCTTTACGATCAATATCTTTGAAATCATAGTAGCCAGCAGCTAAGGACAGTTTGTCAGCTTTGCCGGACAGCTCTGCATAGTAAGCTTCGTCAGCTTTAATTTTTTCACTGCTACCAGGGTCAGCTTTACCATAACCAGCTACTAATTTAACGTCTTTGCCATAAGCAACTTGAACACCGTCAAAACGGTTATCATATACATTGCCTTCAGCCAGTTTATTGTTGTAACGACCAGCCTGAACTTTCAAGCCGCCCAGTTTACCATTTACGTAAGCACGTTGGAAATCAGTATTTTCGTTGCCAGCGTTGTCTTTCAGATCTTGTTCGTTTTGCAGCATGCCGGTATAAGTCCAGTCATCATTGATTGCACCTTTAATCCAAATACGGGAACGCAGTTTAGTTGCGTAGCCATTGATATCTGCACCATCATCTTTGTAGTGATAACGCAGTTCACCGGTGATCTTTACGTTGTCAGCTTTTTTCTCCAGGTTAGCAACGCGAACGCCCAGATTATCCAGCTCGTCAGCGAATTCAGCAGCCAGTTTGTCAACGTTAGCGCCTTTTGCCATTGCTTTAGCAACGATTTGAGCCATTTCATAACGGGTCATCAGTTTGTCGCCACCGAAGGTGGAATCGCCGTAGCCTTCGATTACGCCGGCAGCAGCCAATTTGTTGATGCTGTCATAAGCCCAGTGGCCGGCAGGAACGTCAGAGAACGGGTTAGCAGCGTAAGCGGATGCGGTTACACCAAGAGCCATTGCCATTGCGAGTACTAAGGATTTTTTCATTGTAATTTCCTCCTCTTATCTTAAGAGATTTTTATTTATTACAAAATCCTTCGCAAGTCCCCGCCTGCAAGTCCGGTAAGAGTTGCCTTGTTTCCTCTACCATGCACGAGCTTCGCCTGTTTCAAGGATTTCATAATCAAGGGGTGAAATTATAGATTGGAGTATTTCATTTTTTGACTTACTCTAATCTAAATCATACTTATATTATAATTGCGGGTAACTGCCTAGTCAAGAGATTTTTTCAGAAAATTTTTAACAGAATAATATTTATTCCTATTAAGAATAATAGCAAAAACCGCAAACCCGCTCTCTGCATAAAAAAAGCAGCAGTGCCATGCGTTCGGCACTGCTGCTTTCAGAGGGTTGATGTTGTGAAAGGATGTATAAAAAGAAAAGGGGTATTATGTATCAGTCAGTGGGATTTCTAACTGATGAGCTTATTATAAGGCGAACTGACTAATTAGTCAATGGATAATCTGTGAACTATGCATCCTTTTGATGAACTCTAAAAAATCATTTTATTGCTGCCATCAGCGCGTAAAAAATTGGTGGCACGATAAGCGCCGGCAGCATATTCAGCGTTTTGCAGTCACGCAGCTGCAAAATTCCCAAGCCGCTGCTCATTAGAAAAATGCCTCCCAAAACAGAGATTTCACCCATTAGCGCCGGCGTCATATAAGGCGCAATCACTCCGGCGAAAAGAAAAATGCTCCCCTGCCACAGCAGCAGCACCAAGGCTGCCGCGGCAATGCCAATGCCATAGGCCGAGCCAAGAATAATCGACGAAACAAAATCAAGCGTCGCGTTGGTATACAAATAGGTATTGTTGCCGTTGAGCCTGCTTTCAATCGGTCCTAAAATAGAAAGTGTGCCGATGCAGAACAGCAAAATAGCGGTTGAAAGTCCTTCCGCCAGCTTGCTGCCACCCTTGGCGCTTGCCAAAAGCTTGTGAAAACGGCCGTCTATATCCAGCCAGGTTCCTATCACCGTACCAATGGCAATGCTGGCGATAAATAATACCGGGTAGGTTGTTTTCGGCATATTGCTGACAAAGGCATTCGCTCCCAGGCCCACGGTTGCCAGACCAAGGCCGTCGAAAAGCGCTGTTTTATAGCGTTCGTTAACACCTCTGCTGAGAAAACTGCCGATTACAGAACCGGTTAAAATTGCACTTACATTAACGATTGTTCCTAACATTTTCAATATCCCCTCAAGTTTACAAATACTTCCTGCGCAGGCTACAAAGATTTTACACTTCCCCCGCTCAGGCATCTTTACAGATGCCCTTTTATTTTATACTATTATAGTACCAAATACAATTCCTACAAAGGGGGTAAAAACGAATGAAAAAAACACTTCTCAGCTTATTTTTGGCGATGGCGGTAGCAGCAGGTGCGTCGGCTGCGCAGCAAACCGAAATCGACAAGGGCGACCGCTTTGACTATAAATATCCTGTTTTCACGCAGGAAAATCCTTTGGCAGCACAGCGCATGAATCGCGATATCCAAAAAATGGTCAAAAAATCGCGCAAGGATTTGCGCCAGCCGGATATGCGTGCTGTCGGCAGCAATTATGAGGTGATTTACGAAAACGACCAGTTTGTCTGCCTCACCTTCAACACCTGGTACTATTATGATAAGGCTGCTCATGGTATGTACTATACACACGGCATCGTTTATGACAAGGCTACCGGCAAGCGTGTTCCCTACACCCGCTTCATGGAAAAGCTGAACGCCGAGCAGCTGAAGCAGGATATTAAGGCTAAAAAGCTGCCTGTATACGGTGCAGATTTGAAAACTGTCAGCGAAGCGCCGTTTATTGACGACATCGACAACTTCAAAGTAAGCAAGGATTATATCATCACCGAGGACGGTCATCTTTATCTGATGTACCAGCCCTACGAGCTTGACTGCTACGCCGCAGGCGTTACCTATGTCAAAGTAAAATAATAAACTCTAAATTGCAATAAGAAGTTGCACACTTTTTGAAAATTAAGATGCATAGATCT
>OIYH01000056.1_pt1 | contig 94859 bp, 88 predicted proteins | sample 1587911 | NCBI WGS metagenome assembly OIYH01 (sample SAMN03283252) | human gut metagenome | biome: human-associated habitat; material: feces | host: Homo sapiens | place: USA | collected 2013
CATCTACGACTGATTATACTACAGAACTATCTACAGAGCAATGGTATGGCTCAATGACTTACGTAAATTCGCCATACCCGCCTTCATCCCCCACCTAAGAGGTGGAGGACTTCTGGCGGATTAGGTTAAAATGGGATTTCCAAAGCGGCAGGTTGCGTTACTCTATGCCCGTGACCAGATAAATGCCCAGGCAGACAAAGACGACAAGTGTCTTTAAAAGAGTTAGGATAACTACATCGTAATACGATTCGCGGTGCGTCAGGCCGCAGACCGCTAAGAGCGTGACCAGAGCGCCCGACTGCGGCACAGTATCGATGCATTCCGAAGCCATGCAGATGATGCGGTGCAGGACGTCCGGACTCATGCCAAGCTGCTGGGCCCAGGCCAGCCATTCCTGACCAAGCATGCCCAGGGCAATCGTCATGCCGCCCGAGGAAGAGCCCGTCACGCCCGTCATGATGCCCGTCGTCACGATGGCCGACATCAAAGGACCATCGCCAAGCTGCAGGCCGAGCAGGGCTTCCTTGATGATGGCAAAAGCCGGCAGAGCGGCAATGACACAGCCGTAGGCATACCCCGAAGCAACGTTGAGAATGGCCGTAGTCGAGCCGATGGCGCCCGTGTTGATTGGTTTAGAAAGGCCGCCCTTGAGTTTCAGGCGTTTGCGGCCGATGATAGCCGCGGCGATGCAGCTGACAATCAGGGCCGCATTGATGGACCAGATGGCCTGTACCTTATCGACGCCGCCGGCGAGCAGCGAAAGATGCAGCGGGATAAAGGAATCAAGACTGTCTGGGTCCCAATGATACGCCCAATCCCAGTGGAACGGATTGCTGATGATGAGGTTCAGCACGATGACAAGCAACAGAGGCAAGGCCGAAAGTCTCCAGTCAGGCAGAGCTTCACGCGATTCTTCCGGCTCATTGAGCACGTGATGGCCATAGCCTTCACCTTTTGCTTTGAGTTTCTTGTGGCGGTAGCTCACCCAGCCCCAGGCCAGCAGAAAATAAAGCACGCCGCCAATGAGGCCGAGGATTGGCGCAGACCAGGTCGATGTGCCGAAAAACGACGTCGGGATGATATTCTGGATCTGCGGTGTGCCGGGGATGGCCACCATGCTGTACGTGAAAATACCCATCCAGAGCAGGCCCGGCAGAAGTTTCTTCGGGATATCCGCCTGCTTGAAGAGAATCGCCGCAAAAGGATACATGACAAAGGCAACGACAAAAACCGAAAGACCGCCGTAGGTCAGGACGCCGCAGCCTAAGAGCACGGCGAGGATGGCCTTATCGCGGCCGAGGGCCGTGACAATCTTATCGGCAACAGCGGCCGCAAGGCCGCCCTGCTCCATGATCTTGGCAAAGACAGCGCCGAGCAGGAAGACAGGATAATACGTCTTGATGTACTCAGCTGCCTTGGTCATGTAGATTTCACTGTAGACCGGCATGGAGGCATGGCCGCTGCCAATGGCGGCGACCACGGCAAAAATCGGTGCGATGAAGATGATGGAATAGCCGCGATACGCAAAAAACATCAGGAGTATCAGGCTGAAAACAATCATGCTGATTCCCATAGGGATAATTCCTTTCTATTATAATAGGTGCGAAGGCACAGGGATGAGAACGGCAAAATAAAAGGGGCTGCCCCCTGCCCATGATGTATGATGGACAGGAGAGCAGCCCTTGTAACATCCGATGTCTTTTGACAATCAGATATGTGCTTTTTCCTTGATGTACTTACGAGCTTTGATTGCATACTCGAGCGGGTTAGCCTTAGCCGGATCCTGCTCAGCTTCGACGATGAACCAGCCATCATAGTCGCTGGCGTTGATGATGTCGAAGATCGGACCAAAGTCGATATCGCCATCGCCCGGTACCGTGAACATGCCAGCGCGAACGCCATCGAGGAAGCTCATGTTCTCTTCCTTGACCTTGTTGCGGATGTTCATGCGGATATCCTTGAGATGTACGTGGCGGATACGCGGCAGATACTTCTTAAGGATGTAGATTGGATCTTCACCGGAGCAGACGAGATGACCCGTATCATAAAGCAGGAATACGAGATCCGGATCCGTCATTTCCATGAGGCGGTCAATCTCTTCCGTCGTCTGGACGCAGGTGCCCATGTGATGATGATACGTCATCGTCAGGCCGATTTTCTTAGCGACAGCGCCGAGCTTGTTGAGGCCTTCAGCAAGCGTCTTCCACTGCTCTTCCGTGTTATGCGGTTTGTCACGGAAAACAGCTTTGTCAAGCTTACCCTGAACACTCGTGCCCTGCTCTGCAACGTTGCAGAACTTTGCACCCATAGCTTTGAGGAATTCGCAGTGTTTGATGAAGTCTTTCTCGACCTGCTCATACGGCTGCGTGAGCAGATAGGAGCTGAACCAAGCACTGGCAATCTGCAGTCCGCGCAGGTCAAGTGCCTTCTTGAGGACAGCTGGATCTTTCGGATACTTGTTGCCGATTTCGCAGCCCGTGAAGCCAGCCAGAGCCATTTCACTGACGCACTGCTCAAAGGTGTTTTCTTTGCCGAGATCCGGCATGTCGTCGTTCGTCCAAGCAATCGGAGCGATACCAAGTTTGATGTTAGCCATTTTGACAAACCCCCAAATTATGATATTTATACATGGGTCTTCCTGCCGCCGTTTTCAAACGGACGGCAGGCGCCCTTCTATACATCAGGAAAAATATTAGTATTTACGAGCTGCATCGTAATGCGGTTTCATGACTTCTTTGTAGCACTTGTTGACTTTGTCGAGTTTGGAAACCTGTGCGACGCCAACACGCCACCAGTCACCGTAGCCATGAACCATCGTCTTCGGCATAACCTTGCAGTCGATGAGCGTTGAAACCTTCTGTTTCTTAGCATCTTCCATAGCTGCCTTGAATTCCTCTTCCGTATGAACCGTGTAAGCAACACAGCCATAGGAACGTGCATTCATGGCGAAGTCTACCGGTACATACGCGCCGTCGAGCTGGCCCGTCTTCTTGTTGCGGAAACGGAACTCTGTGCCGTAGCTGCCCTGGCCGTGGCCAATCTCGAGGTTGTTGATGCAGCCGCCCTGCATATTATCGAACAGGATGACGTTGATCTTCTTGCCCTCAGCGATCGACTGCGGCAGTTCGGAATGGAGCATCATGTAAGCGTAGTCGCCGACGAGGGCATAAACCTCACGGTCCGGCTCAGCAATCTTGACGCCGAGAGCTGCGTTGACTTCATAGCCCATGCAGGAGAAGCCATACTCAACATGGTAGCTGCCTACCGTCTTCGGACGCCATACACGCTGCAGGTCGCCTGGCAGGGAGCCCGATGCACCAACGATGATGCCGTTCGGATCCATATACTCTTCGAGCATGCCGAGGACACGCGTCTGCGGCAACGTCTCACCGACAGCTGCTTTGTAGTTCTTGACAGCTTCTTCGAAGTCAAAGTCATCATCGACTTCCGGTTTATAATCCTTATCCGTGAAGCGGATGTGGAAGACACGGTCGACTTCTTTAATGTAAGCTTCCTTGGCTGCTTTGATATCAGCGGCATAAGCATCCGATACATGGTAGCCCGTCTTGCCGAGAGCTTCATCGAGCATCTCAAGAGCTGCACCGGCATCGCCGACAACCTGGATACCATCGAGCTTATAAGCATGGAAGCGGGAAACGTTGATGTTGACGTATTTGACGTTCGGGTTCTGGAACATCCATTTCGAGGACGTCGTGAAGTCCGTGTAGCGCGTGCCGACACCGATGACAACATCGGCATCTTTAGCGAGCGTGTTGGCAGCCAAGCCGCCCGTCTCGCCGACACCGCCCATGTTCAGCGGATGCTCCCAAGTAATCGTGCCTTTGCCGGCCTGCGTCTCGCCGAACGGAATGCCGTACTTCTCAGCGAATTTCTTGAAGACGTCTTCAGCCTCGGAGTACTTAACGCCGCCGCCGAAAATCAGGAGCGGACGCTCAGCCTTGGCAATGGCCTTGACAGCTTCCTCAATAGCACGCTCAGACGGTTTTACGCGGTCGATGTGATGAACGCGTTTCTGGAAGAAGTACTCAGGATAATCCCAAGCTTCACCCTCAACATCCTGCGGCAGAGCGATGCAGACAGCACCCGTCTCAGCCGGGTCTGCCAGCACGCGCATTGCGTTGATGCAGGCCGTCATGAGGATTTCCGGACGCGTTACACGGTCCCAATATTTGCAGACAGCACGGAAGGCATCGTTCGTCGTCGTCGTCAGGCTTACCGTCTGCTCCATCTGCTGGAGTACCGGATCCGGCTGGCGGTCAGCGTACGTGTCGCCTGGCAGGAACAGGACTGGGATGCAGTTTGCCGTAGCCGTAGCAGCTGCCGTGACCATGTTGGCAGCGCCTGGGCCGACAGACGACGTGCAGGCGTACATCTGTTTGCGGCGTTTCTGTTTTGCAAAACCGATGGCAGCGTGTGCCATGCCCTGCTCATTGCGGCCCATGCGCATGATCAGGTGGCCCGGATCTTCTTCGAGTGCTTCGCCGAGGCCGACGACATTGCCGTGACCGAAGATACCGAAGATACCTTCGAACATCGGGACTTCTTTGCCATCGAATTCGATATACTGATTATTGAGGAATTTGACGAGAGCCTGTGCTACCGTCATTCTGATTGTCTTAGCCATTGGATACCCTCCACTCTGTTATGCAGGATTTGAGATTACTTTCTATGCGGCTGCCAAATCTTTTTGTCAGCATCCGGTTCAAGAAGCCACGTATGCTCCGGAAGGTCGTTGCGTGTCTTCTTCCACGGATCCCCATCGAGATGGCGGATCATCCAGCTGTACCAGATGGCATAGCCAGGAGCTGCGCACTGCGGATGCATGTAGCCGCCGGAAATTTCGGACCAAGTGTTGTCCTCAATCTTGAAGACGTTATCGCCGATGAAGGCACAGCCAAAGCCCTGCGGACGGTCTACCTTGTAGGTATAGACCTCCGGCTGCGGATGATTGTGCGGCGTATAGCCCGTCCAGCAGCCCGGCGTCATGATGACTTCGCCGTTGACCATGTTGGAGTACGGTGCATTGTCGTAATCGAAGATTGTGCGGACCGTACGCTCAGCCGTTCCCTGCCATACACCGGCACCAAAAACGTCAGCCTGTACATCTTTCGGACGGTAGAATACCGGAGCAAAATCACGGTCATTGATCGTCTTCTGAATCAAGAGCTCCGATTTCTTCAGAGCCTTGACAACAACTTTCGTGTTGCGGGGAACATGCAGGCAGTACGGGTTCTCGTCAAGCAGAGAATCGCGGTGCATGACTTCTTTCTGACCATTCCAGGCAATCTCAACATCGCCCGTCGTGATGACAAAAGCAGTTTCCTGAAGAGGATCTTCGAACTCGACAACCTCGTTCTCATCCATTTCCTGATAACCGATATCCATGAGCATATCGCTCTCGCGCGTAGTCATTGCATTATAGCCGTGCTTGAGCTGACCTAAACGACCGAATCTCATAATGCTGCCTCCCAATCGAGTTCCGTAATGACTTTTTCATCTTTGTGTTCCTGCATGAATGCATCGATCTGCTCGACCGTCTGCATTGCATCGGAGCAGCTGTGGCTGGCAACGACCATTGCGGCATGAGCCGTGCCATGCTGCAGGGCCTGCGGTACCGTCCAGCCTGCGAGCAGGCCATAGACGAAAGCGCTGCCGTAAGCGTCGCCGCCGCCGAACGATTTCAACAGTTTGATATGATACGACTCAACCTTATAGGCCTTCTTGTCTGCCGTATAAGCAATCGAGCCTTTCTTGCCATGTTTGATGATGACGATCTTGGCACCCTGAGCAATGTACTTCTCAGCGATGACGTGATCTGCAGGCTCCGTAGCCTCTTCATCAAGGCCTTCCGTGAGGTTGACCTCATCGCGCGAACCGATGATGACATCGGCCATGCTTGCGAGCAGCGAGTAGTAAATCTGGATGTCCTTCTTGCTGCGCCAGCTGTACGGGCGATAGTCGATATCGAAGATGACGCGCGTGTTGTGCTTCTTTGCATACTGGACAGCGAGGAGGCAGGCCTCACGCGACGGGCTCTTCGAAAGGGCCGTGCCGGAGACAATCAGGATCTTGCTGTCAGCAATGTACTGCTCATCGACATCTTCCGGCGTGATTTCGAGGTCAGCGACCTGATCGCGGTACATCAGGATGCTCGACTCCGTCGGGCTCTTGATTTCCGTAAACGTCAGGCCCATGCGCTCGCCGTGTTTTGCACGGGTCATCTGCGTCGTGTCGATGCCGCGCTCATTGAAATAATTGAGGACGAAATCGCCGAACTGGTCGTCGGACACGCAGCCAATAAAGCCAACCTTTTTGCCCAGTTTGTTGATGCCGACGGCCATGTTGCCCGGCGAACCGCCAAGATACATCGAGAACGTCTTGACCTTGTCAAGCGTGCGGTTCAATTCATTCGGATTGAAATCCAGCGTAACGCGGCCGATCAGGACGACATCGCGTTTTTTATTTTCATCAAAGGTAATGAGTGCCATGTTCTTTATCCTCCTCATGCCTTATTTTCAAGACCGAAAATATGCATGTGTTTCTTGACATTTTCGTAGGTGCCCTGCACGATTGCATCGCTGAAATCGAAGTATTTCGCTTCTGGATTTGCAGCAGCGACCTGCTTGATTTTTCTTGCCGAGGCATCATACGAAGCCGTGGCAATGTTGATCTTCTGGATGCCGTTAGCGAGGCAGTTCTTGAAGTCCTGCTCCGTCAGGCCCGTGCCGCCATGCAGTACGAGCGGCGTTTTGACGGCCTCGTGGATTTCCTTGAGACGGTCAATGCGCAGATGCGGCGTCGACTTGTAATTGCCATGAGCCGTGCCGATAGCTACGGCCATAGCGTCAATGCCGCTTTCCTCAGCAAAGCGCTTTGCTTCTTCAACGCTCGTGACGAGGACATCGACGCTCTTGTAGTCGCCTTCAGCGCCGCCGACGCGGCCGATTTCGGCCTCGACATCAGCACCGTAGCTCTTAGCGAGCTTGACGACTTCTTTCGTACGGGCGATGTTTTCATCGAGCGGATATTTCGAACCGTCGAACATGACGGATGTAAAGCCAAGGTCCAGAGCCAGCTTGATGGTTTCCATCGTGCCGCCGTGGTCAAGATGAACGGCTGTCGGCATCTTGCACTTCTTAGCTGCGGCTACCATCACAGGGCCGAGAAGGTCCAGCGGCGAATAGCGCAGGCGGCCTTCTGCAATCTGCAGAATCAGCGGAGCATGGAGCTCTTCTGCCGCCTTGATGGCACCCATGGCCATCTCCATATCGGATACATTGAAAGCGCCGATGGCGTACGTGTTATCCGGTTTATTGATCAGGTCTGTCAAATGTACGAGTGGCATGACCACCCCTCCTATCTGTCGCGGTATATATTAGAAGAGTTCCTTGTAGATCTCGATGAGCTGTTCCTTCGTCGGAATGCGCATCGTGTTCTGCGGGCTGCCGCTCTCGAGAGCATCGGAAGCCATCTTGTCGAGCTGTGCGAGGAAGTCTTCTTTCTTGAAGCCGCGCTGCTCAAGCAGGGATTCTGCCGAAGGAATGCCAACTTCCTTGCAGAAGCGCGTAACCTCAGCAACAAATGCTTCAGCTGCTTCATGATCCGGCGTCTTGTCATCGGCAACACCCATGATGCGGCCAATCGTAGCAAAGCGGGCCGTGTTCTCTTCAATAGCGAACTTCATGCAGGCCGGCAGCAGGATGGCGTTCGAAACACCATGTGCGATGTGGAACAGAGCACCGATTGGACGGCTCATGCCATGGACAATCGTAACAGAAGCATTGTTGAAGGCAATGCCGGCTTCCGTAGCTGCAATGCTCATCTGCAGGCGGGCTTCCACATTCTTGCCATCTTTGTAGCAGATTGGCAGGTTCTTATGAATCTTCTTGATAGCGGAAAGTGCGAACGTATCCGTCAGCGGCTGTGCCTTGCGGGACGTGTAAGCTTCAATCGAATGGCACAGAGCATCGATGCCCGTAGCAGCCGTAACAGATGGCGGAGCCGTCATCGTGAACGTCGGGTCTACAACAGCGAGTGCCGGGATGATCGACGGGCCGCCGAGCAGCATCTTGACGTTGTTCTCCGTATCTGCAATGATCGTGTTCTTCGTGACTTCAGAGCCCGTGCCTGCCGTCGTCGGAATAGCTACGAGATACGGTACCGGCATGTCAATGTTGACATGCATGAACTCGTTGATCTTCTTGCCTTCCGGCTGCGTCGACATGAACATGATGGCCTTTGCCGTATCCATCGGGCTGCCGCCGCCAAGAGCTACGAGGAAGTCGCATCCCTCTTCACGGTAAACTTTCAGGCCAGCTTCAACGATCTTGTCCGTCGGCTCCGAGTTAGCACCAGCGAAGGTGACGTACGGGATATTTGCTTTGGCAAGTGCATTCTCAACCTTAGCAGCATTGCCAAACTTAACCATGAACTGATCCGTGACGATCAGGGCTTTGGTGCCTTTGCCCTGAATGTGCTCACCAAGTTCTTCAATGACGTTCGTGCCAGAAATGATCTTTGCCGGAACCATGAAAGTATAACCCATATTGTCCACTCTCCTATTCTGATGATGTTATTGACGTTGTTATTGATAACCTTTTGATTACCTTATGGCTCTAATTTAATACTTTTTCGGCAGGTTGTCAATATGTTTTTGGGATTTTTGGCAAGATTTTGCGGAATTTTATTTTTTCTGATAATCATGAGTAATCTTTGTGCTATCTATAATAAATGTGGGTTAATTGTGTAATTGATACTATATTTTTTTGCGTTTACCCTTGTTTCTCCATGTTATTTCTATTATAATAAGTTTATCAAATATACTCACAAACTGATTATTTTTTGAATGCTTGTTGGTTATTTTTCGCGGTCAGATTCGATGCGTCAAAATGCCGCAGGCAGTTAAAGCGGGTGATCTCTCATGAAAATCGATCGAATCAATCGTATCCATGAATTATTGAAGAATGTGCACAACATCTCCATCAATGACCTCTGCGATACATTCCAAGTATCCAAAAACACCATCCGGCGCGACATCGCCGAACTCGAGCAGCAGGGCGTCATCAAGAAAGTGTATGGCGGCATCGTGCTGGCCGAGCCATCTGGCGATCCGGAACCGTTTGCTTCGCGCGAAGGACGCAATGCCGACGCCAAAAAGCAAATTGCGCGCATGGCAGCGGATTTTGTACACGATGGCGATGTCATCTATATCGACTCCGGCACGACGACCATGCATATGATTCCGTATCTTACGGACAAACATCATCTGACCATCGTCACGGCCAGCGTCCATGTCATCAATGCGGCTTCCAATTACAGCAATCTCAATGTACTCGCCACGGGCGGCTCGCTGTTCTCCCCCTCCAAGGCCTTTGTCGGGCCTCAGGTTGTACAGGTGCTGCGCCGCTATAATATATCGAAGGTTTTTCTTGCCAGCACGGGCATTTCCCTCGAGCACGGCGCCACAAACGCTTCGCCGCTCGAATGCGAAATCAAACGCTGCCTTATCGAGAAAGACTGTGACCACTTCCTGCTCGTCGATGACTCCAAATTCGATGTGTCCTCCCTCATGAGCTACTGCACGCTCAAGGAAGTCCAATACATCGTGACGAACAAGATGCCGCCGGAAAAATACGTTTCGTACTGCACGGCCAATCACATCAAGCTGATAACGCCAGACACCCTGCGCCAGAGCGAGGTCCAGAAAATCGCTGCCCTGCGCTGAGGCTGACGTATCCATACATTATATATAGGAGGAATGCATGATGAAGAAACAGCCATTATACATTGGCGGTAAGGAAGTCATGACGGAGGAAACGCGCCCCGTCTATAACAAGGCGACGAATGAAGCCATCGCTGCGATCGCTGTAGCCGGTGAAGCCGAGTGCAAAGCCGCGGTCGATGCCGCGGAAAAGGCTTTCCATGAAGTGAAGCTCTCGCCGTACGAGCGCTATGAAATCATCCTCAGGGCAGCCAACCTCATGCGCGAACGCATCGATGACTTTGCCAGCACCCTGTCGGCAGAAGCGGGCAAGCCGCTTCACGATGCCCGCGGCGAGATTGGCCGTGCTTATCAGACGCTCATCCTGTCCGCAGAAGAAGCAAAACGTCTCAAGGGCGAGACGATTCCTCTTGCCGGTGCACCGAACTGCCAGCATAAGCTCGCCTTCACGATTCGCCAGCCGCTCGGTGTTGTCTGTGCCATCACGCCATTCAACTTCCCAGTGAACCTCGCGGCGCATAAAATTGGTCCGGCACTCGCGGCCGGCAATACGGTAGTCTATAAACCGGCATCGGCAACGCCGCTGACGGCAGCGCTGCTCTGCGATGTCTTCCGCGATGCCGGCCTGCCCGCCGGCTGCCTCAACCTCCTGACCGGCCCCGGTGCCCTCGTCGGCAAATATCTGACGAAGGACAGCCGCATCCGCATGTTCTCGTTCACGGGCAGCGTGCCGGTTGGCAAGTCCCTGCAGCAGGAAGCCGGCTTCCGCCGCTGTGCGCTTGAGCTTGGCTCCAACTCTGCCAACATCGTTCATGAAGACGTCCGCGACGTTAAAAAGACCGCTGAGCTCTGTGCGAAATACGCCTTTCTCAATGCCGGTCAGGTCTGCATTTCCTGCCAGCGCGTCTACGTCTCGCGCAAAATCTATGAGGAATTCTGCGATTACGCCGTCGCTTTCGCTAAGAAATTCAAGACAGGCGACCTCAAAGACCCATCGACCTGCCTCGGCCCGATGATTGCCGAAAAAGAAGCTATCCGCATTGAAGGCTGGGTAAATGATGCCGCAGCTGCCGGTGCCAAGATTCTGACCGGCGGCCACCGTCATGGTGCCTATTATGAGCCGACCATCCTCACCAATGTCACGCCGGATATGGACGTCATCAAGAACGAAGCCTTTGCCCCAGTCTTCTCCATCATCCCGTACGATACGATTGAAGAAGCAGTCGCCGGTGTCAACAACTCGCGCTACGGCCTGCAGGCCGGTGTCTTCACGAGCTCGCTTTACATCGCGCATTACGCTGCCGAGCATATCGAGGCCGGCGGTGTCGTCATCAACGACGGCTCGAGCTTCCGCATGGACAACATGCCGTACGGCGGTGTCAAAGACAGCGGCATCGGCAAAGAAGGTCCTGAATACGCCATCCGCGAACTCACGGAAGAAAAGACCGTCATCATGAACTTCGATTGAGAGGTTTCCTTCCATATATAATATAAGAGCGCTCCAATTGCGCACAAAAAAGACCAGCAGCCATGCCGGTCTTTTTTGTGCTCTGCTTTTAGGTAAAAAATAACAGAGGACAGGAAATCCTGCCCTCTGGGAGAGGTCTTGATACTGGCCTGAATGGATCAGCCATGGATGACATCCGTGTACTCCGGATAATCGCGCAGACGGTCCACCGGCGGGAAGCCAACGGCCCCCGTGAAGCGGCCGCGTTCCCAATCCGGACGCGTCGACCAGAACATATCCGTGAAGTCGCGTTCATTCGAAGCGATGACCTGATAGCTCAGGAGCTCCGGCACAAACGTGCCATCCGGCCCGACTTCAGCCGAGAATTCCGTCACGATGCGCAGATACTGCGCTTCGGGCAGATTGGAGAGGTCCACATAATTCGTACCATCTTTCAGCACAATCTGGCGGCTGCCCTTGATGGTCGCCATATCGTCGGATACTTCGACCGTCGCCCGCAGACCGGCCTGCAAAGGCAGATGTGTCCTTGCCTTGAGCTGCGTAAAGCGCCAGTATTTTTTCTGCGTCTTGAACGCTGGGTCATAAACAGCTGGATGACGCCACTCCGTCGTATGTGTACCAACCTTGAGGATGTTGCGGAAATCGAGCCAGACGGCTAAATCTTCGCTCTCCGGTCCTTTTTCTTCCGGATGGTCATAAATGCTCTTGTTCTCCTCTGTCGTCAGCCCCTTCTTGTAGAAACGGACCTGACCGATGCGGCCGGGCAGATGCGTGAAGTATTTCGGACGGCCAAGTTCCGGGATGACATGTCCGATATACGAGTAGCCGACAAAAAGCGGCTGGTCATCCCACTGACGGATCTGGCTGTCCTCAGAAATGCCGGCGACATGGGCGAGCGGCTGGCCGTCGCAGTACGAGTCACCGCCTTTTTTCTTGTCAAAGGTCATCGTGTACTGGGCCCAATCGCCGATTTTCGCTTCGCCGCCCTGCCATGAATACTCTGTGATATCATGGCAGATGCCCCATTTGAGGCCGCCCTTGCGTTCGACGACCATGCGCAGGCAGTATGTTGCGCCCCAGCCGACCGACTTGCCGCGGACCATCAGCGGATTATGTCCCATCTCACTCGGCCGTGCGAGCCTGTCAATCTCGGCCCAGACCATGCCCGTAAAGCCCTGCGGTGCCCGCAGGTCAGGGCTGGCGGGAATCTCGATATAGTCGCCGTACTGCTCGAGTGCAACTTCCATATGGCCATCGACTTCGCGGACTTTCGGCGAACCGTGCAGCAAGGCCGTATGGCCATGCCCCGATTTGTCGAGAATGCGCGGGATGATGCGGATGCCGCCCTCGATGGAGACTTCCTTGGGCAGCTGGTCGGCAATGCTGACCTGATACTCGCCGCCCTGCTGGAATTTGTAATGGAATTCGATGTAGCGTTTCTCATGACCGCGGAAGAACAGGCTTTTCGTCTCCGCAATGCGCTGATTGATATAAAGCGGTACCGAGACAAAAATTTCATGATCTAAGTTATTCGTCGCTTCAATGCCCGCAATCAGGCAGTCGGCTGCCTCGCCCTTGCCCGCGCGGACCCGCATGTGTGCATAAGAAAGCTGCGTCGGCTCAAAGACGATAAGCTTAAGTTCATTCTCACCGACACGCAGGGTGTGTTCGCCCGGCTGTACGGCCTGATAAACGGCTGCAACCTTGCGTTTCTCCCCTGGCTTCAGCACAACGACCTGACTGTTTTCCTCGCTGCCGAACAAATTGATGGTATGCTCCGTCTTATTGTCCAGCAAGTCAATCGTGACTTCAGCCAGTGCCGTGCCCTGATTCTCTGCCAAGGCGCGAATCTCGACATTGCCGTTGTTATCAAGGCGGCGCAGTTCGACATCCGTGAGTTCCACCTTGGGTTCATCGTGGGTCAGATGGATGGTATCGACGAGTTTGCGCGTGCCATCGGCTAAGAAACCGTAAATGCGGTAGTCAATGGCATCATCGCTGACATCGAGAATGCCGTAGTTGCTGTGACCCGTGGCAATGACTTCCGGGAATTCGCTCAGCAGACGCTTCTCGCCGGCACTTTCCTGATATTCGGCTTCGGGGTCCTGTGCGCTGCCTTCACAGATGTAGACCGTACGGGCACCGACTTCAGGATTGACAGAAACCGATTTGATATAGTAATGAAGATGGCCGCCAAGCACGAGCTGTGCACCGCAGCGTTCCGCGATGGGTACGATGTAGCGGTTATTCAGGGGGTCCGTATACGGATGATGCATCATGAGGATGCGCCATTTCGCCTTTTTGGCCGCCGGACTCGTTAAATCATCTTCAATCCATTTCAGCGTATCGTCAATGCGGCGGCGCGTCTTAGCATCGAGCGGCATCTCGGAATTGACCGCATTCATCTCGAACAGGCCCCATGGGTTGCTGTCCACAAGCGTGAAATGCACAGGACCATAGTCAAACGAGAACGTATTGCCGCCGTCGGCCGTATGGACCGTGCGGCCCTGCGTAGCCGTGAAGAAATCATCATAGAACGGGCCATCATCATGGTTGCCGTGGATATAATACGCGGGAATGCGTGCCAGGATTTCTGGAATCTTATGGAACCAGTTGTCCTTGTACTGGTCGTGCTGATAGCCCGTGCCAAACGAAATATCGCCGCCGTGCAGGATGAACTCCGGCTTTTCCTCGGCAATCATCTTCTTAAAGAATTCGCTGTTATGAAAAAGATGCGAATCCGAGAGTGTCAGCAGATGGAGTTTCTTGGGGTTCTTCTGCAGCGTCTGAAAGGATGCTGCCGCGACTTCCCCGCCGCCCGACACCGTATAGGCATATTCCGTATCCGACTGCAGGCCAGTAATGACGGCCGTGTACATGCAGGCGCCTGCTGGATATTCCTGGCAGGGTTCTTCCCGCTTACAGGAAACACTGCCCTGATATTCCTGTCCATTCGCAGTTCTCGCCGTGACCTGAAAATCCTGTGGCGCAGCTGTCTCCCAGGCTACGGTGATCTGCGTGGCACGCGGGTCCAACAGATAGGGCCCATTGATGATGTTCTTGTTCATATGATCTCCTCCAAGACCTGCTATGATCCTTATTTCAGCTGCAGCCATCCACACCATAAAACCGGCAAACGGTACACCAAGGGACTGAGGTCATTTACTTCATAAAGTTCATTAATACATTTGTTCTTCAACATAAATCATTCTTTCCCTACGCTTATTCTTATAATAGTAGAGAAAGAATGATTTTTCAAATCTTATTCAGCTTCTTCGTCCGTATCTTTATGCTTCTTTGCCCAAAGCGTCGGTACGATGAGAATCGTCATGATGGCAACCGAAGCAATCCAGAAGGTCGTGATGGTCTCAAAATGATACGTCGTGACACCATCGACAACAACTTTCGCGGAATCTACCAGGATGCCGTTGACGATATCCTGCAGGGCTGCACCGCCATAAGCGAGCAGGCCGATGACGCCCATGGCTGCACCAGTTGCTTTGCGTGGGCAAAGGTCAACAGCGAGCAGGCCGCCGACGAAGCAGAGGATAACGCCAAGACCGAAACCGAAGATGGCAACGCAGATTGAAGTGAGCGTCGGGTCGCCAGCCGGTACATAGCAGACACCTGCAATACCAATCAGCATGATGATGCCGAAAACAATGGTCGTAACGGAATGATGCGAATGGAAGATTTTATCGGAGATGATGCCGGAGAAGAAGGAACCAACACCACCGAGGATTGGCGAGAGCGACATGATACTGCCGGCCGTCACAAGGTCAAAGCCCTTTGCTTCCTGCAGGAAGATAACGCCCCAGCTCGAAATGGAATAACGGGAAATACCAAGGCAGATCGCGGCAGCAGCGAGCAGCCAGACATACGGGTTCTTGATGACCATGAGCTGTGCTTCCTTCGTGGAAACCTGCTGCTCTTTCTTTTCCTGGGCAACTTCGCCTTCAAATTCGTTAGCGGACGGCAGGCCGTAAGTCTCTGGCCGGTCACGCATGAAGCGGTACATGATGAAGGCGAGCACGATGCAGCAGACGCCTGGTACAAAGAAGGCGGCATGCCAGCCGAGGGCCGCGATGATCATCGAAGTGCCGAGGTACGTAGCACCTTCACCAACGTAATGGGCGATACTGAAAACACCGTAATAGGTAGCTAACTGACTCTTTGCAAACCATTGGGACAGAGAAACGATACATGGCGCCGAGCCCATGCTCTGGAACACGCCGTTGACGGCCCAGAGTACGATGAACACCCACGTCGTGTTGCTCATACCGAGAATGGCGTTGACGATAGCGGCACCGAGCAGGCCAAGAGGTACGATTTTTTTTGATATTGCAGTGGTCGGCGATAAAGCCGTTGGCGCATTTGCCGATAGCGATGGCAACAAGCATGCCCGCACCCATCATGCCAAGTTCAGTCGCCGTGAAGCCATCCTGAAGCATTGGCTTTTTCGCAACGCCGAGCGTCATGCGCATGACGTAATACATGCCGTAGCCAAGAATCATGGCCGTAACGGCCTGAACACGTGCTGTATGATACATCTTCTTGACCACAGCCTTATCCTGAATCCGAGGCTTATCTGGTCCTGTCAGAAACCATTTCAGCATTTCTTCCACCTTACCTTTCCTCTAAAACCGAAAGAAACTATAAGTTCTTGATGTTTTTCCCAATCTCTCCGGAAAAGACTGGATTTTATTGTGATTTATCAGTATAATAATAAATATGAAGTTTAACTTTCCCAACAGCCAACCATCAAATTATCATCAACTGATCTTTCTGGAATTTATTATACCGGAATCTACCAAGAAGTTTCTCTGTTTTCTTGGCCAGCATTGTGCGAAAACTTATAATTTTTGTTTTTCCTGACGTATTTACTAGTATTCCGGCGCAGAAAGGTCGAGTATTATGCCCATCATACCTTTTGGCAGCCCCAAACAATCACAATTCGAGCTTGGACGGCGGCCTTACCTTGAATCTGTTGAAAATCTCAATAACATCACGTCCTTTGGCACGCTTCGTTCCCATCACGATATAGCCGAGTTGCTTTTCATCGAAAAAGGCCATGGCCGCCTGCTGCTCAAAGATGGCAGTCTGCAGCTGCGCACGGACGACCTCGTAATGATTAACAGCGACGTCCTGCACGACTTCAAGGTGAGCACCTCGTTCATGGCCTTCACCATGCACCTGAGCTCACTGCAGCTCTGCGGCCTGCCCTTAGGACAGCTCACAAAAGCACCGCAGCCGTTCGTCCTCCACCTGTCGCAGGAAGGACAGCATGCTTTCCTGCGCGGCCTGCTCAGGGAAATCAAGCTCTATGCAGCATTCAATGACGACAGTCCCGAACGAGCTGAGATTGCCGCCTGCCTGCTGCAGGCATTGGTTCTCACGGCCGTGAAGCTCGCCTCCGAGGCCAACGAAGCCGGCGAAGACAATGCTTCTTATAATATGGGCACGCGCATCAAGGAATACATCGATGCCCATTACCTTGAAGACCTCAAGCTGCCGGATATTGCCGAAGCCCTGCACATCAACCTTTACTACCTCTCGCATACGTTCAAGGACCTCACGGGGTCCTCACCGATGCAGTACATCATCCGCCGCCGCATTGACGAAGCCCAGACACTGCTGCTGACCACGAACATGACGATCACAGACATCGCCATGCAGTGCGGCTACAACAACTCCAACTATTTCCAATCCGTCTTTAGCAACATCGTCGGCATGCCGCCGGGGAAATACCGCAAGACATGGTCACAATAAAAAGTCATCTGCAGAATTTCGATTTTGCAGATGACTTTTTATTTTTCCCAGAATGGTGCTACAATAGATATGGAAAATTTTTATTAACGAAATACAATTCATTATATTATTGGAGGAATAAAACATATCATGACAGACCAGCGGAACCTTCATATCGGCTGCCATCTTTCTTCGGCCAAGGGCTTCCTCGCCATGGGCAAAGAAGCGGTGAAACTCGATGCTGACGTCTTTGCTTTCTTTACACGCAATCCGCGCGGCGGCCGCGCTAAAGAACTTGACCTAAAAGACGTCGCTGATTTTCTTACCTATAAAAAAGAACATGGTCTTGGCACGCTCGTCGCCCATGCGCCCTATACGATGAATGCCTGTGCGGCCAAGGAAAATCTGCGCGTTTTTGCGCATAACGCCATGGCCGACGACCTTGCACGCCTTGAGCACCTGCCGGGAAATCTCTACAACTTCCATCCGGGCAGCCATGTCGGACAGGGCGCAGAAAAAGGCATTGAACTTATTGCCAAGCAGCTCAACGATGTCATCCGGCCAGAGCAGCAGACAACGGTGCTCCTCGAAACCATGGCAGGCAAAGGCACGGAAGTCGGACGCAGCTTTGAGGAACTGCGCGCCATCATCGACCGCGTCAACCATCAGGAAAAACTAGGCGTCTGCCTCGATACCTGCCATGTCTGGGACGGCGGCTATGACATTCAGGAGCATCTTGATGAGGTCCTGACGGAATTTGACAGCGTCATCGGCCTCGGCCGTCTCAAGGCCGTTCATCTCAATGACAGTCAAAACGAGCGCGGCAGTCATAAAGACCGCCACGCCCGCATTGGTGAAGGAAAGATTGGCCTTGAAGCACTCGTGCGCGTCATCCGCCATCCGGCCCTTAAGGACCTGCCCTTCATTCTCGAAACGCCAAATGACGCCGCTGGCTATGCCCGCGAAATCGCTATGCTGCGCGAAAAAAGTGAGGCCTGAATACATTCTTTTCATTTCAAATTTGCCGCAGCAAAAGTCAGCCTCTCTCTTGGCTGCGCTGCTGCCGCCACACCAATCGACAATGTCGATCCCGTTCTTGCCCGTGCCGACCGCTTGATGTACGAGCAAAAACTGCTTCATCACCGCACGCGCCATAAACATTCCTGAGGATTCCCCAGAAAGAAAAAAACAGGCAGCAAAAAGCCGCAGCCCTTTTGGACTGCGGCTTTTTTACTGCCTGAAAAATTTCTTTTGAAATATTTCGCTATGCAAGATTCGCGTGTGCGAATTATTTGTTCATTGCTTCCTGTACAGCAACAGCAACAGCAACAGTCATGCCGACCATCGGGTTGTTGCCTGCACCGATGAGGCCCATCATGTCAACGTGTGCCGGAACGGAGGAAGAACCTGCGAACTGAGCATCGCTGTGCATACGGCCCATCGTATCCGTCATACCATAGGAAGCCGGGCCGGCTGCCATGTTATCCGGATGGAGCGTACGGCCCGTGCCGCCGCCCGATGCAACGGAGAAGTACTTCTTGCCTTTTTCAACGCAGGCTTTCTTATAGCAGCCGGCAACCGGATGCTGGAAACGCGTTGGGTTCGTGGAGTTGCCCGTGATGGAAATATCAACGTCTTCGTGCTCCATGATAGCAACGCCTTCCTGAACGGAATCAGCGCCGTAGCATTTAACCTTGGCACGCTCCGGATCCGTACCGTATTTGATTTCTTCAACGATGTTGAGCTTGTTAGCCTTGAAATCATAATCCGTTACGACATACGTGAAGCCGTTGATGCGGCTGATGATCTGAGCAGCATCCTTGCCGAGGCCGTTGAGGATGACGCGCAGCGGGTTCTTACGAACCTTGTTAGCCGTCTTAGCAATACCGATAGCGCCCTCTGCAGCTGCGAAGGATTCGTGGCCAGCGAGGAAAGCGAAGCAGCCAGCTTCTTCGGAAAGAAGCATAGCACCAAGGTTGCCGTGGCCAAGACCAACTTTGCGGTGGTCAGCAACAGAACCCGGTACGCAGAAAGCCTGCAGGCCTTCGCCGATAGCTTTAGCAGCATCAGCAGCCTTCTTGCAGCCCTTCTTGATCGCAATAGCAGCGCCGAGCGTATAAGCCCATTTTGCGTTCTCGAATGCGATCGGCTGGAGGTCTTCTACGATCTGATACGGGTTGATGCCCTTCTCATCGCAGACTTTCTTAGCATCTTCAATGGAAGCCAGACCATACTGTTTGCAGACTTCGTTGATTTTATCAATACGGCGCTCATAGCCTTCGAATAATAACATTCTATTCATTCCTTCCTTTTACCTTGAAACTCGGAATCTCGTCACGCAGAGAGATTACTCTTCACGCGGATCGATGAACTTGACACCGTCAGCGAAGCGGCCCTTCGTGCTCGTGTTGGCTTTGATAGCCTCATTGGCATCTTTGCCGGCACGGACAGCTTCCATGACTTTACCGAGCTGTACGACTTCGTAACCGATGATGCGGCCTTCTTTGTCGAGAGCCAGTTTCGTGACATAGCCTTCAGCGAGTTCGAGGTAACGCGGGCCCTTCTTGAGCGTGCCGTAGAGCGTACCAACCTGGCTGCGGAGGCCTTTGCCGAGGTCATCGAGGCCAGCGCCGATCGGCAGACCGTTATCGGAGAATGCCGTCTGGCTGCGGCCATAAGCGATCTGCAGGAACAGTTCACGCATAGCCGTGTTGATAGCATCGCAGACGAGGTCCGTGTTGAGTGCTTCGAGAACCGTGAGGCCTGGAAGGATTTCAGCAGCCATAGCAGCGGAATGCGTCATGCCCGAGCAGCCAACCGTCTCAACGAGAGCTTCCTGGATGATGCCGTCTTTGACGTTGAGCGTCAGTTTGCAGGCACCCTGCTGCGGAGCGCACCAGCCAACACCATGGGTAAGACCGCTGATGTCCTGTACATTCTTGGATTTAACCCATTTACCTTCTTCAGGAATCGGGGCAGCACCATGATGTACTTCCTGAGTTACGCATGCCATGTCTTCCACTTTCTGTGAATAAGCAATCATTGTTCGTATTCCTCTCTTTTCTAAAATATAATACTGAGGTGCATTCACTTTGGGGCCAGCATTGAGGGGCGGAAACCGCCCCATCCCTGCTCAAGGGAATGCTGCCTCTAACTCGCTATTAAAGCTCTACGAGGTTCTTGCCCGTCATTTCTTTCGGGATTTCAAGACCAGCCAGCGTCAGAAGCGTCGGTGCGATATCGCAGAGAGCGCCGTCCTTGACGGACTTGACGCGGTCGGAAACAACGATGAACGGCACAGCGTTCGTCGTGTGCTTCGTGAACGGCTGATTGTTGACGTAGTCCATCATCTTATCGGCATTGCCGTGGTCTGCCGTGATGCAGACTTCGCCGCCGACTTCCTTGATGGCTGCCACGAAGCGGCCAACGCAGGAGTCAACCGTCTCAACAGCCTTGACGACTGCCGGGAAGACGCCCGTATGACCAACCATGTCGCAGTTTGCATAGTTGAGGATGATGAAGTCGTATTTCTCGGAACGGATGGCCTCGCAGACCTTATCCGTGACTTCCACAGCGCTCATTTCCGGCTTGAGGTCATACGTTGCGACCTTCGGGCTCGGAACGAGGATGCGGTCTTCGCCTTTGTACGGCTCTTCAACACCGCCGTTGAAGAAGAACGTAACGTGTGCGTACTTCTCCGTCTCAGCGATGCGGAGCTGCGTGAGGCCGTTGTCCTGAATGATCTCGCCGAGCGTCTTGTCGATGTGCTCCGGCGGGAAAGCAACAGCTGCGTTCATGCCGTCTTCGTACTGAGAGAACGTCGTGAACGGGATGTGAAGGTTCTCATCGCGCTCAAAACCGTCAAACTTCTCATCGACGAAAGCATGCGTGAGCTGACGGGCGCGGTCCGGACGGAAGTTGAAGAAGATAGCACCGTCGCCATTCTTCATGCCTTCGTAACCTTTGACGACAAACGGAACAACGAACTCATCGTTGACGCCGTTCTCATAGCTTGCCTTAAGACCTGCTACCGGATCATCGGCAACCACGCCTTCTGCGTGAGCGATGGCTTCATAAGCCTTCTGCTCGCGGTCCCAGCGATGGTCGCGGTCCATGGCGTAATAACGGCCAGCGACCGTAGCAATTTTGCCTACGCCGATTTCCTTGCACTTTGCTTCGAGCTCCTCAAGGTACGGCTGTGCGCTCTGCGGCGGCACATCGCGGCCATCGAGGAAGGCATGGACGTAAACGTCTTTGATGCCCTGCTGCTTAGCCATTTCAAGCAGTGCATACAGATGGCCCTGGAAGCTGTGTACGCCGCCCGGCGAAACGAGGCCCATGAGGTGCAGAGCACCGCCATTTGCCTTGACATCCTGCATGCTCTTGACGAGGACTTCATTCTTGAAGAAATCGCCGTTCTTGATGTCACGCGTGATGCGCGTGAGCTGCTGGTAAACAAGGCGGCCGGCACCGATGTTCGTATGACCGACTTCCGAATTGCCCATCTGGCCATCCGGCAGGCCGACGAATTCGCCGGAAGCCTGCAGATGACTCGAATTATAGTTTGCGAGGAGACCATCGAGGACCGGAGTCTTCGCAGCTTCCACCGCGTTGCTCTTATCGAGCTTGCCACCGAGGCCGCAGCCATCCATGATGATCAGGGCGACCGGTGCATGTTTGATTTTTGCCATTATAGATTACTACTCCTTCTAAAGGAAACGAATTAGTAGTTTACGATCTCGCTGAAGTCTTTAGCCTTGAGCGATGCACCGCCAACGAGGGCGCCATCGACGTTCGGCTGTTTCATGAGGTCTTTAATCGTAGCCGGCTTGACGCTGCCGCCGTACTGGATGCGGATGCTGTCAGCTGCTTCCTGACCAAACTCAGCTGCAACCGTCTTGCGGATATGAGCGCAGACTTCCTCAGCCTGGTCGAACGAAGCCGTCTTGCCCGTGCCGATAGCCCAGATCGGCTCGTAAGCGATGACGAGCTGAGCGACTTCTTCCGGCTTGAAGCCAGCGAGAGCAGCCTTGACCTGACCTGCGACGAAGTCGAGGTAAACACCGGCTTCGCGCTGCTCGAGGGACTCACCGCAGCAGATGATCGGCGTGATGCCGGCAGCGAAAGCTGCATGAGCACGCTTGTTGACGCCCTCATCCGTCTCACCGAAGTAGCCGCGGCGCTCGCTGTGACCGAGGACGCAGTAGTCTACGCCGATCTCGTTGAGCATGCCCGTGGAAATCTCGCCCGTGAAAGCGCCGTGATCTTCCCAATGAACATTCTGTGCGCCAACATGGATGTTCGTGCCAAGAGCAGCATCAGCAACAGCAGCGAGAGCCGTAGCCGTCGGGCATACGACGACCGTTACCTTTGCGTCTTTGACGAGCGGAGCCAGACCGCGAACGAGGTTCTTGCCCTCGACGATCGTGTTGTTCATTTTCCAGTTGCCTGCAATAATCGGAGTTCTTGCCATTTGAAAAATACCTCCTGTATATTCATCTAAAAGATTCTTATTAAAATGCGCGGACCTTATTTGTCAGCGAGTGCTGCAATGCCCGGCATCTCTTTGCCTTCAAGGAATTCAAGCGTAGCGCCGCCGCCCGTGGAAACGTGCGAGATCTTGTCCGTCAGACCCGTCTTCTTGAGGGCTGCAACAGAGTCGCCGCCGCCGACGATGGAGACAGCACCATTTTCCGTAGCCTTGGCAACAGCCTGAGCAACAGCGAGCGTGCCTTTAGCAAAAGCGTCGAATTCGAATACGCCCATCGGTCCGTTCCAGATAACCGTCTTAGCGCCAGCGAGTGCCTTCGTGTACTCTTCCGACGTCTTTACGCCGGAATCGAGTGCCTGCCAGCCATCCGGTACTTTGTCGACGTCAACCGTCTTCGTGTTGGCATCAGCAGCGAATTTGTCAGCGATGACGAGGTCAACCGGCAGAACGACTTTAACGCCCTTCTCCTCAGCTTTCTTGAGGATGTCGCGTGCAAGGTCGAATTTATCCGGCTCGCAGAGGGAATCACCGATTGGCAGGCCTTTGGCTGCATCAAACGTATGAGCCATGCCGCCGCCGATGATGATCGTGTCGCATTTGTCGAGCAGGTTCGTGATGACGCCGATCTTATCGGAAACCTTAGCGCCGCCGATGATAGCAACGAACGGATGCTGCGGGTTCTCAAGAGCTTTGCCGATGTAATTGATTTCTTTTTCCATCAGGAAGCCTGCAACCGTCTCGATGTACTTCGGAACACCAGCGTTCGAAGCATGGGCACGGTGGGAAACGCCGAAAGCATCGTCAACAGCAACATCAGCAAGCGATGCGAGCTGGCGGGCAAATTCCGGGTCGTTCTTCTTCTCTTCCTTGTGGTAACGGAGGTTCTCAAGCAGCAGGACATCGCCCGGCTTCAGAGCAGCAGCTTTTTCCTCTGCTTCTTTGCCAACGCAGTCCGAAGCCCACTCTACCGGACGGCCGAGCAGCTCCGAAAGGTGCTTAACGAGGTATTTCGTGGAGAATTTATCTTCACGTGCCTCAGTCGGACGGCCGATATGGCAGGCGATGATGAGAGCAGCACCATGGTCGAGCAGATAGTTCAGGGTCGGCAGCGTGCGGACCATGCGCGTATCGTTCGTGATGTTCATCTTATCATCAAACGGAACGTTGTAATCAACGCGGACAAATACTTTTTTGCCGTTTACGTCAATGTCTTTGATGGTTTTCTTGTTCATCGTAAAACCTCCAGGGTTTATTTTCTCATAATAAATGAGGTCCGGCCCAAACAAACGGCCGGACCTCAAGAGATCTTCTACTGTATTCAGTTGAGAGCTCTTAATTCAATTACTTAACTTCCTCAGCGAAGTATTTGATCGTGCGAACCATCTGGCTCGTGTAGGAGTTCTCGTTGTCGTACCAGGAAACAACCTGTACGAGCGTGTTGCCGTCAGCCATCGGGCTAACCATCGTCTGCGTTGCATCGAACAGGGAGCCATAACGCATGCCGACAACATCCTTCGAAACGATTTCGTCCGTGTTGTAGCCGAAGGATTCCGTGGACTCTTTCTTCATCTGCTCGTTAACCTGGTCAACCGTGACGTTGCCCTTAACAACAGCATAGAGGAGCGTCGTGGAGCCCGTCGGGGTCGGAACGCGCTGTGCAGCACCGATGAGTTTGCCATCGAGTTCCGGAAGAACGAGGCCGATAGCTTTTGCAGCACCCGAGGACGTCGGAACGATGTTCTCAGAAGCAGCACGGCTGCGGCGGAGGTTACCCTTGCGCTGCGGGCCATCAAGGGTCATCTGGTCGCCCGTGAAAGCGTGAATCGTCTGCATAATGCCGCTCTGGATCGGAGCGAGGTCATTCAGAGCCTTTGCCATCGGAGCGAGGCAGTTCGTCGTGCAGGAAGCAGCGGAGATGATCTGCGTGCCAGCCGGGATCGTCTTGTGGTTCGTGTTGAATACGATCGTCGGGAGGTCTTTGCCTGCCGGAGCGGAGATAACGACTTTCTTAGCGCCAGCTTTGAGATGAGCGGAAGCTTTCTCTTTGGACGTATAGAAGCCCGTGCACTCGAGGACAACATCAACATCATGTTTTGCCCAAGGAATGTTAGCAGCATCTTTCTCAGCATAGATCTTGATCGTCTTGCCGTTTACCGTGATGCTGTCTTCGCCAGCTTCAACCGTGTCAGCATACTCGTACTTACCCTGGGAGGAATCGTACTTCAGAAGGTATGCGAGCATCTTCGGGCTCGTGAGGTCGTTGATAGCGACAACTTCATAACCCTCAGCGTCGAACATCTGACGGAATGCGAGACGACCGATACGGCCAAAACCATTGATAGCAACTTTTACTGCCATTTGAAAATTACCCCCTAAATATTCTTAGAAGTTTCAGTTCTTACAGCTCTAATGATACAATAAACGGCGCCGAAATGTCAATGGTTTTATCATAAATTGAAGCAATTACAGTAGCAGAAAAAATACATATTATCAAAATATTCCCTTTTAAATCCGCAACAAGATGATTTTTATGATAAATCCCTTGGAATACTGATAAACAATAACTTTCTGCCCCTAAAGCAAAAGCAGCTGACAAGTAAAAATACTTGTCAGCCGCAAAAGTATACATAAATAGAATTTATACTTTATCCATTAAGCATTCGCTTTGCCCTGCTCTTCCTTTTCCATTTTTTCAAGGGCAAGAAGTGCCTGTACGAGGATGGCGCACTCCAGACGTTTTTTCTGGATTTCACAGCCGACTTCATACGGCTCGCGGATATTGCCATGGAAGAGGTCCGCATTGGCGTGGCAGCCGCCCGAGCAGAAGAAGCGGGCCCAGCAGTCACGGCACTTCGGCTTGTTGAGCACATGGCTCTCGCGGAAGTACGCCGGCAGTTCCGTGTTCGTGATGCCTTCATAAATGCTGCCGAGTTTGTAGCCCTCGCGGCCGACAAACTGGTGGCACGGATAGAGGTCGCCGTTTTCAGAGACAGCAACATATTCATGGCCGGCGCCGCAGCCCGACAGGCGTTTGGCGACACACGGACCGTTTGAGAGGTCCATGTTGAAATGGAAAAACCAGAACCCCCTGACCTCGCGGTGGCGCTTCATATAGGCCTCTGTCAGACGGTCGTATTCTTCGCGGATGCGCGGCAGGTCTTTTTCGGTGAAGCCCAACGGGCTGTCCTTCATGACGACCGGCTCGACCGAAAGGATGTTGAAGCCTTCATCGACCATCGACAGCACATCATTCGTAAAGTCCATGTTGTTGTGCGTGTAGGTGCCGCGCAGGTACGTATAGACGCCGCGGTAATCCCAGTCGCCGCCCTTACGGCTCGCGATGCATTTCTTGAAATTCTTCACGATGCGGTCGTACGTGCCGTGGCCGCCGGCATCCGGGCGCATGGCATCGTTGACTTCCTTGCGGCCGTCGAGCGACAGCACGAGGGAAAAGTCATTGTCATTGAGCCATTTGATATTTTCGTCATTCAGCAGCATGCCGTTTGTCGTCATCGTCAGCTTGAATTTTTTGCCCGTGTCCTTTTCGCGCTGGCGGGCGTATTCCGTGACGGCCTTGACCGTCTTCATATTCATGAGCGGCTCGCCGCCAAAGAAATCGACCTCGCAGTGCTTGCGCGGGCCGCAGCTCTCAATGAGGAAATCGATGGCGCGCTTGCCGACTTCCGGTGTCATGACGGCACGTTCCTGACCGTAGCTGCCGCCATCGCCGAAGCAGTACTTGCAGCGCAGGTTGCAGTCCTGTGCCACCATGAGGCAGATGGATTTAATGAGGCCCTTCTGCTTGAACGTCGGCGGTACGTCGATGTCCGGGGCGAAGAGCTCGCCCATCTTCATGAGCTCATGGAGTTCGCCGAGGGCTTCGCGCAGGTCTGCCTCAGAATACGTATCCTTGAGTCTGGCAACGACTTCTTCATCATTCGTGCCGTCAAAGGTATCCATCATATCGTAAATCATCTTGTCAATGACATGGACCGCGCCGCTGTTGATATCGAGCAGGATATAATGCCCGCCCTGTTCAAATTTATGGATTCTTGCTTTCATTGTCTCTCCTTACCAAGAAAACATGATTTATCTCATAGAAAAAGCCTTCCCTTATGGGAAGGCCTCTTACGAAAAATTATTTCTCGCAAACCTGATTGCCTACCGTGCAGGAAGTCTTGCAAGCAGACTGGCAGGATGCCTGGCACTCGCCGCAGCCGCCCGTCTTGAGCGAAGCCTGCATCGAAGGTTTGTTGACCGTCTTGATGTGTTTCATCGTCAGCCCTCCTAACTAGATAAAATCATATCTCTTTTTATTTTATCCGTTTTCGGACATCTTCGCAAGAACTTATTTTTTGAAAAGAAAGGCATCACTGCCGTCCTGCAGGGAAGACAGTGATGCCAAAAAGAGAATCGATAATGAGAGAAAGGGAGCGGCCTGTCGTCAGGCCCTCAGTTGATTAGAAGAAGAACTGGACACGGCCCCAAAGCGTATCTGCATCGCGGTCGGAGTCAATTCCCTTGCCGTTGAAGTACTTCGCCGTAGCGAGGACATTGTGGAATGGTGCGTAGTTCGCGCCGATCTCCCAGCCTTTAGCACCGACAACCTGGGCATCTTCCGTGCCGAAGATCGACGTATAGGTGCCGAGGTAACGGTAAGCGGCATAAGCGCCCCACGTGCCCTTGTTGGCTGGCTCTGCGCCCTTATAGTTGTAGACAACCTGCCAAGATTTATCGAGATTGTCGGCACTCGTGTTGTTTGCATAAGCACCGGACAGTGCATTCGTCTTATCGAAGCGGTAGCCAAGGTTTGCCGACCAGATGTTGGCATTATCCTCATCGTTCTTACCGTTCGTATACGTTTCGCCCTTGTTGAAGTCATCTTTCAAGCCGACAAAATCATTCGAATTGAGGTGATAGTAGCCTACGCCGCCCGTCAGCTTGCTGGCCTGCGGAGCTGCGTACTGGAGCGTGATGCCCTGGAAGTTTGCCGTATCGCCAACAATACCATCCTGATCGCCGCGAATTGACGTATGACCCTTCTGGTCATCAACATCAAGACGGCCTGCCATCAGCGTTGCTTTCAGGTTGTTGCCGAACGTAACCTGACCGCCGGAGAACTCATCATCGAAGACAAGGCCCTGCTCTGGCGTGTAAAGACCCATCTTACCAAGTTTTACCTGGAAGTTATTGTAGTCGCCCTGTGCGTAGATACGCTTGAGGTCGACTTTATCTTCATCGTGGTTCTTGCCCGAGCCCTTATCATCGGACATTTCCGTCGTGGCATCGAGACGTGCGTTTACATGCCAATGGTCGTTGACTTCAGCGCTCGGTTCGAGACGCAGGAGCAGCTTATCGGAGTTGTCACGGTCTTTGCCATTGTCATCAGCATGTTCCGTGCGCAGGCTCTTATACGTGTAACGAGCCTCGCCGTTCCATTTTACCATGTCGGCATTGCGCTCGAGGTTGCTGACGCGGACACCAAGGTTATTGAGTTCATCAGAGAACTCAGCAGCAAGTTTGTCAATCAGGGCCTTATCGGCTGCAGAAACATCCGTCTTAGCCATGGCTTTTGCAACCATCTGGGCCATCTCATAACGCGTGATGCTCTGGTTGCCGCGGAACGTCGTATCGCCGTAGCCTTCGATGACACCATCAGCAGCGAGCTGGGAAACAGCATCGTAAGCCCAATGGTCAGCCGGAACATCAGAGAACGGGTTTGCAGCAGCGAACGTCGTGCTGGCAGCGCCAACCACGAGAGCTGCCGTCAGTGCAGAAACAAGAGTCTTTTTCATAAGAATCTCCTCCTTGCCAAAAACAAATAACCGATTCAGGAGATTCAAAAGCTATAAGTTTCCGTGTTTCCTTATTACTTTTTTATTCTCCTGACATGTTCTATTATAACATTAATCGACATAATGTCAATTATTAATTTACTCTCTGTAAATTAAATTGCATCATGAATTTGCTAATAAAATAAAAGATTGTAAGAAAAGATTGTTCGAGTGCCTTTTCCTGTCTATAATATACTTAAGGTTTTATTTGAACACGACTTAACCTATTCACATAAGCCAAAATACGATAAAGAAGGAATTCCATGAAATTTCAACGCGCCCGCAACACCGCACAAATCGAAGAACGCAAGGAGCAGATCCGCAAGGCTGCTTTTGAACTGTATCGAGAAGGCTGCCTGTCTGCCGTAACATTTACGAATATCGCCAAAAAGACAACGTTCACGCGGCCGACCATCTACACCTACTACAAGACACGCGAGGAAATCCTGCTCGACTGCCTGCGTTATGGCATGAAATCGTTCCGCAAAGAACTGGAACGGCGTTTTCTCGGCAGGGACTTGATGACCAGAGAAGAATTCTGCCATAGTCTCGCCGAATGGGTCCTGTCCCATAAGTATCCCCTGCGGCTCTATTCCATCCATCACACGCAGCTTGAGCCATTATCACGGTATGAGCTGCTCGTCGCGTTTAACCGCGAGTCTTTCCGCACGTTTGCCAATTTCATGCCAATCCTCAATTATCACTGCCCGACGAACAGCACAGAAGATATTACATACTACGTGGCGTCGCTGCTTTTTTTCCTCACGAGCGTCTATCCTCTTGCCGACCCTTCCCCGATTCAGTTCAGGGCCTTTCAGGAAGCTGAGCCGCCTTTCGCCGTGCCGCCGCTGGAAGAAAGTATCTATCGAACGCTGCTCGCCCTTTCCTCGCCGCTGCATTTTGCGGCAGATGACAAAGAAAAATAAAAAATTCCCTGCAGGAAGGTCTCAAGACCACCCCGCAGGGAATTTTTCGTATGCTGTAAATTTACTTTGTGCAGTATTCCAGCCGGCGTTCCTTGAACGTCACAAGCTGCAGTCCTGCCATATCGGCAAGTTCAGCCGCGGCTTTGAAATTCATCGCGACATTCTCTGCCACATGAGCATCGGAACCGAGCATAAGGAATTTGCCGCCAAGTTCTTTATAACGCGTGTAGACCGGCATGAGCTCTTTTAGGGCACGGCGGCTGCCGAGGCGGCGCGTGTTGAGCTCCATAACAGTATCGGTCTCAACAGCCGCACGCAGGACAGCATCGATGTCCTCATGGAACTCCCCATAGGAAACTTCCGGATTATCGTACGGCGCGTAGCGGCTGATGTAGTCGATATGGCCGAGCACGTCGATGAACGCACCATGACGGCGCAGATTCTCTGCCATGAGTTCATAGTAGCGGTGAAAGGCCTCTTTTTTCGTCTTGCCTTCATAATACGCAGGATAGTAAATATCCTGTCCGTCAACGATGTGCTGCGAACCGATGACGAGGTCAAACGGCACTTCCTGCACAAAAGCCTTATTCTGCTGACAGATGGCTTCGTTCATGCCAATCTCGACACCGAGCCGCAGCGTATCGCCGCGGTATTTTTCGTAGGACTGCCAATATTTTTGCGAGTCAAACGTAAAATCCATATCTCCGGGATAATCGAGGTCAAGATGCTCGGTGAAGACGAGGCCTACGCCTTCCTCTTTTGCTTTTTTCAGGGCATCTTCCGCTTTCATCTCGGAATCTGCCGAGAATTCCGTATGGCTGTGACTGTCAAAAATCATGATGCACCTCAGGCTTTCGCTCCTGCCTCATAGGCTTCTTTCAAGGCATGTGCGAGCTGGTCCGGACACGATGTCGGACGCGGGCCGCAGGTATTGCCGGCAAAACGGCTGATGACAAAATCAATGTCCATGCCTTCAACGAGTTTCGAAATGCCGCTGAGGTTGCCATTGCAGCCGCCCTCAAACGCAACGTGCTTGATTTTTTTGCCATCGAGCTCTACCATGATAGCTTTGGAGCACGTGCCTTTTGTCTTATAGGTATAGACCGACATGAGTCTTCTTCCTTTCCAAACTTTCCAAACAAGCAAACAGAATTATCTATCGAGTACAGGAACTTTCATACGGATGTAAATCATCGCAATGGCAAGACAGATGATGCCCGTCACGAGGCCAAGCCAGCCGTTCTCGGTCAAGCCGTCAACGATATAACCGAAGAAGCTGCACGTCGCGACGACAATGACATACGGAATCTGCGTGCTGACATGGTCGATATGATGACACTGCGCACCGGCCGACGCCAGAATAGTCGTATCCGAGATTGGCGAAGCATGGTCGCCGCAGACCGCGCCCGACAGAATGGCCGTTACGCAGACGACGAGCATGCTCGGGTCATTCATGCCAAGAACTGCAATGGCAATCGGGATGAGGATGCCGAACGTGCCCCACGACGTACCCGTGGCAAAGGCAAGACCCACAGCCACAAGGAAGAAAATCGGTGGCAGGAACATGACGATAGAAGCATGGGCACTGACGATAGCGCCGACAAAACCGCCAAGATTCAAATAATCCTTACTGCAGATGCCGGAAAGCGTCCAGGCAAGGCAAAGGATGAAGATGGCCGGTGTCATAGCTTTGAAGCCCCAGCCAAAGCTGTCGCAGAACGCATTGAACGAGATGATGCGGCGCGGCAGATACAGAAGGCCCGTGAACACAAACGCGATGAACGAGCCGAGTACGAGGGATTTCGCCGAATCGCAGTTGGCAAAAGCTTCGGCAACCGTCTTGCCCTCGTGGATGCCGCCCGTGTAGAGCATGCCGTAAACGCAGGCTACAATGAGCACGATGAGCGGCAGGATGAGGTCGAGGATTTTGCCATGGCCGAGTTCCATCTCAGCCGATTTTTCTTCAGCATCCTGATATTCCTTCGGAATGACGAATTTCTTGTTGTTCTCGACAATGCTTCTGCCCATGGCGGCAAAATCGCGGCCCGTCCAGATGATGAACAGCATGAAGAGAATCGTCAGCCAGGCATAGAGATTAAACGGAATCGTCTGCAGGAACAGGCTGAAGCCATCAATCGTGCTGTCCTCCGGCAGCGAGGAACCGACGGCAGCGGCCCAGCTCGAGACCGGTGCGATGATGCAGACCGGTGCGGCCGTCGCATCGATGATGTAGGCGAGCTTCGTGCGCGCGACCTTGAGCTTATCCGTGACCGGACGCATGACCGTGCCGACCGTCAGGCAGTTGAAATAATCATCGATGAAAATGACAATGCCGAGAAGGGCCGTCAGCAAAAGCGCACTTCTCTGCCCCTTGATGGTCTTTGACGCCCACTCGCCGTAAGCGCGCGTCGCCCCCGAGCGGCTGATGGCCGCCACGAGGATGCCTAAGATAACGAGGAAAACAAGGATGTTGACGTTACTGCCGACCTTATCGGCCATGACCGCAAACATCGTGAGAATAGATTCGAGGATATTGCCCCCCGTGAACAACAGGGCACCAGAAAAAATGCCGATGATCAGGGACATGTATACCTCTTTTGTCCAGAGTGCCAGTACAATCGTAATGACCGGAGGCAGCACGGACCAGGCTGATTCTGCCATTATCCTACCTACTTTCTTGATAAATTTTTTCGATACAGACCTATTCTATAACATAATCGTTATAGTAGCAAATATTTTATGCATTTTTCTGCGCGACAAAGGCATCGGCAAGGCGGCCAAATTCTTCAAGCGTCAGCGTCTCGCCGCGGCGCGTCGGGTCGATGCCAGATTTTTCCAGGGCATCGCGCACCGCTTCTTTCGGGAAGCCGCCGCCCTTGAGTGCGTTCATGAGAGTCTTACGGCGCTGGCCGAAAGCGGCTTTAACCACGCGGAAGAAGAGCTTCTCATCGCTGACCTTCACGGCCGGCTCCCTGCGCACGCGGCACGAAACGACCACGCTCATGACTTCCGGGGCCGGGATAAACGAACGCGGCGGCACGTCAAGCACGATTTCCGGCTCCGTATAATACTGTACGGCAACCGACAGAGCGCCGTAAATGCGCGAACCCGGCTTTGCCGTCATGCGTTCCGCGACTTCCTTCTGCACCATCGTGACCATCCGCGTAATCGGCAGATGGCGTTCGAGAAGCGTCATGAGAATTGGCGTCGTGATGTAATACGGCAGGTTGGCCGCGACCTTGAACGGACCTTCTCCCATGATTTCGGGGATATTGACCTTGAGGATATCGCCCGGCACAATGCGCACATTGTCATAGGCCTTGAGCGTTTCTTTAAGGACGGCCGGCAGTTTTTTATCGAGCTCGACAGCCGTGACATCGGCACCGGCTTCGGCGAGTCCCTGCGTCAGTGTGCCGATACCCGGACCGATTTCCAGCACGCGGTCACCCGGCTGAATCTCCGCGGCATCAACGATACCTTGTACAATACGCGCATCGATAAGGAAATTCTGGCCGAGCTTCTTGCTCATGCGCAGACCAAAGGCCTTGAGGATATGCGTGGTCACTTCGCGGCTGGCAATCTTGGGCTGCAGCAGCTTTTCGTCTTCTGCGTTCATTTCGTCTCCCCCTTTGTCTTCTCTTCGTCTTCGTGCTCCATTTCTCCGACAGCGCGGTCAAATTCTTCACGCGTCACGCCGTAATGATTGAGGCGTGTCAAAAATGTCTTAGCGTTGGCAAAACCAAGGCCGAGTTTTTCACCGAGACGGGCACGGCGCGCCGAAGCTTCGGGAGCTCCGGAAAGTCCGTGCAGGATGAGGTCAGCCCCCGAGAAAATCTTCTTTGGCTCCCAGTCGAGCGTGCGGACCTTCGCAAGGGCCTTGCGGATGGCTTCAGGCTTAGCCTGTTCGATGCCGATATCGTCGTTGGCCGTTGCTTCTTCTACCGGCACAAAGGCGTGTTTGGCCTCAGGAAAACGGCGAGAGAGGTACTTGCGGATGCGTTCGCCGGCAGAATCCGGGTCCGTCATGATGATGATGCCACGCTTCTTATAGGCCTGTTCAATATTCTTGAGGGCCTGCGGCTTGAGGTTGAACCCCTCCGTGATGATGCAGTCGGCCTCGACCGCTTTGTCGATGGCGACGACATCCATCTTGCCCTCGACCACCAAAACTTCTTTAATCATAAAATTCCTTTCTATCTATATCTTATATGCTGGTTTTATTTTTATGCTTCAGGCTTGCGCGGAAAGCAGCGGCCTGACCGCACGGTAGACATCCTCGTGAATGGCCTCGATGCTGCGCGGCTCGCCGTTTTCGCTGCAGGCCACACGCGTCCAGCCGTATTTTTTCGTCAAATCCTCATAAGCCGCATGGCAGCGGTGCAGATAATCCGTATCGCGTTCGTGGATATCCTTTTTCGTCAGCGTTTCTGCAGCCCTTGCGGCAATCAGCCTGTCGGCGACCTCCGGTGCCATATCGAGGAAGACGACTTTATCCGGCACGGGCAGGCCGAGCTTGCAGAATTCAAAATCCCAGAGCCAGTCAAGAAACGTCTCCCGTTCCTTCGCATCCGTAATTTTAACAGCCTGATGCACCATATTCGATGTCGTGTAGCGGTCCGCCAGGATGATATCGCCGGCCTCATAATATTTTTTCCACTTCATGCGGAATGAGGCGTAGCGGTCGACGGCAAAGAACGTCGAAGCCGCATAGGCGTTGACATCCTCGGCATGACCGCCGAAGTCGCCGCGCAGGTACATACGCACCAGCATCGAAGAATCCGACGCATAATCGGGAAATTCAATGCGGTGTACGCGCTGGCCGTCACGCACAAGGTGTTCATAAAGGGCCTTGGTCTGCGTGGCCTTGCCCGAGCCATCACCGGCCTCGATGATGATGAGTTTTCCTTTTTTCGTCATGATACACTCCTATCTCAGCGCTGACGGACAACCTGCAGTTTCTGCAGCGAAGCATCGCGCGGGCCAACAACCTTGAGGCCGAGCTCCTGCATGGCCTTGATGTACTGCAGACTTTCCCTGTCGATGATATCCCCCGGACAAAGAATGGGGATGCCCGGCGGATAGAACATGAGCTGTTCCGCCGCGATGTGTCCTTCTGCTTCTGCAAAGGCCGCATCTTCCTTGGGTGCAAAGAACGCCTCTCTTGGCGTCATCCCCTGCGTTGGCACAGCCGGCAGCTGCCAGTCGTCCATTTTTTCCTGCGGCAGTGCCGGGCGGCGGTGTTCCTGTGCGAGCCCCTGCAGGGCCTTCAGGAGATACGCCGTCTGTTTTTCCGTATCCGCATACGAAATGATGAACAGCAGATTGCGCGCATCAGAGAGCTCGCACTGAATTTTATACGTATGGCGCAGAATGTACTCGGCTTCCACACCGGTCAGGCCGATGCCCGTGACCTGTACCGTGACTTTTGTCGTATCAAGCCCCGACGCACCATTATGGTTCATGTATTCAGGGCCAAAGGACCAGAGGCCGTCGATTTCATTGATGTCACGGCGCAGCTTTTCTGCCAGCCGGACAGCCCTTGCCACCGTTTCCCTGCCATTTTCGGCCATCTGCAGCCGTGCGATATCGATGGAGGCCAGCAGCAGCTGATTCGGGCTTGTCGACTGCAGGAGACTCGCAGCCTCGCGCACGCGCTCGAGATTGATGCGGCCTTCACGCACGAGCAGCATTGATGTCTGCGTCATGGCCCCGAGAATCTTATGCGTGCTCTGCGCGGCCATATCCGCACCGCAGTCAAGAGCCTGCGGCGGCAGCTCCTCCGAGAAACGCAGATGCGGACCGTGGGCTTCATCGACGAGCAGCAGCAGGCCATGGTCATGGACAAAATCAGCAATTTTCCTGAGGTCAAACGTCACGCCGTAATACGTCGGATAGACAAGAGCCAGCGCCTTCGCCTCCGGATGTTCTTTTACAGCACGCTCGACTGCCGTCAGTGTCATCCCCATCGCAATGCCGAGCTTTTCATCGATTTCCGGCTGCAGAAATATCGGCCTGGCACCGGCGAGAATGATGCCGCCAATCATTGCGCGGTGGGCATTGCGCGGTACGAGGACCGTATCGCCGGGATTCAGGGCCCCCATGAGCATCGTATGAATCGCCCCGGTCGTGCCATTAATCATGAAGAACGCATCGTCGGCACCGTAAAGCTCTGCCGCGAGCTGCTGTGCTTCTTTGATGCACATAGTCGGCTCGTGCAGGTCATCGAGCTCCTCCATCAGGGAGACTTCCTCGCGCAGCCCTTCTGCCGTGATTAAATCCCGAAGCAGCGGATGTGCCCCGAGTCCCTGTTTATGCCCCGGCGTATGAAATGCCATGGCCCCGTCGGCCGCATAGGCTTTCATCGCTTCTGCTATAGGCGCTCTCAGGTATTTCGCCTTCTCTTTTTCCACGGTTTCACCGTTCCCTTCCGCAGTTTTTCACAGGTTATCCACTGTCCCTGTTGAAAATGTGCATAAAAATGTGGATAACTCCGCTAAAAAACGTCAAGTTATCCACATGCTGCATTTTATCGTTTTTGCTGACGGCGTACGAAGAGGATGGCCAGCAAAAGTACCGCGCAGCCCACGACGATAGCAATATCATGCTTCGTGAACAGCGTCTCCGAACCGCCCTGCTCTACTTTTACACAGATGGCAATGCCCACAAGCACCGCGACGAGTAATTTCGAGAGCTTTGATAGAAGCTGCTTGTTCATTTCTTGCCCTTGCGCTCCTTCGCGCGTTCCTTCGCAGCCTTTTCCTTCGCCTTGACCTTATCGTCAATCTTTTTCTGCTGCTGATACTTCGCGTAGTCAACACCCATGCTCGCGAGCTTGTGCTTGACGCTCATCATCGGATGGCGCAGAAACATACGCTTGCCCGTCGAGTTCATAATCTTGAGGAACTCCTGCGTCTGTCTTGCACCAAAGCACGGACGCTCACAGCGGTCGCAGATGGGCTTCGTGATGCCGTAGGGGCAGCGGTCTATCTTCGTCATGACCGTAGCTAAAAGGGCCGTGCACTTCGGGCAGAGCTTGCCGTCCGACGTGCCATGATGGCTGTTGCAGTACATGCCGAACGTCTTGCGGATATTGGCTTTTTCCTTCGGAATATTATTTTTGATCTCTACCGGTTTCTTCTTCGGCAGGAAACGTGAGAAAACGCTCATGTCAATCACCCTTCATTGTGGTTTATAAGATAAATACTCTTCTATTTTAAGGTCAATGGCGCAGAAAAGCAAGCTGACTTTCTTTTTGTCTCTTATTTGCTTCTTATTTAAAGAGCTCGAAGAGCTGCTTGCCGATGAGCACAGTCGTCATGATGATGAAGAGCGGACGCACATAGCCAGCCCCTTTGGAAAGTGCCATGCGTGCGCCGCACCAGGCACCGACAATCATCGCGAGGCCCATGGGGATGGCATGGGAAAAGTCGACAATGCCAAAATAACTGAAGAGAATTGCCGCTGCGATATTGCTCGCAAAATTCAGGGCACGTGCATTGGCCGCAGCACCGAGGAAGTCAAAACCGACCATCAGGAACGCAAACAGCAGAAACGAACCCGTGCCCGGACCAAAGAAGCCATCGTAAAAACCGAACGTAAAAGCCACGAGAGCCGAGAGCAGCAAAAGGCGCATGCTCATACCCTGATATGTCGACTCTTTGCCCCAGTCCTTCTTCAGGACGCTGTAGATGAGCACGAGAATCAGCATGACGACGACGAGCGGACGCAGGAATTCCGACGGAATCTGCCGCACGGCCAGCACGCCGACCGCTGAGCCGATGAGGGAAATCGGGAAAAGGCGGCGAATCAGCCAGCCATCGACCTTGCCGGAGCGCACGAACGTCACGAAACTCGTGAAAGCCCCCATAACGGCCGCGACTTTATTCGTGCCAAGCACCGTAAGCGGCGGCAGGCCCGTCCACATCAGCGCCGGAATCGAGATAAGACCGCCGCCGCCGACCACCGAATCGATGAACGCCGCCATAAAGCCAAAGAACACGAGAAAAGTCAGTGTATTGATGTCCAATAATTCCATGAAAAACGTCCTTTCTTTGCGTCAGATATTTTTCATTATATCATAATACCGCAAAGCAGGCGAAATCATAACCCACAAAAGAAAAAACCCTGCAGATAAACTGCAAGGCTTCTTCTATATGAGTCTTATTCGTCGTAACTTGTACCTGTTGCGCGCAAACGTGCAATCGAGCGGCGCAGAGCAAACTCTGCACGTTCAATATCGATATTCTCGCTTTCAGGCGTTCCCTGATGGAAAGCGGCGATACGGGCTTTAGCACGGGCCATTGCTTCCTTAGCACGGTTGATATCAATATCAATTGGCTTTTCAGCAGCAGTCGCAAGTACCGTAATTTTTTCCGGCGTGACTTCCATGAAGCCACCCGCCACTGCGATGAGCTGTTCATCACGGTCAGCACCGGCGCCAAGACGAACACGCATGGCATGCGGCACAAGGCCCGTAACCAGCGGCGCATGATGCGGTAAAATACCAAGCTCGCCGCCCGTTGAACGGACAATCAGCATGCTGATGTCATTCGTGTAGACCATTTTATCTGGAGAGACAATCTCTAGCTTGATAGTCGCCATCGATTATCCCTCCTCTTCTTTAATCTTCTTCGCTTTCTCGATAGCCTCATCAATCGTGCCGACCATGTAGAATGCATTCTCCGGCAGGTCATCATACTTGCCTTCGAGGATGCCCTTGAAGCCGCGAATCGTCTCCTTGAGCGGAACATACTTACCCGGTGAACCCGTAAATACCTCAGCAACAAAGAACGGCTGCGAGAGGAAACGCTGAATCTTGCGGGCGCGCGATACCGTGAGCTTATCCTCATCGGAAAGTTCTTCCATACCGAGGATGGCGATGATATCCTGCAGTTCTTTGTACTTCTGCAGGACAGCCTGTACACCGCGGGCGACTTTGTAATGTTCTTCACCAAGGACAGCTGGGCTCAGGATACGGCTCGTGGAATCGAGCGGGTCTACTGCTGGGTAAATACCAAGCTCAGCAATCTGGCGCGAAAGAACCGTCGTGGCATCGAGGTGGGTGAACGTACCAGCCGGAGCCGGGTCTGTAAGGTCATCGGCCGGGACATAGACAGCCTGAACCGACGTGATGGAACCATTCTTTGTCGACGTGATGCGCTCCTGCAGGGCACCGATATCCGTGGACAGTGTCGGCTGATAACCAACGGCCGACGGCATACGGCCTAAGAGTGCCGAAACCTCGGAACCTGCCTGAATGAAACGGAAAATGTTATCGATGAAGAGCAGCACATCCTGATGCTGAACATCACGGAAGTACTCAGCCATCGTCAGGCCCGTCAGGGCAACGCGCATACGTGCTCCTGGCGGCTCGTTCATCTGGCCGTAAACGAGAGCCGTCTTGTCGATGACGCCCGACTCGGTCATTTCACCCCAAAGGTCGTTGCCTTCACGGGTACGCTCACCGACACCGGCGAATACGGAATAACCGCCGTGCTCTGTAGCGATATTATGGATGAGCTCCATGATGAGGACCGTTTTGCCGACGCCGGCGCCGCCGAACAGACCAGTCTTACCGCCCTTAGAATACGGAGCGATGAGGTCGACGACCTTGATGCCCGTCTCGAGAATCTGGGCGCTCGTCTCCTGCTCATCGAATTTCGGAGCCGGACGGTGAATCGGCCAGAATTCCTTGTTGCCCACAGGAGCCGGATTGTGGTCAACCGTCTGACCGAGGACGTTAAATACGCGGCCGAGACATTCCGTGCCGACTGGAACCATGATTGGATGGCCCGTATCAACAGCTTCCATGCCACGCATGAGACCGTCTGTCGAGCTCATAGCAATGCAGCGCGTAACGTTGTCGCCGAGGTGCTGCATGACCTCGACCACGATATCAATCTTTACGCTCGTCTCACCCTTAATGGTGACGGCGTTGAGAATTGCCGGCAGTTCACCCGCCGGGAATTCAATATCTACGACAGGTCCGACGACCTGTACGACTTTACCTTTTGCCAATGGGAAACCTCCTTACGATGCCTTTACTTGAGCGCTTCGGCACCGCCCACGATCTCAGTGATCTCGCGGGTAATACCTGCCTGACGTACCTTATTGTAATGGATATCGAGCTTGTTGATGAGGTCCTCTGCGTTGTCCGTAGCATTGCTCATCGCATTCATGCGGGAACTCAGCTCGCTGGCAGCCGACTGCAACAAGGCTGCATAGATTGTCGTGAAGATGAACTGCGGGAGCAGAAAGCCAAGGACAGTTGCTGCATCCGGTTCATAGATGTACTCGGCATGCGGTTTATGATCCTGTTCCTCTGGTGCCTTGAATGGCAGCAGCTTCCCTGCCCGGGGTTCACAGCTGATTGCCGAAATGAATTTCGTATAGACCATCTGCACTTCGGAAATCTCGCCTGTCTTAAAACGTTCGATGATATCCAGTGCAATACTGCGGGCTTTCTCGACACTTGGACGCTCGCTGACGCCAACATAGCTCTTCACTACATCATAGCCACGATTTTTCAAATGACCAGCACCCTTGCGGCCGACAACTACAAACTGCGTATTGGCTTTATCCTCTGCAAGGCTCTCTGCCAATTTGCAGGCATTGCTCGTATAGGCACCAGCCAGCCCCTTATCTGCTGTCATCAGCAGGACAAGACGTTTGCCCTCAGGATGCGAATCGAGCAGCGGATGAGAAAATTCTCTGCCGGCATTGGCTGCGACCTGCGTTACGACTTCAGCAACCTTCTCTGCATAAGGCCGGTTTGCAATTGCAGCTTCTTTGGCATGACGCAGACGGCTCGTAGCGACCATGTTCATGGCACTCGTAATCTGCTTGGTACTCTTTACGCTCTTGATGCGATGGCGAATATCCTGTAAACTAGCCAAAAAGAATCACCTCGCTGCCTTATGCCATTTTATACGAAATCGTATCTCTGAACTCCTCAATCGCTTTCTTGAGCTCGGACTCTAGCGCATCATCGAACTTCTTCTGCTCAATAATCTTCTGGCCGACTTCCGGATGCGTCGTCTTCATGAATTTAATGAAGGAATCCTGGAACTCTACAACCTTCTCGACAGGGATATCCGCGAGATAACCATGAACAGCCGTGTAAAGGACCATGACCTGATCCTGTACAAGCATCGGGCTGTACTGCGGCTGTTTCAGTGTCTCTACAACGCGAACGCCGCGGTCGAGCTGTGCCTTCGTAGCTTTATCGAGGTCAGAAGCGAACTGCGAGAACGCTGCAAGTTCGCGGTACTGAGCAAGGTCAAGACGAAGGGTACCTGCAACCTGCTTCATAGCCTTGATCTGAGCCGAACCGCCGACACGCGATACGGACAGACCAACGTTGATTGCCGGACGGATACCAGAATAGAAGGAGTCCGTCTCGAGCATGATCTGACCATCGGTGATGGAGATAACGTTCGTCGGGATATATGCCGAAAGGTCGCCGGCCTGCGTCTCGATGATTGGCAGAGCCGTGATGGAGCCGCCGCCAAGTTCATCATTGAGTTTGGCTGCACGCTCGAGCAGACGGGAATGTAAGTAGAAGACATCGCCCGGATATGCTTCACGTCCTGGCGGTCTTCTGAGCAGCAGGGACATAGCACGGTAAGCAGCTGCGTGTTTCGTGAGGTCATCGTAGACGCAGAGGCAGGCCTTGCCCTGATACATGAAATGCTCAGCCATAGCGCAGCCTGCATACGGTGCAAGGTACTGAAGCGGCGAGCTGTCAGCAGCCGTAGCAGCAACAACAATCGTATACTTCATGGCGCCGCGTTCTTCGAGCGTCTTGACGACACGTGCAACCGTCGAAGCCTTCTGGCCGATAGCTACATAAACGCAGATACAATTCTGATCATGCTGATTAAGGATCGTATCAACGGCGATGGCCGTTTTACCGATACCACGGTCGCCGATGATGAGCTCACGCTGGCCGCGGCCGATTGGTACGAGGGCATCGATAGCCTTGATACCGGTCTGCAGCGGCTCTTTTACCGGCTTGCGGTCGGCAATGCCCGGTGCATGGAACTCAACAGGACGCGTCTCCGTCGTCTCAATCTTGCCCTTGCCATCGATAGGACGGCCCAGTGCATCGACAACGCGGCCAATCATGGCTTCACCGACTGGTACCTGCATAATGCGGCCCGTGCGTTTTACCTGCGAGCCCTCTTTGATTTTCGTCTCACCGCCTAAGATAACGGCACCGACATTGTCCTGCTCAAGGTTCAGGACCAAACCATAAATATCATCGCCGAAATCGAGAAGCTCGCCAGCCATAGCCTTTTCGAGACCATGGATATGAGCGATACCATCACCGATTTCGATAACGGAACCAACATCATCGACATTAAGATCGAGATCGTAATTCTTGATCTGGTCTTTAATGATGGCTGTTATTTCTTCCGGATTCATTTTCATAACTTCGCTGTCACCCCAGTTTCATCACTTGTTTGCCAGTAATTCATTCTTCAGCGTTTCGAGACGGCCAGCGACACTGCCATCAATGCGGCGGTCGCCAATCTTGACAACCACGCCGCCGATGAGGGCCTTATTTTCATGGAGACGAAGCTCCACTTTCTTACCCGTCACCTGCTCCAGCTTCTCGGCTATTGCCTTCTGCTGTTTCTTGCCTGCCGGAATGGCGGTCGTCACGTCTGCGATCAAGATGCCTCTGGCTTCATTGGCATAAGCATGGTACTGGTCATCAATCGTTCCCAGCAGCATAAAGCGGCGCTTATCCACCAGCAGCATCAGGAAGTGATACATGTCCTTTGAGATTTTTCCCTCGAAAATCTTCTTGAGAAAATCCTTCTTCACCTTCTGGTCGACCTGCGGATTAGACAAGAATGCCATGGCCTGCGGCACAGACTCCAGTCCCTGCCGGACCTCAGAAAGTTCCTTGCCATACTCCACAAGCTTATCCTCTTCCTGCGCAATCTCGAAGATAGCGCGGGAATATTTCCGTGCAAGCTGTATGTTTAGCATGGCAGATCCCCAACCTTATCCTTGTCCAGCTTATTGACAAATTCTGTAATAATCTGCTCGTTCTGCGCTTTGTCGATATTCTTCTCGATGATCTTGCCTGCAGCGGCCATGGAAAGAGATATGACATCTGCGCGCAGCTGTTCCATAGCGCGTGCGCGGTCTCTCTGGATTTCAGCAGCAGCAGCCTTTTTCATCTGCGCAATCTCATTTTTGGTCTCGCGGATGCTGTCCTCACGCGTCTCGCTGGCGCGCTTCTCCGCATCCTTGACAATCTCTTCCGCCTTTGTACGCGCCTCTGCCAGCGCTTTGCGGCGTTCCTCGAGAACAGCCTGTGCCTCTGCCACATCGGCATCAGCCTTATTAAGGCTTTCTGCAATCTTATCCTCACGTTCCTTGAGGATCTTCTTGACCGGTTTATAAGCCAGCTTCTTGAGAATGAACACGAGCACCAGGAAATTGACGATCTGCGCAAAGAATGTAGCGTTTAAATCAATCAACCTTCATGCCTCCTTCATCTTTTCCTTGCATCAGGCAAATCTTATTTGATCAGCGGATTTGCATAAAGCATGATGAAGGCAACGACGACCGAGATGATAGCCATTGCCTCGATGAGGCCGACGGAAATCAGTGTGTTGACAAACAGCGTGTTCTTTGCTTCCGGCTGACGCGTGATACCCTCGATGAAACGGCCCGTGACAAGACCATCACCGATACCAGCACCGACTGCAGCGAGACCGGCAGCAAGGCCAGCACCGACAAGAGCACCTAAGATCATGATTGCATTTTCCATTGAATAATCCTCCTTGATTGAATATAGATTCGGATGATAGTTACTGTGCGTCTTCTTTTTCCGGCTCATTTACGGCATTTGCAAGATACGCCGTTGAAAGCATCGTGAAGATGAACGCCTGAACACAACTGATAAAAATACTGAACGCCAGCCAGAGAACACTAGGAATGATCCACCATCTGGTCAGGTCCAGCAGGATGAGAATCAGAATCTCACCAGCCAGGATGTTGCCGAAGAGACGGAAGGCCAGTGTGATTGGCTTAGCGAGCTCTTCAACGAGGTTGATTGGGAACAGGAATGCCATCGGTTTAAAGAAATGAGCAATCCAGCCCATCCCCTGATTCTTGAGGCCGATGACATGAACCATACCAATGACGAGGATTGCAAGACCCAGCGTCGTATTGAGGTCATTCGTCGGAGACGAGAACCCAGGGATAAGTCCCAGAAGATTGGACACGAGCAGGAACATGAACAGGGAAACAATGAACGGTGCCAGCATCTTGCCGCGTTCGCCCATCATGACCTTGACCTGGCCATCCATGCCGGTAACAAACATCTCAATGATGTTTTGACAGCCTGAAGGTACCAGTTTCAAGCTCCGTGTGCCCAGATAAGAAACAATGATGACGATTGCCATTGCCAGCCATGTCATCTCCAGTGTCTCGATGTCAAACGTGAACCCGCCGAAGTGAGCGAGTGCGCGAACACCGATTTCCTCCATAGCACATTACCTCCTATCTTAAATATTTATATTGTCAGCACGAAGCTGTGACAACACGAGGATTACGAGGAACATTCCCCAGGCTCCTAAGAATGCTGCGGCCGCCGTTAAGATTGCTCCATGCCCGACCTTCGCGGCCAGAGCAAATGTAATAGCTGCGATGACGAGCCTCAGGAAGAGCCCCCAGCGCATACGGCGCCCCGCTCCTTCCGTCCGGCCGCTGGCAATCTGCCATAAGCGTGCCGACAGCGACCAGAAGCAAAAGCAGGCGGCCAGCACGCCGAGTATGAATACGCCGGCAAGATGCGGCAGGCCACAGAGGAACAGGCCTCCGGTCCCCAGCAGCAGGAAACCTGTCACACTGCGCAGCAGATGCCCCCGCACCTTGTGAAACACTTCAAACATGTTCTGCCTCCATAAAACAGCAAAAACCTCTTCTTGCTTACTTCGACACAAGGAAATGGATTCCCTCTTATCGTTTCGAAAACTTTTTTGCCTGCATACGAACATCTGTAGCAGATAAACAATAAATGATATTTATAATATCATATTAATAGTAAGGCATATATTTATCATTTATCGTCATGTTTTATATTATATACACCTGATTGTAGAAATTCAAGCCTTTTTTTTCGAAAACAATAAGAATAACGCTTATTTATTAAGTCCATATATGAAACACATGGACAGATAAGAATGGCTCTCACAAAAGACCGCTGCGGCGCAGCTGACGAAACAGCGTGTAAAAAGCTCCGGGGATGCTGACGACGATGCCCACGAGCTTCCCCTTTACGCCAAGTCCAAGATACTGGTCTGCCAAATCGCCAAAAAAAATGCCGATGCCGATAAACACGACAATATAGATTCCCATGCTGCCCAGCAGGGCGAAAGCCTTGAATGCCTGACGCAGTCCGTCCCGCATCGTATCATGCGAATCATCAGGTTTTTGAGGCTTCTTTTTTTTATCCGTCATAAACTCTCTCCTATTACCTTCTATTTTATCGTTTTTCTTAGAAAAAGTACAATATGCATATGTCTGACTGAGCATGCACTGCAATCATATTTACTTATAATAAAAAAGCCCTCCTTGACAGGAGAGCTTTCAAATGGACGTCAGCCTTCGAAAACATCCGGACGGCCATCTGCCAGTCCGTAATGATAAAGGATCGCTTGAATGATGCGCCTTGCGGCCTGACCGTCACCATACGGATTGACCGATTCAGCCATGCGGCTGTATTCTGCCTTGTCCGTCAGCAGCTGTTTCGCCTCTTCGTAAACACGCTCGCGGTCCGTGCCGATGAGCTTGACCGTGCCGGCGTCGACGGCTTCCGGACGCTCCGTCGTATCGCGCAGCACAAGGACCGGTTTGCCAAGGGCCGGAGCTTCTTCCTGCACGCCGCCCGAATCCGTCAGGATGAGATAAGCGCGGTGCATGAGGTTGGCAAACGGCTCGTAGTCGAGCGGGTCAATCAGGTGAACTTTTTCAAGGCCGCCGAGCTCTTCATTGACCACTTCGCGGACCTTCGGGTTCTTATGAACAGGAAAAACGATTTCCACATCGTCGAATTCCTCTGTCAGCTGCTTCAGTGCCTTGTAGACATGACGCATCGGTTCGCCGAGATTCTCGCGGCGGTGCGTCGTGACGAGGATGATGCGTTTATGCGCAAAGTCAACATCCTGCAGCGAGGCATCGTTGAATTCAAAATCATCGCGTACCGTATGATGCAAGGCATCGATGACCGTATTGCCCGTGACGAAGATGGACTCCGGCGGAACATTTTCCGCAAGCAGATTGGCCTCCGACGTGCTCGTCGGCGCAAAGTTGAGGTCGGCGATGCAGCCCGTCAGACGGCGGTTCATCTCTTCCGGGAACGGCGAATACTTATTGTGCGTGCGCAGACCTGCTTCGACGTGGCCTACAGCCGTCTGATGATAGTAGGCAGCGAGTGCGCCGGCAAATGTCGTCGTTGTGTCGCCATGAACGAGCACAATGTCCGGATTCTCCTCCGTCAGGACCTTATCGAGGCCCATCATGGCTCTCGTCGTGATATCAAAAAGCGTCTGACCTGCCGCCATGATGTTGAGATCATGATCCGGCTTGATATGGAAGAGGCTGAGCACCTGGTCGAGCATTTCGCGGTGCTGGGCGGTGACGGCCACTACCGGCTCAATCGTCTCCGGATGTTTCTGGAGTTCCAGAACAATCGGTGCCATCTTGATGGCCTCCGGACGCGTGCCGAAGACAGTCATGACCTTGATCTTCTTCTTTTCCACTACAAGACCTCCTTAATGCCTTAAGTGCCTTAATGCTGATTTGCAGAATCCTTCATATGGAAAATTCCCAATTTCTTTGCGCCGACCAGTACGACCACCACGACAACACAGACAATCGCAATGGCAATCTGGCTGCTGACTTCTGTCAGGGCCACAGCGCTCAGGCCAAGAAGTGCACTGATGACGTACATCAGGAGCACGGCCTGACGCTGCGAGAAACCGAGATCCAGCAGACGATGATGAAGATGTCCCTTATCCGGCTTGAAAATCGGCACGCCGCCGCGGTAACGGCGCACGATGGCAAATGTCGTGTCAAGGATTGGCAGGCCAAGAGCCAGAATCGGCACGATGAGGGCAATCGTCGCAGCACTTTTGACCGCGCCGATGACCGAAATGCCCGCGAGCATAAAGCCGAGGAACTGGCTGCCGGAATCGCCCATGAAAATCTTGGCCGGATTGAAATTATAGTAAAGGAAACCAAACGCCGCGCCGGCCAGGGCAGCCGTCAGCACAGCGACGACGAGATTGCCCTGCTGCAGGGCCACGAGAAATATCGTGATGGACGCAATCGTCGAAACGCCAGCGGCCAGTCCATCAAGGCCATCGATAAGGTTGACCGTGTTGGTCAGGCCTACCAGCCAGAAAATCGTCGCAGGGATGGCGAGGAACTCCAGATAGAGATAGTCGCCAAACGGGTCCGTGATGAAGTCAATGCGGACATCAAAGGCAATGACGAGCACACAGGCCGCGATAATCTGAATCAACAGCTTGACTTTGGCGGGCAGATTGACATAATCATCGACCAGACCGCCGAAGAAAATGATGGAACCGCTGACGAGCAGGCCGACGGTCTCATAGAATACATCGGGCGGAACATCCGTAAACGATATCACACTGAGAATCGCCACCATGAACGCAAAATAAATGCCAATACCGCCAATACGCGGAATCGGCTTCTTGTGGACCTTTCTCGCATCCGGGGTATCCATGGCCCCCGTCTTTCCTGCAAGGCAGATGACACCTGGCGTCACCAAGAGTGCCACACCGGCAGCAATGACGAACGCCAACATATAGACTGGCATACAAGCGCACTCCTTTTTCTCGAATACACAACTGCTTTCCTCATGACGCGCAAAAAAGCACACACACTTAGAAAACAACCATTATAACAAACCTATTTTAACGCACGGGCCGTGCCGTGTCAATCAAAAGCCCTGTTCTCCGCCGCGCTGAAAATCAATCATGGATTTCATCGGGACGGCAGCTCACGATGCTGCCGTCCGTCTCATAGTAGACGACTTTCGCGAGTTTTGCGTTCCGGAGCATGCGGCGGCAGAGCAGGCACGGCTTGCCGGAAGCCAGTGTCCCGTCGGCATTGATGCCGACGATGTAAATAGTCGCACCTTCCATGACAGCAGGGTCTGCGTTGATAATGGCGTTCTGCTCGGCATGAACGGCCACGCAGAGCTCGTAATTCTGTCCTTTCGGCACATGCAGGCGTTCGCGTTCGCAGATGCCCGTGTCGATGCAGTTGGCCTCGCCGCGCGGTGCGCCATTATAGCCGGTGCTGATGATAATTTTATCCTTGACGATGATGGCGCCATAGCGGCGGCGCAGGCAGGTCGCACGGCGCCCTACCGCTCTCGCGATATCCAGAAAATATTCCGTCCAGTCCGGACGCTGCTGTTTCTCATTCATGATAGTTCTCCTTTATATACCGCGTCGCTAAGATCACAGCGACGAAATCATCGACGGGTTCCGGCGGCACCTGCATGGTCACGGGAATGAGCCGGCGCCAGCCTCTTGGCGGCTTCGCCCGCCAGTATGCTTTTTTCGCCAGATCCGTCGTCCGGTACTCATCGACGACGTTGATGATGAGCTCCGGCAGAGCCCTCGTGAGGCGTGCATGGGCCTCTTTGCTCGTCGTGCCGTTGCCTTCGATAAGTCTGGTAAAGCCGTACTTTTCCTGCGCGGCCCTCACTTCTCTTTCGAGTGCTTTTGTCTCGATGACTTTTTGCCACAGCACTTTGCCATCACGCTGAAGGACGGCAAAACCGCATTTATCGCGGCCGGGGTCAAGCCCTGCAATGCATTCCATACAAACACCTTCTTACAAAAACAGGACCCTGCATCAGGCGCTAGGCCTGCAGAGCCCTGAAACTTTCTTACTGCTGCGAGTCAGGCAGCTGCTCTTCCTTGATGATGAGGCGCAGCGGTCCGAGTGCATCTGTATTGCCCCGCGCATAAGCGGAAAGCACGACCGTGCCGTGCATGCCGTTGATGGCATTGACGACTTCATAGAACTGTGCGCCATCCATAACACCGATGGAACCGCGGATTGGGTCAGGCAGAATGCCCTTAGCCGATGCCGCCGCGTTAACTTCCTTGAGGAAACTCATGACGGCCTGCTCGGCCTCGCCGCTGCCCGTGCCCTTGAGCTGGATAGGGCGGGCGAGGATGAATTCGCGGTCCTTGTAGATGATGCTGTTCTTGTAGAGTTCCAGCGAAGCGCGGACCTCTTCGCCGCGCACGAGGTTGCCGGCCGCGACAATGCGCACGACCATATCCTGCGGGCTCTTGGCAATCGTCTGTACGGCAGATTCATATTCCGGCTTATAAATCCAGACATCCTTGTCCGAGACATTCTGTCCGAGACGCGTGGAGACATTGCGGCTGGCGAGCTGTGCCAAAGCCTGCAGGTCGGTGTTGACCTCAGATTCCGGACGATTGCCGCGGATGACGCCGCTGGCGATGACTTCGCCGGCACGGAATACGATATCACCTTCGCGAATCGTGATGAGACCGTCACGCAAATCTTTATTGCGCTTCTCAAGGTCCTGATTGTCAGCCGTCAGGCTCGCATTCTTACCCGTGAGCTCCTGATTTTTGCCCGTCAGCGCGGAATTCAGGCCCTGCAGCGAGGAATTGGCCGAAGCGAGCTGGCTGTTCTGCTGGCCCAGCTGACTGTTCTGTGCCGAGAGTGCATCATTGCGCTGCATGAGTTCGGCCTTGGCGAGTTCGAGCAGGCGGTTGCCCTCTTGCAGCCGCTGAGACTCGGCCTCGAGTTCCTGCTGCTGCTGTTTCAGCGTCTCGACGTCCTTGCGCGACTGGTCGAGTGCGTCATTGGCCTCTTCCTGCTGCTGCTGCGCCGTCTGCAGGTCGGCATTGGCCTGGTCGAGATTAGCCTGTGTCGTCTTCATCTTCTGGTTGAGTTTTTCCATGCCGAAAAGTGCCGTACGCACATTCTGCGACGCCGCAGCCATGACGCCGAACGTCAGGGTTGTAATGCATACGCCCGTGAAAATCGTGACGATGATGGATGTATGACGCGGACGCAGGCCGAAAATCGAAAGCTTTTTCTTACCTACTTTCGAGCCGAGGCGGTCACCGATAAACGCAATGGCTCCACCCGTGATGATGAGTACGACGATGAGAAGGACACCATACATCCTGTATTTACCACCTTTCCTGAAAAAATCCAACGATAAAAATACTGATACAGCCTGCCTATGGGTCAGCGCGAAGCCCTGCGTATGAGGATAAAGCCCGCGATAAGGCCAACGATGTTCGGAATCCAGACCGCGAGAAGCGGCGCAACAGCACCGCTGCGCGCAAGGGCATTGCCCATCGTCATCAGTGCATAATAGAAGAAGATGATGATGACACTCATGGCAAAGCCAGCCGAAGAGCTGTTGCGCGTCGGCTGCAGGCCCAAAGGCACGCCGATGAGCGCGAAAATCAGGCTGGCCATCGGCACAGTAATGCGCTGATAGAGTTCTGCCTCCAGCTTGTTCGTATCAACATACTGCGACTTCATGATGTTAATCTGTGCGCGCAGTTCCTTCATCGTGAGTTCTTCCGGGTCTTTCTGCTCGCGCACAATCTGTTTCGGGTTTGCGGCAATCGGCAGCACCTGCGTATCAAAACGCATGCTGTGCTCACTCTGCCCCTCCGAGATATCGTAAAGCATGCCGTTGTGCATGATCCATTTATTCATGCTGTACTCGGCGTATTCCGCATTCTCGACGTGGCTGACTTTGCCGTCGCTGTTGAAATCCTGCATGGTCACGCCCTGCAGGGTCTGCGTATCGCCATCGTAGCGCCGCGCGTAGACGAGGCGCTGAATCTGGCCATCCTTGATATCCTTGAGGATGATGTGCTCCTGCGACTTCATGCCGTTATTGCCCTGAATCTCATAATAGAGGACATTGCGGTAAGCCGTATTGGCCCACGGCACGACGTATTCGTTGAACGCGATGGCGCCGATGCTGACGAGCAGGCCCATGATGACGGCCGGTGCAGCGATGCGGTAAAAACCGATGCCGCACGATTTCATGGCCGTGATCTCACTTGAGCTCGACAGGCGGCCGAACGTCAGAAGCGTTGCGAGCAGCATGGACATCGGGAACGTCCACATAATGACCGACGGCAGACCAAAAATAAAGATTTTGACTACGGCCGAAAGCGACGCGCCGTAATCCGTAATGTACTTGGCAATCTTGAAGAGCGTACCGGAACCGATGAATACAGCAGAGAATGCGCAGATGCCAAAGATGAAGGCTTTGAAGACCTCCCGAAATATGTACTTGTCCAAGATTCTGATATGCATTGCTGATTCTCCGTTACAGTGTGAAATTATCGCCAAGATAGAACTTCTTGGCCACTGGGCTGTTCGCGATGGTCTGGCTGTCCCCCTCCAGGAGGATTTTGCCGCTGTTCAGGATGTAAGCACGGTCGACAATCTGCAGCGTCTCGCGGACGTTGTGGTCCGTGATGAGGATGCCCATGCCCCTCTCCTTGAGGTACTGGACGATTTCCTGGATATCGGCCACGGCCAGCGGGTCGACGCCGGCAAACGGCTCATCGAGCAGGATGAACTGCGGCTCAAGTGCCAGGCAGCGGGCAATCTCGACGCGGCGGCGCTCGCCGCCCGAGAGCTCTGTGCCCTTGCGCTCACGCACATGGCCGATATGGAATTCTTCGAGCAGTTCCTCGAATTTATCCTTCTGCTCGGCTTTCGAGAGCTTCGTCGTCTCGAGGATAGCCATGATGTTCTCCTCGACCGTAAGCTTGCGGAAAATCGAAGGCTCCTGCGTGAGGTAGCTGATGCCGAGCGCCGCCCGGTGATACATCGGCTCATCCGTGATGTTGATGTCCGAAAGGAACACCTCGCCAGATGTCGGACGCTCCAGCCCCACAATCATATAGAATGTCGTGGTCTTGCCCGCACCATTCGGTCCGAGCAGGCCGACAATCTCTCCTTTATTCACACGCAGAGAAACGCGGTCTACGACCGTGCGCTTCTTGAATGTCTTTACCAGATTCCTTGCCTCGATATGCAAAATCGTGCCCTCCAAAATACGCAGATTCCCGTTTAATCTATCTCTTTATTGTACCTTAGCTGACCCATCATCGGCAAGATAAATCGTCATGCGGTTGCTGCGCATCGTGTTATTTTCCTGTACAGCCCAGGCATTCCCCGTAATGACGGCCTTGCCCTGTTCCTTGCCGTAGTAATCCATCTGGTCGCCGCCGGCTTCCATGGCCCGCGACGGGCTGACGACATGGGCATTGCCCTCGCCGATGTAATGCTCATCCTTGAGCCAGCCGTAAATGCGGTCGGCCGTGAATGTATCATCGCCGCTCGTCAGCTGGCCGCCGCGGTCGATGACGATGTAGTCATTCTGCTGCGGGAAATAGTCAATCTGCTCGCCCGAGAATGTCTTGTCATCGCGCGACCCGTGGACATTGCCCGTGGCCATCATGTGTTCCTGGCCGTCGGACATCAGATGGTCGCACGTCAGGCGCGTTCCCTGATAAACGGCAATGACATTGCCATCGACCGTGGCCGCCTGCGTCTTGGAATTGTACGTCGCGCGGGCACCCGTAACCTTGGAATCACCGCGTGTCAAAAGTACATAGCCCGTGGCCGTAGCCTCGCCCGTGTTCATATCGTATTCCAACGTATCGGCATCAAGCGATGCCGGCACGCTGTCCGCCGCCGCATAAATAGTCCCCATCTGCAGGGACAGAGCGGCTGCAACGGCTGCGAGCACGCCTCTCATCTTTTTGTTCTTCATTGTTGTTCTGCCCCCTCCGCGAGTTTTTCAATATGCGCTTTGCCGGAAATCTTGATTTTCTTGAAGCCATCCGTACTGTCGATGCGGTCGCCCCAGGCCTTGATGGTATCATTTGAGACATTGGCCTGGCCGATGGCCGAGAGCATGCCTTCCTTCGCTGTCCATAAGAGCTGGTCGCTCGTGAGTTTTGCCCCGTCACTCGTCGTGATCGTGACATCTCCATCAATCTGGATGTCCTTCGTTTCATTATTATAAGAGCCATGCTCTGCCGTGACTTCGGCAGAACGGCCATCCTGCTGATAGAAATGGCCGGTGAGCCCTGTCAGTTCTGCATTGCGTGAATCAATATCGACTTCAATATGGTCAGCCGTGAGGTCCCAGATTTTGACGCCGTCTTTTTCCTCACTGATCGTGTTGTTGTCGTACGTCATGACACGCGGCTGGTCATCCTGCGAATTGTCGACTTTCGGTGTCTCAGGCACCGTGCGCACCGCCCAGATGACAACGCAGGCAAAGAAAATAAGGCCGAGTGCCACGAGGGTTTTCTGCTTGCCATTCATTTTTTCTCTTCCTGCCCCCTTACGGTATGATGCTTGCCGAGTTTCTGCTGTTCCGGCTTCGTGTTCCAGCGTTTCTGGAACCAGAGCCACTGCGTCGGGTTGTCGCGGATGATCTGCTCGACGACTTTGGTCATGCGGGCCGTAAAGTCGAGTAGGTCCTTATCCGTGTCCCCTGTATCATGATATCGCATGACCTCGCCGACGACAACCTTATGTTTGCCATTGGGCTGACGCAGGATGAAGGCGGGGATGACCGGCGAATTGAATTTGCGCGCGAAAACGGCAGGTCCCATCGGCGTCGCGGCAATCTTGCCAAGGAACGGCAGGAACGCACCGCCCGGGCCGGCATCCTGGTCGACGAGGAAGCCTAAAATCTTGCCGCTCTTCAGGGCGCGGGCCGCAGCGATGAGCTCGCTCGTGCCGCGCGAGAAAATCTCGACATGAATCGTCTTGCGCAAATCGTTGAGTGCATATGTGTACTGCATGTTCGGCTGCGGCTTGGCGATGGCCGTAACGGGCAGGCCGTTGAGCGTAAAGGCCGCTGACAGCCACTCCCACGTGCCGATATGTCCTGTGATGATGGCCACGCCATGACCTTCAGCAAGAGCCGCTTTCAGGCGTTCCAGATGGTCAATCTCGATATACTGGCCAAAATTCTTCTCATTGAGATGCGGCATATAGAGGATTTCCAGGACATTGCGGGCAAGGTTGATGAAGGACTCCCGCACGAGATGGCGGGCCTTGGCCTCATCGATACCGAGTGCCGGCATCATCTGGGAAACAGCGCGCTCCCTTTCCTTCTTGATGAGGAGATAATAGAGATTGCCGAGCACCCAGCCAATGGCCATCAGCAGCCGGTACGGCGTGTGGCAGGCCACCTTGCTCAAGAACATCACGAGTTTATACTGCATGGAAAAATGCCTCCAATGTCTTTCAAAAAATTACTGGGCGAGACCATCCATACGCTCAGGCGCTTTGAAGCCTTCCAAAAGCTTCTGCCATTTGCCTTGGGCCTTGAGGATGAATTCGATGATTTCCCTCACGGCGCCGCGGCCGCCTGGATAGGCAGAAACGACCGCAGAAGCCTCGCGCACTTCCTGCACGCCGTCGCCCACAGCGGCAGGAAAGCCGACCTGCCCCATGATGGGCAGGTCGACGAGGTCATCACCGATGTAAGCGATTTCCTCATCAGCGAGACCGGTACGTGCCTTGAGCTCCCGATAGGCCTCTCTCTTATCGAGATTGCCCTGGAATACTTCCGTGATATGAAGCTCTTTGGCACGATACAAGAGCTGCTTCGACTCACGGCCGGTAATGATGGCCGTCTTGAGGCCCGCGCGGTGAGACAGTGTAATGCCCAGACCATCGCGGCAGAAAAACGGCTTAAATAGCTCGCCTTCCGGTCCGATATAAATGCCGCCGTCGGTCAGCACACCATCGACATCAAAGATGATGAGCCTGACTTTCTTGGCGCGTTCGACTGCATCCGCTCGAAATTCCATATCAGACAACCCCCTGACGCAAAAGGTCGGTCAGATGAACGATGCCGACAGGAATGCCCTTGTCGTCGATGACCGGCAGGACCGTGACCGGACGCGGCTTGTGCTTTTCCATAACGGAAAGAGCGGCCGCAGCCATCTGCTGCGGTGCAATCGTCAGCGGCTCCGTGAACATGATTTTTTCCACGGCCTCGTCAAGGAATTTATAATCCTTGGCAAGGGCGCGGCGGATGATGCCATCGGTGATGAGGCCGACGAATTTGCCGTCGTCATCGATGACCGAAACAGCGCCGAGGCCTTTATCCGTCATAACAAACAGGGCATCTTTGACCGTCTTGCCGCAGTGAATCAGCGGGTTGTCCTTGCCCGTATGCATGACGTTTTCGACTTTGAGCAGCAGACGGCGGCCCAGCGCGCCGCCCGGATGGAACATCGCAAAGTCCTGACTCGTGAAGTTGCGCTCCGACATCAGCGCCATGGCAATGGCATCGCCCATGGCGAGCGTTGCCGTCGTGCTGGCCGTCGGTGCAAGGCCAAGCGGACAGGCCTCACGCTCCACGCTGATATCGATGAAGTAATCGCAGAATTTGCCGAGCTGCGACTCACGGCGTCCGCACATGGCGACAATCGTCGCGCCAATGCGGCGGATAATCGGCAGGATATTGACGATTTCCGTCGACTCGCCGCTGTTCGAGATAGCGATAACCACATCATTTTCCGTGACCATGCCGAGGTCTCCGTGGAAAGCTTCGGCCGGATGCAGGAAAAAGGCCGGCGTGCCCGTGCTGGCGAGCGTCGCTGCAATCTTGCGGCCGACATGGCCGGATTTGCCCATCCCCGTGACGACGACGCGTGCGGGGCAGGCCAGAATACAATTGACAACTTTAACGAATTCATCGCCAATGCGGTCCTTGAGAGCAAGAACTGCCTTGCCTTCAATATCCAGAGTCTCAACGGCTCTTGCCTTGATATTCTTCTCGTTGCTCACGCTGCTCCTCCTCATGCCTGATGACGAATGACCTTGTGGATGGCCAGAGCATCCCTCAGCAGGTCTTCGAGTTTATCGAGATAAACCATGTTGGCGCCATCCGAGAGTGCCTCTTCCGGATTGTCGTGTACCTCGAGGAACAGCGCATCGATGCCGACGCCTGCGGCTGCGCGCACGAGGTATTCAACAAATTCGCGGTTGCCCGAGGAAGTCGTGCCATTGCCGCCAGGCAGCTGGACACTGTGCGTGCCATCAAAGACGACCGGATAGCCAAAGCTGCGCATGATGGGCAGGCTGCGCATATCGACAACGAGGTTGTGATAGCCAAACGAAGCGCCGCGCTCCGTCAGAAGCATCTGTTCGCAGCCGCATTCATGGAGTTTGTCAACGACATTGCGCATGTCCTCAGGTGCGAGGAACTGTCCCTTCTTGACATTGACGACGCGGCCCGTCTGAGCCGCTGCATGCAGAAGATCCGTTTGACGGCAGAGGAAGGCCGGAATCTGCAGGATGTCTGCGACTTCTGCCGCCGATGCAGCCTGTGTCGTCTCATGAATGTCCGTCACGATGGGGACATTGAGCGTCTCCTTGATTTCCTTCAGCATCTCAAGGCCTTTCTTGAGCCCCGGACCGCGGAAACTGTGATAGGAGGAACGATTTGCCTTATCAAAAGAAGCCTTGAATACGTAATTGATGCCGAGACGGCCGCAGATTTCCTTGATCGTACGCCCGATGAGCAGGCAGCGGTCCATGCCCTCAAGGACGCATGGGCCGGCGAGGAGTGCCAGCGGCTCGCCTTCACCGATCATGAAATTTCCAACCTTGACCTTATTCATACGATTCACCTTCCACTTTCTGTGCTAAAAAATCTTCTGCTTCTCATATTTATTTTTTCATCATCTGGTGGTAGATCTCATTGACTTTGGCGAGATCCTCCGCCGTATCGACGCCGACGAAGCGGTACGGCGTCTTGATGACCTTGATGCGGTAGCCATTTTCAAGGGCCCGCAGCTGCTCAAGGCTCTCGGCATGTTCAAGAGGCGTTTCTGCCATCTTCGCATACTGCAGCAGGAAATCCCGCTTGTACGCATAGATGCCGATGTGCTTGTAAACCGGCGTACCTGTATGGCGCGGATACGGCAGCAGCGAACGTGAGAAATACAGGGCATAGCCCTTCCTGTCCATGACCACCTTGACATTGTTGGGGTTCTTTGTCTCTGCCTCATCCGTGATTTCCGTGCAGACCGTTGCCATCTGCAGGTCCGCGTCGCCGTCAAAAGCAGCGGCGAGCTCGTCGATGAGCGCCGGCTCGATGAGCGGTTCATCGCCCTGTACATTGATGATGAGGTCAACATCCGGATATTTTTCAGCGACCTCGGCGAGGCGGTCCGTGCCGGTCGGATGGTCTTTGCGCGTCATGACTGCCTTCCCGCCATGCTGCAGGACAGCTTCGTAGATGCGTTCATCATCGGTGGCCACAAGGGCTTCCGCGACGCGCGCAGCTTTGGCCGCACGCTCATAGACGCGGCAGATCATGGGCTTTCCGGCAATATCCTTCAGGGGTTTGCCCGGCAGACGCGTCGATGCATAGCGCGCCGGAATGACACAGAGAACATTCATGAACTTTCTATCCTTTCTATTTTTCTATTATATATAGAGGGAACGAGGATTTCAACGGGGGCCGAGGTGTTCAGCCAGCCGCTGCTGCAGCATTTCGTGCAGGCCCTCACTGCCTTTCTGGAAGGTCACTTCAACGCAGATGACGTAAATGGGAATCGACCATTTCTCGCGGGCCACATCCGCGGGAATCTTGACGGCGTCTTTCTCCGTGATGACAATTGCTTCTGCGCCGGCATTTTCTGCCTGCTGGAAGATATCGGTCATCTCCGACATCGCGTAGTCGTGATGGTCCGGATAGCGCAGGCTCTCGATGATGACGGCTCCGAGGTCGGAAAGCGTCTGTTCAAACGAGGCCGGATTGCCGATGGCCGATACGGCCATGATGCGCTTGCCGCGCATTTTCGCGATGTCGATGCCCTGACTGGAGATATTGACGTACCACTCGGTCAGCGGGATGAAGCAGCGCGGCTGATGAATGCTTTCGACGATGCGGGCCTGCGGATTGTAGCGGTGCACCGTTTCACGGATGTAATCACAGGAACCAGCTGCCGCCTGGTCGACCTTGGTCATCAGGCAGATGTCGGCACGGCTGATATGCGAGATTGGCTCGCGCAGCGTGCCGCGCGGCAGAATGTAGCCGTTGCCAAAGACGTTGACGGCATCGACAAGCAGGATGTCGAGGTCGCGCATGAGCTGCCAGTGCTGGAAGCCGTCATCGAGGATGGCAACCTCTGCTCCGAAATGCTCCATTGCATAACGCCCCGTCTTGGCGCGTTCCGCGCCGATGAGCACGGGGACTTCCGGCAGATGTTTAGCAAGCATGTAAGCTTCGTCGCCGGCCTCGGCCGCATCCATATGCAGCCTCCTGCCATCCGAGACAATGCCGACCTCCCCATGCCATTTGGCGCGGTAGCCGCGGTTGAGGATGACGACGCGGTAGCCCATATCGCGGATATCACGCGCGAGGCGCTGTGCCGTCGGGGTCTTGCCCGTACCGCCGACCGTGACATTGCCGAGGCTGATGACAAAGCAGTCGAGCTTTTCTTTCTTGAAGACACCGTATTTATAGCCGGCCAGCTTGATGTTGACGAGCAGGCCGTAAATCAGCGAGAACACATAGAGGATGCCCATGATGATATTCGGGAAGATCCCATCGACTTCCTTACTATGTACGAGGTCAATGAAATAGGTCTGGAAGTTTGTGATTTTCTGTGTGGAACGCACGCGGTGATGATTTTCCGGGCTGCTCTCATAGGCATCGAGCATCTGATGAAGCAGGATGGCCGATTTGCGCGAAGCACCTTTATTCTCACTGACGATAGCGCGCGTTTCCTCTTCCATGCGGTGGCGGTGCTCCGGTTCATCGAAGAGGCGCGTGACTTCCTGTGCGAGCTCATCGCCGTTGTGCACGGTGATGCAGGCATCGCGGTTCTTGAACAGGGCGTACGTATCCTTGAAGTTGAACATATGCGAACCGACGATGATGGCCTTGCCATGAGCTGCCGGCTCGAGGATGTTGTGGCCGCCATGCGGCACGAGACTGCCGCCGACAAAAACGACATCGCCGATGCTGTAGACTTTGCCGAGCTCGCCAATCGTATCGAGGATGACGATATCCTCGTCATGAGACGGCTCATGCTGCAGCGTCGTACGCGTCGTGACGGTAAAGCCCGCCTTGCGGCAGAGGTGGATGACCTCCGTCGTGCGCAGAAGTTCACGCGGCGCAATGACGAGGCGTGCCTGCGGATGCGTTTTGCGCACCGAAGCAAACGCCTGCAGCACCGGCCCTTCTTCGCCGCGGTGCGTCGACCCGGCAAGGAAAATGCCGTCATTTTTCGTCAGGCCCATATTCTCAATGATTTTTTTCTTTTCCTCTGGGCTGACATCCGTATATGTCTGGTCGAATTTCGTGTTGCCCGTGACCGTCACGAGCTCCTTTGGTGCACCAAGGCGCATGATGTACTCCGCATCAATCGGCGACTGCATCGCAAAGAGCTTGACCGTACCGATCATATCGCGCAGCAGGCTGTGCAGATGCTTGTACTGCTTGACGCTCTTATCGCTGATGCGGCCGTTGACCATCATGACAGGGACATGGATGCGGCGCGCCGTGCGCAGGAAGTTCGGCCAAAGCTCCGTTTCGACGGGCAGAAAAACGCGCGGACGGATGCGGCGCAGCACGTGGCCGGCCAGCCACGGCAGGTCCAGTGGGAAATAGATGATGGCATCCGCATCCTTGATGATACGGTTCGCCATCTCATAGCCGCTCGTCGTGACAACCGAGACGAGAATCGGGCTTTTCGGGAATTCTTTGCGGAATTCCTTGATGAGCGGGCTCGTCGCAACGATTTCGCCGACGGACGCCGCATGGACCCAAATGCAGTCCTTCTTCTCCACTTTATCGAGAGCATGTTCGGGGAAGAAGCCAAAGCTCTGGCGGATGCGTTCAACAAAGCCCTTCTCGCGCACCGAGCGGATCATGAACATCGGGATGACGAGAATCACGATGATGATGGCCGCTATATTATAGAGTAATTGCATAACATCTTCCCTTCTTAACCATTTTTCTTGCTGAACTGGATATTATAGAGATAGCTGTAAAGGCCGCCGAGCTTCAGGAGCTCCTCATGTGTGCCGTGTTCCTTGACATGGCCGTTGTCGATGACATAAATCTGGTCGGCATTGAAAATCGTCGAGAGGCGGTGGGCGATGACGAACGAGGTACGGCCGACCATGAGTTTATCAAGTGCCGCCTGCACGATTTTCTCGCTCTCTGTATCGAGTGCCGAGGTCGCCTCATCGAGAATCAGGATCTGCGGATTCTTGAGGATGGCACGCGCAATGGCCATGCGCTGGCGCTGGCCGCCCGAGAGATTCAGGCCGCGCTCGCCGATTTTCGTATCATAGCCGTTCGGCAGTTCGCGGATGAACGTATCGGCATTGGCTGCCTTCGCGGCCATCTCGACTTCTTCATCCGTAGCATCGAGGCGGCCATAGCGGATATTTTCGCGCACCGTCGTCGAGAACAGCATTGTCTCCTGCGGCACAATGCCAATCTGCTCGCGCAGCGAGGAAACCGTGACATCGCGGATATCAAAGCCGTCGATGGAGATGGACCCCGACGTGACTTCATAGAAACGCGGAATGAGGTTGGCAATCGTCGATTTGCCGGCGCCGCTCGGACCAACAAAGGCAATCATCTGCCCCGGTTTTACCTCAAGGCTGACATCCGAAAGTGCCGGCACGCCCTTCTTGTATTCGAAGGAAACATGGTCAAAGACAACATGGCCCTTGACTTTCGGCAGTTCCTTGGCGTCCGGCTTGTCCGTGATGGTCTCCTTGAGGTCGATGACATGGAAGACACGGTCGACGGCTGCCATGGCACGCTGCAGGTTGCCGTAAACGCGCGAAAGGCGCTTGACCGGATTGGCGAGGTTGACTGCGTAAGTGAGGAACGCGACCAGAGAACCGGCCGTCATCTGGCCGTTGACGACCTCGTAGCCGCCGAACCAGATGATGACCGTGACCGAAATGGCCGCGAGGAACTCAACCGACGGCGTCAAAAGGCTCGTGAGCTGAACATTCTTCATCGCCGCCTGGAAGTTGAGCTCATTCTGACGGCAGAAGCGTTTGATTTCATAATTCTCGCGGACAAAGGATTTGACCACGCGGATAGAGGAGATGCTCTCCTGCAGAAGCGACGTGATGTCCGCCATGCGTTCCTGAATGACTGTACCATTGCGCTTGATCTTGCGGCCGAAGATCTTCATGGCCTGCCCGACGAGCGGGATGATGACGAGAGTCAGGATGGAAAGCTTCCAGTCCAGCACAATCATCATGACGAGAGAACCGATGAGGATGGAGCCTTCCGTGACCATCTCGATGAGCTGGTCAACAAGAGCCGACTGGATAGCCGCGACATCATTCGTGATGAAGCTCATGACCTCGCCCGTCTGATGGCGGTCAAAGTAGGCCATCGGCATGCGCTGGAATTTGCGGAACATGACTTCACGCACATCGATGATGACCTTCTGGCCGATAAAAGAGACGAGATACGACTGGCCGTAAAAAAAGATGCCCCTGAGCAGGAAGACCACGACGATGCCCACGCAGATGAGGTTGAGCATCAGCATATCTTTTTCTGCCAGCACCTTATCAATCATGTCCTTGATGATCCACGGTAGGTAAAGATTTGCCGCCGCAGCCATGATGATGCAGAAAATCGCCAGTATGAGCTGCTTGACATATGGCCGCATGTATTGAAGCAGCCGCTTATAATTCTTCATGTTGTTCTCCCGAATTCCGTTTTCTCTTTGCGGCCGCTAAAATCTTCGCGGCAACCCTGTCTGAAGCCCCTGGCGGACCCAGGCGCTCACAGGCTTTCCTGAGTTTGGCTGTGGTTTCATCGCGCGCGCTCTCCCCGCGGTAAAGGCGCAGGAGCTCCTTCGCGATGCGATGGGGCTCCACCTCGTCCTGCAGCAGCTCCGGCTGTATCGTCTCTCCCAAAAGGATATTGGGGAGCGTGAAATGCTCGACATGCACAAGAGCGCGCCCAATCATGTAATTGAGCGGTGCCAGCCGGTAAAGTGAGACGCACGGAAGCCCCATGAGCGCGGCTTCCATGACGACCGTGCCCGAAGCCGCCGCGGCCACATCAGCCAGTCCCATGAGAGCGTACCGATTCTCATACGTCAGCTTAACATCGACATCGTGCTGCGCGATGAGGCCCTGAATCAATGACTTATACGCAGCTGCCGCGACGGGCAGGAAAAACTTGGTCTCCGGCCGTCTGGCCTTGAGGATTTCTGCGGCCTTGAGCATGGCCGGCAGGAGCATCGTGATTTCCTGACGGCGGCTGCCGGGCATCAGCAGTACGGCATGGTCCTGCGGCGCGATGCCGAAAAACGCCCGCGCTTCTTCTTCCGGCAGCTCCGCCTTGACCGTATCGACCAGAGGATTGCCGACAAAGGAGATATGCGCGCCGGCTGCCTCATAGACGGGCAGCTCATGCGGGAAAATCGCGACGAACTCATCGGCGAGTGCCGCACATTTTTTTGCCCTGCCTTTGCGCCAGGCCCAGGCCGACGGCGGGATGTACGAAAAGACGGGAATGCCGAGTTTCTTCGCCCGCTTGGCCAGACGCCAGTTGAAATCCGGATAATCGATGAGGACCAGAAGGTCCGGCCGTTCGGCTGCCATATACGCAGAAAGGTCATCGAGGAGCTTGAGGATGCGCCGCAGGTTTTTGATGACCTCCCAGACGCCCATGACGTTGTAGTCCGCAAAATTGCGGAACAGCTTCACGCCAGCGGCTTCCATCCGGATGCCGCCAAAACCGATGAGCTGTGTCTCCGGCGACTGCCGATGAATGGCTCTTGCCAGACGTTCTCCGTGCAGGTCGCCTGAGACTTCGCCTGCCGACATCATGATTTTCATCCTCGTCCCTCCTTTATTTTCCCTTCCATTCCTGCCTTCCCCGGTCTCCTGCTGCCCTTATGACAGCAGGCCAATGAAAGTCGAAAAGACGCGTGGATACCAGCATCCCTGGTTCCGCCGCGTCTCACAATCACATACTTAGATGGCTGCAATCGTTATGTTATTGGCATCTGCCAGTGCAAGCATCTCCTCGCGCTCAACGAGAAGCGTCTTGTCAGCTTCAATCGCCAAAGCCGTCGCACCAACGTCAACCATGCTCTGGATAGTGGCCAGACCTACCGTCGGCACATCAAAGCGGGAATCCTGCTGCGGCTTAGCGACTTTGGCCACGACAGCACCGCCGCGGGCGAGTTCGCCGCCGCGGCGGATGCAGGCATCCGTGCCTTCAATGGCTTCCAGAGCCATGACAGCCATGTTTTTGACGACTGCCGTCTGGCCGACATCGAGGCGGCCGATTTCCTTCGCCATGCGGAAGCCAAACTCCATGTCCTTGCGTTCTTCCGGCGTCGGCTCACGCTTCGTGATGACACCGCGGTGCGGCATGAGGCGGCGGATCAGCGCCGTCTGGTCAAAGGCCTGAATGCCGGCTTTCGCCAGTTCACGGACGAACATCATCATGATGGTGTCATCCTTGCGGTCCGGCAGCTCCATGATGAGCTTCAGCATGCGGGCATCCGGCTGGACCTTGCCCGAAAACAGGAGTTCCTTTGTGACCTTGCCAATCATCGTGACCTTGCTGACCTGATGTTCTTTCAGGTAGTTCAGTACAGCATCGAGATGTGCGATGCTGATGGACTGGCAGTCTGCCGTGCAGTTCTTGAGTTCTGCGTCCGTCTCCGGCAGCAGGGCCACAGCATAGACTTCATAACCAAGGAGTTTCGCTGCTTTAGCGCACTCCACCGGCAGTTTGCCGGCACCGGCCAGCAATCCGATTTTTTCCATAACGATTCCCCCGAAATTCTCTACCGATATCAGTCACGCTCTCTGCGCTCACGGCAGATGCCGCGCTCTGCATTGCGCAGGAAACGCAGGAAATGCTCGACTTCCTCGCAGGAATCGACTTCCTGCTCGATGACGGCAATGGCCTGCTGCAGGCTGAGTCCCGAACGATAGAGCAGTTTATATGCTTTCTTGATATTGCGGCGGGCTTCAAGCTTGATGCCAGCACGCGAGATGCCAACGGCATTGAGTCCGACAACCTTTGCCGGCTGGCCATCGACAATCGTGTACGGCACGACGTCCTGCGTGAGCTTCGACATGCCGCCGACCATCGCATTGCGGCCGATTTTGACAAACTGATGAACACCAGCCATGCCGCCAATGACTGCGCGGTCTTCGACGACAACGTGGCCGGCCAGGCTTGCCAGATTCGACATGATGACATGATTGCCCACAACGCAGTTATGGGCGACATGCGTCAGTGCCATGAGCAGGCAGTCGTTGCCGACGCGCGTCTCCTCACCTTCGCCCGTAGCGCGGTGAATGGTTGCACCCTCGCGAATCGTCGTGCGGTCGCCAATGATGGTATAGCTCTTTTCCCCTTTGAATTTAAGGTCCTGCGGTTCCTCACCAATGGAGGCACCCTGGAAAATGCGGCAGTCCTTGCCAATCTGCGTCCAGCCGTGAATGACGACATGAGGACCGATTTTCGTGCCTTCATCAATCTCGACATTCTCGCCAATGACCGAGTATGGGCCAATCTCAACGCTGTCCGCGATTTTCGCGCCCGGCGCAACTACAGCAGTTTCATGTATATTTGCAGTGACCTTATTGTCCGTATTCATCTGCTCCAACTCCTTAACCTTCCTCCAATGCCGGCTTTGCCGGCCAGTTTGCTCTGTCCTTTTTTATATACTCCTGAATACCCTCATCATTCTCGTATCTCATTTGACTGCAAATCTGGGCGTTTTACGAGTTGAACAAAGACTAAATGTACTTAGACAATTAATGCGGGCAAAAATCAAAGATCTTCGCCTTTTTTCAGGGCAAACTTGAAATCTGCCGATGCAGCCAGTTCGCCATCAACATAACCGTCACAGTGGAGCAGACCGAAATCACCGCGCGTGCGGACAAGCTTTGCCTTCGTGACGAGCTGGTCGCCAGGAACGACCTGACGTTTGAATTTGACATGCTCCATGCCACCGAACAGCGCGATTTTGCCGCGGTGTTCCTCAGGATAAAGCATGGCCACGCCGCCAACCTGAGCCATAGCCTCAAGAATCAGCACGCCCGGCATAATTGGATGGCCCGGGAAGTGGCCGAGGAAATGCGGCTCATTCATCGTAACATTCTTGATGCCCGTGGCCGATTTGAACGGCTCGAGCTCGATGATGCGGTCGACAAGCAGCATCGGCGGGCGATGCGGTAAAATCTTCTGGATTTCATTGATGTCTAATACCATGATATATCCCTCTTCCTCTGAAAAAATTCAGGAATTCTTTATGATAAGCAAGTTTATCCAAATTTATTCTTCGTACGCAGCGGCAATCTGCTTGGCCAGCTGCGTATTGAGCGCATGGCCTGAAGCCACGGCAATGACGTGGCCGCGGATGATGCCGGCAAGGCGCAGGTCGCCAATGACATCAAGGATCTTATGACGCACGAGCTCATCCTCAAAATGAAGCGGGTTGAGCCAGCCTTCATCATTATAGACGATGACATTCTCCAACGAGCCGCCGAGGCCGAGTCCCATCTCACGCAGCGCATTGATTTCCTTTTCGTACGCAATCGTGCGGGCAGGAGCAATCTCCTTATGGTAGATATCTTCATCCACATGGAAATCCTCGTACTGAACGCCGATGAGTTTATGCGGATTCAGCGACGTAAAGCTCACGCGGAAGCCGTCATACGGAACAACCATGACAAAACGCCCCGTTTTCTCGTCATCGATACGGTAGACCCTGTCAATGACAATTTCACGGCGCTCTTTTTCCTGCTCCGCAATACCGGCCTTGGCCATGAGCTCGAAGAACACGAGCGATGCGCCATCGGCGACCGGCGGTTCCTCAGAGTCGAGTTCCACATAGGCATTATCGATGCGGTGTGCATGGAGCGCACTCATGAGATGTTCAATCGTAAAGACCTTACTGCCATTTTCCTCGACTGTCGTTGCACGCAGCGTCGACGTGACATTCTGTGCCTTAGCGTGAATCTGCGGATTTCCCGGCAGATCTGTGCGCACAAAGACAATGCCCGTATCCACAGGCGCCGGTTTCAGCACTGCATGAACCTCACGGCCGGAATGCAGCCCAATGCCAGTATAAGAAACTTCCGTCTTCAATGTTCTCTGTTTCTGCAAAATCATACCTCCTGCCGTAATGTGCCTTTCTATATTGTACAAAACTATTGTCTGTGATGCAAGTTCAGGATTCTTCCCTCATGGACTTCCAGCGGTCGTGCAGCCAGAACCATTCTTCAGGATAACGGCGCACGTGGTCTTCGATGCATTTCGTCAGGATCTGCGTCGTTTCACGGATATCCTCGCGCTTATCCTTCGTTTTCTTGACAAAAACAGGATCCTGCACAATCAAGGTATGGAAGCCGTGCTCATCGCGATGCATGAACGCGGGGAAAATCGGCACGCCCTGAAAGCGGGCCATCGAAGCAGCGCCCGGCACACAGTTTGTCGGTCTGCCGAAAAAGTCGAGGATGATGCCGCTGTGACGGTTTGTATCCTGATCCATGATGAGGCCGATGGCCCAGCCTTTCTGCAGCATCTCAAACATCTCGCGTACGCCGGTCTTATACGTAATGTGCATGCCGATGAGCGTGCGGTATTCATTGATGAAACGGTCTGCGCCCGTCGATTTCTGCTTCATGGCCACACCGACGAGAGGAATGCCGGCCTGGGCAAAAGCACCGCCCATGAGCTCCCAATTGCCGCTGTGCGCTGCCGCAATGATGCAGCCTTTGCCAAGGGCCAGTCCCTTCTGCAGCTTATCAAGCCCTTCGATGCGCACGTATTCATCGATGTGTTTGCTAATGATAGGAAAGCGCAGGACTTCCATGAGCATCGGACCAAAGCGAACGCTGCTGGCCTTGGCGAGCTTTTCCGCCTCTTTCTCATCGAGGCCGAGGCACATCATGATCTGGTCTTTTGCGAGTTTTTTGCGGCGTTTCGGTACAAAAATCCAGGCAAATTCGCCAAGGGCGCGGCCGATGACCTCACAGACACCGCGCGGCAGCAGGCAGCAGATCTTGCTGATGATTTTCAGCAGATAATAAGAAAACATGCTTTTCTCCCCTTTCAGCAAGAAAGCCTTCCATCTTCAGGAAGGCTTTCTTTCATATCATATCACGTAATATCACGTATGATGACTGTTCTGCATCACTGCTTCTCGGATTTCTCGTACTTAGCGAGTTTCTTCTCGAGCTGACGGAATTTCTTGTACATCTCCGGCAGATGCTTCATCGAAGCCTGCATGCGCAGCCACTCTGCATGACTCTGTACAGGGAAGCCCGCGCAGAACACGCCTTCCGGCATATCGCCGATGATGCCGGAACGGGCGGCATAAACAGAATTTGCGCCGATATGGATATGGCCAACCGTACCGACCTGGCCGCCAAACGTGACGTTATGGCCGACAATCGTCGAGCCCGAAATGCCCGTCTGAGCAACAATCAGGCAGTTCGGACCGATCTTGCAGTTATGGCCGATATGAACAAGGTTATCGATTTTTGTACCATGGCCAATGACCGTCGAGCCCATGGCTGCGCGGTCAATGCCGTCATGCGCGCCGATTTCGACATCATCCTCGAGGACGACATTGCCGACCTGCGGCACTTTCGTATGTACGCCTTCATGCGTTGTGAAGCCGAAGCCGTCCGAGCCGATGACAGCCGAGCAGTGGATGACGCAGCGTTTGCCGACACGGCAGTGCTCGCGGACCGTCGCACTTGAATAAATGACCGTATCCTCTTCAATCTCTGCATACTGGCCAATATACGTATGCGGATACAGCGTCACGCGGTCCCCGATGACGGCGTGGTCATCGACAACGGCGAACGGCATGATGATGACGTCTTTGCCAATCTTGACATCTTTGCCAATATGAGCCTTCTCGCTGACGCCCTGAGGGAACTGGAGCTTCGGCGTGAACAGCTCGAGGAGTTTGGCAAAGGCAGCGCGCGGCTCTTCCACATAAAGTGCCGTCTTCGGGAACTCCCCAATTCCCTCCGGCAGCATGACAGCAGCCGCTTTGCACGTCTTCGCTTCTTCAATATGCGGGTCCACAGCAAAGGTCAGGTCATGCTCGCCCGCCCCTTCGATATTGTCGAGGCCCTTGATGACGATGGATGCATCGCCTTCGATACGGCCGCCAACATAATCCGCAATTTCCTGCAAGGTCTTTTTCATGTCACAATCCCATCCTTACATTCTTATATCCCTACATCCATAGCATCTTTACGTCTTACTGCAGTTTGGCAATGACGTCATCCGTCACGTCAACGCAGCCCGACAGGGCCGTCGGCTGCTCTTTCTCGCTGTCAACGACAACATCGAGTTTCTTTTCCTTTGCGATATCCTGCAGCGCCGCACTGACTTTCTGCTGCAGCTGCATCTGATACGACTGGTTGAGGCTGGCCATCTTCTGCTGAGCCTGAGCCTGTGTCTTCTGCGCATCTTCTTGACTCATGTCCGGGTTATCCTGCAGGGACTTCTGTGCTTCCTCGCGGGCCTCATTGATTTTCTGATTGCCTTCATCCACCAGGGCCTTGACCTGCGGAGCTTCCTGCATGACGCGGGAACCTTCAATATAGCCGATCTTGACCTGTCCGCAGCCACTCATGAGCATCGTTGCAGCAAAAGCTGCTGCCAAAAGGCCTACGGTTTTTTTACGTAATTTCATGTTGTGATTCTCTTCTTTCTACATGTATAGATAATTAAGGATTTAAGATAGTTGCGTTTACGATAGTGATTATGAGTTCTGCGCTGAGCCGTCTGACGCAGCGGCGCTGTTTTCATCGCTTGCAGAAAGCGTCCCCATCTCTTCGACGAGCTCATCGGTGACATCTTCCGTATCCGAGCCGACCACGGGCATAAAGCGATTGGGCTTCATGCTGTCCGGCACGTCAAGCGGAAGTTTGTACACGAGATCCTCTGCCGGATTGGCGAGGATCAGGGTAAAGTGATGCAGAATAGCGATTTTTGCTGCCTTGCCGGCAATATCATTGCGGATATGCGTGTCAAGAGCCTGAATCTCTTCGGCTTTTTCCGCCATCTGCTTCTTAATCTGTACGCGCTTCTGGATATTCAGCTCAGCATCTTGCTGATTCTGCACTGCCATGGCCTGCGTATCGCGCTGCTGCACATCCGACTGTTTGCGGACGGCCGCAGATTTCTGCTGGTTCATTGCCGTCTTGGCCTGTTCTTGCCATTTCGCAACCTTCGGCCCCATCACAGACTGCACATAGCTGTTGACTTCTTTTTCCCACTCTTTGGCGAGTTCCTGCTGGCGCATGCCGCGTTCCTGCTGCAGAAGTGAGCGCTGATTTTCCCAATCGGCTTTTTCCGCATCAAGGTCTTCCTGTTTGGCCCAGGGATGATGCATCGCTTTTTGGTTGTCAATCTTGAGATTCAGATTGAAGATGGCATTCTGATAATCTTCGTCAACAGCCTTGCGCCGGCTGTCATATTCGGCCTGATGTGCCTCGCGGTATGCCTTCTCCACGCTTTTTGCTTCGCGTTCAAGCTCGGTGCGTCCGCCGATGACGGTCTGTGCATTCTTCTGCCAGACGGAATCGTCAAACGGCTTGCTGTCCACCTGCGGAGGCTGTACGGGCATTTCCGGCAGTTTCTCCGTGTCTTTGAGAGAAAGTTCCAGACTCTTGTACTCCTTCTGAAGGGACAAGAGCTTATCGTAGTCGGGATGTGCCTCGAGTGCTTTCTGCATATCGACAAGGCCGATACTGGCGGCTTCTGTTGTCTGCACCTGCTGATGCCCGGGCATCAGCGCGCGCAGCCCCCAAGCGCCAAGGAAAACAAGCCCGAGTGCCACCGCACTGCCGAGGATGATTTCCTTGCGCTTTTTCTTCCATAGACTAGATTTGGCAGAGTCTGAAGACTTTGCCGCCTTATTCGGATCCGCCACAGACTCTGCCCTCCTTACAAGTAGTACCGAGCGCAACCGCTCGGTACTCAACGCTCCATATGACCCTCAGAGGCTTACTTGCTGAGCTTATTGATGACATCCTGCGTGATATCCTGGCCGCCGTAAACCACCGAGCTCTTTTCGAGAACAACAGAGAGGCCTTTAGCTTCTGCTACGCTCTTGACGGAATCCTCAATGTTCTTCTGGAACGGCTCCATGAGCTCCTGATTCTTCTGTGCAAGGCGCTGTTGCGTCTGCTGATAGTAATCGTTCTTTTCCTGATCGCTCATGTTGGCCGATTTCTCTTCAAACTCTTTCTGAGCATCCTGGACTTCTTTCTGCATCTGAGACTGAATGTCCTGGAGCTGCGAGCTCTGCTGAGCAATCTGGCGGTAGTCGACAACACCGACGTTCGAACTTGCGGCATTGGCGATGCCCGTACCGGACTGCGTGAGTGCGAGAGCTACGACGGAGCCAACAAATACGAGTGCGATGAGAACACTGATGATTTTGACCTGCTTCTTCTGTAAAGTAACCATTTTATCTTCTCCTTTTACGATTCCAAAGAAACACGTTTATTATAGCAGACTTCGCAGGGGTCTACAAGAAGTAGTTGCCCTGACGTAGTCTTAGAAATTTCCGATGAGTCTCAGCCAGCCCTGTGTTTTGTCAAGGACGTACTCAAGACTCAGGAAATCATGAACTTTATACAAGAGACCGGCTTCGCCGAGCTGGTCGGCAAAACGGTATTCATAGCGGAGCTGCCAGCGCGGGGCAATTTCCTGCAGGGCACCAAGCACAAAGCGGTTTTTGCGCATATCATAGCGAATCTGGCCCGTCGTGCCTGTGCCGACGCGGTGTCCATAGCCGAGTTCCCAGTCCCAGTCGACTTTCTGCGGCATGAAGTCAAATTGGGCAAATACTTCGTCGCGCGACGTCATCATGCGGCCTGCGTGCAGGCGGAAACGCATGCTGTCAATCTCGTTTTCGTATTTGCTTTCCCTGCGTCCCATATCGACCCAGCCCGTCAAACGGGCACGATAGCGGTCCGAATCGGAACGGCTCATGACTTCCATGCGCTCCTGCGGTGCAATCGTCACGACGGACTTCATGCGCAGCGCCCGAAAATCCTGCTGCACATCGAGCGTTTTGGCAAACTGTTGCTCAAAATCGTGCTGATGACGCGCGACAAAGGCCACAGGCACGCCGACTAAAGAATCCACCTGCTGCTGCATGAGTTCGCGGTGATTGAGCAGGGTAAAATTCGGGACGGTATCCGACCGCATGGAAAGGTCCGTCGTGCGGACCACGGGCAGGCGCGGGTAGACCGTCAAGCTGACTTTGGCTGCACTGCCATCCGTTTCGACATCGAAGTCCCCGCGGAATTCCGGCAAATGCGCCGCGAGATAATCATTCAGATGATGTTTCAGAACGCCATTCGTCCAGTCCGCCGCGGCTACGGGCAGGCCGTAGAGCGCGTCGGAAAAAACGGTGTTGACATCGGCGAGGTCTCTGCGCGCCAGGGCTTCTACCGCAGGCGGCATGCCCTCGACCTTTGTGTCAACCACAATCGTCTGAATCTGATCGGACCATGGCAGAAGGTCTACGCGGACCGCAGCAGTGCTGCCAAGCGTCAGGCTGACCTGCCGTACCGTATAGCCGACGAGGACCTTATCAAAGACTTGACGAATGACTTCAGATTTCTGCGCGACTTCTGCCGGCTCTGTACTCGTCGGCAGGCCGAGCAGCAGTTGCTCCGCAATGACGCGCACGCTCGTCTCCATGCGCTGCTGCACCAGAGGCGGCAGACCCGTTTCTGACGTCACGCTGACATCGAGATTTTCCACGCGGCTGCCCGCTTCTGCGGTCAGGGGCAGCAGGCAGAACAGAATGCCGAGCAGGAAGACCGCCTGACAGCGCCCTTTCTGCCCCAGCCATCGTATCAGCAAACAGCATCCCTTCTTTGCCCTTTGTTCTTTGCTGGAGATTTCATCAGAACGTGCTGCCGACACTGAAGTGTACGCGGCCGCCGTCGTCGCCCCAGCCATAATCGAAGCGCAGCGGTCCGATTGGTGTCGTCAGGGCAATGCCGACACCGACGCTGCCGTGCATATTGTCAGGCGTCAGGCCGCTGTCCCAGGCACCGCCCCAATCCGTGAACAGGGCACCCTGTACCTTCTTGATGATAGGGAAACGGTACTCGAGCGTGCCGAGGAATTCGCGGTCGCCGCGGAACTGGTCTTCACGGTAGCCGCGCAGTGAGCCCTGGCCGCCGATACGGTACTGGTTGAATTCAGAGATATCGCCGTTGCCGATACCGTAGCGGGCGCGCAGAGCCCAGACCTGCGAACGGCCGGCGCGGATGTAGCGCTGACCATCGACCGTGTACTTCTGGAAGTCGAAGTCGCCGCCAAAGCCCGCGAACTCGCCCGAAAGACTCAGACGGCTGCCGCTCATCGGATTGTAGACATTGTCGCGCGTATCCGTGACATGCTCGAACGTGACGCTGCGCGTCGTGCCGAAGTTATCGTCACGCCACTGTTTATAAGCATCCGTACTGCGGTCGCCCATATTGCCGTCATCGACATGTCTTACATAAGAATCCTTGCGGTTGCGCAGCGTGACGTAATTCGTCGAATACTCACTGACCGGACGGCCAAAGACAATCTCGCCGCCAGAGTACTTGCGCATGTACGTTTCCTTGAGGTCGCCGCTCGTATCGTAATCATCGTATTCATACGTACGGTTGTAGATGCGGAACGTGCCGACCGTTTCCTTGCTGTCGAGCCATGGACGGCGGTAAGAGAACGTGTAGCCGTGAGCATCCGTGTCATCGCCGCTCGTCTCATACGTCAGGCTGATGGCATCGCCTGTGCCGCGGAAGTTCGTATCACCGATGGAAACCATGCCGATGACACCGTCTTCACTCGAATAGCCGGCGCCGATGCCGAACGAACCCGTACGTTTCTCCGTGACGTCGAGCTCCATGACCACAGCATTCGGGTCAACGCCCGGATTCATCTTGATATTGACATCTTCGAAGAAACCGAGGTTGTAGACGCGCTGCATGCTGCGGCGTGCGAGCTTCGAGTTGAACGGCTCGCCCGGCTTCTGGCGCATCTCGCGCAGGATGACGCGCTCTTTCGTCTTCGTGTTGCCCTTGACCTTATAGCCTTCAAGGATACCCTCATTGACTTTGAGGTTCAGAATGCCGTTCTTATCGATATTCATATCCGTGATTTTAGCGAGGATATAGCCGTCGCGGCGGTACTGCTCCTGAATGGCCGTAACTGCCTTGTTGAGTTCACGGCTGTTGAGGATTTCACCGGTCTTAAGCGTGACGAAGCTGTTGAGCGTATCGCTGCTCTCAACGGTATTGCCCGTGATATTGACACCCTTGAGCACCGGATTCTCGAGAACATGATAGGTGATGATGACACCCTCCGGCACCTTCTCGAACGTCGGGTAGATATCATAGAAGTAGCCCGTGTTGTAGATTTTCTCGCGGTCGGCATCGAGGCCTTTGACCGTGAACATATCGCCGGCCTTCATGGAAATCGCGGCTTTGGCCGTGCCCTCCGTGGCCTTCGACGTACCCTCAAAAATCGTGTCAACGACAGTCTGGCCTTCATACTGCTTCATGCCATCGGCAATAGCCGTTTCCTCAGGGCGCGTTTTCGCCCAGGTCTGCGTGCGTTCATCAATCGACGAATTTGCCGCCGCATCGGCCTGAGCCGCGGCAGAAGTATCTGCCGCCTTGACAGCTGTTTCCGTTTTGGCAGTTTCCTGCGTCACGGCTTTCGCAGCCGCTGCCGTATCTTCAGCAGCAGCAGTATTGGCCGCTGCCGTATTGGCAGCCTCTGCCGGCTGAGCCTCTGCTGCAAAGGACGTCCCCGGCACAGCAGCACAGCTGACAGCAAGGGCTACAGCATAAGCAAGAGATCTGTATTTCTGTTTCTTCAAAGGTCAAACCTCCTATATGATATCTTCATCATCACTGAATTTTACAAGGATATAAGGATATCTATTATTTCCGCAAAGTTTTGCCTGCGGTTTGCATCAATTTCTGCATCCCGTCATCCGGGACTTTTGGCGTCTGAGGCTGAGCAGCCGCTGCTGCCGCTTTGGGCTGCACCTGCTGCTCAGCAGGTACGGCATCTGGCACAGTGCTTTCCTGTACCGGCTGCATCTGCGGATGTACAGGGACTGCTGCCTCGGCTTTCGCTTCCGGCAAAGGTGCATCATCATGAACCGGTGGACTGCTTTGCACGGCCTCGGGCGCTGCCTGCGGCGGCGCCGATTCCTGTGGGGCTTCCTGTACGGCAGGCGCCGGAGGGTACGAAGAGGAAACGGACGGTGCCTGTCCGCGCACGAACCACCAGCCGCCCGCGGCGATGAAAAGAGCTGCACATGCAGGCAGTAGCCGCGCCGTCCACTTCTTAAGCAGGCGGTGCCCCGGCGTTCCCTCCACGCGGGCAAGTTCTGCCTTGGCCAGCATGACTTTGAGTTCGCCGCGCACCCTATGATTTTCCGCTAAAGAATGCTCCGCTTCACCGAGCCATTCCCTCGCCGCCCGTATATGACGGCGCTGCTTCTGATTCCGGTCTCTCATGATACACCTCCTGCCTGCTCAGATTCACAGGCCTATAACCTATAGTCCAAAGCGTTCATGAAATAGCGGCATCTCATATGCAGCCATTTTAACGGCTGACGTGAAAATAGCTCCTGTTTTCTTTTTTGTTCAAATGCTTTCTACTTCTTTTCTATTTTTTCACCAGTAGTGCATAAAGCGCGAAAGCATGCCGCGGATGCGGCGGATGCCGTTTTTCTGCAGGCGGTAGACATGAGATGAGCTGACATTCAGCGTGTCCGCCATGCCGGCAGCATCTTCGCTGCTCCAGTACATGCCTTCAAGCACCGCCCGTTCCTTGTCAGGCAGGCGCGCCATGGCCTGATGCAGCTTGGCCGCGAGCTCGTGGCTTTCGGCCTGTTCCGGTACGGAAGCCGCTACATCCACGAGATTTTCCTTGATGCTGCCAGAGCTTCCTTCCATAGCCTCTTCGATGCACGCGATATCCACCTGCCCCTCACGGCGCAGGAAATCCATCATGCGGCCGCGGATGCGGTGAACGGCAAACAGGCTGAACGCCACGCCGCGCGTATAGTCGAAACGTTCTACGGCTTCAATGAGGCCGATGGTCCCCTCCTGTATGACATCCATGATGCAGTCGAGGCGGGCAAACGGCACCGCCTGCTTAAAGACGAGCGGCTGATATGATTCGATGAGGCGCTGGCGTGCCTTGTCATCCCCCTGCTCCCGGAACGCCTGCCAGAGTTTTTGCTCCTCGGCCAGTTCCAGTGTCTTTATTTTACTGAGTTCTTTTATATAGTCATTCAGGCACATAGCCTCACCTCCTCATCTGCCTGTTACCTCAAAAATGAATCCGTGCTTCCAGACCGACAATGAATTTCTGCGCCTCTTTCTCCAGCGACAGGCCAAAGCGGTCGTTCATATCATACTGGGCACCAAAACGGTGCGTATCATCGCCGCCAATCTGCTGCGTGTACTTGAGCATGATTTTATCGGTGATGTACTTGCCCATCTCGACATGATAGACATCGATGTCTTTGTTCGACTCTTCATCGTGCGTATCAAAGGCCGAGCCGCTGCCGCGTGCAATCGTGAAGCGGTCGAGCCAGAGCATATTGCGCATGACGTCCTCAACTTCCGACAGGAAGCTCATCTGCAGGCCCACAATCAGCAGGTCGCCTGCGTCGAGATTGGCATCGCCAGCCTTGTAGGCATTGCGCAGCGTCAGCAGGCGGATGATTTCCGTCTGGCTCATCTCCGGCGTGGAACGCAGCTTAAACGTCATATTGTCCAGCGGGCCCGTGATGGACAGGAACACCTTGGCCTGCGTCAGCCGCGTGTCGGCGGTAAACGTGATGCTCGGCAGGAACGAATCGACCTGATTGAAGTAGGCCGTGCCCTCGCGGACGTTGAATTCCGTCTTGAGGTAGCTGACCGTGCCGCCGCGCTTGACGGAGACAGAGCCCGATGTCTTCGGATGATGCGTCGTGCCGCCGAAATGAACCTTGCCCACGAGGTACATATCGTAGAGATACGAACTGTAGGCATGGACCTTATCGCCAACATTGACATCCACGTCGAGAAGGACATCCGGCAGTTCGCCATTGCTGTCCGGAATGGTCGGCACGGAAATCGTGCAGTTATCGAGGCCAATCTGTCCTGAAATTTTCGGCAGGGTCTTGCCGAAGGCCTCTGCGTTGTTGATGCGCAGACTGCCGCTCAGCGGCCCCTTGAAGAAGTCACTCTGGATATCGAGTTTGTCCGCTGTCAGCGAAAAATCGTACGTCGACGGCGTCACACCATCGAGCTTCAACGTGCCCTGACCTATATAACTACCTTCGCCCATTTTACCAGAAAAGTCGCTGACTGTCATGGTATCGCCATTAAAAACAACCGTGGCGTTCATATTCGTGACAGGGGTAGCCAAAGGTTTGAACTTGACAGCGCCGTCAGACAGGGAAACTGTACCATTGATAAGCGGATGGGCCAGCGTGCCTGTGAATTCTAGCGTGCCTTTCGTCGGTCCGAGTGCCCAGTCGACTTGGTCGGAGACGAACGGCAGAATAGAAAGATCGGCCTGGTCAAGGTTGACATCGAGCTTGATGCGTTCGTAGTCGTCAAGGTCTTCATTGCTGTTGGCAAAAAGGGCCTTCAACGGCACGATGCCCTTGGCCGTCGCCTGATATTCTTTGCCGTTGATGGTCTTCTTCACGGCGAAATCCTTAACGTTGACAAGGCCATTCGTCAGCTTGAACTCGCCATTCAGCGCATCAAACGTCGAGCCCTGGAAGCCGCCGTTATTCGCGGCAATCGTGACATTGGCCGACGGATTGCCCGTCGTGCCGCCGAATTCTGCTTCGATATCGGCCGTGCCATGCACCGTGCGTTCCAGGCCGGCCGACTTTGTGAACATGCCGAGGGCAAGGTTATGCGCCGAGAACTTCGCCGCAATCGGGCCGTCGATGCCCACACTGCCGCTGGCCGTAAAGCTGCCGTCCGTGCCCTGCATGCCTGAAAGTTTCTCAATATAAACGATTTTATCGAGCAGATGCAGATTGACTTCGACATCATGAACGTCGTAGCCCGAAATCTGACCGCTGTCAAGGATGCCATTGAGTGTGACATCCGGATTGTCGTAAGTGCCGCCAATCTCGATGTCGCTGCTGAGCTTGCCCGAAACGATGTTATTCTTGAGGTTGGCAATGGCCGTCAGTGCGTTGATATCACCATCCGTGACTTTGACCGAACCGCTGGCATCATGCGTATCCGTATTGATGGAAAGAGCCGCCTGATAGACACCATCGCCCTGATGGAAGCCAAACTGATTGACATTGACCACGCCATCGCGGTAATTGACGATGCCATGAACATCGCGGATTTCCTGGTCATTAAGCGTGATGGACGGGGCATCGAGCGTGCCGTCGAACTGCGGATTCGAGAGATTGCCGCCAATCTTGCCCGCGAACGTGCCCTTGCCGCTGACCGGATACGGGAATTTGCTGGCAAAGCGCTCCATGTTGATTTCATGGACACTGGCCTGCAAATCGAGGTTCATATCACGGTCCACCGTGCCGTTGACATCCATATCGACCATGGGTGAGAAGATATGGAAATCCTGCAGGCGCGTGACACCGTCTTCCATGAAATAGTCACCATCCATGCCCGAAAGCAGGATGCCTTTGTAACTGCCGTAATAGAAATGAATGTAACCCACGGCATTCGGATGGTCGAGCGTGCCCGTGATGCGAATCGTGTTGTCGACATTACCAGTGATTGGCTGGTCAGGGAAGGCCAGCGCCGCGATATCTTCCATGCGGGCCCCGACCGTGTCAATGCGCATATTGATGCGGCGTTCGCCCGTCAGGCCGATGGAGCCATCGACATACCAGGTCTGTTTGCCATCCTTGACAAGCGAGAATTCATCAATGGTCACGCCGTCAAGACTGCCGCCCGCGTTGAATTTCAGGCTGTCATACGGCTGTTTAAAGAGTGTGCCGTTTGTCGCCGTAAATTTAAAGCTGACCTGCGGGTCGGAGATATCGCCATGGACCGTGCCTTCAAAATCGCCAAGACCCGTGACATCGGCCTCAGGAATCAGCGTGCTGATGAGCGAAAGGTCGACGTGGCCGCCGTAGAACGCCAGGTCAAGGTCGCTGCCGCTCTTAATGTTGCCTTCGATGCCAAGGCTCGTGCGGTGCGGCAGATTGAGGCTGGCATAATCGATGGTAATGTCTTTGCCCTGCACAAAGAACGAAGCATTGAGGCTCTCGACAGGCAGATTCTTGTACGAGCCCGACTGCAGGCTGGCACTGCCATAAGCCTGCAGCGAAGACGTATCCGTGCCCGTGCCGCTGAGTCCCATATCAACGCCCACGCGTCCCGTGATATCAGCAAGCTGCGGCACAAAGACAGCCGCCTGCTGCACGTCGATATCTTTGCCGACCACGTGAGCCGTATACGTGAGGTCACTTGCTGAGAACTGCGCCTCGCCGCTGATGGTACCGCCAAACGCAGCCACGGAAAGGTCCTGCACGTTCACGAGGTTGTCTTCATAGCGGACGTGCGCGCGGGCATTCGTGAACGGAATGTCCATGGCCCTGCCCGAAGCGACTGTGACATCGCCCTCAACGAACGGGGACTTCACAGGGCCCGTGATGTGGGCCTTGACCGCGGCCGCGCCTTCATACGGAATATCCTTCAAGACCTTCGAAGGGTCAAAGGAATCCGACGAAGCGTTGAGGTCGAGATACGGCGCATCCGTATCATAGCGGACCTTGCCATCGACGTGCGCCTGCTGTCCCGCAGCCTGCGCATCGGCAAAAATCAGGGCTTCAGTATCAGTAAATGAGGCAAAGCCATGGATATCATCAACTTCGGTATCCTTGACCTTGACGGCGCCGTCTTCATACTCGGCCTGACCCGAAAAAGACAGGACACTGCCCATATACTGCCCTGAGACCTTGGCCGTCTTGACCTTGCCGCCGAGAATCTCAACGCCGTCAGGGATGGTGCCGTCCGGCACGAGCGGCAGGACCTCGGCAAGGTCCAGTCCTTTCACCTCGGCATTGAAAATCTGGCGTTCTTTGCGGTACGTCCCCGAAAGCGATGCATCTGCGCCAAGGCAGCTGCCCTTCGCATCGAGCTTGAGCACCGGATAGTCGGCAAAATCAAGCGAGCCCGATACATCGCCAACATAAAGTTCCTTCCCCTGAGCAGCAAGGTGCAGGCCGCCGTCTTCTACATTGACTTTGCCAAAAAATGAACCCTGACCGGAGCTTTTCGTCTGGATATCCTCAACGTTCCAGCTGCCATCATCGCGCTGGATGAGATTGGCCTCGACGCCCGACAGCGTGACTGCACTGACCGCGTGCGCGGGGTCCCTGTACGCAGAAAGCAGGCGGAATTCCACCTTGGCCGTATCGGCCGTCGCGATGCAATCCGCCTGCTTATCATAAACAGCGAGGTCGTGAATCTCGAGGTCATGAAGCGAATTCACCTTGATGGCACCGACGGAAACGGGCACGCCCAATGTATCGCTGGCAACAGTAGAAGCAGTCTGTTCTACTTTGTCCATGAAAGCGCTGGTCTGTATGTAATACCAGATACCGCCCAGTACCAGCGCCAGTATGCCCAAAAGCACACCGATGCCTATCCCGATGGTTTTTCGTTTCATGATAGTCTCCCCAATGATTCACTCCTGAATCTTACCTTATAGAATTCTGGGCACGAAGTGAAGGTGCCGCGTCTTTAGTTTGCCATGTCAGAAGCCACCGTCTCGCTCGTGACGCCTGTCGTGTTCACCGGAGCTGCGGTGCTCTGGGCAGTCTGCTGCGCGTCAGCGGCTGCCGCCTTAGTCTGAGCTGCGGCCTGCTGGGCATCAGCAGCCTCGGCTGCCTGTTCTGCCTGCTGGGCCTTCTGCAGCTGCTCCATCTCAAAGATGGCATCATCTTTGAGCTTCGCATCATCGCGGGCCTTCGGCGCCGTCTTGCCGGCTTCTTCTGCTTCCGAATACTTGACAACATCGAGGTCCACAGGAATGCCCATAGCCTTGTCGAGCTTTGCCTTGCTCGTATTGTAATTGTAGAGAGCCGTGTAGTAGTTCGTGCGGGCCGTCGTCAGCTTCTCGTTGGCATCCATGACATCGAGGTTCGTGCCAACACCGGCGCTGTAGCGGACCTGCGCAATCTTGTAATCTTCTTCGGCCCGAGCCACGGCGACCGACGTCGTCTGGATATTCTTTTCCGCAGCCTGCAGGGCAAGATAAGCCGTGCGCACATCGAGGCGAATCTGGTCATCCGTTTCAGCCGCGGCTTCCTTCGCCTTAGCGAGGGCCATATTCGCCGAATTGACACTGGCCTGCGTCTGGCCATTATCAAAGACATCCCAAGATGCATTGAGGCCAGCTGCCCAGCTGTCGCTGCTCGTATGGTCATGCGTAAATGGTTTTTCACCAGCAATGGCTTTATTTACCACAGCATTGACCGTCGGCTGATAGCCTGCCTTCGCCGTTTCTACATTCGCTTCTGCGGCTTTAACTGCGTAGCGTTTCGCCATACCATCAGCGCGGTTGGCCAAGGCATAGTTCAAGCAGTCATCCTCGGTCAGGTTGTATTTCGTGTATTTGAGCTGGTCGTTGATATTGAGCACCGTGTCCGTCGGCAGACCGATGACATTATTGAGCGTCGAAACAGCGATATCGTAGTTGTTCTGCGCCGTTACGAGCGACTGCTGGGCATTGGCCAGCTGTACCTGCGAAGCGAGCACATCGGATTTTGCGACAGTGCCGACGCGGTACTGGGCATTGACGTTGTCGAGATGCTCCTGCAGCGTATTGACCGACTCCTGCTCGACATCGATGAGATTGCGGCACTGCAGAATCTGATAGTAGTCCGACGTAGCCTGCAGGCGGATGGACTGTTTTGTCTCCTCAAGGGCCAAATCAGCTTCATTGAGGCCATAGCGGGCCTGCTTGATCTGTCCTTTGACCGAACCATTATACAGAGGCATAACCCCCTGTACCGTATTGCTCCATGCATAATTATAAGCAGGGCCAACAAGGCCGGCAGAATGCTGATTGTGTACGGTATCCAACGAATCACCGCCAATGCGGTTTGCATTCGATGTCCACGTCACCGTCGGGCCCATTGTACGGCGTGCTTTAGACAGTGTCCACTTGGCCGTGTCGACATCCGTCAATGCCTGACGAATCGTGCGGTTGTTCTCAAGTGCCATCTGCACGCTGTCATGCAGGTCAAGCTGCACGGTGTCAGCAGCGAAAGCCGTGCTCGACACAGCGGCCGTCATGAGGCCCATGGCAATGATGGCAGTCAGTTTTTTATAGAAGCGTTTTTTCTTATTCAAGGTCAGTTCCTCCTCAAAGAAATGTAACATCTCTTTCTTAAATCCTCATTTGAGCTTCAAAAGAAAGATGTCCTGTCAAAACGACTGACGTATGCCGAGATACGCTGCGCGTTTATCGCTGTCGTTGACATCATTCCACTGGCCCATGAGCCAGGTGCCGGCATTATTGAGTTCATATTGAGCACGCAGACGCAGCGAAGGGTCGTTGGGGTCCATCGCGTCTGCGGAGAAAACAAAGCGTTTTCCTGCGTAGGTATCGAGGCCGACGCCTACGTCGCCGTTGATGACACCGCCGCGGACGGCAAAACGGTCGCTGCGGCGGCCAATCTCGAAGTTTCCGCGGTTGCCGTCCCCGATATCATCAAGGCCGGCCCGCAGAAAATTTCCCTTGTCAGGTCCTATATCGACATTGAAATTCGTCTGCCAGTCATCTTTGGCACCGCTGTACAGGACATCGGCCGAAGGGCTGACTTTGATATCTTCGAGTTTGCCCATCATATTTCCTGCTTTTTCGGACATCTGGCGCGCATTATGGATGGTCGCCTTGAGGTCCTCGGCCGTCTGCGGGTCGCCGACGGCATTGTTCATGTTCTCGGCCATATTCGCGATGCGGTCGCTGGCATCCTTGATATTTGCGAGCGTCAGGCGAAGATTCTCAGCCGTCTGCGGGTCAGCCCCGACCGTAGCGAGATTCGTCATCATGGCCTCAACCTGCTGCATCGTGCGGTTGAGCCCGCCCGAAGCCGCATTGAGATTTGTGAGCATCTGGTTGATATTGCCCTGATTGCCGCGCATCGTCTGTTCCATTGCCGCGACGAGCCCATCCATATGGGCCGTCATATCACGGATATTGACGGCCATCTGCAGGAAATTCTTCTGGAAGTCCGGATTGCCCATGACCTGATTCATGGAATCCAGCAGCGTCTGCACTTGGTCCATGACATCGCCGGCCTTGGCAAACAGGGAGTCAATGCCCTCTTCCTCCTGACCAATCAGGTAGTCGCCATCGCCCAGGTAAATGCCCTGGTCCTTGCCCGGCAGGATGTTGACGAATTTATCGCCCATGACCCCCGACGAGCCGATGGTCACCTGCGACCCTTTCGGAATCTTGGTATTGCCCGTGATTTCCATCGACACGGTGACGCCGCCGCCGTCGTTGCGGATGCTCTTGACTTTGCCCACAGGCACGCCCGACAGACGGACCACAGAATCCGGCTCCACGCCAATGACCTGCTTGAAGCCCGCATACAATGTATATCCTTTATGTCCGGACAGGGAAACGCCCGAAAGCAGCGCTGCCACGGCGGCGAAGAGAATCACGCCAATCACCGTGAACGCTCCGACTTTTGCCTCTGTCGTCATGTCTCGTCCTCCTTCACTGTGCGCAAAGTGCGGAAAAATGCCTGCACGCGCGGGTCTTGTATCTTCTTGAAACGCTCTACCGTATCGACGGCAATGAGGTCGCCGTCATAAATCATGGCAATGCGGTCGGATATGCGACACGCACTGGCCATATCATGGGTAACGACGATGCTTGTCACGGAAAGAGCCTTCTGGGTATTCACGATGAGTTCATCAATTTTTTCGGTCATCAAAGGGTCGAGGCCGGAGCTCGGCTCATCGTAGCAGATGATGGAAGGCTCCACGGCAATGGCCCGCGCAAGACTCACGCGTTTCTTCATGCCGCCGGAGAGTTCATTTGGCATCATGTCTTCCACACCGTCAAGCCCGACGAGATGGAGTTTTTCCTTGACGATGGCCTTGATATCCTCATTGCTGAGCTTTGTATGCTCGCGCAGGCCAAAAGCGACGTTCTCGCCCACTGTCATCGAGTCAAAAAGTGCGGAATACTGGAAGACCATGCCCATCTTGAGACGGATCTTATTGAGTTCCGCTTCATCCATGGGCACGATATCCTGCCCATCGATGAGAATCTGGCCGCTCGTCGGCTTGATGAGTCCCATGAGCAGGCGCAGGAATGTGCTTTTGCCCGAGCCGGAGCCGCCGATGATAGCCAAAGTCTCGCCATCGTATATTTTCAAATTGATATGCCTCAGCGCTTCTTTTTCCTCGAAACGCATGCATACGTCGATAAATTCAATCATAGCGCAGCTCCATCAAAACAGTAAGAAGGTCAGCACAGCATTCAAGAGAAAAATGACGATGATAGAGGCCACAACCGTGCGCGTCGTGGCCCGGCCGACACCTTCCGCGCCATCCGGACAGTGCAGGCCGTAATAGCAGCCGAGCACCGCGATGACATTGCCAAAGAAAATTGCCTTGATGACGCCGCCTGTCAAATCGAAAAGGTCGGCAAAGACATGAATGGAATTCATATAGCTGTACGTTGTCAGACCCTTGTAGAAAACCGCGATAAGCCAGCCGCCAAAAACGCCGACAACATCGCCGAATACCGTGAGAATCGGCACGACAATCATGCAGGCCAGCATGCGTGGCACGATGAGATAGTCGACAGGGCTCACGGCCATGACACGCAGGGCGTCAATCTGCTCCGTGACTTTCATCGTCGCAATCTCCGCCGTGATGGCCGAACCAACGCGGCCGGCACAGACGACGGCGACGAGCACAGGGCCGAGCTCGCGGCCAATGGCAATCGTGACAATGCCGCCGAGTGTCCCCTGCGCGCCAAAGCGAATCAAGACATCCGCGGTCTGCAGCGTGATGACCACGCCCGTGAACAGCAGCGTCAGGCTCACAATCATCAGGGAATCGACGCCAAGACGCGACATCTGGGCGATGATATGGTGCAGGCGCGGCTTATGCGTCAAAGCCCTGAACGTCTCGCCATAGAGCATGACAATTGTGCCGAGCTCTTCAAGACGCCGCAGGACAAACGCACCAATAGCACTGAGAATCCGCAGCAGCATCATGTTCCCCCTTTCTCTCTTCTCTCCCTCTAGGATTCATCTTATTTTTTCTTCTGTCTATTGACTTTCAAGATAAATCTCCATAGTTACGATTTTAGCAAGCAATTCCAAAATAGTAAAGATAAGTTTACTATTTTGAACGCAATTTTTTTGCCCGTGCTTGCAGAAAATCCTCAATCTTCCTTATAATAAGTAGAAACAGCCGCATATTATCGTGAATTGAGAGGAATTTATGCAGAAAAAAATATATGCCGTACGCGTTGGCCGCAGTTCCGGCATCTTTACGAGCTGGGCCGAATGCAAAAAACAGGTCGACGGCTTTCCCGCCGCACGCTACAAGAGCTTTACGAGTGCGCAGGAGGCTCTCGCCTGGCTCGCAGGCGGCGATATCCCACACGCAAAAAAATCAGCAGCAGCACCGTCAGCGGCCAGGCGCAGCTTTGCCGCCCCGCAGCGGCAAAAAGCTGCCCTGCCCGCAGTGCCGCTGCGCCCCGATGAAGCGCAGGATTTTGTCATCTACACCGATGGCTCGTGCCTGCGCAATCCCGATGGCCCCGGCGGCTGGGCCGCCGTCGTGCGCGACGTCGCCACGGGCAAAGTCACGGAACTGCACGAGGGCAGCCCCTCGACGACGAACAACCGCATGGAGCTCTCTGCGGCCATCGCCGCACTCGCTTTTCCCCCAGAGCCGGCCAAAATTGCCCTTTACACCGACAGCCAATACCTTAAGAACGGCATCACGAAATGGCTGGCTGGCTGGAAACGGCGCGGCTGGAAAAAAGCCGACGGACAGCCCGTGCTCAATCAGGACCTCTGGCAGAAGCTCGACACCCTCTACAGCCGCCACGATGTGACGTTCCACTGGGTCAAAGGCCATGTCGGTGTGGAGCTCAACGAACGCTGCGATGTGCTCGCCAAGCGCGAGGCCATGAAATACCGTTAATACTGCAAAAATCCTACAAAAAAAGACCGCCAGCTGGCAGTCTTTTTTTATTGGCTTATTCCGGTTTCTTGATGACTTCAACGCCGCCCATGTACGGAATCAGGACTTTCGGCACGCGGACGGAGCCGTCAGCCTGCTGATAATTCTCGAGGATGGCTGCGACCGTGCGGCCGACAGCGAGGCCCGAGCCATTGAGTGTATGGACGAACTCCGGCTTGCTCTTGGCATCGCGGCGGAACTTGATATTCGCGCGGCGGGCCTGATAGTCCGTGCAGTTCGAGCACGAGGAAATCTCGCGGTATTTATTCTGGGCAGGGAACCAGACTTCGAGGTCATACGTCGTAGCCGACGTGAAGCTCATGTCGCCCGTGCAGAGTTTGACGATGTGGTACGGGAGCTCAAGAAGCTTCAGGACATCTTCCGCTGCATTAACCATCGTGTCGAGTTCATGCCAGCTCGTTTCCGGTTTGACGAACTTAATCATCTCGACCTTGTTGAACTGGTGCTGGCGAATGAGGCCGCGCGTATCGCGTCCGGCACTGCCCGCCTCAGCGCGGAAGCAGGCCGTGTAGCAGCTGTAGTACTCCGGCAGCTTGCTGCCATCGAGGATTTCGTCGCGATGATAATTCGTCATCGGGACTTCAGCCGTCGGTACGAGATAGTAGTCAAGACCTTCGAGCTTGAACATATCCTCGGCAAACTTCGGCAGCTGGCCCGTGCCAATCATGCTGTCCTTGTTGGCGATGTACGGGGCAAGCACCTCCGTATAGCCGTGCTTATTGGCGTGCAGGTCCATCATGAAATTGATGCAGGCGCGCTCGAGGCGGGCACCCATGCCCTTGTAGAACGTGAAGCGTGCGCCCGTGACTTTCGCGGCACGGTCAGCATCGAGGATGTCGAGGTCAGAACCGATATCCCAATGAGCCTTCGGCTCGAAATCGAACTTCGTCGGCTCGCCCCATTTGCGGACTTCCGGATTTTCCGTGTCATCCTTGCCGATTGGCACGTCCTCGCGCGGCATGTTCGGGATGTGGAGCATGATGTCGCGCAGCTGAGCCTCGACATCCTTGAGCTCTTTGTCGAGTTCCGAAATCTTCGCACCGACCGTGCGCATCTCAAGAATCTTCGCCTCAGCGTCTTCCTTATTCTTCTTCATGACGCTGATTTCCTTAGAAACCGTGTTGCGCTGGCTCTTGAGGGCCTCAGACTCCTGCAGCAGCTCGCGGCGTTTCTTGTCAAGGCCTTCAAAGTCATCGAGGTTCAGCGGATTACAGCGGTTCTTGAGCATCTGACGGACTTCGTCGAGATGTTCGCGCACAAATTTGATATCCAACAATGTTCTCACACTCCATTATGATTCCAGCACCACGCAGGACGCGGCACAAGTTTATGCATGATTTCTTCTAAAATATCATTATATCAGCTTTCTAAAAACGCGGCAAATCTTTCCAAAGAAAAAGGCCTCCCGTCAGGGAGACCTCTATGACAAATATGTCAAAGGAAACGCTTAATACAAGGCAAACGAAAGCAAACGGCATCAGGCCATGACAGCTTTGTGCGGCAGATGCGAGATAACTTTGGCACCGGCTTTTTCTACGGCTTTTTCAGCGAGAACTTCCGTCGCATCGATGAAATTTCCCTCGAGATGGTACATCTCTACAGCCACCGGCACTTCCGTGCAGCCGAGTACAAAGGCTTCGCAGCCTTCATCGGCCATATTCTTCAGTGCCTTGCGCACATTCGCCGTGTCATAGCTCATGTCGCCGGCCTTGACGCCATCGTAAATCATGCCGTGCACGGCTTCTTCAGCCTCGCCCTGCGGCTGCACGACTTCAACGCCCGCACGCGCTAAAGCACGCTGGTAAATGCCCGACTTGCACGTGCCGGCCGAAGCGAGCAGGCCGACTTTATGGTAGCCCTCTTTGGCACAGAACTTCGCCGTCTCTTCAATCATATTGATGACCGGAATCCGGAGATGCGGCAGCATGAGCGGCAGGAAGTAATGTGCCGTGTTGCAGCCCATGATGAGGAAATCCGCGCCGGCATTCGTCAGGCGTTCAGCCGATTTCATGAGTTCCGGCAGCGGGCTCTCGCCCTTGCCGAGAATAGCTGCCGTGCGGTCGGGAATATTCGTGTTGTTGTCCACGAGAATAGGAATATGGTCCTGATCTTCGCGCGCATCCGTAGCGAGAATGACCTTTTTCATAAGGTCCACCGTTGCCATCGGGCCCATGCCGCCAATAATACCAATCGTCTTCATCGTGACCACTCCTCTATGCTATGGCGCCCTGCGCCAGTTAAAATCTTTTCTTGTTATCATCATAGCATCGTGATAGCATATAAACAAATACATATAATTATATAATATCTATCGAAATATTTTATGGCATAAAAGGAGATATATTCACATGCAGGGAATGGATTACGTCTATGCGGTCTGGCAGGAAAAAAGTTTTTCGGCGGCCGCGCGCAAACTCTTTGTCTCACAGCCGGCCCTGTCGGCCTCGGTGCGCAAGGTCGAAAAAGAACTCGGCCTGCCGATTTTCGACCGCAGCACAACGCCGCTGCAGCTCACGGATGCCGGCCGCGCCTACATCGAAGCGGCCGAACGCATCTTCCGCATCAAAAAAGACCTCAAGAGCTACTGCGATGACCTCGCAGGCCTTGAGAGCGGCACGCTGCAGCTCGGCGGCACGAATTTCTTTGCTTCGTGTTTCCTGCCGCCGATGATTGAGGCATTCAGCCAGCGCCATCCGCATATCGCCCTCTCGGTCACGGAATCGGATTCGGCAGACCTCTTCAATAAATTGACAACGGAAGAACTCGATATCATCGTTGACAGCGGCATTTACGACGAGGCATTGTTCGAAGCCGTGCCTTTTTATCAGGACCATATCCTGCTGTCGGTACCGGCGTCGTATGCCATTAATGAAAAATTTCCGGATTACCGCATGACGCGGCAGGATATCCTCATGGGGCGTCATTTAAGGCCGCAGATGCCGGCCGTGCCGCTTGCGGCCTTTGAAGAAACGGATTTTTTGATTCTCGGCAAGGGCAACGATATGTACCGCCGCTCGAAAAAATTATTCCAGCACAATGGCTTTACCCCGTGCGTGCGGCTTTACCTCAACCAGCTCATGACAGCGTACCATATGGCACGGCAGGGACTCGGGGCAACATTCCTGACAGATACGCTCGTGCGGCTGTCGGCGCCGAATGAAGCACTCGTTTATTACAAGCTCGAGGATGAAGAAGCCGCACGGCAGATTTTTCTCGCGGTAAAGCGCAGGGGATACCGGACAAAGGCGATGCAGGGATTTATCGAAAGCAGTCTGGCCCTCTACCGCGGCGAATAATGTTTTCAGGTTATGGCATAAAAAAACTGCCCTCATAGGGCAGTTTTTTTGCTATCGCATAATCTTCGCTCGGAAAACGAGATATTTTTATAAGAGAGTCGAACGAAGAGTATCGCCGCTCTGCTGGCAGAGGTATGCCGGGGCGATGTCGAGGACGGTGCGGCAGCCGGTCTGGCCTTCCTGGGCGAGGCGGTAAGCGGCGCGGGCGTAGGCGACGAGAACGCTCGTGGTGAATTCTGGGTTGGAATCGAGCTTGAGGGAGAATTCAATGATGTGGTTATGCTCTTTTTCGTGGCCGGTGCGTCCGGAACGGATGACGAAACCGCCGTGGGCAAGGCCGCTGTGGTTCTTCTTGAGCTCTTCTTCGCTGATGAAGTGTACGGTCGTGTCGTATTCGTCGAAGTAGTTCGGCATGGTCTTGATGGCGTTTTCGACGTAAGCGGCATCGGCGCCTTCTTCGAGGACGACGTAGCATTCACGCGTGTGTTTCTGGCGCGTGGTAAGGTCTGGGTTCGAGCCGGAACGTACGGCTTCGAGGGCGGCTTCTACAGGGACGGTATACTGCTTGGCATCTTTTACGCCCTTGATGCGGCGAATGGCGTCGCTGTGGCCCTGGCTGACGCCTTTGCCCCAGAACGTGTAGTCCTTGCCGTGCGGCAGGATGGCGTTGCTGTAGACGCGGGCGAGGGAGAACAGGCCCGGGTCCCAGCCGACGGAGATGATGCCGAGGTGGCCGCTCTCTTTGGCTGCATTGTCGACAGCAGCAAAATGCTCAGGAATGCGTGCGTGCGTATCAAAGCTGTCGATGACATTGAAGTATTTAACGTATTCCGGCGTCTGCTTCGGCAGGTCCGTGGCGCTGCCGCCGCAGAGAATCATGACATCGATTTTGTCTCTCCAAGCCTCGACGTCCTTGACGCTGACAACAGGAACGCCCTTGGACCAGATTTTGACGCTTGCCGGGTCGCGGCGCGTGAAGACGGCCACGAGTTCCATGTCGTCATTTTCTTCAACGGCGCACTCTACGCCGCGGCCGAGGTTGCCATAACCGAGAATACCAATGCGAATGCTCATAAAAACACCTTCCTGTTCTAAAAACAATGTTGAAAATCCCATCTCCAGTATACTATAAGAAGATACACAGGCAAATAGAAAAAATCACATTTGCTGAAAACAGGACAATTATCAAAGGTCATCGACCAGCGCGGTGCTCTTGGCATAAGCCGTGCTGCGGCCCTCGATAAAGTCGGTCTTGATGAAATTCGGGTTGGCGTACTGACTGACCCAGCGCATGGACGAAGGTTCTTCTGCGTGGCCTTCGTAAAGCGGGCCGAGGCCGATGCTTTCGGCGCGCGCATTGCCGAGATAGAGTACGTAATCCTCAATCATCTTCTCATTGAGGCCCTCGACTTCGTTGCCGATGGCATATCTGCCCCAGGCGATTTCCTGACGTACGCCTTCTTTAATCATCCCGCGCATCATCTCTTCATTTTCCGGCGTGAAAAGGTCCGGCTCCTCGCCGCGCAGGTCGCGCAGGATGTTGCGGAACAGCCAGAGGTGCGTGTTTTCATCGCGGTTGATGTAGCGGATTTCCTGCACGGAGCCCGGCATATGGCCAATGCGGCCGAGATTATAGAAGAACATGAACCCCGAATAAAAGTAGATGCCCTCGAGGATGTAGTTGGCGACGAGCACGCGCAGGAAGTTCCGGCGCGACTGGTCCTGCTGGAATTCGTTGTAGAGATTGCCGATAAAGGTATTGCGCCGCAGCAGATGCTCATCGTTCTTCCACTGGAAGATGATGTCCTGACGTTCGTCGGGGCTGGCGATGGTATCGAGCATATAGCTGTAGCTCTGCGAATGCACGCATTCCTGAAACGACTGGATGGCCAGGCACAGGTCGACCTCATTGGCCGTGATGTAAGCCGAGACGTTCGGCAGATTCGCGCTCTGCACGGAGTCGAGGAAGACGAGGAACGACAGAATCTTGTCGTAGGCACGGCGCTCCGCCGGCGGCAGCTGGCGGTAGTCCTTGACATCCTGTGCGAGGTTGATTTCTTCAGGAATCCAGAAATTGTTCATGGCCTGACGGTACCAGTCCGAGGTCCATTTGTACTTCAGATTGTTGAAATCGTTCATATTCGTCGTATTGCCGCCGAGCAGACGGCGTTTCGTCACGTCGATATCCCCCGCGGGGTTAAAAAGCGGACGCTTCTTTAATTCTGACATGGTCTTATCCTTTTATCCTTTCTTGGCTGCTCTTTTTCCTATCTTTTCCCTCATCAGGACGAGCAGCTCTCGCATTCCTCGACTTCCAGCGACTTGCTGCGCACATAATAAATCGTCTTGACGCCCTCTTCGTAGGCCTTGATGTAAAGTGCGAGGACCTGACGGAATGTGAAGTCATTCGTGATGTAGAGATTGACGCTCTGAGCCTGGTCGATATGGCGCTGGCGAATGCCGGCGGCCCGCACGGACCAGTTCTGGTCAACGGTATGCGCGCTCTTATAGTACCAATACGTCTTCATGCTGAGGTCCGGCGCGATACGCGGCAGGATGGCGCCTTTCTTCTCTTCGAGGAAGAAACGGTTCATGATGGGGTCGACGCCGGCCGTCGTGCCGACGAGGATGGACGTCGAACTTGTCGGGGCAATGGCCAAAAGATACGCATTGCGCAGGCCCTGCGTTTTGACTTTTTCGGCAAGCTTCTGCCATTTTGCTGACGTATAGCCGCGTTTTGTGAAGTACACGCCCGTCTGCCAGTCACTGCCCGCAAAGCAGCGGTAAGCGCCTTTTTCGGCCGCAATATCGGCACTCGCTTCAATCGCGGCATAATTGATGCGCGAGAACACATCGTCGACAAAGGCGAGATGTTCCTCGCTCTCCCAGCGGATGCCGTGTTTGGCCAGCATATGATGATAGCCCGAGACGCCGAGGCCGATGCTGCGATATTTCTGGTTCGTGAGTCTTGCATACGCCAGCGGCGCCTCGTTGAGGTCGATGACATTGTCGAGGGCGCGGACAGCCGTACGCACGACAGAACGAAGCTCTTCCTCATCTTCCACATGAATGCGGCCGAGGTTGAGGCTCGCGAGGTTGCAGACGACGAAATCGCCGGGGCGCGTCGTGACCTGCACGACCGTATCCCCGTCTTTCGTCTTGACTTCCGTGCTGACAGCCTCGACAGGCGACATGTTCTGCGCAATTTCCGTACAGAGATTCGAACAGTAAATCATGCCGGCCTGCGGATTCGGGTTGAGCCTGTTGACCGTATCGCGGTAAAACGCAAACGGCGTGCCCGTTTCGACAACGGATTTCAATATGAGGCGCACGATTTCCTTAATGGAAATCACGCGCTTATCAATGCGCGGTTCGGCAACACAGGCATGATAGCGTTTTTCCCACTCTTCACCCCAAAAATCCTCGAGCGCGTAGCCCATGACCATCTCGATTTCATGCGGGTCCATGAGATACCACGGGGCATCGAGATTTTCGCGCGCCGTTTTCCAGAACAGGTCAGGGTAGCAGACGGCCGGAAAAATATCATGGGCTTTCATGCGGTCATCGCCGTTATTCGTGCGCAGCTGCAAGAATTCCGGCAGATCCTTGTGCCAGGCATCGAGGTAGACCGCGCAGGCCCCCTGACGCACGCCGAGCTGGTCGACGGCCACGGCCGTATCATTGACAAGACGAATCCAGCGGATGACGCCGCCCGCCGCACCTTCAAAGCCGCGGATGGCCGCGCCCGTCGCGCGGACTTTGCCAAAGTAAAGGCCCATGCCGCCGCCCCACTTGCTGACTTTGGCAAAGGAATCGAGACTGCGGTAAATGCCTTCAAGGGAGTCCGGTACCGTATCAATAAAACAGCTCGAGAGCTGATGATACGGTTTTCTGGCATTCGCAAGCGTCGGCGTGGCCATCGTCACCTGCTGCAGGCTCAGCATATCGTAAAAGCGCTGAACCCAGTCGAGGCGTACGTCTTCCTTTTCCAGCATCGCGAGATGCAGGGCAATGCCGAGATACATTTCCTGCGGCGATTCCAATGGCACGCCGTGATGTGTATGAATGATGTAGCGTGAAAGCAGCAAGTCGAGGCCGGCGTAGGAATAAAGATAATTGCGTTCCTCTTTCATGAATTTCGCCGCCTGCCGCAGTTCCTGCTCCGTGTAATTCTCAAGGATGTAGCTGCCATAAAGCCCTTTGGCCGTGAGATAGTGCAACTTCGCCACAAAATTCGTGATGCCGCGCTTGGCCTCGTCCTGCGCAAGCTGCAGCGAAAATTCAAGATAACGCAGCCTTGCCGCAATCTTATCCCAGTACGGCTCCTGCGCCGTTACGAGCTCCACGGCCGCGCGGATGAGCCCCTGCAGCTTTTCCTCCGGACGCTGCGAAGGCTTGGCAAACACCTCGTATTTTTCCACGAGCTCAGCAAAATTGGCCTGATCCGCGGCAAAATCCCGCTCGATGCCCGCAAGGCAGGCTTCGAGTCCATCTACACGGCATTTTGACAAAAGACTCTGCCATGCCGATGATTTAACAGTACAATCCATATGCTCCGCTCCTACTACTTCCTGTCAACTTCCCGTCGACGCAAACTACCAGATACAGTAGATATTTTTAAAATAATTCTTTTTGACCACTATATATTGATTACTGACTTAGTATAGCAAATACGGGAAAGAACTGTCAATGAAGCAATACAGAGGCAATACCGCAGCGCCTGTTCAAAAAAGTATTGCGGTGCGTTCAAAAAAACTTGCAAATCCTTCATATTTCATTATAATGAAAATAAAGAATGTGTATTGTAGCAAAAGGAAGGACAACACGACATGATCACGAAAGAACTCATCGCCCGCATCAATGAGCTCTCCCGCAAGAAACGCAGCAGCGGTTTAAGCGAGACTGAACTCATGGAACAGCAGATGCTGCGCCAGGAATACCTTGCGAGCATCCGCGAGCAGGTTCGCCACATGCTTGACCAGATCGAAGTCGTTGACGCGCCTCTTGAAGGACCGAAGGTCACGCAGGTAAACGAAATCGCCTTTTCCCTGCGTCCGAGTCATAAACTGCACTGATATAAAGCACGGAACATAAAAAAGAGGAAGATTCCCGGCCATGCCGGCATCTTCCTCTTTTTGTATTTCAAGTCTTACTGTTGGGCAAAATATTCGTAGGTACGTCTGAGGCCCTCGCGCAGCGGAACGGCGGGAGCCCAGCCGAGCGAGCGGCGCGCGCGGCCGTTCGCGAGCATGGACTTATAGATATCGCCGGGACGGGCTTTCTCGTAAGCCGGCTCAATCTCTTTGCCCGAGACATCCGCAAAAATAGATACGAGCTCCCTGAGGCTCGTCTCCGACTGCGAAGACAAATTGTACGCATGATTGACGTGCTTTGTATAAAGCGCCGCGTAAATGCCTGCGGCAATATCGCCGGCGTAAATGAAATCGCGCGTCTGTTCGCCGTCGCCATAAATCGTGAGACCTTTGCCTTCTGCGAGACGCTTGGCAAAAATGCTGATGACGCCGCCCTCGCCGCCGTTGCCCTGACGCTCGCCGTAGACATTGGCAAAACGCAGGATGACAAAGTCGAGGCCGAACGCCTGCTGATACAGGCGCAGATAATGCTCGACCGTGACTTTCGACAGTCCATAGAAAGACATCGGCTGCAGAGGCTCGGATTCGACAATCGGCAGTTTCTCCTCGGCAACATCGCCGTAGCTGGCGGCCGTCGACGCAAAGATGACGCGCTGGACCTTCGTGCGGCGCGCCTGCTCCAGTACGTGGATGGAGCCGATGATGTTCTCATGGCCGTCGAGCTCCGGCGACTCCATCGAGATATGGACCGTCGTCTGGCCGGCCAGATGTACGACAGCATCGAACTGCCCCTTGGTGAACACCTCGGCAAGATGCGCATCGTTCACATCCATCTCAATGCAGTCAAGCCCCTGAGCAGCATCTGGCAGATTGGCGCGGCTGCCCGTGCTGAAATTATCGAGTACCGTCACCTGCTCGCCCTCTGCCAATAATTTTCTCACCAGATGCGAGCCGATGAAACCGGCGCCGCCCGTCACTAAAATCTTCACGTCAAATCCTCTTCTCTTCTATTTATATATCCATACGTCTAATACGCTATGCTGTCCTATGCATCCGCTTAATCCCGATGGAAGCGGTAGCCGGCGCCGCGGACCGTCTCGATGTACGAAGGGTGCGCAGGGTCCGGCTCAATCTTATCGCGGATGCGGTTGATATGGACCGCCACAGTCGCGCTGTCGCCGAGGGCATCGAGCCCCCAGATGCGTTCAAACAGCGTTTCGCGGCTGAAAACGAGACCGCGGTTTTCCATGAGGAACTGCAGCAGCTCAAATTCGCGGTTCGTCAGATGAACTTCCTCGCCATCCTTAAATACGCGGTGCGACTTGGCCTCAAGGGTCAGCCGCCCGCAGGAAAGCTGCGCGATGCGCGTCTGCTCTTTGGCCGTCAACTGCTCGTAGCGCGAAACATGCGCCTTGACGCGGGCTACGAGTTCATTCGGGCTGAACGGTTTTGTCAGGTAATCGTCAGCCCCAAGGCCAAAGCCGCGAATCTTATCAATATCCGTCTGACGCGCCGAAACGATGATGACCGGAATGTCGAGCTCTTCGCGCAGACGGCGGCAGAGATTGAAGCCATCGAGCCCCGGCAGCATGAGGTCGAGGATGATGAGGTCGTATTTGCCCTTCAGCGCTTCCTGCTGTCCCTTAAGGCCATCGCCTTCTATCGCGACCTCAAAATCCGAAGCCTCCAGATAGTCGCGTTCAAGTTCGGCAATCTCGCGGTCGTCTTCCACAATCAGGATTTTTTTCATATCGTCCCTGCCCCCTGTTTCTCCCTAACAGCATCCAAAAATAGTCAAGCTAACGCTTTTTGTTTTGCTGGCAGCCAGATGCAGATACAGAGACCTTTAGGTACGGCGGG